>Ga0115013_10000003_pt1 | contig 402214 bp, 349 predicted proteins | sample SouAtlMetagenome_2_FD_88686 | JGI IMG/M metagenome (GOLD analysis project Ga0115013, IMG submission 88686) | Marine eukaryotic phytoplankton communities from Atlantic Ocean - South Atlantic ANT15 Metagenome | ecosystem: Environmental > Aquatic > Marine > Oceanic | place: South Atlantic Ocean...
GAAACGCTTTAGCGCCGATGGTAGTGTGGGGTCTCCCCATGTGAGAGTAGGTCATCGCCAAGCTTTTATACCGAACCCCTGATTGCGCTGCAGTCAGGGGTTTTTTTATGGTTATTGTTTTTAATGATGCTTTATTTGTTTTGTGTCTACTGCTTGTCATAAATTCAGGTTTATACTGCACTGCAGCAATATAAATTAGGAGGCAGGTATGAGCTTTTCAATAGCGGGTAAGCGCGGCATCATATTAGGTATTGCTAACCGTCACTCCATTGCCTTCGGCTGTGCAAAAGTGCTTCATGAGCTGGGTGCGCAGTTATGTATTACCTACCTTAATGAGAAGTCTAAACCTTATGTTCAACCGTTAGCTGATGTGCTGTCACCTGCTTTGTTTTTGCCGTGCGATGTATCTAATCCGGGTGAGTTGGAGGCGGTTTTTGAAGCGGCAGAAAAAGAATGGGGCACAATAGATTTTGTTATTCATTCTATCGCGTGGTCACCACTTGCAGAGCTACAAGGTCGGTTAGTTGATACATCAGGGGATGGATTCAGTAGGGCGGTAGATATCTCATGCTACTCATTCATACGTTCGGCAAAACAGGCCGAGCGGCTCATGAAAGAAAAAGGCGGAACTTTAATAACTATGAGCTATTACGGGGCGGATAAAGTGGTTGCTCATTACGATATGATGGGACCAATTAAAGCCGCTTTAGAGTCATCAGTTAGGTACTTAGCTGCTGAGCTGGGTGAATCTAAAATTCGAGTACACTCCATTTCACCCGGACCTATGCCTACTAGAGCGGCGTCTGGATTGGCTGAATTTACGCTGCTGATGGATGCGGCAATAGAACATTCCCCCTTACACCAATTAGCGACACCGGATGATGTAGGCCATATGGTTGCTTTTTTAATCAGTGATTGGGCGAAAGCACAGACAGGAAGTCTTATTTATGTCGATGCGGGGCATCATATCATGGCATAAAAAAGCACCTGCTCCTTGGAAAGAGGTCTATGTCGCTTCATACTAGCGCTCGTTGTATAGACTACTTTTTCAGGGAGTGATTAATGCTAGGCCACGCAAGGAAGTTAACAGCTTTTCTACTAATTAGTTTCGTTAGTATCTTTTTGATCGCTTGTAATGGTTCAGGTGATGAGACGTCGTCATCCTCTAGTGTGGTATCAAAAGAGCCACAGGTTACTGCTGAGGCTTTACCAAAGAGTACAGGCACGAGTTTAGCTGTTAATGATCAAGCCGCGGGCAGTAATCAGGTTACAAGTACCAATGAAGAGTCAGATGACCCCGCTGATTCTTTATACAAGCAGTCTGATTTTGTGGTTTCTGACGTAAGTGCACAAACCTATCAAGGCCGGCTTGCCGCGGCAGTCACGTTTAGTACCCCTTTGCCCTCCGATCAGTTGTTTAATGATTGGCTAAGTGTCACCACCGATGATCAGGAATCACTGAGCGGAGAGTGGGCCGCTAATGATACCCGCACCGTCCTATATTTCCCGGGCTTATCTCCTAATGAAACCTATCACATCACTGTGCGTAAAGGCCTTCCCTCTGCTTTTGGTAAATCGCTGGAGTCAGATAAGACCGTCTCTTTTACAACCGATACCTTAGAGCCGATGGTCGGTTTTTTAAATCAAGGTAACTTATTAGCTCATCAATTAACCAAAGGCTTACCCGTCCTTACCGTTAATGTTAGTCAGGTGGATCTTGATTTTTATCGTATTCCTGAAAGTAAATTGTACGATTTTTTGAGTGAAAATAGTGGGCGTGGTCAATTAGATTTTTGGCGTGTGCGTGATTCCCTAAAGCAATTTGATTTGGTGTACACAGGGCGTTTTGATCTTAAAGTGTTAGAAAACCAACAAGCCACGCGCTATATCCCTGTTAAATCAATCGCACCCCTTCAAAAGCCAGGGGTGTATCTTACTGTGATGAAGCCTGCGGGAAGTTACGACTACCAATACCCATCCACTTGGTTTGCAGTAACTGATTTGGGGGTTCAGTTAAAAATCTTTAAAGATCAGATCGATGTACATGTTAATTCACTGGCTTCTGCCGATGAAAAAGAAGGCGTTCACGTTACCTTGCTTGATGCTGAAGGTGGTGCGCTGACCTATCAGGTGACTAATAAAGAGGGCGTTGTAAGCTTTGAGCGGTCTGCATTGAAAACGGAACCTAAGCTATTGTTAGCGCAGTCGGGTAAAGACACGACTTTGGTTAAGCTTTTTGGGCCTGCATTGGACTTGTCTGAGTTTCCAGTTACAGGGCACGCCTCTCATCAACAAACATTGTTTCTTTATAGTAGTCGTGATTTATACCGGCCTGGTGAAAGTGTAACCGTCAGTGGATTGCTTCGGGGAGCTGACGGCGACATGGTTAATGGCGCTACATTAGAAGCTTCATTGCAGCAACCGGATGGCCGGATTGTCGCTACTAGGCGGCTAGCTGCGTCAGCACTTAATTATTATGAAGTGACTTTTCCGATTACAAATGATGCACCGACTGGGCAATGGCGAATCACCATGACGTTGCCTGATAGTCGAGTTGTTGAGTACCCGATACAAGTTGAAGATTTTTTGCCTGAAAGGATGACGCTTGATTTAAAAGCCCCGGAACAATTATCACTCGACAGCCAATATAAGTTAGAGGTTGATGGACAATACCTTTATGGGGCGCCGGCTACTGGTAATAAGTTGCAGAGTAAGCTAATAGCGTCAATGGAACCTCACCCATTTAGAGCCTTTGAGGCATTCCATTTTGGGGATATACAGCAAACCGAATTGGATCGACAAGTTGATCTTGATCCGCTTGTATTAAATGGAGAGGGTAAGGCGACGGTTAGTGTTCCTTCGTTTTGGCAAGAGGCTAAAGTCCCGCTGCGCTTAAAGCTGTTTGAGAGTTTGCTGGATACAGGAGGCCGGCCAGTTAGTCGCAGTGTAACCAGCACAGTCATGCCGGCCGATGAATTAATAGGCATCCGACCATTATTTGAGCAGGGTACGGTAGATTACGGCAGTACAGCTAATTTTGAGCTAGTAGTGACGAACGGTGTGGATAAATTCGCACGCCAAGGCGTAACAGTCCAGCTGATTCGTGAGCATCGTCAGTACCATTGGGTTTATTCCGATTCTGATGGCTGGAGTAGCAATTATACAGAGCGCCACTATCCCGTTTTTTCTCAAATTGTTGATATTAATGCCGATTCAAGTACCTCTATATCGGTACCTGTCGAGTGGGGTTATTATCGTTTAGAAATTAAAGACCCTAGCACCAACTTGGTATCGAACTACCGTTTTAATGCTGGCTGGAGTGAGCAGTCACAAACCTTATCGGGTAGGCCTGATCGAATAGGTATGTCACTGGATAAGCAAAAATATATGCCAGGCGATAAGGTCAAAGTGCGTTTGCAACCGCCAGCAGCAGGTAAAGGTTGGTTAATAGTGGAAGGCGATAAACCGCTTCATTCACAACCGATTGATATACCCGCGGATGGAGGGGCAGTTGAGTTCACGATGAGCCCTGAGTGGAAACAGCATGATTTGTATATTTCTGTCACCTTGCTACAAGCAGGTCAGGAACGCGAGGAACATTTACCGCGCAGGATGATGGGTATACAGCCTCTACCGCTAGACAGAGAGGATCGTCGTTTAACGGTTAGCTTAGAACTGCCTGAGCGAGCGCTGCCCGAGAAACAGCTCACTATTCCAGTGAAGGTATCGACCTCGAGTGGCAAATTACCCTCTGCTGTGCAGGTGACATTGTCTGCTGTTGATATGGGGGTGCTCAATATCACACGGTTTAAAACGCCGGATCCTTTTGACGGGTTATTTGGTCAGCGGGCTTACTTACCACAAGTGCGTGATAGTTATGGTGAGTTAGTCGATGGAGATGAAGGTGCGTTGGCTGAGTTGCGCTTTGGTGGTGATGCTGACCTCCAACGAGGTGGAACAGAAGCACCTTCCGATGTGCAAATAGTCTCTTTGTTTTCGGGTGTTATTCCTGTAGATGAGCAAGGTAACGCCGAGATACCGCTAAACATGCCTGATTTTAATGGTCGGGTTCGATTAATGGCCGTTGCGTTTGGCGAAAACCACGTTGGTTCGGCAGAGGCCGAACTGCAGGTAGCCGCACCGGTAGTAACACAGTTATCGATGCCGCGTTTTCTTGCGATAGGTGATCAGTCAGAGCTTGCCTTAGATTTGCATAATTTAAGTGGCAGCGAGCAGCAGATGACGATAGAAGTTACGTTAGGTGAAGGCTTAGAGTCTAGCGAAGGCACAGCCCCACTCACAAAGGCTATCACGCTCGCGGATCAAGAAAAGACGACGCTAAGAATTCCGGTTAAAGCGACGGAGGTTTTTGGTCGCACCCCGATTGTTCTTCAGGTAACAGGATTGACCAATCTACCGCAAGGCAGCGATCACTCATTTACACGCCAATGGACACTGAGTTCTCGTCCTGCATGGCCCTCCATTACCGAGCAATGGCAAAAGCGTCTTGCACCTGAAAAGTCGCTCGTGCTCTCTAAAACAACACTTAATACTTTGATTCCAAGCAATGCTGCGTTAGCCATGAGCGCCTCATCACGCCCACCGCTGAACCTTGCATCTTATTTACGCGCCTTAAAAGCTTATCCCTATGGCTGTTTGGAGCAAACCACCAGTGGAATGTTTGCTCAAATTTATACAGACCCTGCGTTACTGCTTGAATTGGGTTTAACGGGAGAGAGCAACGACCACCGTGAAGAGACGATGAGAGTCGCTATACAACGGCTGATGGGAATGCAAAATAGTAGTGGTGGGTTTGGACTATGGGGAGCGGATAGCCCAGAAGAATATTGGCTCACTGTGTATGTCACCGATTTCTTGTTACGCGCGCAACAGGCAGGGTATGACGTGCCGGCTCATAATGTGGAGCGCAGTGTGAAGCGCCTACAAAGCTATGTACGAGATCCGCGGCGGATCAGTAGCGAGTATACTCATGATGATTCGGTCACTCGCTTTGCTGTGCGTTCGTACGCCGCGCTGGTGTTAGCTGATTTAGGGCAGGCATCGTTGTCTGATCTACGAACGATATATGATCAGCGAGGGGATAAATGGAATGGTCTTGGGCTACTGCAGCTAGGAATGGCGCTAGATACTGCCGGTGATACCACACGGGCCCAGGCCGCGCTAGCAAGCGCCTCTGAACGCTTATTATCTTCTACTTGGCGATATTCTGATTATGGCAGTCGTGTGCGAGATTTAGCGTTGGCTGTTTTTATGAGTATTGAGCACCATCAACCGGCTGAGTTTTGGGAGCCGCTGCTTTATCGTTTAAAAGAGCAGCTAACGAAACGCCGATGGTTGAGCACCCAAGAACAAAATGCGCTTTTCTTAGCCGGACGTCAACTGCAAATAATGGGTGGCGAACCGCTAGCGCTCACTTTATTGCAAGGGGCGGGTACGTCCGCTATTCAGTCTGAAGGTGATTGGCGGGAGCAGCGCTCAGGAACCTCGGCGGTTGGCGATCTAACATTGATTAATGCCGGCGATAGGCCTGTTTATGTCGATGTTCAGTTACGTGGCTACCCTAAGAATAACCCTAAAGCCCAAAGCAACGGGATACGGGTCCAACGCCGGTACTTTGATGCCAATGGAAACGCACTACAGCCGCTTCATCTTGCAACGGGTGATATGGTGATTGTTGAGTTAACGGCGAAAACGGATGATCCAATGCCGCATGCCTTGATTGTTGACTTGTTACCTGCAGGGCTTGAATTGGAAAACCAAAACCTTGCTACTTCTTTGGATATGGAAGATTTAAAGATTGGAGGTCAGTCAATTGTTGAACTGATGCAACAGCAGGATATTCGTCATCAAGAGTTTAGAGATGATCGATATGTAGCAGCGGTAAATATTAACTGGAGTCGTGAATCAAAATTATATTACCTAGCTCGCGCGGTATCGCCGGGGACGTTTGTTATTCCGCCGACGTTTGCGCAAGATATGTATAAGCCTGATTATCGCCACATTGGTGGGCAGGCCGGTAAGGTAACGGTACAGGTTCCGTAATACGTGGTAGGAACGCCGAAAAAAGAAGGACGGTGCTGGCGGCTACGCCTAGCCGTTCTTAGCACCGGGTTGGTCATTATTGGGTGTTTGCTGCTTAAGTATCTAGATTGGCGATACCCGTTAGCACCGTTGCCACAAGTGAGCACTCTTGTGTTGGCTGATGATGGTACTCCTCTGCGTGCCTTCCCCGGTGATGGAGAGCAGTGGCGTTACCCTATTGGGATTGACGATATATCGCCTCATTATTTAGAGGTGCTGCTTACCTACGAGGATCGATGGTTCTATTGGCACCCTGGTGTGAACCCATTCTCTTTAGTACGTGCTTTTTGGCAAAATGCACAATCGTCGGGCATTGTCTCAGGTGGCTCCACCTTAACGATGCAAGTCGCTCGTTTGTTGCATCCACACGACCGCAGTTATCGAGGAAAGTTGGTGCAAGTGCTGCGTGCTTTTCAGTTGGAGTGGCACTACAGCAAACCCGAAATTATCGACTTGTACCTTAACTTAGCGCCCTTTGGTGGCATGTTGTCCGGAGTGCAAGCAGCCAGTTTCTTTTATTTTGGCAAGCAGGCCAATCAATTGAGTGATGCCGAAGCCGCTTTACTTGCTGTTTTACCGCAAAGACCCAGCGACTATCGCCCTGATCGGCATCCACAGGCGGCTTTAAAAGCACGCAATAAAGCATTGGCTCGTATGGCGGTGCTCGGTGTGTGGAGCCAAAGCCGGGTGGCAGAGGCGCAAGCTGAACCGTTGCTTGTTTTTGCAGAAGGGGTACCCAAGGTTGCACCAATCTTGAGTCGTCGCCTTTATCAGCAATGTACGTCGTGTAATGTTATCCACTCCACTATTGATTACGGGCTGCAATTGCAGCTTGAGGCGCTGGTTGATCAGTATCTTTATCAGCTTTCACCGGAGCAATCCGTGGCGGTTATGGTAATGGATAACAGAGACGGCTCTGTTAAAAGCTATATCGGCTCTGGCGATTTTTGGTCGGCGACACGCCATGGGCAAGTAGATATGATACAAGCGGTTCGTTCGCCGGGGTCTACGCTCAAACCCTTTCTCTATGGTATGGCTATTGATGAGGGGTTAATCCATTCGCATTCGTTGTTACTTGATGCGCCTCGATCGAAAAGCCAATACCGACCTCACAACTTTACAGGTCAATTTAACGGCCCTGTCACGGCGACCGAAGCCCTGCAACGCTCGTTGAATGTTCCGGCTGTTCAGTTAATAGAATTTATAGAAGCCGGGCGCTTTTTGACACGTTTACAACACGGTGGCTTGAAAAGCTTTGGTCCGGGTAGCGCTGATCCTAATCCATCAGTGATACTGGGTGGAGTGGGCGTAAAGATGGAGCAAATGGTGGGTTTATACAGTGCGTTTGCCCGCCAAGGGTTGGCAATTAAGCCGCGTTTGCGCCCAGAGCAACCTCAGCAGGAACGCCGGTTATTATCAGCTGGCAGCGCCTGGATTATTTGGGATGCGCTCGCTCAGCACCCGTATCGTAGTATGCATCAAAAAACACAGGGACAATGGAATCTCGCTTGGAAAACGGGGACGAGTTACGGTTACCGAGAAGCCTGGGCGATGGGCGTCTCACCTCGGTGGACAATAGGAGTATGGGTTGGACGGCCCGATGGTAGCCCTGGCCCCGGTAAGTTTGGTCGTGACACTGCCGCACCTTTGTTGTTCCGCGTGCACAGTGCTTTGTCTGATGGCGAACGGCGTCTCATAAAGCCTAGTGGGGTTACAAAAGAAGAGATTTGCTGGCCGTCAGGCACGGCGCTAACGCGCCCAGAGAATCAGAATGGTCAATGCTTACGTCATCATGCGGCATGGGTGTTAGAGGGCGTTGTTCCTCCGACATTGCATGAGCTACCTGATCTAACGACACAGCGCCTGATTACTCAAATTTGGGTGGATCCTGTCTCTGGGCTGCGGGTCGATCCCTCGTGCGCTAAACGATCACCTTTACTAACGAGGAAAATTGCGCTCTGGCCAGAGGCGGCAGAGCCCTGGCTACCGACGTTTTGGCGAAACCAGCAGCGACTGCCTTCCTTAGCCCCCGAGTGTGCACTGTTTGCCGCCGAACAAAAAACGATACGCATCACGACATGGCCGGATAAGGCTCTTGTTAAAATACCACCGCATGGAGGGGAGTTACGCGCTGATTTAATGGCTCAGGGCGGGAGCGGAGCGCGCGATTGGTATGTGGACGGTCGTTACGTTGGGAGCAGCGAGCGTGCGTTATCCTATCAATTTTCTAGCGTGGGGCTGCATCAAATTAGTGTGTTTGATGAGCAAGGTAATCGCGATATGATCCAGTTGACCATTAGCCAGTGATCCAGCTGAACCATTGAGGGTGATCTTGCCATAGTAGGCGGATACACATCACGATTGAGATACACACCAGTAAAGGTCGAATAAGCTTAACGCCTTTACTAACCACTAATCCTGAACCTATTCTGCCTCCGATATATTGGCCCACGGCCATGCTAAAACCAATACTCCAGACAATCTGGCCGCCAATGGCAAAAAACAAGAGAGAAGCGAGGTTGGATGTTAAGTTCAGTAGCTTGGTATGAGCGGTTGCTTTCGCCATACCGAACCCTAACAAAGAAACGAAGGCGATAGCGAAGAAAGAGCCGGTTCCAGGGCCAAAAAAGCCATCATAAAAGCCCACGGTAGTACCTATCACTAATGCAAAACTCAAGGAGCTGATGCGCTGATGGCTATCTTGATCGCTTATGCGTGGTGAGAACAGAAAATAGAGAGCAAAACCGGCCAGTAATAGGGGAAGCAGCTTACTGAGAAAACTAGGGTCAAGCTGTTGCACTAAAATTGTCCCTAATACACCCCCTGCAAAGGTGCAAACAATGGCTAGGCGCATCGAGGCGAGGTCGATTAGCCCGCGTTTCACAAAATAAAGGGTAGCGGCTAACGCCCCAAAGCTACTTTGTAGTTTGTTAGTGCCTAGCGCCATTGTTGGGGGCATGCCTGTGGCCAGTAGTGCGGGAATAGTGATGAGTCCGCCGCCGCCTGCAATGGAATCTACGATACCGGCTAACAAAGCAACCCCTGATAAAATGAGCAGGGTAAGGAGGTCGACTTCCATGTGAGGCTTCCAAAATAGCGAATAGAAGCCTTAATCTTATCAGCGGATTCTTATATCACCTATGCTTAAAATGACAATGATGGGTTGTCGTTGAGCCAGTCTAGCAACTCGTCAAATGGCATTGGTTTAGCAAAAAAGAACCCTTGTGCTTGATGGCAGCCTATCTGACGAAGTGTGTTGGCTTGCGCTTGCGTTTCTACGCCTTCTGCTACTAATTTTAACCCTAGCTTTTGCCCTAATGATATTAATGTTTCAGCGAACGGCGGCCGGGCGTGTTCAGCATTTGAGTGGGAAATTTCATGTATAAATTGCGTATCAATTTTTAGACGGTCGATAGCAAGATGCCGGAGTGTGTTTAATGATGAGTAACCGGTGCCAAAGTCATCAATAGCGGCGTGCACTCCAAGCTTTTGAAGCGTGTGCAGGTTTTCGATAACTAGTTGCGGGTCATGCATAGCGAGTTGTTCAGTGACTTCAATAACGAGAGTGCCAGCCGGCAAATTGTATTCTTGCGTTAGCCGTTGAATGGTCTTGATGAGGTTAAACTGTTTAAACTGTGGAATACCTATATTCACGCATACGCTTTGAAGCGTATGTTGTTGTCGCTTTAGTTTGTCAAATGTTCTACATGCCTCTTCTAATATCCAATCGCCAATGTCGATGATGAGTCCTGAATATTCAGCCAAGGGTATAAAGATTGAAGGGGGCTGAATAAAGCCTCCAGCGGAATCTGGCCAGCGTACAAGGGCTTCTATGCCGCAGACAGCTCCTGTTTTTAGATTAATTTGAGGCTGGTACCACAATGATAAGTGGCCTTCATAAAAATCATTTTTGAGTTGGTTGATAATGTCAGTACGCCAACGGTTATCAAATTCCATTTCTTCTAAGAAGAACTCGTAATGACGCACGCTATTACGTTTTGCCCGAGCCAGTGCAATGTAGCTACGTTTTAACAAGGTTAAACCGGTCATTTCCCCAGCGAGCAAACGGCATAAGCCAACATGGTATCGCATCGAATAACTGAGCTCTCCGACGTCGAATGGTGCAGAGAATGTGGCTCGAATGCTGTCGGGATTCAGATTTTGTTGTTGCCCTACCAGACCAAAAACATCGGCTCCAATGCGCGCTATATAGCAGGTATCGCCAAGGTAAATTTGCAGACGTTCAGTCACGTTGATTAGCAGTCTATTACCCGTTTCTACGCCTAATCCCTCATTAAGGTCGGCAAAGTGAGATAAATCAATCAGCGCTATTACTGTATTCACGTCTTGTGTTTTGGCGCGTTGATCCAGTTCTAGCAAGAACCGTGTTCGGTTAGGTACTTTTGTTAATGTGTCGTGATAAGCAATAAAACTCAGCTTGTTAACTTTGCTAATTAGCTCATTACATTGTGAAATGTTGCTAGCAAAAATTTCCAATAGTTGTTGATACTCATCGCTAGGGCAGCACTCACAATCTATATAGATAGCCCCTTCCCATCGGCTGTTGTTGTAGTACAGTGCCGTGTAGTAAGTATCGAATATAGGGCCTTGCTGTTCAATACAGGTTTCGAAAGCGGATTGTATATCAAGAGCGGCGAGCTGGCTTAGCGGCTCACCTATTAAAGAAGCATGCTGGCCAGTGGCTGCAGTTATGTAAAGCGGACTGCAGGGTGAGCTCGGAGTTCTTACGCGGCGCTGTACACAAATTAATCCATCTTCATTTAGTCCTAAGCACGCGGATAGCTGGTCCAAAATACCTTCTGCAAAGTGACGCAACGATGCTTTATTGAGCAAGTCGGTTGTCGCGCTGATGACCTTTTCCAGCCCTCGTTCTTGCCGGCTGTTCGCCATACTCAACTGATAATTTTGGCAGGCTTGGGTGACGATCATTAGCCAATCATTGTCGTTGATGTGTTGAAGGTGTCGATAGTCCTGAATGTGCATTTCCAGCAGCCACTCAGCCATAGGCGTTTCGCCTGGTTCGCTATCCACCACAATATAGCGCGTGTGATATTGCTGGAAGTCTTCTCGCATGACGCGCACTAAGTTGTCTGGATCATTTAAGTCCAGTAAACCGGCATTAATGACAACTAGCGCGTAGCGGCGCTCTAAGAGTTGCTGTAGTGCTTTTTCTGTCGTATGACATGGCATGACCTTTATAGCATGACCAGAAATAGCATAGTCGGAGAAGAGGTGTGCAATATGAGTACACAGGTCGGGGTCGAAGCCGACCATCATAAAAGGCCAAACCGGTTGCGGCCTTTCATGAAGCATTAGATGCGGCCTGCTAGGCTGGGTAGTAGGTGTCGTCATCTATATCCTCATTTTTTGGGTTGTCATTACACCAAATGCAGCTTAATGCTTAGGGAAAAGTGTAATCCTTAAAAATAAAGATAGCTGAGAATGAGCAGAATAAAAGTAGCTAGCGGGGAAATAGAGCCCACATTGGGCTCTGGGAGGAATGGCATTAAGCGGCGCGTATGACAGTGCCGTGGTTCTCTTCTTCGATGAGCTGAGCATGCAATGCTTTAATAGCGGCGTCATAATCTTCTTCCGCTACGATACATTGAATTTCTACTTGCCGTACCGATTGGTGTAAGGCCATGATATTGATGCTGGCGTTAGACAGCGCAGCAACTGTTTTGGCTAAGATACCGCGCACTTTCATATCTGAGCCAATGGCCGACACTACGGAGATATTATGAAGGTCAACGACTGCTAATGGGTATTGCTCTTCAATCAAGCGGACGGCACGGTTAATCATTTTCCGATTTCCGGTCACGTAATACGTGATGGTGTTGGCGTCGGCATCTTTGTTGATTGTGTAGAGTTTGAGCTGGTTGAGTAAACGCGAGATCTCAATATCGTACTCTGGTGTGCCTAGCATCTCTTGATCAAATACTTCGATCCCCACGACGTCTTTGCGCCCAGCGATGATTTCGACACACGGGCGTGTGTTTTTATAATCTTGAGTGATTAACGTGCCGGTATGCTCGGGTTCAAAGGCATTCTTGATACGCAAGGGTATCTGTTGTCGGCGTAAACCTCGGGCAGCTTTGGGGTGGATCGCTTCCATGCCTAAGTTAGAGAGTTGATCGGCCACGTCATAATTGGTTCGACCAATCGGTAGCACACAGTCAGCACCAACCACACCAGGATCCGCGCTGCTTAGGTGATACTCTTTGTGGATAATCGCTTCGCGGGCATGAAGGTGGGTTGCTATTTTAGCGAAAGTCATCTCACTGTAGCCACGATCAAACGTTTGCATCAAACCTTCTTCGCAGTGCGTGTATCCTGTGACAATAAGTAGCTCATTGGCTGGCTGTGCATGGCTCAGGTGCTTTTCGATCATGGCGTCAAAGGGCAGAGGCTCGGGCTCGTTCCAACCGCTTAAATCGATCATTCTGGCATTCACTTTCTGTGCTTTAAGCATTAACACGGTATTAAAAGCGCTGTGAGCTTCTCCTAAGGATGCTAGCATTTCACGCACGCGTATGAGCTGGCTTTTTACTTGGAAGTGCCCGTGGGCGCAGAGTTTTTGCAGGTTTTCCATGCACAGCTCTGCGTCATTCAGCCGTTCTAAGATAAAGTGATTGGCTTGCTGTAGCGATAGCTCATCGGTGAACATTTCCGTGTTAATTGCGAGCATTGCTGTGCGTACGTTTGATAAATGTTTACGCCATGCGTATTCATTTTCGGCTTCTGCAAAGCTGCTATAGACGCCGGCATCTCCCGTTTTTTTATGTTCGAGCAGCAGGTTTGTGATACCGGCATAGGCCGATACCACAAAGACACGATTATAGAGAGATTGATCAGGCTGCGAGCGCAAAAAAATATTGTGTTTAATTTCGTTAAAGCGGCTCATTGAAGTGCCGCCTATCTTTTCTACGGTTGGGTTTGTCATGGTGTTTTTTGAAAGACCTCAATCAAGTTAAGCGCCCAGGCTGCTGGCATCTAACGGGTACACACCATTCTCATCATGCGTTTCGTTTCCGTTGAGCGGAGGATTGAATACGCAGGCCATTTTCATTTCAGTGGTACCGCGTAGAAGGTGCTCATCATGCTTGTCTAACACGTATAAAGTCCCCGGTTTAATGGGGTAGACCTTCCCGTCGGCAATGGTTTCTATTTCGCCTTCGCCGGACATACAGTAAACAGATTCAAGATGGTTTTGGTACCAGATATGTGTTTCTGTGTTGGCATAAATAGTCGTTATATGGAAAGAAAAGCCCATGTTATCCTCTTTAAGGATCATGCGGGTGCTTTCCCAATTATCAGCGGTAATGCGGCGGTCGCTGTTTTCTGCGTTTTCTAGTGTGCGAACAATCATTAGTGTCTCCTCTGGGTGAATATCAGTGTTAATTGGATAAACAGCCCACTTATGAGGCTTGTTGTGCTTTCTGATAGTCAGCCATTGTTAGGGCAAAGGCATTGTCTAAGCGGGAGAGTCCTTCTAGGAGTTGCTCTTCGCTGATTGTCAGAGGGCAAAAACACTTAACGACTTGGTCATGGTTGCCACAGGTTTCAATAATGAGGTTTTGTTCAAATGCATGAGCGACTATCTTGCTGGCGATCTCTTCGTTAGGGCAAACGATGCCTGTCATCATTCCGCGCCCTCTGACGGTAAGAGACTCAGGCCCATAGCGGCGGGCAATTTGTTGCAGACGATTTTTCAGCAAATCGGCTTTGGCTTTTATTTCCTTACTAAAGCTGTCGTCGCTCCAGTAGGTTTCGATGGCGGCTGATGCAGTCACAAAAGCATGGTTGTTACCTCGGAAAGTACCGTTATGCTCGCCGGGTTTCCATTCATCGATAGACTTGCGAAATACAGTCACGGCAAGGGGTAAGCCATATCCACTTAATGATTTTGATAGTGTGATGATATCCGGCTGAATGCCTGCGCTTTCAAAACTAAAGAAGTCACCACTGCGACCACAGCCGGCTTGAATATCATCAACAATCATCAGCATATCGTGCTTATCGCATAACTTACGAAGCCCTTTTAGCCACTGATCAGATGCTGTGTTTAATCCGCCCTCACCTTGAATGGTTTCAAGAATCACGGCGGCGGGTTTATCAATACCGCTGCTTGGATCAGATAACATCTTATCCACGTAAGTCAGCGTATTAGTGTTTGTGCCTAAATAGCCATCAAAGGGCATGCGATCAACATGGTTTAAACTATGCCCTGCTGCGCCACGATGGTGTTGGTTCGCTGTACAGCTAAGAGCGCCTGCGGTTACACCGTGGAAACCATTGGTAAAGGCGATGATATTTTCACGCCCTTTTACTTTGCGAGCTAGCTTTAGCGCTGCTTCAACGGCATTGGCGCCAGTAGGCCCCGTAAACTGCATAACATAATCATTGAGTTTGCGCGGTTGTAGAATCTTTTCTTGAAAGAGGCGAATGAACTCTTCTTTGGCAACAGAGTGCATATCTAGGCCGTGTGTAATGCCGTCTGCTTCAATATAGTTCAATAAGGTCTGTTTCATAACGGGGTTGTTATGGCCGTAATTTAGAGAGCCAGCACCCGCTAGAAAGTCAATATATTCACGACCTTCGCTGTAAAGAGTAGCGCCTTTGGCATGATCAAATGTAACAGGAAATGAACGGCAATAGCCGCGAACTTCTGATTCATAGTTGGTAAATGTTGTCATGATTCGTTCCTTTGAAAGTGAAAGAATTGGGCTGCAGTTGTGCTGATGGTCAGCGTGTTGCGACACCTGGCAATGTGGCGCGATATAGCACCTCTGTTTCATGCCGACCCGCAAAATGCAGCGTTTTATCAAATAGTGTGGTTTGCTCGACACAAAAACCTTGTTGCTCAAAAAAACGTGTAAATAGTTTTTGTGAGGCGTGATTATTTGGCGAGATGCTTGTTTCTATATTCTTGGCCTGCTCGCAACGGTCGAATAAGTGAGCCAGCATGGATAAGGCGAATCCCTGACCGCGGGCTTCTGGCGCTAACGCTACCTGCCAGACGAATAATGTGTCCGGCTTGTTTGGCAGCATATAGCCTGTTATTGAGCCGACGAGGGCGTTGTTTTGATCGACGGCGATAATGGCCGTATCTGCAAAGTGGCTTGCTTGCAACAAGTTACAATAAGCAGAATTTGTATCTAACGGTGGGCAACGCTCAATAAGCGCATTAAGCGCTAAACCATCACATGCTGTTGGCTTGCGAAATGTAATCGAACACGTTGATGCTTTAGTCATATAGTTTCAAATGTGTAATATTTAGATTATCGAAGTACTTTTATTATAAAACATACCTGGAAATAGATATCAAATCTGTTTTTGTGGGCTTTTTTGTTTGATTTAATGTTTGTTTTTCTAAATTTATCTGAAAGGCATAAATAAAAATGTAGCTATCTAAGAAGAATATCGCGTATAATTCTGCGTCCTAATATACATTAAGCTTTGAATATCTATGGAAAAGAGCCTGCAAGCGTTAATGATTCTGCGTCAAATCATCCGCGCTACTGAAATTCAAGAAAAAAATATCAGCCGTTCGACAGGGTTAACCTTGCCACAGTTGATGGTGTTGCAGACGTTGCGTGAAAGGTCGCCTATGACAACGGGGGATTTAGCGCGTCATTTAAATGTAGCTCAGGCAACGGTAACCAGTATTCTTGATAGGCTTGAAAAGAAACAGTTAATACTGCGAGAGCGCGGGAAAGAGGATAAGCGTAAGATGTGGGTTCAGCTAACGGACTCAGGCTTGGAGCTGCTAAAAAGCGCACCAACAACACAGCAAGACCGCTTTACCCAGCAATTTGATGACATGCACGATTGGGAGCAATCCATGGCCATTGCTTCTTTAGAGCGATTAGCGGCTCTGTTGGATGCTGACCATATTGATGCAGCGCCTGTTTTAAATATTGGTCGTCTTGATCGCGAAGACGGCGCTTGATTCGGCAGGTCTGATTCCTTTAGGCCTGTCACATTTCTTTCATCTTATAATCTTACCCTTTGCCCATTGCGACAATTGTCGAACTCCTTGGTTAGCCTTAATGGATGCACTATTTTGGCTTCGCGAACCATTTTGGTGCGATTTCAGGAGGGCGCTTTCAATTCTTATTCGTCCTTGCTGAAAGAGAATAGCTGAGCAGATTAGGCGTGCAGTCACTTCTTTAATGGTAATGAATCTTATTTACTTTCATTAATGTACACTGAACACCAATGGCCTTAAAATTGCTAAGAAAGGTTGTTTTTAATAGGCCCATCTTTATTGATTGATGGTTAGCGCACTCCCAATTGATGACCTATTATGTAATACGTGTTGGCCGTTTGCTTCGTAAAAGCGGCTGCAATTCATTAAAGATGTTTAGATGTATTAAGGAATTGCTATGCAGGTGGGGTCATTTGGGTTCCCAGAACAGCAGCGTTCGAAAGTTGAAAAAATATTACGATTGTCACGGCGGCGCGATTACGAGTTAGTCGTGTTTGATGAAACAGCTTTGCCTGACGTTTTGCTCGTCTTTGGCGAAGAGGCGCTGTCCGAACCGAGCGTTAGCGCGTTGCCTGCTGATTATCGCCGACGCTTAGTGCTGGTTTCCCGACAAAAGCCTAAAGAAGTAAGCCTCCCTCATATCGGTTATCCGTTAATATCTTCGCGTGTGATCCGTGTTCTCGATGGCATTGTTGATCGGACGATAGATTCTGTTCCTTTGACAGACTCTGATGCCCCTCAAGCTCCTGATGTATCTGAGAACAAAAAAGTAGCTTTGGCTGACGAGAGTCGTACACAAGAAACGGCACCGGACGATAACGCTTTACGTGTGCTTGTGGTGGATGACAGCGCACCTATGCGACAAGCCTTGGCTGATCAATTGATGGCGTTACCCATGGCGATGCAGATTAGCTTTGCCGAAGATGGGGCGGCTGCATTATCGGTAACGGATCAACAGCATTTTGATCTGATTTTTTTGGATATCATGATGCCGGGGATTGATGGTTTTGAAACGTGTACCCAATTACGCCAAAAAGCACACATCAAAAAAACGCCTATTATTATGCTGTCTTCTAAAACTTCGCCACTGGATGAGGTAAAGGGGATTATGGCGGGGTGTTCTACTTATCTTACTAAGCCTATTGTGCCAGATGAGTTTCAAAAGGTTATTCGCCGAGTTTCCAAGTGGATTACTGAATATAGGCCTGAGCGTGCGGCGAGCCAAGCGCGTACAAATTAAATCGGTTTTCTTTTACAGGTGATTAAATGAGTGTGAAAAAAATTCTTGTGGTTGAGGATGATCCTCTTCAGCAAGCTCGTATTCGTGATGTTTTGAAGCAAGTGGATGCAGAAGTTGTGATGGCTGATAATGGTAAGCAGGGGTTTGAAAAAGCCATATCTTACCACCCCGATTTGATTTTTATGGACATTGTGATGCCTGAGGTCGATGGGTTTGCAGCATGCCGTCAGATAACACGTCATGAGGCAACACGAGGTATCCCCGTCGTTATTGTTTCGGGTAAAAACCAAGAGGCGGATCATGTTTGGGCTAAGCTCCAAGGGGCGTCGGCCGTTGTAAATAAGCCTTACCAAGACGAAGATGTGTTGCAGCATGTGCGAGGTCTAGGGTGACGGACTCGCTACCCCGGGACGTTTTATTACCGAACGACGCCGGTGCTCAGGTACGCCATGGCGTGCTCGTTGCTGGTATGCGCTTCTTGGTACCGGTAGGGACACGCAGTGAGCTTGTACCGATGGCATCTGGGTGCCGTATTCCGGGGGCACCTGATTGGTTTAGTGGCTTTATTAATCACCGTGGTGATGTCATCCCCGTGTTTAATATGGGGGTGCTGCTTAATGGTGAAAACGCTGATTTAGTTCCTCCTAAGTGGGTGCTGCTACTAGATAGCACACCCGATACGGTAGGTATCATGACCGATGACTATCCGGCATCACTAACCGATTATCAGCCATGTGATTTGCCAACTGACATTGCGTCGGCTTTGGAGGGGTTTGTTAACCAAGCCTATTTGGCGAATGGCCATGTATGGCTGGAGCTAGACCATAAAGCGTTGTTCACATCGCTTATTCCGCAATTTAATGCCTAACACTGACAACAAATAAGTAACCGCTTTAGGATGGAACGGTTATTCGGTAAGGATGCCAGTGAAATAGTCGAGGTAACATACCTCATGCTTTCGTTTTACAGGTGAGTGCACCTAGGGATTTACTATGCAATCGTTCTCAGCTTTCCAGAATTTAAAGCTTTCGGTTAAGTTTATGTTGGCCGTATTACTTCTTTTTGCTGGCTTGGTTTTCTTGGGCTACTCCTACTACCAAACGCTTTCGTTAGAGCGTTTGGCGCAGCTAAGAACTGAGAAAATGCAGGCATTTTCCGACCAAATTGACTCGATTACTTCGAATGTTTTGCAAGGTGAGCTGTCGGAAAAAGAGTTTTTCCTCACCAAAGATTTGGAAAACTTGAATGTATTTAACCAACGAATGAATGAGCTCGACACTACAATTAGCAATCTTGATGGTTACTTGATCAGTGATAAAGACCGAAAGATGATTGAGGTCTTCCATTCTATTATTGATGAGTACCAAGACCATTTTTACGAAGCCGTTGATACCTCTATTGAGCTGGGTTTGACTAGTGAAGATGGGGTGCAAAGTGATTTCATTAGCCAGTTGTTAACCTTGGAAGTGTTAGTGGAGAACTCGACGGTGACCACGCTGACCGAACGGGTTGATGCATTAACCGCAAACGCTTACCGAGCATTAGAGCGTGACAACTTACTCGCGACGCAATCGGAACTGATGGCTGAGCTTGCTTCGTTGTCACGAGCAGTTAGTACTACGCCAATGGGTGATCAAGTTCTACGCCGTGAAGTTCTAGCAGATATTAGCCGTATGGAAGAGCAGCTATCCCGGTTAACCGATGTACGTCAGCGGTTAGCCGAGCAGGCGCAAATGATGGCGCAGACAATCGCTAAAATAGAGCCGCAGATTGTGTCTCTCGATACTCTAGTAGCGGATTATCGTGCGGCTGATGCGGTAACGCGTAACGAGAATGCCAAAGATATGAACTCGTTGTTCTTCTTGTCTATTGTTTTGATGTTAATCGCGTTAGGCATCGCATTATGGATTTTGCAAAGTGGTGTAATTAACCCGCTGTCTTCAATGCAGCAAACAATAGAGCGTATCCGAGATGGGGATAACTATGCGCGCACAGGTTTTCGCCATGAGGATGAGGTCGGCCAGCTAAGTACCTTGTTGGACTCGCTTTTGGATGAAAAAGAAAAAAGCTTACGAGAAAAAGAGCAAGAAAACGCACGGTTAAACACATCGGTTATCTCGTTGATCCAAAACGTATTTATGCTAAGTGAAAAAGATCTAACGGTGAGGGTGCCTGTATCCGAAGATATTACCGGGGCGGTGGCCGACTCTATTAACCAGTTAGCGGGCTCAATGAATGAGGTTTTACATGACGTAACGCGTTTTGCTGAGCACGTTAACAACGCTTCGCAACAGGTAAAGCAGCAATCGGGTACGGTTATTACCTATGCAGAGCGTGAACAGGATGAGATTCACCAAACTCTTAAGGGATTGGCGTCGGTGGTACGTGCCATGCAGTTAATTTCTAAGTTGGCGCATTTATCCAGTAAAGCATCGCAACGAGCCATGAATACGTCAGAGAATGCCATGCAGTCGGTGTCGCAGACGGTAACGAGCATCAACAAAATTCATCAAACGATTCATAACGCCGAAAAGCGTATCAAGCGCTTGGGCGAACGTTCGCAAGAGATCGGCGGCATTATCAACCTGATTAACAGTATATCTGAGCGTACGCATGTGCTCTCTTTGAATGCGAGTATGCACGCTGCCTCTGCTGGTGAAGCCGGACGTGGATTGATGGTCGTGGTAGATGAGGTACAACGTTTGGCTGAAAGTTCGCGAGAGGCTACCGCTGAAATTGAAAGCTTAATTAGCAATATCCAGACAGAGACCGCTGACACTATTGCTGTTATGAACGACGTAATAACCGACGTTGTTGAGGGGACACGCCTTGCCGAGGAAGCGGGTGCGCGGATGGAAGAAACACGAGCCACCACGAGTACATTGGTAGAGTCCGTTGTACGTATTTCCCAGAGTGCGGTTAAACAGGCGAAGTTGGCCGAACAGCTACAGGTGCGTGCGGCGCGGATTAATGATTCAACAGCGGCCACCAACGACGAGATGATTCGCCAAGCCGAGCTGTCTAATGAGCTGGTGGCTTCAGCCGAATCGTTGCAGTCATCTGTGAGTGTCTTTAAATTGGCTTCGTCGCCTGCGGCTTAAGGGGCGTTGTCATGAGTGAGTTATCCCAATCAATTACGGATTTTATACCGTATTTGCAGCAGGTGCTGACAAGTAATGAACGATCCGAAGCGGTGGCTTCTCTTGACGAAATGGTTGAGACGCTTGTTGAACTGGCAAGTGAAGAAGAGCTGCCAGGCGCTGCGGATGCCTTAGCGCTGCAGCTGGAACTTTACGGTCAACTGCCGGATGTATCTAGCGCTTCGATGAATTCGGCCTGCCAGTTGTTAGTGCTATTCCCCAAAGATTTACTGCGCCTATTGGCAGGGGATTCTAGCGCAGTTGATGACATTATTGAGGTGCTCAGTAGTGACATTTGGCCGCGACCTATCTCGTTAGATGATCTGACTTTTCTGCTTGAGTTACTGCATGACGATTGTGCCGCTATTGTCGCGAAACAAACGAACGACGAACCGGCGCAAAGTACTTCCTTGGACGAAGAGGAAGTCGTATTTTGTACACAAGATCCGGCGTTATTAACGGATGATATAAGCCAAGTCGATGGCGAAGTATTATCGATGCTAAGTGACTCAATACGCGCTTTACTAAGCGATATTGATGAGGATCTATCTACCCAAACATTACAGCAGTTGCCCTTGGACTTAGCCCCTATTATACGTGCCGCTAAGTCAGTCCAGTTATACGCTGTTCAATGCCTGTTAGAAGGCTTATGCATTAATGTGCACAGTGCCGCCGAGCAGGGCGTGGAAGACGCGGATACTCGTTGGGTAACCTCATGCGTATCGGCGGTTGCTGCGTATCTAGATAGCTTGGCTGAGTCCACCGCGGATGACGCATTGAGCGATGCCTTGCTGCCGCTATTTAGCCAGCCTAGTTTGCCAGTGCCTCTAACGCCTGACCAAGCTGGATATTTGCGCCAGTTAATGGCTGTTGCCTCGGTTAAAACCGCAACGGTAATCGAACCTGAAGTAGTGGCAGATGATCACTTATCAATGCCTGATGCCGGAGACATCGATGAAGGCTTGATGGCGATGCTTCATGACGAGCTACCGATGCTTGTTGATTCATTGATGCTGTCGTTACAGCATGCTCAAAAAGCCGACAGTGACAAGCAAATGGCTGCGGCTCAGCTCATGGAGGCACAACGTTATGCCCACACGCTTAAAGGCTTGGCTAACATGGCAGGATTGTCTGCTATTTCGCATATTACCCACCGGATGGAAGATATTCTGGAGGCCGTCTGCGATGCGAAGGTCTCGTTAGGACGCGCGATTAGAAACGACCTGCAAATGGCAACGGATAGCTTGGCGCAAATAGTCGATGCTTTGTTGGCCGGCTCGCCAGTACCTGATGTAGCCAGTACCGCATTGCAGTCGATGATGGATTGGTATTACACATTGCGCAGCCAAGGAGTTGATGCTGTTGCCGGTGATGCCATGTCGTCTGACGATGATGATAGCGCCAGCGAGTGTGAGACCCACGAGGCGGTTCAAGAGGAAGTAGAAGCTGAGCCTCCGGTAGCCATGGTTTCCAGTGCACCCGCTGTAGATGACACACAATTTAGAGTACCGCGTGTCTTGCTTGACGACCTGTTCCGCATAACGGGTGAAAATACCGCGTTAACATCTCAGCTTAGTGACGAGCTCGCTGAGCTGCGAGGACTTACGAGGATTAGCCGAGACCGACACCGCCAGCTTCAAAAGCTATTGTTAGAGCTAGAGCAGCACCTCAACGAATCTTACACACTGCAATCAGACGAGCAAACGTCGCATTCTCCAGAGGAAGGTGACGAAGCCAGTGTGTTTGATCCATTAGAAATGGACCGTTACCACGAAATGCACACCAGCTTTTCGATGTTGAATGAGACCGCGGCGGATGTGCGGGAAGTCGACTTGCAAATGGCCGGGCGCGTACAAAAGCTGAATGATCTACAAATAGCTCAAGCCGGTGTGCAGCGAGAAACCTTGGATGCAGTGATGCGCGCACGCCAGGTAGCGGTGAGTACTTTAACGGCCCGCTTTGAGCGGATTATGCGCCAAGCTTGTCGTGCAACGGATAAACGGGTTGAGTTGACAATCGAAGGCGGTAGTACGCTCATCGACAGTCAAATCCTCAATCAGTTGACGGGCCCGTTGATGCATCTAATTCGTAACGCCGTTGATCATGGAATTGAAACACCACATTTACGTTTTGAAGCATCTAAGCCTGAAACTGGGCGCCTAACATTGCGTTTTCGTCAGCAACAAGATCGCATCTTAATTGAGTGTGAAGATGATGGTGCAGGCATTGACGCTGATTTGGTTCGAGCTAAGGCGATAGAAAGAGGGCTCATTAGCGAATCGCAGGAAGTATCAACAGCCGATATACAGCAGTTGATCCTATTACCTGGGTTTTCGACACGCCGTGATACTAGCCAGCTGTCGGGGCGTGGTATCGGTATGGATGTCGTGCATCAAGAGATTCGCCGTTTGCATGGCACGCTCTCCATTGAGGCGCGCCAAGGGCAAGGCACCTGCTTTTTAATTTCGTTACCTTCAAGCTCGCTTATGATTAGAGCTTTGCTAGTGCGTTCGCGCCAGCAAGTGTACGCGCTGTCATCCTCGGGCTTGGGACAAACGATATTGTCATTAGATGGGGCGCTGATTGAGTCGCAAGGAGAGCTTTATTTTGAGCACCAAGGGGAGCGTTATACAGCTTATCCATTAGAGTCTTTGGTGGGCGAACCCTTGGTGGACTACCGCCAACATCCTATCTTTCAGGTTATATTGGTTGAAGCCGGAGGCGAAACTGTCGCTGTATTAGTCAGCGAAGTGATTACATTACGTGAGCTTGTCTTTAAGCAAATGGGGCCGTATGTCCCTGAAATTCCGGGAATTCCAGGGCTAACACTATTATCCAATGGTGCTGTCGCGCCTGTGATTGACTTAGCCGCGCGACTCGATCGACTGACCGGCCAGAATCACAATTGGTTGTCGCAGCTTGAGCAGCAGCCGGTTTCTGAGCTGCCGTTGATTATGGTCGTAGATGACTCATTGAGTGCGCGTAAATCGTTGGCTTTATTGCTTCAAGATGCCGGCTTTGAGGTGTGCACAGCCATCGATGGTGTGGATGCTATTCGTCAGATAGAGAAAAAAGCGCCTCACTTAATCGTGACCGATTTAGAAATGCCGCGCATGAATGGCATGGAGTTAGCATCAACTGTGATTAGCCGAAGTGAGTTGGCTGATATTCCTGTCATGATGATTACATCACGCTCGACGCAAAAGCATCGTGTAGAGGCCGCCGCAGCCGGTGTGAGTGTCTACCTCACCAAACCGTGGAATGAGAATGAGTTGTTGGATCATGTGGAAGCCTTGCTTGGTAAGGTGGCCAATAAAAGTTTACAGGCGGTGATAACGTAAACTGGCGGTTATTGAACAGTAAACAAGGAACAGACAGCGGAAAAAACATGTATCAATTGTACAGTGGAACTTCAGTCCTGATGAGTAAGAACTCAACGCTAACCGTTTTTTATCAAGTAAGGCATCGTGTGGTGTCGATGCTAGCTCTGATAATGATGCTTGTAGTAGGCGTCGCATTACCGACGGCTAAAGTGCAGGCAGAGTCAATCAATACGCTTGGTGATGCGATTAATCAAGCTGGCAGTCAGCGTATGTTGACGCAGCGAATGCTGAAAAATTATGCCTTAATAGGGCAGTCAATTCGTGGCCGCAGTGCGCAACAGCAGCTAGATGAATCGATTGCGCTTTTTGAGCAGCAGCTTGCCAATTTAAAGCGCTATTCGAATAATTTGGAAACGCTTGAGTTGTTAGCAAACGCCACTGAACAGTGGGCTATTGTTAAAAAAGAGTTTCAGCAAGTGCCTCAAAAAAACAAAGTGTTGTCACTGCGCAATAAAAATGATGCGCTGTTGGCGGCGGCTAATCAAGTTGTCTTGTCGCTAGAGCGCCAATCTCAGACAAGAACAGGGCAGTTGGTCAATGTTGCAGGCCGTCAACGTATGTTAAGTCAGCGCATGGCTGCCAGCTACGCGTTGATGGCATGGGGTTTTGAAGCAGAAATTAAGCCTATTTATCAACAGGCCTATCAAGAGTTTGATTCCGCTTTGGATTATTTGTCATCTAACCCGACTAACAGCTCTGCTATTTCATCATCATTGGCCGATGTGCAGCAGCAATTTAAGCGCTTTACTATGACCTCGCAAGCGGCGGACGCACAAGTCTATGTGCCCGGCTTAATTGATCGTTCTGCAGAAAAAATACTAAAGCGTATGAATGAGGTAACAGCTTTGTATGCTGGGGCGTTACAATAAAAGTAGTTGCTCGTTTGATACCTCATTTTTATATAAAACCCGATAATTAAATCGGGTTTTTAGTGTCTTACGTACACGCTTTGTTATCATCCATATTTTTGTAAATTTTATAGTAATGGGCAGCAGCGAAAAGCGTGTTGCCTCTTAATTATGGACGATTGAAAAATAGCCTGCTTGAATAGTGTTTTGCAGGTGATTGTAGGAGTATGAGTATTGAGTCGTTACCGCAGTAGAGTCATCGTTTGTTTCTTAGTGGGTTTGTGGACGTTTACTTCCAATGCATCGGCAACCAAGCTTGATGTGGTTATTCAAGGTGTCGAGGGTAAAGTTGCTGACAACGTAAAAGCCTTTTTAACGATTGAATCCCTTAACGGTGAAACCTTCACAAGTGAGAGCCGTGTGCGGTATTTAAACCGCAAAGCTGAAGACGAAATCCGTACCGCCTTGCAGCCTTTTGGTTACTACAGCCCTATTATTACCTCAGAGCTTAAAGATGGCCCCGATGTTTGGGTGGCGACCTACTCCATCGTACCGGGTAACCCTATACCGTATGGCAAAGTTGATATCGCGATTGACGGAGCTGCTGCTGAGGATGTGGTATTTAAAAGGCTACTAGCGAGCACACCTGTTAAGCCAGGTAACCCTTTAATACACAGTGAGTATGAAGGGCTTAAAAGCCAAATTTTATCGTTGGCCGCTGAGCGGGGATACCATGAAGGGGAAGTGACCAAGAGTCAGGTCTTGGTAAAAATAGACAGCTACACGGCTGATGTTCAGCTCCACTTTGCCAGCGGCCCTCGATACAGCATTGGTCAGGTTAATTTTTCTGATAGCCCGATTTCTGAAAAACTGCTGACTCGTTATTTGCCGTTTGAAGAAGGGCAGGCTGTTAAAACGAGTGAGCTGGTTGATCTGCAAACGAACTTGTTAGATAGCGATTATTTTTCTCGTGTTGAGGTTCGCCCGCTATGGAGCGATGCAAGTAACCAGCAAGTCCCTATTGATATTATCCTCGAACCTCAAAAACGTACACGTTATGAGGCTGGTGGTGGCTATGGTACTGATACCGGTGCGCGAGTGCGTTTAGGAGTAACTCGGCGCTGGGTTAACTCGCTTGGTCATCAGTTAAGCGGGGACGTGCAGTTATCGCAAATTACTAACTCCGCTTCATTGGAGTACGCTATTCCTGGCCAAAACCCTATGACTGAGCGTTATACCATCAATTTGAACTATGAGGATGAGCATTCCGATACCGTTGAATCAGAGAGTTTGTCTATCGGTGTTTCCGAACAGTGGCAATGGAAGCAATGGCAGATGGTGACTTCATTACAGTATGAAGAAGAAACCTATACGCTGGATGGCGAGACGGATAGTTCTACGTTACTGTACCCCCTGTTTAGTGCCTCGACGGTTTCCACGGGTAATCGATTGAATGTAAAAAATGGTTACCGTTTGTCAGGGCAGATCATCGGCGGCGCTGATTCAGTGTTGTCTGATACCAACTTTGTGCAAGTGCAGGCTAGCGGTAAAGTTATCCACAGTTTGACGGACCAAATTCGTGTTCTGGCTCGCGTTGAAGCCGGTATAACAGCGGCGGATGATTTTGACAAAATACCGGCCTCTCATCGCTTTTATGCCGGTGGTGATACCAGTGTGCGTGGTTACTCGTACCAAAGCCTAGGCCCTAAGGGCGATGACGGTGATGTGGTTGGTGGACCTAACCTGCTGGTGGGTAGCTTAGAGACCGATTACCGGTTTACGGGCTCTGACTGGGGGGTTGCCGCTTTTATCGATATGGGTAATGCCTACGAAGATGCCGATTTATCCTTAAAAACTGGGGTTGGTTTTGGGGTTCGTTGGTTTTCTCCAATTGGTCCTATTCGCTTGGATTTGGGCTTCCCGCAAAATAACAGCGATGACCGTTTCCGCATTCACTTCACCTTGGGAGCTGATTTATGAGTCCGGGTAAAGTGGCTAAGTGGACAGGCTTAAGCTTATTAATGCTGGTGCTGTTGATTATTGTACTGGTCGTAGGAACGGTGGCTTATTTAGGTGGTACGCAATCGGGTACCCGTCAACTATTGGACTTGGGTAAACGCTTTGCTCCCGGTGAGTTGTCGGTGGCGCAGGTCGAAGGTGCGCTATTAGATGAGCTGACACTGCAATCGTTAACCTACGAGCAAGAGGATGGGCTACGTGTGGCTATTCCTCGCTTATATCTTAATTGGGAACCATCAGCGCTCTTATCCCTGACAGCACATGTCATCTCGCTGGAGGTTGATCAGCCTACACTGGTGTTGCCCTATACGGAGCCCGACGTAGAACCCGTTGATAAAACACCCTTATTTCCGATCAGTTTACCGGACGTTAGCTTGCCGGTTCAGCTTGCTATCGATAACGCGACTATTACGGGCGTAACTTTACAGCCAACCTTAGCGGATGGGTCGCCGGGCGTTGTTCAAACGATTGATAATTTGCGGCTAAAAACGCATACAGAGGGCAATCAGCTCATTATTGATCAGCTAGCCATTAGTGCTCCTCAAGGTAAAGCGGAGATTGCCGGGGACGTTACGCCAACTGATGCATACCCGTTAGATCTCTCCGTTAACTGGTCGGTAAATCTTCCGGATAAATCGCCGTTAGTGGGCGAAGGTAAATTGACCGGTAATACAGATGCGTTGGAGTTAACGCAGCAATTATCGGGCTTGCTAAAAGCGAAGTTGGTTTTGACGCTTAATGATGTGTTACAGGCGCCTACCGGTACGCTAACGCTCGATCAGTTGTTGGTCGACTTAGGCGTTGCCACGCCCGACTTTGCTGGACAAACAGTGTCTGGCTCGGCTGATATCGGCTTCGACATGGAGCAAGTGACCGTGACTTCACTTGCATTTACGCAGGACCAATCTAAAGGCACTGTAACGCTGAGTGGGGATGTCTCACATATCCAAGAGCAACCGACCTTTGATCTAAACGGTGTGTGGAAAGGGCTGCGTTACCCGTTGACGGGGGATACACTCCTCGCGGGTAGCGAACAAGGTACACTAAGTGTGACAGGGCCGTTAGATGGGTACACCATTGCTATGTCAACGCAGCTCAATGGCGATGCCATACCTGACGGGCAGTGGCAACTCAATGCTCAAGGAAGCACCGAGCGCTTTAAGCAATTCTCGCTAACGGGCAACACACTAGAAGGCGAGTTAGCGGTCACTGGTAATGCGCAATGGGCCCCGCAGGTTAAGTGGCAAGTTGCATTAACGGGTAAGGGTATTAATCCGGGTGCTCAATGGCCTGAATGGCCTGGGAAATTGACGACTGAGCTGACATCGCAAGGTCAAATATCAACCGCTGGCGTCTTATCACTAACGGCTGATATCAAACAGCTAACGGGTTCTATGCGAGAGCAATCGGTCGGTGGGCAAGGTAAAGTCGCGCTGAATGGTGATGTGGTCAATATTGAACAACTGCGTCTATCGATGGCTGGTGCAGAACTGACGACATCCGGGCGCTTAGCAAACAACCTTGACCTAAACTGGGCGCTTAAGGCCCCTAAACTAGCTGATATTTTGCCGAATGCTCAGGGCAGTATTACCGGGCAAGGCACGGTAAAAGGCACACAAACAGCGCCGGTTATCATCGGTAATATAGCGGGCGATACGTTACAGTTTTCGACGAATCGAATCGCTAAGCTCGAAGCTGATGTAAACGTTAATCTGGGCGCGCAGCAACAGTCTACGTTAGATCTAACCGCAACACAGGTTAACCTCAGCGGGCAACAATGGTCTGATATTACGCTTAAAGGGCAAGGTACACCGGAGCAGCATAACCTCACATTGGTTACGCAAGAAGGCGAAGTTGATGTGTCCTTAGCGTTAAATGGTGGCTGGAAAGCCCGGCAATGGGCAGGCTTCTTAACGCAGCTTGATATTACTAATGAACTGGCAGGGAAATGGCAGTTAGGCAATCCGGTAGCCATTACGGGCAGTGCGGAGCAAGCAAGCGCTTCACAATTGTGCCTTAATCGTCAGCCTACTGGCAGTGGCGCTGCGTGTGTGCAAGGAAGTTGGTCGACTAAAAGCGGTGCTAAAGGGGCGGCCACGTTAAAAGAAATTTCACTGGCCCTGTTGGAACCCTTTATGCCTGCAGGCACAGTAACTAAAGGGGTTTTGCAGGCATCATCCGATTTCAGCTTACCGCCGGGTAAGAACCCAGTTTTTGATGTTAGCGCCACTGTGCTTCAAGGTGGAGTCTCGCTCGAAGATCAGGACTTGAATATATCCACAGGCGATGTGTTGGTGAGCGTGATAGGTGAAAAAGAAACCCTCACCGCGAATTTGCAAATTCCTGTGTTGCAGCCAGCGGGTAGTATCACAGCAAAAATGACTGTGAATGATCTTTATAATCAAGGGATACTTGCCGGTAGCTTTAACGCTCAACTGAGTGATCTTAAATTTATCTCGCTGTTTTCTCCGCAAGTTCAAGCCGTAAAAGGGCAAGTACAATCCGAACTAACTATCTCAGGTAATCTTTCTCAGCCAAAAGTTTTAGGTTACATGGAGCTGCAAAATGCCAGCGCAGAACTACCCGCTCTTGGTATTGTGATGGACCCCATCAAGCTCAATATCAAAGACAGAGAGGGTAGCGATACACTGGACATTACGGGGGCGTTAACATCTGGAGAAGGCACGATCGATATAGCTGGTAATTACAACCCTCTGGCGGGGGCGGGTGAATTAACGTTAGCAGGCAAGCGCTTCTTAGCGATGGGAACTAAAGAGATCCAGGTATGGATTTCGCCGGACCTGCAGGTGGGGCTCGACCCTGACTTGATCAAAGTACGCGGAGAACTCACCATACCGGAAGCGAACATTACGCCCCCTAAATCCAGTGGTGTTAATAGTACGAGTGTTTCTTCTGACGTAGTGGTGGTGCAGGATGAGAGTGAATTAAACGAAGTCGCCGCAGGCCCCGCCATTGATGCCGCTGTTCGGTTAACCCTCGGTGATAAAGTCAATGTTGATGCCTTTGGATTCTCAGGCCGGCTATTGGGTAGCATCTTGATTGAAGATGACGGTCGTCAAGCAACACGAGCGACTGGGAATATGGATGTAGCCGCGGGTGAGTACACGCTTTATGGACAAGACCTGACCATCGAGCGAGGCAGCGTTGTATTTACCGGTGGCCCTGTGGATAACCCCGGTCTAGATCTGCGGGTATCCCGCACCATTGACAGTGATGATGTTACGGTAGGCGCGCAAGTGTCTGGCACCATCAACAGCCCGCGCTTTACCCTTTACTCGTCACCCTCACTACCTGAAAGCAGTAAGTTATCCTACCTTATGTTTGGACGCGCACCGGGAACCGGCTCGAGCTCTGAACAAGCGTTACTTTATCGGGCTGCCGCCGCGCTCGCTATGAAAGGTGGTAACAGCATTGCCGAAAATTTAAACGAAACTCTAAAGCTGGATGATTTTGGCCTAGAAGGCGACTCGGCGAATGAGACATCGTTATTCATTGGCAAGTACCTCTCGCCCCGCTTGTATATTAAGTATGGCGTTGGTTTGTTGGAACCCTCCAGCACCTTCTTCTTGCGGTATAAGCTCAGCTCGAAATGGGATTTCGAATCTGAAACAGGTACCTCGGGCAGTGGCGGTGACGTGATATATACTTACGAGAAGTGAGTTCGATCTCTGCAGCGGCTCATCTTAGCCGCTGCAGAAGTATTTCCTCTATCAGTAAACACGCGTTTCAATTCTTCGTTTTTCCTTTCGTCCTGTATCGACCTAACAAAACTTGACGTACACTGCGCCTCTGGATGAAATTTTGATAAGGATATCAACATGAAGGCATTCGTTTGTCTTATCTTAGCACTGTTGCTGGCAGCGTGTGGAAGCGGTGGGAATGGCTCTGCAGTAGAGGTTGAGACTTCAAAGCCTGAAACTGTAGAGCCTGAAGTTATCGAGCCTACCGAACCCGAAATAGTCGAGCCGACTACTGATCCCGAAATAGTGCCCCCCGAACCGTCGTTAGAGTACATGCAAATTACGTATGCATGGCTATGTTATTACGCTGTTTGTTACAGTGGTTCTGAGCTTGAAACGTTTGAAAACATAGAGGCTTCTAGTGATAGCTTTGTTCAGTTATCGGATGCTCTTTATGACGACTTAGTTACATACAACGAGTCGCTTAATACGGGTTGGAGTAGTTGCACCGGTGCCTGCGGTGATTTTTATAATCCTCCTGTAAAAGTAACACTAGACGACAATGCATTTAGCTCAGCCCTGTTGGCTGTACCGGTTGTCACTATGTCAGAACAGACGTTAGATATTACGTCTGACAGTACATTTTTCGATGTAACCGTTACTGTTGATATTGATTTCGATAACGTACCGAAAAGTGGCGTTTATTTTAATGAGCCTTGTCCTGGCAATCAATGCTGGATCTATCCCGCGCCGAGCATTAATGACATTGATTTGAGCTATAGCCTCAGTCAAAACACAAATAATGGCTTACAGCTTGAAGTCAGAGTAAGTACTGGACAAGCTATCGGTGTGTTTGAAGAGCTAATTGAGCTCTACTTCTATTATGACGCCAACCGGAATTTGCCCCTAAATAATGGTAAGCCCTATGTGATTCCTGTCACGGTTACAGTGGATCCTATTGGGATCGATGTTGATGATTTTAGCAGTCCATCAGTGACTAACAATCTGCAAGACGATCAGCCTTATACAGCTTTGACGTTTGAATTACCTATTGACGGAATTGAGTTTGATGCGTCGTTAATAGATGTTAGCTATAGTCAAAACGGCCTGGCCGATGTTCACTATGAAACAGGTACACCTGGCCATATGAGCTTTCAGTTAGTTTTCAAAAATGATTTTGAATTAGGTGAAGGTAGGTATCAGGATCAAGTCACAATCCGCTTATGTGATAGTGTCGAGTGCTTGTGGTTTGATGAAGAAACAATAGGAGTAGAATATCATGTAACCAATGATACGGTGCAAGGTTACGAAGCCGTTAATATTGTATCCGAGTATCTATTTCAGTCGGATAGTCCGGTTAAATTTACCCTCAATGATGATAGTGAACTTGCATACTTCGTCAATGATAATGCATTAACACGTTTGAGTTTAAATAGTGGTTTAACGGCGGAACTAAGCTTGTTTGATGTGAATTCAATTAAGTGGGCAAGCGGCGATACGGTTTGGCTGACAGATACAAACGATGTGATTCAGCAAGTTGAATTCTATACACTCCCTTTTGCGAATAGCTTCCCTGAACTGGATAGCCAGCTCTCTTTTGTCGTTCTTAATGATTATCTATATTTTACGGAAGGACAGACGTTAGAGCGTTTCAATACACTCACCCGTGAAATGAATACCTACGCATTCGATAGTGGATCAATAGGCGATCCCACCGTTGTGTTGGGTAATGATAACTCTGCGCTATATGCTAAATTAGCTTCTGGTATCATGCATTTAGGTCTCGATGACGAGTTTGGTGAGCATAAAAGCTTTACTTTCCCGAATAGCTTTGACGGTTCAATTGCTTATATTGATGCGCAGAGACTCATTTCCACTACGGGTAGCGCATACATGTATTCGGGCGACTACCTTAGCTATAACGCGGCATTAACCGATGCGTTAGCCGTTGATGCTGAAACGGAAGGCTATTACTTCGATTTGGACTTTGTTCTGGATTCAAGTTACCAAGGAGTTCTTCAAGAATATGAACCTAATGTCTATCTGTGGAATGGATTACCTGAGTGGCCGCTGAGTAATCGGGTTAGCTTTATTGATGAATCAGATACGAGTGCAGTGAAAGCCCGGTACACGTTAAGCAATGAGGTATTATGGGATGGCGTAGATGGATGGCAGCCCATTAAGCTATTTAGCCCTGAAGAGGTTGACTACTTTTATATACTGACTCAATCACTGATGGATGAAACGCGTTACCGTTTGTTGAAAATAGAGAAAGCACACTGATGAGGTGGTATTTATCTAAACAGCAATCGTTTGTTGCTGTTTTCTCATCTCTTTTTAAATAAACACTAATCTAGTAGCCGATCTGATTGACGGGAGAACATCCACAAAAAAGCCCCGCTTAACACCTGATGAGGTTGGCGAGGCTTTTATGTATTACTTGATACCATTTGTAGAAAATGGTGCCCGGAGGCGGAATCGAACCACCGACACGAGGATTTTCAATCCTCTGCTCTACCGACTGAGCTATCCGGGCTTAAGTGGCGCATATTCAACCATTTAAGCCTAGTTCTTGCAAGCAAGAATTCATAATTATTGATGATTTTACGTATTTTTTTCAGTGACCTTACGGGCCTTTAGGCTTTTTCTGCGTTTTAAACGAGAGCTTGTTGGTGTTAGCGGGCTTCCTCCTTGTTTCCGATACTCTTTTTCTTGCTATGTCATACAGGCCTACCCAGTCACTGAGCGGGCGAACTTTGAATCTTCGTCTAAACTTAATGGGGCGTTGGTCGCTATAAATTAAACGTTTGTTGGTTTACGAGCTTAACCATTCGGGTTTGGCTAGGTGTAGCGTGGATGAAGGGATTAGTAGGTGTTTTCATTTAAGAAGCGGAAAAAAACACACGATAGCTTATTAGCGCTGCAGGTTATGCCCGACGGCGTGGCGTTGGCTGTTAATCATTTGCGCGATGGGGCGCCGCATTTAGAGACGGTGGCGTTTATTGAGCAAGCTCAACCGCTTACAAACAGTAAAGTTATTGCTGAGTATTTATCTGAGCACCGTTTAACCGATGTTCCTGTTAGCTTGGTGCTACAAGAGGGCGAGTACCAACTGTTACTGATTGAAGCTCCTGATGTGCCAGTGGACGAGTTAAAAGATGCGTTGCTATGGCGTGTTAAAGACTTAATCCAATTTAACCCTGAAGATGCTTATCTCGATTACATTGAGTTACCCGACGATGCTTATCGGGGGCGAGGTAAGATGATTTATGTGGTTGTGGCCGAGCGGACGTTAATTGATCAACGCGTAGATTGGTTGGATGCACTGGGAGTGTCCGCCGTTGCTATTGATATCCCTGAATTGGCCTTACTAAATGTCACTGAATCGCTATGTGCCGAAGAGATGGGCACGGCTGTTCTCTTTTTAGAAGAAGATCGAAGTAACCTCACCATGTTATCGGGCAGTGCTTTGTATTTAGCCCGAGGGTTGTCTTATAGCCCTTTTAACCAGGTCGAGAATACGGTTCTAGATATTCAGCGCTCTATGGATTACTTCGAAAGCCAGATAGGTAAACCGCCGTGCGTGCGTATCCTCATATTGCCGCTGCAAGTAGGTGAAACACCGTTGTTAATGGAGCTGCGTAACAATCTATCTGCGGATGTTCAGTCGTTGGACTTAGCCGATGTCGTTGGTTCTGATGAGCCATTGCGCGTTGATTTGCAGCAGGTGTGCTTAATCGCTATTGCCGCGTCTTTGCGTAATATGGAGGCGAAATGAGCATGTTAAAACAGCGGATTAATTTATTGCCTGAAAGGGTGGCCCCCAAGACTGATTGGCTCAGCTTTGATTATGCCATCCGCGCCTGCGTGGCTATTGTGCTGGTAGCCGTATTGTGGGCCGCTTGGATGTACTGGATGGACATGAAAACGACTGCCGAGCTGGATGCCGTTACCCTGCGCGCTCACACCTTGGAGCAACAAGTTAAAGAGGCTGAAGAAGCGATTGGTTTGTTAAAGCCTGATGCGCAGTTGCTGCAGCGTCAAGCACGCTTAGAGCAACGTTTACGCACTAAACAAAGACTCATGACCTTGCTGTCGCACATTTCTCCTGATCGTCATCCTGGATTCTCTACCGCGATGCATGATGTGGCCGCGACAATCCCTGAGGGGATGTGGCTAACGCGGTTAGCTTTCGATAACCCTATGCAGGCTGCTGATTTTAGCGGTGTCACCACGGAGGCATCTTTGATGCCGGTGTTTTTCAGTGAATTATCGCTTATGCCATCTTTTAGGGGGTTTAGTATCAATACGTTAGCGACTACAGCGCTTGAAGGCTCAAACAATCATCAGTTTGATGCCGCCGGGTCACGTCTTGCTGATAGTGATGAACAATTGACCTCTGATAAGTCGAATCCAGATACGCTTACAGGAGGTTCGCAATGAGTACGGAAGGGGTTACAACGATTGAGTCGTGGCGCCAGAAATTTAACGCTTTAACGCCACGTGAGCGTGTGTTGATCGCAGGAACGATGGTTGTTTTGGTGGTAGTTTTGCTCTTTCTATTGGTTATTGAGCCTAAACAAAAAGCTATCCAGTCATCTACGCAAAGGATCACTCAACAGCAGCAGGCTATTAAAGCGAATGAAGCCAGTTTGGTTATTTTAAACCGTGCGTTGTCCCAAGACCCTTCAGCCCCCATTCGCCTGGATATTGATGACTTAGTCTCTCAAGACTTAGCAATGTCGTCACGTATCGCTAATGAGTCGGCTAAGCTCGTTGATCCTACGCAAATGAGCCGGGTACTAGAGGCGGTTTTGGATCAGTCATCTGATTTACGTCTTCTATCCTTACAAACACTGCCTGTTCAGCGTTTAGATATCACGGGTCAGCCGTCTAGCGATAACGCAGGGGCGGCGTCAAACACTACCGCCGGCCTATCAACAGCTACAGAAACCCCGATCGATCCTGTTCCAGTATATGAACATGCTTTTGAGCTAAAGGTTAGTGGCAGTTATGCCGCTGTATATACATATCTGCATCGCTTGGAACAACTAAGCCAAGCTTTCTTTTGGGATGCATTAGAGCTCAACGTTAAAGAATATCCGACAACAGAAGTGACGCTGCGTATCCATACGTTAAGCGGCGAGGAGGGGTGGTTGGGTGGCTAACTTAAATCCGAAGACCGTTTCTGCCTTATTGGTAAGTAGCTTGCTGCTAGCTATGCTGTTTACAAATAGGTTGGCAGCTGAAGAAGCGCCCGCTTTAGTAAAAGATCCCACCCGACCTGGCCAGTACTCAGCGCCGGTTGCCTTTGCTGCCCAGCCAGCTGCGAGTTTTCAGGTAGCGTCTATTATTAAACGTAAAAAAGGCGCGCAAGCCATTATCAATGGCCAACCTGCGAGCTTAGGTAGTTTTATTGATGGCGCTAAGGTGCTTCGAATTACACCAACGCGAGTGTTATTGCAGATCGATCAAAAGACGATGTGGGTATCAGTTACCGATCAATCCGGTATGAAGGTACACCGGAGATGAGAGACCAATTATTAATGAATATACAATTAGAAAAGATACTCCCAATGCCCGTTCGAGTTGGCTGTTTACTATTGCCGATTGTGTTGGCTGGTTGCCAAACGGTTGGGCATGTAACGCAAGAGCCTCCCGCCAAGGAGTCTGAGTTAGTATTGGAACAGGCAATTGCGCATAACCAACTGACGAATGCACTAAAACCGCCTCCTGCACCTTTAGCGCTCGCTCCAATGTCAATCGCTCAATTAGCGGCGGTTGAGGACGAACGCTTCGATGTGTCGGCAGACCGGTTGAGTGCTCGCACGTTCTTTATGGGGTTGGTTGAAGGTACGCCTTACAACATGATCGTTCATGAAGAGATAGCGGGGGCGATAACACTGCACTTAAAAGACGTGACGGTCGCCGAAGTCATGAAAGCGGTGCGCGATGTCTACAGTTATGAATATAAGCGTAACGGTAATCTGTACCAGGTTGTCCCTAAAGCCTTAGAAACACAGATATTTCAAGTTAACTACTTGGATATACAGCGTATAGGCAAGTCGCAAACATCAGTAAGCTCGGGCTCAGTATCGCAAGTGAGTAATGATGACAGCAGCGATGATAGCTCTGATTCATCTGATAGCAGTAGCACGCAAACGGTCCAAGGTACGCAAATCAGTACGCGTAGCCAAGCGGATTTTTGGGGTGATTTACAACAAACATTATCGGCTATTATCGGCCAAGAAGCGGGTCAGCGAGTTGTGGTTACCCCGCAAACTGGCGTAATAGTAGCGCGTGCTTATCCTAGTGAGCTGCTCACGCTTAAGTCATACCTTGAAAAAGCCGAATTGATATTACGCCGTCAGGTGGTGATCGAAGCTAAGATCCTAGAAGTGACGCTAAGCAACGGCTTTCAGGCCGGGATTGATTGGTCTGCCATAGGTACGCCTAATTCTCGTAATAACCTCGTGGTTGGGCAAAGTTCTGCATCTTTCACAAACCCAGACAATATTGGTGGCATTTTCAGTGCTGCACTTAACTTAAATGATTTTACGGCGCTTATCGATTTGCTAGGTCGCCAAGGTAATGTGCAGGTACTGTCTAGCCCTCGGGTGTCTACGTTAAATAATCAAAAAGCAGTTATTAAAGTGGGGACAGACGAGTTTTATGTGACCGATATTCAAAACACGACAACCACCGGTACGGCAACCACATCTACACCGGATGTAGAACTAACCCCTTTCTTCTCTGGGATAGCCTTAGATGTGACTCCCCAAATTAGTGATGACGACGAAATTATTTTGCATATCCACCCATCAGTGAGTGAAGTTCAGGATCAGCAAAAGCTCATTAGCATAGGCGATGATGCGTTTAACATTCCGCTGGCGCTAAGTTCTATTCGTGAATCCGATAGTGTCGTTCGGGCGGGCAGTGGGCAAGTCATTGTGATTGGCGGTTTGATGAAATCAAGCAGTAACGATGTGCTTGCGAAAGCCCCAGGCTTAGGTGACATACCGGGTGTTGGCAAGTTGTTTCAGCAACGCCAGCAAAGCTCCGATAAAAGTGAGCTGGTGATTTTGCTCAGGCCCGTGATTGCTGATGGCAATAGCTGGAAGCAAGAGCTGCAACGCTCGCTAGATAGCTTCCGTGGCTTGCAATAACCGGTTATAGGAGCGCTCGATATGTATATGGATCACTTTGGGTTACAAGAGCTGCCTTTTACACTAACGCCTAATACGCGCTTCTTTTTACAGTTGCCGGCGCATCAAGAGGCATTAAATTTAGTGCTGGTGGCGCTTAGCGGTGGCGATGGCTTTATCAAAGTTGTGGGTGAAGTGGGTACCGGTAAAACCATGCTGTGCCGCACACTACTAAATACGTTAGATGAGCAAGACTACATTACCGCGTACTTACCTAATCCGTTCTTAAACCCAGAAGCCCTGCGTCAGCACTTTGCATTAGAAATAGGTATCGAAGAGGCATTAGAGCTGGGCGATCTAGCACTCATGGCGCGTATTAACGAGCAGTTAGTCGCACATGCGCGCGAGGGGCGGCATACGGTGCTCATTGTCGATGAAGCGCAGGCCATGCCGGAAGAGACAATAGAAGCGTTGCGGTTGCTAACCAACCTCGAGACAGAATCCGAAAAGCTTTTTCAGGTGGTATTACTAGGGCAGCCAGAGCTAGATACGTTGCTGGCTCAGCAATCGTTACGGCAGTTAAAGCAACGCATAACCTTTAGCTGTCGTTTACACCCGTTGGCCGATGATGCGGTAGAACTATATCTACAACAACGAGCCACTCGGGCAGGCTATAACGGCTTATCGCTTTTTTCGAAGAAGGCAATTCGCTTGTTGTCAGAGTCGTCAGCCGGTATTCCTCGCTTGGTGAATATATTGGCGCATAAAGCGCTAATGAGCGCCTATGGCAAAGGTGATGTGACGGTGAGTGCTTTTCACGTCATGCGCGCTATTGATGATACCGAGGGAGTGACTCTGCCCAATCACTATCAACAGTGGTTGTGGAAAGGACTGACCATTGCGCTCATCAGCGCTGGAGTTCTTTATGCCGCTCAATCAAGAGGCTTGCTATGAGTCTAGTGAATGACATGCTTCGCGATCTGGATGCTCGTCAACGTGGCGAGTTATCCGCAGTGGCTGCAATACAAGGGTCTAGCAAGCCCAAGCGAAGCCGTCAGCGTTTGTGGGGAACGATCATTGTATGTTTAGTGCTTTGCCTGCTAGCCGCTTACTTAGCGGTGCGCTCATTCGCCCCTTGGATATTGCAAGATTTCAACAAACAGCTCGTTGCTCCTTCAACACAGCCGCAGACTCCAGCTGTTTCTGAGCCTCAGGCACTGACGCCCGTTAGAACAGAGCAGCAGCCAGTCGCTAATACAGTCACTAAAATTAATTGGACTGGTTTGGCTGATGGTAATGGCTATTTATCTATATGGTTAACCAATACACGTCCTTTTACGGTTCATGAGAATAGCGCCCAAGCGTTTGAATGGGATATTGCACAAACGCAACTAGCAATAGCGTTACCAAAGACACTATCAGACCACGTTTCCCGCTTTACTCAACTACCGAGCGACACAGGAACACGCTTTCGCATTGAAACGCGTGTACCCATGCGGTTTAAGCCATCGTTACGTCAAAATCCAGCACGTATGGTTGTGGATGTGTCCATGGTTCGGGCCGCTCCTAGCGGTGCAGTAGCAACCCAAGCATTAGTCGCTAACCAGAGTTCACCGGAATCGAGCCGTGTTGAAACGGAGCCGAGTGCGGCTCGTGTGGCTGAACCTGAATCTACACCTGAATCCACACCGGCAGCCGCTAGCCCTGCGGCTGTCTCCAGTCCAGAAGTGAGCGCTGAAAACAATACGCCCGACACCAACGAAGTGTCAGGAACGTGGCGAAAGGCGATGAACACCAAGCCCACTGATAGCTCGACCGTACGAGAAGCTCGTCGTCTATTAGCTAAAAACGATATCAATGCCGCTGTTCAGCGCTTAGAAAAGTTTGTAGCGCAATATCAAAAGAGTGATCAAAGCCGTTATTTGTTGGCGCAGCTCTACTTATCCACAGAAAACTATTCGTCTGCTCAGCGGGTCATTGATGGAGCCCCTGCAAGTTTGTCATGGGCATTGCTCAATGCACGAGCGCAACTGCAGCAAGGCAATGGTGATATGGCATTGGCGTTATTACAACAATATCCCGAAGCGCAAGCTCGTGAGGATTATGTTGATTTGTTGGCGTCTGCTTATCAGTTGCAAGGAGACCACCGACAAGCTGTCCAATCATATTTGACTGTGCTGGCACTGAACCCTCAACAGGCAAGAGCATGGATCAATATGGGGATTTCTCTTGAGCATTTGCAGCAGCGAAGTAGAGCCATTGACGCTTACCAAAATGCAATTCGGATACCTGATATCCCACCCGCGTTGCGCCAATATGCCGCACAACAACTTCAGCGTTTACAGTAAAGGGTAAAAACAATGGCATCGCCTAAAATGAAAATTCGTATTGGTGATCTGTTGGTGCAGAGCGGAGTGATTTCTGAGCCTCAGTTAATGGAGGCACTGCAGCGTCAAAAAGATACACGACAAAAGCTAGGCCGCACGCTCATCTCCTTAGGTTATGTAGAAGAGCAACAGTTCTTAGAGTTTTTGGCCAAGCAGATGAATGTGCCGCTCGTTGATTTAGCGCACTACAGCTTTAACCAGCCAGACGTACTCAAACTATCAGAGACGCATGCCCGTCGTTTTCGTTGCATTGTGCTCAAAGACAACCCCGACCACTTTTTGGTGGGGATGTCGGACCCGCTAGACATCTTCGCGTTTGATGAAATACAACGGTTATTACCCAAGACGGTAGAGCTTGCAGTGGTTGCCGAGAGCCAGCTCTTACAGACTCTTGATTTGATGTATCGCCGCACAAGCGATATTGCCTCACTCGCCGATGAAGTGAATGAGGAGATGGCCGAGGATACATTCGACCTGTCTCGTCTGACGGCTGCGGATGAGGTGGATGCGCCCGTTGTTCGTCTGTTAAAGAGCTTATTTGAGGATGCTGTGCAGGTTGGCGCGTCGGATATTCATATCGAGCCAGATGAAAATGTGCTGCGTATTCGGCAGCGTGTTGATGGTGTCTTGCAAGAGCAAGTGATGAAGGAGACGCGTATTGCGCCTGTTTTGGTACTTAGATTAAAGCTGATGGCGCAGCTCAATATTTCCGAGAAACGGCTACCGCAAGATGGACGTTTCCAAATTAATGTTAAAAATCATACTGTTGACGTGCGTATATCAACTTTGCCAGTGCAGTTTGGCGAATCAGTGGTAATGCGTTTGCTTGATCAAAGTGGAGGGGTTATTGGGCTCGATAAGGCCGGCTTACCCCATTATTTACTGGCGCGCTTACGCCGCTTAATTCATCAGCCTCATGGGATTTTGCTAGTAACAGGGCCAACGGGTAGTGGTAAAACGACCACATTATACGGCGCCTTAAATGAGCTGAATGAAGCCAGCCGGAAAATTATTACCGTAGAGGATCCTGTCGAATATCGTTTGCCGCGGATTAACCAAGTACAGGTTCATCCACAGATAGGTTTAACCTTTTCTAAAGTACTGCGTTCGTGTTTGCGACAAGACCCTGATGTTTTATTAGTGGGTGAGATTCGCGATCTAGAAACGGCCGATATTGCGTTACGAGCGGCCATGACAGGTCACTTTGTTTTATCCACACTTCATACAAATGATGCCATTTCTAGCGCCATGCGGCTTATTGATATTGGTGTTGAGGGGTACTTAGCAGGTACGGCGTTGCGCGGGATCTTAGCCCAGCGTCTAGTGCGGCGTATTTGCGATAACTGTAAAGCGCCTTACCAACCATCGGTTCAAGAAAGTGTATGGCTCGATATTAAAGCCGAAGAAGCCGGTGTAGAGGCGCAGCATCTGCATCAAGGTAAGGGCTGTACGTATTGCAATAATACTGGTTACAAAGGGCGCATAGGGATCTTTGAGCTATTAGAGCTCAATGACGAAATGACCGATGCGTTGCGTCGAAATAACAGTTCTGACTTTGCTAAAGCCGCGCGCCAAAGTGAAGGCTATGAACCCTTAGTGGTGAGTGCTTTGAAGTTAGCGTCACAAGGCATTACTTCGTTGGATGAAGTGTTCCGCGTGACCGAGCAAATGGACGAAACCGCCTATCTGGATATTCCTGACGCGGCGCCGTCGGACGCCAGCCTGGAGCTGGAGTAAACATGGCAACGTTTGAGTACCGAGGGCGTTCGGCTGATGGCTCAGCAGCAACAGGGCGTTTGGAAGGGCTGAATAAAGCTGATATTGCGGCACAGTTAGCTGACCAAGGGATTATTCCTGTCAAGGTTGAGCTGGTCGAGAAAGCCGAAGACGCCGGTGCAACAAAGGAGAGCCTTGGGTCAAAAGCGTTATTCCAGCGCGTTAGTATTGATGAGCTTATTATGCTCAGCCGACAGCTGTCGAGTTTGACGCGTGCGGGAGTTCCGATCACTAGTGGTATGCGAGGTCTTGCAAATACAGTTAGTAACCCCTTACTTACTTCAACGCTGACTCAGATAGCTGATGACCTAGAGCGGGGTAATTCGTTATCTACAACGATGGCGAAACACCCCAAACTGTTTAGTAGCTTGTATGTCAGCTTAATCCATATCGGTGAAAACACCGGTCGTTTAGATGACTCGTTTAGGCAGATGGCGGTCTACCTTGAACTAGAAAGACAAACCACCCGCAATATTAAACAAGCAACGCGTTACCCGATGTTCGTGTTTATAGCGATAGGGTTAGCGGTGGCCATTATCAATGTGTTTGTGATCCCCGCATTTAAATCCGTATTCGAGAGTTTTGGTGGCGATATGCCATGGCAGACACGGGCACTGATTGCGTTATCTGATTTTACGGTGCAGTGGTGGTACATCATCGTATTTGTATTGGTTAGCAGCGTTATTATGTTTAAGCGCTGGAAGAAAACGCCCGCAGGTCGGCTTAAGTGGGATCAAATCAAACTCAAATTCCCTTTGGTTGGCGGTATTTTTTACCGCGCAGTGTTAGGTCGCTTTGCGCGTACCTTTAGCATAGTGCTTAAAGCCGGTATCCCCATTGAACAGGGCCTCACCATCGTTTCTCGGGCGATGGGGAATGAATACATTGGCGAAAAGGTCTCGGGCATGCGTCGAGGGATCGAGCGCGGCGAGGGTTTTACCTCGACCGCCTATCGCACAGAAATGTTTAGTCCACTGGTCATGCAAATGTTAGCGGTAGGAGAAGAAACCGGTCGGGTGGATGAAATGCTGGAAGAGGTAGCTAACTTCTATGAGGAAGAAGTGGAGTACGACCTTAAAAATCTATCGAGTGTTATCGAACCGGTGTTGATTGTGGCAATAGGCATCATGGTGCTGATTTTGGCTCTGGGTGTGTTTTTACCTTTGTGGGAACTCAGCACGACAATTAATAAATAACGATGGCGTGTTTATGGCTCTAAGGCGCATGCGTTTGTTAGAAGTGGCGGTGGTGGTAGCCATTGTGGCGATCTTGTATGGCGTTTTATCCAGCAGGCTCGTTGTTCTGGGTGAGCGTGCAGAGCGTGCGGCTGTGCAAGGCATGTTGGGGCAATTAAAACAGCAGTTGAACATTCAGTTGGCGCAATACTACATCGCAGGCAATAAAGATTTGCAGTCATTGCAAGCAGAGAATCCTTTTATGTGGCTTGAGCGTCAGCCAGAAAACTATCGAGGTGAGCTGGCATCGCTGGTCGACATCATGAATCAGCCAGAGACTGAGGTGTGGTTTTTTGACACGAGCAACCGCGAGCTGGTTTACAAAGTAAATCGGCATCAATTTTTAACAATAGAGGGGCAGAACCAGCAAATCTTACGATTTGTGCTTAACTTAAACCAATCAGCGGCCGATAAACAAGGTAAAGCAGAGACGGCGACGTCAACGGTATATCACGGTGTCTTTAGCACTGCAGTACCTTTTACGTGGCAAATAGATACGCCACCTTGATAGGGCGTATCAAATTTACTGTTCGCAAGAGCCTAAACAGGCTTTCCGAATAACCAATTTTAGAGCAAGCGTATGGCGGTTAACCGTCGTTTAACAGCGGAGTTGTAACAATGAAACGACAATCAGGTTTTACGATAATCGAATTAGTAGTAGTCATCGCACTGCTGGGTATTCTGGCGGCGGTAGCATTGCCTCGCTTTATTGATGTCACTGATGATGCTCACAGAGCGTCAGTCCAAGGTACAGCCGGTGCATTAGCCTCCGCTGTGAGCCTTGTAAAAGCGCAAGCGATTGTGGAAAACGCAACGCAGGGCGACACGGTGACGATCGATAACACGCACGTTGTCGTCAATTCCACGCGTTATCCAACACAAACCAATGGTGCTGCAGTGACTGATGGTTCGGTAACCATTGCCGTAACGGCTGCTAACTGTGTAAACGTATGGAATGCAGTGCTGCAAGCAGGCTCTCCAAGCGTATCTACTACAGAAGGAGCAGAGGATTTCTATGTCACCACAAATGGCAACCAGTGTCTGTTCACTTATCAGAACTCAACGACGATTCCTGATGATGACCAGATTGGGTATAACACCGTTGACGGTGAAGTGGTGGTGCAATAACCCTAATGAATAGAGCAGCCCGCAATGCTTAAGCAGCAAGGCTTCTCCATGATTGAAATGGTCACTGTACTGGTACTCCTCGGTGTGCTTGGTGCGGCGGCCTTTTCGCGTTTTGGGAACACATCATCGTATACCGAGGCCATTGTTCAGCAAGAGTTGCTGGCTTATTTTCAGCTAACACAGCGTGTTGCGGTAGCTCATCAAGATAGCACCACAAGTTTTACGTTAACGCGCAATGGCGATCAATGGGATATCGCCTTACAGTTTGATGGACAAACGGTCAATGATCAGTTGAATGCAGAGCAGGTTATTAATGTCCAGCTAAACAGTTTTTCAGTCGATTTAGACGAGGGTGTCACCTATCGAGCCGAATACAGCGACGATGGAGATTTAGTGGCAGTGACCTCGCCAACCAATCTTTCGGTGACACACAGTGTTCAATTTAGCATAGGCACGCGCGCACTATGCATTGCACCAACGGGGTTTGCCTATGAAGGCTCCTGCCTCTGAAGCGGGCTTCTCGCTCATCGAAATAGTGCTTACCATTGCCATTATTGGTGTGGCGCTAACGGTTATGATTGCGGCGTGGGCGCAAATGGCAAAGCGCACAGGCGATCCTTTTTTCCAAGCCAAAGCCGCATTTTTAGGGCAAGCCTATATCGAAGAAATACTCACGAAACGGTTTGACGAGAACACGCCGGTAGGCGGGCTTCCTGCTTGCACCGCAACGAACTGCTCATCAGCGCTTGGGCCTGATGCTCAAAGCGATGGCTCAACGGAATTACGCAGCGCGTTTGATGATGTTGATGACTATAACGGACTGGTTGAAACTCCCTCAGAAAATGCACTCGGCCTAGTGCGCCCCGAATATAATGATTACCAAGTATCGATTGTTGTGGCCTATGCCGGTGGTGATTTTTCTCGGCCAGCTCATACCGCTAAAAAGGTCGATGTGTGGGTAACGCCTCCCGGCGAAACAGCGATTCGTTTTACCGCTTATCGGGGTAATTACTAATGGTAGGCTTGCCCAAAACACAGCACCAACACGGCTTTACATTGATTGAATTGATTGTTGTTATTGTGTTGCTGGGGATCATTTCTGTTGGGACTACGGGCTTTATTGTTAGCTCTGTAAAGGGCTTTAGCGACCAGTCTCGTCGGCAAGGGATTGCAGCCGCAGGGCGTATTGCTATGGACCGCTTAGTGCGAGAGGTACGTAACGCGTTACCTAATAGTGTACGGACTACCTCAGATGCCTCTGGTACCTGCTTAGAGTACATCCCAATACAAGAAGCCACTCAATATATTGACGCGCCAGTTGGATTTGCAGCCGATTCGCTGTCGGTTATCCCGTTTAGTGACACGCCTCGTTTTACAGCAAACCAAAGTCGCGTGGCGGTTTACCCCATTAGTACGGCCGCGGTTTACCGCGAAGGTGCATTGGGCGCGATATCGTCGACGGTTAGCTCAACGCCTGCTAGCTTGGTGGCATCCAATGCGGTGACACTGACCTTAAACAGCGCACATCAATTTGAGCGAGCATCCCCGCGTCAGCGGCTGTTTTTCGTTGATCAGCCTGTTAGTGTTTGCCTAGTGGGTGACCGGCTTTACCGATACAGCAATTATACTCGTCGGGCGGCTCAGCCAACGCCGAGCAGCTTGCCGAGTACAGAGCCTGATCGCGGGCTATTGGCTTATCCTGTCAGTGCAGCAACCCCCTTTAGAGTGATTGATGCGACCTTACAGCGTAACGCGTTGGTGTTACTGGAGTTTTCCGTCACTAATCAGGGCGAATCTTTATTAATTCAGCAAGAGGTGCAAATTCGAAATGCGCCGTGATCGGAGTTTGCTTGCTAAATACGAGACAGGGTTGGGCCTAATATCGGCCATTTTTGTCATCGTCATCATTGCCTTATTAGTAGCTGCCATGTCGAAAGTGATGACGATAGGGCAGGGGTATCGCTCGCAAGAGGCGCTGGCGACACGTGCGTTATTAGCCGCTCAGACAGGCGCAGAGCTACATTTATCCGAACTGCTGCACCCTGATAATGGCAACAGCTGCGCAAACACGACGCGAACGCTCACGGTGGACGGGTTGCAAGACTGTAACTATCAAGCCAGTTGCGCGGTGATTACGATCAGCGGGCAGAATTTCTATACCATAAACAGTGTAGGGCGCTGCGGCAGCGGGGTAGATTCGGCAACACGCACCGTTAAAGTACGTGTTACCGACTAAGTATTAGGCATCAATACCGTATTGCTCGCGGTAGGCGTTAATTGCCTTAACCGACGCTTCGTAGCCGCCGACTTCACTTAAATAATCGACAATGTCAGTTAACGAGACAATACTCACCACTTGCATGCCATAGTCGCGTTCAACTTCTTGAATCGCCGATAGCTCACCTTTACCTTTTTCCATACGGTTTAAAGCAATCATCACGGCGGCTGGCGTTGCTTGGTTAGCGTTAATAATATCCATGACTTCGCGGATAGCCGTACCCGCGGTGATCACATCATCAATAATCATTACCCGGCCTTGGAGTGGGGCGCCAACAAGGTTGCCACCTTCGCCGTGATCTTTAGCTTCTTTACGGTTAAAGACGTAAGGCACATCGAGGCCGTAATCGTTCGACAAAGACACCACAGCCGCCGTTGCAAGCGGAATCCCTTTATAAGCGGGGCCAAACAGTACGTCGAACTCTATGTTGGCCTCTTGAATAGCCGCGGCATAAAAACGACCGAGCTTAGCCAGCACCGCCCCTGAATTAAAAAGGCCGGCATTAAAGAAGTAAGGGCTGACGCGACCAGACTTTAAGGTGAACTCGCCAAAGCGCAAAACCTTCTGTTCGATGGCAAATTGAATAAACTCTCGCTGGTACTTTTGCATCACTGTGTCCTGTGTACGATTAAAAAAAGCTATTTTAGCACTGACAAGCCCATTAGAACGACATTTACCGTGGGATCAAATTTCATTTTGGTGAACTTACCTATACAATTCCGGTATATATATTAATACGTGTTCGTTTTACAGGAATAACTATACATGCGCGTTATCACCTTCAATACACAAGGTATTGAGCAGGCGGCTGATAGAGGGTTCTTTGACTGGATGATCCATCAGGATGCAGACGTCGTTTGCCTGCAGGATCTTCGTGCCAAAGATTATCAGCTCGACGGTGATCGTTATCATCCAGAGGGTTACAACACCTACTTTTTTGATGCTTTTGAAGATGGCTATAGCGGTGTCGCAATATACTGCCGCCAAGTACCAAAAGCGATCATGACGGGTTTGGGCTTTGAGTTGTGCGATTTCCACGGCCGTTTTATTCAAGCCGATTTCGACAAAGTAAGTGTCTCTTCGTTGCACATACCTTCGGGCCTAAAGAGCCATGAAGCTCAGCTAACGAAAGATGAGTTCTTATCCCACTTTATGGGGCACCTTAAAAAGACCTTGCGCAAACGCCGCGACTTTATCTTTTGTGGCACGTTTAACACCGCGCATCGCACAATCGATTTAAGTAACTGGTATGCCAACCAAACGGTGTCTGGCTTCTTACCCAGTGAACGTGCTTGGATGGAAGAAATGCTAGGGGAGTTGGGCTACATTGATGCGTTCCGCGAAGTGAACAAAGCCGACCGCCAATACACTTGGTGGCCAGACTACAACCGTGCTCGAAGCTTAAATGAAGGCGCGCGTTTGGATTATCAAATTACCACGGCAGGCCTACGCAAAACGGTTAAGTCGGTTCAGATCTACAAAGATGAGATGTTCTCGGAGCACGCTCCTTTAATCATCGACTACGAAGGCGACTTCTAGCATGACCGGCAGGGCAATAAAAAAGGGTGCTTAATAGGCACCCTTTTTTAATGGTAGGCTTTCGCTTATTCAGCCGCTAGCGCCGCCTTTTGTAGCGCCACAATCTCTTTAATGCCTTTTTCAGCAAGCGCCAACATTTTGTTTAGCTCGTCTTGCGTGTAAGGCGCACCTTCCGCGGTGCCTTGTACTTCGATAAAGCCGCCTTTTTCCGTCATAATCACGTTCATGTCGGTTTCGGCTTTGGAATCTTCAGCGTAGTCTAAATCCAGAACAGGCTCGCCTTTATAAATCCCCACCGAAATAGCCCCCAGCATGTATTTAACAGGGTTACCTTTTAAGGCCCCGTTCTTATCTTGCTTTAGAACATTAATCGCATCCATTAGCGCCACGCAAGCACCTGTAATGGACGCGGTACGAGTACCGCCATCGGCTTGAATAACATCGCAATCGATTGTGATGGTGTTTTCGCCCAACTTCTTAAGATCTAAAGCAGCACGTAAAGAGCGACCAATTAAGCGAGAAATCTCAATGGTACGGCCAGTTTGTTTGCCACGGGCCGCCTCACGGTCGTTACGAGTGTTAGTAGAGCGTGGCAGCATGCCGTACTCAGCGGTTACCCAGCCTGAACCCGAACCCCGTAAAAAGCGCGGTACACCGCGATCCACGCTCGCAGTGCAGATCACTTTAGTATCACCAAACTCAACCAACACAGAACCTTCGGCGTGCTTTGTGAAATTACGGGTAATTTTAATCTCGCGTAACTGGTCCGGCTGGCGGCCGCTTGGACGGATAGTGGTGATGCCAAGATTCTGAAGTTGATCAGAGATGGAAGAACTCATAGGATCGCTATACCTTGTACTATTTAACAATTGGCGTAATAGAGAGACAGCTAATAGGCTGTTACACTATCGGAACTAAGGCTAATTCTAATCGAGATGGGATGACATGACACGTAGTATGACGGCTTTTGCCCGACAGGATAGTCAACACAGCTGGGGAACCGTGATTTGGGAAGTAAGATCGGTCAATCACCGCTTCTTAGAACCACATTTGCGTCTACCCGAACAATTCAGGGAATTAGAAGGGACATTGCGCGAAAGGCTGCGCAAACGTCTTAATCGCGGCAAAGTAGAGTGCACACTGCGCTTTATCCCCGATGCACAAGCCCAATCGCTCAATATCAATGAAGGCTACGCTCGCCAACTCATCGAAGCTACACAGAAAATGGAAGAACTCATGGTGGTTTCACAAACCATGAATCCACTCGATATGCTACGTTGGCCCGGCGTGCTTCAAGATGCCTCCTTGGATATGGACGCGGTAAAAAAAGCCACCCTCGATCTGTTTGACCAAGCTATTAATGACTTAGTAAAAGGCCGAGAACGCGAAGGTGCAGAACTCGCCACTCTCATATCACAACGCTTAGACGGCATTACAGAAGTCGTCAAAGAAGTGCGCGCCAAACTCCCTAAAATACTCAGCAACCAGCGCAACATCCTACGCGCCCGCGTCGCCGACTGCGGCGTAGACCTCGACCCGCAGCGCTTAGAACAAGAAGTAGTACTCCTTGCCCAAAAAGCCGACGTCGACGAAGAAATGGACCGCCTAAACACCCACGTACAAGAAGTACGCCGCGTGCTAAAGCAAAAAGAACCGATAGGCCGCCGTTTAGACTTTTTGATGCAAGAACTCAACCGCGAAGCCAACACGCTATCGTCAAAGTCGATTGTTACAGACACGACGCAAAGCGCGGTGGAATTAAAGGTGCTTATTGAGCAGATGCGGGAACAGATACAGAATATTGAGTAGAGTCGTTATGTTCAATAAACCCCTGTCACTCAGGGATTTATAAGCCTAGGTGTATAAATCGTTGTTTCGGTATACCCAAGTCTCATCGGGTGCTGTTTCTTGAACAGCTCGATGAATCAGTAGATACAGTAACCCCTTACTAAGCGAGCGTCATAGAATGCAAACGATTTATAGCAATTTTGAGGCTTTTATCGTCAAACAAATTACTTTTTCGTTTAGCCCATTTACTTCCTGCTGGCCAATTCTCAATGCCATGCTTAATAGACTCTAGCGTGGGTTTACAACCTTCCTTCACTAACAGCCAATCTACGGTAGACAGTAATTCCAACCCAAACGGTGATTCGAAGCCATCGATAATTTCGCTGGCTTTTTCTAAAGCAGGTAAAAAATCCTTACCTTCACTATGTAAAAAAACATCAATTTGTTGTTTTTTCGCATCGTTAAAAGCAATGACATCTAAAGGGTCGCAATCAGGAATGCGCTTATCAGACTTCAAATAACTACCATCCAGTGCATTTAAGAGATGATCGAGATTATTGGCATATGGACCATAATTATTAGCTGAAAAGTTTAGCTTTAGCTCATTCGTTAAACCTTGCGCTTCAACTACCCGCTGTAAAAACCATGCCAGCTTTTGGATTTCAAGCAGACTGCACTCCATGCCCAATATCCAATAACGCCGTATAAGTTCTGCTACAAGCGCACGTGCCGGTGTGAGTTTGTTTACCCCTGATTTTTTAGCAACGTTCTGATATTTGGTTGTTGGTTCAAAAATCCAGATATCGACCTCCTCGAGGTCAACCAAAGTCTGTTCAATTTTTGGTTTAACATCGTGCCATGTAAGCCCTCCATTACCTGTTCCCAAAGGGGGGATCGCAATTGATCGTACATTATTCTCGACAATGAAACGGCGTAAATCAGCCAGGCCATCTTCTATCCATTCCATCTTGGATTTCGCTCGCCAATGTTGTTTCGTCGGGAAATTCACAATCCACTGCGGCCCCATCAGTTCGCCGGTTTGCGTAACAAACATCTTCCCTGTAACCACCTCACCCGCTTTACATGCTTTAGCATAAGTTTGCATATTGTTAGGAAAACGCTCTTTAAACATCAAAGCGATACCCTTACCCATCACGCCCACGGTATTAACCGTATTAACCAATGCATCAACATTGGCCTCCAGCAAATTACCTTGTGTGTAATGAATCATTAGAAATACCACCCTTTTCTTGCATGAACCGGTAACTTTAAACCTCGCTCGGCTAACCAGTTGCCCAGTATCATTTTCGTTTTTTCAGTGTAGCAAACCATACCGTTTAGTGCTTCTACAGGGCAATGATTGTGGATTAGAGCTTCTGCTTGATAGCGTTCAAATTTAGCAGGGTCATTAGGGTCTCGCTTGAAGTCTCGAGCCTGCAATATCGACCAGTCAATTTTGCTGAGGTCGGCTAAATCGGTATAGAAGTTTGACCATGGATAGTAAGCATGGCCATCAGTAAACACAAAAGGCAGACCTAGCTCGTGAATACGGTGCAAATTAGTCACGAGAATAACAATTTCTTCATTGGGCCGCTGCTTTATACCCCCATATCCGCTGTGAATATTCTTCATCATGGGTGAAAACGGGGTGAAATAAAAAGGCACATAATCATTTAGAAAGCCACCAGCTCCCAACGGTACTGGATGAGACGCTCTTTTATTCGTTAACTCTGGATTACCAATATGCATCCAGTTGGGTGATTGAATATGGCTATTTCCACAGTGCAGACCGTTCTCCAGAATCCACGGAATATTGTCCCGATGAACAATACGCCAGATCAAGGCTTTTTGAGGGTTTAGAGTTTGGCTGTAGTCATACATTCTTATTGCCTGCAAACATATAGGCAGCCGAGTTGATATGACAATTCACTTCATACTGTTTCACAAGCTTATTAACGACGCCCATATCAGCTTCTGTTTTAACATAAATACTGAAAAACCTATTTGCAAGAACGATATCTGGAGACAAACACTCGGCCATACATGCCACCTTGCAGGCTCTATCATCGTATTCGCGTTTTGCAATTAGCGCCCAGTCGATAGCCTCTAAACCTTCAGCGTAGTCCAGTATTTTATAACCCTCTTCCGCTAATGGGTGCTGAGGGATCACTCGCCAGTTATTATCTTTAGCGACATCTCTACGTACCGTAATCAAGATAAGGCTTTGATCAGGCCTAGATCGTTGAACTCCATAATCAAAAGGGTTTTTTGCAAAAAAATGAAAAGGGACGTATGCCTCCAATCCATGAGTTTCGCGTGAGTTAAGAATTTCAGCATCAGCAACATCATTGAAATTATAGCCAGTTAACGCCGTCCTTGGTTGGAGCCCGTGCTGGAAAATAGATTCTAGATTCTCTAAGGCTGTTAAGTGATAGAGTAATTTTCCATCCTTATCCCTAGTCATTATTTATCCTTTGTAATGGGCGTGTTTTAATTGCCTGATTATCTTGCATCCTGTCGCATTTACAGTACGTTATTTTGCGATCTCTTCGTTTATCTCGAAGATGGCTAAAACAGGATGGTATCGTGTTCAAGCCCACCACAAAAAGTCATAGATGGCGTTTCCTTTGATTTTACATTGGTATAAGTTTCGACGATTTCACGGCTCATTTTGAACCTTCCAGCAATTTTATATTTTGCAGCTTGATACCAACTTCATCATGAGCGGCCATTTCTGCAAAATTACTCTCCATGCCAAGGACGGTTATAATTTTTAAGTAAGCGCCTATGGAAACGCCCGGATCACCAGCTAAGACTTTGTTTACGGTTTTATGATCAAAGCCAGTGCGCTCACACTGAAGCTTTTTTTGTAAAACCACGTCGTTTCATCGCCAACAACAAGTCCTCACCAAATTGAGTCAGGATTTTGCGCTGCTTTGGAAACAATACATTGTGTAAATCACGCTTAGCCATATTACCAATCCAAAGGACTATATTCCCGTTTTTGTAACCATAATTGGATTAATATCCCTATTTCGGATTCGCTTATACGTTATCTAAAGGTCGAGTATTGGCGCATGCGTTTTATTGAACGGGGAAATGAAGCGGTCAGAGGTCTACACAAAGTTACTCAATGGGTCACAGTCTGTAGCCCTTTATACCAGTCATTCAACATTCAGGCTTATCAGTCGTGGATGCCATGGTATCGATATTCAAGCTTTGTAGAGGTATTTGATCCCAAAAGAATAAAGCTGTCTTTAGAAGTATCAGAAGCAATCAATACCTCTGACCTACCGTTATCGTCATAGACTGATTTAAAGTCAACCGTACACTCATGGTCGATCTTACATCTAACTACTTCAATGTAGGTGCCGCCTTCTTTATCAATCAGCTTAATGCCGGGCGAAAAATAAAGGCTTTCAAAAGCTGTTGTGTAAGTGAGGACGTAGCCCTGGCTTGTAGTCGATAAGCTGACATCACTCAACTGCTCTAGCTCGTACATAGTGGGTTTATCGGCAGGTGAGGCGTTACTAGCAGCGGCAAAAAAGAGAGTGATGAGAAGAGTGAGGTAGTTCATTGGTTTACCCAGATTTATTTGAAGTTAGGGTAAACCTTACAAGCGTGAGCTGCAATCGTCTCGGAAAGACTTACCCGTAAGGTTTTAGCTTTCTTATTATGGGTTTTTACGCACAATTTTGATAGACAACAGCTGTTTAGTCGCTGTAGTTGAGATCATCGTCATGCAGGTTCCAGAGTTTTTGCACGATGTCGTTGATGGTGTTTCAATTGTCAGTCAGCGTGGGATTCTTCGGTCAATAAGGCGACCAACGGCTGATTGATGTAGTAGTTGCTTCGGTCAACTTTCTCCTTTACGACGAAGCTGTGTTCAACCAGTATATTCCAAATAGCGGGTCGCGGTGATTCTGGATACCTGAAGATCTTCCATTATGAATTCAATCTTGGTGTAGGGGGGGATTAAACAGGTCATTCAGCTTTCTGAGGGTACCGGTAATAACCCGCCCCATTTTGTAGATTAGTGCCCCAAGTAATAAATGCTGTGTGGGCAAGGTTGGTGTGTGGATAAGTGGCGTTAATTAAGGCTTTGTCCATCCTGCCCCAAAAGCCCAGGGGAAGGCCTACTACCTTGAAGTTTCGTCAGCAATCTAGTTGAACGTGATATTGCAAAACGCCAAACTGCTTCAACGTATTTAAAGCAGTTAGCGGATATTGGTGTGCTGCAAGAAATTAATTCAGGAAAGGAAAAATTATTTGTACACCCACGGTTGATGACGTTAATGACTAAAGACAGTAATAGTATTAACGCTTTTTGAGGTGCAAAATTCCCCAGCTCTCCACAAGGTAGAGCAAATGGCGAGGGTAATAGGCAAATATTATGTGGATTTACTCTATGTATTATTTGCTAGGGGTGCGGTGAGAACCCGTTTATGTAATGAAGTGCTTGCATAATAAAGAGCTTTAATCGTAAAGTTTACGCTGATTTTTTTACTAACAAGGATTGTAAAGTAATGAAATGGTGTACGTTATTTATAGCTGCATTTCCACTGTTTGTTCTTTCAGGGTGCGTCGGTGCTAAGCAAGCCCCTCCTGTCAATAGGATGGCCTGTGAGGCGCTTAATATTGATGCCCAGTCCAGTGTTCTCGTGGGCACAGACCTCTCTACATTTGATCAGTTCTCGTCAGCGGTTGTCATCGAGCCGGCTCTCTATTTAACGGATATGGGGGGGGCGGAGTTAAGCGTACTTATCGCTGAGTTGAGTTCGCAAAAAGCCACGTTAAGTTACGAAGAACCCGGTATCACTTCTGAGCAGGTGGAAGCTACCTTTACTTGTATTGGGAATGGTGTAGCAGAGAATGATGCGGTCACTTTAAATGCTGTGGAGGGCGGTGTTCTCTTGAAGTTCAAAAAGGGCTTTTTTCATACATTTTCGTTTGATGGCTGGGTATTTTTAGAGAAGAAATAGCCAGTATTTAAATTGTTTATAAGTAAGGGAATACTTAAATGAATTACGAACTCATCAAGTTTAATAGTCGTGGTGCCGCTGTTGCCCAGTTGCAGGCGTTGCTGAATAGTAAGCTTGCTATTGGTCTTTTGGTTGATGGACATTTTGGGAGGAAGACAGAGGCTGCAGTGGTTGTTTTTCAAAGTCAAAGCGGGTTAATAGCTGATGGTATTGTTGGGCGGATGACTTGGACTGCTTTGTTAAGTAGTCGTGCTGCTTCTGAATCATTAAACCCGCAAAAGCAGTTGGCGGCTATTGCCGCTACTTATATCGGCACTAAAGAAACCGGTAATAATCGAGCGGGTGAAGATGCTAAATTGCTTGAGATTTTTAAAGCAGATGATTTGGTGATCAATGGTAAAACTGACGGTTATCCATGGTGTGCATCTTTCGTTTCATTATGTGTCCAGAAGCTATGTATCCGCTCGTCGTACTTTTCTTCGTTAAATGCGCCGCGGGAGCCTTCGGTGTGGCGTTTTTTAGCGGTGTGGGCGAAGAATAATGGTTGTACAATTTTTTCCTCTTCAAGCGCTATTCTATCCCCAAAGCCGGGTGATATCGTTGTGTTTACATTTTCCCATATAGGAATTGTAGAGAGCGTTAGTGGAAATAAAGTGGTCACTATTGAAGGTAATACAAATAGTGCCGGAAGCCGGGAAGGCCAAGAGGTCGCTAGGAAGGTGCGTTCGCTGAATATTATTAAGAGCTTTATAAGACTACCTTACTCAAATGATGGGTTAGCTAGAGCCCACTAAATAATAGTTGAAATGGGTAGGTAGCCATTCTACCCATTTCAAAATTCAAAATTCAAAATTCAAAATTCAAAATTCAAAATTCAAAATTCAAAATTCAAAATTCAAAATTCAAAATTCAAAATTCAAAATTCAAAATTCAAAATTCAATAGTCTAATTGGCTTTACTTCCCTCACGCCCGACTATCAATTTGAATCATCACTGCATCGGGTCGCCAGTACTCAAACTCGCAGTCTAGTAACTCCCCATCTTGTTTGTAATTAACACGGCAAATTTTTAACACCGGTTGGCCTTCACTGAGATTAAGGGCTTTAGCGACGTTTAAGGGGGCGGATGTAGGGATGACATCGAACCGAGAGCGCTGTGTGTGATAGCCGTAGTGCTCGGCATAAAGTTGGGTGAGTGATTGGGTGAGGGGCTGCTCAAGCACCGCTGGAAATAGGGCGGCTTTTAGGCAGTTTTCTACATACAGCACGGCCCTTCCATCGATGTGCCTTAAACGTTCAATGATATGGATAGGGGTGATGCCTTCTATTTCCAGCGCCGCGGCATATTGCCCCGAGGCCATTTCGCTGCGGATGTTGATGAGCGTTGTTTCGGCGCGGCGGTTTTGGTCTTTTATCATTTGATGGAAGTGACTACGAGATAAAGGGTTGTAGCGAATGCGTTGTGGCGATACATACCACCCGCGGCGTTCTTCACGGTAGATGAGCCCTTCTGTTTCTAGGGAAACCAGAGCGTCTTTGATGGTAATACGTGTGGTGTTAAAGAGTTGGCTGAGTTCTCGTTCAGAAGGGAGCTTTTGCATTTCTGCAATCACGCCTGATTCTATTTGTTCTCGAATGGTGATTTTTATTTTTGAAAGCTGAGTTGTCGCGTGGGGCGGCATCTTGGTCTAGTCCATCGTTTGTTGCGTTGTTACACAATATAAACGCGATAGATAACAAGAATATTACGAACCAGGTGAATGGGCGTCATAAGAATAGCGATAAATCGTCAAATTTCTGTATCTAAACTGTCACATTTCACTAATAGACTTTTCATTTAAACAACTGACCTAGTCCAAGAGGATCGAAGACGATGAAAAGCGTGTTAGCCAGTGCTCTATTAATTTCTACTACGATGTCTGCATCTGTCTTTGCGGCAGAGACGGATATGAACTCGCTTGTCGAAGCCGCTAAAAAAGAAGGGGCGGTTTACAGTGTGGGGATGCCTGATTCATGGGCTAACTGGAAAGATACGTGGGCTGATTTAAAAGCCAATTACGGCTTGGAGCATCAAGATACCGATATGAGCTCGGCGCAAGAGATTGCTAAATTTGCGGCTGAAAAGAAAAACGCCACAGCCGATATTGGTGATGTGGGTTTTGCGTTTGCTAATGTGGCCGTTAAAAAAGGGGTAACGCAGCCTTATAAGCCGTCTACTTGGTCTGAAATCCCTGAATGGGCTAAAGATAAAGAAGGGCATTGGGCGCTTGCTTATACGGGTTCTATCGCATTTATCTCGAATAATAATCTGGTTGAAAATCCACCTAAGTCATGGAGTGACTTACTCAATGGTGATTATAAAGTGAGCCTTGGGGATGTGGGTTCGGCTGCGCAGGCTAATAATGCCGTGTTGGCAGCTGCGTTTGCAAATGGTGGTGATGAAACGAACTTGCAACCGGCGATTGAGTTCTTTGCGAAGCTGGCGCAGAAAGGGAACTTGTCATTAACGGATCCTAGTGCGGCTAATATCGAAAAGGGTGAAGTCGAAGTGGCGGTGCTATGGGACTTTAACGCGTTAAATAACCGTGACAAATTTGGGCGTGATCGCTTTAGCGTCAATATCCCTCAAGATGGCTCTGTTATCTCTGGTTACACCACTATTATTAATAAGTTTGCTAAAAACCCGAACGCTGCAAAACTAGCACGTGAGTTTATCTTCAGCGATAAAGGTCAGGTGAACTTGGCGGCTGGCTACGCACGTCCAATCCGAACCAATGTTGAATTACCACAAGCGGTACAAGATAAACTATTACCTAATGAGCAATACCAAAACGTTCATCCGGTAAAGGACTTCGCCGCTTGGGAAAAATCAGCACGTAAACTGCCACGTCAATGGCAGGAAAACGTTCTAATTCACGTGAAGTAAGAGGCTGCTATGAGCAATAAGGTCATCCTTGTTGTTCTGGATGGACTCAATTATCAAGTAGCTCATGATTGCATGGGCTACTTGAATGGTTTGATTGAGCAGCACAGGGCAACCTTATACCAACTGCAGTGTGAGCTGCCTTCTATGTCTCGGCCGTTGTATGAGTGTATTTTGACCGGCGTTCGTCCGGTTGATAGCGGTATTGTGAATAATAATATTGTGCGACTGTCCCGTCATGAGTCCATTTTTAGTTTGGCAAAATCGCAGGGTAAGGTAACGGCTGCGGCGGCTTATCACTGGGTTAGCGAACTGTATAACCGAGCACCTTATGATGCGGTTCGCGATCGTATGACACATGATGAAACTCTAAATATTCAGCATGGCGCTTTTTACCATTGGGATTATTACCCTGACGAAGCGCTGTTTTTAGATGCTGAATATTTACGCCGCACTTATGATCCCGACTTTTTGCTAATCCATCCCATGAATATTGATGATATGGGGCATAAGCACGGTTTGGATTCCCGCCAATATCGAAACTCGGCACGCGGCGCTGATATTTATCTGTCTAACTATTTGGATCAGTGGTTGGCCGAGGGCTATCAAGTACTGGTGACAAGCGATCACGGAATGAATAACGATCTGTCCCATGGTGGCATTTTACCTGAAGAGCGTGATGTACCGTTGTTTGTAATGGGGGATCAGTTTTCTCATGTTGGCTGCGATGTTAAGCAAACAGAGTTGTGTGGAGTGGTGTGTCAATTGCTATCCCTTGAGCACTCTAAACCTATGACAAAAGGCTTGTTATGTTGAGGGGGCTTCGTAAACGTTTTGCCTGGAAGCCCTTGCTGTGGCTTATTCCCTTTTTTGTGTTCTTTGGCGCTTTTCAATTAGCGCCAATGGGTTGGGTGTTAGCCAATAGCTTTATTTATGATGGCGAAATCTCCATTGAGAACTACAGCGAAGTCTTTGATTCTAGTTTTATGTTACAAGGCTTTAGTAACAGTTTGTGGTTGTCGTTTTGGTCGGCTGTGGTGGGTTTGCTTATTGCCACGGTGTTGGTTTCGTCGTTACGTCGGGTGGATTCGAAAATTCGAGAGGCTGTGATTGCCTTTACAAATATGACAAGTAACTTTACCGGTGTACCCATCGCATTCGCGTTTATTATCATTCTGGGCATCAATGGCGCGGTTACTTTATTGCTGAAAAAGTACGGATTAATTGATGATTTTAATCTGTATGGGCAGTGGGGTTTGCTGGTTATTTATATTTACTTCCAAGTGCCTTTAGCCGTTTTGCTGCTGTACCCCGCGTTTGATGGTTTGAACGACGATTGGCAATCAGCGGCCGCCCTGTTGGGGGCAAAAACATGGCAATACTGGCTAAATGTTGCGTTGCCCGTGTTATCTCCAGCCTTATTAGGGACTTTTATTATCCTGATCGCGAATGCGATTGGTGCGTATGCCACGGCCTATGCGCTGACTTCGGGTAATTACAACATCATCACGATTCGAATCGCGAGTTTGGTGTCGGGGGATCTTTTTCTTGAGCCTAATTTGGCTGCTGCTATTTCAGTGCTGGTGATGGCTATTTTGGCATTTATTACGTGCATTAATCAGTGGCTGGTAGCGAGGGGGTATCATGCAAAACGCTAATCAATACCTTCATAAAACCGTGGTGTATTCGATCGTGGGGATCATGTTGATCCCGATTGTTGCCACCTTTTTATATTCTGTTGCTTCAAGCTGGGGGGCCACTATTTTACCGGATGGCTTTACGTTGGAATGGTATGTAACCCTATTGACTGATGAGCGTTTTTTACTGGCTTTTGGCCGTAGTTTGTTTATTTGTTTCTCCACATTGGCATTAAGCGTATTACTGATTATGCCGGTGATCTTTATTGTGCATTACTATTTTCCGAAGCTAGATAAAGTGATGAATGTATTGATCTTGTTGCCGTTCGCGGTTCCGCCGGTGGTGTCGTCTGTAGGTTTGTTGCAGTTGTATGCCGACAGCGATGTTCAGCTAATAGGAACACCGTGGATTCTGATGGGGACTTACTTCACGATAGCGCTACCGTTTATGTATCGGGCGATTTCCAATAGCTTTGCTGCAATCAACCTACATGATTTGATGGATGCAGCGCATTTACTAGGGGCGAGTACGCCCCGAGCCTTTTGGCTGGTGATTCTGCCCAACCTTAAAAAAGGGTTGCTGGCGTCGCTGTTTTTATCTTTCTCGTTTCTGTTAGGTGAGTTTGTGTTCGCTAATATGCTGGTGGGCACTCGCTATGAAACCTTGCAAATCTATCTTTATAACATGCGCCAAACCAGTGGGCATTTTACGTCTGCATTGGTGATGACCTACTTCTTCTTTATCTTTTTACTGACTTGGCTAGCTACTCGCTTTAGCCGAGGGGACCAATCATGAGTTATGTGAATGTTACGCAGTTAACAAAGCGATTTGGTGAAAATACTGTTTTTGAGGATATAGATTTCACGATCGAACAGGGTGAGTTTGTGACCCTTTTGGGGCCAAGTGGTTGCGGAAAGTCCACATTGCTGAGGAGTTTAGCCGGGTTAAATCCGGTTGATAGCGGTGTTATCGCTGTCGATGGTGAGGATATTACACACCAAGCGCCTCAGCAGCGCGGCATAGGTATGGTGTTTCAATCGTATGCCTTGTTTCCCAATATGACAGCCTTCGACAACATCGCGTTTGGCTTAAAGATGAAAAAGTTGGCTGCAGATCAAATAGCAACCGACGTTGCGAAAGTGATCGCGTTGGTTGACCTACAAGGTAAAGAACAACATTACCCACATCAGTTATCCGGTGGGCAACGTCAGCGCGTTGCGCTGGCACGTGCTTTGGTTGTTCGGCCGCGTATATTGTTGTTAGACGAACCGCTATCGGCCCTGGATGCAAAAATCCGCAAACGATTGCGCCAGCAAATTAGAGATATTCAAAAAGAGCTGAATTTGACGACGGTGTTTGTGACGCACGATCAAGAAGAAGCCATGACGATGTCTGATCGTATCTTCTTGATGAATAAAGGAGAAATAGTACAACAAGGCTCTCCTGAATCAATTTATACCCAGCCCGCTAATGAGTTTGTTGCCGGTTTTATGGGGCACTATAACTTGGTTGATGCTATCCATGCTAAGCGGCTTTTTAATATTGATTCCGATTGGAAAGTGGCCATTCGTCCTGAGTCGATCTATGTCAGAGAAGCTGGGCGTCAATATGATGCTCATATATCGGCTCCACAGCAGGGTGTTATTCAAGATCATCAGTTATTGGGTAATATCATTCGATATCAAGTGCTTGTTCAAGGGTGCGAGTTAACGGTGGATTTGCTGAACCGCTCATCGGAACGCCTGTTATCCACAGGGAGCTCTCTAGAGCTGCTATTTAACTTAAACGAAATTCAGCCGGTGAGCGTGTAAAATGGCGCAACCTTTATATGTCTTTGACTTGGATGAAACGCTAATCGATGGCGATTGCGCCATGATATGGAATGAGTTTTTAGTTGATCAAGGGGTTGCCTCATCCCCCGGCTTTTTAGATGAAGATAAACGCCTTATGGCTTTATATGCACAAGGAGACATGAACATGGAAGATTACTTATCTTTCTCTATGTCTCCATTAGCCGCTATGCCTAAAGGTGAGGTGATGGCGCTGGTTGAGCAGTGCGTGGAATCTCGCATACTGCCACAGTTATACCCCAATGCTAAATCGTTAATTACCCAGCTCACGCAAGAGTCGGTTCCCATGCTGATTATTTCCGCGTCTATCGCTTTTTTAGTGAAAGCGGTTGCTACTCGGATTGGGGTTCAGCAATCGATCGGGATTGATTTGGTTGAAAAAAATGGCTGTTTTACTCATCAAGTGCTCGGGACGCCCAGTTATCGAGAGGGTAAAGTCATACGGCTTCAGCAGTGGTTGAGAGAACAGGCGCAGCCGTTTAGTGAGATACACTTTTATACGGACTCGATCAATGATTTACCCCTATGCTTGTTTGCGGATCAGACCTATTTGGTAAACCCGTGCGAGCAGTTAATCGCTCATGCGCAAGTGCGACAGTGGCCAATATTAAGCTGGTCAAGATCAGCGTCCTTTCAACACCTCCTTTAATTGTGGCCCAGCCCAGTCTAAAAACGCTCTAACCCGGTACGACAATAACCGATTGTGAGGGTAAACAAACTGTACTGGCAGGGAGGTTGGTTCAAATTCAGGTAATAGCCGGATAAGTTGCCCTTGTTCAAGGGCTTGGGCAACTTGGTAACTGAATAGTCGAGTTACTCCTAAACCCGCTATAGCAGAGCTAATGGCGGTGTCCACTTGGTTGGTTGTCATGACCAAGGACATGTTTTCTGTGTTGAGCGTTTCACTATTCTTAAAGGCCCAGTGGTGGTGCTGATTAAATCGTACGATGGGCCAACTGGCTAAGTCGTTTGGCGTGTTGGGGGTGCCTTGTTGTTTGATCAGTGCTGGACTGGCGCAAATAACGGGTGCGGTAAGCCCCAGCGGCATCGATATCAATGATGAGTCGGCTAAGTGGCCTATACGAATCGCAATATCAAACCCTTCATCAATAATGTTTACAACACGATCGACGAGCGTGATATCTACCTGTAAGCCTGGGTGTTCCGCTAGGTATTGGTTAAGTAACGGAATAAGGTGAAGGCGTCCAAACATCATTGGGGCTGTTACCGTGAGTTTTCCTGCCGGTGCGGTACGGCGGGCGTCTAAAAGGAACTCGGCTTCATTAATATCGGCGAGTATACGCCGACAGTGCAGCAGGTAATCGCGCCCTTCGTCAGTTAAGGATATTCGGCGTGTACTGCGATTGAGTAAACGTATACCAAGATGGTTTTCTAAATCGGCTAAGGCGCGGACAACAGAAGCAGGGGAGCGGTCCATCGCTTCGGCAGCTGCGGATAAACTACCGCGATCAACAATTTCTATAAAGGTAGCCATCGCTTTTAGCTTATCCACTATCGTTCCTTGTCGTGTCAGTTGGCTGATTTGTGCATTTTATGAAAAGAAGTTATCAGCATTAAGCCATTTATTGCAATTGGCTAACAAAAGACACTAGAGGCTCTTTAGATCAGGAGTGCTCCATGCAAAGCGATAATGTGTCTTTAATGCCCGCCGCCATACAGTCATTTGATCATGTGGGGATTCGTGTTAGCGATCGCCAACAGTCAATGGCCTTTTATCAGCGGTTGGGTTTTGTCGAGACGAACTATTTTGCCGCGTATGAAGCCAACGAAATGGTGGCTAATCACGGATTGTACGAGGTAAGGATCAACTTGATCTTTAATGGTGCTCGTCAGCCGCAGGCGTCTAACGTCTTGTTAGACGAGCCCCTAAAGCGCCCAGGTATCACTCATCCCGCCTTTGTCGTTGATGACCTGTATGTGATGCGGGCGTGGCTTGTTGAGGTGGGGATAACAATTACGGAAGATATCCATCCCATTGGCCCGCGCCGTGTCGCGTTATTTATTCGTGATCCTGATGGCAATGTGCTCGAATTTAATCAGCTAACGCAATAGCTGATTAGTTTTTCATCATCAATAATAAGGACAACTCGCATGAAACTCTACGACTTAGAACTCTCAGGTAACTGTTACAAAGTTCGATTATTTGCTGCGTTGGCGAAGATCGATTTGGAGATAGTACCTGTGGACTTTCTTGATGGTGCACACAAACGTGAACCTGTCATCGGCTTAAATCCATGGGGGGAGCTTCCTGTCTTGGTGGATGGCGAGGTAATACTGCGTGACTCGCAAGCTATCTTGGTTTACTTAGCTCGCCGCTATGCAGGGCAAGCATGGTGGCCGGAGGGCGCCGCGCAGCAAGGTGAAGTCATGCAATGGCTGTCGGTAGCGTCCAACGAGGTGCAGCACGGACCTAATGCCGTGCGCCTTGTGGATAAGTTTGGTTATGAAATAGATAAGCCACAAGCGATGAGGCTGACCGATCGTATTTTAGGCTTGTTGGAAAGCCATTTAAGCTCACACGATTGGTTAGCGCTGGGCCGACCGACGATTGCAGATATGGCTGTATTTCCTTATGTAGCGCTGTGTCACGAAGGTGGCGTGGATTTATCTCCCTACCAAGCACTCGATCAGTGGTTTAATCGAATTAAAGGGCTGGATAACTACATATCCATGCCGGGCCTTTGATGAGCCTCTGATTTAAAACACCTTTGTAAAACGGGTGGGGCGTTTTCTCTAATAACATCGCCCCCGTTTTTCTTAATCCCTTATCCAGCCGTGCTTTTGATTTTTATCTATCTGAACCCTTTGATTGATCCATTGTCTGTTAGTCCATGTAGCAATGGCATAGGTTAATGCAGCCAGACGTAGGCAAAGGATAGATGCTGATTTTAATGGAGCAGGGATGCGATCAAAAAATGCTCAATTATCCTGTAAATTATTGTAGCACCTATATTTTTATAGCCTCATAATACGGCTGCTTTTTTACAGCCGGTATGTCTGTTTCCCGTATGCACTACGAAACCTACTAGCATGCTGTTGTGCTGTTTCATTTAACATGTTGATGATTGGATGCCACGTTGAAAACACGTTTACTCGAGTTTGACTATATGCGTGCGGTTGCCATTATTTTGATTGTTTTAGGGCACTCGGTTTATAACTCAGGAAAAGGCTTTCCTTTGCTGCTCGAGAACCTCTTACGAGGCGGGACTGCCGTTTTTGTTTTTATTTCTGGGTTTTTCCTACACGCGATATTTGCGCAGCGTTTTGAATACCGTCGTTTTATGCTAACCAAATTTAAGAACGTCTATGTGCCTTTTTTAGTCGTGTCACTTGTTGGCTTAGTGGCGTTGGTTTCGATTTGGGTATTTAGGGATCATTTTCCTGCGGCTAAGGTCGGTATGAACGTATTTCATACCATTAAAAATTTTTATGTGCTTTATCCGCATTGGTATATCCCGTTTATTATGGTGGTTTTTCTGCTAACCCCCGTTTTTTTAGCCTACTTAAAGCTCCCGATTGGGCGGCAACTTTTTTTATTGGCTATGCTGAGTGTGCTGGCAATGTTTGTACACCGGCCTCATGGGAATGCGAATGTGATGCACTCGATTGCCTACTATGTGCCGTATTACTTGCTGGGTATGTTGTATTCCCAATATCAGCCTTGGTTTTTGCGGCACCAAAAGGGCATTTTAGTGGTCTCTATATTGTCCGTTATTTTCGCCCTGATAGGGCAGACTTACATTTGGGTCTGGGTGGGTAATTCGCATAAAGACTTTTTCGAATTTAGGGGTGTCGATTTACAATTTATCCAGAAGATCGGTCTGTGTTTTATTTTGTTGGCTATTTGTCAGTACTGGGCGCGAGCCAAAACTGAAATACATCAACTGAAAGAAATTGGTAACATAAGCTTTGCGATCTTTTTTATACATCCCTTATTTACGTTACTTATTAATGTTGTGTCTCCGTGGATAGGCCTTAAGAAAATTTCCGGAGGTGCTTTTATCAGCATGGGTATGACGGCCGTTATGTTCTTGATTATGTTTTACGGCAGTATCTACGCCACTCGTATGATTCGAGCAGCGTGGCCGGGCAAGAGCCGTTGGCTAATAGGGGCGTGATGAATACCCGTACTTTGAACGCCTAACTAAAGCGTGCAAGCTTTAGGCGGATTTATTAATTGATATTACGAGAGAAAATTGTAAATTTTCACGCTTTGAAAATAGGCACCAGCTGCAGTGTGCATGCAACAGCAGTGAAAAGAGTGCCAACAAAGCGAACATGCTATTAACAGAGTGAATGAATTTATATGTTCAATGACAAGAAACAGTCCTCAAGTGTCTTTTCCCGTGCGTTAATTGGTGCAACGTTATGTTGTGCCGCTACGCTTCCCGTTAAGACATTAGCAGCCGATGCCGCGAAGAAAGCCGCAACAACGAATGTGGTGGCGACTCAATTTGCGGTTTCTGGCAAATTTAATCGTGATACGGTGACTGACATCGCTCGCCAGCTTGCAAAAAAGCCCTATAAAGCGCCGGATGCTAAGTTGCCTGAATCGTTGGCAGATCTTAATTATGATCAATACCGTGATATTCGCTTCAACCCTTCATCGGCGTTGTGGACGAATGAAAATGTGCCTTTTCAACTGCAAATGTTTCATCGCGGTTTTTACTACAAAGATCCCGTAGAAATCGCCGTGATTGAAGATGGCCAAGCTAAGCATTTGAGTTACTCATCGTCGATGTTTAAAACCGGTGAAGTGATGAAGGGGCCGTTGCCAAAAGAAGATATCGGCTTTGCGGGCTTTAGGATTCATTCTCCTATCAACCGTGATGACTACTTCGACGAGCTTGCCGTTTTTCAGGGCGCCAGCTATTTGCGTTCATTGGGCAAAAACCAATCGTATGGTTTGTCTTCACGTGGCTTAGCGTTGAAAACCGCGGACCCTGAAGGTGAAGAGTTCCCTGAGTTTCGTGCTTTTTGGATAGAAAAGCCGGTAGCGGAAAGCCGTTCTATTGTCGTATATGCGCTGCTGGACAGCCCGAGTACAACCGGAGCTTATCGTTTCACGATTCGTCCGGGAACAAACACAGTTATGGATGTGGAAGCCACACTTTTCCCTCGTGTTGACCTGACTAAAGTGGGTTTGGCCGCTGGAACAAGTATGTTTATGTTCTCCTCTTATGATCGCGACCAAGTTGATGATTTCCGCCCTCGTGTGCATGATTCGGATGGCTTGTTGATGTTAAATGGGCGAGGTGAGCACTTGTGGCGTCCTTTGTTGAACCACGACAAGCTGAATATCAGCTCGTTTTTGGATAATGGGCCGTTAGGTTTTGGTTTAATGCAGCGTGATCGTAACTTTGATCATTACCAAGATTTAGAAGCGCATTACGAAAAGCGCCCTAGTCTATGGGTTGAGCCGGTGGGCAACTGGGGTAAAGGGATGGTCAAGTTAATCGAAATCCCAAGCGACTCCGAAATCCATGACAACATTGTGGCGTATTGGTCTCCAGCTGATGTCATCCCTGCAAAAACTGAATACAGCTTTGCGTACCGCCTTGTTTGGGGTGAGTGGCCAACACCTGCGCCTTCGGAAGGTATCGTAACGGCTACGCGTAATGGCCGCGCTGATATCAGTGGCCCAACGCCGGAACGCTTATTTGTGATTGATTATGAGTTCCCTAATGCCTTAACCACCTCCGGGTTGAACAAGCCAACGGCTAAAGTCAAAAACCAAGGCGGCAAGGTAAAAAATATCGTCGTTCGAGAAAATCCTAAAACAGGCGGTTACCGTGTGAGTTTTGAGCTGGATCCTGAAGATGCGGATTTAGTTGAGTTACGCATGGACTTACAATTTGATGACAACCGAAAAGCTGAGAGCTGGATGTATCAGTGGTCGAAATAAACACACTAAATGAGAATATAGACGTGAGTCAGGAGGCGTCAGGGATGCCGCCTGTTTCTCCGGCTGACATGCCGGAGCAATCACTCAAGCATTTTCGTCGCCGTGGTGTACGGACACCGGTGAATCCAAAAGGTGTTCATTCTCCTGCATGGCGTAGGCTGTTGGTTTTAGGATCGGCGGTGGCGCTTTCGTGTTGGGGCATTTATGAGATGTACTCAGTGCTTGCATTGGGTGAGCTAATCTTTGTAGAAAACCTTGTGCTGGTGTTGTTTGCGCTTACCTTCAGTTGGATTACGGTCGCATTTGCAGGCTCCATCATTGGTTTCTTTAAAGTCATCGCTCAGCATAAGCCGTTAGATGAGGAGCCTGTCGCGCTAACTAAGCGTACGGCTGTGCTTATGCCAACTTACAATGAGCAGCCGGGGCGTATTTTTTCGGCTATTGAAACCATGGCAAAAGCGATTCAAGCACAGGGAGAAGGCGCTGCGTTTGATTGGTTTGTACTCAGTGACACGACTGATGTCGAAGTGGCGATCGCAGAAGAAGTTGCTTTGCAAACTTTACGACACCGTTTAGGTCGCGAAGTAAACGTTTACTATCGGCGCAGGATTAAGAATGAAGCTAAAAAGGCGGGTAATGTTGCTGACTTCTGTAAGCGCTGGGGTGGTGCATATGACCATCTTTTAGTGCTGGATGCCGATAGTTTGATGGAAGCAAAAACCATGATTACCTTGGCGCGACGCATGGAAGCAGATCCCGACGCCGGGCTTATTCAGACGATTCCTCAGTTGATCAACGGCACAACACTGATGGCTCGTATTCAGCAATTTGCTACACGGATATACGGCCCTGTTGTGGGTTCCGGGTTGGCATGGTGGACGGCTAAAGAAGGTAACTTTTGGGGGCATAATGCCATCATTCGTACCGAAGCCTTTATGAGTGCCGCTGGTTTACCGCACTTGCGTGGAAAACCGCCGTTTGGTGGCCACATACTGAGCCATGACTTTGTGGAAGCGGCTCTGATTCGTCGCGCAGGGTGGAGTGTTGTTATCGCGTCAGACTTAGAAGGCTCATACGAAGAGAGCCCTCCGTCTATTATCGATTTAGCCGTCAGAGACCGACGCTGGTGTCAGGGTAATTTGCAGCACGCGCGCGTTATCGGTGGTTCTGGTTTGCATTGGGTCAGCCGTAGTCATTTGGCCACCGGTATTATGTCGTATCTTTCATCGCCCCTTTGGCTGTTGTTGATACTGGCTGGTATGGCGTTGGCGCTTCAGGCGCAGTATATCCGCCCCGAATATTTTAGTGATGAATTTTCACTGTTCCCAACGTGGCCGGTTATTGATGCCGCCCGCGCTTTGATGCTGTTTTTATTCACAATGGGGATATTGTTTGCGCCTAAGGTGCTGGGCATTATCGCCTTTCTTGTAAATGCCGAGCAGCGTAAGCGAGCGGGTGGTACTTTGCGGGTGCTTATCAGCTTTGTGGTTGAGATTATTTTATCGGCTTTGGTCGCTCCCATCATGATGTTAATTCACAGTGGCGCGGTGCTGTCTATCTTGATAGGTCGAGATGCCGGATGGAATCCGCAACGTCGAGACGATGGGAGTTTGCCGCTCAAAGATGTGATTTATCGACACCGTTGGCACATGGTGATGGGGGTGGTATTGACGGCGTTTGCCGCGTTAAACTCCATGTCATTATTGGCGTGGTTAGCTCCTGCCGTGGCGGGGTTGTTACTCGCTGTGCCTGTTTCCGTGATAACCAGTTCATGGTCTATCGGGGAAAAGGCTAAACGGTGGGGAATATTAAAGACGCCGGAAGAAGGTGTGCCGCCTGCAATATTCACGGCTTTTGAACAAACGCTTAAAGTTTATACCGATGATGCAAAGCAGTGTCCTGATTTTGTAGGTTTTGTTGCGTCTGCACATTGGGCTAGTATTCATAAGCGTATGCTTGACGAGCAGTCACCAAGAGCACGTGGTGATATAGATTCAGTAGAAGCCTTAACCGCGATGAAAGTCGCTGAGGCTGAGTCAGTTTCGGAAGCTATTGGCTTTATGACATCGAAAGAACGATTAATGATGTTTAATAACCCGCATTTGTTTGAAAAAGCATGTCGTTTGGCGGTAACCGAGCGCGAGCATTCTTATCCGCTTGTGGGCAAAGAATAACAATCTTCTTAACCTGATCTTCACCTCTTAATGTTTATGATGGTAAAGATCAGGTTTCCGTTTGGCTTAATCCTAACCATTACTTATCTATTAAGAGGGAAGGGTTAAGCTAATCCCTATTTATGTTTACATACGTACACACATGTATGTAAGATTGCTATATTAAATATTCGTATGGTTTGTATAAAAATCATTCAGCGAATGCAGATTAATTAAGAGTCAGTAAACTGAGGTTTTTATGGTTACAAGTACCCAACTCAAACGTAGTGTCGCTTTTGCAACGATATGTTCTGCCCTGTTTTTGGCAGGTTGCCAAGAGGAGCAGCAAGCACAACAAGCTCAACCAAAAGCACCTACTAAAGTGGATGTGGTAACGATAAAGACTGAGTCTGTTGAGATTAAAGAGAGCGGAGCGGGCCGAGTAACGGCGTACCGAACTGCTGAAATTCGCCCCCAAGTTAGCGGGATTATACAAAAGCGTCTTTTTGTTGAAGGCAGTACTGTCAACGAAGGTGATGTTCTGTATCAGATTGACCCCGCGGTTTATCAGGCAGCATTAGCCAGTGCGAAAGCAGACCTAGCAGTGGCTAAAGCGAGTGCGGCAAGCGTGAAAGAGCAGGCTGATCGCTACTCGCGCTTAGTTAAGCAATCAGCTGTTAGTAAGCAAGAAGCGGCGGATGCTATGTCGGCGTGGAAGCAAGCGCAAGCACAAATTTTAGCAGCAGAAGCAGCTGTTAAAACGGCACAAATTGATCTGAACTACACAAAAATAACGGCGCCTATCTCTGGTATTGTGGGCCGCTCGGCGGTCACAGAGGGGGCGCTAGTTTCGGCGGCTCAGTCAACAGCGTTAGCGACTGTTCGTCAAATTTCCCCTGTTTATGTCGATATGCAACGCCCAGCTACCGCTGTGTTGAAGATGAAGCGCAGTGATGCCGGTCAAGAGATGCCCGTTAGTTTGGTGCTAGAAGATGGGGCCGCTTATGACGAGCAAGGTAAGCTGGAGTTTTCGGAAGTGAGTGTGGATGAAACCACGGGAACAGTTAATGCGCGCGCACGGTTTGAGAACGCGCAAGCTATGTTATTACCAGGTATGTATGTGCGCGCAACAATTGTCATGCAAACGATAGAGGACGCCATTCTTGCACCGCAAAAAGGTATTACACGTCAGCCAGATGGCTCTACTGTTGCTTTGATTGTAAATGCCGATGGCGTAGTCGCCACTCAAAAAGTTGAAGTGGGTGATGCTATTCGTGATCAGTGGTTTATCAATTCAGGCTTGAAGTCGGGTGATAAGGTGATTGTTGGTGGCCTGCAAAAAGTTAAAGCAGGTGACAAAGTCGAAATGGTTGAGTCCGGTGCAGCCGATTCTTCTAATACTCAGACGCAAGGCTAAGGGGTATTTAATTAATGGCTAGATTTTTCATAGATAGGCCTATCTTTGCGTGGGTTATCGCCATCGTTGTTATGTTGGCCGGCACGTTATCGATTATTAGCTTGCCGATAAAGCAATACCCAACCATCGCGCCTCCTTCGGTTAGCATTAGTGCGTCCTATGCTGGTGCATCGGCAGAAACCGTAGAGAATAGTGTTACTAAGGTTATTGAGCAAAATATGACAGGCCTTGATGGGCTGTTATATATGTCTTCCCAAAGTGATAACTCGGGTAACGCCAGCATCTCATTAACGTTTGCCTCGGGTGTTGATCCAGATACCGCTCAAGTGCAAGTGCAAAGCAAGCTGTCGGTTGCCGAGGCTTCTTTGCCAACGACGGTTCAACAGCAAGGGATTACCGTCACTAAATCCACTTCCTCTTTCTTAATGGTAGTAGGCTTAGTGTCTGAAGATGGTAGTCTGACAAAAACAGATTTATCAGATTATGCTTACAGCACATTGCGTGATCCATTATCGCGGGTGGATGGTGTCGGCAACATTCGTGTTTTTGGTGCGCAATACGCTATGCGTATATGGATGAACCCTGAAAAGCTAACCGCGGTGGGATTAACCCCCGTGGACGTTACAACGGCGATCACTAGTCAGAACACGCAACTGGCTGTGGGCCAACTAGGTGGGTTGCCATCGGTTCCTAACCAGCAGTTAAATGCCACTATTACGGCTCAATCTCGTTTCACAAATGTTGATCAGTTCGAAAATATTTTACTTACCGTTAATACGGATGGTTCACAGGTACGTTTAAAAGACGTCGCGCGGGTAGAGCTTGGCGCAGAAAGCTATGCGGCAGAAAGCCGTTATAAAGGCAACCCGGCTACCGGCTTAGCTATTCAGTTAGCGACTGGCGCAAACGCGCTGGATACGGCAGATGCCGTGCGCAAAAAAGTAAATGAGCTGCAGCAATTTTTTCCCGACGGTGTAACGGTCGTTTATCCATACGATACCACTCCGTTCGTGAGCATCTCGATTACTGAAGTAGTGCATACCTTGTTAGAGGCGGTGGTGCTCGTGTTCTTGGTAATGTTCCTATTCTTGGGTAATTTACGCGCCACGATTATTCCGACGATTATTGTCCCTGTTGTTCTGTTAGGAACGTTCGGGATAATGGCGGCCTTCGGATTTACAATCAATACACTCACCATGTTTGGGTTGGTCCTAGCTATCGGTTTGCTGGTGGATGATGCCATCGTGGTGGTCGAAAACGTCGAACGGGTGATGGAGGAGGACGGCCTTTCTCCTTTAGAGGCAACGCGTAAGTCGATGGGTGAAATCACGGGTGCATTGATTGGTATTGCGTTGGTGTTATCAGCGGTGTTTGTGCCAATGGCCTTCTTTAGCGGATCGACCGGTGCAATTTATCGTCAGTTCTCTATTACAATTGTATCGGCGATGGGCTTATCGGTGATGATGGCGCTAATCTTAACACCAGCCTTGTGTGCCACTATCCTTAAACCCGCGAGTGGTCATAGCCATGATCGCAAGGGGTTTTTCGGTTGGTTTAACCGTATGTTCTCAAAATTGACGGGTAAGTATGAAAGCAGTGTGGGCTATGTAGTTAAGCGTCCGATACGTCTGTTGATTATTTATGCGCTCATGGTGGGTGGTGTGGTATTTATGTACCAGAAATTACCGACATCATTCTTACCAGATGAAGACCAAGGTGTGTTCTTAACGCTGGTCCAATTGCCTTCTGGCTCCACGCAAGAGCGTACGCTGGATGTCATGAAAAAAATGGAAGATTATTTTGCCACCGTTCCGGAAATAGATTCCTACTTTACGGTTGCCGGTTTCAGCTTTGCCGGTTCAGGTCAGAACATGGGGTTGGCCTTCATCAAGCTAAAAGCGTGGGATGAACGACAAGGCCCAGGGCAGTCTGCTCAGGCATTGATTGGTAAAGCGTATGGAGCATTGAGCCAAATCCGTGATGCGACCATCTATCCGATTAACCTGCCGTCTATTCCATCACTAGGTACAGCCTCAGGCTTTAGCGCCATGCTATTGGATCGCAATAATTTAGGTCATGAAAAGCTCGTTGCGGCCCGTAATCAGTTGCTAGGTATGGCGGCACAAGATCCTCGGTTGACGGGTGTGCGCCCTAATGGCATGGAAGACGTTGCCGTATTCCATGTGAATATTGATTACGAGAAAGTCTCGGCGCTGGGGCTATCTATTAGCGATGTAAACTCGACGATGAGTACCGCATGGGGTTCCAGCTATGTGAATGACTTCATCGATCAAGGTCGTGTTAAGAAGGTGTACGTTCAGTCGGATGCTGAGTTCCGTATGTTACCGTCGGATATTGATCGTTGGTATGTGCGCAACGCTGATGGTGAAATGGTGCCGTTCAGTGCTTTTGCAACAGCGAACTGGGATTATGACTCTCCACGTTTAGAACGCTACAACGGTGTGTCATCGATGAACGTGCAAGGTCAAGCGGCTGCCGGTTTAAGCTCGGGTGTGGCGATGGCGGCTATCGAAGAAATGGTGGCTAAACTTCCCGGTGGTATCGGACTTGAGTGGACAGGCTTATCTTATCAAGAACAAGCCAGTGGTTCACAAGCGCCTATGCTTTACGGCTTGTCCTTACTGATTGTATTCCTTTGTTTGGCGGCGCTGTATGAAAGCTGGTCTATTCCATTTGCGGTTATGCTGGTCGTGCCGTTAGGTATTTTGGGTGCCCTATTGGCTGCAACGAGTCGAGAGTTAAGTAACGACGTATTCTTCCAAGTGGGCTTATTAACCACCATTGGTTTGTCCGCGAAAAACGCGATTTTGATTGTCGAGTTTGCGAAGGCCGAAGTTGATAGTGGCAAAGCGTTGATTGCAGCAACCATTAATGCGTGTCGTATGCGTTTGCGTCCTATTATTATGACATCAATGGCCTTTATTCTTGGGGTCACCCCTTTGGCTATTAGTACGGGTGCTGGTGCTGCCAGCCGCCAAGCCATCGGTACAGGAGTAATGGGTGGTATGTTTGCCGCAACCTTCTTGGCTATCTTCTTTGTTCCATTATTCTATGTGTTAGTAATGAAGCTAAGTTACAAAATTACAGGCAAGGCGCCGAATGATAATTCAGCAAAAGATGAGGGTACACGCCATGCATAAGCCGTTTTTGGCCGTGGTGGTCGCTGCCGCGCTAGGAGGGTGTTCGCTGGCCCCTGATTACCAGCGCCCAGAAGTAGAGTTGATTAATACCTGGACTCCGGCAGAGCAGCAAGCGGCTGTCATGCCGTTAGGTTGGGAATCTGTGTTTAATGATGAGGCGCTGCAGCAGCTCATTAAACGAGGTTTAGACAGCAATAAAGATCTGCAAATAGCGTTATTAAATGTTGAGCTTTATCGTAAGCAGTATCAAATCCAGCGGGCTGATTTGTTACCGAGCCTAACCTTAGATGGCAGTGGAACCCGAGCGGCTACCTCTGCTTTTTCTGGCGACTCAACCATTTCCAGCACTTATAGTGTTACGGCTGGGTTAACCGCTTACGAACTGGATTTGTTTGGTAAAGTTAGAAACCTAAAAGATCAAGCGTTAGAAACGTACCTATCGCAAGAGCAGGTGCGCCGATCAACCCAGTTAACGATTATTGCGAACATAGCCACTGCGTATTTGACGTGGGTGGCGGACAGGGAGCAACTGGCGCTCGCGCAAGAAAACCTCAAGATCGAGGAAGATAACTATCGTTTAGTGAGCTTACGGTACGATCAGGGGATAGACTCGTCAATCGAGCAAGCTCAAGCGCAAGCATCCTATGAAGATATGCTAGTTACCTTGTCCCAATATCAGCGGTTGGTCGATCAAGACCGTTATGCGTTGGTATTGCTGTTGGGTACGGAGCTTCCCGAAGGCTTCACGCCTGCGAAAAGGTTAGCGGATGTTAAAATAGCAACGGTCGGAGCAGGATTGCCTTCTACGCTATTGAATCAGCGTCCTGATATTTTAGCCGCTGAGCACACCTTGCGCGCAGCCAATGCAAATATCGGTGTGGCTAGAGCTGCGCTGTTCCCCTCGATTAGTTTAACCGCTAACGCTGGTAGCCAGAGCAGCGAGTTGAGTGGCTTATTTGATTCAGGCTCAGGAGCGTGGACGTTTGTCCCTTCTATTTCGCTGCCTATCTTCAATAGTGGTGCTCTTCGACGTGATGTTGAAGTAGCTGAAATTGAGAATCAAATAGCCGTGAAGCAATACGAGCAAGCCGTTCAATCAGCGTTCACGGATGTTTCGGACGCCTTAACTGCACTGTCAGGCTATTCGTTAGAGTTAGACAATCAGAATAAGGCGTTACAGTCTTATCAGCGTTATTTTGAGCTGGCTGATCTGCGATACCAGTCCGGTGTTGATAGCATGTTAACGCGCTTAGATGCTCAGAGTAGTTTGGTCAGTAGTCAGCAAGCCAGTATTGCAGCGCGTTTAGCTTTGTATCAAGCGCAGATTGACTTATACCAAGCACTTGGCGGGGGTTGGGGGCAAGGTCTCAACCAAACCGGTGCCGGTAACTTGACTCAGGGATATTATACTCAGCCAAATGATGGTGCGACTATTAGTAATAGTCAGGACACGTCAGCGCCGTAGTCATCCCGTTGTGAATAACTGACAAGCGCTTTATTGCTCGCCTAGCGCGCTAAAGCATTAACCAAAAGCCCCGAAAGGGGCTTTTTGCGTTATAGATGAACCGCTGTCTGGCTATTTATTCGATGGATATCTGATGGTAGCCGTAGTCACTTTGTCCATAGTGGTGCGCAATTTGGCCATGAAAATCGATTAGAGCCCAAAATCTTATATCTGTAATTATTCATTATGCTAAATATATTTTTGCTGTCTAATGATTAATCATCGCGACAAACACTGTCTTTTTTGCGTCAAAATCTAATATAGATAAGTCGTAATTAAACTATAACGACATTTCCTTAAATAATTTGTTTAGAACATTGACATAAAATCTCAGTGGTTTATTTTTATTAAACGTTCAATCAATAAAAGGATGCGGGTTCTATGCCAAAAGTGGGTATGGCAGAAATTCGTCGGCCTCAACTGATTAATGCGACTATGCAGGTCATCGATCAAGTGGGCTTGCAAGGGGCTAGTGTTGCTTTGATTGGTCGGGCGGCCAGTGTGTCTCCTGGCATTATTAACCATTATTTTGGTGGTAAAGATGGGTTGTTAGAAGCCACGATGAGGTCTGTATTGTTCGACTTGTCCAGTGGTGTACGCAAACAATTGTCGGCAGCGCCAGAGGATGATGTGGTTGCCCGGCTGACGGCAATTATCCGCGCTAATTTCGACCCTAGCCAAACCAGCCCACAGACCGCAAAAACATGGCTCGCGTTTTGGGCGCAAGCAATGCACCACCCAGAACTCTTTCGTTTGCAGCGGGTAAATGAAAAACGGTTACTTTCCTACTTACGTTTCGAACTTAAAAAAGTACTGCCTAAGGATCAGGCAATCGCTGTGTCGTTATCGTTAGCCGCCTTAATAGATGGTTTTTGGTTGCGCGGTGCTCTCAGCCCGGGAGGTGTCAATGAAGCATTGGCAACCGAGCTTATTTTGGATTATTTACGACAACAGCTTCCGTCCAATTGTTTTGTTAAACCTTAACAAAACAACGATATAAAGAACGAGCTCAAAGAGGCGAGTTCTTATTTATTAACAGAATAGAGATTGTGTTTTATGCAGCAGCAAACCTTATTTATCAATGGCCAATCTTTCGCCGCAACCTCGGGTGAAGTGTTCGATACAACCAACCCAGCTACCGGCGAGGTGATTACTCAGGTGCAGCAGGCGTCGCAGGCGGATGTCGATGCGGCGGTGGCTGCGGCGCAGGCCGCGCAAGCAAGCTGGGGAGCCATGAGCGGAGCTGAACGTGGGCGCATTCTCAATCGGGCGGCGCAATTGATCCGTGATCACAATGATGAATTAGCGCGCCTAGAAGTGCTTGATACCGGTAAGCCATGGCAAGAAGCAGAGGTGGTAGACATTCAGACCGGTGCGGATGTTATCGAATATTTTGCAGGCTTGGCGGCATCGTTACAGGGTGAGTACCAAGACTTGGGTAACGGCAGCTTTTTCTATACGCGCCCTGAGCCATTGGGTGTGTGTGCAGGGATTGGCGCTTGGAATTATCCAGTACAAATTGCTATGTGGAAGGCGGGCCCCTGTTTAGCAGCCGGTAACACGATGGTATTCAAACCGTCAGAAGAAACGCCACTGTCAGTGATGCGTTTGGCCGAACTGTTCACACAAGCCGGTTTGCCGGACGGTGTCTTTAATGTAGTGCAAGGTGATGCACGTGTAGGGCAGATGTTGACGGCCCATCCCGGTATCGCAAAAGTCTCTTTTACAGGGGAATGTGGTACAGGCCGCAAGGTGATGGGGGCTTCTTCAGCTACACTGAAGGAAGTCACCATGGAGCTTGGCGGAAAATCTCCACTTATTGTGTTTGATGATGCCGATCTTAAAAACGCTGTTGCGGGTGCCATGATCGCTAATTTTTATACACAAGGGGAAGTGTGCACAAATGGCACGCGTGTTTTTGTGCACGAATCCATCTATGACACTTTTTTAGAGCAGCTAAAAGCGCGGACAGAGCAGTTGGTGATGGGAGATCCTATGGATCCGAACACACAAATTGGCTCGCTAATTTCGATCCAGCATCTAGAAAAAGTAATGGGTTATATCGATGCCGCTAAAGCGGCCGGTGCCCGTTTGCTGTGTGGTGGAGAGCGAGCAACGGAAGGGGCGCTCGCTGAAGGTGCTTTTGTTAAGCCAACTGTTTTTGCGGACTGCACTGATGATATGCCGCAGGTCAAAGACGAAATATTTGGGCCTGTTATGTCTGTGCTTAAGTTTAGTGACGAGTCTGAAGTTATTCGTCGTGCAAACGATACGGAGTTTGGTTTGGCGGCGGGCTTATTTACCCGTGATATTAGCCGCGCGCATCGTGTTATTGCCCAGCTGGAAGCAGGTATCTGCTGGATTAATACGTGGGGCGGATCGCCTGCGGAAATGCCAGTGGGTGGTTACAAGCAATCGGGCATCGGTCGAGAAAACGGCGTTGATACGCTTAAACATTACACCCAAACCAAGAGTGTTCTGGTTGAGTTGGGTGATATCGATAGCCCTTACGCGTAAGGAAAAACCATGCAGCAATATGATTATATTATCGTCGGTGCGGGTTCTGCAGGCTGCGTGCTAGCGGATCGTTTAAGCGAGAGTGGCGAGCATACTGTACTGCTACTTGAGGCAGGCGGAAGCGATAACAACATCTTAATTAAGATGCCAACAGCATTATCGTACCCAATGAGTATGCCTAAGTTTGCATGGCAATTTGAGTCCGAACAAGAAGAAGACCTAGATGGACGTCGGCTGCACTGTCCACGAGGTAAGGTGCTTGGCGGTGGCTCTTCAATCAACGGTATGGTTTATGTACGTGGCCATGCCTGCGATTTTGATGAGTGGGCACAATTAGGCGCTCATGATTGGAATTATGCGTCTTGCTTGCCGTATTTCAAAAAAGCAGAGTCTTGGCAAGATGGCGAAGATTTGTATCGCGGTGGCCGTGGGCCGGTTAAAACCTGCGATGGCAATCACATGTCATTAAATCCGCTTTATCAAGCATTTATTGATGCCGGTGTTGAAGCGGGTTACCCCGCCACAAGCGACTACAACGGCTATCAACAAGAAGGCTTTGGCGCAATGCATATGACGGTTGATAATGGCGTGCGAGCTTCAACTAGCCGTGCTTATCTTCGCCGAGCCAAAAAGCGCAATAATTTGACAGTCCTTACTGCAGTGTTAACGCGTAAAGTGTTGTTGGATGGGAAGACGGCCACAGGTGTAGAGATCGAGCACCACAATAAGCGTGAGCGAGTACTGGCGGCTAAAGAAGTCATTTTGTCAGCGGGTTCTATTGGCTCTCCGCATTTATTGCAGCTTTCAGGCATCGGTGCGCCGGATGTGCTTTCGGCTGCAGGTATCGAGGTAACGCACGAGCTTCCGGGTGTCGGCGAGAACCTACAAGATCATTTAGAAGTGTATTTTCAATACCGCTGTCACGAACCTATTACGCTAAATGGCAAGCTCGATTTGTTCAGTAAAGGCATGATTGGTGCGCAGTGGATTTTCAACCGCACTGGCTTAGGTGCTACCAACCATTTTGAGTCGTGCGGTTTTATTCGCTCACGTGCGGGTGTTGAGTGGCCTAATATTCAATATCACTTTTTACCGGCGGCTATGCGCTACGATGGCAAAGCGGCATTTGAGGGGCACGGGTTTCAAGTTCACGTGGGCCCGAATAAGCCTCAAAGTCGAGGCTTTGTACATGTTAAAAGTTCAGACCCAACCGCGCCGCCAACTATCAAGTTTAACTACATCAGTACTGAGCAAGACAAGCAGGACTGGCGCGATACTATCCGGCTAACTCGTGAGCTGCTTAATCAACCTGCCTTGGATAAATACCGTGAAGACGAAATCCAGCCGGGCGCTTCAGTTCAAACGGATGAAGAGATTGATGCTTGGGTTCGTCAGAACGTCGAAAGTGCTTACCACCCGTCATGCAGTTGCAAAATGGGAGCTGATGATGACGCTATGGCCGTTGTTGATAATCAGTGCCGTGTTCGAGGCTTGCAACAATTGCGAGTGGTTGATTCCTCCGTTTTCCCAACAGTTACTAACGGGAACCTTAATGGGCCGACCATTATGGTCGCCGAAAAAGCAGCCGATCTTATTTTAGGTAAAGAACCCTTGCCGGCCGAAAATGTGCCAGTTTGGATAGATGAGCAATGGCAGACTCGCCAACGAGTAGGAGAGCCTGCGCGTTCGGGGATTCGTCAGCAAAAAGAATAGGCTCAACTTCTGCCGACTAAGCCGTGCGGAGCTTTGCACGGCTTAGTCGGCGGTGATGAGTCTGCAGGACATATGTTCTGTATAACTAAAAGAGCAATAGGAAAGGTATTTCATGAAACAGATATCACAAGCAGCACCTAAACGGACATTTACTCAACTAGCCGCCAGTATGGCATTGAGTGCGGGTTTATTAGTCTCAGGCACAGTAGCAGCGGCTGATTGCCAGAACGTTCGCTTTTCTGATGTAGGTTGGACAGATATCACTGCCACCACAGCTATTACTAGCGAGATTGTAACGGCATTAGGTTACAAGCCAACAACTCAACTCTTGTCCGTGCCTGTAACGTACACATCACTTGCCAATGGTGATATCGATGTCTTTTTAGGCAACTGGATGCCAACTATGGAAGCGGATATCGCGCCTTACCGTGAGGCTGGAACTGTTGAGACGGTTCGCGCAAACCTTGAAGGGGCAAAATACACATTAGCCGTACCTGCGTATGTATACGATGCGGGTGTTCACTCCTTTGCTGATATCGTTAAGTATCAGGATGAGTTTAAAGGCCGCTTATATGGTATTGAGCCAGGTAACGATGGTAACCGCCTTATCCAGAGCATGATTGATGACAATGCTTTTGACCTCAAAGATTTCTCATTGGTTGAGTCCAGTGAAGCAGGCATGATGTCGCAAGTCAGCCGAGCTATCCGCCGTAATGAGTGGATTGTGTTCTTAGGTTGGGAGCCACATCCAATGAACGCTAACTTCGATTTGAAATACCTTGATGGTGGTGACGATTTCTTTGGTCCTAACTATGGCGGTGCAAGTGTCCACACAAACGTTACAAAAGGCTACACGCAAGCTTGTCCAAATATGGGTAAGTTATTGTCAAACCTAGAGTTTACGCTAATGATGGAAAACGAAGTCATGGGTAGCATTCTAGATGATAACCAAAAGCCAGAAGTTGCTGCTCGTGAATGGTTACAAGCTAACCCAGCGGTATTGAGCACGTGGTTAGATGGAGTAACGACGTTGGATGGCTCTAAATCTGGCGAAGTTGCGGTACTTGAATACCTGCAACAGTAAGCGGAGAGAAACTATATGGATTGGTTAACCGATCATAAATTACCGCTTGGCGATGTGATGGAGCGTTTTGTCGATTGGCTGACGCTCAATGCGGCAGGGTTCTTTGATACGATCTCTATTTCATTAGAGTGGGTTATTACCTTGCTGGTTGACCTATTCCAATGGTTTCCGCCTATGGCTCTTGTCGCGTTTACCGCGGCAATTGCATACGCCTTACACCGTAGTGTTGGCTTGGTTATTTTTATCGTTGCCTCGCTTTTACTCATCCTGAATTTGGGTTATTGGGAAGAGATGCTAGAGACGTTAGTCTTGGTGCTGACGGCAACGGCGTTATCCATTTTAATTGGCGTGCCAGTGGGTATCTTAGCGGCTCATAAGCCGTGGTTATACACTATCATGCGTCCTATCTTGGATTTGATGCAAACGGTCCCGACCTTTGTGTACCTTATCCCTACGCTAGTGTTGTTTGGCTTAGGTGTTGTGCCGGGTTTAATTTCTACCATTATATTCGCGATAGCCGCGCCTATTCGGTTGACTTACCTGGGTATTAGTAAGGTGCCAGAAGAGTTGATTGAGGCGGGTAAAGCCTTTGGTGCTAGCCCATCTAAGCTGCTCTTTAAAGTAGAAATACCAGCGGCGATGCCGAGCATCATGGCCGGCATTACTCAGTGCATCATGCTGTCTTTGTCCATGGTTGTTATCGCGGCCTTGGTCGGTGCGGATGGTTTAGGAAAGCCCGTTATTCGAGCGCTGAATACGGTCAATATTTCACAAGGCTTTGAAGCCGGTTTGGCCATAGTGCTTGTCGCTATAATTCTGGACCGTATCTGTAAAGCGCCAGGCAGCAAGCAAGAGGGTTAATGATGACAACAGTAATCAATATAGAAAACCTCGATGTTGTGTTTGGTGGCCAGCAAGCCCAAACCTTAGCGTTAGTAGATCAAGGGAAGACTCGTGATCAAATCCTTGAACTGACGGGCGATGTGGTTGGGGTGCAAGGCGCAAGTATTCAAGTACATGAAGGTGAAATCTGTGTGCTTATGGGGCTGTCAGGTTCTGGCAAATCCAGCTTGTTACGCGCCGTGAATGGCCTTAACACCATTAGCCGAGGCAAGTTGGAAGTGCGCGATGGGGATCGTGTGGTGGATCTGGCTAATTGTGATGCGGCTACGCTTCGTCACATGCGCAGTAAGCGCGTTTCAATGGTGTTTCAAAAGTTTGCATTGATGCCATGGCTAAGCGTGTTGGATAACGTAGCTTTTGGTCTAGAAATGCAGAACGTGCCCAAAAAAGAACGCCAAAACCGAGCATTAGAAAAGCTTGAAATGGTGGGCTTGACGGAGTGGAAAGATAAGTTCCCGCACGAGCTGTCTGGAGGGATGCAGCAGCGCGTAGGTCTAGCGCGCGCCTTTGCGATGGATAGCGATATTTTGTTAATGGATGAGCCGTTTTCAGCGCTGGATCCCTTGATTAGGGCGCAATTGCAAGATGAGCTGATTGAGTTGCAGCAGCGCCTTAAAAAGACCATTTTATTTGTGAGTCATGATTTGGATGAGGCGCTCAAAATTGGTACCAATATTGCCATTATGGAGTCTGCTAAAATCATTCAGCACGGCAAGCCGGAAGATATAGTGCTCAACCCAAGCAATCAGTATGTTCAGGATTTTGTCGCCCATACTAATCCGTTAAATGTGCTGTGCGGCTCCTCGTTGATGACGCATGTTAATGATTTGCCGCAAACTGAACAGGGACTATTGCTGGATGCGTCTACTGAAACGGTTGTGCAACTTGCCGATGACGGCTCGGTCGTATCGGTAAGTCGTTCGGGCGAGCCACTAAATGTGCGCCGTTGGAAAGAGGGTGACGGCTTTGATGCAGTGAAAGAAACGAGTGTCATGATGGTGTCACCTGATATTTCGATGCGTAATGCCATGGAACTACTTTATTTGACGGGGACGGCTGTTATATTGGCTGAAGCGGACAAAATGGTAGGCGTGCTATCAGATAAAGACTTTTATCATGCTTTGCTCGGCAAGCATTTTTCTTCCCCCATCGTTGAGCAGATTGCTTAGATTCTAGTCCTTTTATAATGTGGCGGTCTGGTTTAGACCGCGCATTTTTCTTCGCTTCAGTGTGATTCCTTCCTGCGTCTTAACTCCCTCTGTGCATATTGTTGAGCACTTCTTTTATTGATTACTCACCCTAATTTTCTGAATTTAATGGGTTTTTTAGCTTTATTGTTTCCTTTTGTTGAATTCGGTTTGCACTATTTATAAATAATATTTTGATCTCTATTAGTTTGATGTGTAATCATTAGATATTCTAAGTAGTATGTTGGTGCTTCTGACGGCTGAGCCCGGCGCGATGGGATGATTGCGGCGTGAGCAGAAGCATAGTGAATGAATCAAATTGAGGAGATAGCATGTCATTCAAGTTAAAAACGGCTGTTGCGGCCTGTGCATTATCTGTTGCGAGTGTTGGAGCTATGGCGGATACGTGGCGGTATGCCTTTGAAGAGTCGCTCACTGATGTTCAAGGTGAGTATGCCAAAGAATTCAAAGCGTATATCGAGGAAAATTCAGACCACTCTTTGCAGCTTTTCCCTTACGGCACCTTAGGTGAGTCGGCGGACATTATGGAGCAAGCGCAGGCTGGGATTCTTCAGTTTGTTGATCAATCGCCCGGCTTTACTGGGGCGCTCATTCCTGAGGCTCAAGTCTTCTTTATTCCTTATTTATTGCCTGAAAACCATGATGAGTTGGTTTCTTTCTTTCGAAACAGCAAAGCCATTAATGAAGACTTTGTCGATGTGTATGCCGAGAAAGGTTTGGAGCTGTTAAGCATGTTTCCTGAGGGAGAGGTAGTCATTACCACTAAAGAGCCTTTTGAAACACCTGATGGCTTAAATGGCGTTAAAGTCCGCGTGATGACTAACCCGCTGCTGGTGGAATCATATAAGGCATTTGGCGCGACCCCCACTCCGTTGCCTTGGGGAGAAGTATACGGAGGCCTGCAAACCAATATTATTCAAGGTCAAGAAAACCCAATGTTCTGGGTTGAATCCGCCAAGATGTTTGAAGTGACCGATGTTATTACTTTTACGGGACATAACAATTTTACCACGGCAGTCATGGCTAATAAGCCCTTCTTTGATGGCTTATCCGACGATGATCAGGCTCTGATTCGTGATGGTATGAAAGCGGCCTTTGATCATATTGTGGAATACCAGCGAGGCTTAGGTGAGCGCTCTTTGGAGAAAATAAAAGAGCAAAAACCTGAAATACAAGTTAATCGTTTAACACAAGCGCAACGTCAGCCATTTCGTGATGCTGCTCAAGAGGTGGAAGCCAAGTTTATTGAAATGACTGGCGAGCGTGGACAAGCTATTTTGGATCAGTTTAAAGCCGATCTAAAAGCTGTGCAGCAGTAATGTAGACGGGGCGTCCATCATGTCAAAACTACCATCTAACTCTGATACGGATTACGCGGTTGTTTATCCCTCTTCATCCCCAGGCGTACTGGGATGGCTGGATTTATGGATTGGTCGGGTAGAGGCATTTATGCTGGGAGCGGGGGTTTTGTTAATGGCGACCAATACGGTCGCTAATGTGGTTGGACGCTTTGTTTTTCAACATAGCTTGTTTTTCACGGAAGAAGTTAACCGTATTCTCATTGTGTTGATTACGTTTGCTGGCTTAAGTTACGCCGCTAGGCATGGTCGTCATATACGGATGAGTGCGCTGTATGACGCCTTGCCTCAATCATGGCGCAAAGTTTTGATGATCATAATGTGTTTGGTAACGGCACTGGTTATGTCAGCTTTGGCTTACTTTTCTACTCGCTACATATTATCTATCGCAGGTTCAGGGCGCGTGTTACCCGCGTTACAAGTACCTGTGTATTGGATTTATATCTGGGTGCCCATTGGTTTGGGTGTGACGGCTATCCAATATGCGATGACTGCTTGGCAAAATCTATTGAGTGACGATATTTATCTGTCCACCGATGTAAAAGAAGCACATGCGGACACAGTGGAGGAGACATCATTATGATGGCTTGGATGCTTGGTGCCATGATTGTTTTGCTGTTGCTGGGTTTCCCTATGATGATTCCGCTTATCGTAGGCGCCATGATCGGCTTTGTGTTTATGTTTGGTGGACTGGATCAGATGAACTTTATGATCCAGCAGTTTATGGCGGGTATTCGTCCTGCGTCACTTATTGCTGTGCCTATGTTTATTTTAGCTGCGGATATTATGACGCGTGGTCAGTCTGCAGATCGTTTAATCGCAATGGTCATGAGCTTTATCGGTCACCTTAAAGGAGGGCTAGCCATCAGCACGGCAACGGCCTGTACCTTGTTTGGCGCTGTGTCAGGTTCAACGCAGGCGACGGTTGTAGCGGTAGGCTCTTCGTTGCGGCCTAAGATGCTAAAAGCCGGTTATAAAGATAACTTCGTGTTAGCGCTTATTGTGAATGCGAGCGATATAGCGTTTTTGATCCCTCCCAGCATCGGAATGATTATTTATGGGGTGGTGTCTAACACATCCATTTCAGAATTATTTATTGCTGGTATTGGGCCTGGTTTGCTCATATTGGTGATGTTTGCTGCCTATAGTGTGTTTTACGCAATTCGTCACAAGGTGCCCACCGAGCCAAAGTCCAGTGTAAAAGAGCGTTTGCTGGCGATTAAACAAGCCATGTGGCCCTTAGGCTTTCCGGTCATTATTGTGGGCGGAATATATGGCGGTGTCTTTAGCCCAACCGAAGCTGCGGCTGCGTGTGTGTTGTATGCTGTGATTTTAGAATTTGTTGTTTTTCGCTCGTTACCTTTGGCTTCATTGTTTGCGATAGCTAAATCAACAGGGTTAACAACGGCGGTTGTCTTTATACTTGTCGCAGCTGGTGCGGCATTCTCGTGGATCATTTCGTTTGCTCAAATACCACAAACCTTGATTGCATCGCTGGGTTTGGCGGATGCAAGTCCGATCATGTTAATGATAGCAATCTGTGTATCTTTCTTTATAGGTTGCATGTTTGTTGACCCCATTGTGGTGATTCTTATCTTGGTTCCTATTTTCGCTCCCTTGGTTGAGGCCGCCGGAATCGATCCTGTGTTGGTGGGTGTACTAATTACCTTACAAGTCGCCATCGGTTCCGCTACACCGCCGTTTGGTTGCGACATATTTACTGCGATCGCTATTTTTAGGCGACCTTATTGGGAGGTGATTAAAGGTACGCCGCCATTTATTGTGATGCTGCTCGTGGTTGCAGGTTTATTAATCGCTTTCCCTTCAATAGCGCTATTCCTGAGGGATCTGGCGTTTGCTGATTAGCGAGACCGCTTGCTGTAGGCAATAAAAAAGGAGCCATTAGGCTCCTCAAAGGGTACTTCAGTACAAACGGAAACAGGTTGATCCTTCTCGCCGCAGGATGTGCTCTATGTCCTGCGCTGTTCATCTAACTTTATAAATACAATAGTCTTGCATTGAATCAGTAGCTAGGTGGATCATACTAGTGTCGTTTTTACGAATAACGCCACTAGTTGGATTCATTTGGGGAGATTTTATCTCAGCCAATAGGCTCAGTATAGTGGTTTATTTTATAAATATTACGAAAAAGATCAAATTTATCCGGAAATTTGTTTGTTTTTTTATTAAGATTACAAACAAAATTGATAAATCGATCTTTATTAAAAGACAAAACCGCAGGAGTTCCTATGCATACGGTGGTTGAGCAAGTTACATCACGAATCAAACAACGTAGCGCTGCTTCACGTTCAGCGTACCTCGATCAGATGAAGCGAGCGGAGGAGGACGGTGTTCACCGCGCTCAATTAGCCTGCGGTAATTTAGCGCACGGTTTTGCCGCGTGTGGCGCAGAAGATAAAAATGCGTTAAAGATGATGAATGCCGTTAACGTCGGCATCATTTCTGCTTATAACGACATGCTGTCGGCGCACCAACCCTTCGAGCACTATCCTGAGCAGATTCGGGCAGCGGCTCGTGAAATGGGCTCGGTCGCCCAATTTGCTGGTGGTGTTCCTGCTATGTGTGATGGTGTTACGCAGGGCCAGCCGGGCATGGAATTAAGTTTGTTTAGCCGCGATGTGATCGCGATGGCGACGGCTGTGGGCATGTCTCACAATATGTTTGATGCCGCATTATATTTGGGCGTGTGCGATAAAATTGTCCCAGGTTTGTTAATGGGTGCATTGCGTTTTGGGCATCTGCCAACTGTGTTTGTACCGGCAGGGCCTATGCCAAGCGGGTTGCCGAATAAAGAGAAGGCAAAGATTCGTCAGCTGTATGCCGAAGGTAAGGTAGATCGCGATGCGTTATTACAGTGTGAATCGGACTCATACCATAGCGCTGGTACGTGCACCTTTTACGGGACGGCAAATAGTAACCAAATGATGGTTGAGATGATGGGTCTACACTTACCCGGTAGTTCGTTCATCAATCCTGGCCAGCCTATGCGTGAAGCTTTAACAAAAGAAGCTACTCAGCAGTCTATTCGCCTAACGGCAGGCAATGGTCGGTTTACGCCGATGTATGAAATAGTGGATGAAAAGGCCATTGTTAATGCTACGGTCGCTTTGTTAGCAACAGGTGGTTCTACAAACCACACCATGCACCTAGTCGCAATTGCCCGCGCTGCCGGCATTATTATTGATTGGGATGACCTTTCTGACTTGTCTTCAGTTGTGCCGTTGTTGGCCCGTGTGTATCCAAATGGCCAAGCAGATATTAACCACTTTCAAGCCGCAGGCGGCGTTGGCTTCCTAGTGCGTCAGTTATTGGCTGGTGGATTCTTGCACGAAGATGTAATGACCATTGTAGGTCAAGGCTTGTCGCGCTATACCCAGGAGCCGTTCATGGAAAATGGCAAGTTGGTATGGCGTGAAGGTGTGACGGAGTCTATGGACGAAACAGTGTTGCGCCCAATCGATAACCCATTTAGTAAAGATGGTGGATTAAAAGTCCTTCAAGGTAACTTGGGCCGCGGTGTAATTAAGGTGTCAGCGGTTGATGAGGAGCATCGAATCGTTGAGGCGCCCGCTATTGTATTTAACGACCAAGATGAACTAGCGCAGGCGTTTAAAAACGGTGAGTTAGAAAAGGATTTTATTGCGGTGGTTCGTTATCAGGGGCCTAAAGCCATTGGCATGCCTGAGTTGCATAAACTGACGCCTTATTTGGGTACGTTACAAGATAAAGGATTTAAGGTCGGGCTGGTAACTGATGGTCGTATGTCGGGAGCATCGGGTAAAGTGCCAGCCGCTATCCATGTGTGGCCCGAGGCTAACCAAGGTGGGGCGCTTAGCCAAGTGAAAGACGGTGATATTATTCGCTTAGATGCCATTAACGGTACTCTCACTTTGCTTGCAGACGATGATAGCTGGTTAGAGCGCGGCTTGAGTGCACCCGATGTTTCTGTTGATCACCACAAAGGGATGGGTCGAGAATTGTTCTTGCCGATGCGTCGTCAGGTCAATTGTGCAGAACAAGGGGCGACTATTTTTGATTTTGCGGAGATAGACGGATGATCCAGACGGTGATGGCGCTAGTCGGAGATATTGGTGGTACCAATGCCCGCTTTGCGCTGGTCAAACCCGGCTCTACCGAATTGACTGAAATCGTTACACTGAAGTGCGCCGATTACGAAAATATAGAGCTTGCATGCCAAGCCTACTTTAATCAGGTGGGTATAAAAGGCGTTGAACAGGCTTGCCTAGCGTTTGCTTGCCCTGTTCAGCAAGAAGAGATCCGTCTGACAAACAACCCATGGTGTTTTACACGTCGTTCGTTAAAAGAAGCCTTAGGGCTAACTAGCCTTAAAATCGTCAATGACTTTACGGCTATGGCGCTAGGTATGCTAAACCTAAAACCGGAAGAAAAAATACAGTTCGGTGGTGGGGAAGGCTTAACCGATATGGCGCGTTTAGTCATTGGCCCGGGCACTGGGTTGGGCGTGTCTGGCTTGATTAAAGCGAATGATGACTGGATCCCGCTCGCGTCGGAAGGCGGGCATATCAATTTTGCACCGATTGATGAGTTAGATGTCATTATTTGGCGTCATTTGCACAGCCGCTTTGGCCGTGTGTCTGTCGAGCGGCTTTTGTGCGGTCAGGGATTAGTCAATCTCTATGAGGCTTTGGCTGAGCATACCCGTTTTGAGCCGCAGTTTACTCACCCATCAGAGGTGGTTGAGGCCGCTTTAAATGCGACAGATCCACGTGCTGTCGAAGCGCTAGATCGTTTTTGCCGTATCTTAGGTACTGTGGCAGGCGATAATGTATTAACACTCGGTGCCCGTGGCGGGGTCTACCTGTGTGGTGGTATCCTGCCGCGAGTGAGAGAGTTCTTTTTACAAAGTTCGTTTCGTGAGGCTTTTGAAGCAAAAGGGCGTTTCGTTGGCTATATGGAATCGATTCCTGTTTGGTTGTGCGTAGCTGAACAGCCCGGTTTGGTAGGAGCTGCTGCAGCGCTCTTCAATGAAGAGGTGGCTGGGTAATATGGATAATGCGACATCATTAGCGGATCTGATCTCTCAGTTAGATCAGGGAGTACACTCGATTGAGTGGCAGGGGTTTCCTTTACGTATAGTGCGCCAAGCGTGGGGCGATTTGGCTATCTCTCTGTATGGTGCTCAGGTTTTGTGGTTTCAGCCTGCAGGGCAATATCCTGTGCTGTGGACAACCATTAAGCCCGCTCCCTTTCCAAAGGCCGTGCGAGGCGGGGTGCCGCTATGCTGGCCTTGGTTTGCTGAGCCGCTAGAAGAAAATGCTGGAGAGCCTTTTCATGGTGTTGCACGTACGGTCGAATGGGAAGTTAACTCTGAAAGTTATAATGCGCATGGTGGAGAGTGGTTGCTTAAACCGGTAGGGCCTATTTGGACTAATTTAGACCCGGCTTTCTCGATCAAAGTAGTAGACTCGGCTGTGACCTTTAAACTGACTACTCATAATGTGGGCGAAGCAGACGTGCGCGTCACGCAAGCGTTACATTCATATCTGGCAATCTCTTCACGCGCGTCGATTTCAGTATCAGGCCTCGACGGTGCTGAATATGCTGATAAGAACCATGACTTTTCTGTATTTACTCAAAGCGGTGATATTACGGTTAATGAAGCGATCGATCGTATTTATCACAGTACGGCTGATGTGTATTTAAAGGATGTGGAGTGGCAGCGAGTGCTTAAAATCAGCAAGAAGAATAGCCAATCAACTGTTGTGTGGAATGCGGGGGCGGGTGCCGAAGACGTTCCTGATATCGGATTGGACCAAGTGGATGGCTATTTGTGCATTGAGGCGGCGAAAACACGCCAATATGATGACATGGTGTTGGCGCCGCAGTGTAAGGTGTCGCTTGAAACTACGATATCTGTTGAGCCTCAATTCGCTGAATAAACGTAGTTTCGTGTATTTAGCGCCTTCGTGAATAGCCGCTACTAAAAACAGCAGTAATTTATAGACAGCACCTGTGGGTGCTGTTTTTTGTTTAGGCCGTGTTATGTCTAGCTGACTCAACAAATGTTCTTGTTACACGGCAATTTTTCCAGCTATGTCTATACTCAATGTGACACTGTGATTGTCTACATGGTTTAACTGATGAGATGTAGTTAATGAAAATAATACAAATACTTTTAACGTGCCTACTCGCAATATGGTTAACCCCTGCTCGTGCAGAGCTGATAGGTATCTCTATTCCTGACGCTAGCAGCAACTTTCAGATTCTACTGCGTGATCATTTGGAAAAATCCATAGACCTTCGAGGCGCAGACTCGTACAGCGATGATGTTGGCAGTGACGCGGGGGTTCAAATTACCCAAGTACAAAGCTTTGTGGATGCAGGTTTAGACGCCATTATTGTGTTGCCCGTATCGACGTCAAAGGATCACATACAGCGATTAATTGATATTACTACGAGTAAAAAAGTGCCTTTAGTGTTTATGAATAGGCAACCGGATATGGAGACATTTCCTGCGGGTGTCATGTTTGTCGGTTCGAAAGAGTCTGAGGCAGGTATCCTACAAATGGAAGAAATGGCTCTTAAAAGTGGCTATAAAGGGCGTGTCGCTTTATTAATGGGGCCTGATACACATCCTGCTGCGATCGCGCGTACACAGATGGTTGAGGATATTATCGCTAAGTATCCAGAAATGAGCATTACGCTACGTGAATATGCTCATTGGCAGCGTAACAAAGCGTTAGGGGTGGTGACAAATTGGTTGAAAAGCCACAAAAATGAGTTTGATATGGTTGTCGCAAATAACGATGAGATGGCGTTGGGTGCGATACTCGCGATGGAAGAGTTAGGGGTGGATCCTAAGTCCTATTTGGTGGCAGGTATTGATGCTACAGGCGATGCTTTGAAAGCGGTGCAAGATGGGTATATGGACGTGACCGTCTTACAGGATGCCTCGGGACAAGCGAGAAACGCAGTGATGGCGGCCTTTTCGTTGATAAGAGGGGAAAAAATGGGCTCTTATTTATGGGTGCCGTTTAAGTTAGTGAATGCTGCTAACCTTGATCAGTTTTTACGATAACCGCGCTTACCATAGCCCTAACAAGAAGTAGTGATTATGTCTTTATCTATCGTACAACGTATATTTTCAGGCTTTGCGGTTCTTATCGTCGCGTTGGTCGTGTTGGCTGGGATAAGCCTATATTCATTGAGCCAAATTAATGATCAGCTATTAGCGGTGACAGATAAAACGGTACCGCTTTCAATTGCGTCGGGTAATGTTAAAACCTCGCTATTACAAGCGGAGCACGAATTAAGTAGGTCGTTAGCGACGACTGATTTGGCAGAAATTCAAAACGCCAGCGACGATTTCAAACAGGCAATGGTGCAATTTGATACAGCTCTCGATCAGATCCCGCAGGAGTTGTTATTAATAGAGCCTCGCTTGAAAACATATATTGACCAACTCAAAACAAAGAGCGATCGTTTTATTGCTTTGGCGGCGGCTAACACTGATACGCATAGTGCCAAAATAGATGTAGATCAGCATGTTCGAGAAAGGCGAAGCTATGTTAATAAGCTGTCCAGTCAGCTGGACAAGTATTTGCGTAAATATTCGGATAGTTACTATGCGTACGAGCCTGATTGGCAACTGAATATGGTTGCAATGGATCGAAGTAGTCGTTTGATCATGAGTGGTTTTAATGAGTATTTGGTTAAGCAGGATATCGATAAGCTCAAAAGTAGCCTATCAGGGCAGGATATTATTATCCTTAAAAGCTTTAATGCATTATCTAAAATGGATTCAGATAAAGGCAAACTTTTCGGTTTGATGGTCAACCCGCTGGTCGCTCAAGTAAGGGATGAGAATGGTTTGTTACGTCTCTATCTTCGCCAACATGACTACGAAAATCAGATTAAAAATCAGCTGGAGCTTATTCAAAACGAGATTAAAGAAGATTTGCTCATAGCGGATTCACTGATTGATATCTCCTCACAGATGATGAATGAAGCTAAAACTACTGCTGCCACCTCGATGAGCTTTAGTCAGCAGTTTCTGGCCATTGTCGGTATTGTTGCTATCCTTATCGCTGTCGGGATAGCTCTGTTGATATCACGTAACATTCGCAGCGCTATCGCCTCGTTCAGAGAAGCCTTAGTTACCATGACTCATGGTGATATGCGGGTACGCTTCGATACGGCCTCTAAGGATGAGTTCGCGGAGTTGGGTGGTTATCTGAATGACCTAGGCGATACGCTCAAAGACACCTTTGCGGCACTGAATAAGGCGTCGGATCGTTTGGCATCTACATCAGAAAAAAATGCACGCTTTAGTACCGAAGCAACAGAAGCGGCGAATCAGCAAAAAATATTGCTCGATCAAACATCAGACGCCATGCAGCAGATGGAGCACTCCGTCCAAGAAGTAGCACAGCGTTCACAAGATACGATGAAAACTGCGGATAATGCGAGGCAACTTATGGTTGGTGCGCGAGGAAAGATCGAATTGGCTATTTCGAATGTGCATCAACAGGCTAAGCAGATTGTCCGGGCGTCTGAAACAACGAATGAACTAGATGAGTTCGGGCGTAAGATTGACACGATTATAGAAACGATCCGTAACATAGCAGAGCAAACCAACCTGCTGGCATTGAATGCCGCAATAGAAGCCGCACGTGCGGGAGATAAGGGGCGCGGTTTTGCTGTGGTGGCGGATGAAGTTCGCTCATTGGCTAGTCGAACCAAGCAATCTACTGCTGAGATTCAAAACATGATCGAGTTGATGCAGAAAATGATAACGGCCGTCGTTAAAGTGATGACAGAAAGTCAGAAAATGAGTGATACCAGTATATCGGTTGCTGAGGATGCTGAACGCAGCCTGCATGATATCAGTAACTCTATTAATACGATGGTTGAAATGAACGTGCAAATTGCCAGTGTGACGGAAGAGCAAAGTTATACGGCTAAAGAGATCAGCGGTAGCGTAGTCACTATTAATAATACGGCTGACAGAAATGCTGAGGGTGCTCAGCAAACGGCAAAAATTGGTGAAGAAATGTTAGAAATGGCACGTACGCAGCGTCAGTTAATCGAGCGTTTTAAGGTGTAATATCGGGGCTCTTGCTGGTAAGGCTCTTTCCCCGTATCCGCTCGACAAAAAAGCCGTCTTATGACGGCTTTAATCGTTCGGCTAGATAGCTTTCGTAATCAGGGATTCGATAACTGTGCTCTGTATCCATGAGAGGCGATGACAGCAAAAAGTCAGCAGAGCTGCGGTTGCAGGCCACTGCAACGTTCCAGACTGCTGCCACACGCAGTAATGCTTTGACATCGGGGTCGTGGGGCATTGGCTCAAACGGGTCCCAAAAAAAGATAATCAAATCAATTTTCTTCTCCGGAAGCATGGCCCCAATTTGCTGGTCACCGCCCAAAGGGCCGCTGATCAGCTTGGTAATGGGGATGCTCAGCTCAGTTTCGAGCATATGTCCCGTGGTGCCCGTTGCAAACAGCTCATGATTTTCAAGCTGATGGCGATGCAGTAAAGACCACTCCATCAGCTCTTGTTTCATGTTGTCATGCGCAATCAAAGCAATGCGCTTTTTTTTAGGCATGACGCTCGTTTTAAACTGCATAATTACTCACTTTCATTAAGCATGGCTTTGCGTTGATCAATGTAATAATGAATCAAATTGCGCGTTGAGCCATCGTGATGCTCGCTAACCTTGCTGTTTTGTAGCTCAGGCAGTATACCTTTGGCGAGGGTTTTACCCAATTCCACGCCCCACTGGTCAAATGAGCAAATGTCCCAGATGATTCCTAACACAAACAGTTTGTGTTCGTATAAGGCGATCAAGGCTCCCAATGAGTGAGGATCTAGCTCATCCAGCAGTATGGTGTTTGTTGGGCGGTTGCCAGGGTGTACCTTGTGAGGGATAAGCTTTTTAATTTGCTCTTCAGGTAAGCCTTGAGCTTCTAAGTCGGCGCGCACTTCTTCTGCTGTTATGCCGTTCATTAGGGCTTCTGTTTGTGCAAAGAAGTTAGACATTAGCTTGTCATGATGACCTAACACGGGCGTAGAGCTTGCAACAGAGCCGATAAAGTCAGCGGGCACAATGGTGTTGCCTTGGTGTAGATACTGATAGAAGGCATGTTGTCCATCTATACCGAGTTGCCCCCAAATAATCGAACCTGTTGCATAGGGGACTTGGTTGCCTTCGCGGTCGACAGATTTGCCGTTACTTTCCATCTCTGCTTGCTGAAGGTAGGCGGCAAAGCGTTGTAGCGGCCAATCGTACGGCAAAATAGCTTGCGTCTGACAACCTAAGAAGGTGCTGTTCCACAGAGTAGTCAAGGCTAGTAGTACAGGGGCATTTTTTTCAAAAGGCTGGTCTCTGAAATGTAAATCCATTTCGTGAGCCCCTGTGAGCATTTCTTCAAACCCTTTAAAACCTATTTTTAGGGCGATGGGTAAACCGATAGCAGACCATAACGAAAAACGACCGCCAACCCAGTCCCACATGTTAAAGATATTCTTACCGTCGATGCCAAACGCTTTAACGGCTTTTTGGTTTGAAGATACAGCGACAAAGTGTTTGGCAACGGCTTCGTGATCAAAAGCAGAAGCCATGAGCCAGTTGCGCGCTGTTTCAGCGTTTGTCATAGTTTCGCTGGTGGTAAAGGTTTTAGAAGCAACCACAAACAGTACGCGCTCCGGGTTCAGAGAGCGCAGTGTTTCAGCGATTTCTACGCCGTCAACGTTTGAGATGAAGTGAACGCTAATCCGGTCATCGGCTTGAGGCTTAAGCGCTTGCGTAACCATGCGCGGGCCTAAATCCGAACCGCCTACACCTATGTTAACCACATCGGTAATTTTTTTGCCTGAGTGCCCACGCCAATGCCCTTTGCGCACGGCGTTAACAAATTGGCGCATGCGTTTAAGTTCATTGTTAACCGACTCCATGACATTAACGCCGTCAACAATAACGGGAGTGTTGCTGCGGTTACGTAATGCAGTATGAAGTACCGCTCGATTTTCTGTTGGGTTGATCTTGTCACCACGAAACATGCGATCGCGCCAGTCTTCTAAACCGACTTCGTGAGCGAGTTTGATGAGATCAGCTAGCGTGTCATCGTCGATTGGGTTCTTTGAGTAATCTAATAAAATGTTCTGAACTTTCAGGGAGTACTTCTGAAAACGTTCTGGGTCCTGCTCAAAGAGTGTACGTAACGGGGTGTCCTTTGCCTTTTGGCGGCGGCCAAGTAAGGATTGCCAAGCTGGCAGCATGGAATTTGGAGTGTTAGAAGTGGTTGGCATAGTATAAATCCTGTTGTTTTTACTTTTGCGTATACTGCCCAGTTGTTTTGATGTGTTCTGTTAGTGCTTAGTTCTTGTCCGTTTTTCAGTAACTGTCACGGCAAGAATAGTATTCACTATTTTTTTGCTCAACGTATGACAATTGTTAATGCATGATAAAAAAGGAAGAAAAAAATGCCCGCTTTACAGCGGGCTAACCGTCCCTTGTTTTCAGGCAATGGGAATAGGGTGCCTCGCTCAACGCAATAGTTGGAGGGATTGCTGAGCAAGGCGGGTGACCGCAGACCAGTCGTGAGCCGTTACGAGGTCTGCAGGCGTCAACCAAGTTCCACCGACGCACATAACGTTCGGTAGAGCGAGGTAGTCTTTGGCCGTGTTTGCGCGGATCCCGCCTGTTGGGCAGAATCGAATGTCGTCAAAGGGGCCATGATACGATTTCAAAGTGGTAACACCGCCAGATGCTTCAGCGGGGAAGAACTTAAAGCGCTTGTAGCCACGCTTAATGCCTTCCATCATTTCAGATACGGTCTGAACACCTGGCAATAAAGGAATATCGCTTTCCATACCAAAGTCGAGTAACTCGGCGGTCGCGCCTGGGCTAACGATGAACTTACTACCCGAATCAACAGAGCGGCGGTAGTCTTCAGGGTTTAGAACGGTGCCTGCGCCAACATATGCCCCTGGTACTGCTTTTGCGATTGCTTCAATGGCAGCTAATGCATTAGCAGTACGCAGTGTAATTTCTAGGACAGGTAATCCGCCTTCTACTAATGCCTCAGCCATTGGAATAGCGTCTTCCAAACGGTCAATGGTAATGACAGGGATTATTGGCGCGAGTGCCGTAACGGCGTCTATCTTTGCAGTGTGTTCGTTCTGAGTCATCGTTTTTATCCTGTTATATAGACACTGGCTCAAGGAGCCCAGTAAATGGTAATAGGCTGTCGTAAGAAAAGGCCGATCGGCATCGTGTTGGGATCGTCTATTTCTATGGCCTTAGCCAATGTGTCTAGTTTGTCTTCGCCGCAGATATGCAGAATGCGCTGCTCGCTATTAAAAAGACGTTTGGGCGTTAACGTCATGCGTGAATGCGGTGCTGTTGTAGGCTTAACAGCTTCGCAGTCACGATCGCTATTAAAAGCAAGGGGTAATTGGGTAGAGCATGGAAATAACGACGCCGTATGTCCGTCATTGCCCATGCCTAGTATTACCGTTGTTAATGGTCCTTCAATTGCGCTCAGTTTAGTGTTGACGTGAGCGGCCGCTGCTGACGCGGGAGTATTTGCTTGCCATAAGCCAATAAAAGGCGCCTGTGCAGCTTTGTTTTGTAACAAGTGAGTGCGTACTAGTGCCTCGTTACTGTCCTTATGTTCAGGAGCTACCCAGCGATCATCGACTAACGTTGTGATGATGTGTGTCCATGGCAGATCCTGTTTGCTCAGGGCTTGGAAAAGCGGTACCGGTGTTGATCCACCAGAGACAGCCAGCGACGCTGTGCCCTTGGCGGAAACAGCTGCATTCAGTTGTTGGCTAATTGATTCAGTGAGTGCATTCGTTAATGCAATACGAGAATCAAAAGATTTAACTGAAACGTGTTCAGGTAGTTTGAGATCACTGATCTTCATGCCAGCTCCTGCCATCTTTCATGACCATTAAATCTGAGGCTTTTGGCCCCCAGCTGCCCGCGGCGTAAGGTAAAGGTGGGGTGTTTTCTTTGTCCCAATGTTCAAGCAATTGGTCACACCACTTCCAGGCGTATTCGATCTCGTCACGGCGGACAAACAGGTACTGATTACCTTGGATAACTTCGAGTAAAAGGCGCTCGTAAGCATCAGGTATCCGCGCTTTTTCAAAGGTCTCTGAAAAGTTTAACTTCAGAGGACCTGCTCGTAGGCGCATGCCTTGTCCAAGACCTTGGTCTTTGTTGAGGATTTGAAGCGAAATCCCTTCTTCTGGCTGCAGGCGGATGATGAGCTTGTTGTGTGCGAGGTGGCGCTGGCTCTCATCAAAGATATAGTGCGCTTGCTTTTTAAAGTGGATCGTAATCTGAGAAACTTTTTCCGGTAGGCGTTTGCCTGTGCGCAAGTAAAAAGGAACTCCAGCCCAGCGCCAGCTTTTTATCTCAACTTTGAGCGAAACAAATGTTTCGGTATTGCTTGTTGGGTTGGCGCCTTCTTCTTCCATGTAGCCTGGCACTTGCTTGCCGTCGATCATGCCTTTTGTGTAGCGTCCGCGGACGACATGGTCGTTATGCATGCTACCTGTGATGGGCTTCATGAGCTTAAGTACTTTAACTTTTTCGTCGCGAATCATGTCCGCAGTGAGATCCCCAGGAGGGTCCATCGCTGTTAGGCAAAGTAGCTGTAATAAGTGGTTTTGCACCATGTCACGCATTTGGCCGGCTTTGTCAAAATAACCCCAGCGGCCTTCAATGCCGACTTTTTCGGCTACCGTGATTTCTACATGTGAAATCTGATTTTGGTTCCACTGGGCGCCAAAGATAGGGTTGGCGAAGCGCAGTGCAATCAAGTTTTGTACGGTTTCTTTGCCAAGGTAGTGGTCGATACGGTAAATTTGAGATTCTTCGAAGTATTTGGCGACTTCATCGTTGATCTGATTAGATGAGTCGTGGTCGTGCCCAATCGGTTTTTCTAATACCACTCGTGAGCTTTCTTCGATGCAATCGGTCTCGGTCAGGTTTTTGCAAATAGTGCCGTACAATGAAGCGGCTGTTGCAAAGTAGAAAATGCGAGTACGTTCGAGTTGCTCATCGAACGTTGATTTAAGTCCTTGATATTGCTCTGTAGTGCCAAAGTCGACTTGGCTGTACACCAGCTTATCAAGGAACATATCTTGATTGGTCGGGTCTAGCTCTTCGGCTTTCACAAAAGTGGCTAAGCTGCTTTTGCATTGTTCGCGAAAGCCTGCTGTATCCATGTCGGTACGGGCTACGCCAATAATGCGTGATTCCTTGCAGAGAAGCCCTGCATTTTCAAGGTGGTATAGAGAAGGGATTAGCTTTCGCTGTGCTAAATCACCAAGCGCACCAAAAATGACAATATCACTAGGAATGTCATGGGAAACCATCGCCGGAGCCTCTTTTGTAGTTATTTAACCGATTTTTTTAATAATGTAAGCGAGAAAACGGCCAAATACAATTAAATTTTGGTTAAATTACTAAAAAATAGAAAGGCAGACTTGTCCCATCTATCGTAAGATAGGCTGAAAATGTCGGGTGATAGCTGGGTAAAGTTGGGGTTGTTCACCCAGATAGACTAAAATGTAGTTAACTTACTACTTCATACGGGCTCCTTAAACTATGTCATCAAGTATGAACCTGTTAGATCAGATTCGCACACGATTAGATAATTTCAATAAATCGGAACGTAAAGTGGCTGATGTGATTATGCGTGATCCTGAGTCAGCCACACGCATGAGTATAGCAACGTTGGCGCAAGCGTCATCGGTAAGCGAACCTACGGTCAATCGCTTTTGTCGAAACTTTGATACGGTGGGTTACCCCGATTTTAAAATTCAGCTAGCGCAAAGCTTGGCGGGCGGCACACCTTATGTCAGCCGTAACGTTGAGCAAGAAGATACAGCTGAAGAATATACAGATAAGATTTTTACATCGACTATTGCCGCATTAGATGCCTCACGCAAAACAGTTGATGCGGCATTAATCACTAAAGCGGTTGATTATTTAACCCAAGCTAAGCAGATTTTTTTCTTTGGGCTTGGGGCTTCTGGCCCTGTGGCAACAGACGCGCAACATAAGTTTTTCCGGTTTAATATTCCGGTATCGGCACATGAAGATGTGCTGATGATGCGAATGATAGCCGCTGCCGCTCATACGGGAGACTTGATTGTTGTTATTTCCTATACCGGGCGGACGAAAGAGTTGGTTGATATTGCATGTATTGCTCGCCAGAACGGCGCAGCGGTATTAGGTATTTCAGCAGAAAATTCGCCATTAGCGAAAGAGTGTACTGTATTGCTGAACACGCCTATGCCCGAAGATACGGACATTTATATGCCAATGATCTCGCGCATCGTGCAGCTGACGACATTGGATGTGTTGGCTACGGGGGTTACTTTGCGCCGCGGTGTCGATTTTCATACGCATTTAAAAAAGATAAAAGACAGTTTAAAGGATACGCGTTATCCAAACGAGTAGGTCTAAAGCCTGCAGAGTCAATGTGAGAGGTCACAATAACAACAATGACCAGTGAAGTGCTCAAGCAAATCTTTGTCGTAGATGATGATCAAGAAATACGTGATCTTTTAACGCAGTACCTTACAACCAACCGGTTTGTTGTGACGGCCTTTGAAACCGGTGAAGCTTTTTTGGCGCATGTTCGAGCGGGGAACCAAGCCGATTTGGCTATACTCGATATTATGTTGCCTGGTGCTAATGGCTTTGATGTGTGCCGTGACTTGCGGAGCTTTTCACGGCTGCCTGTCATCATGCTCACTGCAAACTCGGATGAAATGGATCGGGTTGTAGGGTTAGAGCTTGGGGCGGATGATTACTTGGCTAAGCCGTTCAATCCTCGTGAATTGTTGGCAAGGATCCGAGCTGTGCTTCGGCGCATAGATCATGCACCCGAAGTAACGGTGAAAAGTTTACGGTTCGTACGTTTTGCTGACTTTGAGCTGGATACTACCGCGCGTAATTTGTGGACCCCGTCAGGTGAGAGCCAATCGCTCACGGGGGCTGATTTTTATTTGTTGAACCTCTTTGTAGACCGCGCGGGTGATATTTTGAGTCGCGAGTTTATCGCCGAGCAAACACGTGGCCGGGATAATTTGCCCATGGACCGGTTTGTGGATGTGCATGTGAGTCGATTACGCCAGCGCTTAGGTGAAGACGCCCGGCGTCCATCGTTGATTCAAACCGTTCGTGGTAAGGGTTATGTCCTGTCATGCGAGGTGGAGCGCAGTGAAACCCCGCTTTTTGCAACGATTGATTAAAAGCCCGTTAACGCTTACCAGCCGTATATTAATAGCGCTTGCTGCCGGTGTCATCTTGGCGCAAACCATAAGTGCGGTTGTGTGGTATACACAATGGCGTGCTGACAGTGAGTTGCGTGTGCGCGAAGTGTCCCAGCATATGGCTTTTCGGGTTGCTTCTACGGTTCAGTTTTTTACGTCTTTGCCTACATCTTACCGACATGTCGTGCTCAACCAGTTGCGTGATATGGGTGGGACGCGCTTTTTTGTAACACTCAATCGCGAATATATATATATTAAGGACTTGCCTGACTCGCCGCTTAAAACCGTAGTGGTGAATGAATTTCAACAGGCGCTTAAAAAACAGCTGGGGATTGATCCTGACACTGTCCATATCAAATTTTCTCGCCCCGCTGATCTCCATGTGCTTAATAATGAAACCCTTTTAGACGATCTGCCTGCCCGTTGGGCTGATTTAAGTTTACTCGTGCGTCCCAGCGGTTCGCCTATATTAGTCATGCAGCTGCCTATCAGTGATAAAGAGTGGTTGTATTTGGCTACGGTGATGCCTGATGCGCAATTTTTAGACGCGGCGTCTCCTTTATCTACAGAGCGTTTAATGTCGCTTGTTATATCTCTAATGGTTATTTTGCTGCTTGGAGTATGGATTGTGCGCGTGTTATTGCGCCCCTTGCGGCAGCTAGTGCGGGCATTGGAGTCTTTTGGTAAAGGGGAGCAAAAGCACTTACCTGAAAGAGGGTCCCAGGAAGTGATTACGGCGGCCAAAGCGTTTAACGCGATGCAGGGTCGTATTCAGCGCTATTTGGATGACCGTGAAAAATTGTTTGCTTCTATTTCCCATGACCTCAAAACACCAATAACGCGTTTGCGTTTACGAGCTGAAATGCTTGAGGATGATAAACAAAGAGAGGCGATGGCGCGCGACTTAGAAGACCTAGATATTATGGTGAAAGGAGCTTTGCAAAGCGTTAAGGATACGGATATCCATGAGAATCGCGTTGAAGTCGATTTATGGCGGATGATGCTATACATGGCTGATGGCGCTGATATTGCCGGTAAGAAAATTGAGCTATCGGGGCAGCAGCGACAACCCTATCTGGGTAAACCTTTGGCATTAAAACGATGTATTGGTAACTTGCTAGATAATGCTTTGTACTATGGTAAAGAAGCCTATGTAACTGTTACCGATAGTGATGTTGCCCTAATTATCAGTATCCGAGACCAAGGGCCGGGTATCCCTGATTCTCAGCTAGTACGCGTGTTTCAGCCTTATACCCGCCTCACGACAGACCATTCTAATCACCCTGGCATGGGGCTGGGCTTGTCGATCAGCCGGAATATAGCCCGCGCTCACGGCGGGGAGGTGTCTTTGCGTAATCACCCTCAAGGAGGTTTGGTCGTTACGGTAACGTTACCTCGTGGTTAGCGCGTAATACTTTAGTCTGTAATAGGGCTGTTAGTTGTCTTTTATATCGCTGTCTTGCGTCATTTGGGCGTTTTTGTAACGTCCTGTTACAAATGATTGCACTAATTTACGCATTATTTTTTTTGTCTTTGTTAATGTTCTATGTGCCGGTGACATCCGGACTAACGTCAAAACAACAAAAAGAAGGCGAATGGCATGAAAAATTTAAAGTATTGTCTCTCTGGTTTAGCTTTATCGGTAGCTGCAAGCGTATCGCAAGCGGCTGAGGTAGAGGTTCTCCATTACCTGACATCCAGTGGTGAAGCGGCAGCTATTAATGTATTGAAAGAATACTTGGGCGAATCTGGCCATACATGGAAAGATTTTGCTGTAGCTGGCGGTGGTGGTGAATCAGCGATGACGGTGCTCAAGTCCCGCGCTATTTCGGGTAACCCTCCTGCGGCGGCTCAGATCAAAGGTTTAGATATTCAAGAGTGGGGTGACCTCGGTTTTCTAACGGATCTTGATGGCGTAGCGACGGCAGGTAAGTGGGATACTTTATTACCCCCTGTTGTTAGCAATGTAATGAAATACGACGGTAAATACGTAGCCGTGCCGGTTAACGTGCACCGTGTTAACTGGCTGTGGGCTAACCCAGAACCTTTCCGTAAAGCAGGCTTGGGTATCCCGACAACGTGGGAGCAGTTTCTTGAAGTTGCACCTAAGTTAAAAGAAGCGGGTGTCATTCCACTGGCTCATGGTGGTCAAGCATGGCAGGACGCTACGTTATTTGAAGCAGTAGCGTTGGGTGTTGGTGGCCCAGAGTTTTATAGCAAAGCCTTTGTTGATCATGATGAAGCGACGCTGAAAGGCGCCGAAATGATCAACGTCTTCAAAACTTTTAAAAAGTTACGTGATTTTATCGACCCGAATGCCAGCGGTCGTGATTGGAATATTGCTACCTCAATGGTCATTAATGGCGAAGCGGCAATGCAGATCATGGGTGACTGGGCGAAAGGCGAATTTACCGCCGCGGGGAAAAAGCCAGGTGTGGATTATGTATGCCTAGCCGCACCCGATACTAGCGGAACCTTTACGTTTAATATTGATTCATTCGCGATGTTCGCGCTGAGCGATGATGACGCATCAAAAGCGCAAGGTAAACTTGCTGAGCTGGTGATGGACCCTGCTTTCCAAGAGACTTTTAATTTGAACAAAGGTTCTATCCCTGCACGTATGGGAATGAACCGTGCACCGTTTGATAGCTGCGCTTTGGCATCAATGGATGCGTTTGAAGCAAGCTCGGCTAGCGGTACGCTAGTGCCAAGTATGGCGCATGGTTTGGCGACTACTTCGCAAGTCCAAGGTGCGATATACGATGTGGTGACTAACTTCTTCAATAGCGATACGTCGGCTGAAGATGCGGTTGAAACACTGGCGCGTTCTGTTAAAGCCGCTCAACTGTAAGCGGTTCACTTTGAGCAAGCGTGGACATCGTGCCGCGCTTGCTACTTGATCACTACGATCTCCGATACTCCAATCTTCGGTAATGATTATGCAAAATCAAACTCCTGTGCTGCCAGAAGGTAAGGCTCAGCGGGTTCGCTCGGTCAGTTTTCAGGACCGCCTCGCGAGCTGGCTACCTAAATTGGTCATGACCCCAACGTTGTTGATGGTTATGGTTTGTATGTACGGTTACATTATATGGACCGCGCTTTTATCGCTTACCAGCTCTCGTATGCTGCCTGTCTGGAAATTTATTGGTACAGGGCAATACGAAAAGCTCTTTGCTAATGACCGCTGGTTAGTGTCGTTAGATAATTTAGTTGTCTTTGGCGCTCTGTTTATTCTCACGTGTTTGGCGTTAGGTATCGTTCTTGCGATTTTCTTGGACCAGAAAATTCGTGCTGAAGGTGCTTTGCGTACTATCTATCTGTATCCCATGGCTATTTCGTTCATTGTGACAGGTACAGCTTGGAAGTGGCTGCTTAATCCATCGCTGGGTTTAGAGAAAATGTTCCATAGCTGGGGATTCGAGAGTGTTCAGCTTGATTGGTTAGTTGACCCTGATCGTGTCGTCTTTTGTTTGGTGATTGCGGCGGTTTGGCAGTCTTCGGGCTTTGTGATGGCTATGTTCTTGGCCGGTTTACGTGGTGTTGATCAGGATATGATTAAAGCGGCGCAGCTCGATGGGGCTTCCATGCCGATGATCTATCGCCGAGTGATTTTGCCGAGTTTAAAACCTGTCTTTTTTAGTGCCTTTGTTATCTTGGCGCACATTGCTATTAAGAGCTTTGATTTGGTCGCGGCATTAACGGGTGGTGGCCCTGGTTATAGCTCAGATTTGCCGGCGAACTTTATGTATACGCATGCCTTTACGCGTGCGCAGATGGGCTTAGGTGCTGCCAGTGCAATGGTTATGTTGGGCGGCGTATTAGCGATACTTGTACCGTATCTTTACTCAGAGCTACGAGGAAAGAAAAATGCCTAATGCAATGACGAAAACAACCAGTCTGACGCAGCGTTTATTGCGTTACGGTTTGTATGCCATTCTACTGGTTATGGCATTTGTTTATTTAATGCCGCTTTGGGTGATGTTGCTGACATCGCTTAAAGATGTTGAAGAAATCCGTACGGGTACCTTGCTGTCGTTGCCGGGTTCATTGAATTTTGACGCGTGGGGCAAAGCGTGGGGGAGTGCTTGCACCGGTGGTACGTGCGAAGGGATTTCTCCTTATCTCATGAACTCTTTCATGATTGTGATCCCCGCTGTGGTTATTTCTACCTTGTTAGGGGCGCTTAACGGGTATGTGATTGCTATGTGGCGCTTTCGCGGCAGTGAGCTGTTTTTTGGGCTGCTTTTGATCGGCTGCTTCATCCCCTTTCAGGTGGTCTTATTACCGATGGCGCGCACGCTGAGTTTCTTTGGGCTCGCGAACACAACAACCGGCTTAGTGATGGTGCATGTTGTCTATGGTGTTGCTTTTACGACCTTGTTCTTTCGTAATTTTTATATCGCGCTTCCTAAAGAGTTGATTAGTGCTGCACGTTTAGATGGTGCCGGATTCTTCCGTATTTTCTGGCGTATTGTTCTTCCACTATCCACGCCAATTATTGTTGTGACAGTCATCTGGCAGTTTACGCAAATCTGGAATGACTTCTTATTTGGCGTGGTGTTCTCTGGTTTTGATACGCAACCTGTCACGGTGGCGCTTAACAATCTGGTTAACACCAGCTTTGGGGGTAAGCAATATAACGTGGATATGGCCGCTGCTCTGATAGCAGCCGCGCCAACACTGCTTGTGTATGTGTTTGCAGGTAAATATTTTGTTCGCGGTCTGACCGCCGGTGCTGTGAAAGGCTAAAGAATAATAATTGAGGATTCAACATGGCTGCGTTAACAATTGATAATGTAGAAAAAAGTTACGGTCAGGCGAAAGTTCTGAAAGGGATCAATATAGCGATTGATCAGGGTGAGTTTCTAATCTTAGTGGGCCCGTCAGGATGTGGTAAGTCTACGCTAATGAACAGCATAGCAGGTCTTGAGGATGTAACTGGTGGTCGTATCTTATTAGGTGATGAGGATGTTACCCATGCCTCGCCTAAAGATCGTGATATAGCGATGGTATTCCAGTCTTACGCGCTTTATCCCAATATGACTGTTCGTGAAAATATCGCCTTTGGTTTAGAAATTCGTAAAATGCCAAAGAAAGAACGCGAAGAAGAAGTGCAGCGGGTGTCTACCCTGCTGCAAATTGAGCATTTATTGGACCGTAAACCAGCCAATTTGTCGGGTGGCCAGCGCCAGCGCGTAGCGATGGGCCGCGCCTTGGCACGTCGCCCGCGCTTGTATTTGTTTGATGAGCCCTTGTCGAACCTAGATGCAAAGCTACGTGTTGAGATGCGTACCGAAATTAAAAAACTGCATCAGCGTTTGGGTACCACTATTGTTTATGTTACTCACGATCAAATTGAAGCGATGACCTTGGCTGATCGTATCGCGGTTATGAAAGATGGAGAGTTGTTGCAGCTTGATACGCCGCAAGAAATTTACGATAACCCGGTAAACCAGTTTGTCGCCGGGTTTATGGGATCGCCCGCTATGAACTTTATGTCAGTTGTGCTGGTAAAAAATGGTGAGGGTTATGGTGTGGAGTTTATTGATGGCAATGGCCAGAAGATAATTTTACCTATGCCTCAAACTATGGATTTATCTGCTTACGTTGGTAAAACAGTCACGCTAGGCTTGCGTCCTGAAATGATTACCGACCCGGTGCCGCATAAAGAGAATATGGACACGGTGGTTTCTGTGGATGTAAAAGTTGAGGTGATTGAACCCACCGGAGCTGACACCATGGTAGTGACTGAGGTGAATGGTGTTGAAGTTAACTGTCGGGTTAATCCGCGTTATCCGGTTAAACCCGGAGAGGTGGCATCATTGATGTTTGATATGAGCAAAGCGGTCTTGTTTGATGCTCAAACACAGGCACGTATTGATGTGTAAAAGAGTTTAAAGCAACGATATGGCTCAGCGTTAATCCGCTGGGCCGTTTTTGTTTAAGCGCCTGGCGGGAATAAAAGTGACTAAAATGAGGCTAGGCGGTGAATTCTCGTTAGATAATACTATAATACGTCGCTCATCTTCGCTGTAGCTATGCTATAGCGCCGTCAAAGTAGCAAGAGACAGAGCATGAACGTTCGCGGTAACCTCTACATTATTGCAGCGCCTTCGGGTGCTGGTAAAACCAGTTTAGTAAAAGCACTTTTGACGCACGATAACAGGGTGCGCGTCTCAGTCTCCCATACAACGCGCTCAATGCGCCCCGGTGAACATAACGGCGTAGATTATAATTTTGTCAGTATGGCGGATTTTGATGCGCTGATTGCTGATAACCAGTTTTTAGAATATGCCGAAGTATTTACTAATAAATATGGTACTTCACGTGCATGGGTGGAAGGTCAGCTCGACTTAGGGGTTGATGTTATTTTAGAAATAGATTGGCAAGGCGCTCAGCAAGTGCGTGAGCAAATGCCCGAAAATATCTCTATCTTTATTTTGCCGCCATCGCGAGCCGCACTTGAAAGCCGGTTGACCGGTCGAGGACAAGACGATGCCGAGGTTATTAAGCATCGCATGTCTAAAGCTGTTTCAGAGATGCAGCACTACGATGAGTTTGATTATGTCGTCATTAATGATGACTTTGATTTAGCATTAAACGATTTGCAGTCTATTTTCTGCGCTGAAAGGCTCAAACGAGCGAGCCAGCAGCGTCGATATGCGGATCTGTTGCAAGATCTCTTGTCAGTATAAAAACTGTCCAGTAAAATAACCGCCCCGTTCTTAGAACGAACAATGATTTGAGGTTTAAACATGGCACGTGTCACAGTTGAAGATTGCTTAGAAAACGTAGATAACCGTTTTGAATTGGTTATGGTTGCAGCAAAACGTGCTCGCCAGCTAGCAACAGGCGGCAAAGAGCCTAAATTGGATCGTGAAAACGACAAAGATACCGTTGTCGCGTTACGTGAAATTGCAGAAGGCCTGACAACTAAGCAAATCCTAGAAGACGCTGAGCGCCGCTAAGCTCGGCCCTTTTTCGTCGTCATTTAAAGGCGTTATTCCATCGACAGGTATAAGTCTGTTAGATTATAGGCATCCCATTCAATGCGATGGATGCCTATAGACGTAGCGGAGAGATAATGCCGACAATCGATGCCCTATCTGGACATTTAAACGACTATCTTGATCTAGAACAGATCCGAGATGTTCGTCGTGCCTACTTTTATGCAGAGCAGGCTCATGATGGCCAGCGCCGCAAAAGTGGCGAGCCTTATGTTACCCATCCTCTAGCTGTATCAGGCATCCTTGCAGGTATGCACATGGATCATCAAAGCCTAATGGCGGCGATGTTGCATGATGTTATTGAAGATACCGAAATTGATTACGAAGCCATCGAGGCGCAATTTGGCGAATCCGTAGCGGATATCGTTGATGGCGTATCGAAGCTTACCCACCTCGAGTTTGAAACTAAAGCTGAAGCTCAAGCTGAAAACTTTCAGAAAATGGTCTTGGCAATGGCTGAGGACATACGCGTTATATTGGTAAAGCTGGCAGACCGTTTACATAATATGCGCACTTTAGGCGCGATGCCGCCTGTTAAACAGCGCCGTATTGCTCGTGAAACATTGGATATCTATGCGCCGGTTGCTGCGCGATTAGGGATGCGTGACCTACAGGTAGAATTAGAAGACCTCGCATTCCAATCTTTTTATCCAATGCGGGCCAAGTATATTCGCCGAGCGGTGGTTAAAGCCCGAGGTCAGCGAAAAGATATTATTACCTCTATCGAAGATTCTATTCGCCAGCGTTTAAGCCAAGAAAAACTACCGGGTATTGTCACCGGACGAGAAAAACACCTCTACAGCATATACAACAAAATGAAGGCGCAGAAAAAAGCGTTTTCAGAAATCATGGATGTATTTGCGTTTCGTATCGTGACGGAAAGTGTTGATGATTGTTACCGTGTTTTAGGCGCGGTCCACAATCTTTATAAACCTGTTCATGGGCGTTTTAAGGACTATATCGCCATTCCTAAGGCGAATGGCTACCAGTCCTTGCATACAGAGTTATTCGGTGCGCGTGACATCACTATCGAAGTACAAATTCGTACTAAAGAGATGGACGCTGTAGCCAGCCAAGGTATTGCTGAGCACAGCCACTATAAAGTGTATGGTGATTCAGATAGTGCCATAGGTTCATACAACCGTGCGCGAAAATGGGTGCAAGGCCTGTTGGAAATGCAGAAATACGCTGGCGACTCAATGGAGTTTATTGAGCACGTTAAAAAAGACCTGTTTCCTGATGAAGTCTATGTATTTACGCCACAAGGTAAAATTTTAGAGTTGCCTCGCGGAGCAACGCCGGTTGATTTTGCCTATGCTGTTCATACTGATGTGGGTAACTCATGCGTTTCATGTCGAATAAATCGCCGTCTTGCTCCGTTATCAGAGCCTTTAGAAAGCGGTCAAACCGTTGAAGTAATTACAACGCCGAGCGCTCAACCAAACATGGCGTGGCTTAATTTTGTTGTTAGCGGTAAGGCGCGTTCCAGTATTCGTCATTTTCTAAAAAACCAACAACGTCATGAGTCGGTGGAACTTGGCCGTCGATTGCTCAATCAGTTTCTTGCCAACTATAACATTACCGTTGAGCACATTGATGCCGTTAAGCTTGCCGAGTTGTTGCGTGACGGCAGTTTTGATGAGCTTGATGATTTGCTCGAAGATATCGGCATGGGCAACCGTATGGCTTATGTTGTTGCAAGAAAACTTAAACCTGACGATGAACCTGCCGATAGTTTAACTAAAGGGCAAAAGCCGATAGCTGTTCAAGGTACGGAAGGTTTAGTTATACAGTACGCACGGTGCTGCCGTCCTATACCTGGGGACAAAATAATTGGCCATATCAGCAGCGGTCGTGGTTTGGTCATTCATCGCATAGATTGCCGTAATATTGGTTATCTGCGTGATGATCCAGAGAAATGTATTTTTCTGGAGTGGTCAGATGCAATGGATGAAGAGTTTACAGTGCTTCTTCAGGTGAGCGTGACATCGCAGCGGGGTGTTATCGCTAATTTGGCCACGACAATATCAGAATCAGGAGCTAATATTCTGAAGATTGATATGTCGGAAAAAGAAGGCCAATTAGCGCGTGTCGACCTTGAAATTGCTGTAACAGATCGCGTTCACTTAGCCGCAACCATCAAAAAAGTTCGGTCGTTGCGTACGGTTAATAAAGTCACGCGTCTCTGATTTGTTTTGTCCTTTTTATTGGCTTGATAAGTGTTTTATAGCAGCTTTGCAAGGCTAGGCTATACTGCCTTTATTAAGGTGCTGATTATATGGACCAAACCGGAGGAAGAGCGTTGGCCATTGGTGTAAAGACATTAACCGTAGAGCAGAATAAACAATGTCGTTTGGTGTTGCTGCATGACAGTGATGGCAAAGTATTGGTGTTATTACCTGCCGCAAAATTATTAAATTTAGTGAGTTTGTGGCGTGAAGCGGGTCGTAATTTACAACCGACACGCTGTGACGATGCGCTTCGCTTTTTCGGGCAAGACAAACTCTCCACTCCTGAAGGTCAGCAGAAATTATTTAGTCTGCCGTTGCTGATTGATAAATCGATTGGTGATCTCAAGAGTATTGAGGTTATAGAACCGTATTCCGGCTTATCATTTACAGCCTCCAAGTCCTGGTTTGGCGAAACCACGCAAGCGTTGTCGCTTGGTATCAGCTTAGATGATATCGAGAAAGTGCAGCCACAAGGGGATGATGAGGCCGTCATTACGCATGCCGTGGAGCGATTCACCGCACTGCGTATTCGTCAGCGGCTAGAAGACACGCTGGGCTTACCAAGTCTGGCGCCAACGACGAATAAAATTATAGAGTTGCGCAGCGATCCTGCTGCTGGTGTAGACCATCTAGTGCCTGTAGTGAAGGTGGATCCTAGCTTGTCTGCTCAAGTAATGAGCTGGTCAGTATCTCCTTATTATGCAGCGCCCGGCAGTATACAGTCTATTGAAGACGCCATTATCCGCATTCTCGGGTTTGATTTGGTCGTGAACTTGGCATTGGGTATCGCTATGGGTAAAACGTTAGATTTGCCTAAAGATACACCGCGAAACCAAATTCCCTATTGGAAGCAAGCGGTTTACACAGCGACTCTTGCTGAGCGGTTAGCCAAAAAAATGCCTTATGACGCACGGCCTAAGCCAGGACTCGTTTATTTGACGGGCTTGCTTCACAATTTTGGTTATGTGGTGCTAGGGCATTTATTTCCGCCGCATTTTTCATTGCTATCGCGTTACATCGAGGCGAATCCGCACTTACGTTTAGATAGTATCGAAAAGCATATTCTACATGTGACACGTGAGCAGGTCGGTGCTTGGTTGATGGAGTGTTGGTCACTACCTGAAGAAGTGTGCCGTGGGGTTCGCTACTTCAATGACCCATTACATGAAGCAGCGGATGCGTTCTCTCAAGTGGTGTACATTGCGAACCGCGCCCTGCGTCAACATCAAAATGCGGATGGTCCTATTGAGTCTGTTAATGGCGATGTGCTCGTAGCAACAGGACTAACGCAGCAAATCGTTGATGAAGAAATAGCACGAATGAATGAACATGATGATGAGTTGCAGGAGCTAACCCGCACGTTATCGCAGTAATGTGTGGGATAGTCTCTGGACGTATCCAAAAAGTCCGGTATCGATTATTCGTACCGGACTTTTTTGTAGGGCTTACATCCTATGCTATTCACTAGCTAGGCTTTGCTCCATGGTCTCTAGCGTTTCCGCTAGCTCCATCCATTCGCTCTCCGTTGTGTCCAGTTGCTGTGTTAATTGTGTCTGTTTAGCTAGCGTGTCTCGTAACTGATCCTTATTACTGGCTTCGTAGAGGCTATTGTCGGCTAGTAATGTTTCTACCTCTCCCAGTTGCGCTTGAAGGGTTTCCATGGTTTTTTCGAGTGCGCTTATTTTGTTCTTTATTGGGCTAAGTTTTTTGCGTAACTCAGCGGCTTCACGCTTTTGAGCTTTGCGGTCAGCTGCTGAGATCGATTGGTTCTCACGCTCAACGGTTTTGCTTTGCGCCTGTTGGGCAATACGGCGTTGATCGGTTAACCAGCGTTGATAGTCATCTAAATCGCCACTAAAGTCGCTTACGTTACCGTTCGCCACCAGTAAGAATTGATCGACAGTGTTACGTAATAAGTGGCGATCGTGCGAGACAAGAATGACAGCGCCTTCAAACTCTTGCATAGCCATCGTCAATGCGTGGCGTACTTCCAAGTCTAAATGGTTTGTCGGCTCGTCTAGCAGTAGTAGGTTTGGTTTTTGCCACGCAATTAAAGCCAATGCTACGCGTGCTTTTTCACCTCCGGAAAAGCGTTTTACAGGCGCTAGCGCATCATCCCCGATAAAACCAAAAGAGCCCAAATAGTTGCGAACTTCTTGGTCGGTCGCTTGTGGTGATATACGTTGTATGTGCAAGGCCGCAGACGCTTCCATATCCAACGCTTCCAGTTGATGTTGAGCAAAATAACCCACCCGTAAATGCTCACCTGTATGACGCTCGCCATTTAAAACGGATAAATCGCCCACTAAACTTTTAATCAGAGTGGATTTGCCTGCGCCGTTAGGGCCCAAAAGACCGATACGGGAGCCGGGTGTGAGCGTGATTGATACATCTTTTAGAATGACTTTTTCAGCGTAACCGCAATCACTATGCCTGAGTGACAGCAATGGGTTAGATACCTTATCACTGCTCGGGAAGCGGAAAGTGAATGGGCTGTCGACATGGGCGGCGGATATTTGCTCCATGCGCTCTAGTTCTTTAACACGGCTTTGCGCTTGTTTGGCTTTAGACGCTTTGGCTTTAAAGCGGCGAACAAATTGCTCAATTTCGGCAATGCGCTGCTGTTGTTTCTCAAACTGGACTTGCTGTTGGGCTAGCTTTTCGGCACGAGCACGTTCAAAGGCGCTGTATTGTCCTTTATAGATATCCAGTTTTTGCTGGTGCATATGGGTAATATGCGTGACCACCTGATCTAAGAAGTCACGGTCATGCGATATAAGTAGCAATGTGCCCGGGTAGTTGCGTAGCCAATCCTCTAGCCAAATTGTGGCATCTAAATCTAAGTGGTTTGTCGGCTCATCAAGCAATAAGATATCCGAGCGGCACATCAAGGCTTGCGCTAAATTTAAGCGGATTCTCCAGCCGCCAGATAGCTCTTTGACCTGTTTTTGGAAGTCGTTTGCGCTAAACCCAAGCCCGGCTAATAATTGTTCGGCACGCGCATTAGCGCTATAGCCTTCGATAGAGTCGAGTTCGGCATGCAGCTCGCCAATTTTCTCGGGTTGGTTATGTGTTTCGGCGTCAACGAGTTGTTGCTGAATATGACGTAATGCGGCATCGCCATCCAGCACATAATCTAATACTTTACGGTTGGTTGCCGTTACCTCTTGTGCCATGTGGGCAATGGTAAGATTGGCTTGTACGTCTAAATCACCCGCGTCGGCCTCAAGTTGACCCAGTAAGAGTTTGAATAGGCTAGACTTACCGACGCCATTGGCGCCAATAATTCCCACTTTCCAACCGGGATAAATGGTAAGATTGGCTTTCTCGAGCAATGCCTGAGCGCCACGGTGTAAGCTGAGTTGAGATATCTGAATCATAGGCACGAAAGTTTATCACAGCTATGCAATTACATACTCCTCTTTGGAACTTTGTGCTGGCCGTTTATGCGCAGCCAGAAGTGGAAGCCCTCTGCTTATCTTTGCAGAATGATCATGGATTATCGATTAATCGCTTGTTGTTTGCCGGATGGTTAGCTTCAGAAAAAAAGGAGTTAGATCTTGATGCGCTGGCGCAAACCCACGCCATTCGCTGGCAATCGGATATTACAGCGCCGTTAAGGGCGTTACGTTACCGCGTGCGTGACGATCTAAAATTGGCTGCCGAAGATGTTTACGGCGCAATGCGGCGTGCAGAGTTGGAAGCCGAACGAGTTGAATTGGCGTTTCTCTACGATGCCTCTTTAGCATGGCCACAACAGACTGCTAAAACAGTGAAAGAGTTGGTGACTGCTAATCTTATGTCACTCTTAAAAGACATGGGGGAAGCGAAAGTTAATGCTATCAAGGTGTTAGAGGTTGCATTTCTTGATACGATCACAGAATAGCTTATTGGTGAACTTTCCTGTGTAATGATGCACTAAGCTGTAAACTTGTATTGAGTCTTAAGGATAACGTAATGAAAAAAACGCTGCTGGCCATGACGGTCGCAAGTACCATCGCTTTGATGCCTGTAATGGCACATGCCGTAGATTTGGATTCTGAAGATCAGAAAGTCAGCTACAGCCTAGGTCTGATTTTGGGTGAAAAGCTCAAACAGGATATGGATACGCTTGATTTAGAGGCTTTCCAAGCGGGTCTAAAGTCTATCTATGAAGGTGCTACGCCAGAACTGGATGCCCAACAAGTGGGTGAAACCATGCAGGCTTTCCAGGCAAAAAAAATGGAAGAACAGCGTAAGTTAGTCGCTGATCTAGCCCAAAAAAATCTAGAGGCTGGTGAAGCATTCTTGGCTGAAAACGCAAAACGTGACGGTGTGGTGACTACGGATAGCGGTCTTCAGTTTGAAGAAGTAGTTGCAGGCACGGGTAAACAGCCTTCGGCAGAAGATACGGTCAAAGTACATTACCGTGGCACATTAATCGATGGCACTGAGTTTGATAGCTCTTATTCACGTAATGAGCCTGTTTCGTTCCCGCTGAATGGCGTTATTCCGGGATGGACAGAAGCACTTCAAATGATGAAAGAGGGCGGTAAAGCGAAGTTGGCGATCCCTTCTGATTTGGCATATGGCCCAGGCGGTATGGGTAATGCAATAGGCCCTAACTCAACGCTGGTATTTGACGTAGAACTATTGGAAGTAAATCCAAGCGAATAGTTTGACGGCTGATCGATATAAAAAAAACCACCTTTACGGTGGTTTTTTTGTGTCTTGCTATAACGCTAGGGTACGACTAACTAGCTCTTCTTCGCTAATCGTTTAAGCATAATCTTAATACTAACCCCCATGCGCTCTATGGAGCGGGCTAGTGTGCCAATTTCGTCGCCGCGGGCTGATTCATCAAGCTTGTCGTGAAACTTACCTTTACTAATATCTTCAGCAATAGCCGTAAGTTTCGCAATGGGGCGAGTGATGAGTCGAGCAATTAAGTAGGCTGCCAGTACGCTAATAATTAGGGTCGCAATCATTAAAATATACGCTTCTAATTTGGTGCGTTTTACGCTGGCGTAAGCGTCGTCATAGTCTTGCTCGATAATTAAGCGCCAGCCTTGGTTTAAAGGCTGCATGTAGGCGACTTTCTCTACGCCATTGTTGCTGTATACCACGGGTTGCTCCAGTGTGCCGTTAGCTACCATTGGGTAATCAGAAAAATCCTGTAACTGTTCTGATAGTAGCTCAGGCTTGCCGTGGGCAATAACCTTATTATCGTCGTCCAGCAGCATGGCATAACCGCTCTGGCCAAAGCTAATGTTGGCGACCGCTTCTGACATGTCGGTGAGTTTCATGCCCATACAAAGGGCCCCGGGGCTGCTCTGAATGCCGACCGTATGGCATAAGATAAATGCAGGTTTACCCAGCGTGCGGCTAAGCAGTACCTGCTGGCCTATAGCATTGCCAGCTTTTATTTGCTGAAAGTAGGTGCGATCACCTCGAAAGTGTTTGGGTGTGCCATCAGCATTGAGAACCGGGTCATTATCACTGCGTGCCGTTTTATAGCCGTCAGGGCCTATTGCGTAAACTAAGTAGGTCCATTCATAGGTATCTAAAATGCTTGCTAGGATAGGGGCCTGTTGAGCTTCGTTGTACGAACGCACCTCTGGTAAGGCGGCATTTTGCTTAAGTAAACGAACACTCATATCTGTCCAGCCGTTAATTTTCGCGGCTAAAGTTTCACTGGTGCTTTTTAGATCTTGATTAACTTTTCGTTCCAGCTCTGCCTGAAACTGGAATATGCTTTGGTAGAGTAAACCGGCAAGCGGTACGAGAATGACGAGTAAAATACTAAAGAGTATTTTTGGAAATAACGTCATACCTGTAGTTGTCGTTGTCTTCACTTTCTAAGCCTTTTTTGTTTTTTTAGGGTAAAAGTACACACTAAAACGAATAAGTGACCGTTATTAGCAACAAAATACTATACGGATTTGTGCGCTGGCGCACGGTTAAAGACGAATAATGGCTTCGCTTATCTATTATAGACAGGAAATTAATTTTAGCGGAGGGTATTTAAAACACCATTTGAGCCCATGGCATAGTAGGTGCCATTGCTGCCAAATGCGACATCATAAATGGAAGTGCTGTTGGGACCGTAAGCCTCTCGTTTGTGAGCGCGCCAGCTTTTTGTTAATTGACCTGTTTGGCTGTTCCAAAGCTGTATTAAGCCAGAAGAGGTACCTGTTAACAGTTGGTTGCCATTGCTAGAAAAGCGCGCAGCCACATAACTAACGCGTTTAGGAATTAAGCCTTCGCTACTGCTTAGTGTGTGTAATACCTTGCCGGAGGCTGTATCCCAAATAATCGCCTTATCTAAGGTGCTGGCACTAAAGGCTAAACGTCCGTCGGGTGACAGGGCGGCTACATCAATAACATTGTCGAGCGTCAGTGTATGCAACGGCTCTGCGGTGGCGAGGTTCCAGACAGTAGTTGTGTAATCATCCGCGCCGGTTATGGCCAATTCTGCATCATCGCTAAGATCAACGGCACGGACGCGCGCTTGATGAGGAAGCGTTTGTTTGATGCCTCCGTTAATGATGTCAAAGTAGACCGCCGCTTGGTTGCTTAGCCCTAATAGCGCATATTGGCCTTGCTCACCTAAAGCCATATCTAAAATTTCACCAGGGGCTTTCCAAAACCATTCGGCTTGGCCTGTGTCTGTGTGCCAGAGCACTAAATCTTGTTGTGTCGCTGTTGCGGCAAACAGGCCGTCAGGGGAAAAGCTGGTGGCAGCAATCAAAGAGCGCTCTCCTGATGCGTGGTTCCAGTCATACAGCCGCGCTTTGCGTTGTATGCTCCATAAGCTGCCTCCTTCCTCTTGAGCCCCTACAACTGCTAAGGAACCATCCTGCGAAATGGCACCAGAGTATGCACCCAAGGTGGTAAAACGTAGCGAGTCAGAAGGAGATGATGTGTTATCACAGGCGCTGAGTAGTCCACAGATCAATGCCAAAGGTAGTAGCTTGCCTGTGATAACTGGCATCATACTTGTGCTTCCTCCGCAGACATCACTATGTCGCGATGTGCTGTGTGGAGTACTTCTATGAGTTGATCTTCAAGCGTAAAGCGCTCTTCAATGTTCTCACCTAAAGTTGATAGCTGAAACGAAAACTCTCGGATTTGTTGAACGGTTGGTGAAGAAAAGGATGAATATGCGTCATTAAAGTCTAATGCTGCGTCCGTGGTAGGTTGTATCAGAGGGAAAAGCTTTTGCGCTTTTTCTAAGCCACCATCATCGTATTCGCTGCCTTCGCGTAATAATTGCTCATATACTTCGAAGTGACCTGAAGACAAATAGTCCATCATAGCGGTGCAGAACTGTCCGATCTTGCTTTCAAGGTTTTTCACTTCCGTGGAAGGCAAGGCAACAAACTGGCTAATGAGCTTTTGGCGAGCTTCTAACCAGTTATCGATAATATTGCTGACACCACCCCAGCGTTCTTTAGCGTTTTGGCATTTTTCTAACATAATCGGATTCCTGTTCCAATGCAGAGCTTCAATAGTAATCCCAAGCTACTTTTTAGTGCAATACGTGAATGACTGGCACTTAGATCATCCATAGCTATACTGAAGCTATTAACCCAGTATAGCTGATTTCTTGAGGATGTTCGTATGTTACCCATGCGTGGCTTGATAGCCGTCATATTTTTGTGCTTTTTTTCGGTAGCCTATGCGGCTGATGATGACGCTGCACCAGCGGATGATTATGTTGGCTATGTCGAGCTTAAGCCGTTTACAGTCAACTTTGGTGGGCCGGGTGTGACGCGTTTTTTGAAGTGTGAAGTATCGATCGCGGTAGGCTCTGAGGCCACACAGTTTGCGATTAACCATCACATGGCCAATATCCGAAACGATCTTGTATTCTTATACAGCGGTCAAACAGCCGAAAGTGTTGATTCAATTCAGGCACAAACGGAATTGGCGAAAAAGAGCTTAAAAGTAGTTCAGGATTTAATTGTAGAAGAAGAGGGCGAGGCGATGATTTCTGACTTGTTCTTCACGAGTTTTGTGGTTCAGTAAGTTGTTATAACAAATTAATACAGAATTTAGGTCGCAAGCTTCAGTAGTTGATAGAAACTTGCGACCTTTGGTATTTAGCTTTCCATATACTGGGCTAAGTACTGATCGAACTCCAGTGTGTCATTTGCTTCTATATCGGCTTGTTTGAGTAAAGAGTCTGCGACAGATGCGTCGAACTCCGCTACTCGAGTGGGTGATATTTTCCGCTGTAAGAAGTTATTTTTATGCTCGATACTCTTTTGTACTAGCCATTCGCTGTGTTCGGTATCACTGGCGAATAGGTCGGCAAGTACCATGGCTGATGGCGTTTTAGAGGTGTCGACCATTTTTACCTTTTGAGCCACGATAGCACTGCTGTATGCACTAGTTTGATGAATCTGATCCAGCATAGTTGCAGTAAGAGCGATCTGTTCAAGCGCGTCTATGCCGACGGCTTTAAGGTCGACTTCGCCTTCGGGGGTCTCTAGGGTGAGCCCTGGCTCGCGCCCACGGGTGACCACCCGTTGCAGGTTTGTACTGAGCATGTCACATTCGAGCACGCTAATTTCTTTATCGCTCATCAAAAGACAAGTGATGAGGAACGCATCTAAAAAATGTGCCTGCGAACTATCAATCCCTGACGGCAATAATGGGTTGATGTCAGTGTTTCGCACTTCAATATATTCTACGCCACGCTCTTGGAGCGCATGCAGAGGCTTTTCGCCTGAGCGGGTAACGCGTTTGGGGCGAATATCGCTGTAATACTCGTTTTCGATTTGTAGAATATTGCTGTTTAATTGGCGGTAGTTACCATCCACTTTAACCCCAATTTTTTCATAAGCTGAATAGGGGGTGTGTATGGCGCTGTGCAAGGAGCGGGTGTAAGTGTGCAAGTGGTTGAAGCAGATGTTAAGCGACGATTGCGCTTTGTTTGAGTAGCCTAAATCACTCATGCGTAGCGACGTCGCGTACGGTAAGTAAAGAGTCTGCTCCTTGTGCTGCTGCAGCTCGTGAGTTCTGCCTGTAAGGAAGCTACTGCTTAATGCAGGGGAGGCTCCAAACAAATACAGTAAAAGCCACGAGTAACGTCGAAAGTTACGGATCAACTTAAAGTAAGAGGCTGATCGAAAGGCTTGTAAACTATCGGAGTTTCCTTCCTGAGCTTGATAGGCTTGCCAGAAGTCATCAGGTAGCGAAAAGTTATAGTGAATGCCTGCGATCGTTTGCATCATTTTGCCATAGCGATGCTCCAGTCCTACCCGGTAAATGTGCTTCATTTGGCCGACGTTTGAGGACCCAAACTCAGCGATGGGAATGTCTTCGGTCTTAGGAATAGTACACGGCATACTGCCGGCCCAGATTAATTCATCCCCTAAACCTCGGTAGCTGTAGGTATGCAGGTCGTCTAAAAACTCAATAGCCGCATCTGGCTCAGCGAGTACCGGTGTAATAAACTCAAGCAGTGCTTCTGAATAGTCGGTAGTAATGTAAGGATTAGTCAGAGCAGCCCCCAATGAAGCAGGGTGAGATGACTGACTAAGATACCCTTGGTGATCAACCCTAAGCCCCTCTTTTTCGATACCATGAAGGATGCCTTTCAAATACTGTGCAGTGCCTTGGCTGGTCAGTTGATCAAGTTGTTGTTCTAAAACGGATGTCAAAATGAAGTCCTTCAACGAGAGGCTATATTGTGTGGCGCTATTATAGCCCACCTATTTATTAAAACCGCATAGCAACGATGCGTTCTAGTATTCAATCTGAAAGCGCTAATTTTATAACTATTTAATCTTAAAGCCAGCCGCTTTGAGGCTGTCTGCAAGGCCTGTCCCTAAGTGCTGGCTGCGTTGTTGACTAGGGTTTTTGCTTGCTGGCGCTTTCTTGTACGTACGCTCACTTTGGGTAGATGTTTTGGGAGCCGCTTTGCGATTGTGAGACGTGGAGTCAGCATTTGACTTCATTGATAAAGCGATGCGTTTACGTGCCTCGTCGACATCAATCACTCGCACGCTGACAATATCACCTGTTTTGACCAAGGTGTGAGGGTCTTTCACAAACTGATCAGACAGTGCCGAAATATGCACCAAGCCGTCTTGATGGACACCAATGTCGACAAATGCCCCGAAGTTTGTCACATTGGTGACCACTCCTTCTAGTTGCATACCCGGTTCTAAATCCGCGATCTTTTCTACCCCGTCGGCAAACGTGGCTGTCTTAAATTCTGGTCGAGGGTCTCGTCCTGGCTTTTCGAGTTCTGATAGAACATCGCGGACAGTGTACTCACCGAACTGGGCACTAATAAAACGCTGGCGATCGATTTGAGAAAGCAAAGCCGTGTTGCCAATTAGTTGATCGCTTGTCGTATTAACAGAGTGCGCCATCTGATCCACTAAATCATATGCCTCGGGGTGTACTGCTGAATTATCTAGTGCTTGTTTGCCATTGCGAATGCGTAAAAAGCCTGCACATTGCTCAAACGCTTTTGCACCTAAACGCGGTACTTTAAGCAGTTTTTTACGGTCGCTGAAGGCTCCGTTAGCATCACGGTAATCGATAATGTTTTGTGCTGTCGTGCGATTAAGGCCTGCAACTTGGACCAGTAACTCGCATGAAGCTGTGTTGAGGTCGACGCCAACATGGTTAACACAATCTTCGACAATACTATCGAGCGCGCCCGCTAAGGCTTTTTGATCCACGTCGTGCTGGTATTGGCCGACACCAATAGCTTTAGGGTCGATCTTAACAAGTTCGGCGAGTGGATCTTGCAAGCGACGCGCAATTGAAACGGCGCCGCGATACGTGACATCTAACTCTGGAAACTCTTTAGCTGCCAGCTCGGATGCCGAATACACAGAAGCGCCCGCTTCACTGACAACAATCGATGTGAAGGTAAGTTCTGGGTAGTGCTTATTAATTGCCTTTACGAGTTGTTCGGTTTCACGCGAGGCGGTGCCATTACCAATACTGATGAGGTCAACAGCGTGTTGTTTAATGAGAGTCGCTAATGAATGGATCGACTCGTCCCACTGATTGCGTGGAGCATGCGCAAAGACTGTTGTGTAGGCTAAAAGCTTACCCGTTTGATCAACAACGGTGGCCTTAACTCCGGTTCGCAGGCCTGGGTCTAAACCTAGCGTAATTTTTTGTCCAGCAGGAGCCGCTAGTAGCAAGTCTTTGAGGTTTAGACCAAATACACGAATCGCTTCTGCTTCTGCTGTTTCCCGAAGGCGGCGTAGGGCATCGGTCTCTAACTGTTTATGTAACTTCTGTGACCAAGTAAGCTCGGCAGTGGATGCCAGCCATTGATCTTGTGCTGAGTGCCCATTGGGTAGCGAGAAAAAGCGCTTGATGGTTTCTACCGGTGTTGATTGCTCTTGTTCAGGCGGTAGGATGCTTATTTTTAGCTCGCTGCCTTTTTGTCCACGAAACACGGCCAGCGCGCGATGAGAGGGCATTCGGCTTACCGCTTCGGTGTGGTCATAGTAGTCTCTGAACTTACTATCGTCGCTTGCTTTCCCACGCATGACGCTGGCATGCAGCTGACCGTTTTGCCAAAACCACTGACGTAGCGTTTCTATCAAGTTAGCCTCTTCAGCAAACTGCTCAATGAGGATCTGCTGGGCACCGTCGAGTGCGTCCTGTGGGTGGTTGATGGCGTGATCGGGATTTATGTACGCCTTGGCTAGCGTTAACGGAGCCTCGCCTGATTGCTGTAGTAACCTTGTGGCTAGCGGTGCTAATCCAGCTTCGCGGGCGATTTGTGCTTTGGTACGTCTTTTTTGTTTAAACGGTAGGTAGAGATCTTCTAAACGCACCTTAGTGTCGGCCGATTCAATATCGGCTTTTAGTTGAGGGGTGAGCTTGCCTTGTTCTTGGATGCTTTGCAGGATGGTTTGCTTACGGCTTTGCAAGTCACGCAAATATTCTACGCGCTGAGCCAGTAAGCGTAGCTGGCTATCATCCAGAGCGCCGGTCACTTCTTTACGGTAGCGAGCAATAAAGGGAACCGTCGAACCTTCGTCCAGTAAAGCTATGGTTGCTTCAACCTGCTGTGGACGGACATTGAGTTCCTTGGCAATCTGGCTGGCAAGAGTCATTGGAGCGGTATCCCTAACAATAAAAAACACAAGCGAGAGAATAACAGCAGGTTTGCGGATCGGGAACTAGTCTCTCAGTGTTAATAAAGAAAGCTTGCTAACTGTTGCCGGCCGTTCGCGGTGACAAGAGAGAAGGGAGAAAGGGTAAAAAGTAGAGAGCGCCTGTGTAAAGCCCCTGATCTAACAGCAGAACAGGGGCTTGAGTGTGTTATGCGAGATTACGGTACCTGCAATACTTGCATCGAGTTAGTGCCGCCGTTTTCCCCAATGTTAGCACCACGTGTGAGTATAATTAGATCGCCCGAGTTAAGGACACCTTTGGCTTTTAAGCCGGACAATACTTCATCGTTTAGTTTCTCGCTGGCGACTTGAGTGGCATCAAAGTGCATGGCTTCTACGCCGCGATACAAGGCCATGCGGCGCATGGTGACTTCATTGCGTGTTAAGGCGTAAATAGGTAGACCTGAGCGTATACGAGACATCCAGCGCGGTGTAGAACCTGACTCTGTTAGGCAAATAATCGCCTTGACGCCCACTAGGTGATTGGCTGTGTACATGGCCGAACGGGCGATAGTCTCATCGATACGGTCACCTCGTTTGGTGATGCTCGTGACCGTTGGCTTAGCTGACTGATGCTCTTCGGCGCCTTGGCAGATCTTAGTCATGGCCTTAACGACCTCAACCGGAAAATCGCCAGCGGCCGTTTCGGCGGATAGCATAACGGCGTCTGTGCCGTCCAAAATAGCATTGGCTACATCGAATACTTCAGCTCGGGTAGGCATCGCGCTTTTGATCATGGTTTCCATCATCTGCGTTGCCGTAATCACAGACCGGCTAAGCTCGCGAGCACGAGTGATGATTTTTTTCTGTACGCCAATGAGTTGAGCGTCACCAATTTCTACGCCTAAGTCGCCACGAGCGACCATGACTCCATCACTGGCGAGAATCAGTGAATCTAATGCCTCATCGGTGGCGACCGTTTCAGCACGCTCTATCTTCGCGATGATTTCAGCATTGCTGCCTGCTTGTTTCAGTAGTGAGCGAGCCTCGTCTAAATCGGCGGCTGAGCGCGGGAAGGAAACGGCCACATAATCCATGCCGATCTCGGCGGCCGTGATAATATCGCGCTTATCTTTGTCGGTGAGGGCCGCCGCTGAAAGGCCGCCGCCTTGCTTGTTAATACCCTTGTTGTTGGATAAATCACCAGCCAAAATGGCTTCGGTCTCTACACGCGAGCCGTTGACGGCCAATACTTTCAGTTGCATACGGCCATCGTCTAGCAGCAAAATATCGCCGGGTTCGCAGTCTTTGGGTAAATCTTTATAATCCAAGCCAACTTGGTGCTGGTCGCCTGCAAGGGCATCTAGTTCGCCATCTAGGACGAAATGGTCGCCAACGTTTAGGTGTATTTTCCCGTCTTTGAATTTGGCAATACGGATTTTAGGGCCTTGTAAGTCACCTAGAATAGCAACGACTTTGCCTAAACGACGTGCAATATCGCGAACGGCTTCTGCGCGTTGGCGGTGATCATCAGGAACACCATGAGAAAAATTAAGACGAACAACGTTTACGCCTTCGAGGATTAAGGCTTCTAAAATGCCCGGTTTGTCAGTGGCAGGCCCTAAAGTGGCAACAATTTTGGTTCTTTTTAACATGGCGGCTCTCGTTTGACTGAAGTCGGTATTACACTCTTGTGTAGAGTGGATACATTTCATATAAAATCATAGCAGCTGATCATGTCAGCTTCATGTAATTAGTAATAGGACTCGTGTTCTGACTAAATATCTTAATTTATCACGTACAGCCATTATCATCGGTTTGTCGGTGGGCTTCGTGTTGTTGCTAATCCAAGTATCCATGTTGAGTCAGCGTAACGGCATCGACGAATTGCAGCAGCGTACGCAAGCGGATATGAATCGCTATGCTTTGAGTCTGCAGCAAACGCTTGACCGGTATAAAGACTTACCTCGTTTATTGTCTACCCATTCGGAGCTGATTAATACGCTCTTATACGATAAAAGCAGCGATTCGCGCATGCGCGCCAATTTGTATTTAGAGCAAGTAAATAGCGTGATAGGGGCATCCGATACATATTTGATGAACATAGAAGGGGTAACGATAGCGGCGAGTAACTGGACTAAAAGTAGTTCATTTGTTGATCGTAACTTCAGTTTTAGACCGTATTTTCAAGACGCAGTAAAAGGCCAGCCTGGTCGGTATTTTGCGTTAGGAACAACCTCCAATAAGCGGGGGTATTTCTTTGCTTACCCTGTTAAGCACCGTGGCACTATTTACGGTGCGGTCGTGGTTAAAATTGACCTAAACGAGATTGAAGAGGACTGGAGCGACCCCGATACAGACTTGTTGGTAACGGATGAGGATGGCGTTATTTTTATTTCCACACAGCCTGAGTGGAAATTCCACACGCTGAGGCCGTTATCTCAGGCGGATGTAAAGCGCATTGTTAATAGCCTGCGTTATGGCAATCATCAGTTAACCTCATTGGATGTGATTAAGCGAGAACAGCGTGCGGATGGCAGCCAACTCATCACCTTAGTAGATGGGCCAGAAATACGAAACAGTGCGTTGGATGGAGCCAGAGCGGGTGAGTATTTACTGCAGAACACGCAGGTACCAGAAGCGGGTTTTAAAGTTGCTATTTTAGCCAGTTTAAAACCGGTAAAACGCCAAGCATTTAATGCGATGATTTTTGCTGCGTTTATCTATATTGCCATTGTTCTCCTTGTGCTGGTGTTGACGATTCGGCGCCGTATCATGAAAGAGCGCTCGCAGTTTAGAAGCCGCGAACTTAAGACATTAGAGAAAAATGAATCCCGTATCCGTGCGATTATAGATAACACACAAGCCGGATTGATTACCCTTGATAGCCAAGGACGAATAGAAACGTTTAACCACACCGCAGAGCGCTTGTTTGGGTATCGCGAAGATCAGCTTAAAAACCGCTTTTTCAGCTTACTGTTGGCGCATGCCGACAGGCCTGTCTGCTGGCAGCACATAACCAACAACGCCAATGTGTTTGGTAATGATCTGAATATCGAAGCCTCAGGCCGTCGGCAGAATGGAAGCTATTTTCCGGTGGAGCTGAGCATTGGCCAAATGCCCGGAGAAGCAGGCTCCCGTTTTCTGATTACCATGCATGACATCACTGAGCGTAAACAGTACGAAGAAGCCTTACAGCAGGCACAGGCTGAGCTTGAGAATCGCGTGCGAGATCGAACATTAGACCTCACCAAAGCGAACCAAAAGCTGCGAGATGAGATGCAACAACACAAAGAGACACAAAACGAGCTTATACAAACCGCGAAGCTAGCCGTGTTAGGGCAAATGTCGGCGGGTATCAATCATGAATTAAATCAGCCGTTGACGGCCATTAGAGCCTACGCGGACAATGCTCAGCAGTTTTTGCGCTTGTCTCGTATTGATAATGTTGAGCGTAACTTGCAGGAGATTAGCCAGTTAACTGAGCGCATGGCTAAAATTATCCACCCGCTGAAAGAGTTCTCGCGTAAGTCGAGTGGTCAGCAAGAATCGGTATGTTTGCAATCGGTTCGCGATGGCGCCATGGCGATTATGTACGGTCGATTAGGGCGTGAAGACGTGGTGATCAGTTGGCCCGAAGGCTTAGATCGTTACTATGTGCTTGGTGATATTGTGCGAATTGAGCAAGTGCTTGTTAACTTAATAGGCAATGCCATTCAAGCGATGGATCAGCAAGCAGAGCGTCGCATTGATATCCGTTTAGACTACGAAGAGCATTGCCATGTATTGTATGTCCATGATGCGGGCCCAGGAATCCCAGAAGCGGATCTAGAGCGTGTTTTTGAGCCATTCTTCACAACCAAGAAAGCAGGAAGTGGTCTGGGGTTAGGTTTGTCGATTTCACATCGTATTATCGCCAGCATGGGAGGTGAGCTGTCAGTCAGTAACCACCCTGCTGGAGGAGCACGGTTCCGTTTAGCTTTACCAGCCGACCCGAGTATGGACTTGAACCAGCAGTTGACGACTCTCTAACTCGGTTTAGAACTTAACAATAATAGTGAGCCTTTTATGCAGCCCCTGAATACGACCTCTCTTGAGACAACCCCAACACCCTCAGTGTTGCTGGTGGATGATGAAGAGCATATTCGGATATCAGCCGGACAATCATTAGAGTTGGGTGGTTATGACGTGGTCACAGAAGCCAATGCCGAAAAAGCGTTGGCTTTGCTGGAAACTGCTTGGCCTGGGGTTTTAGTGTCAGATATCAACATGCCTGGCATGGATGGTCTGGAGTTAATGAAAAAGGTACAGGCTATCGACCCTGATATTCCGATTATATTGATTACGGGTCATGGCGATATATCCATGGCGGTTAACGCAATGCGCGATGGCGCGTATGACTTTATTGAGAAGCCTTTCTCTACCGATTTGTTGTTAGATATTGTACGCCGAGCCACAGAAAAACGCGCGCTTACTCTAGAAAACCGTCGACTGCGTCAGGAGCTGGAAGCTCAAAATGCTCCGGGACCTCGCATTATTGGTAATACCCCCTCTGTTCAAAATTTAAGGCGTTTAGTGTTTGCGGTAGCGGATACACCGGCCGACATTCTCATCCTTGCGGAGACAGGTTCAGGTAAGGATTTGATGGCGCGCTACATACATGAGCACAGCAACCGTCGCAGCAACAACTTTGTAGCGATCAACTGTGGAGCTGTCCCTGAGAGCTTGATAGAAAGTGAGTTGTTTGGTCACGAGAAAGGAGCATTTACCGATGCCAAAGCACGCCGTATTGGTAAATTTGAGCATGCTAATGGCGGGACATTATTTTTAGATGAAATCGAAAGTATGCCGCTGGCGTTGCAGGTTAAACTATTGCGTGTTCTGGAAGAGCGGACTATTGAGCGCTTAGGCTCTAATGATTTAATCCCCCTTGATATTCGTGTGATAGCGGCGAGTAAAACCGACCTTAAAACGATGGCTGAGCAAGGAGGTTTTCGTGAAGATTTGTATTACCGGCTCAACGTGGTGCGTATCGATATTCCTCCGTTACGTAACAGGATAGATGATATACCGTTACTCTTTCAGCATTTCTCAATTATCGCAGCTGCACAATACAATCGTGATGTGCCCAGCATTTCGGCAGAACGGATGCATAGTCTGGTAATGCATGATTGGCCTGGGAATGTGCGGGAGTTACGTAATCTAGCTGAGCGTTACGTGCTTTTGGGCGAAAGCTGTACTTTTGACTTTGATAATCGACCGATTACCGATGCAGAAACAGGAAAGATGACGCTACCAGAACAGGTAGAACGCTTTGAGAAGATGCTTCTTCAGGCTGAGTTGGCCAGTCATGGCGGCTCAATCAAGGATACCCTGCTTGGTTTAGGCCTACCGCGAAAGACGTTGTACGACAAAATGCAGAAGTATGGGCTCGATAAAAACGACTATAAACCCTAAATGTGTGGAAATCCGCCACTTTTGGGCTATACCTATGTGTGGAAGTCCGCCCAAAGTGGCGGATTTTCAAAAGCGATAAATTAATTAAATTAATAAAAAACAATAGCTTATGTTAGTTGGTCTGCATTGTGCTATATAAGTTTCGATTAGCTGATACTTGGCAACGCCTTGATCAGACGAAACGCAAAGAAATCTGAATAATACAAAAAAACAGGAGATGCATTATGCGTTTATTGACTGCCGCTGTGACTTCAATCGCTCTGGCTATCGGTGCACAGGTTGCTACCGCTGCTCCAATCGAGATTAAATTTTCTCATGTTGTGGCAGAAAACACCCCTAAAGGTCAGATGGCTATCAAATTTAAAGAACTGGTAGAAGAGCGTCTGGCGGACAAAGTTGAAGTGTCGGTTTTCCCTAACTCTCAGCTATTTGGTGATAACAAAGTACTGGAAGCGATGCTGTTAGGCGACGTGCAAATGGCTGCTCCTTCTCTGTCTAAATTCCAGAAATACACTAAGCAATTACAAATTTTTGACCTACCTTTCTTATTTAAAGATATGGCGGCTGTAGAAAAATTCCAGCAAAGCGCTGATGGTCAAAAATTGTTGGGCTCTTTAGAATCCAAAGGCCTAGTTGGTTTAGGTTACTTGCACAATGGTATGAAGCAGTTGTCTGCTAGTAACCCATTGCGTGTGCCTGCTGATGCAGCGGGTAAAAAGTTCCGTATCATGACGTCTGACGTTTTACAGGCGCAGTTCGAAGGTCTAGATGCTGTACCGTTGAAAAAGCCTTTCTCTGAAGTATTTACGTTACTTCAAACTAAAGCTATCGATGGTCAGGAAAATACGTGGTCTAACATCTACTCGAAGAAGTTCTTTGAAGTTCAGCCGTACATCACCGAGTCTAATCACGGTGTACTGGATTACTTAATCGTAACATCGGCTGAGTTCTGGGAAGGCTTAGACGGCGATATCCGTACAGAAGTTAAAGCCGCTCTAGACGAAGCGATTGCTTACGGTAACGACATTGCTGCTAAGAAAGGTGAAGAAGACAAGCAGTTGATCATCGATTCTAAGCGTTCTGAAGTCATTGAGTTGACTGATGCTGAGCGTCAGCAATGGGTTGAAGCAATGAAGCCTGTTTGGAAAAAGTTTGAAGGTGAGATCGGTGCTGATCTGATCGACGCGGCTTCAAAAAACTAATTCGGTTTAACGAATAGTCTACGGTGGGCCTCTTCTGGCCCGCCGCTTTTACAACCACACGTAATACTCAGAGGAGAGCTGTACTCATTTATGTCATGAGTGCTGTCCTGTGACTATTGTCTGAAAACAACAAAAAAGCGGCTAAACCGCATAAATTAAGTTGGGTGCTTAAGATGTTATCAAAAATCGTATCACGCTTTGAGGAGGGGTTTTTATCCCTTCTGATTGTGTCCATGACCTTGCTCGTGTTTGCTGAAGTTATTGCCCGTTTTGGCTTTAACGCTGGTATTCATTGGGCGCAAGAAGTAACACTATTACTCGCTGCATGGTTTGTTCTCTTTGGCGCTTCTTATGGCGTTAAAGTTGGGGCTCACATCGGTGTTGATGTCTTTGTTAAATTATTCCCTAAGAATATCCACCGCGGCTTTACATTAGTTGCGTTGGCGCTGTGCTTAGTTTATTGCGGCATGTTCCTGTACGGATCATGGATATACCTAGCCAAAATGAAGATGATCGGCATTGAACTGGAAGACCTTCCAGTGCCTAAGTGGATCCCAATGAGTATTTTGGTTATTGGTTTTGTGTTGCTGATAGTTCGCTTTTTACAGTTGGGCTGGAAGGTTATTAAAGGTGAAGCTGACGGGTTCCATTTTGCTGATGAGGCAGAGGAATCTATGTCCATTGCCGAAGATTTAAAAGAAACAGCATTGGGCGATACACCTACTTCTGCTGTAGCGAAGGAGGGTAAATAAATGACTATCGCGGTACTCTTTATCACTCTATTTGGCTGCATGCTTATCGGTATGCCCATTGCGATTGCGCTAGGTTTATCATCCATAACCACTATTTTGATGTTTTCGAATGACTCATTAGCCTCGGTATCGCTAAAGTTGTTTGAGGCAACATCTGAGCATTACACGCTTCTAGCTATCCCGTTCTTTATTCTTTCGTCAGCATTCTTGTCGACAGGTGGTGTAGCCAAGCGTTTGATCAACTTTGCAGTAGACACGGTTGGCCATATTAGAGGCGGTTTAGCGATGGCATCCGTCATGGCATGCATGCTGTTTGCTGCAGTCTCTGGTTCATCCCCTGCCACTGTAGCGGCTATCGGTACGATCTGTATCGCCGGGATGGTTCGTTCAGGTTATCCACAGTCATTTGCTGCAGGTGTTATAGCTAACGCGGGCACCTTGGGTATTTTGATCCCGCCGTCTATCGTTATGCTGGTCTACGCTGCTGCGACTGAGGTTTCGGCATCTCGCATGTTTATGGCGGGCTTTATCCCAGGTTTGATGATGGGATTGATCTTGATGGTTGCGATTTATATTGTAGCGCGTATCAAGGGGTTGCCTTCTCAACCGTTCCCTGGTTTCCGTAAACTGGCACGTTCAGGCATTATCGCTTTGGGCGGCTTGATGTTGATCATCATTGTACTTGGCTCTATTTATGGTGGCGTGGCATCACCAACGGAAGCGGCAGCTGTTGCGGCTGTTTATGGTTACTTCATCGCTGTAATGGGTTACCGAGACATAGGCCCATTGCGCAATGTGGCATGGCGTAATGAAGGTGAAGCAATGCCTTCTGCTATTGTGCGTAACCTGGGCCAAATGTTGATTGCCTTCCCTAAATCTGTATTTGATCCTGAAGTACGTAAGGTCATTCTAGACGCATCCAAAGTGTCGTTAATGCTGCTATTCATCATTGCGAATGCAATGTTGTTTGCTCACGTATTGACCACTGAGCGTATTCCTCACCATATCGCAGAAGCGATTGTGAGTTGGGGACTGCCTGCGTGGGGCTTTTTAATCATCATGAACTTACTGCTATTAGCAGCCGGTAACTTCATGGAGCCTTCGGCTATCCTGTTGATCATGGCCCCGATTCTGTTCCCTATTGCTATGCAGTTGGGTATCGACCCTATCCACCTAGGTATCATCATGGTGGTTAACATGGAGATCGGTATGCTGACACCGCCGGTGGGGCTCAATCTCTTTGTGACAGCAGGTATCACGGGTCAGAACATGATCTGGGTAATCAAAGCCTGCCTACCGTGGTTGTGCTTGTTGTTAGGCTTCTTGGGATTAATTACGTATGTCCCAGAGATTTCATTGTTCTTGCCGGAATATATCGACAAGCTAAAAGGTTACTAAGCGAGTTACGCTTAACGAATCCTGGCTGGGGGAGCCAGCCCTCTCCCCTGATTAATTAGTGTAAAAGTGCACTTCGCCGCCCATTGGGCGGCTTTTTTTTATCTCGATTTTGTTCATTGATCCCTTATAATACCGCTTCGCTTTTGTTTGTTTACGTATTGAGGTAGCTATGTTGGGGACGTTTGCAGCCATGTGGGGGTATGCGGGCATTTGTCTGATCTTCGCTAGCGCTATTTATCGCTTAGGCCCTATGGCTTTGCAGCTTACGACACAAACACTGCATTGGTATCATTGGTTGGCCCTGCTGTTTAGTGTGGTTTTTATGGGGTTTGCCGAAGGGTATAAAGGCTTTCAAAAAGGCTTTTCGCCTCGTGTGGCGGCTCGCATTCGATACCTATCTAATAACATTACTCCAGTGCGCGTATTGCTTGCTCCGCTCTTTTGTATGGGATTTTTCCACAGCGAAAGACGCCGTAAAATAGTTACCTTTACGCTGACTATAGGCATTCTCATCATCATCCAAGTGGTGCATCATGTACCGCAGCCTTGGCGTGGAATTATCGATGCTGGTGTCGTTTTAGGCCTGCTATGGGGGATTGTGTCGCTGACTTTGTTTACACTGAAAGCGTTCTTTGGCGAGCACGATCACTCGCCGGAAGTGCCGGTTAACGAATAACGGCAGACGGCAACCAGCGCTGTCCTTCATCGATGTCTTCTAGCATCATTGGTGCAAAAGGCGGTATGCTTAAGTCGTCGGGCGGGGCGGCTAACTCATTTAAATCCACCGCGCGTGCTTGCCCAACTAAACCTTCATCCGTCACTGTAAATTCGTAATAAATCCCGTTCCAGAAATTTGCTCCAAATTCATTCGGCTTTTTAAACATAAAGAGTAAATCGTGCGATAGCCATTGGGTGTTGTCTGGGCTAATGGTGCGAGGTGATGCGTAGGGATATGGCAGATGGCACCATAGTTCTGGGCCTTCTAAGCATTTCATCTCCTTCATAGAAAGGAAGTAATCGGTGAACTGGCTATGATCAATATGTAATTGATACCGAGTTTGTTCGCCTTCGTGAGTGAATGTGATGCTTCCTATGGTGTGAGCACTGTTGTCTTTATCGAGTAACTGTATTGTTTGGGTGCCGGATAGGTCTGCAATAGCGGGAGTTGATAGCGTTAAACAAAGACCACTGATGGCGGTGAGTTGACGTGTGAGATGCATCATAGTCGGTTCTGCCTGTTTTTATTGTTAGCCGTGATAACTACGGTAGTTCAAAAACAGGAGCGCCATAATCCTACTTTCAGGTTGTTTGAGTATACATGCCGTTACATGCGGATATCAGTTATGTGCCGCTGATACCCGCTGTAAGGTCTAGCCTAAGAAAAGTTGATAGGCCGCGTTATCTGTTTCGTTCCAGTATTCATAACCGATTTCATCCAGAAACGCTTGGACTTGGCTATGCTCTTGCGCTGGCACTTGCATTCCTACTAAAACACGACCGGCTGCCGCGCCATGGTTGCGGTAATGGAACATGGAAATATTCCAACGGCCGCCTAGTTTGGTTAGAAACTTCATCAACGCGCCAGGTCGTTCAGGGAACTCAAAGCGATAAACCACTTCGTTGTCGACGGCTTCGGGGGCATGGCCTCCGACCATATAACGCACGTGTAGTTTGGCGGTTTCGTCATCGGTTAGGTCAATGACTTCGTCTAAGTGCTCTCGAATTTCGACCAATAGCTCATCACGGCCGTCATTGTTAGGTTTAACCTGAATACCTGCAAATACGACAGCGGTATCGTCATTACTGTAGCGATAGTTAAATTCAGTGATGTTACGTTTACCTAACGCCGTGCAAAACTTTTTAAAGCTACCTGGCTTTTCGGGGATTTTAGCGGCGACGATGACTTCGCGCTTTTCTCCAAGCTCAGAGCGCTCTGCAATGTGGCGTAAACGGTCAAAGTTCACGTTTGCGCCAGAGTCGATGGCAATCAGTGTTTGGTTGCTGCATTGCTCGCGGGCCACATATTTTTTCATACCCGCAATACCCAATGCTCCAGCGGGCTCACAAATGGAGCGGGTATCGTCGTAAATATCTTTTATAGCCGCGCAGATTTCGTCAGTTGATACGCAGATCACTTCATCGACATATTCACGGGCCAACTCAAAGGTATTTTCACCAATTTGAGCAACGGCCACGCCGTCAGCAAAAATGCCAACTTGTGGTAGCACGACTCGGCTACCTGCTGCCAGAGCGGCATGCAAACACGCGGCTTCGCTGGGCTCTACGCCAATAACTTTTGTTTCTGGGCGCAGGTATTTCACATAAGCCGCAATACCTGCAATCAAGCCGCCGCCGCCAACCGGTACGAAAATAGCGTCAATAGGCCCTGACTCTTGACGAAGAATTTCCATAGCTATTGTGCCTTGGCCGGCAATAACGTCTGGGTCGTCAAAGGGGTGTACATAGGTCATGCCTTTCTCGGCGACTAAGGCTTTAGCGTAGGCTGAGGCATCATCATAGGCGTCGCCGTGCAGTACAACTTTGCCACCTAAACGGCGAACATTGTTGACCTTTAGCTCCGGAGTCGTCTTGGGCATTACAATGGTGGCTTTTACCCCCATTTTTTTAGCCGCCATGGCTAAGCCTTGCGCATGGTTACCCGCTGAGGCAGCTACAACACCGCAGGCCAGTTGTTCTTCAGTTAACTGACGCATTTTGTTATATGCGCCGCGAATCTTGAATGAAAACACCGGCTGTAAGTCTTCGCGCTTAAGAAGCACACGGTTATTAAGCCTTTCTGAAAGACCACGAGCCTCATCAAGAGGGGTTTCGACAGCGACGTCATAGACGCGAGCTTCGAGTATTTTTTTGATGTATCGGTGAGCCATGTTGTTAACTAATTTTCAATAGGATTAGATCTGCAAGTGTCTTGCTAAGCGGTAAATGTGAGCATTTAGCAAGGAGAGGCAGAAATGCTACTCGCTGTGTTGCAATTCGTCTACAAGCGAGGGCAAATGCTGCGTATAATTTGGCCATATTTATGAATAATTAGGGTAAAACCATGACTCAAGATGAAATGAAGCTAGCTGTAGCACAAGCGGCCATCGAGTATATCCGTCCCAAGCTCAATGATGATTCCATTGTCGGCGTAGGAACAGGGTCAACAGCTAACTTTTTTATTGATGAGTTAGCAAAGATTAAACATCTTTTTGCCAGTGCCGTGGCAAGCTCAGATGAGACGGCAAAGCGTTTAGAAGCTCATGGCATCGAGGTCTTGGATCTTAATACGGCTGGGCAGCTTGATGTTTATATTGATGGCGCTGATGAGTTTGATCCGCACTTAAATCTCATTAAAGGCGGTGGCGCTGCGTTAACGCGTGAAAAGATTGTCGCAGCGGCCTCTCGTGAATTTGTGTGTATTGTCGACTCGTCAAAGCAGGTGGATATTTTAGGTGGCTTCCCGTTACCTATCGAGGTGATCCCGATGTCGCGCTCCTATGTAGCTCGAGAAATAGTAAAGCTTGATGGCGCTCCGGTTTATCGTGAAGGTGTCGTAACAGATAACGGGAACGAGATTCTCGATGTGCATGATTTGTCGATCGTTAACCCTAAAGAGTTAGAGCGCGTTTTAAATAACGTGGTAGGGGTAGTGACGAATGGTTTGTTTGCTAATCGTGGTGCTGATGTCGTATTGATGAGCACTCCTGATGGCGTAGAAACGTTTAAGCGCTCATAAACGGAGCGTTAGATCAAAGCTCCCCATAATCTATTCATGGGGAGCGTATCTTAGATCAAGATCTTGTGGGGTGTGCTAACGGGTCGTCCAGTGCTTTAAGAATATCATTGAGCACGTCCTCTACAGGTTGATCGATATCGATATGAACCGCTTCATCGGTTAGTGGCTCGATGAGATCTCCAAACTGGCTCTCCAACATGCCTCGACCGTTAAAATAATGGCCTTCGCGTTGTTGATGACGTTTCCAAATCGTATCGATATCGCCTTTTAAGTAAATTAACGTGGCCTCATTGCCCTGACGTAACAGCTCACGATACTGGGGCTTAAGTCCAGAGCACGCCACAACCGCATTCGGCTTGCTAGTAATTAACTGATTGAGAGTGTGTAGCCACTCACGACGATCATGGTCATTGAGTGGAGTGCCTTGGCGCATTTTTTCCACGTTCTCAGGGGGGTGAAAATCATCTCCATCATAAAATGATAGGCCCAAGTGCTCAGCCAGCAATGATCCGATCAAGGATTTACCGCAACCCGATACGCCCATCACAATTATCTTTTGCTTATTCATCGCTTATTTCCACCACAAAGACAGTTGCGGAAAGGCGATAACCAGCGCAAGCACTATGATCTGCAACGCAATGAACGGTAGCAGGGCAGAGAATATCTCACCCAAGCTGATATCTTTGGGAGCCACCGACTTAAGGTAAAACGCCGCTGGGCCAAATGGAGGTGATAAGAAAGACACCTGCATGTTCAAGCAAAACACCACACCAAACCAGATAGGGTCTAAGCCGAGGCCGACGATAATGGGTACAAAGATAGGCATAGTGAGTAATGCAACACCCACCCAATCAAGAAACATGCCCAAAATCAGCAAAATCACCATCATGATTAATACGGTGCCCATAACATGACCGTTACTCAGCGACAGAATGACGCTTTCGACAAAGTCGATGCCGCCCATCAAGTTGTATACGCCGACTAGTGCGCTAGCACCGATACCAATCCACATGATCATACCGCAGGTTTGCATAGTCGATTTGGCGCTATCTTTGAGCATCTGGACATTAAGTTCGCCACGAATCAGCGCGCTGAGCATAATGCCAACAACACCCAGTGCCGAGGCTTCGGTGACTGACGCGACACCGGTGTAAATGCTGCCCAGAACGATGGCGACCGTTAGACCTGGAAAAAATAGCGCCTTGAAGTAATTCGTTTGTTTGGCGTCATCTTCTTTTTGCATTTCATCCGACGGTAGCGGCGCTAAAGAAGGGTCCATCCAGCAACGGATTAGTACGTAAGCGACATAAAATAGCGCGAGGATAGCTGCCGGTAAAAAAGCCGCTTTAAACAAGTCACCAATCGACACGCTGGCGGTCATGCCGTAGATAATCAACACAATGCTCGGAGGCATCATGGTACCAAGCGCACCACCGGCACAGGTTGTACCAATAGCGAGCTTGCGGTTATAGCCTAAACGTAACATTTGCGGTAAGGCTAAAATACCTAAAAGAACGGTTTCTCCGCCGATGACACCGGACATAGACGCTAGAATTACAGCAACGACTAAGGTTTGAACGGCTACGCCTCCGCGTATTTTACGCGCGGCCTTCTTCATGGCGTCGAATAAATCAACAGCGATACCTGAGCGATCGAGCAGGGCTGCCATGAGAACAAACATGGGCACGGCCAAGAAAACATACCCGTTGACAAAGCTATACATGCGGCTGGTCACGAGCGGTAGAGCATCAACGCCAAACCAACCAAGAGTAAAAATTAACGCCACTAGCCCTGTTACAAAGGCTAATTGCATGCCAGTAAGCAGCAAGCCAATCAATAGGACCAGCATCGCTAAACTGCCTAAGCCGATACCGAGAGAAGATAAATCAAACATGATGACGGCCTCGATGTGTTAATGCTTTGAGCCGAGAGACTTCGTTAATAAGGTGCAATAAAAACTGAATAAACATAACGCAGACAACGACCAGAATGACGGCCTTTAACAGGGAAGGAAATGCAGGGTCCCATGCCGATCCTGATGTCTCAAGGCGGATATCGCCAAAGGGTGTTACCCAGCTGCTGTATGTGATTTCCCAAGCGCCGTAGACCAGCATGCCGGTGAAAGCCAAGCCTGCAAGGTGGTGGAAAATGTTTAGATAATGGCGCGTACGTTCGGAAACTTGGTCGTATATAAGCACAACGCGTACGTGTTTATTATTAGCCAGAGCATATGCTCCGCCTACAACAAATAATGACCCGCCAATAAACGAAGCGCTTTCATGCACCCACATAGTGGGGGCGTTGAAGATGTAACGCATCACAATTTCATAGAATGAAATGGCAACAGTAAAGATAAACAATAGGCTAAGTAGGTTACCAATACGAAGGATAAGGCGGTCAAGAAGGTTTCTGCCTTGTTCATCGTCGGGCGAGTGATCGGGCGTGCCACCCAGATGATCTGTCGATTGCATAAAAACTCCAACAAAACAGAGCTAGGCCTGTTTATCTAGGCTGGTTAGTCGAGGTAAGGAGGAAGACGTTTATGGGCCTAAGAAGACCCATAAACCGTACTAGTAACGCAAATTAAAGCAGGCCATTCTCTTTCAGGTATGTAGAGATGGAGTTGTAGACTTTTTCAGCGTTAGGAGACTTTTGTGCATAAATTTCCCACTGAGATTGGGCAATAGCACGGAATTTTTTACGCTCTTGTGCTGACCAGTCGTGAATGGTGATTTCAGGATTAGCTTGTGCTTCTTTTACCGCTAGCTGGTCGGCTATACGCAATTGGGTTGTAATGTCTTGTGCAAAATCGCGTACCGACACGGTTAAAATTTCTTGAAGATCCGCTGGCAATTTATCCCATTTCTTTTGGCTAACCGAAATATCGATCAATGGCAAAGAATGGAAACCGGGCTGTACTGGGTGAGTCGCTACATCGTTCATGCCGGCTTTTTGGTTTGTTGAGAATACCGTGTAGTCGGCGGCATCAATAACGCCTTTGCTTAATCCAGTAAATACTTCGGAGCCTGGTAAGTTAACCGGAGACGCACCCGCTGCAGCAAAGACTTGTTGTACTAAGCCCTCTGGTGCCCGCAGTTTGAGGCCTTTTAAATCTTCTACACCGTTCAAAGGCACTTTAGAAACAAACGACTCAACGCCGGTTGTTGAGCCGCCGACAAATTTAACGCCATAGGGTGCGTAAAGGTCAGTCATAACTTGGTAGCCACCGCCATAGTTAATGTACTGTAGTAGCTGAGATGTATCTGACCAAGCGCCAACGGTATTACCAATAAGACCAAACGCTGGGTCTTTACCTGAGAAGTACCCCGTCGCTGTTACGTGACCATCGAGTATGCCCATCTTAATCGCGTCTAATGTTTCGGTGTGTTTAACTACACTGCCTACTGGGAGTAGTTCAATATCAAGGCGCCCACCAGACAGCGCTTCTACGCGATCAGCCCATTCTTGTTGAACTTGATAGTTTTTATCACCTGATGGATCAGATGACTGAATTTTAAAGGTAAAGTCAGCCGCCTGTGCGGTTACAGAAACCAAGCCCGCCAAGGCTGTTGTTAGAAGCGCTTTTGAGAAATTCATTAAATCAGTTCCTATGTTTATTTTTTTCGGGACTTTTAGTCAGCGACCGGAAGTGTATCCGAGCACTACCGCGTAACGCCTTGATGCGATGCCTGTAAGGATCGTATTAAAGTTATGTTACCGGTAACAATGTAAATGTTACTGGTAACTTTGGTGCATAACAAGCCTTTTATACGTCTAAATAGGTTAGTTGGCTAATTTTTGAACACGCCGAAAAGGCGAGTTTTCATGCAAGTTATTGAAAAAAAAGGGGCATGCTTTAAAAAAGCAAACCCCTTCACAGGCATAAAAGAATAACAGGTTGCTTACCAGAATAAGTAAGCAAAAGCGGTGATAACACAAATACAAATGATGTTTAGCACCATGCCTACGCGCATCATTTCGCTCTGCTTAATATAGCCAAGACCAAAGACAATGGCGTTAGGTGGCGTGGCTACCGGAAGCATGAAGGCACACGAAGCAGAAATCGCAATAATGGCTGATAAGATCACAGGAGAAATCCCCATGCTATCGGCGATCGCTGCGAAAACCGGAATGAGGATAGCGGCACTCGCTGTGTTACTGGCAAATTCTGTCAACATCACAACGAAAGCCGTAATAGTCAGTAATGATACTAAAATACCGGCATGGTCTAGCAAGTGAGACAAGCTTTGCGCAAGAAACTCACTTGCGCCTGTTGCTTTAAGAACGCCACTTAAGCAAATGCCCCCACCGAATAAGATGAGCACGCCCCAGTCAGTACTTTTCTCAATGGTTTTCCATTCAACAACACGTGATGCACACAGCAAGATGATGGCCGATATGGCAATAACAGTATCAAGGCTTGCAATACCACCCAGTGCTTTATTGAGAGGGCCGCTAAATATCCAGCTGAGTACAGCCAACCCAAAAATGATAATGGTTAGAATACGGCTGCGAGTCCATTCGATGTTGGTCGATTGTTGCTCAAAACGGTAACTGAGGTTTGGTTTTGTTAACAAGTATAAGATGGCGACGGCCATCGGAAGTAGGATCAACGTAATAGGTAGGCCTAGTTGCATCCACTGTGAAAAGTTTAATTTAGCTTCGGCGGCGGCTATTGCGTTGGGAGGGCTACCAACAATAGTGGCTATACCTCCAATGCTGGCGCAGTATGCAATGCCCAGCAGAATAAAAAGAAAAGTAGGCCGGTCTTTTTCCCCATCCAGTTTGTTCATTATCCCTAACACTAAGGGCAGCATCATAGCGGTGGTTGCTGTATTGCTGATCCACATTGATAGGCCTGCAGTAACGGCAAAAAGCATCAACACAGCGACACTCATCCGACCTTTTGCGATAGCGACCACTTTATTAGCAATAGCTTTGTCTAACTCTTGATGATGCAGAGCGGCGGCTAATGCAAAGCCTCCCAAAAACAAAAAGATGATGGGGTTAGCAAAGCTAACTAGAGCTTCAGAGGCTTTAAAAACGCCAGTCGCTATGGCCAGCAAAGGTACTAATAACGCTGTAACGCTCACATGCAATGCTTCGGTTAACCAGAGAATGGCCACAAAAACTAAAATGCTGAGTCCTTTAACAACATTAGCCTCAAATGGCAGTGTGTTAAGGAGAATTACGAACAGGGCAATGTCGGCTAATAGAATTAGCAAATGTCGCGAATTAATTGTCATAGGGGTTCCGGCTCAGGAAAGAAGTGTCTGTAAGGGGTGCTGCGTATTATATATTCCAATTTGACCGTAATAATAACAATTGGTTTAGGTGAACAGTCTTTTTCCTAAAGCGATTAAGGCGATGAGAGCTTGTTCTTTTATGTATGATGTATTACTTTTTGTTTGTCTGTGCCTTAATCAAAAACTGCGTTAGGAAGCCTCCCATGAAATCGATCCACGTATTGTTAGTTTGGCCGAACCGTCCAGAGCAAATGGCAATGCTAGATGACGTATATCATCTCCATCGCTATGACTTGGCTAGCGAGGAGGGCAGGGTAAGCATGCTGGATGAATTTGGTGAACAAATACGTGCGGTGGTAACCACGCATGGCGGTGGGCTTGAAAAATCATTAATTGATCGTTTGCCCAATCTAGAAATTGTGGCGTGCAGTAGTGTTGGTCTAGATACTTTATGTGTTGATGAGTGCAAAGCTCGTGGCATTCAGGTAACCAATACACCGAATGTGCTGACTGATGATGTAGCCGATATGGCATTGCTACTTCTGCTCGCTACCGTTAGGCGTTTAGTGCCCGGTATTCATTGGGTGCACAGTGGAGATTGGGTCAATAAAGGCATGATGCCACTGAATACTTCCGTTCATGGTAAAACCGTTGGGATAGTAGGGTTAGGGCGTATTGGTAAAGCCATCGCGCATCGTGCTCAAGCCTTTGGTATGAAGGTTTGCTATTACGGACGTCGTCAATCCCCCGATGTGGATTACACCTATTACGATACTATTGAGGCGCTCGCGCATGATGTCGATATCCTTATGCCTGCCATTCCTGGCGGAGAAAGCACCGAAGGTTTGATTAGTAAGCCAGTACTGAAAGCGCTGGGGCCTCAAGGCTACTTCATTAACATCGCCCGCGGGAGTGTGGTCGATGAAAACGCATTGGTTGAACTACTTTGCGCTGGTGAGCTAGCGGGAGCGGGCTTGGATGTGTTTGCAGACGAACCGCATGTGCCCGAGGCTCTGCTTGCGTTAGATAATGTCGTTTTACAACCTCACTGCTCCAGTGGAACTTATGAAACACGGGGCCGTATGGCGCAATTGGTTGTGGATAACTTAGCCGCACACTTTGCAGGCAAGGCCCTTATAACGCCGGTTTGAGTCATTTGTGGCGGTTCGTAAAAGCATGAGACTAGGTGCTAGGGTGATTCAAAAGCCCTACCTACCTGTGCTATTGTTGCACCGCTTTGCAGGTCTCTTACGTAAAGAGCATCAAAAAGGAATTCGTTTAAACGAAGCTGTCCCCGCAACTGTATACGGGTAGCGATTCATCACAGCATTGGCTGATGATCACTGAGGTTTACCTTGGGAAGGTCGATGAATTGCAATGATCCGTGAGCCAGAATACTTGCCTGCAAGCATAACTATTTCTGATAGCCGGGGCGTGCCATCAAGGAGTGATCTGCGTTACGGCTGTTTATGCATGGCATAAGCTGTTTTTCTGCGTTTGTCTTTCCTCACCTCGGTTATCACTGGATCGGGGTGTGTCGTGATCAAGCTGTTTTCATTATGTGTTTTGTTGTGTCTTACTTTACCGGCTTATGCCGCGTCCTTATTGGCGATTACGTCGGCGGCTAATGTGCCTGAGCTGGTGTCGGGGGCGCATCGATTTTTAAAAGCGCAGCCTAGTGATCAAGTAATTATCCGTTCGACTGATCAGTGGAAACAATTGTCTCGCCATGAGCAAGCCTCATTATTATCTAACGCGGATATCGTGTTTGCCGCAGGCGTGTTTGGAGAGCCTGTTGCTCGGCTTCAGGCCGCGTTGGATTCGGGTGAGATGCGTTCATTTGTTGCACTACATAGTGATCGCTCCTTGGTGCTGCAATCCCATATTATGGGCCGACGCTTATTAAACAATGATGCAGATTTAGATGCGTTAATGGGGCACCCCAGTTTGGCTCAAAGCCCAATGGAGTGGATGACTCAGCACTTAGCAAAACATCACAATGCTCAAGAATGGCTTCAGGCACGGCTTTTTTGGTTAGGGCGTGATAGCTATAACATGGAAGGGCTGTTTTATCACTTATCGCATTTAGCGACGCAGAAGCAGGTAGATGAGGCAACACGTTTTCTACCTCATTTAATCTCACCGATTCGAGTAGTGTATCAAGGCGAAACGACCGACTATCGCACGTTTGATATGAGTGTAAAGCCGCGTTGGGTCGTGGTAATGGATTATGAAACAGGTGATCGTCAAGGAGACAAATCGGTTAATGAGGCAATCTGTACCGCCATCGAGCAGCGTGATTCAAGTCTAGGGTGCTTATCTCTGTTGGCCAGCTGGGGAGACGCGAGTGTGGCCGCACTAGAATGGTTAACCGAGCACGACTCGTCCTTGGCTGCCATTATTAGTTTGCAGAGTTTTGTGATGGGCGGTAGTACAGGACGGGAGCAAGCCTCTCAACTTTTATCTCAATTGAATGTGCCTGTTATTGCCGCGCTGCGCTTAAACGATATGAGCGAACAGGCATGGCGCTTATCAGAGGAAGGCTTGCCGTGGGACTCGGTGCATTACCGAGTAGCCATGCCTGAGTTACAGGGGATTGGGCAGTCCATTATAGTGGCGGCGAAAGGTGCCGAGAGGGTTGATCAGCAAACAGGTGCTGCACTGGCAGTGATAACCCCCATTAAGGGGCAGATTGATATCCTAGCCCGACGGGTTGAACGTTGGAGTCATTTGCAACAAACAGCGAATGCCGATAAAAAAATAGCCATTATTTATTACAACCACCCGCCTGGACGCCATAATATTGGTGCCGATAACCTAAATGTGCCTGAGTCTCTTTTTGGAATACTGTCGTCGCTAAAAGCGGCTGGGTATCAGACCGGTGAATTACCTGAGAATGCGGAGGCGCTGCTTGATCTTCTACAAGAGCAAGGTGTTAATTTACCCGAAGATGGTGAGGCGCTGCGCACCATGGCAACCAAGGTTGCAACGGTATCTCCGGATCAGTACAGCACTTGGTTCTCAAGTTTGCCAGAGTCCCTTCAGAACGAAATGCAGTACGGCCCTTTAGGGTATTTGCACAGCGCGTTTAAGCAAGCACAGCAGCTAGAAAATTCTGAAACCGGACGGCAGATGATGCGTCGGGTGATTAGTGATTTAAAACATGCCGTAGAAGGTGCTGATCATAAGGGGCGCGAGCGGGTGCTAAGCTTGCTGAATCAGTTGGAGGCAATATACGAAACGCCTGAGCTAACGGATAAAGTCTGGCACAGCGCGAAAGAGCACATCGATGCTATTGTTGAGCAACAAATAGAAGGCATTCGCGGTTGGGGCGCGCCACCCGGTAACGTAATGGTATCTGGTGGTCAGCTTGTGTTACCTGGGCTTCAATTTGGTAATGTCTTTATCGGGCCGCAACCTCCACGAGGGTGGGAGCTTAACGAGGAGCTACTGCATGCTAATCTGTCGTTTCCTCCTCCCCACCAATATCTCGCTTTTTATCAATGGTTGCAGAAAGGGTTTAAAGCCGATGCGCTTGTGCATGTTGGGCGTCACTCTACGTATGAGTTTTTGCCAAGGCATCGCGTTGGCATGAGCCCAGAAGATTACCCCGCCGCTATTATCGATGACCTTCCCAGTGTATACCCCTACATCGTGGATGGTGTTGGGGAAGGCATACAAGCTAAACGCCGTGGTCAGGCCATTATGGTTGACCATCTAACACCTCCGCTAGATAGCACGGAGCTATACGATCAATTACTGGCGTTACGTCAATTGATTGAAAGTTACGAAGCGGCCCCGGACACGGCTGTTGCCATGCGCCAGCGAGCGATTGCAGAGATACGTGCGCTGGTGGCTCAACTGCATTTGGAAGATGAGCTGACAGCTAGTATGGCTGGCGAATTAACAGTACGGGGTTTAACTCGCTTTGATGAAGTGGATGACACCTTATTAGTCCATGAGGTAGGGCATTATCTAACCGGGCTGCAAGAATCCTTTATGCCACTGGGTTTGCATCGATTTGGTCAAGCATGGAGCGCTGAAGCTGTGGATACCATGTTGGCTTCGATGGGGCAGCAGTCATCGTTAGCCGATAACGTGCGTACTCAACTAAAGGCTTCGCCTGCGGCGGAAATGAGCGCCCTATTAGCAGGTTTATCCGGTGAATTTATTGAACCAGGTAAAGGTAATGACCCCATACGAACGCCTGAAGTGCTGCCAACTGGACGTAACTTTTTTGCGCTTGACGGTAGCCTTATTCCCACGAAGTTAGGTTATCAGGTGGGCGTTACCTTAGCGCAAAAAGCGAATCAACAAAAAGGGATAGCTCACACGGATCAAGACGCGGACAGCATCGTATTGTGGGCTTCCGATGTGGTGCGTGATGAGGGCGCACTAATTGTCTTCGGGTTGGATCGCTTAGGTATCAAGCCCGTATGGAACAGTCGCGGTATTGTTAAAGGGTTAGCGCGCGTAGATTTAAATACGGCATCTAATAACCCTGATCGATCTCCCCGTATCCGTCACGATATCGTATTCACCACATCAGGCTTGTTTCGTGACTTATACGGTGCGCAAATTATGTGGTTAGAACAAGCGGTGCTGATGGCTCTTGATGCTTCGGCAAACACTATCCGTAGCCAATATCCCGCTCTCGATTATGCCCTCACAACAGCGCTTGCGCCGTTAGGAGACTTACAGCAACCAGGTGATGATCCGCTATCCCGTAATCGATTGGCGGCACGTTGGGTTCGTGATGCACAAGCAGCCTTAAATCAAGGTATGCCCGTTGAGCAAGCGGCTGTTCAAGCCACCTATCGAATTTTTGGTACGGCTCCCGGTGCTTATGGCGCCGGTATAAATCGGCTGGTTGAGCGCTCGGGAGCATGGCAAGACAGGCAGGAGCTTGCGAGTACTTACTTACTTCGTATGGGCCATGTTTATGGTAGAAACCTGCAGGGGGAAACTAAACAATCCTTGTTTAAGCAGCGGCTACAAACCGTTGGGCAAACCTACCTTGGGCGTGCCAGTAACCTGTATGGTCTTATTGATAACAACGATGCTTTCGATTACCTCGGAGGTTTGAATTTAGCCGTCGAGACATTCTCAGGGCAGATACCAAAGGGGTTTGTACTGTCCCATGCGGATAGCCAAAATATTCAGGTAGAACCGCTACAAGTGGCTTTGTTGTCTGAGTTACGAGGACGCTTTTTAAACCCTCAATGGATCGAACCGCTGATGCAGGAAGGCTACGCCGGAGCGCGCACTATGGGCAGTGAGTTTATTGAATACCTTTGGGGATGGCAGGTGACTAGTCCTGATTTGATAAAAAGCTGGGCATGGGACGAAGTAAAGCGTGTTTATATTGATGATGGGTTGGAGCTAGAACTGGATACCTTTCTATCGCAAGGTCAAAACGTGCACGTTAAGTCCAATATGTTGGCTGTTATGTTGGTAGCTGCACACAAAGAGTTTTGGCAAGCCGATCAAGAAACCATAACCCAGTTGGCGAATGAGTTTACCGACCTCGTTTTGGAAAATGGTTTACCTGGCAGCGGGCATACTAGCCCTAGCCATCCCATGTTTGGTTGGTTAGAGAGCTATGTTGAACCGGCTCGCTATCAAAAATTACAGGCATTACTCACAAAAGCACAAATGGAATTAGCGCCTCAAGCGCAGGCTTCCGTTAATATCGCTAGCCGCATCACCGAGGTCAATATCAGTACAACAGAGGCTCAAAAAGACGCTAAAAATCCACAAACCTCCCAAAAAGAAGACCACGTCATTACAGAAAGTGATGCGCTTTATTTTGGCTTATTTGCAGCGACGTTATTAATGTTGTGGGGGTACTGGCGCGGAAGCCGTTCTGGCATGCCCAAACCTACCTCACGGAGGGACTGAGGTTATGATGAGTTCGTATTCCATTGGGCTAATGCATCAACTGGTTGCTTTACTTTTAGAGCCCGTTATATGGGGATTACTGGCTTTGACGGCCTTGGCCGTGGTTGAGCTAGGAATGTTACCTGCCGAGCGTTATAAGGGTATTCCTCGTTTTATCAAACAAAAAAACGCAGAGAGCTTAGAGGTGATAGCGATCAAGCGTATAGAACGCAGCGACTTTATTGCCCGCATAGCGCCTATGCTAGGTCTAATGGGAACGCTTATTCCGCTGGGGCCGGGGCTATCAGCTTTGGGTAACGGGGAGCTGGATATACTGACTACCGCGATGAGTGTTGCCTTTGATACTACAGTGCTCGGCTTGTTGGTGGGTGTGGTGGGCTTTGTGATCGGGCGGCTTCGACGTCGCTGGTATGATCAAGCCCTTGCACAGTTGGAGGCGCGGTCATGAGCCGACGCTGGAACCGTGGTCGCTTTGATCAAGGTGATAATGAACCGTTAGGCCCCATGTCTAATTTAGTTGATCTGATGTTAGTGTTTGCTTGTGGGCTTATCGCTGCCCTCATCGCGTTGAGCGACCAGTTACAGGCGCATTTTAACCCGCAGGATAAAACGCAACAAACGATAACATCCGGTAAAGAACTGCCCAACTTACCCACAGGTAGCGCCAATGGCGCCGCCGGTTATGAGTCGGTCGGGCAGGTGTATCGTGATCCAAAAACGGGCCAACTGATTTTGATTGGGGAGTGATTACTTCAATCTAAATTGGCTAATTAGCACATCAAGCTGGCCGGCTTGATCGGTTAGCTTACCTGATGCTGACGCACAGTCTTCCGAGCTTTGGCTGTTTTGATGTGTGACTTCATCTATTTGATGGATGCCCAAGCTCATTTGCTCAATAGCTGAGGCCTGCTCTTGCGCGGCGTATGCGATGTCGATGACCAGTGCTGATACTTCGGACGTCCCGCTAACAATCGTTTGCAATGCTTCAGAGGTCTGCTGAGCCAATTCGGTTCCTTTAATGGTCCTTTGGCGAGATTCTTGAATAAGTTGTGCTGTTTTCTGAGCGGCTTCTGCACTTCGTGCGGCCAAACTTCTTACCTCATCTGCAACAACCGAGAACCCACGTCCATATTCACCCGCGCGAGCAGCTTCAATAGCAGCGTTTAGCGCCAATAGGTTGGTTTGCGATGCGATATCCTCTATAGCTTTAATGATATTCGTAATATTCTGACCCGATTCATCAATTTCTGACATAGCTGTAACTAAATCGGCCATCAAATAATTACCAGACTCGGCTGAGTTTTCAGACTGTTGAGAGATACCGCTGGCCTTGTTGGCGTTGTCTGCGCTTTGTCGGGTCTGAGCGGCCATTTGCGTAATGGTGGCGCTTATTTCAGTGATCGCTGACGCAGAGCTACTAGCTCCAGCGGATAAGTCGTTACTTAGTTTGGCCACCTGTTCTGCACTAACGTTAATGTGTGTTGAGCCTGCGCGCACATCAGCGACTAGTTGGTTCAGGTTATGCACCATACCTTGTAAAGCTAGTCCAAGCTGGTCCTGATCTGAAGCCAGTATAGCGTCCTGATTCAAATCTCCCTTTGCAATACGCTCTGCTACGTTAACTTGAGCTTGTAATCCTGAGGCCATCTGATCAAGTGCAGCTGAGAGCTGTCCTATTTCATCTTCACCTTCATGATTAAGGCGTTGAGAGAAATCCCCTTTGCGTATAACACCCGCTAACCAAGAAGCTTTTTTAATCGGCTCTGCCAATTTTTTAGCAGTTATCCACAAGGCTATTAAGGCAACAATTAATATGAAGATGCCTACAAGCACTTGCCAGTATATATCTTGCGTAGATTTGGATGACATTTCATGGAGCAACTGATCTACATTTTCAAGAATCACGGATTCGTCTATTTTGATAAAAATAGCCCATTGATTTCCGGTTCTGCCAATATTTATGGGAGCAAATACTTCGACTATGCCCGTTTCTTCGTCGACCTTAGAATAAGGGTTGCCCCCTTTAATTTTGTTAAAAATCGAGTCCATATTGTTATCATAATGATCCGTAAGCTGGCTGCCGATATAGTTGGCATTATCGCTATCTGCAATAATTAGCCCACGCTCACTAACAATAACTACCTCGCCTAAACCTGAATATAGGCCGCTATCGACTTTCTCACTCAGCTTTTGTACAAAATCCAAATTGTAGTCAGTTCCAACGACTCCATAAAACTGGTTATTCGCTTTGATAGGGACTGATAAAGTTGCCAACCACACCTGCTTACCTTGAACAATGTAAGGTAGTGGTCCAAGGATGCTCTCTTTACCCGTGTTTTTAGGGCCTTGATACCACCCGCCTTTTGGTACGCCATTGGGATGGTTTTCTAAACTATCATATTCCACAAGAGGTTGTACGGAGACATTTCCATTAGCGCTTCTGGTCCAATAGGGTGTAAACCGACCAGTATCCGGGTTATTGCCATTTTGACCGTTACGCTCTTGGCTATCATTATTATCTAAAGCGTTAGGTTCCCAAGCGGAATACGTGCCGTTGAATTCTGGGTTAGTGGTGAGAACACTTAATAGCAGTCCGTTTACCATATCACGACTAATCGAGTGTGCTCCTTGAGTAGAATAAGGCTGTTTACCTAATGAAAGGTAATCACTCATTGTTCTCGCCGCATCCATAGCTGCTTCAAACTTTAGTTGAATTTCAGCGGCATTTCGGCTGGACAAGTTCTCTAAATCACTCAACACTACTTTTTCAATTTCAGTGCTAACGCTGGCCGCAACAAATGTTTGAGAAGAGTTGGACGAGAATATCCCATAGGAAATTAATGCAGCACTGGTGGCCAGTAGGCATATTCCTGCACTTAACACTATTTTTAATTGGATGGATTTGATGTTCATTATTTCACTGCCTCAAAGGTGACTGCACCGCATAATTGATATTGATATAAACGGCGGCAATATAGGCAGTAGCTTGAACTCAGAATGACGAAAAGATACTAAAGTATGTGGCTTATCATATTATTAAGTATAAACCAGTACTTTTTAATTAGTTGCTCATAAAAATAGTGGCTTGCTATTTAAGCTTGTTTGCAGTCGACATCCCAATAAAAATCCACTATTTATTTGCTTGTCATTTGGAAAAGCTAAAGCGTTGAAAGAAGCTTTGAAGTCGATAATTGACGGTATCGAGCAATAGTTAACCTGTTTGCTTCTTGATTCGAAAAAAATCACTTTGAGTTATGGCAATTTACATATATCGACTACAATTTCTTTTTTTAATTAAAAGGAAATTAATATGTTACGTTCGTTATTTATATCAATAGGGATGATATTTTTTCTTAGCGGCTGCAGCACTAATAAGCTGGCATTTCACTCAAACCCGGAAGAGGCTCTCAGCAAATCAGATCCAATTATTCTATTCACAGCTCATTTGCGTAATGACTATCGAGTATCTATTCAGCCAACTTTATTGGGTATCAATATTCATTCATTAGATGATGAGGGGGAAGATGTAATCAGTTATTTTCACGCTGGGAATGATGACTCCGCTTTACTAAAGCCGGAGGTAGAAGAGGAGGGTAATGAGTATTTGATTAGTATACAGTTGAAGCCTGACCATTTTGAATTAACGAGCATGACCAGCATGGGTCAGACCTTTCCTTTCTTCGGCGTCTATCTTTTAACCTTGGAGTTGCCGTTTGATGTAGAGGATGGACATGTTTACTACTTGGGGCACATAGAAGGCGTTATTCGAGAGCGTCAAGGCGATGAGGAAAGGGCTGGTAGTGTTATACCCCTTATCGACCAAGCAATCATCGGAGCATCAGGTGGTACGTGGGATGTGGAGATCAGTGATCGCTACGAAGAGGACATGAAAAAGTTTGTTGAGCGTTTTCCTGTGCTGGAGAATGTTGTTATCGAAAAACAAGTATTACCGTTCATAAAGCGAGCTGCTGCCTCGGAACATACACAGGATAGTTAACTTTATCCCTATCTCTAGTTCCGTGTAAGCGGGGCTAGAGAGCAGTTTAAGGTTTTACGTATTCATTAGTAATGCGTGTTTTGTTATATGAGCAACTCAACCGCCTGCCAAATCAACCTCAAAGCCATGAGCGTTAGTATCCAGTTCAGTATCAGACTGAAGTGTTTGTCTTGAACGCGTTTTAGCACTCGTAAGCCTATATATGTGCCGATGGCACCGCTGATGATCATAGCGATTAATAGCGGTAGCCATGCGGTAATATTGACACCGGCTTCCTCAAATACAGCGATTTTAAGAACGTGTTGTAATGACATAGCCGCTGCAAAGGTCGCGACAGTTTTAAAACGGTCACTGTAGATTTGCTTCAGAAAAGCACCGACTAACGGCCCCGTAGCACCCACAAATAGTGAGATAAATGTTGTTACACCACCCGCGAACACCGTACCCCAAGAGCCAAGTATGAGCTTAGGGAGTTTCGGCCCCCAGCAGAGGTAGAGAATAAAGCTGGCGATGGTCAGGTACATAACGGCGGGGGGTAATGCTACCAAAACATAATGCCCGATAAACGCGCCTACTAAGGCACCGGGTAAAAAGCGTGCAATTAACCCCCAGTCGATATGGCGCCAGCTCATGGTCGCGCGGCCTGCGTTTGAACCCAGTTGAACCACGCCATGCAGCGGAATGATCAACTGCGGTGGTAATACTTGCGCCATGGTTCCGAGCAGAATAATGCCGCCGCCAGCACCTAAACAGGCCGTTAGAAAAGACGTAAAGCCTGCGACAAAGATAAGGACAGTCGCAATAAAAGGGGAAAGGCCGTTAAATAAAAATTCAGACATGGGTATTTAAGTATCCAGTAAATGACTCGTAGCATACCTACTTCTTTCATTATTGGTGGCTTTTCAGTGTAAAGAAACCTAAATTTTTATGTTGGCGATAGTCTTATAATCTGACATATATCTGAATTTGGATGTGTCTGTAAAAGCAGCTAGAGCGATGAAAGGGCGTCATGCTGCTTATGATTTGGAATTTCAAGAAATAATGGGGCAAAAATAAAATGAGATACTTTGCGTTATTAATTGGTTTGGCAATAGTTATCTCTGGTTGCTCTTCTGTGGTGTATCAAAAAACAGAGCTTTATCAGGCATATAACGACTACAGAACAGAGACGAATCGGGACAATGTCATTGCTTTGGCGCCTACGTTTTTTACTCCAAAGTTGTTAGGCTTATAGTCCCGCCACACCTTTAAAACTCCACCACAACATTCCCTTTTGGTACTGAACAGCACGAGAGTATATAACCGTCTTCGACATCGTCTTCTGTGATGCCGCCGTTATGAGTCATATCAACATCGCCTTCTTGCCCTTGGCTACGGCGTAACAAGGCACGACAACGCGCTTCTAACTCGCCAAAGTCGAAAGGTTTGGTCATGTAACCATCTGCGCCCAGATCCAATAAAGCGATACGGTCTTCAACCTGATCCCGCGCGGTTAGGATCAACACAGGGGTATTAGAGTGTTGCTCCCGTAAGCTCTTGAGGGCTTGACTACCATTGAGCAGAGGTAAATTAAGATCAAGCAAAATAAGGTCATACGCTTGGGATAAAGCGATCTGCTTGGCTTGCTCGCCCGTGACGGCCAGATCAACACCATGGCCCAGTTTACGGATGCGCTGGTTGATCGCATCGCCCAAAATTTTGTCGTTCTCTACTACCAGAATGCGCATTTGCACAAACCCTACCTGATTTGCGTTGTTATTGTTTTTATCAATACAGTAACGGCCAGCAGAGAAAAGGGGAATACCTTTTCTCTTTCTGAAAGTGCTTTGGCGGGTTAATGGGGTCACATAAAAAGAGATAACACGGGCTTTAGAAAGGGAATACCGCCTTACCCCAGAATGCTGCACCATCTGAATGGTTGCGTACGTTGGACTCAACTTGATATTTTGCGGTTAAAAACCAGCCTTTACCACCGTCATAGCGAACCGATGGCCCGAACGCTATTGCCCGGCTTCGGTTGTTCGAAACAGTATTCCCATTTTGCACATCATCAGTAATTTGCTGATATAGATAGCCGCCAACACCCGCTGTCCAGCCATTACCAAAGGCCCACCCTAGATCATAATCCATGATAATTTCTTGACCAGAATGATAATGGGTATCATTATTCTCAAAGTTATATGTCCACATGGCTTTTAAATCAGCATTAATCCCCGTGTGATTGATATAACTAACGCCCGCTACTAGCTGTGTAGCCCAATAGTTACGACCAATATTGGCAATATCGGCTTCTTTGTATTTGCCAGTCGGTAAATAGACATCCACAGCAAAAACGGTGTGTAAGTTCGCATTATGATGATTTCCGAACGCTAAACCAAGTGTCATATCTCCAACGCCTTTTTTAGATTGAGCAACGCCCGGTGCTATATCCACATCTAAATCAACCAAAGGTAAAATGGCATGTAAGGCTATGGACGAGTCACCGACAGTGTAAGGAGTCACCCACACCACGCGCGGCACAACCGCATTAGCCGCTACCTTGAAACTTGAGGGAGTAACCACTTCTCCTGAGTTCCCCCTTACTTTATCCGCACTGTAGTGCTGAGTTAAAACCATGCCATACACACCTGGAGGGGGAAGCGCACAACAACTGAAATTTTCAGCGCCTAATGGGTAGATGCTATTACCCCCTTCAGTTGCTGAAACGCTATTGCTGATAGCAAATAGAATAAAGGGTATAGATTTTACAGTAGAAGTTGAGATGTTTTTACGCATACGAAAGACTCCGTTTTTTTGTTATATGTCATGTTGTATAAATAATAGATAAACATTAATTTGCGGAAAAAAGTAATTAATTAGCTACTTTTTTTCGAGTAAAAAATTATTTTTTATATAAAAATAAAACCCATTTAATAACGATTTAAATAAGGTTTGAGAATATTATTATAATTATTTGTGGGTCCATAAGATTATTAATAATAAATACACATTGTTTTTATGAGAAAAAATAAGCGCCTATCTATTGATTATATATTCGCCAAATAATTCTATTGAGCACAAGCATAAATTTGCGTATTGCCGAAAATGATAAAAGAAATGCCGAAAGTGAGAGTTTTTGTTGATCTTCGCAGTGTTATCGTTTCGCTGCTTTTTTTGAAAAGTCTTTACATGTAACACCAGTAAATTTAATCACTGTGGAGTAAATATGAAAAATAAGTCTAATAATACTGACTTCGATGTGATCCAAATTGGTTACGGCCCGGTAAGCAAAATATCAGCACTTCTTCTCGCCAGACAGGGTTGGAAAGTCGGGGTTTTTGAGCGCTGGGGAGAAGTTTATCCACTGCCTCGCGCTGTGTGTATCGATCATGAAATTTTCAGGATGATGCATGCGGCAGGACTAGGCCCAATAGTCGATAGATCTATTCAGCCTGCTCCAGCATATCGTTGGTACAACGCGGACTGGAAAGAACTGCTTATGCTGGATTGGCCAGCAGGGTCAGTTTCTGGCAGTAGTGAGGTGAATTTTGTCCATCAACCGTCTCTCGAAAAAGAACTCGATGCAGAGGTTAAGCGACGTAATAACATCTTCTTACACTTCGATAATGAATGCATAGACGTCGCTCAAAACGAGAGCAGAGTATCGGTTGATATTAAGGATCTAAAATCTGGAAAGGTTCAAACCTATAGCGCTAAGTACCTTATCGGTATTGATGGCGCCAATAGTTTCGTCAGGAAGTCTCAAGGCATTACTCAATTAGATCTTGGTTTTGATGCCGATTGGTTGGTCGTTGATTTCATGCTCAATAATGGATTGACCGCATCTGATTTAGGCTTAGTTGAGTGTGGTCAATATTGTAATCCTGAGCGCCCAACAACCATTGTCCCTGGCGGTAAGGTAAACGGCAGAGAGTATCGTCGTTGGGAGTTCATGCGCCTTCCTCATGAATCTAAAGAGGAAATGGTTTCTGAAGAAAAAGTACAGGAGCTACTAGGTGACTGGATTAAGCCTGAGCAAGGAGAGCTCATTAGGCATGCCCTTTATACATTCCGGTCTCTCATTACCGATCAATGGCGCAATAAACGCGTTTTACTGGCAGGCGATGCCGCACACTTAATGCCACCGTTCATGGGGCAAGGTATGTGCGCAGGTCTCAGAGATGTATGGAATCTTAGCTGGAAACTTGACCGCGTGCTCAAAGGTGAAGCAAGTGACACACTATTAGATAGTTATGAGGCTGAACGAAAGCCGCATGCAACCGAAGTGATAAAACTATCCATGTTCTTGGGCTCTATCATTTGTATTCCCGACAAAGCAGAAGCCAAAGCGCGAGATGAGCAATTTTTGTCAGAAAACGCGCCACAAATGGCACCGTTCCCTTGGATAAAAGAAGGCATTATTGCAAAAGACGCGACAGGTAAACCAACATCAATTGCAGGACGATTATCTCCACATGGTACTGTCCGTTACCAGCGCAGAACCGGTAGGCTAGATCATTTCATTGATATGGACAACTTTAGCTTAATGGTTAACGCGTCCCTGCCACTGGAAGATATGTCTGCCTCTCACACTCACATACTCAAAAATCTTAACGTTCAAATTATCAAATTTTCTGCCAAAGAATCCGCGACAGATAATGAGTTTGCTGATACGCAAGGGCAAATACTCGGCTTCATGTACAGCAATAATATTAATGCCATGTTGGTGCGTCCTGATCATTATATTTTTGGCACGGCTTCTACCCTTGAAGAGCTAGAAGAACTTGTTGAAACGCTAGAAAGTGAAGCACGCTTATCAGGCATTAAAATGAGCGAAACAATGCAGGTGGATCATGTCTGAATTGTTTGTTAAACATGTTGCTCTTGATATTCCAACGGAAGATAAAGCCAAGGCTATTTCCTTTTACACTGACTTTGGTTTGAATATTAAAACCCCAACGGCCAATCAAATAGAGGCCAATTGCACCGACATACCTTATCCAAGCATTGTCCTGCGCACAGGTGCGGCATTTAAAAGGCTAAATCATATTCAAATGGGCGCCAGTGAGGTTGCTTTCCAGAAAATTCAAAAGCAGCTGACCTTGTCTGGCGTCGCCCTTTTGACGCCACCGAGTGGCTATACAAAAAAAGGACTTTGGTTTAGGGAGCCAAATGGCATCCTATTTAACGTGCTCAAGTGTGACGATCATTATCAGGTAAAGCCCGTTCCGCCTTTCCTTATCAACACGCCGGGGCACATTAACAGGGTCAATCAAGGAGCTCAGCCGCCAAAATCGACCTTGCCAGACGCATGCCCTCTTAAAATGGGCCACGTCTTATTATTCACACCCGACGTTGAATCATCATTGGCGTTCTTAGAAACGATCCTAGATATGAGGCTTTCGGACCGGTCTGGTTCAGGCATTGTCTTTACCCACTCCCAAGGTGGCAGCGAGCACCATGTCATTGCGTTTGCAAAGTCATCTCATATTGGTTTTCACCACGCTAGCTTTCTCGTGGGCTCTCCAGACGAAGTAGGTCTTGGTGGAACCAGAATGATTGAAAAAGGGCATAACAAATCATGGGGCTTTGGGCGGCACGCGATTGGATCAAACTTCTTTCATTACGTCGCTGACCCTTGGGGAAGCTACGCCGAGTACTACAGCGATATGGATTACATCATCAACAGTGATAGTTGGAAAGCAACCGATTGGCCACCTGAAGATGCATTGCACACTTGGGGACCTACACCACCCGCTGACTTTGTACATAACTACGAAGCAGAACATCTTATTAAGGATACTCAACATGAAACTCGTTAGATTTCGCACGCATGAAAGCATCTCGTGTGGCCTGGTTACGCCAAAAGGTATTATTGATTTTCAACTGGCAGGGGTGCCTTTTAAAGACTTACAAGAATTAGTCGAGGCGGGTGACTCGGGGCTAGATCTTGTGAACAGACAATGTGACGGCGTTGCCCCTCACTTTGCTATTGATGATGTTGAGCTATTAGCGCCTTTGGTAAAACCCAGTAAATTTCTCGCTATCGGCATGAACTATAAGAAACATGAAGAGGAAGCTGACAAGCTAGGAGTTGAAAAGCGCTCCTACCAGACGTGGTTTAACAAGCAGGTCAGTTGCATCAATGATCCCTATGGAAATATTGATCCAGGCGTTACCGCGAAGCTGGACTACGAGGTAGAGCTTGGTCTTGTTATCGGGAAAAAATCAAAGCGTTTAACGAAAGAAAATGTTGCCAGTGCCATCTTTGGTTATTTGATTGTGAACGACGTTTCAGCGCGAGATTGGCAGTTTCATACACCCACTTTCACAATGGGGAAATCCTTCGACACACATGGGCCGATAGGGCCGTGGATTGTAACGGCGGATGAAATTAATAACCCAAACGACCTGGAGCTTAAATGCTACGTCAATGGTGAACTGCGTCAGCACAATCGTACATCAGAAATGATCCACAGTATTGAAGACCAATTAATCTACTTGTCAGCCGCTTTTACGCTAGAACCCGGAGACATTATTGCTACGGGAACACCGGAAGGCGTTGGCGTGGCTATGACACCACCCACTTTCTTACAGGCAGGTGACGTTGTTAAGTGTGAGGTTGAAGGCATTGGTAGTATCGAAAATACCGTTGTTGAGCAATAAGCATCGCTTATAAAGCTTTTTCACTCTCAGGCTAGAACGCTTCTGAGAGTGCAAGATTACAAATCACAATAAGAATAATCGATGAGGTTAGGTTACATGAATTCACATAATGAGAATGGAAGTACATCGACCAACATATGGGACATTCGATACGAATGGAAAGCGGTGACGCTTCTTTGTCTGGGGTTTGGACTGGTAGGCATTGATCGCTTTATGATCATGCCACTGTTCCCCGTTATGGCTAAAGATTTAAATTTAACTTACGAACATCTTGGCTGGATAACTGGTTCACTTGCTATAGCATGGGGAATTTCGGCTATATTCATGGGGAATTTGTCCGACAAGTTGGGCCACAGAAAGGTGATTATTCCCGCGATTATAGCTTTCTCTCTTTTAGCTGGTATTAGTGGACTCGCTACCAGTGTATTTATGCTCATTATGATTCGCTCAGTTATGGGGTTTGCCGAAGGTGCTTATACGCCAAGCAGCATTGTTGCTACCATGGATGCTTCTAAACCTGAACGGCAGGGGCGCAACGTTGGGATACAACAGGCTGCTTTACCCTTTTTTGGGCTTGGCATAGCGCCTATTCTTGTGACACAACTACTAAAAATAGTTGAATGGCACTGGGTATTTGCTTTCGTATGCATCCCAGGTTTAATCGTTGCAGCTTTGCTCTACCGGCACTTACGAGACACGCCAAAAGAAGTAGCTAAGCAACATACCGCCAACCCTGATCTGAGTAACCATAAATGGTCAGATGTTTTTGCTTATAGGAATATCCGAATAAACATAATTACTATGTTATGTTGGTTAACAACGCTGGTGGTTTTAAGTGCATTGCTACCAAACTATCTCATCGATTATCTGAAACTTAGCATCGAAGAAATGGGATATATCATGTCTGCTATAGGGTTTGGTGGTACGTTAGGGACGATCACAATGCCTATGTTATCTGACTACATAGGCCGCCGTAGAGTGGCTATCATTTCAACACTGTGTGCATCGATATCGCTTTATGCATTTATGAACACAGGGGCAGATACACTCATGCTCTTTATCTACCTCGCCGTAACCCTATTTTTTATATTCAGTCTGATCACACTTACCGTCGGCCCTATCAGTGTTGAAGCGGTGCCCGCTAAACTAATGGCAACAGCATCGGGTGTAGTTGTTGGCGTTGGAGAAATATTTGGTGGAGGAGTTGCCCCCATTATTGCCGGCACGATCGCTACAAATTTCGGAATTCAATTCATTATGCATCTTGCATTAGGGGCTTTAATATTGGGTTTTGTATGTGTTTTCTTCCTGGAAGAAACAGCTCCTAGACTTATTAAATAGCTTGGTTTAAAGCTCTTTGTAATATAGCAAAAAGCAATATTACAAAGAGCATTAGAGGGTCTATTTATCCGAATGTTGTTTGCGAAATTTATCCGGTGTCATATCGCAATCATTTAAAAAAGCGCGATAGAAATTTTGTACATGCTGATACCCTAGTGAGAAAGCAATTTCTTGAATGGATAGGTCGGTTTCATATAAATATCTCTTGGCTAGTTCATGCCGGATTTCATTACGGATTTGACGGTATGTAGTGCCTGCTTCTGATAGTTTATAGCGTAGTGTACGTTCAGAAATGTGAAGAAAAGCAGCGATCTGCGATACATCAGGCAACTCATTAAAATTGCTGCTAAGTAAAACAGTTCTTACTTTATCAACTGTGGAATCTTGCGATCTTAAGCTACCAAGAATAGAATCAAGTTTGGCGTTGCATAAAGATAAAATAGAGTCATTGCCAGCATTAAGAGGTGTATTTATCCATGAGTAAGGAAGTATAAGCTGCATAACAGAGCCATCAAATGAAATACTCCCCTCGAAATATTCATGATAATTTTCCGAGTATGTTGGTTCAGGGTAATTACACACTAATTTACAGTCTTGCCATTGAAGACTGTTGGGTAGTTGGGCTTTCATGAGCGCAACACCACACATAAAGACCTGCTCCATAAGTGTGACATAGCCGAGTTTTGAGATGGGTTCGGTAGGTAAGTAACTGATTTTTAGATAATGACCTACTTTTTCATGCTTAATAGAAAGAGAGGCATAAATTGCTTTGAAAATACGATCAGCAACTGAACTAAATTTTTCTAAAGTCGAACTCGACATTAGTGCATATCCGTATATTCCGAAGTTCTTGACGGATTTAATATTGCCTAATTCTAATCCTATTCCTGGAATGATATTGCTTTTTTCGATATTTTTTAATAATTCAAAGTAGTCGTCGAACGTTAACTCTTCTTTGTTTTCTTCTGATAATTTATTGGAAAGGCTACTATCAACTACAGAATCAAATGAGAGGTTGTTTTTAGTTAATGTGTTATTGATGTCTGAAAAGTAGCTCTTTAATATTTTCTGTTTTTCTTTTTTATATTCATTGAGATGGTTTATGCTATCCATATATATCACTTTTTGTTTTATTTTAAGATATTTTAATAGATAATAAAAGTTTTTAAATCATGTGAAATGATTTTTTTGAGAAATATAACATGTTTATAAAATTATGAATTTATATATGGGTGAATTGTATGATAATTTTTTTTGAAAACCATCTATTATCTTAGTTTTTCAAATTTTAAAATTGACTGTCTATATGTCCTAGACTGTGTGTTGATAATTCGCTGTTTTTTATGTGCGTATTGTTGGTATTTATCTGGTAGATATTATTAAATAACAGATTGTTTTTAATAAAAATTAATCAAAACTCCACCACAACATTCCCTTTTGGTGCTGAACAGCACGAGAGTATATAACCGTCTTCGACATCGTCTTCTGTGATGCCGCCGTTATGAGTCATATCAACATCGCCTTCTAGCACTTTGACTTTACAGGTGCCGCAGATGCCCATACCGCAGGCTTTAGGAATATGGAGGCCAAGTTTGGCTGCGGCAGCGTGTACCGTTTCGCCCGGGGCAATTTGGACGCTTTTCCCGCTGTCGGCAAAGCTAACAGATAGCAGTTCGCTGGCGGGCATGGCGTCGGCATCTTCCTGAGCTTGTTCTGCCGACTGAATCGCGTCTTCTTCGATGGTTTCGGGGGTCGCGCCGAAGGACTCTTCATGGTAGCGGCGCATGTCAAAACCGGCGTCTTCAAGCATTTTTTTAACGGCTTTCATGTAAGGCGTTGGGCCACAACAGAAAACCTCGCGCTCTAAGAAGTCGGGTGCGATCAGTTGCAATAAAGGCAGTGTCAAAAAGCCACGATACCCCGACCAAGGTTGTCCTGATTCGAAGCGTTCACAGATGGTGTGCACACGGAAATTTTCGATTCGTGAGGACATGGTATCCAGCTCGCGTCGATAGATGATATCGCGAGGTGTCCGGGCGCTGTGAACAAAAACCGCATCGGCATTGGTGTTGGTGTCATAAGACCAGCGCGCCATTGACATAACAGGCGTGATGCCGACACCTCCGGATAAGTAGAGGACTTTATCCGCCGGAAAGTCGATGCTGTTAAATTGCCCAACGGGGCCGTGAACAGCGAGTTCCATGCCTTCGCTCATGGTGTCGTGTAACCAGTTAGAGACTTGCCCGCCGGGGACGCGTTTAACGGTAATTGAGAAACTATAGGGTACGGAGGGTGAGCTAGAAATGGTATACGAGCGGAAAACCGCCTCACCCTGTATTTCTAGCTCTAAGGTGACAAACTGGCCCGGCTTAAAAAAGAACATGACGGGCTGCTCGGCCATGAAACAGTAAGTTTTTACATCCCACGTTTCATTAATCACTTTGACACAACGCACTTTATGGCGGCCATTGCTCCAGGTTTGTGTGGTAACCGGGATAAAAGTGTCGGCTGTGGCTGTAGCAGCGTTTGTGTCTGTCATGGCGTTGTCTCGCACGTCTATGAGGTCGGTTGTTTTTCCGAATAAGCCGCCATTGTCTGACCAAGTATCTCTCAGCATTTAGTTGTTTACGACAAAGACTTATCTAGGATGACCACCAGCAAGGCTAGAGTCATTAAGTACGTCTGTTTCAGCATGGTTCGTGTCGTGAACAGGTAACTACTGAAAGGCGTTGCAGCGCAGGATTAGCGGAACACAAATCCTTACAGCGGGCAGGGTCTCCATGAGCCAACTGGCAAGCTTGTGCGGTGTGTAACTGTTAGCGATTGCGTGTCGCTTATTATCGAAAAAAGGAGTGGCCGCATGAGCCCGATAGACTTACTTAACACGACCTGCTCTGATCTTGAGCAAGCGAAAGCCAAAACTACTGCGCTGTTGACAGAGCGCCAGGCGGGTTATTCGCTGTCGCAGCCTTTGTATAACGATCCGCATATGTTCCGTATTGATATGGAGGAGGTTTTCGAGCGCGAATGGTTGTTTATGGGAATGAGCAGCGAGATCCCCAAACGTGGGGATTATATCACTGTCGAAGTAGGCCAAAACCCAGTACTCATTGTGCGCGACGCCAATGGTGATATTAACGCCTTCCATAATACCTGTCGGCATCGTGGTTCTCGCTTATGCTCCAAAGAACGAGGCAAAGTGGCTAACCTTGTGTGTCCGTATCACACTTGGACATACGACCTAAAAGGCAATTTATTGTTTGCAGGCACAGAGATGGGCGATGGCTTTGATATGAAAGAACATGGCTTGCGCTCTGCCCATTGCCGCGTTGCCGGAGGTTTTATTTTTGTCTGTTTAGCAAAGTATTCACCGGAATCTGATTTTGATGAGTTTTTGGCGACGTTAGATGAATATATGGAGCCATATGATGTCGACAATACCAAGTTAGCCGTTGAATCCACCTTGATTGAAAAGGCTAATTGGAAGTTAGTGTTAGAGAATAATCGGGAGTGCTACCACTGCGAAGGCAGCCATCCGGAATTGCTAAATACCTTGTTAGAATGGGACGACACAGAAGACCCGCGCGCGCCGCAAGACTTTTTAGATCATTACGCAGAACAAGCCGCCCAATGGGATGCCGAGAACATTCCGCACAAGCACAAGAGCTTTGGTTTGCGTAACCGTATTGTCCGCATGCCGCTTAAAAAAGGCACTAACGTGATGACGATGGATGGCCAGTCTGCCTGTAAGCAATTACTGGGTCGGATTAAAAATCATCAACTGGGATCGATGCGTATTTTGCACTTACCTAACTCTTGGAATCACATGCAAAGTGATCACTTTATCGTGTTCCGTGTTTTACCTATCTCCGCACAAGAGACCATGGTGACGACTAAGTGGTTTGTGCACAAAGATGCCGTAGAGGGCGTGGATTATGATGTTGATCGCTTACGTCATGTGTGGGATGCGACTAATGATCAAGACCGGGTATTAGCCGAAGAAAACCAGCGCGGCATTAACTCGCGCGCCTACACGCCAGGGCCTTATTCCACCACGTATGAGTTTGGTGTGATTAACTTTGTCGATTGGTATAGCAATAGTGTATTGGCAAATCTAGCGACATCATCGCTGAAATAAAGGTGTAAAAGAGTGGTGAGACAAGGGGCATATGCCCCTTTTCTTTTCTTGATTGCCTGAACGTTAATACAAATTATCGTATTTTTGAGCGGCGAAAAACTCTCAACGGTATGATTATTACGCCGTGAGTGTAGACCATTGGGTAAGGTGAGCACGTACCTCTGGCAACACGAGTGAGGCTTTCTCTTCAAGGCTGTGGATAAGTTGAATTAATGATGCTTTCTGTTGCGGGTGTTCGGCTAACCAGGCTTGCATGCGGCGGGTGTCGTCGCTAAACATTATGTCTGATTCGATATGGCTTTCCTTAAAGGCGTTACGAATATCTTCCATGTCGACTAAGTCTGCAATCATCATTGCATGGGTCCTCCATTTCGTTGACATAGCTGCCATACGTCGATGGCAGCTATGTTGGTTGGCCATGAGGATTAATAGAGATGAACGTCTTGTTTCAGGCCTCGGTAAAGACTAAAACACATCACAATCAACACAACCGTAAAAGGTAGACCGGTGGTTATCGCGCCTGCTTGTAAAGCGGTTAAGGCTTCAGAGCCTCCGCCGACTAGCAGTGTGCCTGCAATTATGCCGACTAACGTGGCCCAAAATAGCCGCTGAGGCATAGGCGCATCTGTTTTACCGCCAGCAGTAATGCTATCGATCACCAACGAGCCAGAATCGGCTGAGGTAATGAAAAACACCATCACAAGCACGATACCCATAAACGACAGCAATGAGGTTAGCGGTAAGTTATCGAACATTTGGAACATGGCCAGTGACACGTCACCGATACCGTTTGCCAGCTCGCCAATACCGTTACTGGCTTGTTCAATAGCAGTGCCGCCCATTACGCCCATCCAGAACACAGTGACTAGTGTTGGGATTAGCAATACCGCAATGAGAAACTCGCGCACGGTTCTACCACGAGAGACTCTTGCAATGAACATGCCTACAAATGGTGACCAGCTGACCCACCATGCCCAATAGAAAACCGTCCAACCGTGGAACCAAGTCGTATCTTCGCGGCCAACCCAGTTAGAAAGCGGGATAATATCGGTCACATAGTTAGTTAGCACTGTACCCATTGCGCCAAAAATAGCTAACGTAGGTCCAACGACAATAATAATAGCGATCATACTGGCAGCTAGTAACATATTGATATTGCTTAGTATTTTGACACCGCCTTCTAGCCCGCGGGAAACAGATACGAGTGCGATTGCTGTCACGATAACAATAACGCCTAACTGGGTGCTAATGCTGTTATCGATACCGAACAGATAGTTAAGGCCGCCAGCCGCTTGTTGTGCGCCTAAGCCCAGCGAGGTCGCTAGGCCAAAGATAGTGGCGAGTACGGCAAGAATATCGATGATATGACCTGCAACGCCCCAGCAGCGCTCACCTAGCAGAGGGTAAAAAGCCGAGCGAATGGTCAGCGGTAAGCCTTTGTTATAACTAAAAAACGCTAGTGATAGCGCCACAACACCGTATATCGCCCATGGATGCAACCCCCAGTGGTACATGGTAGCGCCCAAAGCGGCATCGGCCCCTGAAGGCGTGCGTGCAGTCGCGTTTAATGGTGTGCCGTACCAGTCTGTGTAATAGGCTACGGGCTCGGCGACACTCCAAAACATTAATCCAATGCCCATACCTGCAGCAAACAGCATGGCAAACCACGAAAGACGTGAAAAGTCCGGTGTGGCCGTTGCACCACCGAGGCGCACTTTACCGACAGGCAGTAAGATTAATGCAATACAGAAAAGCACAAACACATTGCAGCCAATCATGAATAGCCAGTCAAAGTTTTCAATCGACCAGCCGCGCGCACCGGTTAACGCGGTTTTAGCGTCGGCGGGAAAGAGTAAGGTGGCGACAATAAAGAGCAGGATTAACCCTGCGCTTATTCCAAAGACGGGATTATGAATATCAAATCCCACAATCTTCACATTATCCTGGCCGACTTTATAATCGGTATTGTATTGAGCGTCGTAGGCGGCGTCTGCCAGGCCTACCCCATGGGTTTCATTAGGCATCACATTTCCTCAGAGCTTATTAGTAGACGGTCACGAAGGAATCACACTTCATGGTACAAATTCTAGGATTGGCCGGTATTCTAGGAGCGACAGCTATGTCTAATTAGCGGATAAAAAGCGACAACAGGGGCAGGTAAATAGAGATAAAAAGCAAAAAAGCCCGCGCTAAGGCGGGCTTCACTCAAGACTGACGCATCAGTAAGCCTTGCTTGTTGATGCTAGGCTTATTGGCTATCGGGAAGTTTCCACGCGATAACTAAATCACCACGGTCAGGAGACTGACGCGCGCCACCTGCCGTCAACACAACGTACTGCTGTTTCGTTTTGGGCGATACGTAAGTGATAGGTGTACCTTGGCTACCAACAGGCAAACGTTCTTTCCAGATCAGCTCACCGGTGCGGCTGTTGTATGCGCGTAGGTAAAAATCCTGTGTGCCGGCAAAGAACAGCAAACCAGATTGGGTAGCGACAGATGACCCCAGTGTTGGCATACCAATCGGAATAGGCATGTGCATTTTAATACCTAATGGCCCAGTATCTTCTACTGTACCCACAGGTACCTGCCAAACAATTTCTTTTGTTTTTAGATCGATCGCTGTCATGGTACCAAACGGAGGTTCCTGACAAGGAATGCCAGCCGCTGACAAGAAACGGTTGCGTTCAGACAAGTAAGGTGTACCCAACTGAGAAGATAAGCCCATTTCAGTACCCGATGCACCGGATTGCTCAACGTCGGCACGTGGAATCAATTTAGTCCACAAGCCTAAGCGCATGTCATTCACGAACATGTAATCCGTGGTTTTATCCACAGACACACTGCCCCAGTTCATACCACCCAATGAACCCGGCCATTGGAGGGAAACATCCGTACCCGGAGGAGTGAATGGGCCGTCGTAACGCATCTTTTTAAACGCAATACGGCATAGCATTTGGTCGATAGGTGTAGCCCCCCACATATCCGCTTCGGTTAAGTGCTGTGTACCAATAGATGGCATACCCACAGAGAACGGCTGTGTCGGTGAATAACGCTCGCCTTCTGCATTACCTTGCGCGACAGGCTTTTCGACTACCTCTGTGATTGGCTCACCTGTGACACGGTTAAGTAAGAAGATTTGACCATCTTTTAGCACTGTTGATAACGCCGGTGTAGTACCGCCTTTGCCGTCTGGAATATCGTACAGCAAGGGTTGAGAAGGAACGTCGTAATCCCACAAGTCGTGGTGAACGGTTTGGAAGCTCCAGCGCTCTTTACCGTTAGTTACATCGACAGCAACAATTGACGACGAGTATTTGTCGTCCAGCTCGGTACGTTTACCGCCCCACATATCAGGAGTCGTGTTGCCCGTAGGCAGATAAACCAAACCTAAATCAGCATCAAACGCCATAGTTGACCATACGTTTGGTGTTGCTAGCACATATTTTTGATCACCTGTTAACACTTCATTCGGATTCGGGTTACCCGGATCCCATGCCCACACTTTTTCACCTGTGATTGCACTATAAGCACGCACTACGCCCGGCGGTTCACCCGTAGCAATGTTATCGGCTACACGACCACCAATAATGACGAGGTCACCTGCAACCAGCGGCGATGAAGTAATGGTGTAATAACCCGGCTTGATCTCACCCATACGGTGTTTAAGATCGAGAACTCCTCTGTTAGCAAAGTCTGGGCATAGCTGTCCTGTATCAGCATCCATTGCAATCAAGCGCGCATCGATCGTGTTCATAAAAATACGACGCTGACAAATAGCGGGCGGCTCGGTTTGAGTCAGTTGCGCAGGCGGTTCGTTATTGGTCTCAACCGACACATCAGCGCTAGGCTGTGGTTGCGATGGCACCTCGTAGTAGCCCAAGCCCCGGCAGCGCTGCCAGCCAGGTGCTTGTGCTTTGGAGTCGTAGCGCCAGTTTTCTTTGCCGGTATCGGCATTCAATGAAATCACAATGTTGTGTGGCGTACATACAAACAAGCTGTTACCTATTTGCAACGGCGTATTTTGATCTTCCGCACCAAAACCATCACTCACCGCCACATCGCCTGTGTGATAAGTCCAAGCAACTTCTAAATTGTTAACGTTATCAGGCGTGATCTGATCTAGCGCGGCAAAGCGATCACCTTTGTTACTGTTAGCCCAGTTACGCCATTCGGTTTGTTCTTCGCCTGCAGGAACCGGCTTAACCGCCGGTAATACACCGGATACGGCGATTTCTGGTTGAATGCGAAATGCCTGAACACCGGTGGCAATGATGCTCACTAGCATGACGGTTGCTATCGCATACGCTCCGCGCCCTTTACCAGCCGTCATACAAGGGGTTACCAGCGCGATTAACAGCCCTATACAAGCAAAGGCAAATAAGCGAGAGACAAGAGGCCAGAAGTCTAAGCCTGCATCCCACAAAGACCATGCAATCGTAGCAAGAAACGCTAACGCGAATAACCAAGCGCCGGACACGCGACGAAGGATGATAAGTATACCTGCGATGAAGGTCGCGGCGCCCATAAGACTAAAATAAAGGCTGCCGCCCAAGGTGGCTAAATAGACCCCCCCGACTAATAGCGCAAGGCCAAACAACGCAGTCAGCGCGCCGACCACATACAGAGGCCAACGACAGCCACTAGAATGAGATGAGTTCATATAGAATGAATCCTGAATTAAGTAGTAGAAAAACAACAAGCTGCTATCCCATGTGCTGCATAAACGATGGGGCGACAGGCCAAAAGAGAAGAGCAGCGCCATGCTTACTTTCGATAAAAGCCAGCATGTGCGACACCGTCATACTAAGATAATAGAAAGGGGTTATAAACTTTCGTTCTATGAATATTTGGGTATTTTATATGCCAATAAAAGGGGCTGCGGGCCTGTTTTAGGTGAAATTATGCTTATGATGGACGACTGATGGCTTTCTCTTCTTGCAGAAACTCGATCAGTATCTGCGCCATTTCGTCCGGTGTTCTATCCACAATTATTTGCCCGCCTTGTTGGTCTGGTTTTGCTGTGGCGGCCTTAAAGCGCTCGGCGGCGGTTTTGGCTTTGACTGTTTTCATCCGTTTGGGCCGAGGCTTAGCAGGCGACATTTCCCAGGTGAGCCGAACGGCATCTTGGCTATTGGGCATTTCGTTGGTTATTGCGCTTAAATGTGTACGCAAGCTCGGGCCAAAAGCACTTTGTCGTGGCGAGGGCGCAGCCATATCCACGGTGGCGATACAGGGCAGGTCGATCAGCACTTTCCTGCGTTGACCTCGGGGGAGCGCTTGTAAGCAAACGGCCTGACCGTTCTCTAGTGAGATAATATCAGCGATGCCGTTGATCAGTGGAATGCCTAATCGATTCGCTAACAAATAAGGTAGCATGCCGGATGAGTCGCCGGACTCTGCACGAATCCCCGTGAGAATAAGATCGGCTTTAGCCATACCGAGGTGATGAGAGAGTGGAAACAGGGGGTCATCATCAGACGTCTGTTCTAAGACGGTGACCGAGCCTAACCCCATACCGGCATACTGGCGCAAAGCAGGCGCTTGAGAGCAGCCCGCATGTACGACCGAGAGCGAATGGCTTGCCGCTTGCGTCAACCGCAGCCCTAGCTCAACAGCCCGCGCGTCTTGATCAGCACGGCGCTCACGCCCTGATGTGGGGTGCAAGCCGATGGAGACGAGCGTGACAACATGCAGAGGTAGGCCGTTGACACTATTATCAGGTTGAGCCTTGATTAATGAATTCTGCGGGTCTGTGGTTAATGTGTCATGCGGCATGAGCATCATCCTTTTTGGAAGGCGAGTTGGCAGGCGTTGATGTAACGCGTAAGGCGCTTAGCAGGGCATCAAGCAAGGCTTGGCTTTCGCAAATCAGACTCAGATCTGCACGTTTCACCATATCGCAGTTGGCATCGGTATTGACGGCAATCACGGTGCGGCACTGTCCAATGCCTTGCATGTGTTGGATAGCACCAGAAATACCGATGGCTAAATACATATCGGCCGTGACCCAAGTGCCCGTTGCGCCTACTTGGCGGTCGCGGGGCATAAATCCATCATCCACGGCCACACGACTGGCGCCTTCGCTGGCACCTAACGCCTGAGCGGCGGTATGGAATTGATCCCAATCGGAAATACCATTACCACCCGATAGGATAAAGGGCGCTTCCGCGAGCGGGATCGAGCTTGGGTCCACGCTAATCGTGCCCTGATCATGAATCTGGCGTTTGCTAAGCACGGTAGGCTGCTCAAGGCTGATGGAGATCACTTCGTGTCGGGTTTCATCGACGGGCAGATGGCATTCCTCACTCAGCATTAACAGCCGAGGCGTATTGCGTTGGCAGTCTTGTTGTGCGCCGCTGACGCGTGCGGTAAGGGTGTTAGCATCTGCTTTCCAGACCTGTGTCGCTGGACGCTCATGTAAGGCCGCGGCTAATCGACAGCCTCGATCAAATCCACCGTGAACACTGTCAGGGAGTAGCCAGTGCGTTGGCGATAATTGGGCGTCGATACGTAGTAGTGCCGCTAGCTGTGACTCGGGACAAAAGCCCTGATAGTCCTCTGTTGATAAATGAATGAGCCGATCGATACCGGCTGTATCCATATCGGTGGCGTTAATCTTGCCAAAGATAATGGCGACCACCGCTCCGCCATGGTCAGCGGTGTAACCTTGTGCAAGGTTAATTTGATGAACAAAGGCTTGTGCTTGGCCAAGCACATCTTTGTCGTGGCTACTTAAATAGCCGCCCACGCAGTCGGGAACCACGGCAATATAAAAGGTAGGAGCCGTAACCTGAACGAGCGGCAGTTGTTCCTCACTAGTGCTGGTTTTACCACGGCGAACAGTGCTTGATGTTAATCCACTGCCTGCCAATCGGTCGATGCGTTTCAGCCCATTAGGGCCCGTAAAACCAATCGCATGGGGGTTCTTACGTAATAAGCCGCTAGGGCCTCGTTCCTCTGGATATTGCGCCGCTACCATTGGCTTATGCCGTGGATGTAAACGATTACGCAATATCCATTCATGGCGCGGATCTCTGCGTATGCCTGAATCGTGCGCTGCTGCTTTTATTTGAGATGCTGTATCTGTGGGCGAATGCTGTGTCATGAGTCAGCTCCTTAACCTGCGGCATCTATAATGAGCGCATCAGCAACGAATTCGGCAATATCCTTAACTTCTGCTCGGGGTTCAACCACCCCCTCCAGCATAGCGGTGCATTGCTGGCAGCCAACGGCGACTAATTCTGCTCCGGTTTCGGTGATATCGGCCATGCGCATATCGGCGATACGGCGTTCGCCGGGGATGTCGGTAATGGGGGCTCCGCCACCGCCACCACAACAGCGGGATCGAAAACCTGAGCGCTCCATTTCAATAAGCTGGATACCCATGGCGCTTAATAGCTCACGGGGCGAGTCGTACTCGCCGTTGTAGCGGCCAAGGTAACAAGGGTCATGATAAGTCACAGTCCCGCCTTTGAAGGCTGATAGTGTGATTTTGCCTTGCTGCACTAACTGATTGATAAAGGTGGTGTGGTGCATCACGGTGTAATCCACCGAGGCATCGAGTTCTGGATACTCGTTTTTCAAGCAGTGGAAGGCGTGTGGGTCGGTCGTTACTATGGTTTTAAAACGGTATTGCTTGAGCGTGGCAATGTTGCGTTTGGCTAACGTTTGGAAGGTCGCTTCATCGCCCAAGCGTCGCGCCACATCGCCGCTGTCGCGCTCTTCATTACCGAGTACGGCAAAATCGACATGCGCGGCTTTGAGTACACTAACAAAGGATCGCAAAATACGCTGGCTGCGCATATCAAAGGCGCCATCGCTCACCAAAAGAGCACATCGGCTTCTTTTACATCACTCATCAGTGATAGGTCTTGATCAGCTGCCCAGTTCATGCGATTGCCGGGGTTTAAACCGTTGGGGTTGTCCGTCGCGATGAGGTTGTCGAGTACTTCGGCGCCTTTGTTGGGTGTGTTGCCGCGTTCCAATGTGAGGTAGCGACGCATATCGACGATGGCATCCACATGCTCAATCATCATGGGGCACTCTTCGACACAAGCGCGACAGGTCGTGCATGACCAGAGGGTTTCGGCACTTAATACGCCATCAACAATTGGCTGATGAACGCCACCTTTGGCCGAACCAACGTCTATGCCAGGGTAAGGGCTACCGGCGTATTGCTCATCCGTGCCACCGGCAAAAGCAACCACCATATCTTGGATCAGCTTCTTGGGGTTAAGTGGTTGTCCGGCGGCATAAGCAGGGCACATGGCCTCGCAGCGGCCGCATTGCACGCAGGCATCAAATCCTAGCAACTGGTTCCATTTAAAATCGCTAGCGCTTTCTACCCCCAGTTTAGAGGCCGTGAGGTCGATGGCTTTAAGTCCCGTTGAGCGCCCGCCGCCAAAGCGTTCCGCGCGGCGATGCCAAGCTAGGTGTAATGCACCCGCAAAGGCATGTTTCATCGGGCCGCCCCAGCCCATGCCAAACAGCATTTCGCCCAAGCCCCACATAATGCCGAGGGTAAGCACGGCGGCTAGTACCCAGCCTCCCGTCTGCGCTGGCAAAATACCCGCAACGGGCAAGGTGACCATAAAGAAGCTTGCTGCAAACACCATCAAGCTCTTGGGTAACCGCATCCATGCACCTTTAGATAGGCGAGAGGGAGGGGTGATGCGTCGCGCTGCAACAAATAGAGCACCGACGAACATGACGCTCGTAGCGGCAAGCAGCGCCCACCCAAGAAGCTGATTATGCACACCCAACAAATGTACCGCCATAATAAGCAGCATTGACAATACGAAACCGCCTGCGGTGGCAACGTGGGTGTTCGACATCTTCTTGTCGCGGCCAACGATATGATGGAGATCCACTAAATAACGACGTGGCATGGAGAGCAAGCCGCCCATTAAATCTACGGACGAGGCTTGCCCAGCGCGCCAAAGCAAAGCACGGCGAACCATGCCTACAACCGCCAAGACAAGTGCGGCCAGTAACAATAAGGGCAACAGCGTATCAAGGATCATAAGAAGTCCTCAGCGTTACAAGTCTTTGCACAAACGCAGCGCATCATAGATGGCCGCATGCGTATTTCGCTGAGAAACGCAGTCCCCCAAACGCCATAAAATCATCCCTTCGCCCGGTTCGTTTAAAACGGGTTGAGGTAGGGCTGCGAACAGAGTGTCGTTATCGATTTGGCCTTTGTTACGTGAGTCCGCTTTGAGCGCGTAATACAGTGATTCGCTAGGACGAATGCCGTTTTCTACAACCACCTGATCGACGACACGCTCTTCCTGCTGGCCGGTGTATTCGTTCTCTAATACCGCCACTAGCTTGTCGCCCTCGCGATAGACTTTCTCTAACAGCAAGTCAGAGGTCATAATAACTTCGCGCTCATATAAACTGCGGTAGTAGGTAGGGAAGGTGGTGCCACCAATGCCGACACCGGGCTTGATATCATCAGTAACCAGTTCAACAAGTGAGCCTTTGCTGGCTAAATAATCGGCAGCCGACATGCCGGAAAACTCACAAATCGTATCGTAGATCAGCACGTTTTTACCCGGCTCAACGGTGCCATTGAGGATGTCCCACGTTGAAACCACTAAGCCCTCTTCAGCACCCCAGTGTGGGTTTTGTGTTAAGAATGGCGTACCGCCCACCGCCAAGATGCACACATCGGGCTTTAGATCTCTAATCATGTCGACATTGGCTTGTGTACCCAAGCGAATATCAACGCCTAAGCGTTCAACTTCCATGGCTAACCAGCGGGTAATTCCGGCCATTTGATCACGCTGGGGAGCTTTGGCCGCAATATTAATTTGGCCGCCTAGCTGTTCGGCCATTTCGACTAATGTAACCTGATGACCGCGCTCGGCAGCCACTCGTGCAGCTTCCAATCCACCTGGGCCACCGCCAATGATGACCACGTTACGAATCGGCCCTTCGGTCTTTTCGATAATATGCGGTAGCCCCATGTATTCACGCGACGTTGCCGCATTTTGAATACATAGCACATCCAAGCCCATGTATTGACGGTCTATACAGTAGTTCGCGCCAACGCATTGGCGGATCTGGTCTACTTGGTTCATTTTGATCTTGGCGATGATGTGCGGATCTGCAATATGTGCGCGTGTCATTCCGACAAAATCCACATAACCGGCTTCTAAAATGCGCTTGGCTTGGTTAGGGTCTTTAATGTTTTGTGCGTGAATTACAGGTACATCAACAACCGCTTTGATACCGGCGGCCAGATGCAAAAATGGCTCGGGTGGGTAGCTCATGTTCGGGATAACGTTTGCTAAGGTGTTGTGTGTATCGCAGCCGGAACCCACTACGCCAAAGTAATCGACCATGCCGGTGGCGTTGTAATACGCCGCGATCTCTTTCATGTCGTCGTGGTTTAAACCGTCTGGGTGGAACTCATCACCCGTGATACGCATACCCACGACAAAGTCTGGGCCAACCGCTTCACGTACGGCTTTCAACACTTCCATACCAAACTTCATACGGCCTTCGAACGTGCCGCCCCATTCGTCGGTCCGTTTGTTCACTCGCGGCGACCAAAACTGATCGATCATGTGTTGATGTACTGCCGATAACTCTACACCATCTAAACCGCCTTCTTTGGCGCGCACGGCTGCTTTAGCAAAGTCGCCAATGACACGCCAAATTTCTTCGACTTCAATGGTTTTACACGTAGCGCGGTGAACCGGCTCACGGATACCGGAAGGAGACATCAAGCTTGGCCAGTTCTCCCCGTCCCAGCGGGAGCGACGTCCCATGTGGGTAATTTGAATCATAATTTTGCCACCATGCTTATGCACAGCATCGGCTAGGTTTTGAAAGTGTGGGATAATACGGTCTGTGGATAAGTTAACTGAGCTCCACCAACTTTGCGGGCTATCGATCGACACTACACTCGAACCACCACAAATACATAATCCACAGCCGCCTTTAGCCTTTTCTTCGTAATATTTAACGTATCTATCGGTCGTCATCCCGCCATCTGTGGCGTATACCTCGGCATGTGCCGTACTCACAATGCGGTTACGAATAGTGAGTTTATTAATATTTAACGGCTGAAAAAGGATATCGAAAGACATCGTGACACCTCGGTCGGTAGTTGCTCGCTGGGAGCTGGTTGAAATTTAATCAACGGGTTGTCCACAGCTAACGCACAAGTTCCTGTCAACACCGTTCTCTACGGAACGGGCGTTATTATCTGTTAACAGCATACGAGGAGGTGTAAATCACGAGTGTTCTAAAAACGGCATTGGCCTAGTTTTGAGCGGTGTGGGAGCGGTTTACCGTATTAATAATGACGGCCGAATACACAATAAAAATTAAATGAAACGTGGTTGCCGTTTCAGAATCTACCTAGGCAAGAAGCCTTTCTCTTTTCTCATTCTGTTGTTGCTAGTATTCGTTAGCGCTAATACCACTGCCGGATAATACACGCGAAGTATCACGGGTGACACCTGGTAAAAAGCTTATATATGAGCGTAACGAATGTCAGATGTGAGTGCATGAGAGAACGATTGATAAAAGCCCCGAGAATATATAGCTTTCGGGGCTTTTTAGTTTAAAAGCAAGTGACAGGATAATCGGGGGCGATTTCTAATGCTGACGTTACCCAAAAGCTCATAGTGGAAGGTGATTCTCCATCCGTCTTTTCTTCTGGATTAAGTGTATTGAAGGTGATGGAGCAAGCCCACCCTTTATGATCACCTTGGCCTGTACACTTCTGGTAGATTACAAGAGGAGCCTCATCACTAAAGTATTCGCTTAAGCGTTGATCAAAGATCTGTTTCAGGGTTGGTTTTATATCTTCACTGAGGTCTAAACAGCCGTCTTGACTTACAGGTGTATCGCTTTTTTTCTTGAGTATATCTAATGCAAATACCTTGGCTGAATCATGCGCATGCAGAGGTGCCGAAATAAGAGCTAAGATAATTGTTGATGTTAGAGAAATTTGTTTAATCATAAGAATCTGCCATAGTAGAAAGACACTGAATTTCCTCCTTTACCATAAGCACCAGTAAATTTTCGGATAAAGGCATCAGGACTATCGCAGGCGATTTCATTCTTCGTGTTTCCGTAATGATAGACATGCCCGTTTGTAAAAATACCGATGTGTTTTTTTGACATACTGCCCATTTTTATTGAGCTGCCAAACGGTGAAATATTTTTATCTAAAGTAACAAAAACTAAGCATTCTGTTAGTGCTTTTGGCTTACTACTCCACAAGCCTTTAATTGATGATGTGTTAAATATATCATCAACACGGATAGTGGCTCCCTCAGTCTCAAGTTGCTTATCTGCAAAGGTGTAGTTTTTACAAGTAGCAGTGCCTACTGAGTAGTTCATTATATGTGATACGAAGTGGGCGCAGTGGTTTTGGGCATCCTCTTTACCTAAAGAGTGAGGACAAAGCGAAGAAATATGAAGTCCAATCTTCTCGTCTAAATTAACCGGAACTAATGAAGTACGCATAAATATCCTTATTTATATCGATCCATGATGGTACGCACTATAACGGAAATTCTTATTGATTTAAAACAGAGAGTTAATCAGATAACTCAACAAGAGTTATTAATATAAATTAAAAGCGGCTAATAATTAACCGGTATACTCTGTTACATAGGCCTCACCTCAAACACCCCAAAGTCACAGCCCTCTTCGGCTTCGCATTGAGTCTGTTCAGAGATAGTGCGGACCGGATACCCCAAACTCTCGGCTACTTGATCTAATGCGCCAGCGAACCAGCCGGTGAACATGTAATCCACTTTGCGGTTTACCTTGCCGAGTTGATACACAAAGCAGGAGTGGTCTAAGCGGATTCGTGCTTCGCCTTTTTCGACATCTAAATGCTCGATGGTGAAAATGCCCCAGCCACGTTGGCAAAGTCGCTTAAGGTAGTGTTCGAAGACAGCGGCACCGGATAAGCCGTGTTCTTCGGCTTCTTTTTCGCACCAGTAATAGGCCGATTTATAGCCGGCCTTGTAGAGTATTTCTGCGTATTTTTCGGCACCCAACTCGTCTTCAATGCCTATATGGTTATTCACAAAAAAATGACGAGGTACGTATAGCATGGGCAAAGCATCGGTTGTCCAAACACCGGTTTCGTCATCAACATTGATCGGTAGTTCAGGGGCATGTGTTCCCATTATTCAATCTCCAAAAATAGTCCCAGAAGGGCTGTTGATGTATACAATTACATCAAACGAGTTAAATACCTTTATGCTTCATTCCATACATCACTGAGTACTCGCAACCAGTTTTCTCCCATGATTTTGCGGACTTGTGTTTCGCTAAATCCGTTGCGTAGTAAGGCTTCGGTTAAGTTAGGAAATTCGCCTAAGGTACGTATACCTTCGGGGTTTATGATTTTGCCAAAGCTGGTGAGCCGACGAGCATAGCCTTTGTCGTGTGTTAGCCATTCAAAAAACGGCTGGCCGTGGCCTTGTGTAAAGTCGGTGCCGATGCCGATATTGTCTTCGCCAACAATATTGAAGATGTATTGGATCGCTTCAACATAGTCATCGACAGTGGACTCGATCCCTTTTTTTAAAAAGGGCGCAAACATGGTGACGCCCACAAAGCCGCCGTGATCGGCAATAAATTTAAGCTCCTCATCGGACTTATTTCGTGGGTGGTCTTTTAAGCCGCAGGGTAAACAATGGGAGTAACAAACGGGCTTTTTAGACGCAAGGATCACCTCTTCCGAGGTTTTAGAGCCGACATGCGATAAGTCGCACATCACACCTACACGGTTCATTTCGGCTACGATCTCATGACCAAAACCTGATAGCCCTCCGTCACGCTCGTAGCAACCGGTACCGATTAAGTTTTGAGTGTTGTAACACATTTGCACAACACCTACGCCCAAGTCTTTAAACACCTGAACGTAGCCAATTTGATCTTCAAAAGCGTGGGCATTTTGGAAGCCCATTAATATCCCGGTTTTATTGAGCGCCTTGGCGTGACGAATATCAGCCGTGGATTTTACTTTTATGACAAGGTCATTGTTGGCTTCGATCAGCTGGTTCATCTCTACGATGTTATTCACTGTATTTTGGAACCCTTCCCATACCGAAACAGTACAGTTAGCCGCTGTTAGTCCACCTTTACGCATATCCTCAAAGAGGTCACGATCCCACTTCGCAATGACTAAACCATCCATCACGATGGCATCGTTGTGTAACTCTAATGCGTTCATCACCTTGTCCTATGCTGAGATTAGGGCTGCTGTATAAAGCGCCAATTACCATCAAGCATAGGGCGGGCCGTCATGCATGAGTGTTCTAAAAACGGCATGCGGTGGGTCTGGAACAGACATGGAGCCACTTCGCTAGTATTTAGTGCATGGGTATAGCCGTTTTGAGCTTGATAATGCGGTGTATGATTTGTAGTCTTAAATGAGTCGGGACGACCCGCCCCGAGCTTCGAAGGTAAACGCTGCTTTATTGTCGATGCATCGGTTGTAGTAGCATTCTGGACGGCCAGGTATTTTCATTTAGCTTTGGGAAATTACCATGACACGCATCCGCACCACACCCCAGCATAGTGCTTTTCAAAAAATCCCTGTTATTGATATTGCCGATCTTTTTTCGGAGCATGTAAACGACCGCAAGCAGGTGGCTAAGGTGCTCGCCCATGCTTCCCGTGAGGTAGGCTTTTTTTATATTACGGGGCATCGTATTTCTGCTACTCGGGTTGATAATTTAAAGGCGGCTGCTAAGCATTTTTTTAGCCAACCGTTAGCGAGTAAAATGCAGTCCTATATTGGCTTATCCACCAATCATAGCGGCTACGTCCCAGAAGGCGAGGAGCAGTTCTATAGTGCTAGCCAGTCGGTTCATAAAGCGGATCACAAAGAGTCATATGATATAGGCTTTGAGCTTGATAATGCTGATTATAAAAGGCCAATGTTAGGCACGAACCAATGGCCAAACGTTGAAAACTTTCAAGCAAACGTAACCGCGTATTATCAGGATGCGTTGTCGCTAGGGAAGGTGCTATTTCGTGGTTTTGCACTCGCGTTAGGGTTACCAGAGGAGACCTTTGTAAAACAGGCGATACGACCGCCAAGCCAATTACGCTTAGTGCATTACCCCTATGATCCAAGCGCACAAGATCGAGAAGGAATTGGTGCCCATACTGACTACGAATGCTTTACCTTGTTGTTGCCCACCGCCGATGGACTGCAAGTGTTGAATGGTGCTGGAGAGTGGATAGATGTGCCTTATAGGCCTGACTGCTTTGTTGTTAATATCGGTGATATGTTAGAAGTGCTGTCGAATGGCCGTTTCATTGCAACCTCGCATCGCGTGCGCAAGGTTAAAGAGGAGCGTTACTCTTTTCCTTTATTTTGTAGCTTAGATTATGACACCTGCATCGAGCCTATTTTGCCTGTGATGGAAGGGGAAGACCCTAACAAATACAGCGCATTAGTCTGTGGTGATCATTTATACGCTCAAACAATTCAAACCTTTAGGTATTTACAGAAGCGTTTTAAAGCCGGTGAGGTGAGTTTGCCTAAGTCCGCTAAGGCGGTAGCGTCATTTGGTCAGTTTAAAGCCGTAATTGATAAGTCTAGTCAGTCGGGAGCCTAATTAATGACACTATTGGAAATAGCAAAAACACACTTATCCACAGCCTCTTACAGCGTACCCGATTGGATGTTAGGTGCGTTTTGCCGTCGTAGTATTAGTTTTGCTGATGGCCTAACCGATACAGACACACGTGTCTTTTGGTTGCAAAGCCGTGGTTTGACCATCGATTTGCGTTTACCTCTCCCACGTGATCAACCCGCGCTAACCGACCATAGCGATGCGATACGCGCCATGTCGGATTTGGAAGGGTGGTATGCCCATACCTGCTGGGAGAATAACTTATTGAGCTGGTGTAACGGAGCGAGCTATCAGCTGCATAACCGTTGGCCTGAGCCCGCTCAGCTTCGGCGGGTGGGTAATTGTATGGTGGAGTTTGCGCCCAGTGGTGCATATGTTGAGGATTGGCGGTTGCTCAACGAGAGCAGTAAGGGGCCCCTTATTGGTTTAGAGCTGGAATCTGAAATGGATGTGGCATCAGGGGTTGTGAGTGCCCGGCAAGGGGCGCTCATCATTAATGGTGAGTATGCGGGAATGGTACTTGGGCGCACCCACACGGTTCTGGAAACGGAGTGGATTGCTAACGGTCGTCGCTTAAAGGAGGTTGTGACTGCGCAGCCTGATCATGTTGAAGCCTTATTAAACTTTCAAACTGTAATCGCTAAACGAGCGGCTGATGGACGTTATTGTGTTGAGCACTCGCTCGATAGTAATCGCGTAGGGGACTTTTTAGCGTTTGACGGTTTTACTTATGCTCAATCAGAAAGAAAGTTGATACAGCGTTCACACTACGAAGGGCGCGAGGTCGAACGGGTGTGGCGGATAGACTGTCTAGAGGCTTCGTACGAGTATTGTCGCTCAACGCCGGTTAACAACCCAAGTATCCGTCAATGGCGCGCTGGCGAGAGCCCTACGCTTGATCGTTATACCCGAGCCGTTGAAGCTTAGACTTCTAATCGCCCTTTGACGACGGTAATGGATGAATGGGCGGAATAATGTAGGAGTTGATCAGTAACCGGCCGTATACAACACCGCGCAGCGTAATCATTTTATCAGCGATCATGTTGAGCTTATCGGCAGGCCCTTGAACCAGAATAATTGATAGCGTGTTGGTATGAGTCAAGTTGACGTTGAGGCTAGAGATAACTTCATCAATAAACTCAAACTGCAAATCATGCAGCTTTTTTTGTAACCCCGGTGTTGAATGGTTATAAACAAGGTTAACGGTGCCCGTCATAACTTCGTGGCCTTGTTTGGCACGATGATCATTCAGCTGTAAATTGATCATGTCGCAAATTGCTTGTGAGCGGCTTTCAAACCCGCGCTCGTTAACCATTTGGTCTAGGCCGTCTAGTAAGCTTTCAGGGAGTGAGATGCTGATTCGACTGAGTTTTTCTTTGCTCATTTTACGTCCTTTAGGCTTGTCCTAGACTCAATCTCGCAGGATGTTGTGGATTAAATGGGTGCCACTATAGCACTTTTATGTAGGTTGTTCTGAGTGAGGGCGCCCGTCTCTTGAGGCGCCCATTAGTTCTTTTTTATGATTGCCTGTGGGCGTTTTTAGAACAAGTGAGTGTAACGTTCAAGCTCCCATTGGCTTACATTGAGGTGATACTCATTCCATTCGGCTTGTTTAACTTTAATAAATTCATCTTTGAGCTCTTTACCGAGGACTTGCTCTACAAAAGGGTCGGCATCAAACACTTGAATGGCTTCTTGGAGTGTTCGCGGTAAGAAATCGATGCCCAACTCTTTGCGTTCAGACTCTGTTAGGTCATAGAGGTTACGCTCTTGAGGTTTGCCAGGCTCTATCCCCTCGCGAATGCCCTCAAGACCGGCGGCTAGGGCTAAAGCTGCAGCTAAGTAAGGATTAACAGCGCCGTCGGCATTCCGAGATTCGCATCGGCCACCGCCCATGGGCACTCGAACGGAGTTGGTGCGGTTATTAGAACCAAATGAGTTAAACACAGGTGCCCACGTAAAGTAGGGCATATCACCTTGGCGAACGAGTCGTTTATAGGAGTTAACGGTTGGAGCGAAAACCGCGCAAAGCGCCGGGCCATGTTTAAGAATACCGCCAATAAATTGGTAACCTAGTTCGGTTAATCCCAGTCCGTTTGGATCTTCTTCTTTGGTGCATTGGAACAGGTTGCTGCCGGTGTCTAGGTCGTAAAGCGACATGTTGAAATGCGCACCGTTGCCTGTTTTATCTGCAAATGGTTTTGGCATAAAGGTAGCCAGCAGACCTTCCTGCTTGGCGTATTCTTTGGCCATTAATTTAAGGAAAGTGAAGCGGTCGCATGTTGTGAGGGCATCCGCATAGTCAAAATCAAACTCAAACTGCCCGTTAGCGTCTTCATGGTCAAAAGAGTATAAGCCCCACCCTAAATCATTGATGCTGGTCGCCATGCGATCGACCCAGTTGAAGTTGCTGAGGAAAGCACGGGTGTCGTAACAGGGTTTTTTAAGCTTGTCGTCTGGATCAGGCGCCACAAGGCTACCGTCTTCATTTTTTTTGAGTAAGAATACTTCGGCTTCGATACCAAGGTTCATGCCAAAGCCCATTTCTTGGGCTTGTTTAAGCACTTTTTTTAATAAAACGCGAGTGTTTAATTCGTATGGCTTGCCATATAAGGTGTTGTCGGCAGGCATCCAAGCAATTTCAGGTTGCCAAGGCAGTTGGATGATATGGTCTAGGTCAGGAACCGATGCAATTTCATCGTCATTGGGTGCCTGGCCAAGGCCATCTAACGCATAACCTGTGTACAGCTCTGATCCGTGTGCCATGTGGTGAAGGTGGTTGATGGGCACAATCTTGCCTTTGGGAGTGCCGTGGATATCCACATAGGTCCCCATACAATACTTAACGCCTTTATCGCCAAGGTTGGATTGGATAGCTGTGATTTCTGCGTCTGTTTTGGTCTCAATCATGTTAATACCTATTTCTCAATGATAGTGACCCGGCTGAGCCGTTAGGGCGGCTAGCCGAAAAATCATCAAGCAGAGCCTGTCTGGGTTACACAGGCGCTGCCCATATTTTCGCCGGGAAGGTTGGGATAGATTATTATCTAGCCGTTATATCGTGCTTTTTTAAGGTAGCCCTGATGGGCTTACTCACCAGATAGCACGCTCTGGTGGTAACTTTGGTTAAGGGGCGCTTCTTCTTTTGCTGCGGTGTGCAGCAGCTCGGTTAAATCGGCCAGCATCCATTCGTATAGCTGGGCGCCTTTCGCTTTAGTGGCGGCGGATGGCTGACCTGTCACACCATTGGTGCTAGTGCGATTGACTGGATGGCTAAAGATACAACCGTCGGTGCGGTCTGGATCATCCGCTGCAGTTAGTTTGTCGTCTCTGACCATGTCAGGGTGCAGAGCCATCATGAGCGCTGTTTCTGCATCATTGGCGTGCCAATCTTCGGCATCATTAAAATGCGCTTTTTGAACGCGTTCTGAAACTCTAGCGGTATGAACGATGGCCACCATAAAGCCATCATGCTTGGCGCGTAGCATTTCGAGAGCACAACGTAATGGCGCTTCATTAGTGACATGGCCATTAACAAAAATTAGGCGGCGAATACCCGCTGACTGTACCCAGTCTCCTAAATCGCATAACACATCAATTAAGGTCTTAGGGCTAAGTGCCATAGTGCCCGGCCAACGTTTCGAGTGACCAATGGAGCAACCGTACGGCAATGTTGGTAGCAAAATGATCGGCGACTGAGCGGCGGCATCACTGCACAAGGTATGAGCAATGGAGGTATCCATACCGCAACCCATATGGGGGCCATGTTGCTCGGTTGCTCCAATGGGGAGCACGGCGGTGTCGATGCCAGACTGAACGGCATTGGCGACCTCTTCCCAAGTCATTTGGTGCAAGTTATACATTAGAATACGCTCCCGACATCAGATTTCACGTTGACCATACGCACTAGGTTCATATGGTCTTCATCATCGTTATCCGTTGGCGGATGGATAAGGTGCTCGATGTGTTGCTTGGTTGCTAAAAATTCGGGCGATAAAAATTGATTGGGGTTTCGTGGCTGCGGTACGGGGACTTCGATTAACTCTTCAATTTCGCCAGGGTTCGCTTTGAGCACCAAAATACGGTCGGCTAGATAAACCGCCTCGTCTAAATCGTGGGTGATGAAGAACACCGTGATATCAATGTTCTTCCAGATTTCCATTAAATAGGCCTGCATTTTGGCGCGTGTTTGCGCATCCAAAGCGCCAAAAGGTTCATCCATCAGTAAAATTTTAGGTTGGTTGGCAAGTGCCCGTGCGATAGCGACGCGTTGTTTCATGCCGCCGGAAAGCTGATTCGGGTAATGGTTTTCAAACTTCGATAAACCAATTAAGTCGGCCCATTGGCGTGCATCCGCCTCAGCGCTTCCTTTATCTTGGCCGCTTTCTATTAAACCGAACATGATGTTTTCTTTAACGGTTAGCCATGGAAACAAGGTATATCCCTGAAATACCATGCCGCGTTCGGGACCGGGCTTTGTTACTTCTTTACCGTCCAGTAAAACCTGACCGGAAGTAGCTGTCTCTAAGCCTGCTAAAATCCGAATGAGTGTTGATTTTCCGCAACCGGATGGACCTATGACGCAAACAAACTCACGTTTGTGGATGCGCAGATTGATATCTTTTAGCGCCGTCACTTTACCATTGCGCGTTGAGAACTCTTTAGTCAGCCCTTTGACTTCCATGGTCACAGGGCGCTGCTTTAAGCGATCAAAACGGTCTTTAACGGTATCGCTCTGTTGTTGGTAGCTAGGTAATTGTAGATCAGACATGTTCGGCTCCTATTGTGTTTTTTGCCAGCGGAACAAGCGGCGACCAATCCATGCCAAGAGCAAATCAATAGTCAGGCCGAGGATGCCAATCATAATAATGGCGGCAAATACGTTATCGAAGTTTTTATATCGGGCTTGCTGGGTGATAAACCACGTAATACCAGAGCTTGTACCAATGAGTTCGGCCACGATTAAATACGTCCATGCCCAGCCCAGAAGAATGCGGGTATCCTTGTAAAGGTCGGGTAAAATGCCGGGAATAACTATTCTAAAGAGCATAGAACGGTTGCTCGCCCCTAAGGTTTGGCCTGCCTCTAGCAGTGAGGCGTCAAGCTTTCGCGTGGTGTTGGCTACAATGAGCACTTGCTGAAAAAAGGTGCCGATGAAAATAATCGCAATCTTAGGTGCTTGGTAAATACCCAAAATAGCGACCGCTAATGCTCCGAAAGCAGGGGCAGGTAAGTAGCGAAAAAATTCTATAAAAGGCTCAAATAACCGCGAGAAGAAATCGTAGGTGCCAGCTAATACTCCCAGCGGAATACCGATAATGGATGAGAGTACAAAGCCCCAGAAGATGACCTGAATACTGCTCCAAAGGCTTTCATGTAACCATTCTTCACTGCGTCGCTGAGGTTCTGTTGTGAAGGCCGTATAAAACGCTGTTGCGACTTCATGCGGTGCTGGTAAATACACAGGGTTAGCCGGTATTCCTTGAGGCGGCGCGGTGCCGGCTTGTATCGCTTTGGCTGTTTCTGTTTCAAATACGGCGTTATCAACGAGCATATCTGTTCGAAAATAAGACACCGATCCCGGCTCTGTAATTTCGGTTTGAGGATGCCAGAAAAAAGGTAAATAACTGACTGCACACCAAAGCAAGATGGGAAGCAAAAAGCTGAACAAGGCCACTGTAGAGCGTGAACGCGGCGGCAATTGTTTATTTACGGTAAAAAGCGACATGAGTCATTCCTGAGCCAAATTTCGGATTCAACTAACATCAAATAGGGTGTTACATGCATGCGTGTTTGTCGGTTAGGTAGCAAAGACTTATCGGCTACCTAACCCTAGGCAACTAATGGGTAAAGATTAGTTGGCCGCTTTCATCAAAGACATATCAATGTACGAATCAATCGGTTGGGCGTCTTTGTACACATCATTGGCGACGTTAAAATCGTCAGCGATTTTGCTTGAGCCGTAGATCGATGTGAAACCGTCCGCTTTTTCAGCAAAGGCCAACGCTTCTTTGGTGCTCATGATCTTAGTACCATCGATAAAGCCTTTGTATTCATCGGGAGATAGTCCTACACGTGCTGCCATAATTGATATGGCTTCATCACGCGTGCTCTCATCATTTAGGTAAGCAACAGCCATATCCCACGCTTTAATGACTTTGGCCCATTCTTCTTGGTGTTGAGCCAAGCTGGAAGGCGTAACTGCTAGCACATCGTAAATTAACCCCGGCTCATCTTTAGATGAGTAGATACGGGTTGATCCTGGAACTAAGGTGAGTGCTTGTCCTGAATTTGGCTGCCAAGCAACAATCGCATCCACTTGGCCAGAAGCCAGCACTTGAGGGGTTTCGTTAGTAGGAACGTTGACCAGCTCAACATCTTTTTCTGTCATACCGTTCTTTTCTAAAGCATTCAGTAACAGTAGGTGCCCTACAAAGCCAATTTCCACTCCTACCTTTTTACCTTTTAGTTCTTTAATCGATGAGATCCCCGGCGCCGCTACAATCATGTCGTTACCGTTGGAGTAATCGTTGATCAAAATCATCACGTTTTGCGCACCGGTAGCGCCAGTGACTAATGCATCACCATTCGTCATAGTTACGGCGTCAAGCTGACCTGCTGCAAAAGCATCCATGCTGGCGACGTAATCGAACCATTCGAATTCGACATCGACCCCCACCTCTTCAAACATATTTTTTTCAATAGCGATTTCCCAAGTGACCCAGCCAGGCCAGTCGCTGTAGCCAATCTTGAGAGGTTCGGCCATAGCCGAGGAAGCCAGTGCGAGGCCTGCGAATACAGTAGCGATCAGTCGTTTAACCATTGGAGACTCCAGAGTTATGCTCAATTACAGGATTTTGGTATTACGATTTTCAATTTCTGTAATACTGAAAAGCATTTAATGTGCCAGTTATAGATGTAAGTGGTTAAGTTTTGTGCAGTAGACGACGCTTGCGAGAGGCGCTCTATATAGATATGGATAAGGTGCATACCCTTGGTGATACCGGTTTTACGGGGCTGACGGTGTATTTTTGCATTTGATTTATTGGTTGTTATTCATACAAAAAGTGATTGAGTGATTTTATTCAATCAGTGTGTAAGGGGAGGGCAACGCATCGTATATGCGATGTTTTAGATGTCGGGTTTGTTCACTAGCAGTGCACTCTTACCGTTAACGTGACTCAGTATGAGGCGCTGAGTTATCTTACAACGCAAACGAGTTTGACCTATAAAGGAGCAGAGTATTAGTCTGTCATTGCTTGAATAGACCTTCTCTACAAACGCGATAATTGCCATGAAATTAAGATTGCTTATTCTTTCTATGTTTTTTTTGTTAACGGCTTGCTCTAATAATGGAGACACAGATCACGTGCTAACGCTATGCAAATAACCCGCAGTAAAACCTTCACCGCTGATCGCGCCTGGGGTGCGAAAGACATTGCCAACATGAATGGCATCACAACGCGCCTGCATTGGACGGACCAACCGTATCAGTGGCATATCAACGACGGTGAAGAGGTGTTTGTTGTATTAGATGGTACTGTCGAGATGCGTTACCGACTAGACGGGAAAGAGCACTCGGTTTTACTCGAGGTTGGCGATATTTTTTATGCCTCGGTTGGCACAGAGCATGTAGCGCACCCGCAGGGTGAGGTGCGCGTTTTAGTGATCGAAACAGAAGGTAGTGTGTAGCAGATCAGGAGCGCTGTATAATCAATGTTCACTACTGATCGCATTGAGCCAACCTTCCATGACTTATCTGTTTGTTATTACTATTCTATGGGCGTTTTCATTTAGCCTAATCGGTGTTTATTTAGCTGGCCAAGTGGATGCTTGGTTTTCCGTTTTTATGCGTGTTGCGTTAGCAATGTGTGTGTTTTTACCGTTTTTGAAATTCCGTGCGGTACCCGGTGGCTTAGCGCTTAAGTTAATGGCTATAGGTGCGATTCAGTTGGGGTTGATGTACAGCTTCTATTACCATTCATTTCTTTATTTGACGGTGCCTGAAGTTCTGTTGTTTACGGTAATGACGCCTATTTTTGTCACCTTGCTTAACGATGCCTTGGATCGGCGTTTTAATGCTCGGTTTTTTATTGTGTCGGTTATCGCGATCCTAGGTGCGGTAGCAATCCGTTATGATGGAATTAATAGTGGATTTTTGACCGGGTTCTTCATCGTGCAGGGCGCGAATGTATGTTTTGCGTCAGGGCAGGTATTGTACAAACGATTAATGGCGCACCATGCTGATATTCCACAGCATACGGTTTTTGGTTACTTTTTTATCGGTGCGTTTATGGTAGCCGCCATTTGCTTTGTAGCCTTTGGCGATATGAGCAAGCTACCGACTACGCCCATTCAGTGGGGAATCCTCACTTATTTAGGCGTCGTAGCCTCGGGTATTGGCTATTTTGCTTGGGATAAAGGAGCAACACAGGTGAACGTGGGGAGTTTAGCTGTGATGAATAACCTGCTGATCCCCGCTGGGATTATAGTTAACGTGGTCATTTGGAATCGGGATGCCGATATTTTAAGGTTGAGTATTGGTGCGGGAATTATTTTGTTGGCATTGATTATCAACGAGCGCTTTGCAGACCAATCGCGTAAAGCGATACAAAGTTAGGCCGGTTGCCGGCTTATGCATGTTTTAAGGATATTATGTTCGCTATATTGACGACGCTGACGCTTGTTACTGTTTGTTTAGTCGTGGTTACCGTTTTACCAATGACACGTATCACGCATTGGTTTGTTCGTGATATGGACTTTCCACGCTTCCAAATTGCGGTCGTGGCTATTGTGCTCATGGTGGCGCAAAGCGTGGTTCTCGATGCGCACCATCCTTTACGTTGGCTATTAGCGGGTGTGACATTGATCTGTTTGGCTGTGCAGCTATGGTGGATCTTGCCTTACACCCGGTTATGGAAAAAAGAAGTAAAGACCGCGTCAGAAAGCGATCCTAGTCAGCAATTAACGATTCTGACCTCTAACGTGCTCACGCCTAATCGAAATGCAGAGGCTTTAATTGACCTCGTTCATACGCATAAGCCTGATATAGTTGTAACGCTGGAGTCGGATCAATGGTGGCAAGACCAATTAGCGGTGCTGGAAACAGAGCTTGCGTACAGCGTGAAATGCCCGTTAGATAATTTGTATGGGATGCACCTTTACTCGCGGTTACCCTTTGATGAAGAAGAAGTCGCCTTTTTGGTCGAAGACGATGTCCCCTCTATTCATTTGCGCCTGCAGCTTCGCACGGGCGATAACGTTCGTATGCATTTTATCCATCCAGCGCCGCCCAGCCCTACCGAAAATACATCATCCTCAGAGCGTGATTCCGAGTTGGTTATCGTGGCTAAAAGTGTGGCAGAAACCACAGAACCCGTTGTGGTAACAGGGGATCTAAATGATGTTGCTTGGTCGGCTACCACACGCTTATTTCGTAAAATTAGTGGGTTGCTCGATCCGCGCATAGGGCGCGGTATGTTTAATACCTTCCATGCGGATTATTTCTTTTTGCGTTGGCCGCTTGATCACCTTTTTCACAGTGACCACTTTACGTTAAAGTCCATTCAGCGCCTGCCATCGATAGGCTCAGATCATTTTCCATTGCTGACGACACTTGTTTTCACACCTATTAACGGTGCAGAACAAGTTGGCTTAGCATGCGAAGCCGACGATAAAGCGTTAGCGCAAGCTATCGCTGACGATCAGCAAGTGGAAAAACATGATGTTCCTTTGCATTAAGCATTCTTTATTTAGACAGTAAGGTCGTTTCTAGCTTTAGGATATTAAGCAACAGCATAGTGTGCTTATTAGCGGATGAGCCAACGTCACGTTTAGATCCGATTACCGCCAAAAAAGTCAGTGCAATGCTGGTGACTGCTGCTCAAAAGCAACGATGCGCCGTGATTCTAGTGAGCCATGATCCTGACTTAATTGATCATCGGTGCGACCGAGTTATACGTTTATCAGCACTTTAGTCGAGAAATATCGCCTTTAAAGTAGTTAAATCAGACTATAAAGGCGGTTTTACTAGACAATTGCACAAAGGCATTCATAATCGATCACATATTTTGTCGTGTAGAGCATTAAAGCTTCGGCTATCAATGTTCAAACACAGACAAAGAAGTTATATGCACCATCTCATTTAAAATCTGCTTTCGTCATGGTGATACCGAGAGCAGAACCAAAAGACTCACCAAAAGGTAATGAGTACAGATGAGTAAAGGTACAGTTAAGTGGTTCAACGCCGATAAAGGTTTCGGTTTTATTACTCCAGAAGATGGCGGCAAGGACTTGTTCGTACATCACTCTGAAATTCAATCTGGCGGTGGTTTCGCTACATTGAACGATGGTCAGGCTGTTGAGTTTGAAGTTGGCCAAGGCCAAAAAGGTCCATGTGCTAACAACGTACGTGCGATCTAATTTTTAGATCTTTGATCTAAGTAAGAGGGGCTCCCGATAAGGCGGCCCCTTTTTTGTGCCTGGTCTATCGAAAAAAGACTGGCAGCCAGTTAATTCTGGGCTACTTTTACACGGATACGATTTTTTGCCACGCGCTTTTCATGTAGCTCCCCCAGCGCCGCATAGGCTTCTTTAAGGTTTGGCATAACCACAAACGCAAAGCCTTTCGACTTTCCTGTTTCCTGATCTAAAACCAGTGTGCATTCTTCAACGCTACCGTAGGCAGTAAAGAGTTCACGAATTTCGTCTTCGGTGGTGGTGCGAGACAGGTTACGTACTAAAAGTTTCATAATGAGCCATCTGTTATAAGTTCCGTGTGCCAGTATCGCAATATCCGTTGAGCAGACCAAGCGATATCGGAACTTACTCATCCACAGTTGTATTGTGAGTAATGGCTATAGTATGGTGCGATTCATTTAAACGGCTCGACGTTTCAAATAGCTGCGATAGATCAGAGCCAAAATGACCACGGCGATCATGATGCCGATTTCGGTGACAAGAGCCCCAGTGATTGCCGCTAAATAGTTATCAGTGGTTTTGAGCACTTCGTACATCACTGTGCCTAGCAAGGCGGCACCGAGTCCGAATGCAGATTGTTGCACAGTGGTTAGCATTGCGCTGCCACTGCCTGCATCTTCGGCTGGTACTTCTGACAATGAAATTCTGAAAAAGCTACTGACAATAAATGACTGGCCAAAACCAATGAGCATAGTGGCGGCTAGTAAGTGTATAGGTTGAACCGTTGGCCAAAACCAATGGAAACTGATGATCAAACCTAACAAGCCCGGTATTTGAATGCCGCAGCCGAGTAGCAAGGTATTCATTTGTCCAAAAACAGCGGTTACCCGTGCGCTAATCAATGACCCTACAAAATAGCATAAGCCCATTCCAATAAACGTGTTACCTGATTGAAGTGGTGTAAGTCCTAGCCCGCTTTGTAAAGTGAGAGCGACTGAAAACATATAGCCGCTCCAACATGACACAAACAAAACGCATAAGACTAAACCGAATTGGATAGAGCGTAAGCGCAATAAGCGCGGCGGTATTAAGGGGGCGCTTCCTTTTAGCTCAATACGCTGCTCGGCTTTCCAGAGCAAAATGAATAACGGAATGACCATCATCAGGACAGCAATAAGTGACCAAGACCACTCAAAGAGAGGGCCTAACGACACAGGGATGAGCAAGCATAAAATAGCGGCAGCTAATAGCGTGGTGCCCAGTTTATCAACGCTGGAGGCTTTTTCCGAAAAAGTATTTGGAATAAGTGAGCCTGATAATGACAAAATGAGTAGGCATACAGGGATGTTCACTAAGAATACATTGCGCCAGCCTAATCCAAACAGATCGGCAGATACTAACCAGCCGCCTAGTACTTGGCCAGTAACGAAGGATAAGCCGCCAATGGCACTGTAATAACCGAGTGCGCGTGAGTGCGATCGGCCGGTTAAGCAAACATGAATAGTCGACAAGATTTGCGGAACCATCATGGCGGCACCAACCCCCTGAACAGCGCGGGCAATCAGTAGAGTTAACATGTTGGGAGCGAGCCCGCAGGCCAAGGATGAAACGCCAAAGATGAGCACGCCTATGCTCATTAAGGTGCGGCGACCATAGCGATCCCCTAAACGTCCACCCATGGCTAAGCAGACCGCAAAAAATACACCGTACACGGCCACCATTAATTCTAACTCTACATGGTTGGCATCTAATGAAGCGGCGATGGATTCCAGCGCAACATTAACGATAGAAAAGTCGATTACGGGTAAAATCTGACCACCTAACAACAGGGCTAGCCCAGCGGATGTTAGAGAATTTTTGGGTGTGCTCATGTATATCCTAGAACGCGAAATCAACGCGGAATGACGAGTCAAAAAGATTCAGTGTAAGCGCAGGATAATCATGAGGCTACCGACAAAGCTGCAATAGTGAGTTTCGTTATTTCGCGGCTTCTGAAAGTCCCTTCTCAGCATTCAATAATGCTTGCTTGCGAGTTAGCCCCCAACGGAATCCGCCTAGGCTACCGTCACCGCGTAACACCCGATGACAAGGAATAAGTACGCCAATCCGATTAGCCCCACACGCCGATGCGGCGGCCCTGAAGGCTTTGGGGTTACCAATGTGAGTCGCTAGTTCTGAATAACTGATAGAAACGCCAGCCGGGATACGAGTGAGATACTTCCACACTTTGATCTGAAATGCTGTGCCTCTCATGTCCAGAGGGATGGAGGGCAAGGGGGCTTGGCTTGCTAAATGTTGATCCAGAGCGTCTATCCAATCATCAAGCTCGCGAGAAGCATAGGCTGTTGATGGGATGAAGCTCGCCTGGGGAAATTCGTTAACCAGCTCATCGAATAAGATAGACTCGCTCTCTCCAAAAGCCGTATAGCAGACACCCTTTTGCGTTGCAGCCATCAACAGCAAACCTAACGAAGAGTCGCGAAAAGCATAGCTGATTACTTCGCCTGTTCCGCCGTCTTTATATGAGCTGGGAGTCATACCCATTTGGCGAGAGGCTTCACCGTAGAGTCGGCTTACAGAGCTAAAGCCTGCTGCAAATATAGCATCCGTCACCGTTGGCTCAGTTTTTAGTAACGACTTAAACAACTCCATGCGAATGGCATCTTGATATTCTTTAGGTGAAACACCCAGGGTCGCGGTAAATAGCCGCTGGAAATGTGACGGCGATAAGTGCGCCAGTTGAGCGAGTCGTGTTAGCGGTAGTTTTTCGTTAGCGTGAGCTTCGATGTGTCGAGCTACGGTAATGATACTCTCGGTAGTGGGCATAAGTGATCACATAGCTTAGTCAGTAATAAGCTTAATGAAACGCTATGGAGGAGAAAATTGCTATCCGTTTCTTGTGCAATTGTAAAACGCCCACAAAATATTAACCTCGGGTTGATACCTTGTGAGCAAAGGGTGAGGGGCTTATGAATAGGGTTATTGCACAGCAACAGAACCATAAGACGGTTCGCACTGTGCTTCATGTAGCGCACGCATGGCTAATGAATTCGGCTTGGTAACAATTGACGCCTCTCTAGCTTCGCGTGCCGCTTCAATATGAGTAATTGAGCCTGTTAAGCTCACTTCACTAGTATCGGTTTTCTTAGCTCCGGTTCTTTCTTCGCGCGGTGGTAGACCAATATGCTCACGGTAGCATTTGCTGAAATGCGGTGTGGAAACAAAACCGCAAGCTGAAGCAATTTCAATAATTGACATTGATGTTTGCTTGAGTAATTGGCGAGCACGTAATAGGCGTAATTTTAGATAATATTTAGATGGTGAACATTGCAGATGTTTCTGGAATAAGCGTTCAAGCTGGCGACGTGATAAATCGACGTACCCTGCTAACTCATCTAACTCGATTGTTTCTTCTAAATTGGCTTCCATCAATGATACGGCTTCAACCAGCTTCGGTTGAGTGGTGCCCAGAACGTAACGAAGTGGTATGCGCTGGTAGTCTGCGTGGTTACGCACGCGATCACAGATAAACATTTCGGAGATACCTGCCGTAAGCTGATACCCATAATCACGTTGGATCATGTTAAGCATCATATCCAGTGGGACTGTGCCGCCACTCGACGTCATACGGTTGCGGTCTAAAACAAAGAGGTGGTTTGTGCAGCGCACTTTTTGGAATTTTTCTTGTAAGGAAGCAATACATTCCCAATGAGCGCTGCAGTCATACCCGTCTAGCAAACCTGCATCAGCCAAAACATAAGCCCCTGTGCAAATTGCCCCAACATTGCAAGCGCGACGGCCCATTTTTTGTAACCAAGACACCTGACGTCGAGAGTAGCTACGGGTGATATTAACTCCACCCACGACAATAATAGTATCGAGGTTAAGCGGGTCGGTCATCGAGCCATCAGGGGTTATGCTAATGCCATCACTTGCCGTGACGGCCTTACCGTCTTCAGTGAGTGTATGCCATGTATACAGCTCTTTACCGCTAAGCTGATTTGCCATGCGTAATGGTTCTACTGCTGATGCCAGAGCAATCATCGTAAAATTTTCTAATAACAAAAAGCCGATTTTATTCATTTTTACGGCCTGCACTTCTGCGGGCTGGCGGTTATGGATATCAAACATGGCATCTGCTCCTAATGAACCATTTTCATAAGTTAGCATGAGCAATTAGCATGCCTAAAGTGCCATTGAGCGCAATTAACCCTGCTTTTATTGAATAAGCGTTTAATAAAAAAGGGCTTATGAGTCAGTAGGTCTATAAGTGATAGCAGAATTGCTGTGTAGTGACATGTTACTTATTGACACAAAGTCGCACACAGATTAACCAAGTGTGTCGAAACTGCACTGTGTTGTGGCGTAATTAGGCCTATAGCGGGTATGGCTAAAAGGAATGACGTATAGTAAATCGCCTATATTCTGGCTGTTGTAGAATCATGAATAATAAATCTAAATCTGAAGCTGGTTATTTTGCTATAGCGCGGGAAAGCGCGGATTTTGTATTTGAAGACTTTGTAAGCCGTTATTACAACACAGAGCAACCCGTTATTATCGAGGGTGTAGGAGAAAGCTGGCCGGCTAAACAGCGCTGGACAGAAACTTATATACGCCAAGCACTCGCAAAAGAAACAAAAGCAGAGGCTGCTTCACTTTGGTATTGGATGGAAAGGGACATGTTGTCCAGTGACTATCAAACACCCGAGTTAGTCCAGCGGTTACTTGATGCTTCTAATACGTTTGCGCGTAGCAAAAGCATGCGTATTTGGGTTCATAACCAAGATAATGTTTCTAGTTGGCACTTTGATGGCAACATGGTGAGTGTGTTCAATACTCAAGTCACAGGGCAAAAAGAGTGGTTTCTCGTATCTCCCGACACGCCTCTGCATTGCTATCCGTTTGTGAATTTCGCCATTACGAATGGCAATGATGCCAAATCCCTTATACACAAGCGCTATACCCACTTTATGCTGAATGAAGGCGATATGTTGTATATCCCACCGCTGTGGTTTCATAAAGTGATATCTAAAGCCCCCGAAAATATAAGCCTGAACTGGATAATGACCAAAAAAGAAACGACTGTTTGCAGTAAAACGCTCAATCGGGAATTAGAAAAATACCGCCTTCAAGAGTACCTTTTTAAACATCGTTTCGCGTGGGTTAAACGAACTTCTAAGATGATTGATGCAAAACTGCCAGGTTTTCTGCGATCCAATTGGCGCTATCAGAGTATGATTATTACGCAACAGCCCCAGCGACGATTTGGGTTGGCTCGATATGTATTGGAAGAGCTATCGGCGCTGGGGCGAACGCTGTGGCATGCTAGAAAAGCGCGTTCGTATTACCAACAATTAAAACCCGTTAAACAATTAGATAAGGCTGATATGAATCAGCCTGATTAATTCCTTCGGCTTCTCGCTATACCGACTTAATTTTTTTTATTCTGTATTGCAAAGGGGTGTCTTAAAATCGATAATAATTCAATATTTATTGATTTAAGGCTGAGTGGTGAAAATGAGTTTTGAATGGATTGATCAACCACTAACAGAGCAAGATACATCACGTTCGCCGGTGCGTATTCGTTCCCAAGTGGTCGAGCCTCGGCGCCGCTGCCCTTCTATATCGTATCCGTGGCATCAATGGATTTGTGCGACTCATGGCACGTTGACGGTTATGGTTGATAGTACCTGGTATGTGGTTCCGCCACGTCAGGCGTTGTGGGTCCCCAGTGGAACGCAATACTCATTGGCAACCATGGATGGGGCAGAGTTTACGTGCGTATCCATAGAGGCGACGGTTGAAGTGAACCTGACGGATCACTGCACAATGTTTCGTGTGTCCTCTTTATTGATTGAGCTGTTGGAGGAAGCTGACCATATTCGGCAAACGAAAGAAGTCTCTTCTTATGTGGGTTTATTGCAGCGGATTATTGTTGAGCAACTACACCGGCAAAAAGAGCAGGATTTCAGATTACCGTGGCCATCGAATGAGCGTTTAATCACGATCTGTCAGCAGGTTTATCTGCACCCAGATGATACGCGTACCCTTGAGCAATGGGCGGTACTGTTAGGTATATCGAGCCGAACCTTAACACGGTTGTTTACAGAGGATATGGGGATCTCATTCCGTGCATGGCGTTATCGGTTACGGCTATGTAGGGCTTTGGAGTGGCTATGTCACGCCCGCCCTGTTACCGAAATAGCGCAAGAGTTAGGCTATGCTAACCCATCGGCGTTTGCTTACATGTTCAAAGAATCAATGGGCTGTACGCCCTCGGAATGGCGCAGCCCAGCTCGGTGAACCGTTAGCACTCAATGGTGTTAACGGCTAAACCTCCTTTAGAGGTCTCTTTGTATTTATCCTGCATATCGCGCCCTGTATCTCGCATGGTGCGTATCACTTTATCTAACGAGATGAAGTGATCGCCATCGCCGCGCAATGCCATTTGTGCCGCATTGATCGCTTTTACTCCAGCAATGGCATTACGTTCGATGCAAGGTACTTGGACCAAGCCTCCAACAGGGTCGCAGGTTAAGCCTAAATTATGCTCCAAGCCAATTTCAGCGGCATTTTCCACTTGCTTAGGCGTACCTCCCAGCACTTCTGCTAAACCGGCTGCTGCCATAGCGCATGCACTACCAACTTCCCCTTGGCAGCCCACTTCGGCACCGGAGATTGACGCGTTCTTTTTGCACAAAGCGCCAATAGCCGCGGCGGCTAGAAGAAAGTTAACCACATCATCATCCGTTGCTTTGGGATTAAAGTGCATGTAGTACATGAGGACAGCGGGGATAATACCGGCAGCACCGTTGGTTGGGGCTGTCACCATTCGCCCGCCTGCCGCGTTCTCTTCATTAACGGCCAGCGCGAAGAGGTTAACCCAATCCATGCCAGACAGCGTAGAGCTGATAACATTTGTGTCGCAAGCTTGTAGCAATGATTGGTGTAGCGAATGCGCGCGGCGTCGCACATTTAGTCCACCGGGTAAAATCCCTTGATGGCTCAGTCCACTGTTAACACACGCTTCCATGGCGTGCCAAATAGTTAAGATGCCTTGTCGGATATCCGCTTCTTTACGCCAAACTTTTTCATTTTCCATCATTAACTCACTAATGCGCAGGTCGTGGGTTTGGCATAACGTGAGTAGTTCATTGGCTGTTTCAAACGGGTAAGGTAGCTCTACCTGCGGCACGAGGTGTGCGTCTTTTGTTGCCTCACTCTGATCTAAAAAGAAGCCACCGCCTATTGAGTAATAGGTATTTTCATAAAGAATGCAGTCATCACCGTACGCGGTTAAACACATAGCATTTGGGTGGTAAGGCAAGGGCTCATCATTAAATCGTAAGTCCTGTTTGCGGATAAAAGGCACGGCATGCTTGCCTGCTAAAAAGAGCCGCTCAGTGGCGTCAACTTGCGCGATTTTGTCAGGCAGCGTGACTGGGTCAACAATATCAGGCAGCTCACCCATTAAGCCGGCAATAACAGCGTCATCGGTGCCGTGGCCTTTACCGGTAGAGCTAAGAGATCCAAAAAGGGTAATGTTGATAGCAGATACATGCTGTAGAAGATCGTTTTCGGCCAAGTAGGACGAAAATGTAGCAGCTGCCCGCATTGGCCCGACGGTGTGGGAGCTAGATGGGCCTATACCAATCTTAAAAAGATCAAAAACACTAATACTCATGAGGTTCTCCACACGTTTTTAACGGTTCTTATTATGATGGGTATATTAACTGTTTAAATTATCGTTGATAACGAGAATTGCCGCATACCATAAAGCGACCTTACCTTCACTAACATCGACCTGATAAAGGTGGGTGGGCCGACTAACGCTTAAAGTTACAATACACAGTTATTTTATTGTGCACTGCAAAAAAATGTTTGATAACTAGGTAGGCTTTGTCATATAACTGTTATATGTAGTGTAGCGGTGACAGGAGGCATGCATCATGGAATACGTGCATGAAGAAAGGCTCGATAGGTTACGTGGGATGCTTGTAGGCTTGTCGGTTGGGGATGCCATGGGAGCACCTGTGGAATTTTTCTCGCCAGCTATGTTTGAGCCAGTTCATGGATTTCGTGAAGGGGGACCTCACTATCTGCCTGCCGGCTATTGGACTGATGATACTTCATTAGCTTTGTGCACTGCGGTAAGCCTAATACAGAAAAATGGACACGATTCACTTGATCAAATGATCCGATATAGCCGTTGGTATCGAGAGGGGTTTGCCTCATCGACGGGGATAGCCTTTGGAATTGGCGAACAAACGCGCCGTGCCATTGAGCTGTTTGAAGATCATGGCCTTATTTACGGTGAATTATGGCAGACCATGCTGCAAAACCCCTATGGTGCTGGCAATGGCGCCATTATGCGGTTAGCCCCGGTATTAATTCACTACCACCATGATAGTGAGCTAGCCGTTCGATATGCTAGTGATAATGCCTTTTTAACCCACCCTGACTCACGGTGTGTAGAAACAAATCAAGTATTTGCGCAGTTAATTCTTAATGTGCTTAATTCGCCACCAGGTTTTGATAAATCCTCTTTGTTGTCATTTGATGCGTTGATCACGCTCTCTATCGAATTGGGTGATGAGCTGATGGCTGTATTGAATGGCAGCTTTCGCTACAAAAATGCCGAGCAACTGAATACTGGTGGACAAGTGGTTAACACGTTAGAGGCGGTCTTATGGGCTTTTTATCATGCCTCTTCTTTTGAAGAGGGGCTGTTGGCATTGGTGAACTTAGGAGGCGACTCCGACACGTTGGGTGCCGTCTATGGACAACTGGCAGGTGCTTATTGGGGGTACAACGCCATTCCTTATGAATGGCGAACAGGCCTTTTTGCCGAGCCTGTCATTAGGCATGTAGCCGATTGTTTATGTGGCTACTCATCACCCCAGAACGTACAGCTCCCAGATTGGTTAGTTTAGTTCCACGTCCTTATCAGTTAATTACTAAACACAACCGTGCGTTTACCATTTAAGAAGACACGCTTTTCAACATGGTATCTTACGGCGTTAAAGAGCGTGATCCGTTCTATATCTTGTCCCTTAGAGACGAGGTCTTCAGCGTAGTGGGCGTGATCAACCGTTTGTATACCCTGTGTGATGATGGGGCCTTCGTCCAAATCGTTGTTCACATAGTGTGCCGTAGCGCCTACCATTTTTACGCCTTTTTCCCATGCTTGATGATACGGTTTTGCGCCTTTAAAACCGGGTAATAATGAGTGATGGATGTTGATAGCTTTGCCGTCAAGCGCGTTGCACATGTCAGGAGACAGCACTTGCATGTAACGGGCTAGTACTACAAGGTCGGCGTTGTACTTATCGATCAATTTGAGGATTTCTGCTTCTTGCTGTGGCTTAGTATCTGGTGTGATGGGTAGATGGTAATACGGAATACCGTGCCACTCGGCCAGCGGCTTTAGATCAGGGTGGTTGGAAATAATCACCGGAATGTCGATTTGTAGTTGCCCCGTGCGGTGACGGTACAAGAGATCATTGAGGCAGTGATCAAACTTAGATACTAAAATAGCAACCTTTGCTCGGTAACCTGGCGGAGTTAGTGACCATGTCATGCCGAATGGTTTGGCTCGCTCAGCGAAGGCGTCATTGAAGCCTGTTTCAGTAAAGGTTTCGTCCTGTGGATGAAATTCGATGCGTATAAAAAATTGCCCTGAGACGCGATCATCAAAAGAATGAATTTCATCAATGTAATTTCCGCTGTCTGCCATAAAACGCGTTACAACATCTACGGTTCCAATCAGGCTTGGGCAGTGGGCAGTAAAAATCCAATCATTCGTCAGTTTAGGCATGCTGTGTCCTCATTGGGGTGCGGATTACGTCCGCACCACTAAGCCGTATTCTTGGCTGGCGGCTTGAATCCAGAGCCAGATGTAGTCTGAAAAGCTGCGGCGTATTACGAGCTGATAACAGTTTTCCTCGGTATGGCTGAGGATGGCCGTCGTTTTTGCAAATAACGAACTCGCCACCTTGCCGACAGGGAAAACGCTCGGGTGTACGTCCAGCGACATACTCTTTTTTAGCACATTAACAGCGTCAGGACCGCTTAGTTCGATCAGTGTTTGACCTCCGCTCACGTTAACAATGCTGTAATGGCCCGTGATACAAGCGCGTAATGACTGTTCAACGGCAAAGGCTTGGCTGCTTGGTAAAATAACAAGCCACTCATCGGGGCTGATCCATCGAATAGAGACATCGTGGTGAGTGACCATACTTAACGGCGTAATGGGTAGTGGAATACCTAACACTGACGCACAGCCTTGCATAAAGCTCGTGTTACTTTGGCTCCCTCTGAGTGTGAGATGCCCCAGCAAAGGGAGTTCACGAAAGATGACATTCCCCTGAGCAGGTCCCTGTGACGCATGGGTGGCTAGATCCGCGTGATGTAAGGGGGATTGCCCAGCAACTTCGGGAGGTTGTTGGTTCAAGCTTGCGCAGTGGTGTTCATAAGAAGCGGGTGCTTGCGGTGTATTCAGATCAGACATGCTGGCGTTCCCCTTTAGGATCGAGAAAAATTGGACTGCAAATTTCAGCTTCTATTACGGAACCGTCGCGCTGAGGGTAGTAAACGGTATCGCCTATTTTGTTGAGGCCATCACGAATAAAGCCCATGGCGATGCTATGACCTAAATTTGCGCTGTAGTAGCTGGAGCTAACATGGCCTAGCATTTCCATAGGTACTGCTACCTCTGGCGTGGCAACGGCTTGTGCGCCTTCAGGAATGACTTGGTGTGGATCTTTAGTTTTTAAACCGACCAGCTGTTTACGGTCTTTGCGTAAGTTGTCCTCACGGTGCATACCGCGTTTACCAATATAGCTAAATGGTTTGCCGTCAGACACGCACCAGCTCATACCTAAGTCGTGAGGTGTCACGGATCCATCAGTATCTTGGCCGACAATCACAAAGCCTTTCTCAGCACGCAGAACATGCATGGTTTCAGTGCCGTAAGGTGTGAGGTTGTATTTAGCACCCTGTGCAAACAGTTTTTCCCATACGTGTAGTCCGAAGTTGGCCTGGACGTTAATTTCGTAAGATAGCTCCCCCGTAAACGAGATTCGGAATACTCTGGCAGGAACGCCCGCTACCGTGCCGGCTCGCCAATCCATAAATTTGAACGCTTCTTTATCGAGATCGATATCGTCACATAATTCAGACAATAACGCGCGTGAGTTTGGCCCTGATATGGTCATCGTTGCCCAATGATCGGTTACTGATGTGAAGTACACTTCAAGCTCAGGCCACTCGGTTTGGTGATAAAGCTCGAGCCATTCGAGGACTCCCGCCGCTCCGCCTGTCGTGGTGGTCATCAAAAAATGGTTCTCACCTAGGCATGATGTCACGCCGTCATCAAAGACCATGCCGTCTTCGTGACACATGAGTCCGTACCGGCATTTTCCAACGGCTAGTTTTGCCCAAGCATTACTATATACGCGCCCTAAGAACTCACGAGCGTCTTTGCCTTGGATATCTATTTTGCCCAAAGTTGATGCATCTAAAATGCCGACGCTGTTACGCGTTGCTTGGCATTCGCGGTTCAGCGCTTCTTGCATGGATTCACCTGCTTTGGGGTAATACCACGGGCGTTTCCAGTTACCTACATCCTCAAATTTAGCCCCGTGTTCTAGATGCCAGCTATGCATGGCAGTGTAGCGTTCCGGGTCGAATAGAGACTTACAGTGCATACCGGCAATGGCACCAAACGTAACGGGCGTATAGTTTGGGCGGAAGACCGTAGTACCGGTTTCAGGGATGGTTTTTCCGAGTGTTTGGGCGGTGATGGCCATACCGTTAATATTGCCTAGCTTGCCTTGGTCTGTGCCAAACCCTAGCGCCGTGTAACGCTTAACATGCTCGATGGACTCGAAACCTTCACGCGCAGCTAGTTGGATACCTGCGGCTGTCACGTCATTTTGATAATCAACAAATTGTTTTGGTGCACGTGAAGGTTTTGCTGTATGAGGCACGAGGAACAGTGCCATTGATGCCGCCTCTACCACCGAATCAATCGACACAACCGGACGGTCGGCTGGTGTTTTCTGGCATGCCAAGATCGCTTCTTGTGCGGCGTTGAAGCCTTCATTGATGACATCATTGAGTGCGTAGGTTGCGTTGATGCCCCCAGCGGTGAGTTGTGAGCGGTCTGGTTTTCCCGGTACAAACGCAATTAAGTCATCACGCCATTGCGGGCGGCTACCTGTATGGCAGGATAGGTGGATAACAGGGCTCCAACCACCGGAAGACGCCACCGTATCGCAGCTCAGCTGTGTCGGTTTACCCGCGACACTATCGCCCATCGCATTAATGGGCGCTACTGATACGCCGGTTACGCGCTTTTTGCCTTGGGTATCAATCACCGCTGATCCGGTAATAACCTTGATGCCTAGCGACTTCGCACGAGAGATCCGGTCTCCTTCGGGGTTTGCGCGAGTATCGACAATAGCAACAACCTCGCGACCGGACTCGTGCCAATCAATAGCCGCTTGATAGGCGTAATCATTGGTTGTCATTAGCACTAGCGATTCACCCGGCACTACGCCAAAGCGATTAATATAGGTTGAAACGGCAGAAGCAATCATCGACCCCGGTAAGTCATTGTTGCCATATACCAGAGGCCGCTCATGCGCACCGGTGGCTAAAATTACTTGATGCGCACGCACCTTATGCATGCGCTGACGTACCTGACCATTTGGCGCTTTATCGCTTATGTGGTCTGTGAGGCGCTGGTGGATGGTTAAGAAGTTATGGTCGTGATAGCCATTCACCGTGGCATGCGTCAGCACGGTCACGTTCGGGTGAGCTGACAAGTTGGCGGCTATATCGCGCACCCAGTCTAACGCGGGTTTACCGTTTATTTGCTCTTTGCTGCTGAGTAACGATCCACCTAATTCGCTTTGCTCATCCGCAATAATGACGCGCAAACCGCTATTTGCCGAAAACAAGGCGGCTGCCAAACCAGCAGGGCCTGCACCTGCGATCATGACATCGCAATGCTGGTTGATATGGTCGTAAGTGTCGGGGTCGGTTTCTAATGGTGATCGTCCAAAACCGGCTGCTTTACGAATCACTTTCTCATACGTTGACCACATAGACTGCGGGAACATAAAGGTTTTGTAATAAAAGCCTGGGGGCATCATCTTCCCGCCGACTTTGCCAATCGCGCCCATCAAATCAAAATTAGCGTTTGGCCAGCCGTTGGTGGACTCGCACACTAAACAATCAAACAGCATTTGTTGGGTGGCACGTACGTTAGGGACTTGAGTTGCTTCGCTGGCTCCTACTTGTAGAATGCCATTGGGCTCTTCAGCGCCTGCCGCTATTAAGCCGCGAGGGCGGCTGTATTTGAAGCTACGGCCTACAATATCAACACCATTAGCCAGCAATGCCGAGGCAATGGTATCGCCTTCAAAGCCTGGGTAGCTTTTGCCGTTGTAGGTAAACGTAACCGGTTTAGCGCGGTTGATTAGGCCACCGGACGGGATGCGGTTTTTCTGAGTCATCGGGGCTGCTCCTTAAAGGGCATCAGCGGTGAACTGAGGCTGTTGGCCTATCAAGTACACCTCTTTAATCTCGTAGGTTACGGTGTCGCGTGTCATGTTAAAAAATTTGCGACATCCCGCGCTGTGGTACCAAATTTCGTGGCGTAACCCTTTAGGGTTAGGGCGAAAATACATATAGTTTCCCCACTCGGCATCGCTGCAGTTGTCTGGGTCGAGTGGGCGTACAATATGCGCTTGGCCCTTGGCGTGAAACTCATCTTCTTCGCGGTATTCCGCACAATGAGGGCAATAGATATGGAACATATGTTGTCTCCTAACCGCTCGTTAGTGCGCCACGCCAGCGGCGCCGTGCTCATCAATTAATTTGCCGCTGTGGAAGCGGAACATAGAAAATGGTTCGGCTAATGGATGAGCTTTGCCTTCGGCCAACGTGGCTGCAAACACATGACCAGAGCCAGGAGTTGCTTTAAAGCCGCCTGTGCCCCAGCCGCAGTTAAAGAACAAACCGCCTACCGGTGTTTCTGAGATAATAGGACAAGCGTCTGCCGTGGTATCTACAATGCCACCCCATTGTCGGTTCATGCGTACCCGGCTGAAAATAGGAAACATCTCAATAATGGCTTGGATGGTATGTTCAATAGTGGGATATGACCCGCGTTGGCCATAACCTGTGTAGCCGTCAATACCGGCACCAATGACCAAATCGCCTTTGTCTGATTGCGACACATAGCCGTGCACATGATTGGACATAACCACGCAATCGATAATCGGTTTGATAGGTTCAGATACCAGTGCTTGTAGGGGGTGGGATTCCAACGGTAAATCAAAGCCTGCCATTTTTGCTAGCGTGCTTGAGTTGCCGGCGGTGACACAACCTACACGATCAGCCATGATGACGCCGTGTTGCTTAGTCTTAACGCCTTTCACAATGTTGTTTTCGATCACCATATCGATCACTTCGCACTGTTGTATTAAGTCGACACCCAGTGCATCCGCGCCACGGGCATAACCCCATGCCACGGCATCATGGCGTGCGTTACCGCCTCGACGTTGTACAGATGCACCTAAAATGGGATAACGCGCACTCGGTGAGCAATCAATCGCAGGGATCTCTTTTTGCACTTGTTCAGCGTCTAACATCTCGTTATCAATACCTTGTAAGGCGTTGGCGTAAACGAGTCGCTCGTTGCTGCGCATGTCTTGCAGCGTGTGGCACGTATGGTAAACGCCCCGCTGAGAGAACATCACGTTGTAGTTAAGATCCTGAGACAGGCCTTCCCACAGTTTCATGGCGTGTTCATATAAACGTGCTGACTCATCCCACAAGTAGTTGGAGCGGACAATGGTGGTATTACGTGCCGTGTTGCCGCCACCTAACCAGCCTTTTTCGAGCACGGCAATGTTAGTAATACCGTGCACTTTCGCTAGGTAATAAGCTGTGGCTAGCCCATGGCCGCCGCCACCCACGATGATGATGTCGTATTTTTTCTTGGGCGTAGGGTTACGCCACTGGCGTTGCCAGTTTTCGTGGTGGGTTAGGCTGTGTTTTAACAGTCCAAAGCCTGAATAATGCTGCATTGTGTCAGCTCCCTAACGGCCCGCTCGGCGGGTATGTAAAGACGGTCGATAGCGAAAGGGTTAGCAGTACCTATCGCATTAGAGCGATGGTAGCCGTGGGGTGGGTTAGGCTAATGTGTCGCAGCGCCTTAAGAATGTCCGAAAACGACAGAGGGAGAAGAACGATTAGTATGTATTTACCCGAACCTTAGATACGTCCCGCTTCATTCGTTTGTATTGAGCGATATACATTCACTAAACCGAAACGCTTTGTTGCGCGTTTTAAAGCACCTGCACATAGCAGTTTTTCGTGGAACTAAGTAACATAATGCGAATCATTATCTTTATCGTTGTTTTGTTGGGCCTTATTTCTTATCAAAAGGATTGATCGTTATGTTACCGGTGTCACGTTTAATACGTTCTGTTTCTGTTGTTGCCTTAACGGCTAGCGCTTTGTTGTCTGTATCGCTTGTGCACGCCGATGATGAGCGAACCTTGTCCACAAAGTTTGGTGATGTAACTTTATCTGGCGATCCGCAGCGCGTTGTTGTACTGGAAGATGAAGCGTTGGATACGGCGTTGGCGCTAGGTCTTAAGCCTGTGGCTACTTTAGCTACTCGAGGAGGCAGCGGTGTGCCAGCGTATCTACAAGAGCGTGTAGGTGATATTAAAATTGTAGGTAGCATCCGAGAGCCCAATTTGGAGGCTGTTTTTGCGGTGAAGCCTGATTTAATTATTGCTTCGAGCAATTTAGATAAAAGCCTTTATGAAAAGCTCAGTATGATGGCGCCGACCGTTGTCCCAGAGATTGCTGTTGGCACTCCGTGGAAGGAATCTGTCGCGTTTTTTGGTAAAGCGCTTAACCGTGAAGAGCAAACCCAGCAACGGTTAGACGCCATCACTCAAAGAATGGCTGAACTCAAGGGTAAGCTACCTGAGAATACAGTGTTATCAGTAGTGCGTTGGAATCCACAAGGCCCTATCGTAATGTCCGATAAACTATTTGCTGGCCAGATTTTAGCCGAGGTGGGTTTGAAATCTCCTGCGATAGCGGGTGAGCTAGAAGGGCGACCTCACAGTGACATTTTAAGCTTAGAAAACCTATCCCAAGTGGATGGGGATTGGTTGTTTTTGGCAACGCTCAACAGCGATGGTCAAGCCGCACTTGAAACGGCTAAAGAGCAACCCGCGTTTAAGCGTCTCCAAGCCGTCGTTAATGGTAAGGCTGTCGCGGTTGATGGGCAAATCTGGTCGAGTGGGTCGGGTATGATCGCGGCGGATTCTGTTCTCGATACGCTTGCTGAGCATATAGTGCCTTAGGTCGATGCGCTTCGGGTGCGCCGGTCAGCCGGCGCGGTTGTTAATTCCTGTTAGTAGTATGTCATGCCTTTTGCTTCTAAAGATCCTGAACCGGGATCAGCTTCCAAACATCCTGATGTAGGGACTGTCGCAACATCAATACGGCCAGGCTTCGTTAAGGAGTCTGGCCGATGCTTGTTAGTCCCAATCCTAATCGCACTGATCATTTTATGTTTGGCGACACTGTCTAGCTTTTTAGTAGGGGCGGGTGACGTAACACCAAGTCGTGCGTTAGCGGCGCTGTTTGGGGCTGCTGATGAGGAGGCTCATTTTGTAGTGTTTGAGCTGCGCATGGTAAGAACGCTCTTGGGCGTTACCGTGGGTATTGCTTTGGGGGCTGCTGGGTCTTTACTACAAGCGGCTACGCGTAACCCTCTAGCTGAACCCGGTTTGTTGGGTGTGAGTGCGGGTGCCTCATTTGCTGTGGTAGTGGCTATTAGCTTAGGTTCTAGTGCCGCCGGGTTGCATATTTGGGTGGCCGTCGCAGGTGCCTTGGGAGGGTGCCTATTAGTACTGTTGGTATCTCAGGTACGCGGGGTAGGTGATGACCCTGTACGTTTAGTGTTGGCTGGGGCTGCTTTTTCTTCGATGTTAATGGCTATGACGACCCTATTACTATTATTTGATCAGCGCACGGCTGATGAGATCCGCTTTTGGATTATTGGTGCATTGGGGGGACGCTCGGCAGAGATTCTCTCTTGGACCGCGCCGATGATTTTATGCTCTTTGATTGTGATGTTGGTGTTGGTTAGGCCGCTAGCGTCATTGGCTTTGGGCGAACAAATAGCAACAGGATTGGGTCACAATCCGCGGTTAACACGGTTGCTGACGTTAATAGTGGTCGCTTTCCTAGTCGGCGCTGCAACCGCTGCCGCAGGGCCCATTGCATTTATTGGTTTGATTGTCCCGTTTGCAGCGCGTGCTTTGGTTGGTACTGATATCCGCCGCGTATTGTGGATGGCTGTGTTGCTTGGCCCCTCGTTAGTGTTGGTGGCTGATGTGTTATCTCGACTCGCTGTAAGGCCTTATGAGCTGCCAATCGGTGTGATCACCGCCATTATTGGCGCGCCGGTTCTTGTCGCGGTTGTGCGCAGCCAGAGGATGCCCAGCTTATGAGCTTTAATCCAGGTTCTGAGGCCTCATGCTCACCGTCAGTGCTGCATGATTTTTATCGTTGGCGCTGGCGCGATTACAGCTTTTTAATACTCAAGCGCGGCTTGTGGAGTGCTGTCGGCTTATGGCTTTGCTTGTTAATGCTCACCGGACTAAGCCTGTCCTCGGGTAGTCAATCGCTTACGCCATTGCAGGCGCTCTTAGCTGCATTTGGGGTAGGGGAGCCGATGAACGTATTTTTAGTGCAAGAGCTACGTTTACAAAGGCTGGTTGCTGGACTGTTAACAGGTTTTGCATTTGGTATATCCGGATGTTTGTTGCAAACCTTGGCGCACAACCGTCTAGCTACGCCAGGTATTATCGGCATAGATGATGGCGCTACGGCATTTGCGGTGGCCTCTATTGTGGCCGTTCCCACCTCTTTGGCTCCGCCGATGTTAGCTCTGGGCGGCGCGGCTACGGCCGCTGCCCTGTCGTTTGGTTTAAGTGGAGGGAGCGGCGCACGTGGCTATCGTTTTATTGTTGTGGGGATTGGTGTCGGTGCATTATTTGGTGCGTTAACTAACTTAATGTTGGCTCGAACGGATATCGATAGCGCTAATGCGGCTTATCCGTGGACGGTCGGTAGCTTGAATGCGAGGACGGACGGTCCCATTTGGGCTCTAGCCGTGGGCATCATGGTGTGTTTGCCTCTTATGGGCTACCTCGCAAGGCAGTTAAATACCCTTCGGTTTAGTGAAGCGGTGGCTTGCGGGTTAGGTGTTCATTTAAAGCGCTCTCGTATGCTAACGCTGATAGTCGCCGTGCTACTGACCGCCTTGGCTGTCGCTGTGGCTGGGCCTGTGGGTTTAATCGCACTCGTCGCCCCTGAACTAGCACGCTATTTAAATAGTTATAAGTCGGTACCGCTAATCAATGCCGGTTTAGTCGGTGCGATCACTATGGTGGCGACAGACTTGGTAGGCCGCACGGCGTTATCGCCTATCGAAATCCCCGTTGGGGTGATAACTGCCGTAGTAGGAGGGCCTTACCTGTTATGGATTTTATTGCGGCCCGACCGTCGTTAGCGGTTGATGCTTGGTTGTATCACCTATCGCTCATTAATAGTTATCACAAATAAAGCAGTACTTGATTATGCACAGAAAAATATCCCCGAGTGATGGCAAGCATGTTGCTCCTTCTAAAGACCAAGTGGCTTTACGTGCTGACAATATCCGTGTGGGTTATCGTCATCATGTCATCATCGAGCAGTTGTCACTTACGTTACCGCCAGGAAAAGTAACTGCCATTGTTGGGCCTAATGGCTGTGGCAAGTCTACGCTGCTGTCTGCTCTGGCTCGCTTACGCGAACCCGATAAAGGTCAGGTGTTGCTCGATGGTCATGACATTAATCGTCTACCCAGTAGAGAGGTCGCTAAAAAGTTAGCTTTATTGCCGCAAGAAGCCAGTGCACCGGAAGGGATGACGGCTTTTGAGCTGATCCGCTTTGGTCGCCAGCCGCACCAAGGCATGCTGCGCCAATGGTCAGATGCCGATCAACGCATTGTTGAAGCCGCTCTTGCCGCTGCTGATATCAGTGATTTAGCGCACCGCCCGTTAGATCAGATGTCAGGCGGGCAGCGGCAGCGAGCATGGATAGCGATGTCTATTGCACAAGCCACACCGCTGTTATTGCTTGATGAGCCAACGTCAGCACTAGATCTAGGACATCAAATAGAAGTTTTTGAGTTGATACGTTCTCTTAGCCGAGATGAGAACAAAACGGTTGTAATGGTGGTGCATGATTTGTCATCGGCCTGCCGTTACGCTGATCACCTTATCGCGATGAAGTCGGGTGAGATTGTTGCTCAAGGGTGTCCCTCGGACGTCGTGACGCAAGCATTAGTTGAGACCTTATATGGCGTTAAATGCACATTAATTGAAGACCCCGTCAGCGGTACGCCTATTATTGCTGGTGTATACGCCAGGTAATGTCCCTAATTAAATACAGTTAAATGTTCTAAAAGCGACATTGATGCATTGGTAGCAGTACTAAAGGCTAATTTTTTTTGCAGTTTAGTGATCTGAATCTAATCTTAATTAAAAATAAGCCGATAAGTACATTATGCTAATACATCAGATGCTCAATAGGTGTGCAAAGGAATTGCGCCAACCTTATTTCCTGCTAGGAATGTGCTTGATAGGGATGATGGCACTCAAAGTGGCGCCGGCTTCGGCGGCGATCGTCAATAATAATCATCTTTTTCAGATGAGCAACACGCTTAACCAGAAGGTACTGGCGTTAGCGAACGCTAAAAAGATAACGATAACGGATATAGATGCGCCCATTTTCTCGGGTAAGTTGCCTATCCATTTATATGCTAAATCGCTGGATATTTACGATCAAACCCGTCGTTTAAGTGATGATAACTCGCTTCCAGATAAAGGGCTGCCTAACTCTATTTTGCGGCCTACTAATGTATTAAATTTGTTGTCAGATATTAATGACGTGATGGACAGCGCTTTGCGTAATGCGCAAATCAATCCGCAGGGCTTTGAACAAGAACGACCGCTAGGCAAAAATGCAAATGAAGCATTCAGGGATTTATGGCTACTGTCCTATCGGTTAGCCGCCCTTGTGCCGCCACCAAACGCAATAGAAACGCTTCATCAATTGAATATGATAGAGGCACAAGTGCGCTTAATTGCTACTCAAACGCAATTAACAATACCGAGCGTTTCGTTAGGAGAGGCTAGCGCTAAAACACCGCGGGATGTGATGTTAACCCTATATCAAGATATGCACCTGTTGGGCCGGCTTCAGCGCCAGCTGGGTACAGAAGCCATTGCACCGGGCGCCTTGCGAAGTGGGGAGTTGGGTATGGCTGATATTTATGACACCGCCAGAACCTTGCTAGCCGATTTACATCGGATGAAAACATCGCTGTCTATTGATAACGCTGCAAAGAATATCCCAATGCCTAAAACCGCGTCGCTCAACGATTTATACAGCCGGGCACAATTGGTCCATGATTTACTTTTGTCACTGACGGGGTCGTCGTTATGATTCGCTTATCGAACTTACCCTTGGCTGTAAAACTGAGCCTTGTCCCGGGAATTATTCTTATTTTGGTTCTTATCCACAGTGCTTATGTTACGTGGACTTTACAGGGGATCAATGCGAAAGCTCAGCACTTTTCAACGGTGATAGAACCTAACGCTCGGTTATCCAGCGCCTTAACTACCAATGTTTTGACGCGCGCTAACGTAATCGAGCGCTACCTTAAACACCCTTCAGATGATTTGCTCATGGAATATTCCAAGCAAAGTGAACAGGCCAAGCGGTTATTTGCGGACACCAGTTATGATTTATTGCGCGAGCACGAGACCATTGAGATGGTCAGCAACAAGCTGGATACCTTATTTTTAGATACGCTTGTCAGTAATGATACCCAACTGCGTTACAGCTTGCGGACTATTCTGGAGCAAACAGCCCCAGCGACGTTAGAGCTAAGTAATAATATCCGCGCCACGTTAGATCCATCGATTGATCAAGTGTTAATCCAATGGACAATACAAGTCAGTAACCATTTGCAAGCCGCCATTATTAATTTAAATGCATTTGTGAACAGCCCATCAGGGACTGATTTTGATGCTTATAAAATGGAGTTGTACGGTGCACAAAACGCCGTGATGGATCTGCGAGAACGCTTGCGTCGTACCGAGCAAGTCGGGTGGATTAAAGCGATGGATGCGAACTTAACTACCTTGGCTAAAAGCGCTGCAATGATTGTGAGTTTGGTTGAGCAGCAAGAGCGTATCCTTAACGATCAAATAGCGCCGCTGACGGAACAAGCCATCAGTGCTGTATCCCGAGAACAAGATCACATTTGGCAAGATTTAGGGAAAGCCAGTACGCAGATTAGTGAATCCCTTACTAACGAAGTGATCACGTTGTTGATTTTCTCGGCCATTATTGTCTTGGTTGCTGGGGTGTTTACTTGGATTATTTCTCGATTAATTACACGTCCGATTCAGGCCATTGTTGAAACCATGGAAGATATTGCGCAAGGAGGAGGGGATTTAACCAAGCGTCTGCATTATTCAGGCACAGATGAGCTGGGGCGTTTGTCGGAGGCCTTCAATAGCTTTGTCGAAATGATCAGGAACATTTGCACAGGCATTAATGCGACTACCAATAACTTAAGCGTCTCTTCTACTCAATTGCAAACCGCCGCAGTACAGGGGGAAGAAAGCCTAACCCGTCAACAAACCGAATTTGAAGCAGTTATGGGCGCAACCGAAATGCTATCAGATAGTTTTCGTGCTATCGCTGAGCAGACCTCTCAGTTGCAGAATATTGCTAATACTATTGCCAGTGAGGCAAGTGAAGGTCAGCATTTATTGCATGATAATACAGACATGCTAAATCGTTTGGCGGAGCAAATGAAAAGTTCAGCATCAACCATGGGTGAGCTAACCGAAAGTAGCGATAAAATTGCTGAAGTCTTGCAAGTGATTAACGGTATTGCCGAACAAACAAACTTGTTAGCGTTAAATGCAGCCATTGAAGCGGCACGAGCAGGGGATCATGGTCGTGGTTTTGCTGTCGTGGCTGACGAGGTGCGTCAGCTTGCCATGAGAACACGTGATTCAACCGAAGAGATCAAAGTGATCATAGGCAAACTACAAAATGATGCGCAGAAAGCGGCAAGTATGATGACGCAAAGTAATGATATGACGCAAAATAGCTTGGGCCAAATTCAGCAATTAGGGGCATCGGTAACTAATACAAATGAGCAAGTGAAGCATGCGACAAGTTTGATAGGTCAAGTCACACACACGACGGATGAGCAAGCGACGCAGGCTAGTGGGATTGCGAAAAGTATGCAAACACTTGAGCAACTATTGTCTAAGAGCCGTCAACAGGTGAATACAACGTCAGAAAACAGTGCGAGTATCAACAGGTTGGCCGGTCAGTTAGAGACCAATGTGTCGCGGTTCAAAACCGGATAAATGGCGATGATCTTAAAAAAGCCGGGCTGGTTAAACCAGTGCCCGGCTTGCGTATTGAGGGGAGCTCAATAATTAAAATTGATAGGTTAGACCTGCCATAACATTTCTTGAGGGGCCGTAGAAGTTAAAAGTGGCCACAGAACCCACACGCGAGTAATACTTACGGTCAAACAGGTTGTTGATGTTGAGTGAAAGAGATAATTGGTCATTCACCTCGTAACCTACTTTTGCGTCTACTACGGCGTAGCCTGGAGCGGTCAGGCGAGTTCCTGCACGTTCTAAATAAAACTCACTCATTCCCGTTACTCCCGCGCCTAAACTTAGGCCGTTTAGTTGCCCGTGGGTCAGGTTATAGGTAGACCAGAGTGACAGTGTGTGTCGGGGCATCAGCATGAATAAACTGTTATCGTCACCGCTTAGGTTCTCGGTATCCATATAGCTATAACCTGCTAACAAATCCCAATTGTTGATGCTGCCACTGACTTCTGCCTCAAAGCCAGTTACCCGAGTTTTACCGGTCGCCTCTGAGTAATCAGTAATAGCGTTGCCATCACTGTCATAGGGGGTAGCAGAGCGGTTTTTATCTGTCAGCTGAAATACTGATAAGCGACTGTTAATATCGCCACCCAAATAGCTTCCTTTGATTCCGAGCTCGATTTGCTGTCCCTCACGAGGATCAATCATATCGCCATTTTCGTCGGTATCAGTTTGGGGTTTGAATACCTCTGAATAGCTTGCATATAAAGAGTGCGCTTCGTTGAGGTCAAAGACTACTCCGGCATAAGGTGTGAAGTGAGCGCTATCGTTGTAGTCGCTATGCGTCGTTGCCCCTGAAGAGAGCGTGGTTGTGCTGTTATCTAAGTCATACCAACTGAAACGACCACCAGAGATTAAGGCTAAACGCTCGGTTGGACGCAGGGTAACCTTTCCGTAAAGCCCTATTTCTTGCTCTTCACTTTCTACCCGTGTGCTGTAAGTGGGCGCGGTGTAGGCAACATCACTACTATCAAAGCTATTGATATTAATCGTACCCAAACTAGAAGCACCATTACGATAATCGGTATCATAATTTTTGTAGTCGGTGCCGACGACAAATTCGTTCACTTGCCCCATAGCAGAGAATGGCTGGCTGTAACTTGCATCGGCCGATAGCGTGGTTTGAGAGTAATCGCGTTGAGTTGAGCTAAGGCGGGTATTTCCGTCGCTGTCTATCGCGCTACCTGTGTATGTATAGTAGTACTCTGTGTCTCGTTTGGAGGAACGAACAGCCACCCGACCATAACCTCCGTTATCAAACTGATGAGTCAAATCAAAAAACAGATCCGTTGTTTCAGCATCAAAATCATTCCAATCAGAGCCTAAGAAGGTCGATCTATCCCAGTCAATCAAAGTGCCATCAGAGTAAGCTGGGAAGCCGTTAGCCGGTGTTATTGATTTGGTTTGATGCAAAGCGCCGATCGAAAGCAAGGTGCTTTCGTCCAAATCAATATCAAGCGTGCCATAAAAGCTCTGATCATCATTTGTATTTTGATCTATTTCGTTCTGGTTATCGGTTTGAGAGGCGACCAAGCGCCCGCGTACACTTTCAGAGGTGTTCAGTGCGCCCGCCACGTCTGCTTCTAGATTGTACCTTCCCCAACTTCCGTAGCTAGCACTCAAACTGCCTTGGGTATCGTAAGTTGGGCGTTTGCGGACTAAGTTGATAATGCCGCCTAATTCGCTCGTGCTGTTAAATAAACCCGACGGTCCCCGCATGATTTCGACCCGGTCGAAAGCGGACAATGAAGGCAAAGTGCCGTTAATGCTTTGCATTGGCGCAGGCAGTCCGTCAATGTTGTACTCATCGTATTCGTAACCACGAGAGAAAATTGATGAGCGTCCGCTGTCATTGCTCAGCGTGCGTAACCCAGGTGTATATTTTGCGGCATCATCTAGGTTGATAAATCCACGGTCTTCTATGTAGTCGTTAGTCAACACGGTGATTGACTGGGGTATGTCGCGCAATGCCGCTGGCGTTTTTGTGCCGACAGTGGCGGAGTCTACGCTGTAGCCTTGGGTTGATTCGCTAGCAGGCATTTCATAAAGCGCATTACCTTCCACCGTTAGGGTTTGTAGCCGAATGGTGGGTGCCGTTTCAACGGCTTCTGCTAATGCATGACGGGAAAAAGGCGCAAAGCTCAATGCCGTGATCATGATGACGGAGTAAGCGGGTAAACGATGGGGTTTTGAATAGTGACCGAGCTTTAGAGGGGTGTTCTTCATTGTCATTGCACCAAGCATTGTTTTCTCATCTTTGTTGAAGATATTGGACATCAATAGATCGTACATGATAATAAAAATGATAATCTATTGCATTTGGGTGTTAGTCTTCGCATTATTCCATACATGCATTGACGATGTGTTTGCGAAGCAATCAGCTTGCTTTGCGGGGCAATCAAGTTCGCTGCTGATGCTGTACTTCTATTCATAAATCCCGATAACGTAGGGGCTATCTATGCAACCGATTAACCAGACACTTGACCAACAGTACCTGATTAAACATGCGATCAATGTTCGCAATTACCGAATATTTACGCCTAAAAAGGCATCTCGGATAGAAGGCTCTTTACCTGTGGTGCAGGGGTCTTTGTTAACGCAAGAGTTACAACCCGGTTTAGTGCTTCATAAAGTAGATGCGCGTGCGGTGAACGATTTTAGTTTTACTGCCCAGATTGATCCCGGGCTGCGTGTGTCGTTGCTGTTCGCGGGAGAAACGCACCTCACGTATGGTAAGAAGTCGTTGCACATGCATGCCGATACTAGCAAAGCTCATGTTACTGCCTTGACGGAAGCTGATGGCTGCACGTTGGCGTCTCGTAAAGGGGAATATCGACAAGCCGTGAACATCGCTATGTCGGAGTCTTGGTTGGCTAGGCAGGGATTTGATTCGCAGGCAATGCGGCGTGCCACTCATCATCTGGCAGCACAACAAATTAAACTACCAGAGTTTGTAGTGCAGCAGGCCTCTCAACTGTTCAACCAGTTAGATGCTGGTGCGGCATCACGCTTAAGTAGGGAAGGGTTTGCGCTTACGTTAGCGGCGCACATTATCGAAAATTGGCAACAAGCTCCCCTTGCCCAGGGTACCGCCAAAGTCGTTTCTCGTCGGAGCCAGCAGTTTATGGACTTCTTATTAAGCGGCGAGGCCGATGCGCTAACGTTAGAGCAAATTAGCCAAGTTTTAGGGATGAGTGCGGCAACTTTACAGCGTTACGCTCATCAATGCTTGGGTTCTAGCCTTACCCACTTTTTGCGGCAGCGGCGACTCATCAATGCGTGCAAAGCGTTGCAGCAAGAAGGGGTGTCGATTAGCGATGCCGCATTATTAGCTGGTTACAGCCATACGGCAAACTTTGCGACGGCATTTAAACGCCAGTTTGGTGTGTGTCCAACCGATGCACATCGCTACGCATTAACTGATTTATTAATGAAATAACCAAGCCATTTTCAATAGGAATAGCATGCGTGCCATTTACTCAACTTTATGCGGTATAGGATTGCTAACCCATCTAACTTTGGCAATCTCTTCACCGATTTCAGCTGAGCAAGTATCAATGAAGCCTGACAACATCCATCATTTACAGCAAGCGACGCGTCAAGTGAGTGTCGTTGATCCCGTCGTATTACCTGGCACAAAGCAATTAGACTTTTATGATGCTAATACGGATCTAATGCGCCGGGTTTTTATCTATGAGCCTACTTCACCAGCGCCTGCACAAGGTTATCCGGTGATGTATTTATTAGATGGGAATGCTTTTTTTACGATAGCGACAGGATTGAACCGGTTGTTGGATAATCCGAATAAAGGGCGCTTTCCCGTTATCATTGTCGCTATTGGGTATCCGATTGATACGCCATTTAATATAGCGCAGCGCTGGTATGACCTAACGCCTCCAACGGATAAGCCACCGGCATCACCGCTTAAACACATGGATTCAAATTACCGTTATGGTGGCTCGGATGCATTAGGTGTATTCCTAGAGGAGACCATTAAACCTTGGGTTGCCTCTCACTACATTGTTGATAAAAAACGGCAGGGTTTATTTGGGCACTCCCTAGGTGGGTTGTATACACTGAACACGTTGTTGAGCACGCCTAATCACTTTAGCCATTACTATGCCAGTAGCCCATCACTGTGGTGGAATGATCATTATGTATTACACCGTTTTCAAGAGACCATAAAGACCAACGCTGAAACCGCGCAAGCCTGGAATAAGAAGATTCTGTACTTAAGTGTAGGCTCTGAAGAAAAGCCTTTCATGGAAGCGGATCTGTTAACGCTACAAGATGCGTTGAGTCAGGTAGCAGTGCATCCGTCTATGACGGTGTTTACTGGCGCCGATCATGGGACGGCACCGATGTCGGCCTTGGGGGCTGCCTTTAAACAATTTATGGCGACAGATAACTAACCGTACGGGCAATCGTTAGGAATATTCGAGGCCAGCCGTCGACGGGCCCCGAATGTGAGCTAATCCATTACAGGCTGAAGTAACGCTTAGCCGCTGGTAAAGCCGCTTCTCCATCCAGTGTTGTTACGCCATCAAGCCAGCCGTTGAGGACTTCTGGGTTTGTTTGCAGCCATGCTTTGGCGGCTTCTTCAGGCTTTAGACCGTCATCTAAAATGGCACCCATCACCTCGTTTTCCATAGGTAATGTGAAGGTGAGGTTGTTTAGCAGCTTGCCTACGTTTTTACATTCGTTGACGTAGCCTTTGCGTACGTTGGTGTAAACACTAGCGCCGCCAAAGTTAGGGCCAAAGTAGTCGTCGCCTCCAGTGAGGTATTCTATTTCAAAATTAGCGTTCATTGGATGCGGTGCCCACCCTAGGAAGGCAACCCACTGATCGCGTTTAGTTGAGCGTTTCACTTGCGACAACATACCTGCTTCACTGGACTCGACCAGCGTGAAATCAGCTAGGCCAAAAGCATCAGTATCGATCATGTCTTGAATTAAACGGTTACCGTCATTGCCGGGTTCAATACCGTAGATACGGCTTCTAAATTGGTCTTTATAAGTGATCAGGTCGGCAAAGTCTTTCACACCACCATCGTAGGCGGCTTTTGAAACGGCTAACGTATATTTGGCGCCTTCTAAATTTACTTTTACTGTTTCAACGGTACCAGCTTCACGGTAAGCGGCAATATCCGCTTCCATGGTAGGCATCCAGTTACCAAGAAAAATATCGATATCACCATTAGCCAATGATTTGTAGGTGACCGGAACAGAGAGCATCTGTGTACTCGGTTTGTAACCTAAAGCGGTCAGCACTTCACTGGTTAGCGCCGTCGTTGCTGTAATGTCTGTCCAGCCAACATCTGAAAACCGCACTGATTCGCAGTCAGCAGCGACAGCCATGTGGCTCATTGATACAGCAGCACTTAAAACGAGGGAGGCGACTAGGCGTTGTTTTGTCGATGACATCTATGAATCCTTGTAATACGTTGTGTAAAAATGAGTGTTAATACTTCTTAGATAAAGACCGAAGAATCAGTTGCATACGCATCATGGCAGGATGTTTTGCAGTTGCCAACTGTGTGCTATTCGTAAATGTCCATTTAGTACAATAGCTCGATGTGTAAGCTTCAATTATTAGTATAAAAAGATAATACCTTCCCTCGCTGTCGGCCAGCTACTTAGCATGCAGGCATCCAAAAAATACCATTAGCCGTATACAAATCTATCAAAAGTACGAACAAATCTTGCCATGTTAGCAATGACTGAGGCGGTTAGTATGTTAGATACTCGTTTTATAGCAAATGACATTGATTTGGGAGCGCAGGCGGTTGATGCTACCCAGTCTATTGATATTTATCGCTTACAAGTTGGCCGCCACGGCCTGCTCAAAGCTGAAGATGAGCGTCAGTTAGGCCGAGAAATCAATGAAACTATATCCAATTTGGTATTCCATTTAATTAGTAGCGAGGCTGGATTAGATAAGCTTGAACAACTAATGACGGATTACCTTTTTGGTTATCAGAATAAGGACGGTAGTGTCTCTAAACGTTGGGCTATGTCACACGAGCCAGCGTTTATAGAAAATTTGATTAGTAGTGTTATTGATTTGATTCGCGTGACGCGATTTATGAATCAAGAGGACTCAGATGAAGCGACTAATGCAAAACACAACCTTGCCGCTTTACTCAATATGCTATCCATTAGCCGCTCTTATTTAGTGGACTTAATTGATGATGATATGCAGGCCAGCCCATCCCTGCGTAAGCAGCTACGTCGCTATGCACGGTTACGTAATCAATTGGTTGAATCAAACCTGCGCTTAGTGTTTTCTGTTGCGGCTAAATTTAATAGTGTGGGCGTTCCTTATAATGATCTGATTCAAGAGGGCAATATTGGTTTAATCAAAGCGTCGGATCGTTTTAACTTCACAAAAGGGTATCGCTTTTCTACGTATGCGTTGCTGACTATTCAGAATAATGTGAAAAGTGCGATTCAGCGGAAATATCCACTCATTTCACGTCCGGGTTATTTACAAGAAAAAATGAGCATTATCCGCGAAGTTCGCAATGCTTATATTCAAAAAGAAGGCCGTAAGCCAAATCTAGCTGTCTTGAGTGAGCTAACGGGTATCCCTCTATCGCAGCTGGAACGTATTGAGAGTTTCCCTAACTTCAGTGTGCCCATCAACACATCCGGGGCCAGCGATGAAGATCTAACCTTAGGTATCGAAATACCTGATAAGTATCAAAACAGCGCTGCCTTATATGAAGAACAGCAACAAAAACAACAAATAGAAGCCGCTTTGGCCGAGCTTAATCCCCGTGAAAAACAAGTGATTCTTATGCGCTATGGGGTTGGTTATAAAAAGGAATTTACCTTAAAAGAGGTCGCCGAACAGCTATATTTGAGCATTGAGCGAGTTCGGCAAATAGAAAAGAAGGCCATGCGAAAGATTATGAACGAGTGATCGGTGCTCAGGCGCTATTCAGCCCAAAACTCCATCAGGTGCTGGTCCTTTAACTTCACATAGTTACCAGCTGTATAAGTAAAGAAGCTCATTTCTTTTTCAGTGAGGGGGCGTACTTTTTTAGCGGGGCGACCGACATATAAATAACCGCTCTCGAGTGTTTTTCCCGGCGGTACTAAACTGCCGCCGCCAATTACAACATCGGACTCAACTATAGCTCCGTCCATCACCATAGTCCCCATGCCAACTAGCACTCGGTCGCCTATTGTGCAGCCGTGCAATGTCGCTTGATGTCCTACGGTTACATGATTACCAATGGTGAGTGGATAACCGTCAGGGTTGAAAGGCCCTGCATGGGTAATGTGCAATACGGAGCCATCTTGAATACTGGTCGAGTGGCCGATACGAATACGATGCATGTCACCGCGGATAACAGTGAGTGGCCATACCGAGCTATTATCCCCAATCTCCACATCGCCAATAACAATAGCGGAGGGGTCAATAAAAACCTTGTCGCCCAATTGAGGCGTTTTACCTTGGAAGGGACGAATTTTCATACAGCACTCCTTTGTGTCGTTGTTCTACTAACTGCCATCAGTTGTATTAATCTTGCAATGCTCTGATACGTCCCCATTGTATACTAAAGATCATAAAACGCTGCTTAGACGTATAGCGAAAGGCTCTCACATATTTGAAGGAATTTTAGCATGAGCAATCCACTGTTAAACGAGGCGCTACTCCCACCATTCAGCCAGATTAAACCGGCCGATATTAAGCCTGCTATCGAGTCTTTGTTGAAGCAAAATAGAGAAACCGTTGCCCGCTTAACTGCTCACCCTGAATCGGCCGATTGGGATAGTGTTATCGCCCCTTTGGATGAGATGGGAGATCGCTTGAGCAAAGTGTGGTCACCGATTTCGCATATGAACAGCGTGGTTAATAGTGATGAACTCCGTGAAGCTTATAATGCTTGTTTGCCAATTTTATCCGAGTACTGGACAGAGATGGGCCAGCATGAGGGTATGTTTAAAACCTATGAGCAAGTGGCTAAACAAGCGGGTCAATTGAATGCTGTACAGCAAAAAGTAGTTGAGAATAATCTGCGTGATTTTGAGTTGTCGGGTATATCGTTGGCTGATGCCGATAAAAAACGCTACGCCGAGATACAAAACCGTTTGTCAGAGCTAACGACTAAGTTCTCTGAAAATGTGATGGATGCGACACAAGGCTGGGAAAAGCTGATTACGGACAAAGAGCAGTTGGCCGGTATGCCCGACATGGCATTGGCGGCAGCCAAGCAAGCTGCTGAAGCGAAAGGGTTAGATGGCTATTTGTTGACCTTGGAGTTTCCATCGTACTTTCCCGTCATAACACATTGTGATGATCGCGCTTTACGCGCAGAAGTATATGAAGCTTATGCCACACGTGCGTCCGAGGTAGGCCCAAATGCTGGTAAGTGGGATAACTCAGAGATCATGACTGAGATTTTGGCGCTACGTAAGGAAGTATCGCAGCTGCTAGGGTTTGAAAGCTACGCTCATTATTCGTTGGCCACCAAGATGGCAGAAACACCCGAGCAAGTGTTGCAATTTTTATATGACCTTGCCGATAAAAGTGTCGATGTGGCTCGTGAAGAATACAAAGCACTATGTGAATTTGCTCAGTCAGAGTACGGTGCCGACGAGGTTGAATCGTGGGATGTGTCTTATTATTCCGAAAAAATGAAGCAGGCACATTACGCTATCTCTCAGGAAATGCTCCGTCCTTATTTCCCGTTTCCTAAAGTCTTGGCGGGTATGTTCGACATTGCAGGCCGTTTATTCGACATCACCATTGACGAAGTGAGTGAGTTTGATACTTGGCATAAGGATGCGCGCTTATTCGAAGTGAAACGTAACGATGAGATTATCGCCCGTTTCTATTTGGATCCTTTTGCACGAGCTAACAAACGCGGCGGTGCTTGGATGGATGTATGCCGTACCCGTCGTCGTTTAGCGGATGGCGCATTGCAATTACCGACGGCGTACTTGGTTTGTAACTTCAATGGCCCTGTTGGAAATGACCCGGCGTTGCTGACGCATGGCGAAGTAACGACGCTATTCCACGAGTTTGGCCATGGATTACACCACATGCTAACGCAGGTTGAGTACGCTGATGTTTCTGGCATTAGTGGGGTGGCATGGGATGCCGTAGAATTGCCGAGCCAATTCATGGAAAACTGGTGTTGGGAACCTGAAGCGCTCGCTATCATTTCTGGTCATTATCAGACGGGCGAAACGTTACCCCAAGATTTGCTGGACAAAATGCTAAAAGCCAAGAATTTCCAGTCGGCACTTTTTATGGTGCGTCAGCTAGAATTTTCTATTTTTGATTTCCAACTACATCTTGAATACGAAGCAGGCAAAACAGACATCCAGCGCTTGCTAAATAATGTGCGTGAACGGGTATCAGCCATTACTCCTCCGGAATTTAACCGTTTCCAGCATAGCTTTTCGCACATTTTTGCAGGCGGTTATGCGGCTGGTTACTACAGCTATAAGTGGGCAGAAGTGTTATCGGCTGATGCATTCTCTTTGTTTGAAGAAAAAGGTATTTTTGATAAAGCCTCAGGCGAAAAATTCCGTTCGACTATTCTGGAACGAGGCGGTTCTAAAGAACCTATGGAGCTATTTGTAGGGTTTAGAGGACGAGAGCCTAAAGTGGACGCGCTATTGCGTCATTCAGGAATAAAGTAAACTGTGGGTTTAATAGCAGCACCAGAGTGTGACGTATATAAGTGGCATCTGGTGCTGGTCACTCGGACGGTATTGAGGTAGTCATGAGCGCTGAAAACGCGGGTAAAGTAGTTAAACGATTTGTTGCAGGTGCTGTATGCCCACGCTGTGGCGAAATGGACACCATTCGTGTGTATCGAAATGAGATTCGCGAGTATCGTGAGTGTGTCCGATGTGATTATGTCGATGGGCAAAACTTAGATGGTACACCTGAACCAGCTCAGGAACTGGCCACACGAGTTAACCAGCAGAAAGAAGATACGCCAGATACACAAGTTATACAGTTTGTGAATAACCCCAATCCGGGAACCAAACACTAGTTTTTGATGAGTGGCGACTGCTGCTTAGGCAATAAGGATATTGTGATGTGCCAGCGTTGTTTTTGGGCTACGGGTGTAACTGAGCTTGAGACGGTTTACCATGATCAAGAGTGGGGGCGGCCTCAAAAGGATGACCGTGTTTTATTTGAGTTTCTTGTACTCGAAGCGGCCCAAGCTGGCCTTAGCTGGCGCACTGTTTTAGAAAAACGCGAAGGTTATCGGCGTCACTACTTTGATTTTGATCCCGAAAAAGTAGCGCGTATTTCTACCGAAACAGCTGAAGCAATGCTGCTTGATCCCGCCATTATTCGAAATCGCCGAAAGGTAGAATCATCCATCGAGAACGCCCGTATCTTTCTACAAATCCAACAAGAGCACGGGAGTTTTGCTCAGTTTATCTGGCAGTTTGTTGATTATCAGCCGCGTCAGAATCACGTTACCGACTACCGTGATATACCTGCTGAAACAGAGCAGTCTAAAGCCATGTCAAAAGCCCTCAAAAAGTTAGGTATGCGATTCGTCGGCCCAACAATTTGTTATGCCTTTATGCAGGCGGTCGGTATGGTGAATGATCATGAGACAAGCTGTACCGCCTTTTCTGCCTGCTCGGCTGCTGGCGCTCAATTCTCGCTGGACTAATGTGAAGTGGTTGGTTAATGTTGACTGATAATCGTTTACATTAATTGTTGGATGAAAATATTTATGTTCCCTCGCTTATCCTTACCTCTAATGACATTACTCGTTGCTTTTTTCACCCCAGCAATGGCGCTGGCTCATAGTGATATGGGAGGAATGGGCTTCTCGGCTGGTTTTAGCCATCCAGTTTTGGGGTTGGATCATCTTTTGGCGATGCTGAGTGTTGGTATGCTAAGTGCGCAAATGGGAGGCAGAGCATTATGGTCTGTACCCCTGACCTTTGTGGTTGTGATGTTAGTTGGCGGTGTTATGGGGATGATGGGAATACCATTATTTTCAATTGAGTTAGGTATCTCTCTCTCAGTGCTAGTCCTCGGTGTGGCAATTGCATTTGGACGACGATTACCCACTGTGCTGGTAATGGTGGGGGTTAGCTTTTTTGCGGTTTTCCATGGCTATGCCCATGGTCAAGAGATGCCATCAATTGCGCAACCTGTTTTATATGCACTAGGTTTTGCAGCAGGTACAGGCGTTATCCATTTGGTGGGCGTATTGATGGTGCAATTGTTTAAGCAGCTCAAGCAAGGCAGGGCGCTTGTTCGATATTGTGGAGCGGGTATCGCCGGTGTGGGTATTTATTTATTATCTGGTCTGTAATAGCTGTATTTTCCTCATTTAGTTGTAGCCTCGGCCGATAGGTAAGGGAAGACCCTTGGAAACTTCTCCAAGTACTCCTTTATATTTGCTGGCAGAGGTTACACATGTCGCTTTCTCTACGAACTCGATTATTAGGCGTTAGCCTAATATCCGCTGTGCTTATCGTTACCTTTCTGGTGCTGGAAACTAATAGTGTCATGCGTGATCGTATGCTCGTTAATTTGTTGAGGGATGTTCAGCATTTTGCCGGTGCCTATGGAGAAGGTGTTGGCCAATGGATGACAGATCGCCAACGCGCTATGACGGCGCTTAAAGGTGCCATTGAGCGCAACCCATCTGTGGATAAGTACACACTTATTCGACAAGCACATGAGAGCGGCGGTTTTGCGCTGACTTACTATGGTAATGCCCAGGGTGAAATGTTCCGCCAAGACCCCGCACTGGACCAGAACAACGGTAGTTATGATCCTCGACAGCGAGGCTGGTACAAGCAAGCCCAAGCTGAAGATAGCGCAATTATTACAAAACCGTATGTCAGTAAAACGTTACAGGCCTTAGTGGTGACTCTAGCTGAACCCGTGCGAGAGAACGGAAAGATGGTGGGCTCTGTTGGCGCGAATGTCACACTGAATCAATTAACTAAGCAGGTTCAAGAGCTGGATGTACCGGGGAATGGTTATGCCATTTTAGTGGATTTAAGTGATCAGATTATCGCGCATCCTGAAGCAGAGCTACAAACCAAGTCGGTTGCTGAACTCAGCCCTCGTTTTTCTAAAAGCGGTTTGGCTGAAATGATTAGTCAAGATCGTTTGTTTGACGCGACCCTAGACGAGGCCGAACGTTTTGTGTACGCCAAGGCGATTCCTAATACCAACTGGGCCTTAATTTTTGTAATGGACAAGAAGGCGTTACTAGCGCCTGTTAATGCGTTACTTATTAAGCAATCCGTTATTGGTATGCTGCTAATTATTGTATTGGCGCTTGTTTTAGTCTTTTTCTTCAAAGTTATGTTCAAAAACTTAGAAAAGGTGAGCCGAGCCTTGGCAGATATTGCTGAAGGTGAGGGCGATTTAACGGTGCGCATCGCGGTTGATAGTCGAGATGAAATAGGAGTCTTAGCTGATGGCTTCAATCGGTTTGTTGAGCGCTTACACGGTATTGTGAGCCGGTTGAATAATACGTCTATCAGTTTGGCGCAGTCGGCCGATCAGTTCGCCGCGTCAGCGCATAAGCGAAGCGGACGTATTCAGGAGCAGCAAGACGAAATTAATATGGTAGCCACGGCTATCACGCAAATGGCTATGGCAACACAAGAGATTGCCGGTAATGCTGAAATGGCCGCGGTGTCTGCTCAAGAGTCAGTTGCTCTGAGCTCGGGCGGTCAAAAGCAAGTTGAGACAAGTCAGCAGTCAATTGCTACGTTAGCATCTGAAGTTGAATCGGCTACCTCCGTTATTGGGGATTTAGAAAAGCATGCTGAGCATATAAGCGGTATCTTAAATACCATTAGTGGGATAGCAGAACAAACAAACTTACTAGCGCTGAATGCTGCGATTGAAGCGGCACGGGCGGGTGATCAGGGGCGTGGTTTTGCCGTAGTTGCCGATGAAGTACGTGTGTTATCACAACGCACGCATGCGTCTACCGGAGAAATCCAAACAATGATTGATACGTTGCAAAAAACGACGCAGTTGGCGGTTAAAACGATGAGCCGCGGTCAAGAAATGGCTCAAAAAAGCGTGCATGATGCGGATGAAGCGCATCAGAGTCTGGAACAAATCATTACGGCCATCTCGAATATATCTGATAAATCTACGCAAATAGCCTCGGCTGCGGAAGAGCAAACGTCAGTGACCGAAGAAATTAACCGCAATACATCGGCAATTAGCGATGTGGCGACGGATATGGCGCGTGAAGGTGAACAGGCAGCTAAACAGGCGTCGGAACTACGAGAATTAATTCGTCAGGTGGAGTCAGAGGTTAAGCGCTTTAGCTTATAAACAGCTTTTTGCTTTTAAACGCCAGTCATTTTGACTGGCGTTTTTGTTGATGGTGGTTAATGTGACATGGCTGATAACCAAGAACCGGTTCGGCTGAGGCGCCAAAATACAAAGCCACCAGTTAAGGCCCGTGCGACAAACAACGACAGGAAAGCGAACCAAAGGCCATGATTACCCCAAGGTTGGGATAGCCACCACACAGGTAAAAAAACTAAGAATACAGAAACCAGCATGGTGTTTTGCATCGCTTTTACTTGGGTTGCCCCTATAAAGAGACCATCTAACAAGAAGCTCCATACACCCAATAGCGGTAACGCAATTAACCATGGAAGATAAAGAGTCGCTTGCGCACGGACACTCTCAATTGATGTGAGCAAATGGATGATGTGTTGCCCAGCACTCCAAAAGAAAATAGTGAATAGCGCCGCCGTAACTAGTGACCAGCAAGCAGCCGCTATTAAATTGCGGTAGAAGCCGGATAGGTCGCGTTGCCCAATGCGTTTGCCTGTAATCGCCTCGGTGGCATGAGCAAATCCATCAAGGCCATTGGAGATAATCAAAACAAAGTTGAGCAACACTGCATTGGCAGACAATATGTCTGTTCCTTGTCTGGCACCTTGTGCCGTAAAAAAGGCCAATGAGAAGAGTATGGCTAATGTGCGCACAAACAGGTAGCGGTTTACCTTAATCAGCTCGGTGTAGTGGCTTAAGTGCTTTAGGCTGCTCGTTAGTAATTCCCCACCCATGCGAGCCAGCAACCGACGACAAAACCACAACCCGAGGGCTAAACTGCCGTATTCAGCGATAACGCTGGCCAAAGCCACACCTTGAGATGCTAGGCCAAAGTAATAGACGGCAATCACATCCATAATCATGTTGAGTAGATTGGTCGTGATTAACAAAATTAAAGGAATCCGCGTATTTTGGTTGCCAACAAACCAGCCTAGCAGCGCAAAGTTACAAAGGACGGCAGGGGCACTGTAAATACGAGTTTGTGTATAGGTGCGCGCGGCGTCGGTAACGGCTGGTGTTGCTTCGATCCAATAGAGCGCGGCTTCTATCAATGGATATTGGAAGAGAATAAGCGCGCATCCAATCACACAGCCCATCACTAAGGACTGCGCGAGTAGTGTCCTGTTTTGGTTAGGGCGTTGTGCACCTACGGCTTGCGCGGTTAGGCCGGATGTTCCCATGCGCAAAAAGCCAAATGCCCAATAGATAACAGAGAAAAACATACTGCCAACAGCTACTGCACCTAAGTGGCGACTATCCGATAGGTGGCCAATAACGGCGGTATCAACTAGGCCGACTAACGGAACAGTGATGTTCGAAAGGATCATCGGCCACGCCAGAGCCCAGATGGTTCGATGATCGTGCCGAGTTGGTTTGTAGTCTGCCAGTCCCATGCTAAACCGTTAGCCGCTTCGGAAGTAAATACACGCTGATAAAGGCGCATAAGGCGGCTACAACGACGGATGGTCCTGCTGGCGTATCAAATGTCCATGAGGCCCAAATGCCTGCCAGAACGGCCATGCAGCCAATAACCGAAGCAAGGACAGCCATTTGTTCTGGGGTGGAGGCAAGACGGCGAGCGGTCGCCGCGGGTATTACCATGAGCGAGGTAATGAGTAAAATACCGACAATTTTCATGGCAACAGCAATAACAATGGCGATCAAAACCATCAAGATGAGTTTGGTTCTACCGACATTGACCCCCTCAACATGGGCTAACTCTTCATTAATAGTGATGGCGAGCAATGATTCCCAGCAGCGCCATACTGTGACCAATATAAGTATGCCTCCAAATAAGATCCATCGCAGGTCCGCGGGTGAAATAGCTAACAGGTCGCCAAATAGATACTCCATTAGATCGAGTCTAGCCCCGTCTATAAATGACACGGTAACTAGCCCTAACGATAATGTGCTATGAGCCATAATACCGAGTAGGGTATCGGTAGCAATTTGACGCTGGCGTTGCAGTACAACCAGCGCTAAAGCTAAAACGAGGCAACAGGATATAACTGCCAAATTCAAATCTACTTTTAGCAAGATACCTAAAGCCACACCCAGAAGCGCCGAATGAGCTAAGCTGTCGCCAAAGTAGGCCATGCGCCGCCATACAACAAAGGCACCTAATGGGCCTGCTAAAATAGCCACGCCTAGACCACCTAAAATGGCATAGAGCAAAAAATCATACATGGTTTGTGTTTACCTTTTAGTCGCTAATCGCTGTCTTAGTGTTTGCAGTCGCCGGTGTGAGGGTGGTCAGCAATAACATCACCGTGTGTATCATGTTGATGATTATGATGGTGACTATACAAGGCCAAACTATCCGCCCCGCGTTGACCAAACATCTCACGAAAAGAAGGGTCATTACTCACATGCTCGGGGTTGCCAGAGCAGCACACGTGTCGGTTTAGACAAATGACGTGATCGGTAGACGACATGACTAAGTGGAGGTCATGAGAAATCATCAAAACGCCACAGCCGCGTTGCTTACGAATGTGGCCTATTAGGTTGTATAGCTCGATTTGACCATTAATATCGACCCCTTGAACAGGCTCATCTAGCACTAACAACTCGGGATCTTGTAATAACGCCCGTGCCAACATAACACGTTGTGTTTCGCCACCGGAGAGGTCATGCATTGAGTGCTCAAGTAAGTGGCTTGCATTCACATCCTCTAAGGCTGTTCTTATAGGAGCTAGCGCTTTAGTGCGCGTGGTTTGCAAGAAACGCTTAACGGTTAAGGGGAAGGTACGGTCAATCAATAGTTTTTGTGGCATGTAGCCGATGCGTAGGCCCGGTTGTCGCCACACGTTGCCGCTTGATGGCTTAATTAGCCCTAATACCACTCTAACCAAGGTTGTTTTCCCTGCACCATTGGGGCCTATTAGGGTTGTGATGCAATCACGATGCAAGTGCAGGTTAACCTGTTGCAGCACATGGTTGTGGCCAAACTGTACATTGACATCTTTTAGCCGAATGATATCTAAAGGGGCACTCATTCGGGTTGGCCTTTAGTCAGACAGGCAGGGCATGTTCCGGCTATTTCGATAGTTTCTGATTCCACGGCAAAACCAATCTCGGATGCTGTTTTTTTTACGGCTTTACTAATTGCTGGGGATTCAAGCTCTACGGCACTGTGGCACTGCCTGCATATAAGAAAGCTGTTATGGCAGTGGTTTTCAGGGTGATTACAGCCCATAAACGCATTTAACGAAGCAATTCTGTGAACTAGCCCTTGCTCTTGTAAAAAATCAAGAGCCCGATAGACGGTTGGTGGGGCAGAGTTGAACCCCGCATCTGCCAGTGCCGGTAAAATATCATACGCACCTAATGGCTTATGGCTTTGCCATATAAGCTTGAGTACCAGCTCACGGATCGGTGTTAACCGTAACTGTCGGCTGCGACACAGTTCAGCTGCATCGTGCAGCGCCTGATTGATGCAGTGCCCGTGATCGTGCTCGGGCTGAAAGGCAATATCGACATTTGTCATGGTGGTTATCCGTGATCTCGGTTAGCGGGAGATGAGTATGTTATATAATAACGCTTTTGGTGCTCGACTATGAAGCCTAGCGGGCTAAAAGATCTGGAGTACAACTAACGAGCCTTAAAGCAACGACAAAATAGCAGAGAACGCATAGCTAGTTAAATAATGTTTTGTTATATTATAACAGTAACTAATTATGGATTTGAACATGCGCGCTATATCTCGATTCTCTTCTCTTTTAATGCCTTTAGCATTAGCTTTTTCAATTAGCTTTCCTGCTGCTCATGCTAATCAGGAAAAGCCACCGTCAGTAGTGGCCAGTATCATTCCAGTACAACTGATCGCCAGTGACTTGCTCGATGGTATTGTTGAGCCGGAGGTTTTATTGCCTGCAGGTGCTTCACCACATCAATACTCGCTTAAGCCTTCGGATGCTCGCATGCTGACTAATGCTGATGTTGTGATCTGGATAGGCCCTGAATTAGAGCGATTTTTAGTAAAGCCGTTGTCGCAAACGAGTGCTCTAACCATTAAGTTATTAACAGAAGAAATGATTCACTCAGGCGAGGAAGATGTTGACGAGCACGAGCACCATCACGAAGAAGGCCACCATGAGGAAGATCATCATGATGAAGAGGGAGATGGTCATGACCATGGAGGAGTAGATCCTCACATTTGGTTAGATCCTCATCACGCACTGGCGATAGCCGATGCCATCCATGCTGCGCTTGTACAGCACTTCCCACACTTAAAGGCATTGCTGGATCAGAACCTTGACCGGTTTACGGCATCATTAATTCAACAAGATAGAGCCTTGATGTCGGCATTCGCACCGTTGTCTGACCGAGGCTTCCTCGTATTTCATGATGCGTACGAACGCTTTATCGAACATTACAACCTCATGCAACTGGGTTCTGTAACGATTAATCCATCGCGCAAGCCCGGTGCAAAACATCTAGGCGAGCTGCGAGACACTGTTGAGTCCAGCCAAGCGGTATGCGTGTTTAGTGAGCCTCAGTTCAGTAGTGCCGTTGTCGCCTCTATTGTGGCAGGCACGGATGCTAAGGTGTCTGAAGTTGATCCGTTGGGGCAGCATGTGGTTTTGGGTGCAGGGGCTTATCAGCGCTTCCTGGCTGATTTTGCGCAACCATTTTATACCTGTTTAGCCCCTTAACATTGCTCGTTTATTAGACAAAAAGCCGCTGTATTTTGCGGCTTTTTATGGCTTGCTAAATCTTATTGAAATCGCTTCCCAATTAAAAAAGCTGTCTATATAATGCTGCCCTCTTTCGAGCAGATGTGGTGGAATTGGTAGACACGCCAGCTTCAGGTGCTGGTGCCTTCACGGGCGTGGGAGTTCGAGTCTCCCCATCTGCACCATACTGAAAACTTTCTCCAACGAGTTAAGTAGGGTGCGAAAAGAATAGAGCGGTGGCTCTTTAAACACACACCGATGCAGATGTGGTGGAATTGGTAGACACGCCAGCTTCAGGTGCTGGTGCCCTCACGGGCGTGGGAGTTCGAGTCTCCCCATCTGCACCAATCGGTTTTTAATGCCTCTCTGGTAACCTTTTTTTGTTGCCGCCTAGTTAGCATTCCCTTAATACCCAATGCCGCCTTTGTAACCTATTGTTTTTATTTATTAATTGGCTTTCTGATATCAGATTAATGAACTTTATTGTGCTATCTGTAGTCTCTTTTATGAGGTCCGAAACACATTTTTGGGTGCTATCTTATCCACTGGTACAGGGTTAAAAAGCCATTTTTCGTTCCAAAGTACCATATTTGTGCTGCTAGACCTTTCCTATGATGTGGGAAGTCTTAGGACAATCCCAATAACAACAAATGAGGTAGTTATCATGTGGACTAAACCCGCTTATCAAGATATGCGTATTGGTTTTGAAGTAACAATGTACTTCGCAAACCGTTAAGTTTTACAGCACCTGCAAGGTGCTTAAACAGGCGTCGGGTTCATGCTCCTCGGCGCTTGTTCTGATTATGTATCTATAATAATAACGAATTCACCACTCTTCCGAGCACTGAGTCTTATATGAAAATACAGGTTTTAGGGTCAGCCGCAGGTGGCGGTTTTCCGCAGTGGAATTGTAATTGCCGTAATTGTAAAGGTTTTCGCGACGGTACGTTGAATGCCAAGGCGCGTACTCAATCATCAATCGCCGCTAGTATGAATGGGACTGATTGGATTTTGTTTAATACGTCCCCTGATATCTTGGCGCAATTTGCAGCGTTTCCCGAAATGCAGCCCGCTCGCGCTATTCGAGATACCGGCGTGGCGGGTATCGTCTATATGGATAGCCAAATTGATCACACGACGGGCTTGTTGATGCTGCGTGAAGGCTGTCCGCATGATATTTGGTGCACCGATATGGTTTACCAAGACTTAACAACCGGCTTCCCCGTGTTTACTATGCTTAAGCACTGGAACGGCGGTATTAATCGCCACGAGATCACAGTTGATCAACCTGATAACAGCTTTACAGTGCCTAAAGTACCTGAAATTAAGCTAACGCCAATCCCATTACGCAGCAGTGCGCCGCCGTATTCTCCACACCGTAACGACCCTCATCCCGGCGACAATATCGGTATTTTGTTAGAAGATACGACGACAGGTAAAACACTATTTTACGCGCCAGGGCTAGGTAAGATTGAGCCGCACCTGCATCCGCTGATGTCTAATGCTGACTGTTTGTTAGTTGATGGTACGCTATGGCAGGAAGACGAAATGATTGTGGCAGGCGTCGGTGATAAGCTAGGCGTGACTATGGGGCACTTACCTCAAACAGGCGAGAACGGTATGTTGGCGTATTTGGATACGCTGGATAAACCACGCAAGGTACTGATTCATATCAACAACACAAACCCAATCTTGGATGAAGATTCTGTTGAACGACAAACCGTCGTTGAGCATGGTATTGAAGTAGCATACGACGGGATGCGTATCGAGCTGTAGGAGTGGTTTATGAGCACTGATGCACAAGCACCAATGACACGTGATGAGTTTGAGCAGGCGTTACGCGCCAAAGGTCGCTTTTATCACACCCAGCATCCCTATCACATTGCTATGTATGATGGTCTTTGCACGCCAGAGCAAATCCGTGGGTGGGTTGCAAATCGCTACTATTATCAAGTGAGCATTCCGGTAAAAGACGCAGCTATTTTAGCGAATTGTACTGATCGAGATACTCGCCGGCAGTGGATCCAACGCATTCTGGATCATGATGGCTATGACGGTGCTATTGGTGGTATTGAGGCTTGGCTGTGTTTAGGAGAGGCGGTTGGGTTAACCCGAGAAGAAATGATCTCACAAGAACATGTACTGCCCGGGGTGCGTTTTGCGGTGGATGCTTATGTGAATTTTGCGCGCAGGGCAACGTGGCAAGAAGCGGCTAGCTCGTCGTTAACTGAGTTGTTTGCTCCTACGATTCACCAAAACCGCTTGGATACTTGGCCAACCCACTACCCTTGGGTCAAGCCTGAAGGTTATCAATATTTCCGTCAGCGCTTGTCTGAAGCGCGTCGGGATGTAGAGCATGGCCTGCACATTACATTAGATCATTATACAACGCGTCCGGAACAGGACCGGATGTTAGAGATCTTGCAATTTAAGCTGGATGTTTTGTGGAGTATGCTGGATGCGATGACCATGGCGTATGAGCTAAATCGACCACCTTACCATACGGTGACGGATGAGCGTGTCTACCACAAGGGGTTAGTACTATGAGTGAGCTGATAGATGTCGATGCGATTCCGGAACTTGAAGCGATGTTTCGTTTTCAGTGGGAAGAGGCTCAGCAAGCGCATGTGTTGTTATACCCTGAGGGTATGGTTAAGTTGAATGGCCCTGCAGGTGAAATTTTATCCGTAGTGGATGCCAAGCGATCTGTCGGCGATATTATTAACCTACTCAATGCTAAATACCCTGATGCGGGTGGTGTTGATGATGATGTGAAAGCGTTTATGCTGGATGCATTAGCACAGCATTGGATTCGTTGGGTGGCGTCATGAGTGGCGGTGCCTGCCAAGGCCTACCCACAAGCTTGCCTAAAACTCATGGGCAGCCGCTCTGGTTGTTAGCCGAGTTAACGTACAAATGTCCCTTACAGTGCCCTTATTGCTCTAACCCCAAAGACTTTGCAGGCTTTAATGATAACGAGTTATCCACACAGGAGTGGGTCCGCGTCTTTGAAGAAGGCCGTAAGCTGGGAGCGGTGCAGTTAGGCTTTTCGGGCGGAGAGCCGCTTGTTCGTCAGGATTTAGACGTCCTAATCCGCGAAGCTCGTCAAATGGGATACTATACAAACCTCATTACCTCAGGTGTTGGTTTAAACGAGCGCAAGGTTGAGTCTTTTCGCGAAGCCGGTCTGGATCATATTCAAGTTAGTTTTCAAGCCAGCGACGAGACTGTCAATAATATGCTGGCAGGCTCGGCCAAGGCTTTTCAGCAAAAGCTAAAAATGGCTCGTGAGGTTAAAGCTCAAGGTTATCCTATGGTGCTTAACTTCGTAACGCATCGCCATAACATTGACCAAATAGACCGGATTATTGAGCTGTGTATTGAGCTTGAGGCGGACTATGTAGAGCTCGCTACGTGTCAGTATTACGGTTGGGCGTTTGAGAATCGTCAGCAGTTGATGCCCACACGAGCACAATTAGAGCGCGCAGAGCGTATTACTAATGAATATCGAGCTAAGCTGGCGGCTCAAGGTCATCCTATTAAGCTGATCTTTGTAACACCGGATTACTATGAAGAGCGCCCTAAAGCCTGCATGAATGGTTGGGGGCAGGTCTTTTTAACAGTGACGCCTGATGGACAAGCACTGCCTTGTCATAGTGCGCGAATGCTGCCAATAGAGTTCCCAAATGTGCGTGATATGTCTCTTCAACAAATTTGGGATGAGTCACCGGGGTTTAACCATTTTCGGGGTGACGATTGGATGCAAGAGCCTTGTCGTTCGTGTGACGAAAAGGATAAAGACTTTGGTGGCTGTCACTGTCAGGCTTACATGCTAACGGGCGACGCAACGAATGCTGATCCTGTGTGCAGTAAGTCTGAACATCACGGGCTTATTTTGAATGCCCGTGCCGAAGCCGAGCTGCCCGCTACTGAGCCTCTTCTGTTTAGAAACGAGCGTAATTCTCGTGTCTTCTATAAAGGCTAGTTCAACCCGCTTGGGTGATTTATGAACCAAGACGTTAATCAGCCTATATCCGCTGATAAAGCGGTGGCTGGTTTGAAAGCTTACGGACAACTGGCTTGTAATCGCCGAAACGATGTTTTTTGGATTGAGTATTGTCCTGAGCTGGGAGGTCGTAATTGTCTTGTTTGCTGGTCTAACGGGCGGTCTGAGAATTTAACTCCCGAGAATTTTGACGTACGCTCACGAGTCCACGAATATGGCGGGCTGAGTTGGTGTCTAATCAGTGATGATGAATGGGTCTTTGTTAATCAAAAAGACCAACAACTATATGTTCAGAGCTTTGGCGACAGGCACCCCGACCGTCTTACCGATGCCCCTGAGATACGCTATGGCAATCCTGTTTATGATTCGCATCACCACCGGATTATTGCCATTGAAGAAGACCATATCCGGCCCGATGATGTGATTAATCGCCTTGTGGCTATCTCATTAGAGGATGGGTCACGGGCGTTGCTGCATGAAGGTCATGGTTTTTATGTAGATCCAGCGCTCTCGCACGATGGGAATCAATTATCCTTTATAACGTGGGATCATCCTGAACAGCCTTGGACGGCGTCCCAGTGGCATTTAGCCGCGCTGAATGCTCAAGGCCAAATAGCTGAGCACCGTATAATTGCGGGACAGGGTAACGATCAGTCTGTTCATCAACCTCAGTTTGATAGTGCAGGACAAGTGTTTGCTGTATCTGATCAGAATGGCTGGTGGAATGTTTGCCAGCCAGTTAGTCACTTGGGGGCATCATCCAAGGTAAGTGTTGTTTGCTCGATGGAAGCCGAGTGCATGACGGCTCCTTGGCAGTTTGGTGCACGTCATTATGTGATAGCGGATACCGAGTGTTTCATCATTGCGTTTAGCCAAGCGCGAGCCTCATTATTAGCATATGAAGCAGGCCAACAAAAACGAGAATTAGCGTCTGAGTATAGTCATTTTCAGTCGTTAACGGCGAGTGAGACGCATCTGTATTGTGTGGCTGCTTCGCCTGCTCAATTGCCTGTGGTTATCCAAGTTGATCGTTTATCAGGTCAAGTCAAAGAGCTAACCACTAGCACGTGGCCGCAACCGGCTTCGAGCGTTGTGACGCCTGAATCCATCGTGTTCGCAGTCGGTAACGCTCATATTCAAGGCTTTTTTTATTCTCCTGCTGAGTCCGGTAGTAACGCCGGGCCGCCTCCTTTGGTTGTTTTTTTGCACGGAGGCCCTTCGGCCTCAACATACCCGACCTTGCAGCCCAAGATTCAGTATTGGGCGCAGCGAGGGTTTGCGGTTTTGGATCTGAATTATCGAGGAAGTACCGGATTTGGTCGCGCGTTCCGGTTGTCCCTTCATCAGCAGTGGGGGGTTAGTGATGTTGAAGATGCGATTAAGGCCGTGCAGGCGCTTGTCGATGGCAATCGTGTTAATGCCGATGCTGTTTTTATACGAGGCAGTAGTGCGGGAGGGTTTACTGCATTATCAGCCTTAGTGGCGAGTGATTGCTTTGCTGGAGGGGCAAGTTTATACGGTGTTACCGACCCGCTCGCCCTTACAAAAGCAACGCATAAGTTTGAGTCGCATTATCTCGATTGGCTGATTGGAGATCCCTATCGAGATATAGGTCGTTACCAAGCCCGTGCGCCTTTTACACACAGCAAAGATATCACCGTGCCAGTCATCTTCTTTCAAGGCGAGCTAGATAAGGTTGTTGTGCCTGAACAAACTCGCGAAATGGCTCGTTTGTTGGCGCAGCATACTCGGGTTAAGGTGCATTATTACGCGGAAGAAGGGCATGGCTTTCGCCAGCACGTCAACCAAGTTGACGCGCTGGAAAAGGAGTATCAGTTTTTCTTAGAGCTGGTTAGCAATGCTAATTTTAAATGACTCATTTTGTCCATTTGCTGAGCCACCTGTGCTTTAAAGGCTTTGCGCTCGTTGCCTTCTATTTCTGTCATAATCGGCACATTATCACCCATCGCATTAACCGGACGGCTATTAACATGCAGTTCGTAATGAAGATGAGCACCGGTAGAGCGGCCACTGTTACCGGATAGTGCTATCTTCTGGCCACGTGTTATCGCTTGGCCTTTATGAACAAGGGATTTGCTCAGGTGTAAGTAGCGAGTTTTATATTTTTGACCGTGTTTGATCTTGATGTATAAGCCGGCATAAGGGTTTTTAACGACTTCCTCTACGACACCATCACCCGTCGAGTACACGGGCGTACCCACACCTACCGCGAAATCGGTACCATTATGAGGGCGTATTAAACGAGTAATCGGATGGCGACGTGTTGGGTTAAAGTTGGAAGAAATACGCGCTTTGGTTTTAAGAGGAATGCGCGAAAAAGCGCGCTCCATACCGGTACCGTTTTTGTCGTAATAACTGTCTTTGTATAAAAAGGCGGTTAGTTCGCGTTTTTGGCTGTTAATGCGGATGGCTTCGATACGCGAATCGCCCGTTTCGTAACCATCAATGGTTTGGCGTGAGCGGATTACTTCAAAGGTGTCACCACGGCGAAAGCCTTTGTTAAAATTCATTTTGTCTTTGAATAAGGCTGAAATCGACATGATTTCATTGGCGTTGAGTCCTACCTTTTGGGCAGATTGGTAGAAGCTGCCTTTAACTGAACCGGCGACAACCTCTTGTTGCCAAACGCCAGGCAGAATGGTTTCACTGTATTCAAAACCGCCCGCTGCACGTTGATAGGTAACAATGTGTGCTCGGCTAAATTCAAGTTCGAGTTTGCTTAGTTCGTGAGTATCTGGATTCATCCAAAAGCGTAAGTTATCCCCAGGCTTTATCGTATCCAGAGCCAAGACGGCTAAATCGGACTCGAGTATTTCGTACATGGTTGCTTGTGGAATACGTAGCATGTCAAAAATCTGACTTAACGTATCGCCTTTGCCAATGGTGTAGTAATAATCTTCTGGCACAAACAGTTCGTTATTAGATTCTTGCCAGTCATCGCTTTCGTGTGTATCAATATTTTCTAATTGAGTGGCTGCGATTTTAGGCAGTTCAAGCTGTTTGCTATTATTATGGCCGCCAATAAAGATGAAACCTAAAACGGCGAGTGTCAGGATGATCGTAATAAGTTTATGGGCGGATGGTAGCTGAGCCCAAAAACGATCTGCATAGGATAAAACTTGGCGCATATATGGAAAACCACGCAGTGTGTGTGCTAAATATTGTAAAGGTAGCGTATTGACCCTATAAAGCCAAGTTTGATCCCTTAAACACCCGTAAAATTATCGGTTTATAGGTATTTATTCATGTAATTTGGCTGAAAACTTGTAGTTATATGACACATTCTTCCTGGAACGGGTAAACACACCCCCGCCAGTTGTTTTCTGCCTCCTTAGAACTTGTCTGACGGAACCTACTTTTATGCAGCACTATATTTTTGGCTACGGTAGTTTGATTAATGCCGATAGCCGTGCAAAAACGGGCCAAACGGGCCGCTCTTGGCCTGCTAAAGTTACCGGGTTTCAGCGTCATTGGTCGGTGATGTCGCCCGAATTCGGGATGAGTTCAGTCGCAGTGGTTCAGCGCTCTAATAGTTTTTGCAACGGGGTGTTGGTTGAAATTGATGAAACTGAATTACCTTTGTTTGACGAGCGCGAGGCCGGTTATTTACGAGCGCAAGTCCCCATGACGCAGATTCAAGGGTATGAAAATACATTGCCTGAAGGGGTAGTGTGGATCTACCACACAGAGACAGTCACCCCGCCTAATGATCAAGCCCCAATCACATTAAGTTATGCTGATGTTATTTTAGCTGGATGTTTATCGATCAATGAAAGTTTTGCATCAGAATTTATATCGAGCACGGGTGGCTGGGAGCATGCAATACTTAATGATCGACAACAGCCAAGGTATCCACGCGTACAAACATCATTAGATACGGACTTGTTAAAGCCTCATTTAGAGGTCGTCTCTGCGGGGCGTATTTGTACGATAACCAGTTACCATCGAGCTGGTTAAGTGATGACTAACGCGCCGTATTGTTGGGAAGTTAGGCCTTTTCAGCCTGATGATGCAAGCCAATTAGTGGATATATTTAGGCGTGCAGTTTTAGCTATCGACGATCGTTTTTACACAGCATTAGAACGAGAAACGTGGGCCAGTAGTGCAGATGATCATGAGGTTTTTCAACAGCGGTTTTTATCCACAAAGCCACTTGTGGTACGGTCGCCAAATAATTGTCCCATTGGCTTTGCCGAGTGGAGAGAGGATGGCTACATAGATTGCTTTTATATTGACCCTCAATGGCAAGGTAAAAAAGTAGCGTCTGCTTTGTTGTTGGCTGTTGAAGCCGCTGTTCGTGAGTTAGGCGCTACTCGCCTTTATGCCAATGTTGCACTTAATGCACAGGGCTTTTTTTCATCGCATGGGTTTATAAAAGGCAGTACCAACTCCATCAAAAGAAATGCTAGTGTGTTGATAAATAAAACGATGTTTAAACCCCTCTAATCTGTTGGCTGTTTTTTAACCACTAAAGTTCACGGACTAAAGTAGTACTAATTTTCCTGCTTTTGCAGCAGAGTCATTTATATTGCATTGCATCATAATATCCTCGTTGTTTTGAAATAAGCGCATAACAGTTTCGCTTTTTTCTTTGCTTTATTCTGTTGCCATCCCTGGTGATTTTTTTCTTGTTGGTAAGTTAGTAGCTTACGTACTCTTTCAGGCCCGCACACTGTGTGGGTCTTTTTTTATCTGCTCTTTCTAGGGTGAGTTCTTCCGTTTTATTCACTACATCTACGCGATGAGTCTTTAATCAATTTAATCCCATAGATAGGTGCAAGAAATAAGACAAGGTTCATACAGATCCGTTATGCTGCGTGTAGCTGATGTCTGTAAAAAGGAAGAGAGTTCAATATGGCAGGTTCAAGTTTGTTCGCGTTAATTGATGATATCGCGACTCTGTTAGATGATGTAGCCGCAATGACTAAAGTGGCTGCCCGAAAAACAGCGGGTGTGCTTGGGGATGATTTGGCGCTCAATGCTGAGCAAGTATCAGGGGTACGTGCTGATCGAGAGTTGCCAGTAGTATGGGCTGTGGCTAAAGGCTCAATGCTAAATAAGCTTATTTTAGTGCCTGCTGCACTCGCGATAAGCTATTTTATACCTTGGTTGATAACGCCTTTGCTGATGATGGGAGGCTTATTTTTGTGCTTTGAGGGGTTTGAGAAAATTGCTCATAAGTTTTTGCATAGTCCAGAAGAAGATCAAGCCCACAAAGAAAAATTGAAAGCGGCTGTTGAAGACACTGAAGTTGATTTGGTGGCTTTTGAAAAGAACAAAATCAAAGGTGCAATTCGTACAGATTTTATTTTATCCGCTGAAATTATAGTGATTACTTTAGGCACTGTTGCGGGGGCGGCGTTAACAACCCAGCTGGCGGTGTTGATCGGTATAGCGATTATTATCACGGTTGGGGTATATGGTTTGGTGGCCGGTATTGTCAAACTAGATGATCTAGGTCTGTATTTAATACGTGATCATGTGGAAGGAGAGTCGAAGACTATCGGACAAGCATTTGGTCATTTTCTTTTGCTAGCGGCCCCTAAGCTAATGAAAACGCTATCCATTGTCGGGACTGCCGCCATGTTTATGGTGGGTGGTGGTATTTTAGCTCATGGTATTCCTGCCGTGCATCACTGGATTGCACATGTTGCGGATATAGTGGCTACATGGCCCGTTATCGGCTTTTTATCTGTATTAACACCGACTTTCCTAGATGCGTTGTTAGGTATCGCTGCGGGTGCGGTTGTGTTGTTGATTATTACCTTAGGTAAAAAAGTATTGGGTGTTTCGGGCGCGGCCCATGAATAACCTGCAAGTCTAGACAATAAAAAGCCACGTTATGCATTGAAGGGGGATGCGTAACGTGGCTTTTTATTTAATGATTAGCTTACCAAGTAAGCACAGCACCCAGCGCTAAAGAATCAGTGTCACGGGTGTCTGTTTGGGAACGATCGTACTCAGCGACCAATGTGAGGTTGCTGTTGATCGAATGGAACCAAGCCACGGTTGAGTTTTCTAAATCCAGGTTGTCAGCTCCGTCAGTAGTCCCGCCGCTGTTTTCGCCGTGAGATAATACTAGACGTTCATTGCCAAAGCTGTAAGAAGCTTGTACTAACCAGCCGTCTACATCCGCATCTTTATCCGTTACTAAGTTGGATAGTCTTGCTGCCCCTACTCCTTCGGCTGTAAAGCCAGAAGCGGTCAATGATAAACCTGAGAATTTAATGTTTGCGCCGTATGCGAAGCCATTCGAGTCAATGTCGTTGGATCCGTTATCAGAACTTTGGGTCATACCGCTTACCCAAAATTTTACGGGTACGTCTGGCGTTAAGTTTGCGCCGTAGGTTAATTCGGCTTCAAGGCGTGGAGCGCTTTCTTCAGATCCCGAATCTGATTTCGATGGGTCCATCAAACCCACCGCTAATTTTAAGCCGTTCATGTCCGGAGTGCGGTAGGTGATTTGAGCATTTGGGAACGGGTAAAGGTAGCCCGCGCCTATATTACCGAAAGATACCCCTTGCCCGTCGACTAAACCATCGCTTGCCACTTGGCCATAACCTAGCAGAATCTCATCACTCATTATGTTGCTGCGGTTGAACAGTGAAAAGTCCTTACCAATTAATACTTGTCCCCAGTCGCTATCGACAGTGCCGTAAAACTGACGAACATCGATGCCTGTAGACGTTAAATTGCTGTTGGCATCATTAATTGATACCCAAAAAGATGAGCGAGCGCCTAGTTTAAGGTCACCCATTTGTTTGCCAGCGTTAAAGCCTATGTAGTTGGGTAGGAAGCCCATTTTAACGCGCGATTGTGTGCGATCTAGGCTGTTATCTTGGTCATCTACTTTTGAGTGCACGTAAAATGTATTGATTAAACCGTCCGCAGCAAACGTAGTGCCGTCTTGGTTGTAAAGCTCAATACCAGCCGATGCATATGTGGCACCGCTGATGGCGGCTGCTAGCGTCGTCATTTTTATGCAAGAGTGGAACGATAGAGGAGTATTCTTTTTCATGGTTGCCCCGAAATTATTATTGTTAGTTACCCTTTTATCTTCCGGTGAAGCCACAGGTTACAGAATGCCTCTTTGGTGCTTAGCTTGCGGGTGTTTAGTGGAGGTAGACTGTGCAACCTAGGTCTAGGGGTGAAGAGAAGGTAAAGGAAGTACGCGCTAAGGTGTGGTCTGGGCTTAACACAGGGCTTACTACCTCGGTTTATGTTTATGGCGCACATGCAGCATTGGCTCTTTATGGTAGGGTCTATAACTAATGGCGCAATGTTTGTGCATTGAAAATGAGCAGTAAACTTCTTATCCTCGGTTGGGTTATGCTCAATATACTTATTATTACTAAGGCAGCGACATAAAGCGGCTGGGTCTAAAAGGCAGTTATGGCTTCTGATATCTCAAACCTACGAAAGTTTGTTTCGCCCGAAATTATTTTTGGTGCCGGAGCTCGTCACACGGTTGCAAATTACGCGTCTACTTTTGGTGCGCGCAAAGTGCTTATTGTTTCAGATCCAGGTGTAGTTGCTGCAGGCTGGGTGGCCGATGTTATCGCTAGCTTAGAAGCGCAAGGTATAGACTATGCCCTGTTCACAAATGTATCGCCTAATCCACGATGCGAAGAAGTGATGGCCGGTGCAGAGTTTTATATTGAGCAAGGTTGTAACGTTATAGTAGGCGTGGGCGGCGGCAGCCCAATGGATTGTGCTAAGGGAATTGGCATAGTGAGTACTCATGGCCGTCATATACTTGAGTTTGTTGGTGTGGATATGATCGACCGTCCTATACCGCCGCTTATTTTTGTGCCCACGACGGCCGGTACCTCCGCGGATGTTTCGCAATTTGCGATTATTTCTGATCAGGCCGAGATGATTAAAGTATCTATTGTGAGTAAATCTGTTGTACCGGATGTATCGCTGATAGATCCGGAAACGACAGTTACTGTTGATCCTTTTTTAAGTGCGTGTACAGGGGTTGATGCGCTGGTGCATGCCATCGAGGCATTTGTGTCTACGGGAGCCGGTCCTTTAACCGACATGCATGCATTAGATGCTATTCGCATTATAAATACGCATCTTGTTGATTTAGTGAATAACCCTAAGGATATCTTCCTGAGGGAGCAGATTATGCTGGGCTCTATGAAGGCCGGCTTAGCATTTTCCAATGCCATTCTTGGTGCCGTGCATGCCATGTCGCATAGCTTAGGAGGCTTTTTAGATTTACCGCATGGCTTGTGTAATGCCATGCTGTTAGAACATGTTATTAATTTTAATTACCCCGAAGCAGAAAACCGCTTTAAGGTGATCGCGCAGACCTTAGGTATTGATGTTCGAGGGTTAACCACTTTGCAAGTGAAGCAGCGCTTGATTCAACACTTAGTCGCACTGAAAGCGAATGTAGGACTCACTCAGAAGTTAGGCATTAATGGGGTTACGCCTTCGGATATCCCCATACTATCGGCTAAGGCGATGACAGATCCGTGTATTTTGACCAACCCAAGAAGATCCAATCAGCGTGATGTCGAAGTGGTCTATGAAGAAGCGTTATGACGAACACAAACCAGCAACTGTAGAAGAGTTGATGGGGCTGGGAAACCACTCAGCGCGAAAAAACTATTATTCTGAACTATCTCAAAAACTGGATGAGCTCGAAGCTGAGCGTAACCGTTACAAATGGATTTTTGATAACGCGTTACATGGTATTTTTCAGGCGGATATGAAAGGTCGTATCCGTATTGCAAATCCAGCTATGGCCCGTATTTGCGGTTATGCGTCTGATTCGGAGCTCACGCAGCGCGTAGAATTTTTAGGTAATGACCTGTTTTTCCAGTCTCTCGATTTTCATATTTTACTAGAACGACTTAAACGAGACGGAAAGGTATTTCGTTACGAGACGCGCTTAGTTCGGGCGGATGGAGAGACTATCTACGTCTCGATGAACGTTCTACTTAAAGAAGAGGTTAGCGATACCACCTTTGAGGCGTTTGTTCAGGATATCACTGAGCGTGTAAATGATCAGATGCGTTTGCGTAAGCTTAATGAAGAGCTTGAAGCGCGCGTTTTAGCGCGAACCGAGGCATTGGAGAGTGTAAATGCTCAGCTAAGGGATGAAATAGCAGAGCGCTCCCTTGTTCAGCATGCGCTGCAAGAGGCTAAAGAGCAGGCTGTTGCGGCAAACCAGAGTAAAGATAAGTACTTGGCTGCGGCTAGTCACGATCTATTACAGCCGATGAATGCGGCGCGTTTGTTGGTATCTACACTACGTGAGCGGCCATTATCAATGGATGACCATCATTTAGTAGAGCGTATTCATGTTGCTCTTGATAGTGCGGAAGAATTGCTTACTGATCTCCTTGATATATCTAAGCTAGATCAAAATGCGGTGCAAGCTGATTGTTGCGATTTTCATATCGCGCAGTTATTCAACACGCTATCTACTGAGTTTCAGGCTGTTGCCGAGCAAAGTAACTTACAGCTGCGGGTGAAAGATAGCGATGTCATGGTTTACAGTGACGCGCGCTTATTGATGCGTATTTTGCGCAATTTTGTGAGTAATGCACTGCGTTATACCGACACCGGGGGTGTACTTGTAGCCGCACGCAAACGTAGTGGAGAATTGTCGATTGAAGTGTGGGATACCGGCGATGGTATTCCTAGCGGCGCAATGAGTGATATTTTTCGTGAATTTAATCAACTATCTCAACATCGAAACGGCGAGCGTAAAGGCGTTGGTTTGGGGTTGGCGATAGTCGAGCGCATTTCGCGGGTTTTAAACCACAAAGTCAGTGTGCAATCTGTGCCAGGTCGAGGATCCGTGTTCCGTGTGTCGGTCCCTTTGAGTGATGCAAAGCCCGCTGCAATGAAAGCTCGCCCAGCGCCAGTGGCGGCTGGACACTTCTCAGGTGAAGCTGTGCTGGTGGTTGATAATGAGCCTGAAATTCTCATGAGCATGGCAGCCCTGCTAACACAGTGGGGGCTAACGGCATACACAGCGGAAAGTGCACAAGCCGCTATCGAACTGTTAGATGATGAAGGGGTCGTTCCGCGTGCCACTTTATTAGATTTCCACTTGAACGATAACGCGACGGCGCTGGATGCGCTGGCCGACTTAGATGAGTCTTTCGGCCGATTGCCAACCGCTTTGATTACTGCAGAGCGGCATGATCCCGATCTCAAGATACTGCGTTCAGGTGGGGTCCAAGTGCTAAACAAACCGGTAAAACCGGGCAAACTACGTGCACTGTTAGCCCATATGCTAACGGTAAGCACCGCAGGCTAAACGCAACTACGTGATATAACGTTAATAAATGGTTCTCAAGTAGTATTTGAACCTACGTAAGCGCTGCCTAGACTGGAACTACGCATACATTCTGACAGGACAAGTCTTATGCCAACTTCAGCTATAACTGCTTATTCAAATAGCAGCCATATAGTCACTGCTGTCAACGAGTTAAAAGAGCAGCTGTGTAGCCCTAAGCTAGGCTTTGTGCTGTTTTTCTGCTCAGCCGAGTATGACCTCGATAAATTGGCTACAGCGCTTAACTATGCCTTTTATGACGTCAATATCGCCGGTTGTACGACAGCAGGGGAAATCACTGCTCAGGGGTATGCGCAAGGCGCAATCAGTGCCATCGGTTTTTACCGCGAGCACTTTTCTGTAGAAGTCGGTTTGGTTGAGGCGATGGAACAATTTTCATTGCCCCAAGCGCAAAACGTAGTTGATAAGCTGATTCGTAAAAGCCGCGAGCGCCAAGTGGCGCCTATTGTAGGCAATAGCTTTGTCCTTACCTTGCTTGATGGCCTATCAGTCCAAGAAGAGCATGTCTTAGTGAGCTTAAATGCGGCGTTGGGTAACATTCCTAATTTTGGAGGCTCCGCCGGGGACGATATTCATCTTACCAATACCCATGTGTTCGCCAATGGGTCTTTCCATACAGGCGCTGCTGTTGTCCTACTTTTTAATACGGACTGCGAATTTCAAGTCTTTACAACCCATCATTTAAAGAGCCTGTCTGAAAAGCTGGTGGTGACAGCGGCCGATCGAGATGGTCGCCGAGTCTATGAGTTAAATGCGGAGCCAGCGGCTCAAGAGTATGCGCGGATGATAGGCATCGCGGTTGAAGAGCTTAATCCTGAGGTTTTTGCGCTAAACCCTGTAGCGGTCAAAATAGGAGAGGAGTTTTACGTACGCTCGATACAAAAAGTAAACGATGACCTCAGTCTTACGTTTTACTGCGCGGTTGAGAACGGAATTGTTTTAACGCGAATGGAGCGGGGAGATATGTTGGCTGACCTGACGCAACAGCTAAGCCGCATAGAAGAAAAAATAGGAGAGCCACAGTTAACGATTGGCTGTGATTGCTTTTTAAGGCGCTTAGAAGCCCAGCACATCCCTGGGCGCTACCAAGAAACGTCGGCTCTGCTGAAAAAACATCGAGTGATTGGTTTTAATACATACGGTGAGCATCTGGAGGGTATGCATATCAATCAAACATTCACAGGTGTGGTAATCGGGCAAGTAACTGATGACTGATAATGTAACGCCAGAAATGGATCTGCGTTTGCAAATTGCGGTGCTTGAAAAAGAAAACGCCAAGCTGCGTAAAATAAACGGCGCTTTGATTGAGCGTGTTGAATCAAGTAATGCGCAAGGGGCCAACCCTTACGCTGCCTTTGAGCATTCAGTGGTACTTGCTGAGCAGGTTCGTGAGCGTACAGAAGCCTTGAATGAAGCGTTATTTGAACTGAAGACCAGCCATCGGGCTTTAAAACGAGCTAATCGAGATGCTGACCTTGCGAATCAGCATCTGATCGATGCAATAGAAAGCATATCTGATGCCTTTGTATTGTTTGATTCTGAGCGCCGGATTGTCCTTTTTAACAGTAAATTCCAAACAGTTTGGGAAGGAACCGGCGTTTCCATAACCACAGGGACAAGTATCCAAGATATACGACGCCTAGCGAATGAAAGTGGGCTTATTGTAGAAGTAGATGCTGACACTGGTAGTGGAAGTAAGGTGTTTCGTTTGATGTCTGGCCAGTGGGTTCAGATGAGTGAGCGCGAAACATCCGATGGCGGATTGGTTATTTTATACACTGACATCAGTAACTTGAAAGCGGCTGAAACAGAGCGAAGGGAGGAGGCTCTCGCTGAAAAAACGCGGTTATTACAGAATACGGTTGATAATTTGTCGCAAGGCATCGCCTTGATTAATACCAGTGATCAACTTGAAATATGGAATGATCGTTTTTTAACGCTGACCGGCATTTCACGCTCAGTCGCGGCCTCTTTACCTCCGTTTCGTGCACTGAATTTGAAACACTTTCATATGCCAAAAGACCGCAATGGTGGTTCCAGTAGTGCCGGTGTAATGGAATACGGTGGGCGTATTATTGAAGTTAAAACACATGCCCTGCCAGACGGCGGTTATGTGAATACCTACACAGACATCACCGAACGCCATCAATATGCTGAAACGCTCAAGGAAAGTGAGCGTTGGATTCGTTTGATTACGGACCATGTACCGGCGTTAATTGCGTATGTTGGTGATGATTTGCAGTATCGTTTTACAAACAAGGTTTACGAGGACTGGTATGGCTGGGAGCAGGGCAGTTTATTAGGGATGACGATAGCGGACGTGCATGGTCAAGCTCACTTTAATGAGTTGGTTCCATACTTACAGCGCGCGCTCTCGGGCGAAAACGTTACCTTTGATATTGCTGAAAAGAACGGTGCGGGTGATCTTCGCTTCTTGTTAAAGTCTTATGTGCCCAATATGGATGCTAACGGTAAGCCCATTGGTATTTTTGTCATGATCCGTGACATCACTGAGCGTCGTAAAGTGGCTATGGAGCTTGAGTCGGCTTACCAGAACTTGGAGCTGCGTGTCCGCGAACGAACGTCAGAATTAACCGAGGTTAATGAGCAATTGCGCTCAGAAATCGAGGAGCGCTCGCAAGTAGAAGCTAGGCTGCGCGAAGCGAAAAAAGATGCCGAACAAGCCAATTTATCAAAAACCAAATTTTTAGCCGCTGTTAGCCATGATTTATTACAACCCTTAAATGCGGCTCGCTTATTTACAGGCGCGCTGTTTGATAAGCCATTGCCAGACGAGACTGAGCCACTAGTCAGTGCCGTATCGAATGCACTCAGTGATGTAGAGTCGCTGCTTGGAACCTTGGTTGATATATCGAAATTAGATGCCGGTGTTGTTAAATCGGACCCTACGACTTTTCGCATCAGTGACTTAATTGAAAATATCGCGAATGAATATCAACAATTTGCTCAAAAAGAAGGCCTGCGACTTAGCTATGTATCTTCTTCAGCGGTCGTACGAACAGATTCCCAGTTGTTAGCGCGGATACTGCGTAACTTTTTATCGAACGCTATCCGTTACACTGAAACAGGGCGTATTATTTTAGGGTGCCGTCGTCGGGCTAACAGTATAGTCATTGAGGTTTGGGATACTGGGCTTGGAATTCCCGAAGAAAAGCTGCAAGAAATTTTCCAAGAGTTTCGTCGCTTACGGCCACAGGACCCATCCCGAGACAAGGGCTTAGGTTTGGGGCTTGCTATTGTGGATAAAATATCCCGAGTCTTGGGGCACCCTATCCGAGTGCGTTCGACAGAAGGTAAAGGATCGGTGTTCTCTGTTGAGGTGCCGTTAGGAGAATTGGCGCTCTTTAGTGAAATACAAGGGCCCCGGATGCAAGAAGCCCCCAATGGCTTAAATGGTGCCGATATTTGGGTTATCGATAATGAGCGAGCCATATGCCAAGGCATGCATACCTTGTTATCGGGTTGGGGGTGCAATGTAGTTACGGCTTTATCCCTAGAGGATTTATTGAGCAAGGTAGACCCGCGTAACGACCCTGTGGATATGTTGATAGCCGATTACCATTTAGACGATGATCAGAACGGCGTGGATGCCGCTCGCGGCGTTGCTAAATTAATGGATACGCCGCTTAACGTTCTTATGATTACCGCAAACTACAATAAAGAGTTGAAGCAGGACATCCGAGAGTTAGGATACTTTTTGATGAATAAGCCTGTTAAACCGCTAAAGCTTAAAACAACGCTTTTACACTTGCTTAAAGACAGAAACGCCCAGTAATACTGGGCGTTAAGATCAAGCAAACAGGGACTAGCGTTTTAGATATTCGCTAAAATCAATGTTGCCTGCGGACAGTACCGCTTGGATGCGGTTGTGAACATTAAGCTTGCGCAGGATGGCAGAAACATGAGCTTTGACTGTCGTTTCCGCAATATTGAGATGATAAGCAATTTGCTTATTAGACTCGCCTTTAGACATTCGCTCTAGTACCAATAACTGACGACGTGTTAATGATGACAGCATTTCGGGAGGAATTTGGTTCTCGTCTTTCCTGTGCACACGACGCGTATCGGGTGCATTGGTGCGAATGATGTCAGAGGGTAGGTAAACATTGCCTGCTAAAATCTGTTTTAAGGCTTCGGTCATTTGTTCGCGAGGTGATGACTTAGTAATGAAGCCTACTGCTCCGTAGGTGATAGCCTGTAGAACAATTTGCTTATCTTCTTCTGCTGAGACTATAACCACGGGAATGGTGGGTGACTCGTTGCGCAATGTAATGAGTCCGTTTAGTCCGTTCATACCCGGCATGTTGAGATCTAGCAAAATTAAGTCTAGGTCATCTTGCTCTTGTGTGAGCTCTAGAGCCGCTTCGAGTGTTTCTGTTTCCAAAAGCTCGCAATCAGGAAAGCTGGTATGGATAACATTGATGATCGCCTCGCGAAATAAAGGGTGATCATCTGCAATTAGAATCTTATACACGCGTTTCTCCTGTTTATACTTATTATCGTTCAGGTAATGCTGACTGCGGTATGCAGTTCATACTATTCCTGGCCTAGCAATGTTGGGGTAACACTGACCAATGTTTTATCTGCTTCTTCCCAGCCATCAATACCATCACGGTACCAATAGAGCTGAGTATAACCCCAATTTGCTGCGCGTTTAGCAGCGTTCCACGACATCCAGCAATCGGCACGGCAAAAAAGCACAACGGGATTGTTTTTATCTCCCTCAGTTAGCCGTGTTAGATGCTTACGATAATAATCAGTAGTGTCGTTATCCAGCACGCCTTTTCCTACATTGGGTAACCATACGCTGTCTGGCAGACTCAGGTGTGGTGCTGAATAGATAAATATTCCATTGGTAATATCAGCCGGGCGAACATCTATTAACGGTAAGTCAGGTTGTTTGGCGAGCATCCTGAGTAACGTTTGCGTATCTATTACAGTCGCTTGCTCATGAGTGGGAGGTGTAGGACTGCGAAATCGCTTAATCCGGTATCCCGCGTTTGAGAATAACGATGCCTCCGTCAGCTCAACACCTGGCCATTGTGTTGCTGGTGGCTCGGGCGCTGCAAAAACGGTGCTAGACATAAGTAGGCAAAGCCAAATGGCGTTATTTTTCATATTGTTCACCCTTTTGACACAGCTTATTACACCGTGACACTGCACAGGTATGAATCCTTCCATAGGTTCAAAAAACCAATACTAAAGTACTGTTTTTGGGAAAAGTGCCTGTTTTAAGTGACGGTTGATAAGTTTTGACTGCTTTATTAGACAGCAAAGTCTACTGACATTAACTGTCAGTTTATCTGGTTAAGCTGCAGGCTCATTGAATATACACGAAAGGAGAGTTCAAATGACGACCGTCGTAGAAATCGTTAAGTTTACAACACACGCAGATGTTTCTGATGAGCAGGTGCTAGCCAGTTGTGAAAAAGTGGATGCTTTTTTAGCCGCGCAGCCTGGTTTTTTATACCGCTCTTTAGCGAAGGATAATGGGCGAGCATGGGTTGATATTGCCTATTGGGAAAACATGTCGTTGGCTCAGAAAGCCTCATCCGACTTTATGGACAGCGAAGCCGGTAAAGAAATGATAGCGTTGATTGATATGGATACATGCGATATGAAACATCTTGAAACGCGCAATATTTTGGTCGGCTATGATGGCTAGCCTAACGAAAAAACGCGAATAATGGATAGGGGGTAACGTGAATAAAGCGGAGCGCTTGCTGCAAATAGTTAATCTGCTACGCAGTCGTCGTACAGCGATGACTGCAGCTCAGCTGTCGGATCGTTTAGGTGTTTCGCAGCGGACTATCTATCGCGATGTGCAAGCGCTCACGTTGAGCGGTATTTCAGTTGAAGGCGAAGCTGGAGTGGGCTATCAGATCCGCGCAGGCGGTTCTATACCGCCTTTGATGTTTACTCCTGATGAGCTTGAAGCACTAATGCTTGGCGCGCGCATGGTGAAAGCGTGGGGTGGTAGTGAGCTGGGTTCCAGTGTTGATAGTGCGCTGACAAAAATACATGCGGTATTGCCAGATGAGGTTCATCAAACACAAAACTTAAATAGCCCATGGCTTATTGTGCCCGACTTTTATCAGCAAGAAAGCGCGCCTTTCAGCGATGACTTACGTAAGCTGATTAAGGCCTCTTGCAAAGCTAAGCTGAGTTATCAGCGAGCCGATGGGCATTATTCTGAGCGGGTTATTTGGCCGTTAGGTTTAGTTTATTGGGGGCGAACATGGACACTTGTCGCGTGGTGTGAGTTGCGCCAGAGCTATCGTAGTTTTCGGTTAGATAGAATGCATCATCTTGAGCCGCTAGCGCAGCGGTTTGTTTCAACTGGCTCAATTAACTTACAAGGTTTTCTTGCGCAAGTCTGTTCGCCAGAAGATCAATTGGACTCTCTGTAAATCCAGATTACACTGACACTTATTCAAGTGTTAGGTGATGTATATGAACCAAAAACCTACGCCTCCTGGCGAGTATGACTGTTGTGAGAGTGCCTGTGAACCCTGTGTTTGGGATGTGTATTATGAGGAACTGCGTGCTTGGAATGAGGCCGAAAAGCAGCGTAAGTTAGCGGAGGCCGTTAAGGATGAGGAGCCTTCTGACTCACCGTTGCGTTAGCCTCGTCCACCGCCACTTTGAGGCCTAAAGCCCGTAACCGCGAGTACTGAGAATACCGTAGTGATAGCAAGCGTAGCTGCGAGAGCTTCTACGCTTAGTTTCATATAGAGCGCGTTTCTGACAAGTTCGACGGCGTGAGTGAATGGGTTGAAGGCACAGATCCCATAAAGCCATTCGCTGGATTCGCGCATTTTCCATAATGGGTAAAGCGCTGACGATAAAAAGAACATAGGGAAAATGACAAAGTTCATGACGCCAGCAAAGTTCTCTAGCTGTTTGATGCGTGATGAAATAAATAACCCGATCGCGCCTAGCATAACGGCAACCAGCAATAAGGCCGGTAGAACAGTCAGGTAACCCATGAGGGGCGGCTCGACATCTACTAGCAGGGCAATCATTAAAAATGCATACACTTGCAATAATGAGACAAGCGCTATGGATAGCAGTTTACTAAGCAGTAAGAACCAGCGAGGTAGGGGGCTCATTAGCAGTACGCGCATGCTGCCCATTTCGCGATCATAGACCATTGAAAGCGAGCTTTGCATGCCATTAAACAGCAATATCATGCAACACAGCCCAGGGGCGATATACACCTCATAGGTGATGTAGGTCTCGTAGGGTTCGATTATAGCGATGCCCAAGGCCGCTCTAAATCCGGCGGCAAAGACCACCAACCATAACAAAGGGCGAATCAGTGCGCTCAAAAAACGAGTGCGCTGCTGAATAAAGCGTAAGTATTCCCGCGTGAGTACACCACAGAAACAGTGCCAATAGGCCGAAGGCGGCAGCGTTTTAAGCGGTGTATTATTCGCAGGCGACGTCATAGAGGCGTGGTTCCTTTTTGAGTGAGTTTTTTGAAGGCCGCCGCTAAGCTAGTTTCCCCGCTAAGATCGCATAAATCTTGCCCGTTTCCGCTAGAAATGAGTTTCCCTTGATGCAAAAGCAAGACGCGGTCGTCGGTCTGCACTTCCTCAATCAAGTGAGTGGCCCATAAAACGGTTAGCTTGCCATCGTTGCATAGCGATCGAACATGCTGGTTCAGCGCAAAGCGAGCTTCGGGGTCGAGTCCTGTTGTGGGTTCATCCAGCAATAAAACATCAGGCGTATGGAGTAAGGCTCGGGCTATTTCAACGCGACGGCGGTGGCCGCCATTGAGTGCTCGTACTTTATCATTGGCGCGGTCTGTTAGTGACATTCTGGCCAATTCTCGCTCAATAGGCGCTTTAGCGACTTTACGCGAAAAGCCATGCAATGATGCGTGGTAAAACAGGTTTTGTGACACCGTTAAATCGAGGTCGAGAGTGCTTTGTTGAAACACGACCCCAATACGTTGCATGACGGCTGTTGGGGCTTTGTTTAAATCGTCACCTTGTATCGTTATAACACCCTGGTCGAGTGAGAAAAGGCGGGTAAGCAGGGAAAATAGTGTGCTTTTCCCCGCGCCGTTCGGCCCTAAAAGTGCGCAGAAACGTGAATCTGGCAGTTCAAAGCTCACATTATCCAGGGCCGCTTTGCTTCCCGCGGCCCCATACCTAAAGCTAACCTGCTCGACGGATACACTCATTTGCTTTTTATCGCTACACCCCAAGGGTATCGCCCAACCTTAATCGTTTTTATGGCTTTCAGTTTGTCTACATCAACAACGGTCACATCCCCGCTGATACCGTTTGTGGTTAGCAGCAGTGATTGGTCAGCATTAAATTCCATATGCCATACGCGACGTCCAACTAAGATATATTCTAGCACTTCAAATGTTTTAGCATCGACTACAGCCACATGGTTAGAAGGGCCTAAAGCGACAAATGCGTAGCGGCCGTCGTCGCTTAAGCGTATACCCACCGGTTGGATTTTGTCAGGGTGTACGCCTTTAATTTCAAACGTAATTTTGTGTGTTATTTGGCGGGTGTCTACATCAATAACGGATACGGTAGCGCCGATTTCAGAGCTTACCCATAATGTTTTACTGTCTAAACTAAACTCAGCGTGGCGAGGGCGCTGGTCAACTAAGGTGTTATCAAATAACTCCATATCACCCGTATGAATCCAGTGGACCATGTTGGTTGTTTCGCTGGTGTTTACCGCAATTTTACCGTCGGGGCTAACTGCCATTCCTTCCGGTTCTACACCCACATCTATTTGGGCTAATACTTCGTTTGTTTCGGTATCTACAACCGTTGCGAGGGCATCATCCTCGTTTGCGATGTAGAGGTGGCGATCATTAGGGTGCAAGGCGAATTGTTCTGGATCTTCGCCCGACGGGAGTTCTTTAATAATGCTGTGAGTGGCTAGATCCATTACTTGGACGGTATCGGAATCGGAGGCGCAAATGTAGAGCTTAGTTTGGTCCTTAGACAAGATGATACCGCGAGGGCGCTCTCCTACCTCTATGGTATCGGTGACCTCGAAGGTATCTAAATCTATAACCGAAATAGTATCGTCTTTTTCATTTGATACATACGCCGTTTCGGCCCACGTTGCAGAGCTACCCAGTAACAACGCAATGACCAGGGAAGATCGGATAAATTGAGGTGCAGAGAATAAACGAGTCATAGTGGTGTCCTTAAATCGTGAGTACCAAAGATTATCCATTAACGGAAATCAGCGAGTAGGTTGCACTGGCTTTCTGGTTTATCAAACCCTAGGGTGTCCAGCTCTGAAAGTGGGTGTAGAAAACCTTCTTGTGGTGATTGGGAAACAAGAGAGCGAGGATGGACTAAAGGAATGGGCTGCCTTAATTGGCCATTCCAAGCACGGAAGTCCAGCTTACGTCCCTTAAAGCCGGCAAGCTCAAAGGCATCTGATGCTATGTATTGCTTAAGGGTGTGGATGTCTTCGCTGTTTGTGCGGGTAGCGGCTTCAGCTATGGTCCTGACTGCTGCCCATGCGGCGTAGTCTTTTTCAGTCATCCAGCGGCCCGAGAGTTTCTCGAATCGGCTCTGTAGTTGGGCGGCTCCCCACTGTTCAACCACGCGGTGCCAAGTAACAGGTGTTAGACCTTGTGTCCCTACAACAGGGCGGGGATACCATGTGTTAAAGAGTACGTATTCGCCAAAATCACCGCGCTCATCGGCTACGACGACGACATCGTACTCTTTGGTTTGCGTGAACAATGGCATCTCTCGTTGGGCGGTTCGTCGTAAATCGGTGTCAAAATCCCACGCTTTTTCTGCCACAATTTTTAAGCCGTACCGTTTAGCTGTGCGTTTAATCGCTTGCGTGTAGGCCTTGTCATCATCGGTTGGCCCGGTGATTAGCAGTAAGTCCGATAGCTGGCGGGCTTTTAACCATTGCCCAAGAGCGTCAGCAAGCATAGCGCGGCTGGGAATCGTATGGAGTGTATTTTTTAAGCAGACCGTTTGGCGCAAATTGTCATCTTTAGCGGCGGCGTTGAATATCAACACATCATCTGGGAGCTGCTGACTCAGTGTGCGAAGGGTGTCGGCGGGAGCGTTTACCACAAATGAGTGGATGCCAGATGTGTATAGCTGCTGAGCGTGCTCAAGAAGAGAACTGCTATCGTCGCTTGTGTAAGCGCTTAGCTCAAAATGCTGTTTTAAAAACTTGCCTGTTGTGTTGCTGTCATTGATGGCTAGTTCTGTGCCTCGTAAGCCTGCATCTTCAGGTTCCGGCAATATGTTGGACAGCACAGGGCCGGTATCAACGGTCTGGGCTAGGTAAGCAATGCGCGTTGTGATTTCGGCGTTTGCGTTAGTGCTGGTTACACCGAGTGTGGCTACACATGTTATTAATGCCAAAATTATCGCTAAACGTTGGCTTTTTTTGGCGCTGCTTGTGTTTGGGTGGCTCATCATGGAGGTATTACTCGTATGCATCTATTGTAATTTTTATGTGATGACTTCAGCTTAGGTGTGAATGGTTATCAGTTAAATATGTAGAAAGTAGAAAAGGATTAGTACTGAAGTAGCATTTTTAAAATTACGGGTGAGCATAGCATTGAGTCCTAACAATAAATCCAATAAGTAAGGAGCCCATATGTCACTTAAAAAAAGCCTAGGTTTGGCGATGATTGCTGGTGTACTAACATCGACTGCTATCACGGCTGTAGCAGAAGGTGACTTAACGATTCGTCCTAAAAAGTTGCCTGATTTGGTATTGGGAACTGAAGATAATCGTTATAGCTTGTCCGAAAAACGCTATGAAATGGTGACGGGTCAATCCTATAAGTTAAAGATTATCTCTAGCGGTCAAACAGAATACGCTCTCGTTGCCCCAGAATTTTTTCCGACTATCTACCTGCGAAAAGTAGAGGCGGGTGATATGGAGATTAAGGCAATGGCCTTAACGGAGCTTGAGTTTGAGCAAGAAGGTGAAGCGGAAATTTATTTTGTACCTGTAAAGCCGGGTGAGTATGAGTTTTACGCCGAAGGTCTTGAAGAAAAAGGTATGTTGGGCGTGTTTAGTGTTAAATAACAACGCCTCCAATCGTGGCTAGTGTGCAGGTGATGCAGGCATGACGGCCGTATGGCGACTCAACTTACTGGTTTCAATTATTTTTATTAGCGTGTTGTTGGTTAGCCTTGCACTGCAAATTCAGCAAGCAAGTAAAGATATCCAGCGTGAGGTGGCTGCCAGTGTCAGCTTTACGCTGCGGATGTTACCTGTGGTTGAACATGACGAGTATCTGTTAGAGCCTTTTCTTAACGGAGAAACTCGTCATGTTCGTCTCACCGTAAATCAGGCATGGTCTCCAACGCATTTGTCTCAATCGGCTAATCATGACGAAGAAGGCCATGTGCCCTCTTGGTTTTTACGCTTTATACCTGCCGTGGATGAGCTTCAGGAGCAGTTTCAGCTACGTTTTTTGCCGGATGGCCGTGAATTACGAATTGAAGCGAACCCATTAGACGAGGCAGAAGAGGTATGGGAAACCACACAGCAAATAGTGTTGTTTTTTATGCTGGCAATCTTGCTTTCTAATGTGGCTATTTGGTGGGGGGTAACTCAGGGGTTAAAGCCCATAGCGCACTTCTTACAAGGGTTAAAGGCGATAGAACAAGGACGGTTAGACGCTCGCCTGGAAACTTATCACCTGCCTGAACTTAATCAAGTTGGAGCACATTTTAACAAAATGGCTGAGGCCCTAGAAAGCACTCAGCAAAGCAACAACTTCCTCACGCGGGAGTTAATGACGCTTCAAGAAAAGGAGCGTGCGACGCTCGCACGTGAATTGCATGATGATCTTGGCCAGTATGCAACAGGCATCAAAGCGCAGGCATATTTAATCAGTCAAACAGAGCACAATGTTGATCTTGTTAAATCCACAGCTAATCAAATAATGGCCAATTGCAGTGCGATGCATGAGAGCTTTAGGCGCCTAGTGCAGGATTTGCATCCGGTGATTTTAGACCAGCTCGCCTTGCCTGATGCCGTGAACACCTTGGCTGAAACTTGGCAGCAGCGACATGGTATTCATTGTTATGTCAGTATCCCTAACGAGTTTCCGGTGCTGTCTGATGAGCAAAATAGTCATTTATTTCGCTTCATGCAGGAGGCGCTAAATAACGTTGCGCGCCATGCTGGTGCCACGCAAGTTGATATCAGGCTGTGTATAGCGGGTGATGAGATCACAGTGTGGGTGGGGGACAATGGCAAAGGGTTGCCGCCTATCTTAAAAAAAGGGTTAGGTCTGCGTTCGATGAAGGAAAGAGCGGCGGCTTTGGGAGGTTTTTTTGAGTATGCCAACCGGCCTTCGCAAGGTGTGTGGTTGGCGGTTACTGTGCCTTTATTAGAAGCGCATCCCGTAGGAGTGAGTAAATGAATATACTGATTGCCGATGATCATGCTGTTGTGCGTCAAGGGACGGTGGCATTGCTGTCGGCCATGGTAAAGCCCACTCAAGTGTGGGAGGCGGGTAATGGCGAGCAAGCATGTAAGCTATGTTCTGAGCACCAGCCAGAGCTTGTTATAATGGATATTAACTTGCCGGGTATCAGCGGTATTGAGGCCGTTAGACGTATTTTACAGCGCTCGCCTCAAACGCGTATTTTAATGTTTAGTATGTATAGTGAAACCGCGCTTGTTAAGCAGGCTTTGGATGTGGGGGCGCTAGGGTATGTCACTAAAAATAGCCCACCTGACTTGTTGATAGAGGCGGTTAAGCGTGTAGGGCAAGGGCATATGTATGTAGAGCATGAGCTAGCGATGAAGTTGATGACCTTTCGTTCAGAGCAGGCAGCTCATCCGTTTCAAGATATGACTCAGCGAGAATTTGAAGTGTTTTTGATGCTGGCGAGGGGCCTTAAGGTTAGTACGATTGCGGAAAGGTTGTGCATAAGTAATAAAACCGTTTCTAACTACACGGCTAATTTAAAAAGTAAGTTGGGTATTGGCTCAACGGCAGAGCTGGTGCATTTAGCAATCGAGTCGGGTGTTGTTAAAGTAGGCGGTTGAGTTTACCTCGGGCTCAAATAGGTGCCCCAAATAAGCCCAATGTAATGACTAACGTTATAATACGGCTGATTAACACCATCAAAATAGCGTCAGGCCAAATGTTAACGTCTGAAAATTGCTTGATAATAAAAAAGAGAACAGCAAACGACAAAATCCAGCCAATCCCAGGAATTAGACTCACAGCCGTTGTGGCGGCTGACGCGATAACCGCCTGTTGAAAAGTAAATTCTGCTTTTACTATTTTTGCAGCAATCCACAAAGCGGTACTGTTGAGTAAAAGTCCTAGCACCATGAAAAGCGCGATTAATGTGATATCCATATCATCCTCTGGGAGGTACAGCGCGTCCTCGTATTTAATCCGTTATAGAGACGCTGTGAATGTTACTGTTGTTTGCCGTAACATTACTTTGGCTCGAGCAGGTTGTAAATAACGGCGCTACCATATCTGGCCTCTAAACCCTGCCTGATGCTCTTTTTTAGTCCTTTCACGACTAAAGAATAAGAGAGGTCGATCATGCGTTGAATCTCCCCTTGAGGCAACGAGCCATCGAGAACAACGGTGTTCCAGTGCACCTTGTTCATGTGATAACCCGGCTTGACGGCATCAAATACATCACGAAGCATAATGGCCTCTTCAGGATCGCACTTAAGGTTTATCTGGTACTCACCTTCGCGAAACGACAGTAAAGCGAACATCTTGTCCTGAACTTTAAAGACAGCTGTTTTGTTATCAAATGGGTAGGTTTCTAAGGCTTCTGGTTTGCCAAGTAAGTAGCATTTTATAGGCTCATAAATTACTCGCTGCTGATGCGTTGGGCTGTTGAGTGTTTTCATTGTTTTGCGCTGTCCATAAACCTAAAAGTCGTTCTTGCCAGTTTATGTGTTTTTCAAGTGTGCGGCCAATGGCTAATAGTGATAGCTCGCTTCCCATTGAGCCAATGAGTTGCATCCCAATAGCTTGCCCATTATTGGCTGGTTGTGTTGGCACGTTGAGAGCAGGGCAGCCGCAAGCATTGACCCAGCCCGTAAAGATGGCGTGGCCTCGGGGGCCGACGGCCTCATTATCTATTGTAGTGGGAAAGCGCTCTTCGGCTTTCCAAGCAAGCGCCGCAATAGAGGGCATTAAAATGGCATCATATTGCTCAAAAACTTGGTCAATTTGAGTGCGTAGTTGCGCAATTTCATTGAGGCCGTTCCACAGGGTTGTAGAACTAAGAAATGCACCGCTTGTCGCCATTTCTTGATAGGGAGGAGACGCTTGTGAAACCCACACGGGATTCTTTTGGGCTAAAAAGGCCATGCCTTGTTGTCCTATTTGGCTCCACACCGCGTTGAGCGCTGTAAGGTCAATAGGTAAGGCGCCGTACTCAATGATAAGCCCTTGTTCTTCTAGAGTGTTAGCAGCCTGTTCAACTTGCATACATATATTTTTATCCACAGGCGCATTATCCATAGCGGTGACGCACAAAATGGATTTCACCGGAATAAGAGATGGGCGAGGAGTGGCAAGTGATAAGCGATCGCGAGCATCTGGCCCAGACAATATCTTTAATGCCAGCTCGGCATCATCTATTGTCCGAGTAATGGGGCCGACAACTTCCATGTCTAATAGCAATGATGGAAATCCGTTGCCGCGAGCAATAGTACCTATAGACGGCTTAAGCCCGACTAGGCCGCAATGAGCGGCAGGACGCCGGATTGACCCTCCACCATCGGTGCATAATGCGATCGGACCTATCCCTGCCGCAATGGATGCCGCTGCGCCGCCGCTTGAGCCGCCGGGGGTTGTGGATAAGTCCCATGGGTTGCGTGTGACGCCGTAAATGGGGTTGCCGGTATAACCTTCCAATGTGAATTCCGGCACATTTGTTTTAGCAAACAAAATGGCTCCGGCTTGTCGTAACCGTGCTACTGGCAGCTCGTCATGATCTGGGATGTAGTGTTTCAGCGCAGGTGTTCCCCAAGTAGAGGTACTGCCTTTTAAGAGTAAATTATCTTTAACACTAATGGGAACGCCATCAATCTCACTTAAGGGCTTTGCATCAATGTAGCGTTGTGTTGACGCTTGGGCAGCGGCTTCTGCATCAGGGGCTAGTGTGACGATAGCGTTGATCAGAGGGTTGATAGCTGCCAGTCGCTGTTTGACGGATAAAAGCGCATCAACCGGCGTCCAGCGCTGTTCCTTGAAGCCTGCGACGAGCGCGGTTGCTGATAATTGCCATAATGGTTGCATCGCATTTTTCCTTATGCAGGCTTCATGAGGTTGGGTAGCCAAGTCACTATTTGAGGAATAGCAATGAGCGCTAGCGTAAAGACAAGCATGAGAGCAACAAACGGAACCGCGCCTTTCATAACATCGGAGATGCTACCGTTGTCAGGACGAATGCCTTGTACAACAAACAAATTCATACCAACGGGTGGTGTTATTAAACCGAGTTCGCACATCATGACGACAAAAATACCAAACCAGACAGGGTCAATACCTAGAGCTTGCGACATAGGGTAGGTGATAGGGATAGTCGCAACTTGCATTGAAAGCACATCCATAAACATCCCTAAAATGAGATAAAAAACGACGAGTGCCAATAGGAAGCCAACAGTGGACAAGCCCAGAGAGGTAACCCAAGCGGACATTGCTTCAGCGACCCCGGTTAAGCTAATGGTGAGGTTAAGAATAAAAGCGGCAGTAATAATTAATAAAATCATCCCAGAAACGCGCGCTGTTTGGATAAAGCACGCTTGTAAAATTGACCAAGTGCATCGTTTCTTTAATGCTGTAAAGAATAAGGCAGCGACCACTCCTAAGGCTGCTGATTCAGTAGCTGTCGCTAATCCAGAATAAATACTGCCCATCACAATCAGAAAAATAACGAGTGGCGGAATAAGATCGACTGAGCTTTTCCAGCGCTCCGCCCAGCTGGCTTTGGTTTCGTGCTTTACGTCGGTTTTATCAAAAATGCTACTCGCGGCAATGAACGCCATAAACAGTAGAGTCAACAGGATGCCAGGGACGACACCGCCGACAAATAGTTGACCTATCGATGTGTTAGTTAATGAGCCATATATAATTAGGTTAACGCTAGGTGGGATTAGTATACCGAGCGCGCCACCGGCGGCTAATGAACCTAACGATTTGCTCATTTTATAGTTACGCTCATTGAGAGACGGTAAAGCGACTGTGCCGACGGTAGCTGCAGTGGCTACTGAAGAGCCTGATGTAGCAGCAAACAGTGCGCAGGTGCCTATATTGGAATGTAATAACCCACCGGGAAGTCGGCCTAGCCAGACAGAGAGTGATTTGTACATGCCGTCGGCTATACCGGCTCTTAGCAGCAGCTCGCCTAATAAAACAAAGAGTGGGATAGAAGTGAGGAGTGAATTGTTTTGCACACCCCAAATAACGGGTGAGATGGAGTTCATAAAAGGAGCGCCATACACCGCAACTCCGCCAATAATGCCAACCGCGGCCATGGCCACAGCAATTGGAAGGCCCACTATCATCATGATAAGCATGGCAGCAAAAGCGGTGATTACGTATTCAACGGCCATTAGTTATGCTCCTGCAGTGTAGTGTTGGGTGTCGCTGTGCGTACTTTTAGGCTATCAAGTTCTTCTTCAAGCTCTTGTTTGATGCTTTTAGGTTGGTACATCTCGTTGAGTTCGCTCGTGCGTCCTTTTAAGAGTAACCAGCAAGCTTTTAACGCTAGGTATATTGCCGCGATCATGAATATAGCTTGTCCGGCATACCATAGGCTTTGAGGGTAAATAAGCGGGGTTGCCCACGGTGTTTGTGACACCGCATGGTAGTCGAGAGTGTCGGCAATAACGCTCCATGCTAAATAACCCATTAAGGCTGCAAAGCTTGCCAAGAGAATGGCCGATAATGTGTTAAGCACAGCTTTTGCTATGGCTGGAAGGCGCTCGTGAATAATGTCTATACGAATATGACTGCGACCAAATAAAGCCAGCGTAAAGCTTAGTGTGGAGCCGATGGCGAGTGCATAGCCGCCCAGTTCGTAGGAGCCATCAAGCGATATGCCAAATAGCTTTCTTAATAATACTTCAACAGTAATAAATAAGGATAAACCAAGAAACATGACCCCGAAGGTCGTAGCTAATAAAGTCTCGATACGGTTTTGCATAAAAAATCCTCCGGGGCCTTAGGGTTACTCTAATCCAATAATTGGACCAACCGATGCTTTCCAATTGGCAGAGCAATCATCGCTCGATGCATCACAAATAGCCGCCCAGCCCGGTAACGAAATGTTTACAAGAGCATCGTTAACTAACTCAAGGTCTGATGCGGTAGGTTCAACATTCACTAGGTTGAATTTGTTACCCGTTGAGCATTCTCCACCTGAATTACAGCTGATGGCGTCATCGTAAAGTGATTCAGAGTAAGCCCAGATATCCGTGCTTAGCTTGTCGAAAGCAGCTTGCATCTTAGCTTGCTGTGCTTCGCTTAGAGAGTTCCATGCTTTAAGAGAAATGGCATAACCGTTTAACGCAATGCCCATGCCTAGAGGGAGTTGATGCGTAGCCACTTCTGGCCAGCCTGCGGAGTTAGCGGAAGCCGGTCCTGTGATTGCGCAGTCGATTACGCCCATTGAAAGAGACTGATGAACGTCGGGAAAGCTAATAGGTACGGGAGTCGCTCCCATGGATTCTACAAACTTAGCCAGGCTCTGGTCGTATACACGGACTTTGAGTCCTTTGATATCAGAGAAGCTTTTAATAGGCGCGTTACAGAATAAAATTTGAGGGCCAAAAGGCCAGACGGTTAATAGCTTAGTGTTAAAGCGCTTTTGAAGCTGTTTATCTAACACGGGTACATAGGCATCTGCTACTTTACGTGCAGTGGCGTAGTCAGGGTTTAACCCTACGAGATCAAGGCCAAGTAAAGCGGGCTCATCACGGGAGTTGGGAGAAACGCGTAAAGAGACAACATCAAAAAGGCCAGCTTTGAGCATGCGTAATTGCTCAGTATCTTTAATGCCCGTAGTGTCAACCGGTTTGAAGTCAACATCAATGGGTAGACCTGTGCGCTGCGCAAAGTTCTCGAAAAACGGCTTTTCTTGGTTTTGTAAAATAGGACCCGTTGCTAATGGTTGTCCTAATGCTTTCCATTGCATATTGTCGGCGAGGGCTGAAGTGGTCGCGCTAAGAGCAATGCTAGCCGCTAGGATACTTGAGGCCATTGTTTTAAGTGATTTCATAATTCTCTTCCATTTTATTGAAAACAATATTGCGAACAATAATTTTACCTATGCGTAAAATGTGCCAATAATTTAAAAGCTTTTTAATTCGGTAGTTTGCGTGGATATTGGTATATGTGAAGAGTATTTGTGCGACCAATATTGCGTACAATCGCACGAAGTTAATGCGCTCTATCTGTTTTTTGCACAGTGTTAGGGCGCAATATTGTAGATACCGCGTTGTAGGTTCCTGTGTATAATCGCAGTAACTTCCAGGAGTTAACTTTCAATTGTATTCAATAGGGAAGACAGGGGCAGATGTCTGAAGTCGATAAACCTGATGTAGATAAAATAGCTGAATTGATTACCAACGCTGTAATGGAACACCGCTTAGCGCCGGGTAGTAAATTATCTGAATCCCGAATGTCGGATGCGTTTAAGGTCAGCAGAACTAAAATTCGGCAAGCGCTGATGGTACTCGCTGAAAATGGTTTAGTTCAATTGTTCCCTAATCGCGGGGCTTTTATTACAAGCCCTACAGTGCCTGAGGCTCTTGAAGTTTTTTCGGCGCGTCGCTTGCTTGAACCAGAGGTGGTTCGGGGAGTGATTGTTCATGCAAAAAAAGCGGATTTTAAGTTACTACACAAACACTTAGAACAAGAAAGCGAAGCGCGAAAGTCCAATAACCGCCGTGCTATAATCAGGCTGTCTGGTGATTTCCATCTCTTGCTTGCTAGCATGTGTGGCAACCGGTACATCGAGAAAATGATGAGTGAGTTGTGTCCGTTAACTTGTCTCATTATTGCTTTATATGACATTCCTCAAGCACCGGCTTGTCCTGAAAACGACCATGCCAATATTGTTAAGGCTATTGAGCAAGGAGAGGAATCATTGGCTGTGGAGCTAATGTTGCACCATTTAGCTCATATCGAAAGCGCGCTGCATTTAGATGGCGCTAACGACGCTAATGAAGTTGATTGGGAGAAAATACTCGGTTAATTCGTGTTCTTAGAACCGTATAAATATCGTCTTTCTTTATTTTTATCTGCCTTATATTCCTCTTATTGGGTGTGCCCTTCTAACGATGGCATATCATTTGCTTTGTGTTTTGTAATCATTATGTTCAACAATATTGTTTACAAAAATAGTACGGGTTAAACCCGCCTATTGCGTAAATGACGAATGGGTTATTTATGTCGATTACAACAAAGCGAACGCTATTGGGGGTGTTGACCCCGTCTTCTAATACCGCCTTAGAGCCGTTAACAAGCTCGATGCTAAACAATTTGCCATCAGTGACTAGTCACTTTTCACGTTTTCGTGTGACACGAATTTCGTTAGATGATCGTGATTTGGGCCAGTTCAACCATACGGCGCCACTTGAGGCTTCTGATCTTCTGGCTGATGCACGCATGGATGTGATTGGTTGGAGTGGAACAGCTGCTGGCTGGTTGGGTTTTGATCATGATGTTCAATTATGTCAGGCCATTGAGGCCCGAACTGGCATTCGAGCGACTTCATCAATCTTGGCGCTGAACGAAGTGCTAAACAGCATGGGGGTTAAGCGCTTCGGGTTGGTGTCACCTTATACGAGTGATGTGCAGGACTGCATTATCCGCAATTATCAAGACATCGGTATTGAGTGTGTGGCTGAAAGCCATCTTGATTTGAGTGAGAACTTTAGTTTCTCCGAGGTTGACGAGATAGCGTTATCCCGTCAAGTAGCAGCGGTCGCGGCAAAAAAAACGGATGCGATTGTGCTCTATTGTACCAACTTACGCTCAGCACATTTAGCCAGTCAGTGGGAGCAAGAGTTCGGTATACCGGTTATTGATACAACGTCGACTGTTGTTTGGAAAATGCTAAGCATGGCTGGTCATAACCCCGCAGCTGTTGTGGGCTGGGGGCGCTTTTTCCAAGAGGCTAGTGCTCATGTCTAAGTTATTCGATTGTGTTATTCGCAATGCTCATTGTGCTACCGCCGCCGATATCTTTGATGCCGATATAGGTATCAAAGAGGGAGTCATTACCGCCTTGGGAAAAGGCTTGTCAGAAGGCGAAACGGAGATAGATGCTAAAGGCAGGTGGGTGTTGCCCGGTGGTATAGATGGCCACTGTCACTTTGATCAGCCAACGAATGATGGCACGGTCATGGCGGATGATTTTTTAAGTGGGACGCGTTCTGCGGCCTGTGGCGGCACAACCACGGTTATCCCCTTTGCGCTGCAGCAAAAAGGACAGAGTTTGAAAGCCGCTGTGGTTGATTATCATGAGCGTGCCGGGCAAAAAGCTGTGATTGATTATGCGTTTCATATGATTGTTTCTGATGCCACTGAAACAGTGCTCAGTGAAGAGCTGCCAGCATTAATCTCGCAAGGTTACACCTCTTTCAAAATTTATATGACTTACGATGATCTGAAGCTGGGTGATCGTGAAATTATCGATGTGTTATCCGTAGCCCGTGAAGAAGGGGCAATGGTGATGATTCATGCCGAAAATGCTGACTGTATTGCCTGGTTGACCGAGCGTTTACTAAAAGCGGGCAAAACCGCGCCAAAATACCATGCTGAATCTCGCCCTATGTTGGTGGAGCGTGAAGCGACTCATCGCGCTATCGCATTTGCTGAGTTGGTAGACGTTCCTATTTTAATTGTTCATGTATCAGGGCGTGAAGCAGTAGAGCAGATTCGTTGGGCGCAAGGTCAAGGGCTACGTGTATATGGTGAAACATGCCCGCAATATCTTTTTCTAACGGCCGAAGATTTAGGGCTGGATGACGACATGGAAGGTGCTAAATGTATTTGTAGTCCGCCTCCGCGCGATAAAGGCAACCAGCAAGTGATCTGGAACGCACTAGAGTCAGGAACTTTTCAGGTGTTCTCTTCGGATCATGCGCCATTTCGCTTTGCTGGAAACGACGGCAAATTAGCAACCGGTGAAACCCCCAGCTTTGATCAAATCGCAAATGGTATTCCGGGCGTCGAAACTCGTCTGGCTTTATTGTTTTCGCATGGCGTTAACACAGGGCGTATGGATATTAATCAATTTGTCGGATTAACCTCTACCAATGTCGCTAAAATGTATGGTTTGTACCCACGTAAAGGCTCTATTGCTGTTGGGGCTGATGCCGATTTAGTGATCTGGGATACCGACACGGTTCGTTCCATTAGTAATGATCAATTACATCATAATGTTGATTACACACCCTATGAGGGCATTAAGGTGAATGCGTGGCCGGCAACGACGATGAGTCGAGGGCGCATTGTGTGGCAAGACGGACGTTATTTAGGAACGCCAGGTATGGGGCAGTTTTTACCGTGCGATCGACCGACACCTGCTAAACCAAAAGTTACTGCGCCAGACCCGCTATAGTTTTGTGGGTGGATGGGTGTTGCAATAAATGTGAGGGAGTGTAATGAGTAAAAATGTTCAAAAGTTGGCTGATGCATTAGTCATGGCCCAACAAACGGGGCAGGTCGTTAACTATCAGCAGGCATGTGAGCTCACCCCCGCTAGTGATGAAGAGGCGTATCAGGTGCAAGCCTTGGTTGCAGAAAAGTTGGGATGGTTTGCTTTAGAAGAACGCTTTATTTGGAAAACCGGTGGTACTTTGCAAAACCCTTCAGCCGCCCGCGTGAGGCATGAGGCTTTAGTGTACGCTACAGAAAAAGAAGGGGAAGGTCATGTGAGGCATGTATTACATGAGCGCAACGCTCATGACTTCACCTCTATTGAGATAGAAGTGGCCATTACTTTAGCAAGGTCCATCAAGAGTGATTCCTCAATAGAAGCACTAGAGGCAGCAATCGATAATGTCTATTTGTCAGTAGAAGTATGTGATCAGCGAGTTGAACGGTGGGCGGACCTCCCCGCCAGTATTCGCTTGGCAGACCAACAGATGAATAGAGCGATTATTTTAGTGGGTAAACCTACCAAAGGATGGCGCGATAGTTTTGTTAATCCTTATATGTCCATCACGGTAAATCAGCAGGCAATAGCCTTGGGTGAGGGTACGCATCCATTGGGTCATCCATTAGCGTTACTGCCTTGGCTCAATGGTTTATCCGAAACACTCTATTCAAGAGGCTTAGAGGCGGGGGATACAGTAACCACTGGTACTTGGTTTGGTTTGCAAGTGCTTGCTGGTGGGGATGAAGTGGTTGCCAGTATTGATGGGCTGGGTGAGGTGCGTTTGTCATTGGAGCCTTAACGAATGCATGAGTAGGCATGATAGCTTTCGGGCAATGTTTATTAACGTAAGACAATGTTAATGATTTAGATTATCATTTGTGTCTGTGTAATGGCATGGTAATCTAATGACTAGAATATTGATTATTGAAGATGACAAAACCTTCGCTAATCAGGTAGCCGGTTTATTGTCTCAAAATGGTTTTTGCATTGAGCAGTGCCACGATGGAGAGCAGGGCCTTATAAAGGCGCTTGCTGAGTGCTTCGATCTGATCCTTTTGGATGTCCTATTACCTACGCTGAACGGTTTTTCTATCTTGACGCATATTCGTAGCGTGAAGCAGACCCCAATTATCATGATGACGGCATGTGGTGCTGAAGCCGAACGCATTGAGGGCTATCAAAAGGGGGCGGATGACTATTTGCCAAAGCCTTGTAATTTCACGGAAATGTTACTGCGTATCGATGCTGTGTTGCGTCGCTCTATAGGGGTGCAGGAACGAAATGACCAGCGAGAGCTGTCTATTGACGCTTTGGTGCTTAACCGGTCGGTATTAAGTGTTCACTATAATGGCCAATCGATAGAGTTAACTCCCATTCAGTTTCGCTTATTATGGTTGTTGGTTGAACATCAAAATGATGTGTTGAGTAAGCCGTTTCTGTATCAGATGGTGCTAGAACGCCCTTATAGCCGCTATGACCGCAGTATGGATATGCATTTAAGTCGTATTCGTAAAAAATTAGTGTCAGCTGGTATGGCTGCAGACCGTTTAGTGACTCAGCATGGTAAGGGGTACTGTTTTTCGTGAAAAAGCAGTTGCTGTGGGTTTTGTGTGTAGTGTTTGTAATTGGGGCGCTGATTTTATTTTGGAGCGTTAACCTCATTACTGAGCAAGCAGAACAGTCAATGAGTTATATATCAAAAAGTGACCAACAGACTCTCATCTCTTATGGAAGAAAAGCTGAAACACTATACCAAGCGGGCCAAGAAAAAATCTTAGAAAGATGGTTGCAAGAATTACGTATTAAAGAAGACACATGGGCTGCTGTAGTGGCGTCTTCTATCGAAGTAAAAGCGGGTAGTGATTTGCCTCTACACTATACGCAGGGGTTTAGTTTGGGGCGCAGTGTTGAGTGGAAGATTCATCTATATTTTAAAGCAAACCCTACCATGGACATTCCTTTCGCTGATGGTAAAACGCATTTTTTAATTCAACTGCCCGCACGTATGCGCCCTGGCAACCTTTACCCTTATGCACAAATTGTCTTGCAGGTAGGCCTACCGCTAATTTTATTGTCCGCGCTCGCTATATTTGTTTATGGGTACTTGATGTCGCCTTTACGGCAGCTGCAAAGAGCAACACGGGCATTTAGCCAAGGTGAGCTTGATGCCCGCACTCAAGCCAGCTCAGGGTTTATCGGATGGCGAAATGATGAGATTACGCGTTTAGGTGTTACGTTCAACGATATGGCTTCGCGTACCGCGCGTCTAATAAGGCAGCAACGCGAATTACTATCTGATTTGTCGCATGAGCTAAGAACACCATTGGCACGTTTAGGGCTCGCGTTAACTTATATGGAGCAAGGTGCATGCGATGAGAAAACGCTGCGCCGTATTCGTTGGGAGTTACAGGGCATGGAAGCATTGGTTGAGGACTCTTTGACATTAGGGTGGTTAACTAATGAAGAGCCGTCGCTACGGGATGAGAGCGTTGAGCTAGATGCGCTGTTGGATGTTATTTGCCAAGATGCGGGGTTTGAATACCCGGGGCGTATTATTGAGCTTAGGTCGGAAGCAGAACATGTTTTGCATTTTAGTAATCAACGCGCGCTGAGTCAGGCTTTTGAAAATTTAGTGCGTAATGCTTTAAAACACACGTCACCTAAGAGCCGAGTAGAGATCGTCATCATTGATAGAGGCGAGTCGGTACAGGTTGATGTGCAAGACGAAGGCAATGGCGTACCTACAGAGTTGCTTGACGCTATCTTTCGGCCTTTTTTTCAAGTCAGTCAGTCGAGAAGTCAACCCGCAGAGCAAGAGCAAAAAGGCTACGGATTAGGCTTGGCGATAGCTAAGCGTCAGATTCAAGCTGTTGGTGGGCAGCTCGTTGCTAGGAATCGTTATGATGCTGAAGGTGTCTGTATAGGGTTAATAATGACAGCTACATTGCCTAAGTTTTGCTAGCGATCTATTACCAGATGTAACAAATGTAAAAATGCTGGGACTTCCCATTAAAATGATAATAATTGAATGAAAACTATTATCATTTAAGTTGGTGGTTATATGTACCCTCAAGAATTTTGCTGCAATCTAACTAGGCCCTTTCTTTTCCGGAAAAAGTTGTTGGCCGTCGCTTGTTTAACAACGTTCACAGCTCCTACTGTCATGGCCGATTCTGCGGTTGTGGACATGGATGCGCTCATTATTATTGATCAGATCACAAGTGACGTAGATGGCCAAATTAATCAGGAACAAATTTCGTCGACTCAAGCCAATGATATGGCCGATATATTCAGTCAAGACGCGGCTGTTTCTGCGGGCGGTTCAGTGCAAATGTCACAGAAGATCTATGTTCGAAATATAGGTGAAGATAATCTTAATATAACGATAGACGGGGCAGAGCAGGCGGGTGCTGTTTTTCATCACGCAGGCCGTATCTCGATCGAGCCGGAATTACTAAAGCAAGTAGATATTGAAACCGGAGCAGGGGAAGCGACATCAGGTTTTGGTGCTTTAGGAGGCTCGGTGCATTTTGTTACCAAAGACCCTGCGGATTTATTAGAAGCCGGCAAACAGGTCGGTGCGCTGGTTAAAAGCACTTACTTTGATAATAGCCATGGTTTTAAAAACAGCGTAACTGTGTTTGGTGAGGATGCACAGGGGCGCTTGGGAGGGATGTTGAGTGTTGTTCGTTCAGACCTCGATAATGTTACCGATGGTGATGGCAATAAACTCGATGGTACAGAGGATCAAAAAACCTTGATGTACGGGAAGTTAGTGGGGTATTTAGCGGATGAACAATATTTATCACTGAGTTATGAGTCCGTAGCAGAGGAGGGTGATGTGCTTTATAAGCCGGAGCTAGTCGCATCCGCTAGGAACGTACCTGAGCCAACGACGGCTGATCGGGATACGGCTATTTTTAACTATGAATATACGCCGTTTGATAACGATTTATTTGATATTAGCTTCAATCTTTATCATACAAAAACGTCTCAATCGCGTGAATACAGCTCGGTAGAATACAGTGGCCATGTGAAAACGTGGGGAGCGACACTAAAAAATACGAGTGCTTTTGCGGATCATGAGCTTACTTACGGTGTTAATTATCGAGATGATGAAAGTAAGCTTCATGATGTGGATGCAGAGCCCTCTTATTTTAGTGAAACAGGCCAAGTTTGGGGGATCTTTATACAGGATCATTACACCGTAAATGATCAATGGTCACTGACAGCCGGTGCTAGATTTGATGATTTCTCGATAACCGATGCAAGCGATCAAAAATTAAGTGATAACGGCTTCTCATTCAATGCCGGTGCTCGCTATCAGTTAACTCCTGCTTGGGCTATTAGTGCTGGATATGCAGAGGCGTTAAGAGGCCCGGAAGTAAAGGATGCATTTAAGCTAAGTAGCGGTTCAAATGCTGCTGACCTAGGTGCAGAAACATCTAAAAATATCGAGTTAGGGGTAGATTACCAAGTATCCGGTTTTAACATGGCAGCGGGTGTCTTTTATTCACGGATCTACAACCCTGTTGGGGGATTGCTGCCTTGGTCTAGGGTATCTGAAAACTTAGATGACCCTATTAAATCGGCTGGTTTTTATGCGCGTTTAGGGATGCAGGTCGAAGCGCTTTCATTGTCTGCCAGCTTAATTAGTGCAGATACTGAAGTTGATGGGCAACCGGTCACGCGTTATGTATACGGCTCTGGGGCAAATAGCATTGGCGATACGTTAGCGACAGATGTTCACTATCAGTTCTCACCTCGCTGGATGGCGGGCTGGAATGCTGAGTTTGTACGCGGTATTCATGATATTAAATTAGATGTAGGTAGCGATCAGCTTAATGCAGATAAACCCGGTTATGGGATACATGACGTATACGTGCATTGGAAGCCTATGGGTAATGACCAACTTAAAGTGGCGTTATCGGTAAATAATCTTTTCGATAAACAGTATTTGAGCCACGCAAGCGTTGAAGACTTTACGGGGAATCCCGGGTGGGAGGGTATTGTCGGGTCCCCAGAAAGTGGACGCGATATCCGAGTGAGTGTTTCGGGTCGATTCTAATGCATATTCTGTCAGCATAAGTGGGTATGGATAAGCTTGGCGAGCAATTCGTTAGGTCGTTGGGCTTATCACCATTGCATCTCTGGCCAAGATAGCCGAGCATTAGGTTATTCATTCATGGAAAAGGACAGGCTTGTTATATGGCTATTCACCCCGATGCTGGAAAGATTGCTCCGCACGATTCTTTGGTTAATATCCCTGCGTTAGTGGCTGCTTATTATCGTCAGCAGCCAGATATCAAAGCGAGCCCTGATCAAAAGGTGAGCTTCGGAACTTCCGGTCACCGAGGGTCGGCGCTAAAAACGACCTTTAACGAGCATCACATCATGGCTATTTGCCAAGCCATTGCTGAATATCGCAAGGCGCACGGTGTGACTGGGCCGCTATATTTGGGTAAGGACACGCATGCGTTATCTGAAGCCGCCTTTGGCACGGCATTGGAAGTGTTAGTCGCTAACGGGGTGCGTGTTCGTGTGCAAGAAGGTGATGGCTACACGCCAACGCCTGTTATCTCACATGCAATTTTGACGCACAACGCGTTGGGCGAAGATATTGCAGATGGCATTGTCATCACCCCTTCGCATAATCCGCCGGAAGATGGCGGGATTAAATATAATTCGCTTAAGGGTGGTCCAGCCGATCAAGATATTACCAATTGGATTGCTCAGCGAGCCAACCAGTTATTGGAGTCCGAGCTAGAAGACGCTGAGTGGCTTCCTGCTGAAGAGCTGAATGCATCGCCGTTAATCGAACCTTTTGATTATATTGCACACTATGTCGATGATCTGGACTCTGTTATTGATATGGATGCCATCGCGAAAGCGGGCATTAAGATTGGCGTCGATCCAATGGGAGGCTCAGGGCTTCACTTTTGGAAGCCAATCGCTGAAAAATATAACCTTAATATCGAAGTAGTGAACGATAAAGTCGATTTTACCTTCGGATTTATGCCGTTGGATAAAGATGGGCGCATCCGTATGGATTGTTCTTCAAGCTATGCAATGCAGAACTTATTGGCGCTTAAAGATAAGTTTGATATCTCAATTGGCAATGATCCGGATTACGACCGTCATGGTATTGTCTGCGCCGGCTCCGGTTTAATGAATCCTAACGCGTATTTGGCGGTAGCGATTGAGTATTTAGCAACACACCGTCCACAGTGGTCAGATGATATTCAATTTGGTAAAACCTTGGTGTCCAGTGCCATGATTGATCGCGTGGTCGAAGGGCTTGGCAAAACCTTGTGTGAGGTGCCAGTAGGGTTTAAGTGGTACGTTGAAGGGCTGTTCAGTGGTGAGATGGCGTTTGGCGGTGAAGAGAGTGCTGGCGCGTCTTTCTTGCGTAAAGACGGTAGCGTCTGGACGACCGATAAAGATGGCATTATTTTGGGATTGTTAGCGGCTGAGATTTTGGCAATAACAGGTAAAGACCCGCATGAGTTATATGAAGCTCAAGTCTCACGTTATGGTCGTCCTATCTATAAGCGCATTGATGTGCCGTGTTCAGCTGAGCAAAAGTCTGTCTTGTCGTCATTAAGTGCTGATTCTGTAGCCGGTGATACCTTGGCGGGTGATGCGATCACGGGTATTTTGACCGAAGCACCTGGCAATGGCGCTTCTATTGGCGGTTTGAAAGTGCAAACTGCTAACGGCTGGTTTGCGGCGCGTCCTTCTGGTACTGAAAACATCTACAAGATTTATCTTGAAAGCTTTGTATCAGAGGATCATTTGGCACAGTTGGAAAGTGACGCGAAGGCGCTGGTGGATCGCGCGCTGGGCTAAGTGAATTAACGGTTGTTGAAAATCCCGACAGTCTTGCTGATCGGGATTTTTTGTGCCTGCTTGAACGCCAGAAATGACTACTGAGGGCCGCTATTTTTGCCAATCAAACGGGCAGTTAGTGCAGCCTTCCATATAGGTGCTTTGAAACGTGGCGTAATGGATTCGGGTGCCGGTTAAATTAGCCTCGGCTAGATTGGCATCATTAAGCTTTGCTTCTTGTAGTGTGGCGTTGGTGAGGTTGGCCTGGTATAGGTCGGCTTTGGAGAACCATACCATTTCTAAGTTAGCAGAGGTTAGGTTTGCACGGTGCAGGCTGGCCTTGCTGAACCGGGCAAAGTCGATATTCGCGCCTTGCAGGTTCGCATCATTGAAGTTAGCTCCTTGCGCGAACATAGCCCAACCTGTAATTGCCATTAAGTTAGCTTGCTGAAGATTAGCCCCGCGGATATCAGCATGTCTTAGGTCGACTCTGGCCAAATTGGCACCTTGAAAATTGGCACCTTTGGCATCGACATTGGTCAACACGGCATGTCTTAGGTCGGCTCCGGCCAAGTTGGCTCCGGTTAAAACAGCATTGCGTAAATCTGCATGACGTAAGTTAGTGTTGGATAAATCGACGTGTGGGCATACTGTTTCGGGCTTGATTTCGCAGCCATTAATCACAGGGTAGCTCTGGTCATTCTTCGGGCTTGGCGCGGCATAAGTGTTTGTTGCGCTAATGAATAGATACGTTGATAGCAGGACAAGCGCTTTCATAAAAATCACCTCATAAATGAAGGATGGGGGCGGGAGGGAGTATCCAGTTTCGGTTCATAAAAAGACCCACTATTCAGCAAATTATGTATGTAAATAGCGGGTAAATAGGGCCGACTCTGAAAATTAAGGCGTTATATGGTTATTTCGCCCACTTAGGTAGTTTGAAGGCCCAGAAGGACCCGCCTTGTGATACTGGCTTTGTTAAAACTGCCATATCGCCACCCCACAGAGGCACCGCTCCGCCATAGCCGGATGCCACGCCTATATATTGTTCACCGTCCATTTCCCAAGTAATAGGGGATGAAATAATCCCTGAGCCTGTTTGGAATGACCAGAGCTCCTCGCCTGTTTCTGCGTGGAAGGCCTTAAGGTATCCGTCACCTGTACCGGTAAAGATTAGGTTGCCTTTAGTGGCTAGAACGCCAGCCCATAAAGGAAGCTTCTCTTTATGCTCCCAGCGTTTTTCTCCGGTAATAGGGTCGTAAGCGCGTAAAATACCAACGTGATCATCAAACATTCGCTTGATTCGGAAACCTTGCCCTAAGTACGCATTCCCTTTGCTGTAGGTGACATCTTCTGTCCAATAATCTTCTTTCCAGTGATTACCTGGTACATAGAATAATCCCGTGTCTTGGCTGTAAGCCATTGGGTTCCAGTTTTTGCCCCCTAAGAAAGGCGGGGATACTTGAACGGCTTCACCACGCTCTTCACCTTCTTTTGGTAGGGGCGGGCGTTGGTTTTCGTTTTCGACAGGGCGCCCTGTTTTGGGATCGATATGAGAAGCCCACGTTATGTTATCCACAAACGGGAATGCTCTAATAAAGCCACCGTCTTCGCGGTTAACGACATAGAAGAAGCCATTACGGTCGGCGTGTGCCGTCGCTTTAATAGTTTTTCCATTATCATCATATTCAAATAAGACCAGTTCGTTGTTGCCTGAAAAGTCCCATGCGTCGTTTGGCGTATGTTGGTAGAACCAATCTACCTCGCCAGTGGTTGGGTCGACGGCAACCTGCCCTGATGTGTATAGATTATCCCAGTTGCGAGGATCATCGCCTTTGGCGGTACGCTTCCATGTATTCCAAGGTGCCGGGTTTCCCGCGCCTACAATAATGCGGTTGTTTTCTATGTCGAAGCTTGCACTTTGCCAAGGAGCACCGCCCCCATGATGCCAAGCCTCTACCAGTTCTCCATTTTCATCGCGAGGCCATGTCGGTGCTTCAGGGTCGCCTGTTGGGGTGCTTTCTTTGCCGTTCAGACGACCAATGTGTCCCTCTACAAATGGGCGCATCCAAATTTCTTCGCCGGTGTCCGGGTCGCGCGCAAAAAGTTGACCTACTACACCAAATTCATCGCCTGATGAGCCATGTATTAACATGACTTTGCCTGTTTTTTGATCTTTGATAATGGTTGGGGCTCCCGTCATGGTGTAGCCCGCTTGGTGGTCAGCGAATTTCTTTTTCCAAACGACTTTGCCTGTATTCTTATCGAGCGCAACAATGGCAGCATCCAATGTGCCGAAGAAAACCTTATCCCCGTAAATTGCTGCACCGCGGTTAACAACATCGCAACAAGGTCTAATGTCATCAGGTAAACGGTGTGCGTAAGACCAAATCTTTTTACCTGTATGGGCGTCAACGGCAAAAATTCGAGAATAAGAGCCGGTTACATAAATAATACCCTCATGCACTAAGGCTTGCGTTTCTTGACCACGCTGTTTCTCATCGCCAAACGAGAACGACCAAGCGGGTGTTAATCGTTCGACGTTGTCAGTGTTGATCGCTGTCATCGGGCTGTAGCGCTGTGCTTTAGGACCGATCCCATAACCTAAAATATTTTCGGGGGTGTTCGCATCGTTGGCTATGTCCTCCCATGTGACGTTAGCCGCAAAAGAAGTGCTCGCGCTGACGCTTAAAGCGCTGGCCAGGATAGCCGCATGTAATGGTCGATGAAGCCAGTGTTTTGTTTTTGTTGTTTTCATAAAGTCACCTTAATTAGTGCCTGCCTATACAGGGTCATTTATACGAGTAGGCATTCGGCTTTTGTGAAGAGAGAGCTAGGACCCTTGACGTGTGGATTTATTGTGCAGTGGTCTGAGATTAGCTACTACGGCATCTTTCCCGTTGAAATTGTTAGTTTTTCCTAATTTGTTTGGGAATATGTCACGGGGGTCGTAGGGCGTTTTCCACTAAGGGAAAAAAGTATGAGGCTTTGGGATGAGGCAGGAAGTGTACGTACTAACTATGCATCCTGAGAATGAGTTTTTGTTACTACCAAGGAACTAAATTTTGCGCGCCAAAGTACAATTCTTTACGACTAACGGGTGCTTCATCATAGATGTAAGCCTCGAGCGATCTAGATTCGGGCACGGCGTTATACGTCGACATAACAATAATATGGGTGAATTCAATGTTTCTAAAAAACAAACTAGTTCCATCGGCTGCAGCTCTGCTTTTATGTGCAGGCTTGTCTGGCCAAGCGTTTGCTCATGGCGACGTAACTCCTCAAGGTGTTGACACTGAAGGTCTAGAGCAGTTGGGTGACGAATGGCGCGACGAAAATCCGTACCGTGCTCCGTACGAAAATAACGAGCTGGCCGTTAAAATTGGATCTTCTGCATATAACCAAAACTGCGCGCGCTGCCACGGCTTAGAAGGCATCTCAGGTGGTATCGCTCCTGACTTGCGCATGCTAGACCCTGGCTATGATGGTGACGAATGGTATCAATACCGTGTAGTGAACGGCGCTGTGCGTGACGGTAAAGTATACATGCCTAAAATGGCAGACTATATTAGCCAAGAAGGTTTATGGGCAATCCGTACCTATTTGGAATCGTTACCTGTTGATGAATAAATTTACAACACTAGTTATTTGCGCAAGCCTAGCTTTTGCTGGGCAAGCGCATTCACGCTCCTTTGATGACGTTGTCGACTCTGGTGAGTTGATTGTTGGCGTGTACCGTAATTTTCCTCCATTCTCCTATCAGCAAGACGGACAGCCAAAAGGTGTCGATATTGACGTTGGCCAAGCAATTGCTGATGAAATGGGTTTGAAAATGCAACTGCATTGGGTGATCCCAGATGAGAACCTGGATGATGATCTGCGTAACAATGTGTGGAAAGGTCACTACCTCGACAAGGATGACGAAAATCCGTTGGCCTTAAAAAAGCTTGCAGATGTGATGATGCGGATTCCATATGACCGTGAATATGCTTATCGTCAAGACTCCCAGACTGGGGAAATGGTCAATGAACAAGTCGTGATGTTTGGGCCGTATCAGCGTGAATCTTGGCGTGTTGCTTTTGACACCGAGAAGCTGGAAGCGGTTAAAACAATGGCTGTTTTTCAGTACCACAGTATAGGGGTTGAGCTGGATAGTTTGCCTGACTTTTATTTGTCATCCGCTTTTGCTGGCCGTATGCTCAAAAATGTACACCATTATTCAACTCCGCTGATGGCATTTGAGGGTATGAAGTCCGGCGAGGTTAAGGCTGTAATGGCAATGCGCTCTGAAATTGACGCTATGTTATTCGCAGAGAATAACCCTCGCTATCAAGTGGCTGAAAATGGCTTTCCGTCCATCGGTAAGCAGAAGTGGGATGTTGGTATGGCTGTGAAGAGCACTTATCGACAACTAGGTTATGCTGTCGAGGAGGTTGTGGATAAGATGGTTCGTGATGGACGTATGGAGGCGATTTTCTCCCGTTATGGCATTACTTATGAACTGCCCGCTCTTTATCAGGACGTACAATAGATCGCATTCCAGTCCGTAGCGAATATACCCACTCGAAAGGGTAGAAAGTACAGGGTAAAAAGTACAATAGACGCTTGCTCGTCTTTCTTTATATGATTTGGTAATACATTTAGATAACAGTAACGAACAATAATAATTAGGAGGGTCGCTGATGCGAACCTTTCCAGCGATACTGGTTCTACTATGCCTTTGTGTGCCCATGGCGGCATGGTCACAAGTTAACGATGAGTTGATAACTCAGGCCTCTCATAATGACACTGAGCGTGCTGAACAGGCTGACCCGCTTAACTCACCTGTGTGGCATTACTTGCGTGCTCGATTTTTAGGTGAGTCGCCATACCAATTTGACGATCGAGTGGTTGTTTCCGTTCCCCCTTTTGCAGAAGACCCAACGCAAGTTCCTTTGTTGGTCGATGTAAGCGCGATAGACGAGCCTTTGCTGCGTCTAGTGGTATGGGCCGATCTAAATCCAATCCAACATATCTATTCGGTTGAGTCGGCAGATCGTCACTTACCCCGTATCGCGATTCGCTTCAAAGTTCAGCAAGCAACGCCAGTTCGGGCGGCCGTGCTAACAGAGTCGGGTAAATGGCTTGTGGGTGGCCAATACTTAGAAGCCGCGGGCGGCGGATGCACGGCGCCAAGTATGGCTAATGCAAGCCCTTACTGGGAAAGTCATTTAGGCGAAATCGAAAGCCGCAGTTTTGAGCGCGCAATGAACAGTGGGCGCTCCTCACAGCGCTATAAAGTGAAAATCATTCACCCTATGGATACAGGGTTAGTGTCAGGGATTCCTGAATTTTACATCCAACAATTAGAAGTACGACGACCCGAACAAGCGGCTATCTTGTCGATGGAACTCTCTCAGCCTGTGAGTGAAAATCCTGTGTTTACGTTTGATATGAATTCAGCTTCTGCAACGGCTCAAGATCGTTACACATTGTGGATGCGTGATAATAACGGCAATGTATTTGAGCAGGCTTTGTGATGGGTATTTATCAGGCAGCAGGGCGTTTTCTGGGGTTAATTTGTTGTCTTTTTTGGGTGAGTACAGTGGCCACGGCCAGCTCACTTAGTTATGAGCTAATGCCTCGTTTAATCGCTAAGGACACTTGGCTTTTGCAGGGCAAATTGGAAGACTTTAGCCGTGACAACGGAGCAAATATTGTTAACACGGCGTTTATTGTTACATCAGAGGGGGTCGTTGTTATTGATTCGGGTCCCTCAAAGCGATACGCACAAGCATTCAGACGTGCTATTGCTTCTGTGACGGATCATCCGGTTACGGACGTATTTATTACACATCATCACCCCGACCATTTTCTTGGTAATCAGGCTTTTGCTGATGTGAATATCTGGGCGCTGCCAACCACGGGGCGGCTCATTGCCGAGCAAGGGAATGTGTTTGCAGAAAACATGTACCGTTTGGCCGGTGATTGGATGCGCGGAACTGAGGTTTTAATGCCCAATAAGCCGCTCGATCAAACGGCAATGACCATAGGTGATCATCGTTTTAGGTTTCTATCTTTAGAGGGGCATACTGGCGCTGATCTGGCTATTTTAGATGAAACGACAGGCACTTTGTTTGCGGGTGATTTGGTTTTTTATCAACGAGCCTTAACAACACCGCACACGCCGGGAATAGATCAGTGGCTGGCTGATCTCGATAAATTAGCTGCACTGGAAGTAGCCCTTATTGTTCCGGGGCACGGGCCGGTGGATGCTAAAGGCAAGTCAATTGAACAAATGCGGGCATATTTGGTTTGGCTAGACAAAACGCTGACCCAAGCGGCCTTTGAAGGCTTAAGTATGAACGAAGTCATGAAGATACCAACCGAACCTGAATTTGCTGATATTGCATTGACGCAGTATGAGTTTATTCGAACCGTGTTTCACCTGTACGCCGGCTACGAGGAAGCGGCTTTTTAATCTGCAACAACTGGCAGTTTAAGCGCTTTCGGGCGCTCTTTTTTTGTCTGGACCTCCGCTGCTTCGCAACAGAAGTAGTACTAAGTGAGTATGAAATTTGTCCTCGGGTTGAATTGTTGGAATTGCGCAAAACTTCACAATGAAGGCATTGATCTGGGAAGTGTTCCCGGTTCACTCCTTGAGCGCCCCACAATAATAAACGATTCCGTAAAGGAGCTAGTAATGAAACATACGACTCTGGGTAAAGGTTTTGCAGTAAGCTTGCTTGCAGCGGCCATTTCTTTTTCAACTGCTGTAACGGCAGGCGTGACAGACCAGGACATTCTAAACGATCAAGCAACCACTGATGATGTTATCTCAAACGGTATGGGCCTTCGTGGTCAGCGCTATAGCCCTTTAACGAAAGTTAACGGCGATACAGTAAAAGATTTGCGACCTGTTTGGGCATTTTCATTTGGCGGTGAAAAGCAGCGTGGGCAAGAATCTCAGCCCGTTGTTAAAGATGGCGTTATGTATGTGACGGCTTCTTATTCTCGTGTTTTTGCGATCGACGTAAAGACTGGTGATGAGCTATGGCAATACGATGCTCGCCTACCTGACGCTATTATGCCTTGCTGTGACGTTATTAACCGTGGTGTTGCTCTGTACGATGATCTGGTGATCTTTGGTACGTTGGACGCTAAGTTAGTCGCGCTAAATAAAGATACTGGTAAGGTAGTTTGGAAAAAGAAAGTAGAAGACTACCAAGCAGGCTACTCATTAACAGCTGCACCTATCGTTGTTAAAGGTAAAGTAATCACGGGTGTATCCGGTGGTGAATTTGGTGTTGTTGGTAAGGTTGAAGCGTACGACGCGAAAACAGGGCAACTTGCTTGGACTCGTCCTACCGTAGAAGGCCATATGGGTTATGTCTGGAAAGACGGTAAAAAAGTTGAAAACGGCATCTCAGGCGGTGAGGCTGGTAAAACATGGCCGGGTGATATGTGGAAAACAGGTGGTGCGGCTACATGGTTAGGCGGCACGTACGATCCTGATGTCGATTTGCTATTCTTTGGTACTGGTAACCCAGCACCATGGAACTCTCATTTGCGCCCTGGTGATAACTTATTCTCATCTTCTCGTTTAGGTATCGATCCTGACGATGGCAAAATTGTATGGCACTTCCAAAGTACACCACACGATGGTTGGGATTATGATGGTGTAAACGAGTTAATCTCGTTTGACTATACCGCTGAAGGCAAAACCATCAAAGCGGCCGGTACCGCTGACCGTAACGGCTTCTTTTACGTACTTAACCGTGAAAACGGTGACTTCATCCGTGGTTTCCCGTTTGTTGATAAAATCACTTGGGCAAAAGGCCTAGATGATAAAGGTCGCCCAATTTACGCAGATGCTTTCCGTCCGGGCAACCCAGCAGAAGCTACCGACGGTAAGCAGGGCTCATCCGTTGTTGCTGCACCATCTTTCTTGGGTGGTAAGAACTGGATGCCAATGTCTTATTCTAAAGACACCGGTCTTTTCTATGTTCCTTCTAACGAATGGGAAATGGATATTTGGAACGAGCCTGTTTCGTACAAAAAAGGCGCTGCTTACTTAGGTGCTGGCTTTACGATTCGCTCTATCAATGAAGATTACATTGGCGTGTTGCGCGCTATTGATCCTAAAACAGGCAAAGTAGTTTGGGATTATAAAAACTTCGCACCTTTATGGGGTGGCACCATGGTTACCGCAGGTAACTTAGTATTTATGGGTAACCCTGAAGGCTATCTAATGGCATTTGATGCTAAAACAGGTGAAGAAAAGTATAAGTTCAACACCGGCTCTGGCATCGTAGGCACGCCAATTACCTGGGATATGGACGGTGAGCAGTACGTATCCGTCGTGTCAGGTTGGGGTGGTGCTGTTCCATTATGGGGTGGTGAAGTGGCTAAGCGTGTTAAAGACTTCAACCAAGGCGGTATGGTGTGGACGTTTAAGCTTCCAAAATAATGGCTTGAGTTGACTCCTTTGATTGTGGAAAACCCGGACTATGTCCGGGTTTTTTTATGAATAGTAGTAACTTAGGTTTTTGATTTTGCATCTGCGATTAAGCCGCATTATTTCATATCAGTACCAAAGTAGTAGTTTTTCAATTCCAACGGGCGATACCTCAGTAAGGGCCCCTCTCGCTACTATCAAACCGTGACTAATGACTTGCGCCTGAGCCTTACAAAGGACAGGGCTGGATAACAATAAAGAGGTCGATAAAATGATTTATGCACAGCCAGGAGCCGCAGGCTCAGTTGTAACTTTTAAAGAGCGTTACGGTAACTTCATCGGTGGCGAATGGGTAGCACCGGTAAAAGGTGAATACTTCAAAAATGTATCTCCTGTAAATGGCGAAGTATTCTGTGAAATCCCACGCTCTACAGAAGAAGATATTAATTTAGCACTAGACGCAGCTCACGCGGCTAAGGATGCTTGGGCAGCAACATCTGTGACTCAGCGCTCAAACATTCTTTTGAAAATTGCTGACCGTATCGAAGAGAACCTCGAGAGATTGGCTGTAGCAGAAACGTGGGACAATGGTAAAGCGGTACGTGAAACACTAAACGCTGACGTCCCTCTGTGTGTTGACCATTTCCGTTACTATGCCGGTTGTATCCGCGCACAAGAAGGCTCTATCGGTGAAATCGATGGCAATACCGTTGCTTATCATTTCCACGAGCCGCTAGGTGTTGTTGGTCAGATTATCCCATGGAACTTCCCGCTATTGATGGCTGCTTGGAAGTTGGCACCTGCATTAGTGGCAGGTAACTGTGTGGTAATGAAGCCTGCAGAGCAAACACCAGCTTCTATCCTTGTTTTGATGGAAGTAATTGGTGATCTGTTACCTGCCGGCGTATTGAACATTGTTAACGGTTTTGGTGCAGAAGCAGGCCAAGCGCTAGCAACAAGTAAACGCATTGCTAAGATCGCTTTCACCGGTTCAACACCTGTTGGTTCGCACATTTTGAAATGTGCTGCTGAGAACATCATTCCATCTACCGTTGAGCTAGGCGGTAAGTCTCCTAACATCTACTTTGAAGATGTGATGGATCAAGAAGATGAATTTATCAGTAAGTGTGTTGAAGGTACGGTTCTGGCCTTCTTTAACCAAGGTGAAGTATGTACTTGCCCTTCTCGCTTATTGGTACAAGAGTCAATCTACGAGAAGTTCATTGAGAAAGTTATTGAGCGTATCGGCCAAATCAAGCGCGGTAACCCATTGGATACTGACGTGATGGTTGGTGCACAAGCTTCTCAAGAACAGTTTGATAAGATCTTAAGCTATTTGGATATCGGTCGTCAGGAAGGTGCTCAGATTCTGACAGGTGGTGCTGCTGAAAACCTAGACGGTTATAAGAGCGGATATTACATCCAGCCTACACTGATGAAAGGCACAAATGATATGCGTGTCTTCCAAGAAGAGATCTTTGGCCCTGTAGTAGCCGTAACAACGTTTAAAGACGAAGCTGAAGCGCTAGCAATTGCTAACGACACTGAGTTCGGTTTAGGTGCTGGTGTATGGACGCGTGATATGAACCGTTCTTACCGCATGGGACGTGGCATCCAAGCTGGTCGTGTGTGGACTAACTGCTATCACTTGTATCCTGCTCACTCTGCATTCGGTGGTTATAAGAAGTCGGGTGTTGGCCGTGAGACACACAAAATGATGCTTGAGCATTATCAGCAAACGAAAAACATGCTCGTTAGCTACGACATCAACCCACTAGGTTTCTTCTAAGCTTTAGAAACAGTAGTGATTAGGTGGCCGAAGGCCATCTCAAAAAAAGCCCCGAAAGGGGCTTTTTTGTGTGTTAAGTGGTGTGAGTCCAACTATTCAGCGTAGCCGCTGCCGATGGCTTTTAGGGGTAGGGATGCGTTTAGTCCGTCAACTTCTTTAATAATCCAAGCGGGGAATGTATTGCTATTTGGGCCGGGGAAAACGCGATAGTTATTTTTCCAAGGGTAACGGTTAACAGCATCCTCTATTTTTGGGATAAGCTCGGCCGCTTTTTTTCCTTGTTGGTTGTAGATTAATTCGGGTTTGGCACCGTACCAGTATCTATCTGGGTGGACTTGTTCCGAAATAGTTAGCGCAGGTAACCCTCGTTTAACGCGAAACCCTACAACCTCATAAACTGTATAGTTTGGTGCATTTTGGGGTTTTACGGCTATCCATGAATGAACAGCGAACCACCCTCGCCATCCCCATGCATCAGCGGCATAAATTTGTACAACTGCTTCAGAGGTTGTGGCTGGGTTGGGGGCTATGCCTGCCGGTTGCCTACTAGCTGATTGCCAACCTTCAGTGGAGCATCCAGCAACGATAACTGCACTGAAAAGTAGGGTAAAAAGCGGTGCTAGCCGTGAAAAGCCTCTTTGGTGTATTTGCATGATACTTAGCTCCTTAGCTTACCCACTCGAGGAATTTATAGATTCATTATTTATATAGAAGTCTGGTTTGGGATTATGCACAGAAACAATCTGTTCTTATTATCGGCTTTTAGATGGTCGCATAGGTCAAATTTGATACAATGATCGTCTAATTTCAATGATCTGCAGCGAGCAACGGACAATAATTTGGCTTTCAGAATAAGTGTGTGGTGCAGCCGTATTACGGTTTTTTTCTGGTTGTGTTTTGTCTCGTCTTTTGGGCTAGCGGCCTCTGATATTGCCCAAGCTGAAAATAGTACAACTTCCTATAAAACGGGCAATAGTAATAGCGCCTCTGTAGAAGCGATTAGTATCTATTTTAATTGGAAGCACCAGTTTGAATTTGCAGGGTACTACGCCGCTCAGCAACAAGGGTATTTTGAGGAAGCGGGGCTGTCAGTCACCTTTATTCCCTATCAGACGGGTAGCAATGTTATTGATTTAGTGAATGCTGCCCCTAGCCGTTACGGTGTTATGGATAACCGTATCGTCTTATCGTATCTCGAAGGCGAGCCGGTTGTTTTGCTGGCTAATATTTTTAAGCACCCGCCGCATATTATCATTACGCAACCTGATATTCAGACACCTTCGCAATTAAAAGGTAAAAAAATAATGGCCATGCCCGAGGAGTTAGAAACGGCTGGCTTGATGACAATGTTGCGTCAGTTTTATGTTGCAAAAGATGATTTTGAAACTGTCCCTCATGAGTTTTCTGCGGATGCTTTTGCTTCTGGCGAGGTGGATGCAATAACGGCGTTTAGTAGTGACCAGCTATACGAGTTAGAGCGTTTGCATATTCCTTACAACATTTTAGATCCTAGCCGCTATTCTGGGGACTTATATGGCGGTAATTTTTTCACCTCTGACGCTGAGGTATACGCACATCCACAAAGGGCTCAACGATTAACTCAAGCTGTGCTCAAAGGTTGGCAATATGCACTAGATCACCCTGAAGAGTTAATTCAGTTAATACATCGTGATTATGTGAGCGCTAAAACAGTTGAAGGGTTAACGTTTGAAGCTGACAAAATTAGAGATGCTGTTCGTCCGAGCGTTTACCCTATAGGTAGTATTGATCTGGAGCGTTTACGTCAAATTGCATCAATTTATATTGAGCATGACTATCACGTTAAACGTCTGAATATTGAAGGGATATTATTTGAGCCCTCGGACGCGGCTTTGTCCTTATTAGGCTTAACAAGTACTGAGCTGGATTATATTAAACGCCACCCCGTGCTTAACGTGCACAATGAAGAAAATTGGCCTCCTATCAACTTTGCAGTTAACGGTAAGCCCAGCGGTTACTCAATAGAGTTTATGGATTTGTTGGCGAGTAAGCTGGGGGTCCGTATTAATTATATTACGGGTAACGACTGGGATGCTTTCATGGATATGCTAGACGACGGGCGTCTAGATATTATGCTGAATATTGTTGAAACCTCTGAACGTTTGAAGCGGTTTATTTATACACCTCCCTACTTGTCAGCGACCACTGGCATTTTTGTGCGCAGTAATAGTAGTAATGTTTCTGTTCGATCCTTGGATGACTTGGCTGGTAAAACAGTCGCAGTACCCAATGGCTTTTTCTTGAATGAGCAGTTGAGGCGTTATTACCCAAACATAAAAATTAAAAACTATATCGATTCTATACAATCCATAGAGGCGGTGGCATCAGGCGATGTGGATGCCGTGGTGGGTCGTAGCGGTGTTATTAATTATTTAGTCGAGAAACAATTCATCAATAATGTTGTGATGTCGACGGCGGTTGAAGACCCGCGTTTCACCAGCCAAATGCAATTGGCTGTCGACAAAGATGAGCCTGTCTTACGCGATATTTTAACTAAAGTAATGGCGAATGTTACGGAAAGCGAAACAACGGCGCTGCGCCGTAAATGGGGACAAAACAGCTTTGCTAAAGAGAACTCATTATCGCGCGTTGAGCAAGAGTATTTGCTGTCTAGAGAGCCGATTCGTGTTTGTATAGATCCTAAGTGGATGCCCTTTGAGGGATTGGATGTTGAGGGGCAATTTATAGGAATGGAATCGGACTATTTTATGCTTTTTGAGCGTTTTTTACGCATTCCTTTCGAAATAGTTAAAACCACTTCTTGGACGCAAACTTTGGAATATGCGAAGGAGCGCCGCTGTGATTTGGTTTCCTTGGTGATCGAAGATAAGCAAACTTCTGGGTTCTTGAACTTTACTTCGGCGTACTTAAGTTATCCCTACGTTATCGCTACGCGCCAAGATCAACTGTTTGTGGAAGATGTTAGCCAAGTGCTTGAAGAGCGTGTTGGTATCGTCCGTGGTTATGCGTTATACGACGAGTTCTCACGTCGCTTTCCCGCTACTGAATGGGTTGCCGTTGATGATGTTGAAGATGGATTGTTAAGAGTTCAATCAGGAGAGTTATTTGGGTTAATCGATTCGGTCCCGAGTATCGGATACGCCATGGCTGAGCTTGGGTTAATGGATATTCGCATTACCGGTAAAATAGAAGGTCAGCGCCTATTACGCACGGGAGTGCGAAATGATGATCCTATATTACTGAGTGTCATGCAAAAAGCGGTAGCTAGTCTAGACCAAGACGATCATCAAGATATACGCCGCCGATGGAGCCCGTCTAGCGTTGAAACGAAAGAGGACTACACCCTAGCACTGTGGATATTAGGGGTGAGTGTGTTGCTCTTAAGCTTTATGGTTTATCGGCAAATTACACTCCGACGCTACAACGTTCGTATACAGGAAGCATTTGAGGAAAAAGAAAAGGCGAACTTGGCGCTACTTGAAAAGACGGCCTTGCTTGAAAAAATATCGATTACTGATCCGCTAACTCAAGTTTATAACCGCCTTAAAATCAATACGATAATGCAGCACGAACTTCAGCGTGTGCGGCGTTATGGCGGTAATTTTTCTATACTTTTATTGGACCTTGACCACTTTAAAAATGTGAATGACACCTACGGTCATCCGGTAGGCGATCAGGTATTAAAGACTGTTGTTAACGTTATTCAGGACGGCTTAAGAAGCACCGATTCGCTAGGACGCTGGGGTGGTGAAGAGTTTATGGTGATTTGCCCTGAGACTAAGCTGCGTAATGCCGTGCTTGTTGCCGAAAACATTCGTCGTCAAATCGCATCGACCCTCTTTGATGTGGTTGGGCAACAGAACATTAGTGTTGGTGTAACGATGCACCAACCTGGGGATACTTTAGAAGCCATGGTAATGAGGGCTGATGAAGCTCTATATCAAGCAAAAGATGCCGGGCGAGATCAGGTTGCTTCTGTGCCCAGTTTGTAAGGCAGCAGTAAACGCACCGTGAGGGGGCGTTTACATCCCTGTTAACACATAGCTAAGGCTTTTATTTTTGAGATGACTCACTACTCTGCCGGGCAACATCGGCAATAATCGACTCGCTAATTTTGTTCAGCTCTTTCTGCGCATCTTTTGTCAACGGTAGCGGACGACACAACTTGATTGCCTGAAATCCAGAGCGGGCTGTAAATAAGCTAGCGCCAACACCTTGCCCTGCGCGGGCCGATAACGTGGTCGTGATAGAGGCTCCCAGTAAGTGTGAACCCGCATGGATGGTTATTTCACTCAGCCCGGCAAACGCAATGTTATGGAGTACGCGTTTAAGTAACTGCCATTGTGTGGCTGCGCCGGGGGCAATTCCATAGATCTCGGCTAGTTCGCGTAGCATTTTAATGTTTCGCCACCCGACTAGGTACATATCAAACGTAGCGTATGGGCTTAGCGCGACCATAAGGCCTGATTGGACACTGTTGCGTTGCACGCACTTGCGTGCGGCGGCGTCTTGCTCGCGAAGAGCGTGGTCGGATATGTAGCGAATGATTTCACTGTCGTTATACGCAGAATCAACCTGACGGATCGCGTCTTTGAAAGGCTGGTTGAGGTCGGTGTTGTCATATAACTTGTCCAGTTTTTTTAAAAAAGGCGCAGCGTCGCCATGTGTTTTTTGACTTTGTAAGGTGATGGCTTCTTGTTGAAGACGCTCCGCTTCCTTTAATTGACGAAGCCCTTTGAAGCTACCGTATAGCCACACGGCACCGGAAATAATAGTGATTCCAGTAACGGCTGCGCAGATGCCACCTAAAATAGGGTTGAGTTCATAACCCCAACTAATAAAACGGTAGACTTCGCTGACTACAGCCCCTGTTAGTACGGCGGTTATTGCTGCCCCAAAGATGCGTGACCAAAGGCGTCGCTTCTTTTTAGGTGGCGGGGTTTCAGTAAGTACTAGTTCGCTGTCGTCAGTGGCGGTAACTGAGTCCGGAGCAAAAACATGCGGTTCCATGGGAGGTTCTTGAAACTGTGATGTTTGGCTGGTCTGTTTAGGATCGATAAAAACAGGCTTTTGCCATGATGGCTGGTCACTCATTAGAATAGGTCTCCTGTAAGGTATTCCAAGGCCTGATCAAGGCGAATATGGTGTTCGGGCCGAAGGTCACTGCTGGGAAGTTTTTTGGGTGCAAAGTCGACAAACTGGAAGCGGCTGCTATTCCAGTCGTTATCCGTAGGTAGCTCAACAGGAACCTCGCCAGGGAATAAGGCTACCACCTCGCCCGTTGACTTATCGTAACCCTTAAGACAAGAGATTTGCTGACCATCTAGCTTAGCTTGAGCGGATTCAGTAGAGCGAATGGACGCGACGGCCAAACAGGCTGTGTCGATTTCTTCGAAGCGCATATCTCGCTGTGCGTCTTGAATGATGAGTTCTAAAAACTTATCTAAGTTATGGTGCTGGTTCGCCGTTACATGGTCAGCTTTTGAGGAGGCAAATAAAACTTTGTCGATGCGCGGGCTGAATAGCCGACGTAAAAATCCAGACGAGCCATAGTTAAAGCTTTGCAGGATATCTGTGAGCGCGAGCTTCATATCATCAAAGCATGGCTTGCCGTTATTGAGTGCTTTCAAGCAATCAACAAGTACAACTTGGCGATCAAAACGTGAGAAATGCTCGCGGTAAAAGCGTTTGACCACTTGTTCTCGATAAAGGCTATAGCGGTGCTGCAAAAGCGCATAGGCGGAATCAGGCGGAACATCACTTTTATCCACCGCGGGAATAACCGGAAAAAGTGTTAGGAGCGGATCACCAGCCATGTCTCCCGGCAAGATACAGCGGCCCGGTTGCAATAAGCTAAGCGCATAAGGCTGCTGCCGAAATAGGTGAAGTAAGGCAGTGTACTCGCGGCTTAGCTCGTCAATACGCGACGCATCTGCAGGCGCTAGCCAATCAAATGATTCTTGAGCCTTGAGCCAGCTTTGAGCGAGGCTTGCTCTTGGCTCCAAAGCAAATAGTTCACGTTGTTTGTCGCACCATTGCTCAAAGTTATGATTAAGTAGCGGGAGATCCAGTAACCACTCACCAGGGTAATCGATAATATCTAAATACAAGGTAGCCGAATCGGTGACTAAGCGTTTGAGACGATTTCCCGGCTTGTATTTAATCGCTAAGCGAACCTCAGATAAGCCCGTAGTGGATGGCGGCCATTGCGGAGGCTCTTGTGATAAGGCGCTTACGGCATCCTTTAAAGGGAACGGGTGTGGAGATTGATCGCTAATATTTTTGACGCTAATGATGCGATGGTCACCGGCTGCGCTAAAAAAGGGAAGTGATTTATTTTGGTGAGCGTGCAGTAGGTGATGGGTCAGGGAGGTGATAAAAACCGTTTTGCCACTTCGGCTAAGTCCGGTAACGGCAATTTTAATGTGCTTGTCCAGTCCTTGATCCATAACATCTTTAATTTGCTGCTGCACATCATCTACAAAGTCAGTGCCGACTAGACGCTTTATTTTTGATCCCAATCCCATACTTTTCTCCTGAATAGCGGAAGAACGATGCTGTCATTGGCAAAATGAACATAAAAGCTCACAACATCAGCATCAGCACCAGTTATGACCGCTAGTAGCCACTCAAGTGCCCCTCTTTGTTCATAGTAGGTTGCGGCAAGAAGGTAAATTACAAGGTGTTTAAGGCGAGATAGGTCATTTTAAAATGCTTATTTTGCGCTTTATTAACCGTAAGATGTAACCAATAACAGGAATTTTTTCGTAGAAGTGTGTTGCTGCATCCCAATAGTCCTGATGGTGCATGATGCGATAGCTTCCGTCCAGTGTGAGCTCGCTTACCCCTGTAAAGCGCCAAGCTTTTCCTGAAGCTGTTAGCACGCCACTAAAGTCCCAGCTGACAAAGCATGTGTTTCCAGAGAAGGCGATAGATTTCACATCAAAGTGAGGTGTTTGGACGTTATCTATAAAATGCGTTAATACTGCCATTACGCTGTCATAGCCACTTGCTTTATTAAAGGGGTCTATGAAGCATATATTAGGTGCAGCAACGGCTGTTAAACGGTTGAGAGATAAGCGATCGAGCGAGTTAAAAAAGGCAATGTAGTTCTCTACTGCTTTTTGGGCACGGATCATATCATTCACGGTTTTGCTCTTTACTAACGTTAACTAACAGCATGGCTCTGACTTGGGCTTAAGATATAAAATTGTTAAAAGTGAGTGTTAGTGGGTTGCTTATTGAAAAAAAGTAATACAGTACCTAACTCTATTCCCCATTTACTCACGGTTGCTTTATTGATCATTACATCATCAGATTGTAAAAACATCCAATCGTTAAATTTAACCTTATAGGACTTCCCCCCAACGGGTAGCATCATGGTGTATTTCCAATTGAGTGCATTGCCAGCCACTAGCCCTTGAGCCTTGCCGATTATGTCATCGGCTTGGCCTTCATATCGGTTCTTACCGGTTTGGGTAATGGTCCAGATGCGTTGATCAGTCTCTCCGTCGTTGTAAACAAAATCTTCAACCAGAACGAGTTTTCCATCTTGCTGGCTGCCATTAATGGTCACTTTAAAGCTGCGTTTGACGTTGCCGAAACGGTCTTCAAATAATCCCCAAGCGTGAGTCGTACCCAAAAAGTAGTCGTCTAATACAAAGTGGGGTTGTGTGTTGCTAAACTCCTCAATATTCATAGAGCTGCAACCATTAACCATGATGGCCATGAGTAGGCACACTGTGAGGCGTCGTATTCGCATTGGGCTCTCCTTGCTTTTGAGTTTGAGTGGATGAAAGCAAACTACTGCAAAGGGGCTTTCTGATTTTGAACAGGCGTACATCGATCGAGCGATAGCGAAATCCACTCTCACAGTAAGCCAGATAATACTCCCACATGCGTTTAAAGCGCTCATCATAGCCTTGTGGCTTAATGCTTTCCCAGCGCTGCATGAAGGTTTCACGCCACTGCCGTAGCGTTTCGGCATAATCTAAGCCAAATTCGAGTTGCTCTTCCATGTGCATGCCGTGTGCTTGGGTTAAATCCCTGACCTTCTCTGCGGTGGGTAGCATACCTCCAGGAAATATGTAGCGCTGGATAAAGTCGGCATTATTACGGTAGTTTTCAAAGCGTTTGGGTTCGATGCATATGATTTGAAGTACAGCGGTCCCGCCTGGCTTTAGTGATGTGTAAAGCTTTTGGAAGTAGGTATCCCAATGGGCTTCCCCAACCGCTTCAAACATCTCTATTGATACGATACGCTCAAATGTTTGATCGATGTCTCGGTAGTCCTGGAAGGCGAGCTTAATACGATCATTAGCCTCCAATTGAGCGACTCTGTGATTGGCATAGGCGAGCTGCTCTTTCGATAGGGTTACACCGTAGAGCGATAAATTATCTTGCTCGCTAACCGTCTCGGCAAAGCCACCCCAACCACATCCTATTTCTAAGATCCGGTCGCCACTTTTGGCTTCGCTCATTGAAAGTATGCGTTGATATTTGGCGTTTTGGGCTTGGGCAAGCGTCAGGCTAGTGTCTTCATATAACGCTGAAGAGTAGGTCATGGTTTCGTCTAACCACTCTTGATAAAAGTTGTTGCCTAAGTCGTAGTGGTAGGCAATGTTTTTGCGGCTGCCCCGCTTGCTGTTGTCGTTTAAGCGGTGCCAGATTCGGTTGATTAGCGCAGAAATGGAGCGGCCGGCAAACGCAGTGCGTAAAGCGTCTTCGTTGTACATGGCCCAATCAGTTAGTGTGATGAGGGAGTCGCACTCCCAGTCGCCTGCCATGTAGCTTTCAGCCCAGCCTAACAGCCCATTCAAGCTGCTTTTAAGGATAGCGCGGTTGCGTTTAAGCTTAATAACGGGGGCTGCTACATCGCTGTTAGGGTGCCCTATTGCGATACGGTCTCCGCTTTTAGTGACGATGTGAATAGCTGTTATGTTAGCGGCGTTAAGCGTGCTAATTAGTTTTCTAAGAAGCCAGCTATGGTGTGGATTTATGCTCGATTTGATTAACTCATGTGGTTTAGTCGTAGGCTGAATTCGATTCATAACTGCTTTACCGTTTGCTCGAGTGGGTTGGCTGACCGTGAGAAATTAAATGGCTAGGAGCGGCGGGGCGTTTGACAAGCTTGACGCCTTTACCCCAAAGCTTGAGTGCTTCCCAGTGGATAGCGAAAATAACTTTTACCGTATTTAGAGGGTGCTTGAAGAGCTGTTTTGTAATGACAGACTGGCTGAGAGTTTCGCGCTGCCCTTTCCAAACAGCTGTCATGATTGGCTTGCCTTGGTGTGTTTGGTTAATAGTGAGTGCCAGCTTTTCTTGAGGTAACTTGAACGTAAACTGGTAAGTGCATTCCATCGGCATAAATGGAGATACATAAAAGTGCTTATCGGCTTGGTGTTTGTAGGGCTGGGTATGTGTCGCTGTATCAGAATTATTGATAGGGACTAGATAATGATGACGTTGTTTGAAGGTGTTACGTACTTCGTATAAAACGGCATTTAGATTCTGATTGGCGTCATAGCAAAACCAGACAACAAGTGGATTAAAAACATAGCCAAGACAGCGAATTTGACACAATAGCTCTACACGCTCCGGTATGGGTAAGTGGTTCTCCTGCATAATGTCATTAATAAAAGCTCTAGGCGCTCGGCCGTCGGCAAAACCATAATCACTATCATGGAAGCTAAATAAAGCGCCTTTATTCCAGCTAAATCCGCGTAGATCGCGATGCAATGTACCTAACTCGTCGATATCGATAAGCCAGCTAGAAAGGGAGTATTCAAAGCGATGTGATTTTGGGGTAAATCGTTGATGCATCACATCGCCATGATAAAGCGCAGACCGAATCATGCTGTTGCTTCCTCGATAAGGCTATCCGTTACGGTTTGTTCTAGGAAATCTGATGGCGCTGGAATTCTGTCATACATGCCGTGAACATCCCAAGGTCGTCGTACGCCACTAATTTTCTCAGCAACTAATAAGCCCGCTTGAATCCCATCTTCATGGAACCCAAAGCCGCACCAAGCACCACAGAACCAGGTGTTATGGTTTCCTTGTATGTCCCAGAGATCTATTTGTGCCTTGTCCGTCTCTTTATTAAAAATAGGGTGGTCGTATAAAAAGCTAGCATGCACTGAGCCTTTAGCAGGCTCTTCGAATGGGTTGAGCGTCAAAATCATTGGTTGTTCTGTTTTTAGATGTTGCAGCTTGTTCATCCAATAACTTACGCACAGGGCGCCTCCGCTGCGTGCGTTGTCGCCAAGATAGTTCCAACTTGACCATGCGTGCTTACGACGGGGCATTAGTTTTGTGTCGCTGTGTAAAACAGCTTTGTTGCGCTCGAACCGAAAATGGGAAAGTACATCTATTTCATCTTGGCGGGGGTCTACAAGCAGCCGCAACGCTTGATCGGCATGGCATGCAAAGATTACATGGTCAAATTGCCATTGGTCGCCTTGCCAGTCAGTGATTAGGGCTTTGCCGCCAAATCTACGAACCCCCCGTATTGAGCGATGCGTTAAAATGTCTCCACGTATCTCTGCGCATAAACGTGTTACATACTCTCGGCTGCCATTATTGACGGTATGCCATTGTGGGCGGTCTTTAACTTGGAGTAAGCCGTGGTTTTCACAAAATCTTAAGAACGGTTTAGCTGGATAGTCGAGCATTTTCTCCATGGGGGTTGACCATATGGCTGCTCCCATTGGTAAAAGGTGATCATCTCTAAATGCATCGCTATAACCTTTATCTTTTAAAAGTTCCCGAAGTGTCATGTGGTCGTCTTTAACAAAATCTGGATCACTACTTTCTTTATAGAACTTTAAAATGTCGCTAACCATTTTAATAAATGATGGTCTTAAAAGGTTGCTGCGTTGAGCAAATAATCCATTTAAACCACTCCCTGAATATTCCAAACGGCCTTTATCCATTGAAACACTAAATGACATATCGGTTGGGGATACAGGGACATCCAAATGTTTAAATAGTGAGACTAAGTTGGGGTAATTAGGTGGGTTAAAAACAATAAACCCCGTGTCGACAGGAATAATATTCCCTTCGTTCGTTTTAACATCTACAGTATTGCTGTGGCCACCAAGCCGATCATTTTTTTCAAATACGGTAATCTCAACATTGGTTTGTTGAGACAAATGCCAAGCTGCGCTAAGTCCTGCTATACCAGAGCCTACTACGGCGATTTTCAAAGGTTTAGATGCATGCATGGTGTAGTCCGTTTTTAATTTGCAGATGTTCATTTGGTAGCTCTCATTACGGACTGAAAAGAAAACTAGATCAAATTAGTTATGGGTGATCTAAATCGCTGTTAGTATCGTAAAGATACACATGAAACAGGAAGCTAGAATGCAAGATGAATCCGATCCTCGTGATCAGATCAAACATTGGAATACATGCCTTGAGCGCATTGCCTCAACGGGCGACAAGCACATGTATATGGATTTCTATGACCATTTCGCCCCGCGGCTTAAGTCCTGGCTGTTAGGTGTTGCGAAAGACGACGTTCTGGCTGAAGAGCTCACACAAGAGACAATGATGACTGTATGGCGTAAAGCCAAACAGTACGACAGCAAAAAAGCAGCGGCGAGCACATGGATTTTTAGAATAGCGCGCAATCTACACGTAGATCATCTGCGTCGGCAGCGTGTTAGGGATAAGGCCGTTCTTGTTTATGACGAGTGTGAAACTGTTAATTACGATGCCCATGCAGATAGCTTTCGCATTCGGGATGAAATTAAAAAATTACCGGTACAGCAAGCTCAAGTGATTTATAAATCTTATTTTGAAGGCAAAAGCCATCAAGAAATTTCCGACGAGATGAGTTTACCTCTAGGTAGTGTTAAATCTAGCCTACGTCTCGCCTTTCAGAAACTAAGTAAAGCAGTGAGGTCGGAAGCATGAGTGCATATCATCATCCTGACGACGCAACCCTCATGAGCTATGCCGCAGGAGCGTTGCCTGAGTCGTTTGAAACATTAGTTGCCTGCCATCTGCAGTTTTGTACGCGATGTAAACAGCGTATTCGTGAAGCGGAAGATATTGGCGCGGCATTGCTTGAAGCCGCTGAGCCTACAACTAACCGCGGTCGGGACCAGTTTTTTGCTCAATTGATGCAAGAGCCTGATATTGATCCGATGATGGACTCAGTAACCGCTGGGAGTGCTGCAGTGACGAGGCAGCATGCTTTTCCAGCACCGCTGCAACAGCTGTTAAAGAATGGTGATACTGGGTTAGCATGGCGACGTCTTGTTCCAGGCATACAGCAAATTCGTATGGAAACCCGTGATGGCGGTTTGCGCTTATTGCGTATCCAACCCGGCATGAGTATTCCTATTCATACTCATCATGGCAGTGAGATGACCTTAATATTAGACGGATCCTATAGCGATGAGTTAGGGCGCTTTAAACCAGGTGACGTAGCCGATCTGGATCCGACAGTCGAGCATCAACCTATTACAGATGGTAACGTCCCTTGTATTTGTTTAGTGGCTACTGATGCCCCTATGAAGTTTCAAGGCCTTCTACCAAAGCTCTTACAGCCATTTGTTGGCTTATAAACTACTCTCCCGTCTATAGAATAAACCGGCGTACAGCCGGTTTTTTTATGCATATTAAATGCGAATAAAACTCAATAATAAGTGTTTCCAATATAAGACAAAAAAATAAAGCTGATTTCTTTACATAGGGATAACCCTAAACTACTTTTAAAGCAATGATATAAATAAAGTATGGTAAATCAATGCTTTATTAATGCCAGATTAATAACAGCGTAAATTATTATTGAGGTTTCCCATATGTTTAATAGAAGGCTAAAAGAGCAATTCAATTCAACTGTTAACGAGCTGGATGCTCTTAAAAGCTTTTCGAATGCAATTATGGGAAATATTGCTGTTATCGAGTTTAATCCTGATGGGGCTATCATTACGGCTAATGACATTTTTTTGAAAGCGGTAGGCTATGAACTCGATGAAATTGTTGGACAGCACCACCGTATTTTTTGTAGCGCTACATTTTCCTCCTCGCCTGAATATAAAGAGTTTTGGGAGCGCTTGGGTCAAGGAAGTAAAGAGGGCGGGATATTTTTGCGCCGCAATAAACAAAACGAAGATTTATGGCTCGAAGCAACATATTTTCCCGTAATGGCCGACGGAAAAGTTTTAAAAGTTATTAAATTCGCAAGCGATGTGACGGCCGATAAAACGTCATTAAACACACAATTAGCTACGCAAGATGCAATAAATCGGTCCATGGCGGTAATTGAGTTTACCCCAAAAGGTGAGATCATAACGGCGAATGCTAACTTTGAAGCGGCCGTGGGCTATAGCTTGTCAGAAATTCAGGGCCGCCATCATGAGATGTTTTGTTTCGATGAATTTTATCGGGACAATCCTGACTTCTGGAAGGAACTGGCCAACGGTGAATTCAAGTCAGGACAGTTCAAGCGAAAACAAAAGTCAGGGCAAACGATTTGGTTAGAGGCTACATACAACCCTATTTATGATGCCAAAGGTAGGGTTATTAAGGTGGTTAAGTTTGCCTCAGATATTACAGCAAGAGTGGAGCAGCAAGCATCGATTAGGGAAGCGGCCCAAGTGGCTTACGAAACGTCAGAAACAACTTCCACCGCGGCGGCTCATGGCGGTGAGACGCTGAGAAAATCCGTTGAGATATCGGCTGGCATTGAGCGCGAAGTAGAGAAGTCATCTAATTTAATCGACAGTCTTAACCAGCAATCCCACGAAATATCCAAAATTGTGACCACTATCAGCAGTATAGCCGACCAGACAAACTTGCTTGCTTTAAATGCGGCTATCGAAGCGGCGCGGGCAGGAGATCATGGGCGAGGGTTTGCTGTTGTGGCGGATGAAGTTCGTCAATTGGCAGCTCGAACATCAACATCAACGGTTGAAGTAGAGAACATGGTAAAGCAGAACAGTGATTTAACCAGTAAAGCCAGAAATAGCATGACCAAAGTCAAAGAGCAGGTAAACAATAGTAATCAGTTAGTTAATGAGGCGCATGGCTTAATTACAGATATACAAGGTGGTGCCCGTCATGTAGCTAAAACCGTCGAAAAGCTGCTGGGGGTGCAAGGGTAGTTTTTGGTAGTGTAAAAACTAAAAAACCTCGTTTTCTATTAAGAAATACGAGGTTTTAAAGATGGTGCCCGGAGGCGGAATCGAACCACCGACACGGGGATTTTCAATCCCCTGCTCTACCGACTGAGCTATCCGGGCAACTCAAGAGGCGCGTATTTAATCGTGTCAGCGCTTTCTTGTCAACTGTTTTTGTTAACTTTTTATGTTATGCCTTTGATGGTGGCACATAGCCTTCGGCTTTGATGTAATCCTCACCGTCCATAAACTTTTCCATTTCTTCGGCTAGCACTTTACGCGTGTTGGGGTCCATCAAGCTCATATGCTTTTCGTTGATAATTAAAGTTTGGTGCTCGATCCACGCTTGCCATGCTTTTTTTGAAATGGTGTCATAGATTTCTTGGCCTTTAGGGCCTGGATAAGGAGGCTTGTCTAAGCCTTCTAACTCTTCTTTAAATTTTCTGCACATGACGGTACGAGTCATGGGTGTCTCCCGGTTAATCAATTTGAGCAGTATGCTGTTCTAATAGGCGCTTTACAGGCGCTGCTAGGCCGATATTGGGCGGTTGGAGTATGTTATACCAGAGTGTGGATTGTCCTTCCATGACACAGTTTATAGGGATATTGCTGGCGGAGGACGCAAGCGCTATCCGAACAGGCGTTATGTCTAAGTGGTAATGACTAAAGGTGTGCCGAACAGGTTCAAGCGGTATGGCGCTGTCTAAGTCTAAGTCTAGACCCGATTCAGTGGTTGCGTCGCGTAAGTCGGTTACTTCGGGGAGGCTCCACAATCCACCCCAGATGCCGGTAGGAGGGCGTTGGCGTAATAGCGTTTCGCCACGGCTATTCTGAACCAGCAGCATGATGGTTTGTTTAACCGGTTGAACCTTTTTGGGCTTTGGGTGTGGGAAGGCGCTTGGCGTTCCTCGCTTTAAGGCTTCACAGGCACTTTCAATCGGGCAAAGTAAGCAGCTAGGTTTGCTTCGGGTGCACAGGGTTGCGCCTAAATCCATCATGGCTTGGGTGTAATCGCCAACGCGCTCATAGGGGGTGTTTTGTTCGGCATACTCCCACAAGCGTTTCAGGTTAGCAGTGGTACCTGTCCAGCCTTCTACAGCATAAAAGCGAGCGAGTACTCGCTTTACATTTCCATCTAATATAGCGGCTCGTTTTCCAGTGGATATTGACAGTATTGCGCCAGCCGTTGAGCGTCCTATGCCAGGTAGGTCAGCTAGCTCCTCCACTGTTTCAGGGAAGTGCCCGTTATAGTCGCGGCTAATGATTTGTGCCGTTTTATGCAGGTTACGTGCGCGGGCGTAATAACCTAGCCCTGTCCATAAGTGGAGAATATCATCTTGTGGAGCGTCAGCGAGCGCGTGCACATCGGGAAACTGCGCAATAAAGCGTTCGAAGTAGGGGATAACTGTGGTTACTTGGGTTTGCTGCAGCATGATTTCAGAAATCCACGTGAAATATGCTGTTTTCTTTGCTTGCCAAGGCAGAGTATGGCGGCCGTGCTGATCAAACCAATCCAGCACGGCGGTATTAAACTGTGAAGGTGTCATGTGGGATTAAAAAAGTCCTTTAATCAAGCCTTTGACACTGTCACCATCGCCTAACTTTTCCTTAAGCTTGTCTTCAACCTTGCTTTTAACTTCGTCTTTCACTTGGTTTTTTACCTTGTCAGTTAACGCTGCTTTAAGCATATCTTTGATGGCGTTAGTGTCTGGCTTGCAGAGTTTGGCAGGCGCTTCATCGAAGCCGCCTTTACAGAGTACCGGCCATTCTACACCTTCTAGTTTGTTATTCACGGAGCAACTTTGCTTAAATAGATTCTCTTTAATCATTAAGCCAAGTCCATAATTGAGTGTGCGTTGAGGAAGGTTCACATCGCCTTTGCCCGATAAGCTCATAGCATCTAAACTTGCACTTAGATCGTTATTGCTGACTACACCGTTTTTGATAGTGAAATTGCCGCCCATCTTGGCGAAAGGTGTCGAGCTATCAACACTTTCAGCGGTACTTAATTGCCCAAGTGCGCTTAGATTGTTCATCGTTTGGCAGAGTTGTTGGGCCATATCTATACCTTGGATAACGCCGTTTTGTAATCCAACGTTGGCCGTTCCATTTAGGCTGTTGATGATGTCGTAAACGGAGACTCCGTTCGCTGTAACAGCTGCTGTTGTTGACAACGCGCCAGTGATGGGCGCGCTGCCATTTAATGCCGTGAGCATTTCTCCCAACTGTAAGCCGTTAATCTTTTTATTGACGGTAAGTCGTGCGGGCGATTTGCGAACGTCAAGTGAGCCGCTTGTTGCAATAGAGCCACTGTACATAGTTAAGTTGGCTCGGTTGAGTTTGATCAAACCATTACGCGCATCAATGCTGACATCTACATTACCAATAGGCATTTTATTGTAAGTGATACTTTGCATTTTGAGCGAAGCGCCAAAGTTAAGCGGCTTGAGTGCATCGACAGGAATGACGGCTTCTTTGGAGTAGCCATGGTTTTTAGCTTCGCTGCTGTCTGTAATACTTTTAGCCTCCCCAGCGCTTTTGTTTGAGGGGGGTAAGTAGCGGTCGACAATAATGCTATTGCCAGATAGCGCTAAGTCAGCGCGCCCTGTTTCTAGTGAATAACTGGCTGACCCATTAAGTTTTGTGTCGTCTACAGTAATAGCCAAGGAGTCCGTTTGGATCGTCTTTGCGTCTCCTGTAAATTGGCTTACAAAATTCATTTTGTTGAAAGCGCCATTATCCGTCACATCAATGATTGGCAGGCCGAGCTCTTCGAGTACCGAGTTTAAAGCAAAGGTGTCTGTTTTGATGGAGCCTGTCATTTTAAGTGTATTCAGGTCTTCAATAGTGACGTGGCCTGAGGCTTTCAGATTACTTAATTGAGCGATCCAGCTTTCTACCACTACACGGTTTTGGGCAAGGTTAGCGACAAGGTCTGTTTCAAGGTGAAGCTTGATCAGTTTTTCAGCTTCTAGCGTAACGTCGCTGTTAAAGTCTTGAACAGTATATTGTTGATTTTCCAAATCGAGGGTGATGTTAGCGGTTGCTGAAATTTTTGCCGCCAATGTCTGCTTATTATTTTGCTGCTGCGTTAGGTCGGCGGCGATATCAAGTGGGAATACGTTCCCGTCACTGATCTGGCCACTGTTGATGGTTAAGTTGTTGAGCGTCACCTGTTGTTGAGTTTGTTGGTCTATGTAAGTCACGGTGCCATCTTTAATGCTGATACTCTGAATATCAAGCGATAGAGGCTGGTTGCCACTGGTATCTTGTGGTTCGGTATTTGGCGATGTCGGTTCAGCGTCGGTGGTGGCGACCGAGTCAGCCGTTGGTTGTTGCCAGTTAACTTTACCGTCTTTATCTTTGGCCAAGTTTAAAGATAAGCCTTCAATCAAGATGCTGTCCATTTGGACTTTTCCTGAAAAAAGCGCTGGTATATTCACGGCTAACTGCGCTTTGGATAAGTTGGCTAATTCTGGTTGGTCTACAAATCGAACATCGACGTCGGCGATGCTTAAGCCGAGCCAAGGGTAAAACGACCAATCAATATCGCCTCCCACAGAGAGGTCAATATTTGCTTTCTCTTTCGCCAGAGTTTCAATTTCAGGTTTGTAGTCGTTCGGATCAAAGAGAGCTGTTAAAACCCCAACGGCAATCACACCTAATAAAATGACGGCGGCAAGAATGCCAATCACTATTTTAATTATTTTACCCATGGAAATCCCTTAGTTAGTCATCCAGCGAAAGTCATCGTAAATCATTACTTACGATCATAACCTGTATAGCCTGCATCTTGTACGTGAACAGGAGGTTAAGATACTGAAGTATAGGGTAAGAGTCGTATCTTTTTTCTCAGTTCCACTTAACATCGATGTGTTTTTGCAAGTTAGTCGAGTTTTATTGTTTTAAACCGATACCTTACGGTGCATCTGAAGGCGGCTGGATATATAATGAACGTTTTCTGTTTTGTCATCGGAGTGCAGCATGTCTGAGCGTAAGGCTACAGTGAATCGTGAAACCTTAGAAACGCAAATTACGGTCTCTATCAACTTAGATGGAACCGGCAAATTTAGTGCGGATACGGGGGTTCCTTTTCTTGAGCATATGATGGATCAAATTGCTCGCCATGGCATGATAGATATTGAGATTGAAGCCAATGGCGATATTTATATTGATGATCATCACACCGTTGAAGACATCGGTATTACGCTAGGTCAGGCCTTTAAAGAAGCCGTAGGCGATAAGAAGGGGATCTATCGTTATGGTCATGCCTACGTGCCGCTAGACGAAGCTTTGTCTCGGGTTGTGATCGACTTTTCTGGCCGTCCAGGCTTGAGTTTTAATTGCGAGTTTACACGTGCCAGCATAGGCCGCTTGGATACACAGCTGTTTTGGGAGTTTTTCCAAGGGTTTGTTAACCATGCGGGTGTGACTTTGCACATTGATAACATCAAAGGCTTTAATGCTCATCACCAAGCGGAGACTATTTTTAAAGCGTTTGGACGTGCACTACGCATGGCTCTTGAGCGAGATGAACGTGCGGCAGGCATGATGCCATCTACGAAGGGCGTTTTATAATGAGCACCGTTGCCGTGATTGATTATGGCATGGGCAATTTACACTCGGTCGCCAAAGCGTTAGAACACGTGCAGCCGGGTGTTGAGGTCTGGGTGACTTCGGACGCCCAGAAAATTGCCGACGCTGATCGTGTTTTATTGCCCGGAGTAGGCGCAATACGTGATTGTATGTCTGAAATTTATGCACAAGGTGTGGATAAAGAAGTAGCCCAAGCTATCCGCTCAGGCAGACCTTTCCTCGGGATTTGTGTTGGCTACCAGGCCTTAATGCAGCGCTCAGAAGAAAACGGTGGTGTAGACTGCTTGGGCGAATTTGAAGGGCAGGTGCAGTTTTTTGGGCATGATCATACGGATGCGCAAGGTGAGCGCCTAAAAGTACCGCACATGGGGTGGAATGAGGTTAAGCAAACCATTGATCATCCTTTGTGGAAGGATATTCCAGATAACAGCCGTTTCTACTTTGTGCATAGTTATTATGTGAATGCTGTTAGGCGCGAGCAGGTGGCAGGTATGTGTACTTACGGTAATACTTTTGATGTTGCGCAAAGCCATAACAACGTGTTCGCCGTGCAATTTCATCCTGAAAAAAGCCACACGGTAGGCTTACAGTTACTAAAAAACTTTTTGAACTGGGATGGTAAGCCTTAAACGGGACTTACCAAACAAGCAGCTATCGGAGAACGTAACGTGGCACTCGCAAAACGTATTATTCCTTGCCTTGATGTTGAAAACGGCCGTGTGGTTAAAGGCGTGCAGTTTTTGGATATTCGCGACGCAGGCGACCCGGTTGAAGTCGCCAAGCGTTATGATGAGCAAGGCGCAGACGAGATCACTTTTCTTGATATAACGGCTACGCATGAAGGCCGGGACACAATGGTACATACCGTTGAAAAAATGGCATCACAGGTTTTTATCCCGCTCACTGTAGGTGGAGGGATTCGTACGTGTGATGATATTCGTACCATGCTTAATGCCGGTGCGGATAAAGTATCAATTAATAGTGCTGCGGTGTTTAATCCAGAGTTTGTGCGTGAAGCCGCACAACGCTTTGGTTCTCAGTGTATTGTAGTCGCGATAGATGCTAAAAAAGTATCAACAGCCGATGAGGAAGACCGCTGGGAAATTTTCACTCATGGTGGCCGCAAACCGACAGGTTTAGACGCGGTTGAGTGGGCTAAAAAAATGGTCGATTATGGCGCTGGCGAAATTTTGCTCACGTCTATGGATCAGGACGGCGTAAAAAACGGTTATGATCTAGGTGTTACCCGCGCAATATCTGAAGCGGTTCATGTGCCTGTAATTGCATCGGGTGGCGTTGGTAACTTAGATCACTTAGTAGACGGAGTGATTGAAGGAAAGGCCGATGCTGTGCTGGCCGCTTCCATCTTCCACTTTAATGAATACTCAATTCCAGAGGCTAAAGCCTATATGCAAGCGCGTGGGATAGAGGTACGTCTATAAGTTGGCTCTCGCGTTATTTAGAACAACACAAAGCCCAGCCTGTCTGGGCTTTGTGTTGTTAGTACTGATACGATAATGTCGCTTATTCATCGCTAGCGTATCAATGAACATAATGGATGGTTCTACATGTTGAAGTGTATAAATAAGGAAGTATTGTGCAGCGTTGCGGGAGGCTTGATTGCTTTTTGTGCCCCCTTGTATGCTGCTACGCCTGTGATCGTAAAACCCTTATCTTCTGTTGTTAGCTTCGAAGAGCTAACGGCTCCTGCTACCGTTGTAAACGAGCAGCACATTGTTGTTAGCGCTGAAATTACCGCTAAATTGCTTGAGTTGCCGGTCAAAGTGGGGGATTCAGTCACTAGAGATCAGGCACTTGCTGAGCTCGATTGCCAGGATTATCTCTTATACGAAGAGCAAGCTAAACAGCGAGCGAAGTCTCTTTCAAGCCAAGTTGGGTTAGCCAGTCGGCAATTAAAGCGAACCAAAAAGTTGCAAACTACGGGCAGTGTATCGGTTGATGTACTTAATCAGCGCCAATCTGAACTCAACTCGCTATGGGCGCAATTACAGGGCGGGAAAGCAGAAGAGGCTATCTCGGCCTTGAACGTTGGTCGTTGCTCTGTGTTAGCGCCTTTTGATGGTGTGGTGACTGAGATCTATACCGCGCCAGGGGCGTTGTTACCTTCAGGAGCCGCTGTGGTTAAGTTACTAGATACACGTCGCGGCGAAGTGAGTGCCGCTTTACAACCCGAGCAAGTCACAAGCTTGGGTGCCAGTGAAAATATTTGGTTACGCACAGGAGAGAATCGCTACCCAGTGACTGTACGATCCATCTTGCCTTTTATTAAGTCAACAGCTCGTACCCAAGAAGTGCGGCTTGAATTCGTACAAGCGCAAGCGCTGAGTGGCGCTACTGGAGAGCTTGTGTGGCAAAAGGCACAGCCTTCTATCCCCGCTATGTATACTGTCACACGGGGCGATCAAGTCGGTGTCATGCTAGCGGATGGCAATAAAGCCCAATTTGCCGCTATACCGGGCGCTAAGCCGGGGCAATCTGTGACGACGCGCCTTAGCCCAACAGCGCAATTGATCGTGAGTGGTCAGTACGTCCTTAATGATGGAGATGAGATTACGATCGAGCAGGGAGAGAATGAGCGTGATAACCCGACTGCTCAATAACCATGTACTGGCGAACCTCACCTTTATCCTAGTCCTCGTCATTGGTATGACGGCGTATATGATGTTACCGCGCCAGCAAGACCCGACGATCAATTTCAACTGGATATCTGTAACAACGACTTTACCGGGGGCCTCAGCCCAAGATGTTGAGTTACGGGTAACTAATCCCTTAGAAGATGCTGTGCGCTCTATTTCTGATATGCGCTTTGTGTCATCTAACAGTCGGGAAGGTGTATCCAGTATGCTGATACGCTTTGAAGATATCGATGAGCGCACGTTTGATAAACACGTGAGCTCGATTCGTCGAGAACTCCAAAATGCTGAGGCCGAGTTACCTGATGAAGCCAGCGAGCCTTGGATCATTGAAATCACCTCGGGGAACGCCTTTCCAAGTGCCATGTTGGCTGTGACCGCCGCTGCGCAGGATGATAATTTACGCCAGCAGGCTGAAATTGTCCGCAAAGATCTAGAGCGAATCGCGGGCGTTGACCGGGTTGATGCCATTGCGTTAGATGATCCCGAGATACAAGTGCAGCTTAATTTAGAGCGCTTGCAAGCCTTAGGAATTAGCCCTGCCCAGGTGTCTGATTCGGTAGCGCTTTGGTTTAAAGATGTTTCGGCTGGGTCGGTTTCCTTGGGAGATCAAAGCTGGCTTGTTCGTTTAGAGGGCCGAAGCGATCAAACCGATGATGTTATGCAAATTCCTCTGGTTGGGGCGACAGGTGATCTGCGATTAAGCCGTTTGGCCGATGTCGTGCGCACAACAAAAAAGTCGGCACAATTAGCGCGTGTTGATGATCGTCCCGCTGTTGTATTTGCAATCATGAAAAAAGACAGCGCTAACACACTTGATCTCGTGAGTGCTGTTCGGGAATACATGGGAGAGCGTAACCAACTAGAGGTTAAAAGTGGCGTTCGTTTAGAGCTCTTAGACGATCAAACCGTCCCTACTCGCCAAGCCATTTCGCTCATGCAAAATAATGCATTAATAGGTTTGTTGCTAGTATTGATGGTGGCTTGGCTATTTTTAGGGTTACGCATTGCAGTACTAACGGCGATTGGTATTCCTTTTATATTAGCCGGTACGTTTTGGGTGCTCTGGATGATGGGGGAAACCTTAAATGTGGTAGTACTCATCGGTGTTGTTATTGTTTTAGGTATGTTGGTTGATGATGCCGTCGTTGTGGTGGAGGCCATTTACCACCGGCTTCAGCATGGGGTAACACCGTTAGAAGCGGCTTTAGATTCATTAAGAGAAGTAGCTCAGCCCGTTACCAGCGCCGTACTAACAACCATGGCAGCTTTCATGCCTCTCATGTTGCTACCCGGTATATTGGGTGATTTTATGCGGGTCATACCGCTCGTTGTGACCATTGCTTTGGCTATTTCGCTGGTTGAGGCGTTCTGGATGTTGCCGGCGCATGTATTGGTTGCAAAAATAAGTTTTGATAAGCCCTCAAAAATGCAGCAACGGCGGCAGCGCATCACCGCAAAAATCCAACGGACTTATATTCGTGCTCTGCTTAAATCGTTACGGCGTCCATACCTCACATTAATCATTGTGTTCTCTGTCTTTGTTGGCGCTATGGGCTTAATTGGTGCAGGTTTTATTAAGATGGATTTCTTTGCCTCAGATGCCAAGCGTGTCTTTTATATTAACGTAGAAATGCCACCGGATACGCGCTTAGAGCGCACCTTAGAGGTCGTACAGGTTGTTGAAGACCGTGCACGTCAGTTTTTGCGTCCGGAAGATACATTGGCGTTAGCCAGTTATTCGGGTCAGATGTTTACCGATCGGGAGCCTTATTTTGGCGATCACTATGGTCAAATAGTGGTTGGATTGCAGCCCAAAACGCCTGATAACCGCAGCGTAGATGAGCTGATGGATGCCATGCGCGACGAAGTGACCAGTGTTATCGGTCCGGTGCGTATCTCCTTTTTGCGTTTGGCTGGTGGGCCACCCGTATCTAAGCCGATTAGTGTCAAAGTCCGTGGTGATAACTACGAAGAACTTCGCTCAGCCGCCAATGATTTACAAGCGGTAATGAGTGAGCAGCCTGATATCCGCGATATTACAGATGATGCAGGTGCGGGGCGGATGTCGTTGACCATGCAGCCCGATTATACCGCCATTACACAGGCCGGTATTAATCCGGCGGATGTGCTGCGTGCGGTGCAACTTTTGGTCGATGGCGAAGTGGTGGCTGATATGCAATCACAGGGGCAAAAATTAGAAGTGCGCATTAAAGCGGCTCCCGGTCGATATCAGCGCATCGATGATTTGCTGGCGTTCCGTATACCAGATAAAAATGGTGTTATGGTTCCATTAAATGCACTGGTGAACGCTCAATATCAAACCACCCTTGGGAATATACGACATTACAACTTCCGACGGGCTATAACGGTCGAAGCCGACTTGCGGGAAGGGGGCATGGATACCGTTGCTGCCAATACCTGGTTACAAGCTCAATGGGATGAGAAACTGCAAAGTCGTTATCCAACACTGGGGCTCGACTTCTCAGGCGAGCTAGACGATATCAAAGAAAGCATGGATTACATCGGTTTGCTGTTTTTATTTGGTGTTGGCGTTATGTATCTCATTTTAGGGACTCAGTTTACCAGTTACTCACAGCCTTTAATTATATTGGTAACGGTTCCTATGGCGTTTACTGGTGTTGTTTTGGGGTTATGGCTAACGAATAATCCGCTCAGCTTATATACGCTATACGGCGTGGTTGCGCTGGCTGGTATCGCCGTAAATGCGGCTATCGTGCTGATTTCGGCAGCCAATCAGCGGTTAGACAAAGGCATGAGTGTTTTACATGCGACCTTGTATGCCTCGCGTAGACGGGTCATCCCCATTTTAATCACATCGTTAACCACCATTGCAGGGCTCTTCTCATTAGCCACGGGACTCGGTGGTAAATCATTAATTTGGGGGCCTGTTGCAACGGCTATTGTGGCGGGGTTAGTATTTTCTACCGTCCTGACGTTGTTTGTTATTCCGTTACTGTATCGCTTGTCCATGCGAAAGCGGCCCGCTGTAGTTTCGCCGGATTAACCCCTGTCTACAAAGGGCCGTTCTGAAAAATCGTCACTCAGTGACTCGGGTCATTCCCCGCGTCCACTAGAGTGCGTTAAGCTATTTGCTGATACGATAGACCTTAATACTCTTATTTATGGACTCTTTTTTCGCCATTCGGTTGTTTTTCATCTGTTTGTCATACTTTTTGAGTCCAATTCAACTCTGTTAAGAAGGAAGCTCTTGTGGCCTTTAATGATAGTCAGCGTTTTTTTCCTGATACACGTATGCGCCGTATGCGGGCTGAGTCGTTTTCGCGTCGGTTGATGCAAGAAAATGTACTCACACCGAGTGATTTGATCTACCCCGTGTTTGTCATTGAAGGCAAAGGGGAGACAGAGACGGTCGCTTCCATGCCGGGTGTAGAGCGCATGAGTATCGATTTATTGGTGAAGGAAGCAAAAGCGTTGGCTGCTTTGGGTGTGCCGGCGATGGCTTTATTTCCGGTTACGCCTCCATCAGCCAAATCGGAGTTTGCCGAAGAGGCTTACAACCCCGATGGCTTAGCGCAGCGGGCGGTGATGGCGATTAAGGATGCCTGCCCTGAAATGGGAGTTATCACGGATGTCGCCCTTGATCCGTTTACTACCCACGGGCAAGACGGAATTATTGACGAAAACGGTTATGTGCTCAATGACCGAACGGTTGAAACATTAATTCAGCAAGCACACTCGCATGCTGCTGCAGGGGCAGACGTCGTTGCCCCGAGTGACATGATGGATGGCCGAATCGGAGCTATTCGCGAGGTATTAGAAGAGCAGAACTTTGTAAACACACTTATTATGGCGTATTCCGCCAAGTATGCGAGTGCTTACTATGGTCCGTTCAGAGATGCTGTAGGTTCATCTGGCAACTTGGGTAAGAGCAATAAGTTTAGTTATCAGATGGATCCGGCTAACAGTGATGAGGCGCTGCACGAGGTCGGTTTGGATCTAGCTGAGGGTGCGGACATGGTTATGGTTAAACCTGGCATGCCGTATCTGGATATTGTGCGACGTGTTAAAGACGAATTTAAAGTACCAACCTTTGCGTATCAAGTCAGTGGAGAGTACGCCATGCATATGGCGGCATTCCAAAATGGGTGGCTGGATGAGAAAAGTGTCATGCTCGAGTCTCTGCTCGCGTTTAAACGAGCAGGAGCTGATGGCATTTTGACGTATTTCGCCAAGCGAACGGCGCAATTGCTCAACGATTAGCAGGCTTTTTGCTGCTGTTTAACCGTTGCGTGTTGTCTCATGCTAAGTGAAAGGCTTACATGTGAGTTCAAGGTGAAACAGCAGCTTATTAATCTGGGGCGGTCGCAATTGAGTTGGTCTCTGCAAGCTATAGAACGGAGACTGGTATGACAAAGCAAGAAACCGCTATTGAGTTAGAGGTAGCAGAGATGACAGACGAGCAGGTGCCCAATCAGGCCGCACAAGCGTTAGTAGAAAGCCGTGAGATCCTTCCAACGGTTGATCACCCCGTAGAAGTTGAACCCGTTGATTTAAAAGCGCCTGAGCTCTACATCAATCGCGAGTTAAGCCATCTTCAATTCAATGTGCGCGTACTAGAGCAATCATTAGTTGAACGCCATCCTTTACTTGAACGGCTGATGTTCTTATTGATCTTTTCGAGCAATCTTGATGAGTTCTTTGAAATTCGCGTGGCCGACCAGCTCCGTCAATTGAAATATGGTCGTGAAGTGGTGGGCCCAGATGCGATGTACCCAAAAAAGGTACTCGAAAAAATCCGTGAAATTTGCCATATCAATGTCGAGCGCCAGTACCGCATTCTGAACGAAATTATGTTTCCAGAAATGGAGCGACAGGGTATTCACTTTTTGCGTCGCCGCGACTGGACAGCCGAGCAACTGGCTTGGGTCCGCGAGTACTTTGAAGAGAAGGTTGTACCCGTCATTAGCCCTATCGGTTTAGACCCCGCTCATCCATTTCCGCGCTTAGTGAATAAGTCACTTAACTTTATAGTTGAGTTAGACGGCAAAGATGCATTTGGCCGTGAGACGGGCATGGCTATCATACCAGCGCCGCGTTCATTGCCACGTTTGATTCGTATGCCGGATGAGCTAAGTGATGGGGGAGATAATCTGATCTTCTTGTCATCGATTATTCACCAATTTGCCGATGAGTTGTTTCCCGGCATGAAAGTGAAAGGCTGTTTCCAATTCCGTATTACACGTAATGCCGATTTAACCTTTGATTTTGAAGAAATGGATGACTTAGCGCGTACCTTACGTGGTGAATTACACTCGCGTAAGTACGGTGATGCGGTGCGTTTAGAGGTTGATAATCGCACACCTGAGGCGTTGACCGACTTTTTGATGCAAGAGTTTCATCTATCCGATGATCAAGTCTATAAAGTAGATGGTCCGGTTAACTTGACGCGCTTGATGGCTGTGCGTGATTTGGTTAAGCGCCCTGAATTGCGTTGGCCGCCTTTTTCACCTGGTGTGCCAAACAAGCTTAAAAAAGAGAAAGAGGCTAACGTTTTTAACTCGCTTAAAGGCGGTGACCAGTTGTTGTTGCATCCTTTCCAATCATTTACGCCGGTAGTCGATTTGATCATGAAAGCGGCTAAAGACCCGGATGTGATTGCGATAAAGCAAACGCTTTACCGCACAGGCGATAAATCCGATATTGTTAACGCGCTGGTTGAAGCAGCGCGTGCGGGTAAAGAAGTTACAGTCGTTATCGAATTGCGCGCCCGTTTTGATGAAGAAAGTAACCTGCACTTAGCAAGCCGATTGCAAGAAGCTGGCTGTTTGGTGGTCTACGGTGTTGTTGGTTACAAAACGCATGCCAAGCTCATGCTGATTGTTCGCCGAGAAGGTAGCAACCTTGTGCGTTACTGCCATTTAGGTACGGGTAACTATCACTCTGGAACGGCACGTTTGTACACCGATTACAGTTACTTAACGTCAAATGACGAAATTGGTGAAGATGTCCATAAAGTGTTCCAGCAGTTAACCGGAATGGGCAAAATTCAGCGCTTGAAGAAGATCTTTAATGCGCCATTCACGCTGCATACCAAAATGATTGAACTGGTGCAGCGAGAAGCCAAGTTAGCAGCCAGTGGTAAGCCGGGCCATGTTATCGTGAAAGTGAATGGCCTTACTGAGCCTAAGATGATCCGTGCATTGTATGAAGCATCACAAGCCGGTGTGAAAATAGAGCTGATTATCCGCGGGATGTGCCGTTTGCGTCCAGGGTTGCCCGGTATCTCTGAAAATATCACAGTGCGCTCGGTGATTGGTCGCTTCTTGGAACATACGCGCGTTTGTTATTTCGGCAATAATGGAAACCCTGAAGTGTTTTGCGCCAGTGCTGATTGGATGGAGCGTAATATGCTGCATCGAGTTGAAACGGGATTCCCATTGTCGGGTAAACTTGCCGAGCGTGTTAAAAAAGAGTTGGACTACTATTTAGCCGACAATACGGAAAGTTGGGAGCTCAAAGCGGATGGTAGCTACAATCTATTAGCACCGGAAGAAGGCGAACCTGCCTTCAGTGCGCAGCAACAACTGCTGCAGGATTTTGCTAGCTAATCGCCTCAAACTAGTGCGTTTTCCAGTTATATTGGTGCAAGAAGGGAGCTTTTAAGCTCCCTTTTTTGTTATCGCGACATTCAATTGACTAAGTAAGACATAAGCCCTCCTCAGACAAAGCCAGTTGTGTTTTCATTACAAATAAGGAAAATAGACCGTTGAGTCAAAGTTTCCAATAAGAAAATTGCGGACGTATGGTGGCATTTGTTGCGCATACGACCCAGACTGATGTAGAGCCAACATGGAAATCACTTATGTCTGAAAGTCAGGTAGCCCTTGAACTGGTCGATATTTACAAAGCTTATGGCAAGCTCGAAGTCCTGAAAGGGGTATCGCTGACAGCCAAAGATGGGGATGTTATTTCCATTTTAGGGTCAAGCGGATCGGGTAAAAGTACATTATTGCGCTGTATCAACTTGCTAGAACAGCCAGCCAAAGGCGAGATCGTCATTGGTGGTGAAGAGTTAAAACTCAAACCGGGGAAAGAAGGTGAGCTGGAGGCAGTAAGCCGCCGGCAGCTAGAACACATGCGCTCACGCATCGGATTTGTGTTTCAAAATTTCAACCTTTGGCCGCATAAAACCATTCTTAATAACATTACCGAAGCGCCTATTAATGTTTTAAAGCAATCTAAAGAGCAGGCCACTGCTCGCGCGGAAGAGTTGCTAAAAAAAGTAGGGCTGTACGAAAAGCGCCATGCTTATCCGGGTAATTTGTCAGGTGGGCAGCAGCAGCGTATTGCTATTGCTCGTGCCTTAGCAATGGATCCTCAAGTACTTTTGTTTGATGAGCCAACATCGGCATTAGACCCCGAGCTAGTCAATGAAGTACTTAGCGTTATGCGCGAGCTGGCTGACGAAGGTAGAACTATGCTGATCGTGACTCATGAAATGCGTTTTGCCCGTGAAGTATCCAGTCAGGTCGTATTTTTGCATCAAGGACAGATTGAGGAGATAGGGCCGCCCGAACAAGTGTTCGACAACCCTACTTCGCAGCGGGTGCGAGACTTTATGTCGAGTCATCTGGGATAAAACCTATCTATAACAACACATACAACAGAGAGAGATCTTGAATGAGTATTCGTAACGTAATTGCTGCTGTAACGCTGGTTGCCGGTGCTTTCGTTGGCACCCAGGCTGTCGCTGCCGACACTATTCGTATTGCAACAGAAGGCGCTTATGCACCTTTCAATATGAAAAATGAAAAAGGCGAGCTTATCGGCTTTGATGTTGAAATCGCTGAAGCACTGTGCGCAGAAATGAAAGCAGATTGCACCATCGTTGAACAAGATTGGGACGGTATGATCCCAGCTTTGCGTGGTAAAAAGTTTGATGCAATCGTTGCCTCAATGTCTATCACAGAAGAGCGTCTAAACGCGGTTGATTTTACTGATCCGTACTACACCAACGCATTGGCTTTTGTTGCAGCTAAAGGTACTGATCTGGCTACAGATAAAGCCTCTTTAGAAGGTAAAACGTTGGGCGCTCAGCGTGCCACTATTGCTGGTCAGTATTTAGAAGACGTGTTGGGTGATGTAGTAACGGTTAAGCTTTATGACACGCAAGATAATGCTTACTTGGACCTTGCATCAGGTCGTTTAGATGGGTTAGTTTCTGATAAATTCCCAGCCTACGATTGGTTGCGTACGGAAGCCGGCGCTAAATTCGAATTTAAAGGCGACACCATCAAAACCGAGACCGTTGATAAAATTGGTATCGCTATTCGTAAGGGTGACGATGAGCTAAAAGCTAAGTTTAATACAGCGCTTAAAGCGATTGTTGAAAACGGTACTTACGAGACCATCAACGCTAAGTATTTCCCGTTCTCTATTTTCTAATAGGTTAAGGGTTATTCTTGATCAACAGGGCACACTAAGTGCCCTGTTCACAGCACAGATACGTCTTAACGGGATACGAATGTGATTAATCTATATGGGTTTGGGCATCTTCTACTGGCCGGCACGTGGGTCACCATTAAATTGGCGGTTGTTAGTTTGATGGTTGGTCTGGTATTTGGTTTGCTAGGTGCCGCCGCTAAGTTATCCAGTTACCGGGTGTTGCGTTGGTTAGCGACGGCTTACACTACGCTAATACGTGGTATACCCGAACTGCTTATCGTCTTTGCTATTTACTTTGGCGGCTCGGCCATTGTTATGGCGGTGGCGAGTTGGTTTGGCTATGACGAATATATAGAGATTAATCCATTCATGGCCGGTGTTGTTGCGCTATCGATCGCCTTTGGGGCATACGCTACCGAGGTGTTTAGAATGGCGATCTTATCTATTCCCAAAGGCCAATGGGAATCGGCTCAAGCATTGGGCATGACGCCAGGTAAAACGTTTTTCCGCATTATCTTGCCGCAAGTATGGCGTGTCGCCTTACCGGGGCTGGGTAATCTATTTCAAGTATTATTAAAAGATACGGCGCTAGTGTCGGTAGTGGGCTTACAAGATGTTATTCGCCAAGCAACCACAGCTATTAGTTCCACGAAAGAGCCCTTCACCTTCTACCTAGCCGCAGCGGTTATCTATCTGATTTTAACGGCAATAGCGACGGGCTCTACGCTATGGATGGAACGTATGGTTAACCCACAAGCGAGGTACAAAGCATGAGCTGGGATTGGGATGTCATCATCAAATACCTACCGCGCTTGTTGGATGGGGCATTACTCACATTAGAGTTGGTTGTTATTTCAGGCCTTGTTGGTGTGATACTGGCCGTTCCTATTGCGCTAATGCGTGCTTCACAAAATCCGGTTGTTCGTTTCTTACCGTTTTGTTTTATCTACTTTTTCCGCGGCACGCCGCTACTAATACAGATCTTCTTGATCTATTACGGATCGGCGCAGTTTGATGTGATTCGCGAATCGGCATTATGGCCTGTGCTAAAAGAGCCGTATTGGTGCGCCATTATCGCTTTTTCATTAAATACAGCAGCATACAGTGCCGAGCTATTTCGTGGTGCAATCCAAGCCATACCACGTGGTGAAATTGAAGCGGCCGATGCATTTGGTATGAATTGGTGGCTAAAAACCCGCCGTATCGTCTTGCCCCGCGCCTTTGGTATTGCCTTGCCCGCTTACGGTAACGAAGTTATTTTAATGCTAAAAAGCAGCGCGCTGGCCTCTACCATTACCTTGTTAGATCTCACCGGCATGGCAAGAACTATACAGGCACGAACTTATACACCAGTTGAGTTATTCACAGCCGCTGGGGTTATCTACTTGCTGATGGCGGGGGCTGTTATATTGCTATTCCGCTTTATGGAAAACCGGTTTAATCGGTATCAGTATTATAAGCCTGCAATAGATCCATTAGGGGTGGAGAAGCAGTGATATAAAGCCTCGGTATTTGCCGGGGCTTTTTTATCAACGATGGCTCTGAGGCTCTACGTAGCCATCTACAAAAGATGGGGCTTTCAATTGATAAGAAAGTCTCTTTAATTTTTCATTCCTACACCGCTTACTCCCGCCGCGCCTTATCTCTTTATACCCCTTAATTTCTATGCCGCGCTGTTGCGCTAACCACTTCATCACCTCATGGATAGGTGTTGGCGCATCGTCTGAGGCCAGATAAATGGGCTCGATGGCTTGGCCTTGTTCTACTAATCCAATTAAATGCGCCAGTACACCGGCACAATCATCGCGGTGGATGCGGTTGCTGTAGTGCACGGGTTCGGGTGGGGCGATAATGCCTTCTTGTACGGTGCGGATGAGGTGGTCGCGGCCGGGGCCGTAGATGCCGCTAAAGCGCACGACGGTACTGTTGCGTTGAGTGAGCACTTGTTGCTCGGCCGCCACCATGATTTTACCCGTTTCGCTGTTGGGCTCGGTGGGTGAGGTTTCATCGACCCATTCGCCATTACTTTGGCCGTATACGCTAGTGCTGGAGGTAAAAAAAGTGTGCTTTGGGGCGTGGGTTAAGGACTGCATTACATTGGAAAATCCATCGATGTAGGTGCCTTGGTAGGCAGCTGCACCTCGACCACCTCCGGCGGCGCTATAAACCAAGTAATCTAACATGGGTAGATCAGTAAGAGCCGATAGTGAGGATTTATCAATTAAATCACCTTTGATAGCATGGATGCTATCAGGGAGCTGGTTTATAGTACGGCGTAAACCGTAGACTTCGTATCCTTGATCGATGAGTAATAGGCCTAATGCTGTGCCGACGTCACCGCAGCCGGCGATGAGTACTTTAGGTTTACGCATGATAGCTCCTTGATTTTAATAATCGCCCACAGGCGTGTAAGCATGATAACAGAGGATTTTACCCATGACGCTGACTGAGCTGCGTTACATAGTGACTTTAGCGAAAGAGCAACATTTTGGCCGAGCAGCCGAAAAGTGTTTTGTTAGCCAACCAACGTTGTCGATTGCTGTGAAAAAGCTGGAAGATGAGTTAAGTGTGGCGTTGTTTGAGCGCAGCAAAAACGCCGTGCGTTTGACCGATGTGGGTAAGCAAATCGTCGAACAGGCAAAAAACGTTTTGCAGCAAGCTGATACCATCAAAGATTTAGCGCAGTTCGGTAAAGACCAACTTAAGTCGCCGCTGCGCGTCGGTGCTATTTATACGATTGGGCCTTATTTGTTTCCACACTTGGTGCCTGAAGTTCAAAAACTGGCGCCACATATGCCGTTGTACATTGAAGAAAATTTTACGGCGCGTCTGCGTGAGAAATTACGCAATGGCGAGCTGGATGCCATTATTATTGCACTGCCTTTTGAAGAACCCGATGTCGTAACACGTACCTTATATGATGAGCCTTTTGTGATGTTGTTACCTAAAAAGCATCCGTGGTGTGAGCAAAAGCAGATTGATTCGAGCGGCCTTGCTAACACCGAACTGCTCATGTTGGGCGAAGGTCATTGCTTCCGTGATCAAGTGTTAGAAAGCTGTCCAACGTTAACGCAAGCGATTCAGCAGCATCAAACGGTAACGGAAGGTTCATCGCTAGAGACCATTCGGATGATGGTGGCTAGCGGATTAGGAGCCAGTGTGCTGCCGGTTTCGGCTACCGAAGGGTATTACCATTCTGACTTGGTAGAAACACGGCCCTTTAAAGCACCGCAACCCATGCGTACGGTTGCTGTGGCATGGCGTGCGAGCTTTCCGCGGCCTCAGGCTATTGACGCGTTAGTTGAAGCGGTTAGCCAGTGCGAAATTAAAATTGAGGACGGAGCGGCTTAACGCCTCATGACTAGTGTGTATGACTCACCATCGGTGACAACGCTGAAAGGGGTTGGCGCTGCGTTGGCACTGAAGTTGGAACGGTTAGGGATTCTGAATTTGCAGGATCTGCTGTTTCATCTGCCGTTGCGTTATCAAGACCGCACTCGTATTTTGCCCATTGGTAGTTTACGTCCCGGCGATGAGTGTGTGATCGAAGGGACGATTCGCGCCAGCGATGTGTTGATGGGCAAGCGACGTAGTCTGTTATGCCGTGTGCAAGATGGTACAGGTACGATTACACTACGCTTCTTTCATTTCTCGGCCGCGCAAAAGAACGGATTAGCGGTGGGTAAAACTGTGCGTTGCTTCGGTGAGGCACGCCCAGGGCCGTCTGGTTTGGAAATGGTGCATCCCGAATACAGTGCTGCAGCGGACAGTGCTATCAAACCAGTGGATGAGCACTTAACCCCCGTTTATCCCATGACCGAGGGCTTACAACAAAACCGTATGCGGGCACTAATCACGCAGGCATTAAGCTGGCTAGAAACCGGTAATTTAACGGAGCTGATCCCGGCTGAAATGCGCCAGCAATGGCGCTTGCCTGAGTTAAAGACCTCACTTAAGTATCTTCACGCTCCGCCGGTTGATGCTAATGTCGATCAGTTACAAAAGGGTATGCACCCGTCACAGCGGCGTTTAGCGTTTGAGGAGTTGCTGGCACATCACCTCACTTTGCTTCAGCTTCGCCAGAAAGTGCAGCAAGACGGCGCGCCAGCGTTTATGTCGACTGGGCTTTATACACAACCGTTTTTGGACGGTTTGCCTTTCGCGATGACAAATGCTCAATTACGCGTGTGTGGTGAGGTTGCGCGTGATCTCGAACAACCTATTCCTATGCTGCGTTTAGTGCAGGGGGATGTGGGGTCAGGTAAAACGGTCGTTGCTGCTTACGCTGCGTTACAGGCCGTTGAGAACAACTTTCAGGCGGCAGTGATGGCCCCAACCGAGATATTAGCAGAGCAGCACTTTCAAAACTTTACTCAATGGGCCGAGCCTCTGGGGCTAAAAGTCGCGTGGCTGGCGGGTAAAGTTAAGGGGAAGCAACGAGAGACCCAATTGGCCGCTATTGCTGATGGAAGCGCGCAAATTGTGGTCGGTACGCATGCGTTGTTCCAAGACGATGTACGCTTTTACAACTTAGGCTTGGCCGTGATCGATGAGCAGCATCGTTTTGGTGTACACCAGCGTTTGAGCCTACGTGAAAAAGGCCGTGATGGTGTTAAAACGCCTCATCAACTTATCATGACTGCCACACCTATCCCTCGCACGTTAACCATGAGCGCCTACGCGGATTTGGACTGTTCCATTATTGATGAACTCCCACCAGGCCGAACCCCTGTCAATACAGTAGTGATTGCTGATAGCCGTCGAGATCAGGTGATTGAACGTGTACGTGCAGCGTGTAGTGAGGGGCGTCAAGCCTACTGGGTATGTACTCTCATCGAAGAGTCGGAGGTGATGCAGTGCCAAGCAGCGGAAGTGGCCGAGGCATTATTGAAAGAGCAGTTGCCTGAGTTACGTATAGGGCTTGTGCATGGACGTATGAAAGCCAAAGAAAAAGCCGATGTTATGGCGCAGTTTAAAGCAGCAGAGCTTGATTTGTTGGTGGCAACAACGGTGATTGAAGTCGGTGTGGATGTGCCTAATTCCAGTGTCATGATTATCGAAAATCCTGAGCGTTTGGGCTTGTCACAATTGCATCAATTGCGTGGCCGTGTTGGACGCGGGTCAGTCGAAAGTTTCTGTGTGCTTATGTATCATGCGCCGCTTTCTAAGCAGGGGAAGGCTCGATTAGCGGTGATGCGCGAAACGACCGATGGTTTCATTATCGCAGAGAAAGATTTGGAGCTACGTGGACCAGGAGAAGTGCTAGGCACGCGACAAACCGGCATGATGCAATTTAAAATTGCTGACCTGCAACGCGATAAAGATTTATTAGAGCGGGTACGTCAGGTGGCCGAACCCATATCACGCAACCCGTCCATTATGCAGGCGATTACCCGTCGATGGTTGGGGCAGGGTGAAGAGTATGGGCATGTTTAAGCTATATTTTTGAATCACCGTCCCTTTAACGTATTAGCCATATTGATTTAACCAGCCGAATTTAAAAGAGAGTGATATGTCTGTAGTTCCCAACGCCGCGCCTCCTGTAACTGATGATGAGCGCGCGCTCATCCGTACACAAATAGGACGAGAACCCGAGGGCTTAGTCGGCATTGCGGCTCGCTCACCCAGCGGCACCCCCTTAGTATTGCAGATGCGTTCGTTGGTTGGGAAAGTACCTTTTCCTACCCTGTATTGGCTATCGTCTAAAGAGCTAGGTAAAGCGATAGGACAGATTGAGGGCAAAGGCTTCGTGAAAGATGTAGAGCAGCGTTTGCAACATGACGAAGCACTGCGCGAAGCCTATTTGGCTAATCAACGGGATTATGTGCAGGCGCGTTGGGAGCTTATGCTGCCTGAAGATAAAGCCCAGATAGAAGCGTTGGGTTTTACTGAAATGTTTACGCGCTATGGTATTGGCGGTATCTCGCTATGGGATAAGGTACGTTGCTTGCACATGCAATATGCACATCATTTAGTGGCCGGTAATGTGATTGGTGAGTTAATGGATCAAGAGTTTGCTTTAAACGAGCGAGATTACCTTCTATAAAAAAGTAAACGCTTGTTTAAGGAACTAAAGCTGTCATCGAGTGTTCAATATTCAGCGGTACACTGACTGTGTTTGTGGCACCGAGTTAGACTACAAGGCGCCCAATTAATGGATCAATAATAATGAACGCGTCGCAGCAGGATGCAGTCGTTAGCGATGAGGCAAGGGAATAGTTATGAAGCTCGCCACCTTTAATTTATATCAGTTTGCAGCACCACCCTACTATTGGTACGAACTCTCGTCATCTAACCGTTATTCTGATCAATCATGGAATGATAAGAAGCAGTGGATAAAAGACCAACTGCGCCTGTTGGATGCAGATGTTGTTGGCTTTCAGGAAGTGTTTAGCGTTAAAGAGCTCCAGCAACTAACAGAGTCGGTTGGCTATCCTTATTTTTGCACGGTTGATACACCAGCACGGGATCCAGAATACCCCGATGTGTTTATTAAACCTGTTGTTGCGCTGGCGTCACGCTATCGTATTGACGCCCTAGACACAGTGGAAGTCAGCGAAACCCTATTAGACGAACTACCGCTCACCATGGACTTTATGTTTAGCCGATTACCGATCCGGGCCAGAATAGATGCCGGTGATGGTTTAGGTGAAGTATTGGTCTATGTGACGCATCTCAAATCCAAACGCCCCAAACTTGATGATTTAGAATACAGTGATGATGTAGATTGGGCTTTGCGTGGAAGTGACACCTTACAGCGGCTCTCAAGAGGACACGTTGCGTCGCTGTTGCAGCGAGGGGCAGAAGCTACCGCTTTATATCATGACGTCAGTCGTGAACTGGAGTTTTCAGTGTCGCAGCCTGTTGTTTTATTGGGGGACCTAAACGACAGGGCAAACTCGATCCCTATTGCCGCGCTAAAAATGCAGGACAATATTTACGAAATAGGTGGCATTAAACAGACGGAATGGCCGCCTGGAGTTAAAGCTGGCTTATATGACTACCGTCTGGCAGATACCTTTGATCTTGCCGAAGGTATGCGCCAGCAAGCGCGACCGTTTACACACATTTACCGCGGTGAAGGTGATGTGCTGGATTATATTTTAGTATCGAACGCGTTAAATCAGAAAAACCACGATAGCTTGGGAGAGGTCGCTGATTACAAAGTCTACAACGCCCATTTGCAAAGTGATGGTGTTGGCAATCATAAACAGTCGGATCATGCGCAGGTCGTTGTTGATATACAGCCGCGTAAGCCTGTTGCAAACCCTGACGTATCAGGCGCTTCCTCTGAACCTGTCTTGACGGATGATCCTTTGCCTTTCGTCGCTCCGGTGACAGAGTCAATTACGCGTCAGGCTTTTATTGAGTTGGCCGGTGGTGTGTATCAAAGCCATAAAGGTTATAAAGATTGGAACAGTCAAAATAAGTGGTCTAATTTTTGGCAGTTCTTTTTTGATACGGGACACGGTTGGGTTAAATCGGTTTATGGTGCGGTTCCAATAGACGAGCTTTATCAAAAGCGCCGCCACAGTATTGAGCATATTATTCCTAAATCCTTCTTAAAAGATTACTTACGCAAAGCAGGGGTGGCAGAGAATGTGAGGCAAGGGGCGACGGTTAATCCGTTTAACTTTGCCGCGTGTGAGCGGGGTATGAACTCGTATCGGTCTAACTTCCCCTTTGATATGGATGGGGATAAAGTTAAGCGACCTTTCCGTTTAGATTTGAACCCTGATATTTATATGACCACAGGCTTGGATGCGGAGAATGAGTGGGTCATCCCTAGCCGTACACGCGGTGATATTGCCCGCGCGCTGCTCTACATGACCCTGACTTATGGGATTGATGAACTATACAATCGGCATGTAGATACACTGGTTCACTGGGCTAAAGTCGATCCGCCTTCAGCATGGGAGCTTGCGTATAACGAATGGATCTTTAACCGTTTGGGTATTCGCAACCCTTTCATTGCGTCGCCAGAGGAGGCGTTGGTGTTGTTAAATGATCGTTTGTTGTTGGAATCTATTCTGATTTCGACAGATCGGACTTAGTTTTAGTCGCAAGCTCAGTTTAAAGCCCATTGATTTGTGGTGCCTAAACGAAAAAAACAGGCCGTATGGCCTGTTTTTTTATGGCGTAGAAAAGGCAAGCGCCTTATCTGTTTACGCCGTTAGCTTATGGTATTTTTCCATCAGCTGATCTTCTGTTTCTTCGTGATCTGGATCTTTAGGGATACAGTCAACAGGGCATACTTCAACACATTGTGGCGTATCGTAATGGCCTACGCACTCTGTGCATTTGCTCGGGTTGATCTCGTAAATCTCTTCACCCGGAGATATTGCCTCGTTAGGGCATTCCGGTTCACATACATCGCAGTTGATGCATTCATCAGTAATAATTAATGCCATGGTGGCTACCTCACACGGTTAAATACGGTCTTATCTTTTGTCAGTCTTGGTAGATCTAATTATGTTTTTTAATTGCTTGCTTGCAGTTTTTCCTGCAATGCATTGTTGACAGCAGGATGTACAAATTTACTTACATCTCCGCCTAGCATCGCAATCTCTCGTATCAGCGTAGACGATATAAATGAGAGATGCTCAGCCGGTGTCAAAAACAAACTTTCAGCTTGGGGTGCAAGCTGGCGGTTCATGTTTGCGAGTTGAAACTCGTATTCAAAATCCGATACGGCACGAAGGCCCCTTAAGATCACGTTGGCATTATACTGCTTAACGAGATCAGCAAATAGGCAGTCAAAGCCCACAACCCGAACATTTTTTAGATCGGCGAGAACTTCTTCGGCTAATGCGGTGCGCTCATCGAGCGGTAGTAGCGGATTTTTCTTTGTGCTGGCGGCAACCGCAACAATCACGTGATCAAATAAACGCGACGCACGGTGCACAAGATCCGAATGACCGTTGGTTATTGGGTCAAACGTTCCGGGGTAAATTGCAATGTTCATAGCTGATTAATTCTCACCCTATTTTACTGTGCATACCGTCAGCATTGCTACAATGGCGGCATATTATCGAAATTACTAAAGCCATACAAATACATTAATGGAATGATGTTGTTTATTTAGGTTATAAAGAAATGAATTTTTATTTCTTTAATGTATATATGAGGCCACAACAGTGCTATGTCGCCCACAATAAGAATGGAACCGAAATCGCATGATTAAAACGCAGTTTATACGAACTTTTGGTTGGATGCCTTTTCTTCTTAGTACCACTTTTGTACTGGTTGGCTGTGAAGCCGTGCAGCAGATAGACCGGGGGTTGTATCAGGTAGCCGATTCCGTTAGTGAGAGAGACCGCATCACTGGAAAGCGCACATTAAGTACCGCGAGCCGAGGGCAGCAAATAGCCCAAGGTAATCAGGTCATAAAACAGCTCATTGCGGCGGAGAAAAAGGCAGGGCGCTCCATTAATAGTGCGCTAAATAAGCGAGAATATGAGCGCTTAGTGCGTGTTTTTGATCGTATCCACCAAGTCAGTCATCTCAATAAGGAGCGCTGGGAGCCTGTACTGATTGACCGAGATTCATTTAACGCTTTCACCACCGGAGGTACCTACATTGTTGTACATGATGGCTTGATGAAGCAGTTGAAAAGTGATGATGAGTTAGCCGCTGTGTTGGGGCATGAGATAGCGCATACCGTAGCTAATCATGTGTTTGAACGTCAAACGCATCAAATGACAACGCTGATAACCGGTTCCTCAGCGGCAAAACGCAGCGGCTATCAGGCGGCTTTTACACATGAAAGTGAGATAGAAGCGGATGAAGTTGGTATTTTATATGCGGCCTTAGCTGGGTTTGATCCTTATGCAGCCAGCCGGATATGGGCGCGACAATATCAGCAACAAGGCAGTGCTCGTGGACTTTTTTTCCATGACCATCCGGTTAATAAAGAACGTGCTGCGCTAACGCGTCAGGTGGCAGATAAAGTAAAGACGTATTACCGTCGGGGCCGACAGAACCCTAACTATGAGGCTTTACGTGAAAATAATACCTTATGGCGTAAGCGTGATGATCAAAGGATTGCTGGCGAAGGAGGCGGTCTGGCGGCTGTTTTAGGAACCGCGTTGGGAGCTTATGTTCAACACCAAGAGACTAAAATTGAAGCTAACCGACAAGCTCAACAAATCCAAATGATGAGAGCGTTAAACAGTAATATACGAGTACTGGAGCAGCGTAAACTCGATAACCATCGTTGGCGTGTTGTTTGGCAAAATAGGAATAACGTGTCGCTTGCTAATGTGGTTATGGGCGTAATAATTAAAGATGCCAAAGGCAATATAAAACGGTATGTTACTCATATTAAAGGCAATGTTGCTCGCGGTGCTCGGTTTTCAGGAATCTTTTCTACACCGGACCTTTCAATCGCTGAACTTAAAAAGCGGCAGGTTGCCTATTACTTAGATGATGCGACGCCTTATCGGTAAACTCAATTTCGTTTTGTGTTCTCTTCTGGGTAATGAGTTTACTGTTAGGCAAATGCTGATGGAATGAGTAGGAGGAATGGACGATTGCGCCGTACAAGAGAGGAAGCTGAACAAACTCGGCAGGAGTTGCTAACAACAGCGTTACGCTGTTACGCCGAGCGCGGTATTAACCAAGTTAGTTTAAAAGCCATAGCGGCAGAAGCTGGTGTAACACATGGGGCTTTTTACTGGCATTTTAAAAATCGTGATGATTTGTTGATCGCTCTAGCACAAAGCATGGACCTGCCATTTGAACAACATCTTATTGATCAACTTCAGGCGATTGATCAGGATGCGTTGGCGGCTCTGACACATTTTTTAATTGATGTAACTAACGATATTTTATTCGATCCTCATGCACAGCAAGTATACAACTTGCTTTATAGCCGACAGCAAATGCTCCCGCAAAATGATGAGCTGATGGCTTTGTTGAGTGAAAACCGTGAAGAGTGGATGGGTTATATAAACCGCTTTTTAAAACAGGCACGTAAGCAAAAGCAATTGCGTAAAAAAACGCGTAGTTTGCCCCTAGCCGAGATGTTGTTTGGAGAAATGCAGGGGGTTTTAGCTGTGTGTGACTCGTTGCGCCCAGATGTCCCCGAGTCAGAAAAGCGGTTAATTACTCAACTAACATTTGAAAATACCATTCGCGGGCTGATGGCTTAACTGAGAAGCTCGCGTTGATAAAGCCGGTAAATGACTTGACCGGCTTTTTTCTCTCTGTGCAGATGCCAGTTGGCAGGTACGGTCAACTGTGCCAGTTCTGCCTCTGTTTCAATATAGATCATCGCATGATCGGATAATAAGCTTAAAGAATCGAGCTGCTGGCAAATTGGCTCTACCATTCCTTTACGAAAGGGTGGGTCAAGAAAAACCAGGTCGTATTGTGCTTCTTCTGCCGCTTGTTGTTGCGTTAACCAAGTCGCGGCGGCTGTATTGATAATATCGGCACGCTGGCATTTAAGGGTTGTTAAATTATCCTTTAGCTGTCGGGCTGCGATGCTGGATTGATCAATAAATAATGCTGACTCTGCACCCCGGGATAACGCCTCCAAACCCAAAGCGCCGCTACCTGCAAACATATCTAAGCAGCGTGCCCCGCCTACGTGGTGTTGTAACCAGTTAAATAACGTTTCTCTAACGCGGTCAGGTGTTGGTCGTAGGCCTTCTACGGCAGGGAATGGTAGTTTTCTGCTACGCCACTCTCCGCCAATAATGCGTAACAGTGTGGTGGAAGCCTGAGCTTGATTAGTGCGCGCATTCGGGCGGCGAGGCGAGTTTTTTCGTGGCATGGCTACAGTGGTTCAATCAGTAAGGTCAGCGAGCGGTTAGGATCAAGCCACTCGTTAATACGAGTAATGACTTGAGCTAACGTAATATCGTCTAGCGTATCACGAAATTGATCGGCTGAAACGGTAGGGCGATTGTAAAAGAGACCTTGGTTGATTAATGCAATGCGACTTTGCGAGTCGGCGAGTTGATCTCTGTATTGTTGAACGAGCAATGTGCGGGTGGTGTCGAGTTGTTCGTTTGTGAGAGTTTGCTCGATTGTCGCCTTTAGGCGGTCTTCTAAGCCTGCTTTAAAAGGCGAATCCTTTTGCAGTAGTAGTGCGCGATACCCAATTGGCCGCAGCGGTTTTTGTACTAAGCGAAACTGTGTATCGCTATTGCTGGTTAGAGTAGCAAGTTGTTGGCCTAGAAGGTGTGATGCTACAAGATCGGTATCATCCATCGTGTTTGCACGAGCGGCTTGCCCTAACATGTATAAGTAGCCTGTTCCACGATGGGTTAAGTGAATAGACGATGGGGTGCTGAGTGATGAGGCATCTTGTGTATCGAGGCTTGCGTGCCTGCTTGATAATGCGGCTATTTGCTGTGTTATGTCTTGGGTGAGTTTTTTGTCCCGGCTTGTAAGCTCAAGCAATGCCAATGGTGGTTGCGAAAATATCTGTTGAACGGACACGGTAGAGCGATACCCCGCGATTTGTTGCGTCAGGTTAAGCAATGCTTGGGCTTGTTGCTCGTTTTGATCTAAGTAGTGCTCGGCAGCGGCGCGTTTTAGTGCATTGGGATATAAATCAAACACACCTGTTATGAATTCATCAATTAGTTTGGGTAACGAACCAGAGCGAATTCTCGATACGGGAATATGCAATGTGACGCGATCATCGAACCAATTGGCGCTAATCGCGGGGTAGTTGCCTAAGGCTTGGTTAAAAGCGTGTTGAATGGCATGTCGATATTCGGCCTGTTGGTAACTGAGTCCTGGAGCAACGGCATAAGTAAGGTGCAGCGCTGGCACGGTTGTTTGTTTTTGAACTACTAAATAAGTGTGGTTAGGCGTAAGTGTTTCGATTTTTGGCGCTTTGTCACTCTGATTGCTAAGAGAAAGCCATAAAATAACGGCACCCACCAATACTGGCATTAATTTGAGGTACGAGCGGTTAAATAATGGGGCGTCTTCTTTAGTCGTCATACGAGTTTACTATTGTCCTAATGTGGAGGCGTGTTTAATAACCGACGGGAGTCTGCGTGCTAATCTGATCATATGCAAATCGGTGTGCTAATATAACGGCCGTTTATGCATATTATTGAGAATCCCATATGTCGTATTCTCATTATAAAAAGCGCAGCATGCCTAGTTAAGGGGTGTGAGCTTTAAGAATGTAAGCAATTAAGTTCAAACGGATAATTAGCCACAACATGATTCAATTTGAGCACGTATCAAAGCGGTATGATCAAGGGCATGATGCCCTCAAAGATGTCAGTTTTACACTCAATGCAGGCGAAATGGCGTTTTTAACCGGTCATTCCGGGGCCGGTAAAAGTACTCTCCTGAAACTGATCATGTTAATGGAGCGACCATCGTCAGGGCAGGTCACTGTGGCTGAACAAGACTTGGGGCGTTTAAGCCGCTCGGGTATTCCCTATTTACGCCGTTCTATTGGTGTGGTTTTTCAAAACCACCAACTGCTCTCTGACCGAACTGTCTTTGATAACGTAGCGTTACCATTGCATATCAGCGGATACTCGCCAGAAGACGCCGCTCGTCGAGTGCGTGCAGCCTTGGATAAGGTGGGGCTATTGTCCAAAGAGAAAATGAACCCGCTAGCACTTTCCAGTGGTGAGCAGCAGCGTGTCGGTATCGCCCGCGCTATTGTGCATAAACCTAAGGTGTTATTGGCGGATGAGCCTACGGGTAACTTGGATCCGCAGTTATCTCAAGAAATTATGCGGTTGTTCGAACAGTTCAACCGTGTTGGAACAACCGTGCTGGTGGCCAGCCATGATGTATCTCTCATCTCTAAAATGCGCCATCGCATGTTGGTGCTTAAAGAAGGGAGGCTGATTGGCGATGAATAAACCGCGTGGAGCTGTTCGAATAGAACCTAGTATATCGGGAGCGCGTGACGAAAAAGCCAAAAAAGAGCCCGAGCAAAAACAGCCACCTAAGCCTCGTGGAGCAAAGCAGCATAAAGTTGATTTAAAAGGGCACGGGGAAAGTTGGGCGCGTCATCACATTAATGTCTGTAAAAGCTCACTCAAACGCTTGCTATCTACCCCCATGGTCACCTTGATGACGGTGGCAGTATTGGCGATTGCGCTGACACTTCCTGGTTTTATGTTTTCGGCGTTGGCGAGCCTTAAAACACTCACCCAAGGTTGGCAGGGTGAAACCCGTATCACGCTCTATCTGCAAGCGTCCTTGAGCGATGAAGAGGCCGATCGCTTTGGTCGTTCGTTGCTCTTACGCGAGGATATAGCGGCTATTGATATGATTAGCAGTGACCAAGGTATGCTCGAGTTTAAAAAGTATGCAGGGTTTGGTGATGTGCTTGAGTCGCTAGACAATAACCCTCTACCGGCCGTTATTATGATTTTGCCTAAATCGACCAGTGCAGCTGATTTGGGGATTCAACGTGCAGCTTACGAAGCCATGCCAGAAGTAGAGGATGCCATTCTTGATATGGAGTGGCTGCAGCGCTTAGAAGCGATTTTAGCGGTGGCTCAGCGTTCGGTTTTTGTATTGGGCGTGCTTTTAGGGTTGGCTGTTTTACTCGTGGTTGGTAATACCATTCGTACGTCGATTGAGAGCCGGCGTGATGAAATAGTAGTGAGTAAACTCGTTGGCGCGACCGACGCGTGGGTTCGCCGTCCCTTTTTATATACGGGCTTTTGGTATGGTTTGATGGGCGCTGCGCTCGCTTGGTTGATGATTCAGTTGGCTTGGCTGATGCTAGAAACACCGTCCTTAGAGCTTGCTGAGCTGTACCGAAGCCGTTTCGAGTTGAGCGGCCTTGGCTGGATTGGTACCGGTATTTTATTGGTGTCGAGTGTTATGCTGGGCTGGTTAGGAGCTTGGCTATCGGTTCGTCGACATTTGCGCGATATAGAGCCTCGCTAAGCAATGTATAGTCGTTGTAGAGCATATTGATAGCTTAAATGATGTGGTTTTTTGTTGGTTAGTCGATTGAAATGGGAACGATGTGTTGATGGCTTGATCTTTTGTGGATCTGCCGCTATCTTTTCCAGTCCCTGATGGAAAATACAGGGAACTTTACACCGAATTTTGCGTCATATAATCGGTTAATGAATTAACGAGGTTAGGATTTAATGGGCAATAGTTTACAACTCTTAGAGCACGTATCTCCGGGGCAAAACTTGGATGCATACGTACAAACAATCAGCACGATTCCTGTGTTGAGTGTTGCTGAAGAGCGCGAGTTGGCTGACCGTCTGTTCTATCAGAATGATCTTGAAGCCGCCCGCCAGCTTGTCTTGTCTCATCTACGCTTTGTTGTACATATTGCGCGTAGTTATTCAGGTTATGGCTTACCATTGGGCGATCTTGTCCAAGAAGGTAACGTTGGCTTGATGAAAGCGGTTAAACGCTTTGATCCTAGCATGGGCGTGCGCTTGGTATCGTTTGCGGTTCATTGGATTAAAGCTGAGATGCATGAATACATCTTGCGTAATTGGCGTATCGTGAAAGTCGCAACGACTAAAGCACAGCGTAAATTATTCTTTAACCTGAGATCTCAGAAAAAAAGCTTAGGCTGGATGAATACAGCTGAAGTAAAGGCTATTGCTGAAGATTTGGGTGTTGATGAGGTTACTGTACGTCAAATGGAAGGCCGGATGGCATCAGTTGATACGGCATTCGACGCACCTGTTAGCGATGACGATGATGCACCTATCGTGTCTCCATCACAGTATTTAGAAGATCACTCAACTGATCCTGCCATGCAGTTAGAAGCATCTAACTGGGAAGAGGATTCGCAAACTCGTTTAATGGGTGCAATGGAATCACTTGATGAGCGCAGCCGTGATATTTTGGCTCAGCGTTGGTTAAGTGATGAGAAATCGACACTCCATGAACTGGCCGCGCAGTATCAGGTTTCTGCTGAACGGATCCGTCAGTTGGAAAAAAATGCGATGAAAAAGCTCAAGGAAGCCATTGGCGCTGAGAATTTAGAGTTTGCCTTTTAAATAGCCTCCGTCATAAATGGGGTTGATTCCTAAATAAAGCCGCTTGTTAGCGGCTTTATTGTTTTCTATGCCTAAGAGATTCCTTCCTTCGCATTAAAATTCGCCTATCAACGGTGATATACTTTCCACCCCCGTACATAAAGAGATTGATCATGACGGTCAGAATTTTCCTGCTATTCGCATCCATTAGCGGCTTTGTCGCGGTTGGCATGGGTGCATTTGGCGCGCATGCGTTGCGTGGGCTTTTGAGTGAGCGCCTTATGCAAGTGATGCAAACGGCGGTGCAGTACCAGTTTTACCATACGCTAGCTTTGCTCGCTGTTGCGTTATTGTTACGTCACCATACATCGCGCTTGCTCTCAGGCAGCGGAGTTGCTTTCGCTACAGGTATTATCTTGTTTAGCGGTAGTTTGTATGTGTTAGCGCTGACCGGTGAGCATTGGTTGGGTGCTATAACTCCGTTCGGGGGCATTGCCTTTCTGACGGGCTGGTTTTTATTGGCATTGCATGCATTAAGTAATCAACGAGGAAACTAGATGCAGTTTTATGTAAATGGCGAATCGAAAACGCTCAATGATAACGCCTGTTTGGTTGATCTAATTGAGTCGATGGGCTTAGTCGGTAAGCGCATTGCAATTGAAGTTAATCAAGAAATTATTCCACGTAGCCAGCATGCTGACTATCGTATTCAAGAGAACGATCAGGTTGAAGTTGTCCATGCTATTGGTGGCGGATAAAAGTCTGTTAGCGATTGATGATATGGCGTTTTAGAACATAAGGAAAAGATAATGTCTCAAGTGAGTGATTCGTTGGTTATTGCAGGTACAGAATATCAATCACGTTTGTTGGTGGGCACTGGCAAATATAAAGATATGGATGAAACTCGTGCCGCTATCGAGGCCAGTGGCGCTGAAATAGTCACAGTAGCCGTGCGCCGTACTAACATCGGTCAAAATCCGGACGAGCCTAATTTGCTGGATATCATCACGCCAGATAAGTACACGATTCTACCAAACACGGCTGGCTGTTATACCGCGGAAGATGCCGTGCGTACTTGCCGGTTAGCACGTGAGTTATTGGATGGTCATGATTTAGTTAAATTAGAAGTCTTGGGTGATCAGAAAACGCTATATCCCAATATTGTAGAAACGATTAAGGCCACAGAAACTTTGGTTAACGATGGCTTTAAGGTCATGGTCTACACTAATGATGATCCAATCGTTGCAAAACAATTAGAAGAGATGGGCTGTGTGGCCGTTATGCCGCTGGGGTCTTTAATTGGCTCTGGGCTAGGTATTTTGAATCCACATAACATTCGTATCATCATGGAAGCGGCTAATGTTCCTATTTTGGTTGATGCGGGTGTTGGCACGGCATCTGATGCGGCTATTGCAATGGAAATGGGGTGCGAAGGTGTGTTGATGAACACGGCTATTGCGGCAGCAGGTAACCCTGTGTTGATGGCTTCGGCTATGCGTAAAGCGATAGAAGCCGGCCGTGAAGCTTATCTGGCTGGCCGTATGCCGCGCAAAAAATATGCTAGTGCATCATCACCGCTAGATGGCGTAATTGGTTAATAGATTAAACTCGAACAAAAAGACGATATTTGATGACTGAAGAAAAGAAATACATGCGCACGGTGCGCAGCTTTGTCATGCGTGCCGGCCGGACTACGGAAGGTCAGCAAAAAGCGTTAGAAGAAGTATGGCCAGAGATGGGGCTGGAACTCAAAAATGGGGCGATTGATTTTGCTGAAGTTTTTGGGCGTCAGGCTCCAGTCGTGCTAGAAATAGGTTTTGGCATGGGCGACTCGCTTATTGAGATGGCGACTCAGCAACCGGATAAAAACTACATTGGAATTGAAGTGCACAGACCCGGTGTTGGACGTTTGTTATCACGCGCTAACGAGTCCGGTTTAACGAATATTCGTGTGTATGCGGAAGATGCAGTAGAAGTCTTGGCTGAGTGTATTCCGGACAATAGTTTACATGCGCTACAACTTTTCTTTCCGGATCCATGGCATAAAAAGAAGCATCACAAGCGTCGTATTGTTCAGCCTGAGTTTGCTCAAAAAATACGCCAAAAGTTGGAAGTGGGTGGTTACTTCCATATGGCGACCGATTGGGAAAACTATGCCGAGCACATGATGGAGGTAATGACAGCCGCCGAGGGCTTTACTAATCAAGCCGGTGAGGGGGAATATTCGCCCCAGCCAGAGTGGCGTCCGGTGACGAAGTTCCAAAAGCGGGGTGAGCGTTTAGGACACGGTGTTTGGGATCTGATGTTCGAACGGACTCGTTAATCTATTGCTTTCAAAATATAAAGCCATCGTATTTTCGATGGCTTTTTTAGTGCTGTAAAGGGTTAGGTGTAGGGCGGCCAAACAAAAAACCTTGGAAGCTCTGACAGCCTAGCTTTTGTAAATGTTCAAACTGCGCATCCGTTTCAACGCCTTCTGCAATTACATCTAAACCAAACTTGTTGGCTAAATAGAAGATGCTATCTACCAGTTCATCCCCTTCATCTTCTAACGATGCAATGAAGTAACGATCTATTTTGAGGGTGTGTACGGGTAAATCTCGTAAACGAGATAGTGATGAGTAGCCTGTACCGAAATCGTCTATGTAGATGTGAATACCCTGTTCAACAATTTGATTGAGTCGATCAATGATGCCATCTACCTCCTCGTGCTCTAAAAAAGATTCTGTCATTTCAAGAGCAATTAAATGGCTCGGTAAATGATGTTTATCCAGAACTTCTTTTATTTCTATTGAAAAGCGTGGGTTTTTCATCTGGATAGGCGATACATTGACTGACATGATAGGGCTATTTCCGGCAGATATTTGTGATGTTAAATATCGGCAAGCTTCATTAAGTACCCATTTTCCGAGCTCATGAATTTTCCCATTTTCTTCAGCTATCGCGATAAATTCGTCAGGTGTTACCGATCCTAAAGCAGGGGCGTTTATGCGGCATAATGCTTCTAAGGCGATGATATTTTGTTGGCTATCAACAATGGGTTGATACTCAACATAAAAGTGCTCGCCTAAGTCTTTATGTGAGAGCAATTCGGTGATTAACGTCCTGCGTTCAAGTGATACAGCAATGTTTTTATTAAAACGCAGTAACTCGCCGCGTCGGCCTTGTTTCTTGAGTTCGGTGGCGGCTAAATCAGCCGCTCCAATGGCATCATTAATGGTCTCGGCATCGTCAGGATAAACGGCGTACCCAATGGTGACACCCACTTGCATCATTTCGTTATCAATTTCGATGGGGGAGCTAATGCCTGAAAAAATGAGATGTAATACCTGATCTTTGCATTGTTCCCCAGGCAAGCAGAATACAAACTCATCGCCACCCCAGCGCGCTAAAAGCCCGTTCCTAGGAACATTTTCACTTAAGTTCTTAGTGATGTGTTTAAGTACTTTGTCCCCTACTTCATGACCTTTGCTGTCGTTGATTTGTTTAAACTTATCTAAATCAAGAAAGTATACATGGAAAGATTGAGTATGGCTTAGCATGTTGGTGAGCTGGTTGATTAAGCCCGACCGGTTCAGCAAACACGTTAGGTTGTCACGGCTCGCCATGTGTTCTAAAGCCGCCGTCCGTTCTTTGACTCGGCCTTCGAGCTCTGAATTTAACGCCAATATTTCAGCGTTTTGAGATTGTAAATGGTGCAGTAGATTTTCGTTTTGAAAGGTCAGCTTCAAAGAGCCTACTATGAGGCGGTGGTTATTGGCGTGGCTAATCAGCATGACGATTAGAAAAATGAAGCCTAAAAATGTAAGGAAAGGCAGGGGAGTGGAAATCAGCAGGAGCGATACACTACAAGGTAAAAGTAAACTGGTGATATAAACACGACCGCCGATTTTATCCGGAGCCAGTACGGCTGTAGCCCCGCTGGCTTGTGCGCTAATGATCAGGATGGTTGAAAGCACCTGAGTATCGGTTGCATGGGGAAGGGCTGCAATCGCTATAACAGCCCAGAGAGCACCACTTGACCATAGTCCTACCCTAAACGCGAATCGCCATCGTAATAATGATTCTAGGCTGATCTCTGGTTGCAGTCGTCTATGGGTTCGGTATGCAAACTCGACTAGAAACCGTAATAGCATCACGATCAAAAATACTAAGCCCCAGCTATTTATCCAAGTGACAGGGGACAAGCGTAATAGCCAGAATACAACAAGTGTTGCAAAGGAATTAACCGCTAACATGCCAAGGTGGTTTTTATAGGCAAGAGCAATTAAGTTCTCTTCGACATAACTATTGTTAGAATTTTGTGGAAATGTCATAAGGAATGCGTAATTCCTATTAATTAATAAAGCTGATTTTTTTAATTATAGTTCAGTATTAAAACGCTGCTCATCGAGTGGTTGATTTTACCTTGCTTGTTATTCGGCTTATTTGTATCAAATAGCTGAACCAATGCCCCGCCTTTTAGCCAACCTTTTGATTTTAAGAGAGTAACTTTTAAATTAACTGGGTTTATTAATAACCGCACGCGGTGGTCTAGCTGCCAATGTGTGTTGAACCTATGTTAGGCTAAAAATACATTGATCACATACGGAGACTAAAATGGGCTTTTCACTGTCAAATATACAGCTCACCAGTGCCAACTTTACACCTGATGGCGCTATTCCCGTAAAACATACAGGTGAAGGCGACGATGTCTCGCCAACGCTTTTTTGGGAAAATATACCGCAAGGGACGAAATCTATTGCCGTTTTTTGTCATGACCCAGATGCGCCTAAAATATCAACTCAAGGGAATTACGGCTTTGTGCATTGGTTGGTATATAACATTCCCCCATCAACGACTAAGCTTGATGAAGGAGTGAAAGGCTTTGCTCATGGTGTCAATGATATGGGCGAGCACGCGTATAACGGACCAATGCCGCCAGAAGGCCATGGCCTGCATCGCTATTACTTTTGGGTATTGGCGTTAGATCTTGAACCTGCATTGCCTGACGGCTTAGATCTTTGTGAGTTCTTAGAAAAAGTAGAAGCGCATACACTAGGGATGAACCGCTTAGTCGGGACTTATCAGCGTTAACAGATAGTACAGCGCTTTATCGTGAATACCGACCTTCATATAATAGTTAAGCCATCAAAACAGAGCATAGATTCTTTTTGTTGGCTTACCCATTCCCAATAACCCAAGTCGGTGGAGTGCGAAGCAACTGCCTTGAGCCATTGCGCACGTGGGTAAGTCGAATCGTTGTTTTCGCCAAACGTTTCTCTCAAGAATACGCTGTCGATATGAAGCAGAGCATCATTTGCTGGTTCAATGCTGAGCATTCGACGATCATAGGGAGAGTAGATGTCGCAACCGCTGCCATCGCCAAATTCACTTGCTTCGATCGCAAACAAGCGGTTTGTATTTTCATCGCACAATATAACTAGCTGCTTACCAGTTATGCTATCGGTTACTCGTGAGACTTCTGAACACTTCATGAGTAGTTACCTTTACACGGGGTGGTCGTGGCTAAAATGATTTTAAATTGTAGCAAAAAAGTAACTAAAATATTCATAGTTCCATTAAATCAATTATTTACGTTTCTTTGGGCCGATCAGCCCTTTGCCCTGTACGCCTGACTCAGTATAGTCGGCATTTTTATTTAAGATCCCATTTTCGGGATATGATTCAATTGTCTGCGGTTAAAGCATAAGAGAGTACATCGTGCAGTTATTATCCATCATGTGTGCAGGACGCCCATTACGTTTACAAGCGACGATGTCCGGGTGGCAGGGACTTTATTGGGATAACCATCTTGTCGCACAGCGAGAAGCCAGCCAAGATCCTGAAAAAAATTCTGAACTACCCTTTACGCTGATGCGAGGGGAGGAAGCCGTTGAGTGCTGCTTGAAGGTGTCTTTGCAGTGGCAGCCTTTTTCTCTTGGCTATCAGTTAATGATGGGGGATCAATTGTTGGAGCAGGGCGAGCGTGTTGAAAAAGACATTGAAAGCCAGTCTGTCGCAGAACGACCCAAAACCCCTAATCGCATCAGCCTTATAGGTATGGGATCACTAGCGCTTAAGCTCTTTAAAAGCGCGAAAGTGATTAAAGTACTATTCGCTGCTGGCAGCTTGGCTGCTTATAGCTGGTTATTTTCATGGCAGTTCGCTTTAGCGCTTATTGCTTGTTTAGTCTTTCATGAGTACGGGCATATTCGTGCGATGAAGTATTTCGGGATGCGTACTAAAGGCATTTACTTAGTGCCTTTTATGGGAGGGTTGGCGCTCAGCGACGATAAAATTAATACGCGTTGGCAAGATGTTGTTATCTCGATTATGGGGCCCTTTTTCGGCCTGCTTTTATCGATTGTTTTATTGCTGTTATACGCCATTACAGGCATTGAAATGTTGGCGGGCATTGCTGTCTTTAATGCTTTACTCAATTTATTTAATCTTCTGCCTGTTCTTCCTTTAGATGGGGGACATATTTTAAAAAGCATTACGTTCTCGATGAATTCATTAGTTGGCCTTATCGCGTGCGTTTTAGGAGCGATCATCGGCGTTTTGTTAAGCTATAGCTTTGGTATGGCACTCTTGGGCTTTTTGCTGATTATTGGCAGTATAGAAATACTGGTCGAGTGGCGTGGTCGTCATGCAAGCCAATTGTTGCCATTAAATCGATATGCACAAAGTGTATCGGCGGCTTGGTATGTGGTTACCGTAACAGGGTTGTGCGCCATTATTTGGATGGGCGGCCAATCGGGTAACGAAGCCCTGGCTTTGCCTTTGAAAATTTTAGGTAGTTAATGCGCCTTTCTCAGTATGTAAGTATCGCTGGCGCTTGCTCTAAGCGGGCCGCTAGCCGTTTGATATCGGCGGGAAAGGTATGCGTAAATGGTGTGCTTGCTGATAACCATACCGTAATTAATGGTAGTGAAAACATCACGTTGGGCGGCCAATTAATAACGCTGCCCGATCACTTTAGCTACGTTATTTATAATAAGCCTGTGGGGATAGATTGTAATTATCGTTCTCAAGATCCAGCGAGCCTAATTAACCATCTCGATTTGCCTAAGCGATTGTTTCCTGTAGGCCGTTTGGATAAAGATTCTCATGGTTTATTGCTACTGACCGATGATGGCGGTTTATGCCATCGGTTACTGTCCCCTGAATTCCACTACCGCAAAACTTACCACGTAAGTGTTAGGCCTCATTTTAACAAGCCTGATATAGATGTGCAGTTCTGTCGTTTGATGGAGCAGGGTGTTGATATTGGCCAAGCTGTGACCTTGCCCTGCCGTGTGCAATTGTTAGGGGCTAACCGCTTTGAGATTGTCCTGACGCAAGGCCTTAATCGTCAGATACGTAAGATGAGTAGGGCGCTGGGCTATCATGTCATTGATCTGCAACGGGTTGAGATTAGCGGTTGTAAATTGGGGGAATTACCTGAGGGGAAGTGGCGCTCGCTTAGTGATAAAGAGGTGGAATTGTTAGTCAATTAGCCTCTTGTCAGCGGTTTATACGCAGGAATGTCAGCGCAGGGTAAATATTTTTTAAATTTCGTAAAATAAAATTTAGTAACGAAAATTACACAAAATGCAGATAAAGTCTTCTAAATCCTCGATCTTTCTTTGAAAGTAGCCTGACAACTAAGCGTAGACAAAGTTTCTCAATCATACAAATCTATTGATCATAAAAACGCGAATCATTATCATTAGCAGGTCGTTATTGATGTAGATACATCTGTGTATCCGCAAATGTAAATAAATGGAGCTGCTAGTGAGCACTGATAATACGGTTGACGCCACCGCTATGGCGAATGAAACAACAGCAAATGGACCTGCTCCGACAGGTACAGTAGCCCCTGCAGAAACAGCACAAACAGACTCTAGTGTTGTTAATACCGCTTTAGACTCGACAAATAACGCTGCTGTTAACACCGTTTCGTCCGACAATGCGGACTCAGTTCCTCAAACGACCCCAGCCGCCGATGCAGCAGTCTTAGAAAATGGACTTCCCAGTGGTGTAAATGCAGACGGCACTATCGCTGATGTAGCTGCGAATACGCCAGTCGATCTTATGACCCAACTGCAAGACTTTTTGACGGTTGGTGGCCCTGTTGTTTGGATTTTGATGGGCTTTTCAGTTATCGCTTTGTGTATTGTTTTGGTGAAAATTTGGCAGTTTGCTTTACTGCGTCCAGAGTCGACAGGCGACGTACGAAAGAGTTTGTTGGCATGGCGTAAAGGTGAAAATCAAGAGGCGATAGCCGCGCTGAAAACTCGTCGCCCTGTCTCGGAAGTAACATCAATGGCTATGCATGGACTGTCGCGCACTAGTGCTGATCACAGTTTGCTAAAAGAAGAGCTTGAGCGTGTAGCAACTAACCGAATGAACCAGCTGCGCGCGTTTTTACGCCCTTTGGAAGTCATTGCTACATTAAGCCCATTGCTTGGTTTGTTAGGTACTGTTTTGGGGATGATTGTAGCTTTCCAGCAAATGGAAGCGGCAGGCAGTCAGGTGGACCCGTCCGTGTTATCGGGTGGTATTTGGCAGGCATTGCTCACAACGGCTGTTGGTTTAGTTGTGGCTATCCCCGTTGTTGCGATTCATACCTGGCTTGAACGTAAAGTAGAGCGTGTATCGGCGTTGATGAATGATTCGGTCACTCAAGTTTTTACTAGTCATCAATCCGTATCATTGAGTCGAGCTAAAGCAGAGGAGATCAAGCGTGCAGCTTGATCAATCTGCTCAACGCCGTCGTCGGGCGATTAGTTTAACGCCGTTAATCGATGTTGTGTTTATTCTGCTTTTGTTTTTTATGCTGTCGTCTAATTTTATGCACTGGCGGCAAGTGAACTTGTCGACAGCTACGCATGCACAGCCTGAGCAACTTGACCCTAAAGAAATCCGTGTTGTACGCATTTTAGATGATCAAGGCGCTCTAAACTTCGACGGTGTAGAACTGCTGCTCAATAACGAAGCGGGATTACGCGAACAGATAGCTTCTGACCCTGATGCGGTATATGCCATAGAAGTTGAAGAAGGAATTATGACGCAAACGATGATCACGTTGCTTGATACGCTAAAGCAATTGGGCGCTACACATGTGTCATTGGCTGGAGTTTTACCATGAAGCTCTGTAACGAAGCTGTGCATAAAAAAAATGATAGTGACGACAACTTGATTCCACTAATTAATGTCGTTTTTTTGATGCTTATTTTCTTCATGGTAGCAGGACAAATACAGAAGTCGGATGCCATAAAACTACAACCGCCTTCCTCTGTGAGTGAGATACCACACACTGAGGACAAAGCAACCATCTTGGTTGATTTATCAGGTGACCTTTATTTGGATAATCAGCCAGTGGACGAGGAAGGCTTAAAAGCGGGTCTAGAAGCCGCTTTTGCTCAATCGAAGACACCGGATGAGTTCGCGGTGCTGGTTAAAGTAGACAGCACTCTGCCGGTTAACCGTCTTCAAAATGTCTTAAAGCTGGTAAAAAGTGTGGGCTTGATGAAAGTGTCTTTAGCAACACGGCGTGGAGGTGAAACGTCGTGATACGCACGCATCATTGGATAATCATGTTCGTGGTGGCTATAGCCTTACACCTGTTGGTGTTTATCGGTTTAGCGCACTCCAAAACGGAAGGCGCTAAAGATAAGGGCGAGCTAGGTATAGAGATAGACTTAGGTATGCTAGGTGATCTGGGTGAGGCGCAAGAAACAGTAGAAGTAACCGCTGTTGAACCGCCGCCAGCACCTGAACCGGAACCAGAAGTTGAGCCAGAACCGGAGCCGGAACCCGAACCTGAACCGCCTAAACAGAAACCCGTGGTTAAGGTAAAACCTAAGCCAGAAAAGCCTAAAAAAGTAGTAAAGAAACAGCCTCCACGTGAAGTGAAGCCTGAACCTAAACCGTCGACTAACGATGCTGTAGTGACTGATTCCCCCCCTTCAGATCAGAAAACTAACAGTACGGTAGCCCAGCGAAAAGCTTCGACAGGGATAGGGCAGTCTCGCACCACAGGGGGCAACCCCGGCGCGTTGCAAAGTTATAACGCTTTGCTGCAAGCCAAACTCGCAAAATATAAACGTTACCCTATTGCCTCACGTCGTCGCGGGGAAGAAGGTGAAGTGCGTTTACATTTTGTTGTGGATCGATCAGGTAAAGTGCTTGAACACAGCATTAAAGGTAGCTCTGGGTCTAAACGACTGGATGATGCCGTATTGAAAATGCTGAAGAAAGCACAGCCGTTTCCGCCTTTTCCGGATGAGATTACGGCGTCACAGATGTCTTACAACATACCTGTGGGCTTTTACCTGAAAGATCTTCGTTAATAACTCGAAGTAAAAAATCAAGAAAAGAAACTGTCGTCCCTGAACAGCTCTCAGGTTTTGGGTTGGGTTAAGCGTCCTGGATTTTTAGAGTGTAAATACGTATCTAAACGTTATTGCGTCTCAATTGTATGTTTATAACAACCCTTTGCATTATGACTTATGGAAGGAAAGGTAAAACATGTCTCATCAAAAAATGGAAACAGCGTTTTCGTTGCGCTCGGATTTTTCTGAAAAATCTCCTGTTTCAAAGGCTGGAACGCTTGCTTTCGCTATTTCTGCTGCATTGGCCACTCAGGGTGTTTATGCAGAAGAAGTAACACTCGATAAATTAATGGTTGAAGAACAAGGGATCGCTGCAGACGGAGACCCGTACGCTGAACCAGATGCTCCATATAAAGCCAAAAAACTATCTGATGCGCGCCAGACTCGTGACATAGCTGATACGCCTCATACCATGACGGTAATGACTAAAGAGGCGATTGCAGAGTCAGGTAAGACAGAACTTAAAGACTTGCTAAGTGCACAGCCGGGTATCACGTTAGGTACCGGTGAAGGCGGTAACTCGTTTGGCGACCGCTACATTATCCGTGGTTATGAAGCCCGTAGTGATGTCTTCACTGACGGTCTGCGCGAACCTGGTTTGATCACGCGTGAAACATTTGCGTTAGAACAAATAGAAATTTCTAAAGGTCCAAACTCTACCTTTGCTGGTCGTGGTTCAACCGGTGGCTCTGTCAATACTGTGACTAAAAAAGCCAATGTGGATGATACGTTCACAACGGTTGAAGCAGGTTTAGGAACTGATAAATATAAGCGGGTGACATTAGATACCAACCAAGTATTGAGCAGCGATACAGCGGTTCGTTTGAACATGTTATATACCGATTCCGACACACCAAATCGTGCGCCTACCGGAGAGCAGCGCCAAGGTGTCTTGGCTTCTGTTGTGCATCAAGCAACTGAAGATCTAAAAGTATCTGCAGATTACTATCACTTCAAAGCAGATGATGTATCAGACACTGGATATGCAATTAATCGCGGAACAGGTGGTGTAAATAAATATGATACTGCCGCTCAAAAAGGATCAGATTTTCAACATGGTAAAGCTGATATCTTTACAGTGACAGTTAACTATGATGTGTCGGATGATATTCGATTAGAAAATAAAACACGCATTGGCAGCACGAAAAATGAATATGTTGTAACCGCCTATCAAGGTGTGAGTGACCGTTTTCCAACCGGTTTGCGTAATTTTACCGGGTGGCAGGATAACGACTATGTTGGTAACCAAACTAACTTTGTTATTGATAAAGATATTGCAGGAATGCGCAATACTATCGTTGCGGGTGTTGAGTATGCAAATGAGAAAGTAAAGGCAGGAAATTTTACCGTCGATACTACAGCCACTGGCACAGTAGATGATCCGTACAATATAGATAGCAATTTTTGGTCTGGTACAGTAACAAAAAGTGATGCCACGTCTGAAACTGAAATCGAAACTATTTCTTTGTACTTAATGGATACTGTAACCGTTAACGACTGGTTAGAAGTATTTGGTGGTCTTCGCTATGATCATTTTGATTATAAATTAGAGTCTTATAGTAATGATGAAACATACAAAGATAATGACGGTTTGGTAAATGGACATTTAGGCGTTGTCTTCTCCCCTTGGGATCATGGTAATGTTTATGCTTCTTGGAGCACATCTTCTAATATCAATGGTGGCGAGTTGGATGCAGGCACAAACTGTGGCTATGGCGGACATTGTGATGGAGGTAAGCCTGAAGAAGCAGTCAACCTTGAGTTAGGTACTAAGTGGAACCTAATGGATGAGAAATTGTTGCTTACGGCAGCTATTTTCCAAACGACTAAAGACAAAGTTAACGAAGGTGCGGATTACGACGGCGAAGGCGTAGGTAATACGGGTGAGAACCGTGTGCGTGGTATTGAGTTAGGGTTGGCGGGTAATATCACGCCAAAACTGAGCGGTCAGTTTGGTATGGCAATCATGAGCTCTGAAATCCTAGATTCATATTATGATGGAACAAAGGCTCTATCAGGTCGTGGGGGTGTTACCTATCCTGATTACATTGGTGCAGATAAGCCAAACTTCGCTGATAAGAGTGCAAACCTTCAGCTTCGTTATCAAGCAACGCCACAGTTCGCCTTCGGTGGTACTGTGACATATTCAAGCGAAATGTCGGGTGGTCAGCCTGATGGCGCAGCCAGCGATACGGTTAAGTTGCCAAGCTATACGGTTTACGACATGTTTGCTACGTACGATTTCTCTCGTAGCTTATCGGTAACGGCTAACGTGCAAAACTTAACTGATGAAGAGTACTACACAGCGGTTTACCGTGGTGGCAGCATTGTTTACATCGGTGACGGTCGCTCTGCTAAAGTATCTTTGAAATATAAGTTCTAATCGTAATTGAACGAATAAAGGGGGGCTTATGCCCTCCTTTCTTGTTATTTTATCAGTCAGTGTATTAACCGATTGGGTTTAAAAGAGCGCTATGATCATTCCTATTCATCAAGTCTTTACCCGTGAGCAAGTCAGTCAAATACGCGGTTATTTGGACGGTGCCGAATGGGTTGATGGAGCCGAAACTGCAGGTGCACAGGCTTCCTCTGTTAAGCGCAATCAGCAGTTGTCTCAAGACTCAGCCTTATGTCAGCAATTAGGAGACGTGGTACTTGATGCGTTAGCCCGTCACAGCACCTTTATTTCTGCCGCTTTACCTCAGAAAATTTATCCGCCGTTATTCAATCGTTACAGTGTCGGTGAAACTTACGGTTTGCATGTGGATAATGCAATACGGGTAGTGCCGGGGACCGCTGTACGTGTTCGTACGGATCTATCAGCTACTCTGTTTTTAAGTGATCCTGACGAATATGAAGGAGGCGAACTAACCATTCAAGATAAGTTTGGCTCACACCAAGTTAAATTATCGGCGGGTGACATGATCCTATATCCGTCTACTAGCTTACATCGTGTCGAACCGGTCACCAAAGGGCAGCGAGTGAGCTCTTTTTTCTGGTTGCAAAGTATGGTTCGTAATCACGAGCAGCGTGATGTGTTATTTGATTTGGATACGAGTGTTCAATCACTAACCAGCCAACATGGTCATGACCATGCTGACGTAATACGCCTATCCGGTATTTATCAAAACCTTATACAGCAGTGGATAGATACCTAATATTCGCTTGGCCCTATTTGATCCCTCAATTTAAGAGTCCCTCATGAAGCATATTCCTCAGACCGCTTTATCTGAAATTCCCTCACATTTAGTCAGCGTGAGCGATTACGCAAAGCATGCTAAGTTGTTTATTGCCTCTGATATTTACGAGTACATTGTCGGAGGAGGGGCGGATGAGGTGACCTTGCGTCGTAACCGGGACGCTCTGGATAACATTTTGATTATGCCGCAAGTGCTAACAGACTGCACTCAAGGCTCCACAAGTTTTACATTGATGGGAGAGGCATTTCGTCATCCCATCATGCTAGCCCCTGTTGCATTTCACCAACTCGTGCATCCCGCCGGTGAAATAGCCACGGCGCAGGCATGCAGCGTATTAGAAACCGCGATGACTGTGAGCACATTGGCATCGCAGCCGCTAGAGGCTATTGCACAAGAATTGACAGGCCCCAAGTGGTTTCAACTTTACGTTCAGCAAAGCCGAGAGTTTACCTTGCAGCTAGTTGAACGTGCCCAAGCAGCGGGCTTTACCAAATTAGTGGTTACAGTTGATGCGTCACTACACGGGATTCGGAATCGAGCACAGCGTGCTGGCTTTGAGTTACCAGAAGGGGTTGAAGCTGTTAATTTGCGTGACCGGCCACCGTTACCGAGTCGAGTTTTAGAGCCGTCGCAGAGTATCGTTTTTCAGGGCATGATGTCTGAGGTCCCAAATTGGGATGATATTGCGTGGTTATTAACTCAAACCAAAATGCCAATTATTCTTAAGGGGATCTTAAGTCCTGCCGATGCTTTGCGTGCTAAACAGATGGGAATAGCGGGTGTGATTGTCTCTAACCACGGTGGTCGTACCCTGGATTGTGTACCTTCAGCTATTGAGATGTTACCCCGTATTCGAGAGGTGGTGGGCACAGACTACCCGTTATTACTGGATGGCGCTATTGAACGTGGCACGGATGTATTTAAAGCGATGGCCTTAGGTGCTAACGCTGTTATGTTAGGCCGCCCACAGCTGTATGCCTTATCGGTGGCGGGCGCATTGGGGGTAGCACATATGTTACGTATCATTCGTGAAGAATTAGAGGTCACTATGGCCTTGGCCGGTGCCCCAACAATTGACAGCATATCTGGAGAGCACCTAGCCTAGGGTTTAGGTGGTACAGCCGTCTTTCAATACTAAAGTATTGAGCCTTCATGCCGATGATTGGTGCTAACGAGCGCATTTAGCGCAGCACATTCATCTGAGGTAATTGCTTTATGAAGGTATCGCATCGAGTCGCGCTGCTGTCGACAGTTATTGTCATCGTGGCTTTTTCTATATTTTCTATTGTACAGTTCATTAGTGTTCGAAATACGCTCTACCAACAAGCTGAAATTAGCACCCAAGAAGCTTCTAAAGCGTTGTCAGCACAAGTGACAAACTGGCTTAATGGAAAAATGGCATTGATAGACTCCCTACGGGACATTATTGATGTCGAGTACAGCGAAGAGCGAGTACAGTCATTGTTTTTGGTGCCAAAACTGTCGGAAGAGTTTCTGATGGTTTTTGCTGGTAAGGCATCAGATGGCACGTGGATTTCCAACGATGAAAGCTGGTCCTCGGATAAGGATGCGCGTCAGCGCCCTTGGTATGCCTTGGCTCAGTCACATTCACAAACTGTATTAACTGACCCATACGTCGATATATCTACTAAAGAGATCATCATTTCGGCTGTCACTAAGTTGACCGATAATGGTCGCTCGCGTGGTTCATTCGGTGGTGATTTAAGTTTGAAAGTTGTATCGGATGCTGTAAACACACTTAACTTTCATGGGAAAGGTTATGCGTTCTTGATGAGTGCAGACGGGACTATTATTTCCCATCCCAATACTGAATTAAACGCAAAATCGGTTGATCAATTGTTTGAAGGGCAACGGCCTAACTTTACGTCGACTATGCAAGAATCAACGGTTGATGGTGTTGATGTATACACCCTTTTTGAGCCGCTCACCGGCTTGTCCAGTAAGGAATGGTTTATTGGGGTGGTATTAAATAAGTCGCTTGTTATGGCCGAATCGCGCTATTTAGGCTGGCTTGCCGTTGTTTCAACCATTATTAGTGCGTTGGCTTGCTCGCTTATTCTTTATTGGGTGGTTACCCGTTTACTTAAGCCTTTGGGTTACTTAAATGGCTCTTTGGTGGAAATAAACCAAGGTGAGGGTGATCTTACCAAGCGCTTAGCCATAACCAGTAAAGACGAGTTTGCGTCTGTGTCTGGTGAGTTCAATCAATTCATTGCATATTTGCAAACGCTAATAGAGCAAATTAAGCGCACATCATCGGCTGTAAGGGAAAAGTCGGGACAAATAGCGGCGTCGGCTTCGGAGTCCGAAAAAGGTTTGTCCAATCAGTTGTTTGAGCTGGAACAACTGGCTACAGCAATGAATGAGATGTCTTCTACGGCCCAAGAAGTGGCTAACAGTGCCCAGCAGGCCGCCGATGCCGCCGAATGTGCTGACAGGGCGACCGAAAAAGGGGTTTCTATTGTTGGCAATACAACCCAAGCGATTGATGCCATGGCCGCTGATATGGATCAGATTGTTGGTACGATTAGCGACTTGAGCGGTTACAGTGACAATATTGAATCTATTCTAACAGTTATTACCGGTATTGCAGAGCAAACCAATCTGCTAGCACTGAATGCGGCGATAGAAGCCGCTCGGGCAGGAGATATGGGGCGTGGCTTTGCTGTAGTTGCCGATGAGGTGAGAGCATTAGCGTCGCGAACTCAAGAGTCAACTGAGCAAATCAGCAACATGATTCAGCAGTTGCAGTCGGGCGTACGCAATGCTCAAACGACAATTAAAGGCAGTCATCAGCGCGCGGCAGAAACCCGAAAAATTGCTAATGAGGCCGGTGAGGCGCTACAAGCGATCCGCGATAGTATTGGACAGATTGGTAATATGACGGTGCAAATTGCAACGGCCGCTGAACAGCAAAGTTGCACATCGGAAGAAATTAATCGCAATACGCTTAATATCCGAGAAATATGCCAACAAGTGTCCGAAGGTGTTGCTATCCAAGCCCGTCATAGTGAATCGATGAAATCAATGACTGAGAAACAAGACCAATCATTAGGCCGCTTTAAAGTCTGATAAACCTATCATGATCAAAGGCCGCTGTTGGCCTTTGATCATTTATAGGTTGCCCCTTTCACGAACCGTAAAACGCTGATCTTCAGGGGAGCCTCCTAGCAAACCTGACAGTTGTTGACGTAAAGCAGGATCCCGGCTGAGTAATTGAGCATTAAATTGGTAGCCTCCTTTGGGTGTCAACAAAGCGCTGCCTGTAAGCTGTATAGGGGACTCTTGGTTACGAAAGGAGGCGCTGTAATTCTCGCCTTCACAGGTGACTTGCACGTCAATTATGCCAAATGGAAGCCCCATCACCGACGTGTTTTCTAGTGTCATCGTCCCTTGGGTTTGTCGGCATTGGTTGGCGCTCACCTGTTCTAATTGAGCTGAAACATCACTGCTGATGGTATTTAACAGAGGATTCCATTGCGCTAAGTGTTGCGTGTTAGTGTTAATAGCCAGAGAGCTGAGTGTAGACAATGACCAAACTTTGGCGGCTGCAAATCCTGTCACCGACTCGTTAATCAATGTGAAATTCCAGCCTAAGCCTCCTGTTAATAAGGCCATAGGGCTAAAGTGCCATGTGACCTTACCTGTGTTCATATTGCCAACTGATAAATCGGCTTCACCCTGCCATATTGAGCCCTCAATGTTAGTGAGCTCAGCCCCTTGTAGTTGATCATCAACTAACGAGTATAAGAAATGTGCTGGTGTGCTGATGCCAAAACTAATAATAAAAATAAACATGAGTAAAACAATGATACGTTTCATACTGGCTAGCTACCTGTGGTCAGCGTTAAACGTACATTAACGCGTCCTGCTGTAGTGGGGTTTAACTGGATCTGATCTAGGGTGATACCGCGAGTAGTGAGAGAGCCTAGAACGGTTAATAACTGATCAAAAGACACCTGATCCGCCCACATGCTCAGCTCGTTTTCCTGGTTAGATTGTATGCGGTTAATGCTAATTTTTTGTCGCGTAAACGCTTGTGTTGCTTCTTGTCGTAGGGAGCCTGCTGCCAATGCATTGGGTGCATTGCTTTGTTGACTATTTAAGCTCATTGCTGCTTGTTGCATCCATGCCAAGTCGGCTTGTTTGCGTTCCAGCTGCTGTGTAAGTTGCTGGTGGCGCTCCAGTTGCGGGTTCACAATAGCTAACCAAATGATGAGCAGCGCAACAATCGGAGCGGCTATTAATAAGGTTTGTTGATCCTTTCGATTCAGAGCGGCAAAGCGTTCTTTTAACATGTCGATAATCCTTATTGCGCTCTAATGGTTAGTAGACCGCTAACGCCATCTTGACTGCGGGTTAGTGTTCCCAAATCGGCTGTTAGCCCAGCTTGCGTTATGGCGCTGTTTATTTGCTCAATCGTGGCGTAATCCTTGGCTTGTAACTGCAAGCGTAAGAGATCAGGAGATTGGCTAAAGCGTAAGTTTTGCACGCTCACACCGTCTTGTTTGAGGTGCGGTGCAGCCATCGCTAACCATTCAATAAAGAGCGCTCCGTCACCGCCTTGGGAAAGCTGTTTCAAGGCGCCTCGCATTTGACTAACAGGGTTGGTAATTCGGCGAGCATCAGGGAAGCTCGTCTGATAAATCCCTTTCATGGCGGTGTCTAGCTGATCAATTTGTCGTTGCATCTGCAGGTTATCGACAATAAGGCCAATAAAGCTGACGAGCAGTAACGCGGCGGTGGCAATGAGAGGAAGCTTAAAGGTAGAAAGCCATTTTTTCGCTGCATGTTGCGATTGGTATTGGTTACACAGTAAGTTTATTGGCAACTGCTTTAACGAGAAGTGTGCCGCACCGTGTGTAAGAAAGGCCTGCGGGGAAAGAGGCTCCGCTAATGTGGTTGATGCGAATCGAGCAGCTAATGCTTGATAGGTTGCAGGGCTGACACTGGCATGAATATCGGCCGTATGAAGCAATACGTGATCGCCTACTGGGATAGCTGTTTCACCGTCTTGCGTGCTAGAGAGCAGTTCAAAATCGGCTGTGATAATTGAAGGAGTTATGGCGTGTTCCGTTAGCCAATCAATCCAAGACTGCAGAGCGCAATGCTCGATTGCTAAGCCTGTTATAGCTCCGTCCTTGTACTCCCCTGGCGCAACATGTATCTGCTCTATTGGGGTGCTGATTTGTTCCTCGATCATAAATGGCAAGCTATTCACCAGCGCTCGCTGCTTACTAGGGAGCGCTTGCTTAAACCATCGAGCCTGATGCCCCGGTACTAAAAGAATAGTCATGGCCTGAGAGGCGAGAGAGGAAAGAGCTGAGAAGGACGTATTTTCTTCTGTTTGAGTGACCTCAATGGAGCCTTGCTCGACGGAAGTTTTAGAGGCCGTGTTGTACAGCACCCAATCTACTTGTCGGGGAGGGAACTGCTGCGGGCGTATAAACAGAATGCTACTCAAGGGGTTACTCCATAACGTCGGCTGATAACATGGGTGGTGTCATCCTCATCAATGCGCAATAGTGAGATCAGCCGAAAAGGTGCGGTTCCTAAGACAACTTGTGTGTCTAGTTTAAAATAATGGCGCGCTAACGTGAAACTGGCCTCAACGCTATCGTCGACTTCACTCAATGCCGGGTCAGCCCAAAATGCGGCTAGCTCAGCATAGCCATCATCAGGGCGGCTCTCAATTACGCTGAGAGCTTGATTCTCGTCTAACTGGCCTTGTGTTAGCACGCTCAGCAGATAAGCATCGTCAGCGGTTAAATCGTTGGGGTTGATAGCCAGTGTATTATCGTCAGGGCGAATACATAAAAAGGGAAGAATGGCTTGTTGTTCGTCGTCATTTAACACATCTAATGCGCCGAGTTCTGCGCTAGCCAGCATTGTGCTGTTGGGTGGTTGTTGTGGAGGTGTTTGACCGCTATAAAAAAGTGATTCGGCCCCGTAGGGCGTTTTTGGTTGAGTATCTGGGTCGATCCAGTCCGCCGCGCGTTGTAATAGTTGGGTAATGGTTGCGCCGGATATTTGGGCTTTGTTTTCGAGAAAGTAAGTCCATACATTTTTATTTAAGAGGCTACGCGCATCTGGGTTTTCAAAAGTAATATCTAAACTGTTGATATTAAGGCAGGTATGCAAAGGTGTGAGTTGATAGCTCACCATACCTGTATGACCATCGCCGCTAACGGGAAAGGTCACTTGAGTGTCTGTCGCTTCTAAGAGGCTCTTTTCTTTAAGATCAGCCAAGGTGCTTAAGGCGTAAACTTCTCCTCCTCGAGCGAACCAGTAGGCTTGTCGCATATCCTTTAAGGTGACATGTTGATTTGCGCTAAATTGAACGGTGCCTGTAATAGTGGTCGCTAAAATGGTGATGATTGCCATGAGGCCGAGCACTAAAATCAGCGCCACTCCGCGTTGTGCCTTTGCGGGCGCATGGATGTAAAGGGCCTTCTTCATGAGTCGGCTCCGGTACGCAACATGCTGACTAGCTCGAGATGTTGCCAGCGATCACTTTCAGCTTCGAATCGAATAGCCCCCAATGGTGTAGAACCCGGACTCTTGGTTGCGTCTGAAAGTTGCTCACTCCAGTCCTCATAAAGAAAGTACAAACGAGCCTGTGATAAACGTGTAAAGAGTGTGTTTTGATACCAATGATCTTCATCAATAGGCATACCGACAGGGGATGAATATCGGACTAAATTATTAGATTCTAGGACATAACGCACGCGTTCGAGCTGGTCGCTGTTAAGGCTATTAGCTGGCCCAGTAGTATGTAAAGCCAAGGGCTGTTCATGCAGCCTAGTAAACTCTATCAACAAGCCGGGGACGCTGGAGTCTTCGGCGGTCAGGAGGCTGTTTTCTCCCCTGACAACCAGTTGGTCAAAGTCGCTTTGAATGATGCGTAAGCCTCGATCCAAGCGCTCTAACTCACTGGCGTGATCTGTAATCTGTTGGCTATTTTGTATCATGGCACCCAGTAACTGCGCGCTAATTAATCCAATAATTGCCGTTATAGCCACAGCTATGACAAGCTCGATGAGTGTCATACCGGTTTGTAACTGGCGGTCACGGTTACTACTAACCCGTTGCACTGGCGGCTTACTCGTCATGTCGAAAACCTGTCAATGTTGCGAGTATATAGTCGGGTTGAGCCGGTTGACTCACCTTTACTGTTACACGCTGGAAATTAGCAAGCTCTGTGGTTGCGCGCGTGGCTTTCCAATAAAAGCGCTGCCCGGCAAAGTTGATTTCACCATCCAGTGCTTCTTGCGTGCCTAGCAGTAGTAAGCTGAGTTGGTTGTGAGCTACCCAGCCAGCATGTTGGCGAACTTCAAGCTGTTGTGCTGTATCGGTAGCTTGGCCTGCCGCACGTGATAGAGCAGCAGCGGCCACGGCGAGTATAAAAAGAGCGACCATGACTTCGAGGAGCGTAAAGCCTTTATTCTTGATCATGGGCATCCGCTCTAGCGTAGGGATCAGTGAGTGTTGATGTAGTATCTTGGTCACTTATCTCCAGAGTAAAAGGGCTTAATAGTCCATCTGGCGCGGCTAAAATTTGTGGGCCTTGTGCCTCATCTGAAAGCCGTTGGTCTTCACCTTTGACACTGAGGGATATCACCAATTCCGGTGGTAGTTCATAAGGTGACTCAGTTGTGATGACATTCCATTCGGAGTCGCGGTAATGCCACCGTTGGTAGCTGTTATTTTCGAAACTCAGCCCGTACCAATTTTGTTTGGCTATGGCTTGTCGGCTAATCGTTAACAATTGTTCTCGTACTTCATCAATAGCATCGTTAGCCGTATAAGCGCGCTCGGTGGGGCGCAGCGTGAGCATAACTGCCGCTGATAGCAAACCGACGAGCGTGACAATAACCAGCAGCTCGAGCAGCGTAAAACCACGCGAGCGTTGCAGGTTACCAGTTGCCGATATCGGCAGCTTGACCTTCACCACCGTTATCTCCATCAGCGCCGAAGGAATACAGGTCAAATGCACCATGTTCGCCGGGCTGGACGTATTGGTAAGGATTACCCCACGGGTCGTTAGGTAGGCGTTTAATATAGCCGTTTGGGCGATAGTTCTTAGGCTCAGGGCTAATGGTAGGGCGCGAAGCCAGAGCTTCAATGCCTTGGTCGGTCGTTGGATAAACAAAATTATCCAGCTTGTACATGTCTAACGCTTGCTCTAGTGCTGAGATGTCGGCCCGGGCTTTTTCCGCCATGGCGCGGTCTTGGTTGTCCAATACATTGGGTGCCACAATAGCAACAAGCAGGCCTAAAATGACAACCACAACCATGATTTCAAGTAGCGTAAAGCCGTGTTCTTTTGTACGCGGGTGGACGGGCTGTTGTGGTTGCCCAAGTGTTGTGTTCATTGTTAACTCCTTTCTCATTAAACCTAAAAGCGAAGCCGCTTAGCAGATTTAGAACTGTGTTAAGTTATTGAGCTGTAAAATAGGCAATAAAATGGCGAGTACAATGGCGAGTACCAGTACGCCAAAAACAATAATCAGTAACGGCTCTAGCAGCTTTGTGGTGATATTGATCATGCCTGTTAGTAAGTTCTCTTGTTGACGAGCGGCATGCTCAAGCGCTGTGCCGAGTTCTCCGCTGTGTTCGCCGTTAGCAATCATGTAGACGGATATAGGCGGGAACACCCCGCTATCATTTAACGTTTTGCTGAGCAGTTGGCCTTCGCGGACTCGGTCTGTAGCCTCGCTTACGGCGTTACGTATGACGCGGTTGTTTAAGGTTTCTTGGCTTATCCGTAACGCGTCGAGCAGCGGGGAGCCACTGGTCACCATTATACTGAGCGTGTTGAGTAATCTAGCCGTCTCTAAGTTAGTAATAAGGTTGCCTAAAATAGGTAATTTGAGCATGCCTGCATGCACGCGCAATCGAAATGCAGGCTTTTTAAGACAATGTCGCCATACCCAAATGCCTGCAAATACGGCGACAAGAACCATCCAGCCTTGATGGATGATGAAGTCTGAGCTGGCAATCATGATACGTGTTAGCAAAGGAAGCTCTTGTCCACGGCCATCAAACTGTTCGACGACTTTAGGGACAACATAGGCCATGAGCAGCGTGATCACACCTAAGGCTACAATGGTGAGCACGATGGGGTAAATGGCGGCCTGCGATACTGTGTTGCGCAACTGTTGTGTGCGCTCGGTATAGTCCGCTAGTCGCATCAGTACTTTAGCGAGATCACCAGAGTGCTCACCAGCTGAGATTAAGGCGCAATAAATCGGTGGGAATACGCGTGGGTGATCTCGCAAGCTGTCCGCTAGCGTATGCCCTTCTAAAATTTTGCTACGTACCGCTTGTAGTGTGCGTTTAAGTGCTTTGTTATTGGTTTGGTTTGCACTCACCTGAATAGCTTCCTCTAAGGGGGTTGCTGACTGGATAAGCGCGGCAAATTGTTGGGTGAAAAGTGATAAATCGCGAGTAGAAACTCGGCCGCCGCCACGTTTGCTTGTGGTGCCTCGTTTATGGTTTTCGTGCAGATTAATAGGCATTAACTGCTTGTCGCGCAATTGTTGGCGAGCATGTCGTTCAGAGTCGGCGTCTAGAAACCCTTTAAGCTTTTTACCTTGAGGGTTAACGGCTTGGTATTCAAAGGATGGCATGGTCGGCAGACTCCTTGACCATACGAAGTACTTCCGCCGGTGAAGTTACACCAGCAAGTACCAAATCCCGACCTTGATCCAGCATGGTTACCAAGGTTTTGTTAGCGTATTCCGCCATTTTATGTTCGCCTGCGCAGTCATGTATCAAGCGTGACAGTGGACGGTCAATGACGAGCATTTCATAAATGCCTTTACGGCCTGCGTATCCCGTGTGGTTGCATTGGTCGCAGCCAGCATTTTCAAAAACCAGACGTTGACTAATTTGACTGTCGCCTAATGCGCGAGCATCTTCATCCGTGAGGCGGTATTGCGTTCGGCAGTGTTGGCACAAAGTACGCACTAAGCGCTGTGCTAAAACTCCCTTAACCGCTGAGGCTATGAGATAAGGTTCTACACCGATGTCCATTAATCGGGTGATTGCACCCAGTGAGTCATTAGTGTGTAGGGTTGATAAGACAAGGTGCCCCGTCAAACTGGCTTGTACGGCGATCTGAGCCGTTTCCGGGTCACGTATTTCGCCGATCATGACGACATCAGGGTCTTGGCGCAAAATAGCACGTAAGCCTTTGGCAAAGGTCATACCGCTTTTGGTGTTTACGGGCGTTTGGCCGATACCTTCCAGTGCATACTCAACCGGATCTTCTACCGTAAGAATGTTGCGGCTGCGATCATTGATCATCGACAAGCCAGCATACAGGGTTGTGGTCTTACCTGAGCCTGTGGGGCCAGTTACCAGTATGATCCCGTTGGGTTGTGCTAGAAGCTCTGTTAACGAGGCCAGTGTATCTGACGGCATACCTAAATGCGTCAGATCCATGCGCGAGGCTTGCTTGTCGAGTAAGCGCATAACAACACGTTCACCATGGATGGAGGGCATAGTGGATATACGTACATCCAATGCTTTGCCTGCCATTTTGAGCGAGACCCTACCATCTTGCGGCACCCGTCTTTCAGCAATGTCGAGCTTCGCCATAACTTTAATGCGAGAAATAAGCAAAGGCGCTAGCGCACGGTTGGGTTTGAGTACTTCTTGTAAAACACCGTCAACTCGTAGCCGAACAGACATGCTATTTTCGAAAGTTTCTAAGTGTATATCGGAAGCTTGCTGGCGCAGCGCTTCGGCAAATAAGGCATTAATTAAGCGTATGACGGGGGCATCGTCTTGAGCATCTAACAGGTCTTCAGACTCAGGAATGCTTGAGGCAAGGGCGTCTAAGTCGATAACTTCGTTAATATCGGAGATATTTTCGAGAGAGTTATCGGCGGCTTGATAGGCAAGGCTTATGGCATCTTTTAGCTCATCAACAGGCACGAGTTTTAGCTGCATCTGATTTGCATAAAGCCGATCTACCTCTAGCAATGCTTCGGTGCTTGTGTCCGTGGAGTAGCTAACATTGGCTACTCCCTCATCGTTGATGAGGGCTAAAATAATATGCTTACGTGCAAAGCTGTAACTAAAGGCAGGTTGAACGGCCATGGGATTAGAAATCTCCATCCAGCCGTTGGAATATGTCGCCTCTATTGTTTGTCGTTTGCTGTGTTGTGCTTGCTGGCGCTTTGGTTTTTGGCTGAGCCGGCTCTTTTGGAGGGGCCGCTACTACTGGTTTTCTGGTATTTTCTTGCGGCATTGGACTAGTCTGACTTTGCTCCCAAGCCGGTAGTGATGGGGTATGTCCATCAGGGAATAAGTTATCTCGTTGGCTATTGAGCACTTGCCTTGCATGAATGTAATTATATTTTTCGCGGCTGATTTCGGTAGCCGCAAAACGATCGCGTATGATTGTTGGGCGTATAAAGACCATTAAGGTGCGTTTCTCTCGGGTGCTAGTATCCGAGCGAAATGCACGGCCAACGAATGGTATGTCGCCTAATAAAGGGACTTTATAGCTTGTGTCCTGTACGTCTTCATTAATCAGGCCTCCTAATACGAGTGTCGCGCCATCATCGACTAACACGGTGGTTGATATAACGCGCTTGTTGGTAATGATATCGGAAGCAACAGCGCCTGAAAGTGATGACACTTCTTGCTCCAGTGTTAATCGAATCGCATCCCCTTCATTGATTTGCGGCGTTACTTTTAGCATAACGCCAATGTCCTTTCGCTCAATTGTTTGGAAGGGGTTGGTATTGTCCGAGCTAGCGGTAGATCCGGTGATGATAGGTACTTCTTGGCCCACTTGAATATACGCTTCTTCGTTATCCATGGTGACTAGGCTAGGTGTTGATAATACGTTTGAGTCGGTATCTTCGTCTAACGCGTTCAAAAAAGCGGCAAAACTAAAGCCATTACTATTGAACTGACCAATACCCACGGATAAGCCGTTCCCAACGAGGGAGGTTGAAGCCGAGTCAGACGTTGCCGCGGCCACAATATCTACAATGCCTGAGGTGTTGTCTGTGGATAAGTTGACGGCGCCTAGCGGTGTGGTTGAGCCATCATCGGCATCAAAAAATAGCCATTGGACACCTAGCTCTCGAGAGGCATCTTCTGAAACCTCGGCAATAATCGCTTCTACTAGAACTTGAGCACGACGAATATCGAGTTTAGTAATAACATCTTCAATGGTTTTAATAATATGTGGGCTGCCAGACATAACGATCGTATTAGTCTGATCATGAGCATCGATGTGGAGACTGCTCTGAGAGGTAGAGGCGGCGCCGGCTTGCTGTCCTGTTTCTTCTTTAATAATTGTATCGCTAATTCCCTGAAGTACGGGAACAAGGTCGCTTGCTTTGGCATATTTTAAATAAACGACACGTGTATTTGAGTTGGTTTGTACCTCGCTGTCTAATTCTTTGGCTATGCGCCCAATACGGCTTCGGGTGGTTGCGTCAGCTTTTACAATGAGGGTGTTTGTTCGTTTATCAGAAGTAATCATCGGCGCTGGACCGGACTTATCTTTCTGAGTCTCGTTCATAAGACTGGTAAGAATGCGCTCCATTTCACTAGCCGATGCGTTACTGAGAGGGATAAGCTCTAAAGTCTGGGAATCGGCTTGGTCAACTTGCCCGATAATTTGCGCTATGCGTCGTACGTTAGACGCGCGGTCGGTAATTAAAATGACATTGGAGGTGTCATACGCTGCGATAATCCCTAGGCGGTTGTCTATCAATGGACGTAACGTGGCAGCGAGCTGATTCGCGTTGACGTTGCGGACTTCTACAACGCGAGTCACAATTTCTTCGCTACTGCGTTCTGGTATGAGCTGGGATACGTCCGACCCTTCTAATTTAGCGCCCTGAGAGGGGATCACTTTTAATATATTGCTACCCGCATCCACGACGGAATAACCATTAATACCTAGCTGAACGAGGAAAATTTCGTAAAGCTCTTGTTCTGTCAGTGTTGAGGGGCTTTGAATATCCACTTTGCCACGGACTTTGTCATCGGTAATGATTGTTTTGCCCGTCATTTTGGAGATGGTGCTAATAAACTCTCGAATATCAACGCCACGCATATCTAGCGTGTACTCTTCCGCTAAGGTGGTTAGGCTTGAGCTCAAAAGGGCTAGAGTAAGCAATAGCGGAGTGAGCGCGCGTGGGGTAAACATTTTCATTACAACTTGATATCCATATTGATTGCCTGGCCATCTCTGTCGAGTGTAAGGGATACAGAGCTAGCGCTTTGAAGCAGCTGGTAAAGGGAGGTGATGTCCAGTGATGACACGGGAGTATTATCGATATGCGTAACAATATCGCCGGCATTAATCCCCGATGTAGCCAGTAATCTTTTATCAGGGCCGGCTGAAATTCGATAACCTTTTAAGCTCCCCCCAGCATTGACGGGGCTTAGCATCATAAATTTGCTCAATGACAAGGGGTTAGTCATTAAGGTGGTTTTCGGGTCGTTGCCGACTAGGCGACGAAAACGCGTAGAGGTTAAGTCGATAGTTTTGTCGAGCGTATTATCGCTTGCTACAGAAGACGTTCGGCTTTCTACGCCTTGGCTCACTGCTTTCTCTTTAGGTAGCAGGAGCTTTTCGGGCTCGCCATTATTGTAAATAATGACATGATCTGTATCGATTGCGGCTAAGGAAACTTCACGACCACCTTTTTTGCCAATGATTTCATCGACAAGGTAAGCGCCTTGTTTTCCTTCGTAATTAATGACAGCAACGCTGTTGGTTCCGTGAACTAAGCCTAGCAATTGTATGTTAAGTCGCGTTTGTTTGATGTTGTCTTGAGGAGGCAGGGCTTGGGGCGCTATTTGGGCAGCAATAGCTTGGCCAAACAGGTGCTGTTGCCTAATACTATTGATGGCCTCATTGAGGATTTTATGGGTACTTGTCGTGTCGGACGTTGTCCTGTTTACGGAAAGCGTTGACGACACAGAGTTTGGCAATGAAAGGCCTATAATTTTCCATGTCAGCTGCGAGAGTGCGATAGCGCATGCGCAAGCAATCAGCAAAAAAAGCAGCAAACTTATCCGTTTGAGTGACATCTTAGAGCGGCATCCCTTTTAAAATCCTCGAGCTATGATAATTCAGACCGGAGATTCTTGCTAATTCTTATGACAATAAGATGACTAAAAGGGAAAAGGCTTTAAATTGTCTGTTTGTGGCGTCTTTTGTGTAGCTTAAAGGTTTGTTTTTAACAAAAAAAGGCCTGATTCCTTATGACGGAACACAGGCCTTTGCACATGGAGACTGATTAGCTCATTGGTTGTTCTGGATGCGGCCCTTTACCGCGTTCGCCACGCTCGCCTTTGTGCTTCATAGCTTCTTCAAATTTGTCCAACTGCTCAGGGGTTAGAATCTTAGCAATGTCAGCTTTCATGCTGGCACGTTCATCAATTTTCTCGACGGCTAGGCTAGCTGCTAGCTCTTTAGCTGATTGAAGGTCTTGATTATAGGTATCGCTGGTTGAGTCTAAATCGCGCAAGGTTTCATGTAATGTGCGTGTTTTGTCCATCATTGCTTGGCGCTGTTCTGCACGGTCTTTGAACAAATCCGCTAGTGAATCTTGCTGCTCTTCACTTAAGTCGAGACGTTTAGACATGCGTTCAATCATGCGCTCACCAGGCTCTCCACGGTCGCCTTTCTTATCGAATTTTCCGTGTTTATCACCGCGAGGGCCTTGGCAGTCATCGCCTTTATGTTTGCCGTCGGCAAGTGCCAGTGTGCCCATCATTAATGTTGGAATAGCGAGTAAAGTAATGAGTGTCTTTTTCATGGTGTATCTCCTTGTTCAAATGATGGAGCTATTGTGTACCAAGGCAATGCTAAGTTGGGTTTCATGCTTGTAAAGTTAGGTAAAGGGTTGAAGAGGGCGTAGTTGGAGTGATTTTTTACGCGCTACAATGTCTTATATTAAGTGAGTGGTACATCTAACGTTGCCACGAAGAAAGGAATATGCATGAGTGAAGCACATATAATACTGGTTGATGATGACATCGAATTAACAGAGCTGTTGGGTGATTACTTAACCGCTGAAGGCTTAACCATCTCTATTGCAAATAGTGGTGAAGAGGCATTGAGCTTATTTAAAGAGGGTGCTCAATTTGATTTGGCGGTGTTTGATATCATGATGCCAGGAATTTCGGGATTGGAGTTGCTGCAGCAACTGAGACCATCCGTGCAGGTTCCCGTCATTATGCTAACAGGGCGTGGCGGCGATATTGATCGAATTCTCGGCTTGGAAATGGGGGCTGATGATTATTTGTCAAAACCCTGTAATCCTCGTGAATTATTGGCGCGGATTCGTTCGGTGCTAAGACGCTGTCGTCTAACGGAGCAACCAGTGACTGATGCCGTGCTCAGTTACGCCCAGATCACGCTTGACCCATCCCGCCGGCAAGTACTGTGTGGCGACGAGGTTATTGAATTAACCAGTGCCGAATTTAATGTGCTGCACCAGTTTATGCAGCATCCTGGGGAAATCCTGAGCAAGTCGAAATTAACGGAAATTGTTTTGCATCGTCCCCTAACTCCTTATGACCGGGCTATTGATGTTCACGTAAGCCGTGTTCGTCAAAAAGTGAGCGCTTTTTTGGGGGATAAGGAGTTTATAAAAACAGTCCGAGGTGAAGGTTATTTATTAGTGAGGGACGATGTTTAATGCGTCTTAATCGGCTATTTTGGAAAATCTTTCTTGCGGTTTGGTTAACGAGCTTGAGCGTTATTATCGTGACCGTCATCGTGATCGGTGAAGTGGCTGAACGTAATAGTGCCCGACGCATGAACGAGTATAGAGCAACAGAGATGGCTCAAATCATTATAGAACGCTTAGAAGCTGGTGCTGTTTATAACCCAGATGCTGTTGAAGATAAGTCTGCTGTTGATTTGGGTGTGCCACCACCGCCACCGAACTTTTTTGATGACCACGATCGTCCTGTAAACGGTAAACGACATCGCGCCCCTTTACCTTTGTTAATCTATAACGATAAAGGTAATCTGGTTTATGGCCGAGAAAATAAACAGGTATTTGCCAACTCACTTAAATTCAGCATAACGGCAGATACCGGTAAATACCGAGTCATTGTGCCTAGCGGTAAAGTAAGTAATTCAGTTAATCGTTTGCTGGGGTTGCTGTTTTCATTTCAGAGCGTATTTATTCTTATCGGCTCTTTAGTTGCCAGTCTGTTGCTGTCTTTTGTGGTTGTGAGGCCGGTTAACCGTTTGCGTCGTCATGTTCAGCAATTTCATAATGGTGATCATTTAATGCAAATTGAGCCCGCTTTGCTGGGGCGCGGTGATGAAATAGGTGAGTTAGCACGAGAGTTTGATGTGATGGCAGGCTATGTAGAACGCATGCTGCAGGGCCAGCAACGCTTATTTGAAGATGTCTCACATGAGCTACGTGCTCCTTTAGCTCGTTTGCAAGCGGCATCGGGGCTGGCCGAGCAAAAATTAGGTACTGACGATAGAATTGTTAATCGCATGAATATGGAATGCGAGCGCTTAAGTCGCTTAATTGATGAAATGCTATCGTTAGCTCGATTGGACCACATTGATGCGCGCCAAGGGACCTTTGATGTCGTGGAGCAAATACGCTCCGAAATCGATGACGTTAGTTTTTCGCAACCCGATCGGCCAGTTAAGCTGTTGATCGCTAATAAAGATGATTCAAAAAGTCATTGGGTAGGGCTGGGTAACGGGGAGCTTTTTTCGCGTGCGTTAGGCAATGTTGTCGGAAATATATTAAAGCATACTGAACCGGACTGTCGTGTTGATATAGAAGTGAGCATTCCTAAGGCGCATCGTATTCGTGTCGTTATTACAGACTATGGAACCGGAGTGCCTGAGGATACCTTATCATCCCTGTTTGAGCCGTTCTATCGACAAAACCAGCGCACCAAAGGTTACGGTTTAGGGTTGAGCATAGCTAAGCGAGCTGCTGAACGCTTAGGAGGATATATACTAGCCGAAAATGTTGAAGGGAAAGGTTTGTCCGTGACGATAGAAGTGCCTGCACGCTAGCGATTAGTCTTTACGCAAATGCTGTGATTAGCGGAACAAAAAGCACCAATCTATCCGCTCTAAAGAATAGTGGGTGTACAGCATTGGTGCTTTTTTATTATTTTAGCCAAATAGCTAACTACAACCGCAAGCGGCTATAGTGCGTCTGGGCCTGTTTCGCCTGTACGAATTCGAATAACTTGCTCTAAAGGCATAACGAAGATTTTGCCATCGCCAATTTTTCCGGTATTAGCTGTTTTAGTGATGGCCTCAATAACCTGGTCGGTCATATCATCATCGATAGCGACTTCAATCTTGACCTTTGGTAGAAAATCGACCACATATTCAGCACCACGGTACAGCTCAGTGTGGCCTTTTTGGCGTCCAAAACCTTTAACTTCCGTAACGGTCACCCCTTGAATACCTATTTCAGACAATGCCTCACGTACATCGTCTAGCTTAAACGGCTTAATAACTGCGCTGACCAGTTTCATAATTGTCTCCTTAATAGCGTCGGTAGATAAGACCGACAGCTAACAACGTCAAAAATATAGTAGACCAGTATACCCATAATACCAGTGAAGTGAATCAATTCGCTATATACGCAAAAAGAGGCGCTAAGGCGCCTCTTTTAGTTTCAGAGTCTAGGTATTACTTACCTTTAGTGAACTCTGGGTATGCTTCCATACCGCATTCTGCGATATCAGCACCTTCGTACTCTTCTTCTTCAGAGATACGAACACCCATGATGGCTTTCAGTACCAACCAAACAACCAGTGATGCAATAAATACCCAAGCAAAGATAGAGACGATACCGAGTAATTGAGCACCAATAGTAGCGTCAGCGTTGTTTAAACAAACGGCTAACAGCCCCCAGATACCAACGACACCGTGTACAGAGATCGCACCTACTGGGTCATCAACACGTAGCTTATCAAGCGCTAAGATTGAGAAGACTACAAGGACACCACCGATTGCACCAATCACTGTAGAACCCAGTGCGGTAGGTGATAAAGGATCAGCTGTAATAGCTACTAGACCCGCTAGCGCACCGTTTAAAGCCATCGTTAAGTCGGCTTTCTTGAATAACAAACGGGCTGTGATCAAGGCTGCGATTACGCCACCGGCAGCTGCCGCATTCGTGTTAACGAAGACTTGAGCAACGGCGTTAGCTTCACCGACGTCCGATAGCTTAAGTTCAGAACCACCGTTGAAACCGAACCAACCCATCCATAGGATGAATGTACCCAGTGTTGCTAGCGGAAGGTTCGCGCCAGGGATAGCGTTGATAGATCCGTCTTTACCGTATTTGCCTTTACGAGCGCCGAGTACTAATACACCAGCCAAAGCAGCAGCAGCACCCGCCATGTGTACGATACCTGAGCCTGCAAAGTCAGAGAAACCAGCTTCGCTTAAGAAACCGCCACCCCATGTCCAGTAGCCTTCAACAGGGTAGATAACACCTGTCATGACGACTGCGAATGCAAGGAAAGCCCATAATTTCATGCGCTCCGCAACAGCACCCGATACAATCGACATAGCCGTTGCAACAAACACTACCTGGAAGAAGAAGTCAGAGCGAGCTGAGTAATAAGTGTCGCCACCGCTACTCAAAACGGCTTCAGCTGTGTTTTCGTCACCGATCAGACCGCCAAAGTTTGGCATGATGCCACCCGCGTCTGAGCTGTACATAATGTAGTAACCGCACAGCAAGTACATAGTACAAGCAATAGCGTATAGGGCTACGTTTTTAGTCAGGATTTCAGTTGTGTTTTTAGCACGAACAAGGCCTGCTTCTAGCATAGCAAAGCCCGCCGCCATCCACATGACTAACGCGCCACAAATCAAGAAGTAGAAAGTATCTACTGCATACTTCAGCTGGGTTAAGTCCCCCGCCGTTGAGTTTAAAAGCTCTTCCATCTCGATTGCCCTCCGATAGGCTCGATCTAATATTTGTCGTTATTTACAGTGCGTCATCGCCAGTTTCGCCGGTACGAATTCGTACGACTTGTTCAAGCGGCATAACGAAAATTTTGCCATCGCCAATTTTTCCGGTTTGAGCAGCTTGGCTGATAGCGTCAACCACTTGATCAGCGATATCATCAGCTACGGCTGCGTCAACACGTACTTTTGGTAGAAAATCCACAACGTATTCTGCACCGCGGTACAGCTCTGTGTGACCTTTTTGGCGACCGAAGCCTTTAACTTCTGTCACTGTAATACCCTGCACACCGATTTCAGACAGTGCTTCGCGCACATCATCCAACTTGAATGGCTTGATAATTGCCGAAATGAGTTTCATGGGTCGTCTCCCTTTTATAAACTGTTTTCTCGTATCACCAGCCCGTTTCTGGTCTGGTGACTCGAAACGGTTGAGTCTTATAAAGCAAAAGCTATACCTATAATTTTTTGTTGTTAAAAATCAATAGCTTAAGTGGTTTTGTTCGGTTTCCTAAGAGTTGCTTAGGTGAAAAACGATGCAAAGCAGTGCTCGATTTTTGTGCGCGCACCAATATGATGCTTGTTTGCAGTGAGCTGAAAATGTTGGGTTCAGGCAGCCGTAATTGAGCTATCATGGATTTGCTCAAAGTATTTTATAAATACAAGATAAATTAGGAGTTCTTATGAATGAAAAGCTAATAGATAACCTCTCATCCCAGTTTAGCCAAATGCTAAACACGTTCAATAATGGTGCAGAATTGCCGGGGCAGCAGCAGATGCGTGCACTATTACAGTCAGCCTTATCAAAAATGGACTTAGTAACGCGTGAAGAGTTTGATGCGCAATCAGCGGTGCTTGCGCGTACACGCGAAAAAGTTGATGCTTTAGAAAAGGTGGTAGCTGAAATACAAGTCCAGCTAGAGAGCGGCAGCGACACAAGCACGGAGAAATAATCCCAGGCGCTGCTAGGTAACAGAAATACGGTAGACGAAAGAATAGCGCAGAGGCTGAAATGGCAAAATTACTTGCATGGCTGCAAAGCCCGGGATTGTACGCACGAGTTAATGATGCTTTTGCCCATATGTTGTCGCGCACCCGTGATGAAATAGAAGGGAAAGCGGTAGCCGATATTCATCCAGATCAAGCGGCTGAGATCCTCTCTATGATGGAGCGGGGGGCAGAGGAAGGACTCGGTGAGTTAAGTGAGCCTATCATCCTACCAGTAACCCCTGCGGTTTCGTTAAGCTGTCGCTTGATGTGTACGCCTCAGGGTGATCATTGGCTGATGGTTGCCGAACCGATATACCAAGCTGGGCATTATTCGCTAGGTGATTTAAACGATACCGAGCAAGTGCCTCGTTTGAAAACATCGTTAGATTATGTGAGCTCTCAGGCTCGGTTGGATAATGAGCATATCGCATTGGTCAAACTATCGGTGGAGCGCTTTAACTGGCTGCAAGAAACGTTAGGCGAACAGGCGGCCGAGCAAGTCATGAGTGATGTGGCCGAGCGTATCCAAGTTGGGCTGCGTCGTTATGACACATTATACCGAATTCGTAATGACCGATTATTGATTCAGTTGCGTCATGTCGGTTGTGCTGAGGAGGCTTTACGGATTGCGAATCGCTTAAACGAGCTGCTGGCGTATGCAGTTCGTGTTGATCGTCGTGAAATACACCTGTCTACGGCTGTCGGTATTGCCCTCGCTCCATTGCAAGCAAATGATGCTGGAGAGCTCATGGGCGCCGTGAGTCAAGCGCTGAAAACCGCTCAGCGAAGTCAGGGTGCAGGTGTGCGCTTGTACGATCCGACTCGCCAGCGCAAAGCACTGACCGTCGATGATTTTGCTCGGTTGATAAAACCTGATTATGAGCAAATGACGATAGGCTTTCGCCCCGTTTATGGCGTTAGTAGCCACCGTATAGAAGTTGCCCAGTTAACTCCTTTGTTTAAAGGTGTACCTTGCTTGGGTAGTAATGAATCGTTATTGGCTCCTTTCTTTGAAGGTGAAGGTGGGTGGCAAACGTACTTAACATGGCTGTTTGGACAGTTACAGCTACCATTAGCCCGTTTGGCTCAACACACGAAGTTTCAGGGGGTGGTTATCACGCTGGGGGCTGAAATTGTTGAGTTGCCAGGCTTTGTTGAGTTTATGGCGCAACGTATCCATCTCCCAAAATCGTTACGTACTCATGTGATAATCGAGTTTGATGCGATAGAAACCCGCGACCATGAAGGCGTTTTGTTCGATATTGAGGCACTGGGTTATCGTATAGCACTAAACCGCTTGAGTGATTACTTACCTCCCATTCAACAACTGAAAGAGCTGGAGCCATCCTTGTTAAAGCTAGATGCAGAGCTTGTTGAAGACATGGTCTCCAATTTGGCACGCCGGCGTCAGCTTGAAAAAATAGCGGATATAGCCGCGGATTTGGACATTCCGTTAGGGGCAGAGGGGGTTCAGTCAGCGGGGTTGCGCATGCAGCTCACTCACCAAGGGGTTAGCTATATGCAGGGTGATTATTTCGGGCGCCTATTAAGTAGCGAAATGCTCCAAGAACAACTCATCCTTGAGAATATGTGACAGCGTAGGCTGCATTTCTTGCCATTGGATAGGATGAGCATAAAGGCGAGTATTTGAACCCAGCGGTTGTTTTCTGCTATCGTCTTGATTCTATTGTTGTTACGTCCAAGGAAGGATGTATGTCCCTAGCTATTGTTCATACCCGTGCTCAGTTGGGCGTTGTTGCCCCTGCGGTCACTGTTGAAACTCATATGTCGCCTGGGTTACCAGCGCTTAACTTGGTTGGTTTGCCAGAAGCGGCCGTTCGTGAGAGCCGAGAGCGTGTGCGTAGCGCTATTCTCAATGCTGGATATGAGTTCCCCCAACGACGAATTACTATAAATTTGGCGCCTGCCGATTTACCTAAAGATGGGGGGCGGTTCGACCTTGCTATTGCAGTTGGTATCTTGGCTGCTTCGGGACAGATACCGACAGACAATCTGCACAAGGTTGAATTACTCGGTGAGCTGGCGTTATCGGGTGATTTACGTGCTGTGACAGGCGTATTACCAGCGGCCGTCGCGTGTAAAAAAGCAGGACGTGCTTTACTGATCCCTAATGAAAATCGACAAGAAGCCCGCTTGGTTCGCGAGTTAAAAGTTCGTGTGGCAGATCATCTTTTGGATGTCTGTGCCGCTTTCTCTGGACAAAAAAAGCTAGAGGCCGTGGAACCTCAAGTTGAAGTGCCTTTACATACAATTCAACGACACGACCTGAGTGATGTGAAAGGCCAAGTGCAGGCAAAGCGAGCTTTAGAGATAGCGGCGGCGGGTGGACATAATCTATTAATGAGCGGTGTGCCGGGAAGTGGTAAAAGTATGCTGGCGGCGCGCTTACCAAGCTTGTTGCCTACATTAAATGAAGATGAGCGCTTAGAAGCTGCCGCCATTTATTCGGTTGCTGGGCTGCCTGTGGATAATATTTGCCAAGGGGTGCGTCCCTTTAGAGCGCCACACCATACGGCATCACCAGCGGCGCTCGTTGGGGGCGGTAGCCATCCACGCCCGGGGGAAATATCGCTTGCGCATCAAGGGGTTCTTTTCTTGGATGAAATGCCCGAGTTTTCACGCAAGGTGCTAGAAGTTATGCGTGAGCCTTTAGAAACAGGCCAAATTTTAATCTCTAGAGCCTCCCGTCAAACAGAGTTTCCCGCACGTTTTCAGTTAATTGGCGCAATGAATCCCTGCCCCTGCGGCTATGCCGGTGATCCATCCGGACGATGTCGATGCACACCGGATCAAGTCAGACGTTATCAAGACAAACTATCTGGACCGTTGCTAGACCGTATCGACTTGTTTGTGAATGTCGCTGCGTTGCCGGCTGATACCTTGTTGCGTTTGGATGGACAGCCATCAGAGTCCAGTGCTCAGGTGGCTGAAAGGGTTTCGCAAGCGTTAGCTCGTCAGTACGAGCGCCAGGGGTGTCGTAATAATGTATTGGAAGCTAAGCAGCTGGATGCCATTTGCGATTTATCCGACAGCTCACGGGATACATTAGCTGGAGCTGCCGGTCGGTTCGGTTTGTCGGCGCGTGCATGCCATCGTGTATTGAAAGTGGCGCGAACTATTGCGGATTTAAAAGGCGATGTTGCAGTAGGGCGGCCAGCCATTATGGAGGCGCTTGGCTTTAGAGAAGGGCTATCGAACGGCCGTTAATCATAGAGATTAGGTGAGGCAGTGTTACCGGTTGGCTGTAGTAGAAACCTTGAACCTGATCGCATTGATGAGCCTTTAAACAATCGAGCTGTTCTTTGGTTTCAACGCCTTCGGCAATAACCGTCATGCTTAAGTTGTGCGCTAAGGAAATTATCGCGCGGACTATTTCTACATCATCGTTATTATGCGGTAAGTTGGCAATAAAGGAGCGATCGATTTTAAGTGTACTAACCGGTAGTTTTTGCAGTAAAGCAAAAGAGGAGTAGCCTGTTCCAAAGTCATCTAGCGAGAACTCAATACCTGTTTTGCACAGCTCTTCGATGCTGTGACGAACATGTTCATCATTACTAAACAGAGATGATTCGGTTAGTTCAAATTCAAGAACTTGGGTATCAATATTATCGCGAGCAATAATCCGTTGGATGGTGCGTGCTAGGTAATCATTTTGAAATTGGCGAAACGATAAGTTGATCCCTAATTTATCTAGGTAGCACCCTGCTTTCGCCAGTGTTTTTAAGTCCCGCCCTGCTTGTTGGATTGCCCAAAACCCCATCGGTACTATTTGGCCTGTTTTTTCGGAGAGAGGGATGAAGTCTGTAGGCATAATAAGCCCATGGCTAGGGTGGTGCCAGCGCATGAGTGCTTCAGCGCCAACCACTGCACCGGTTTGAAGATCAACTCTTGGTTGATAATAAAGAGCAAACTGCTCGTATTTTAATGCGGCCCACAAGTCCGATTCGATAAGGCCGTCGAACACGGGCTTAGGATCTTTTTTAGGCTCGTATATTGAGTAGCTACAACCGTGTTTGTGTTTAGCGCGGGCTCTCGCTTGGTTGGCGTGGTTCAGTAAGGTGTCGGGGTTTTTTCCGTGTTTGGGCGCGACAGAAACGCCAATACTAACCCCTAAAATATGTTCTTCACCATGAAGTTGGAACGCTGGGCGAAGGGTATCGATTAGCAAGCTGATAAGCTTTTGAATTTCGGCCGTTGTTTGCGTTTTATCGTTAACATCCAAAATAATAGCGAACTCATCGCCGCCAATCCGATAAACGGGGTTATTGAGTGCGCAGATCAATAAGCGATGGCAGAGGCTACGAATGATGCTGTCACCAGCCGCGTTTCCCATACGCTGATTGAAACCATGGAAATTATCGATATCAACAGTTACTAAGGCGGTCGCGCCTCCCTTTACCTGCTGATTGTTAATGAGTTTAGTTAGCGTATTGTAAAAGCTAGCGCGGTTTTGAACGCGTGTCAGCCAATCGGTCTCTTTTAAGTAATGTATTTCTGCTTCTTTTATATGTGCTTGAGTGAGCAAGCGAAAGCTACGCATAAGTGCTTCTTGCGTAAGGCCGTTGAGGGATATGTAATCAGCAAAAGAGGCTTCTAATAACCGTTGACCATCGTGATGAGATATAGACGGTTGCACAAGAACCACAGGCTTTGCCGAATCGATAACCTCTTGATAAAAAAAAGCGCCGTCAGCTAGGGCATTGTCGGGTGTATCATAGATCAGTAACAAGTTGACTGAGTCTTGGATAAGTGAGCGCCTAACCGCCGTGAGAGACTGAACGATTTGGGTGTGAATAGTGGGCGACTGCAATAAACTGGTTAAGTGCGTTTTAGCCGAGGAATCAGGGCAATAAACCAGAACTTTGATAGGGAGAGTATGTGAATATCGCATTGCCGCTTTCTGGGTAGAGCCTCAGCCAATTATAATGACGGAACAGAACGCATTCGTCCTTTGTTTGTATATAATGCTGTACAGAGAATCAACTGTAACATGAAGCAGTAAGCCATCAAACAAGTGTTTTATATAGCTTTTTCTTAGTGGTTTTCCATTACCTGTCACCGACGCGAAACAGCACGAGCAAATCAAATGAGTAAGTTAAATCCCCGTCAGCGAGAAGCCGTTGATTATATTAGTGGTCCACTATTGGTGCTGGCAGGCGCGGGCTCAGGCAAGACCAGTGTTATAACACGCAAAATTGCCTACTTGGTTAATAAGTGCGGCATTGAGGCGCGATATATAGCGGCTGTAACTTTCACGAATAAGGCCTCTCGTGAAATGAAGGAGCGTGTTACGCAATTGTTGCCCGGCAAGACCAAAGGGTTAACGGTGTCGACTTTCCATAATTTGGGTATGAATATTATTCGCCGTGAACACAAAAAGTTGGGGTTGAAGCCGGGTTTTTCTATTTTTGATGATCAAGATACCAAGGCGCTGATCAGAGACCTGCTGATGCATCATGATGAAGATGCGGAGCAAGTAGATATGATTCGTACAATGATCTCGAATTGGAAAAACGAGATGGTGACGCCTGCTAAAGCAGAGAGTTTTGCTAAGACCCCGGAAGAAGTATTAGCTGCACGTGCCTATGATGCTTACATGACGCATTTACAAGCGTACAACGCGGTCGATTTTGATGATTTGATTTGGACTCCGGTTCGTTTGTTTGAAGAGCACCCTGATGTGTTAGAGCGCTGGCAGCAGCGTATAAGGTACTTATTAGTGGATGAGTATCAAGACACTAACCTCAGCCAATACAAGCTAGTTCGCCAGTTAGTAGGCCACAGAGGCGCGTTAACCGTAGTAGGTGATGATGATCAATCCATATACGCGTGGCGAGGTGCTCGGCCTGAAAACCTAGCGCAGCTGCAGGTTGACTTCCCTAGCTTAAAAGTCGTCAAACTTGAGCAAAACTACCGCTCAACGAGCCGCATTCTTAAAGCCGCTAATACTTTAATTGCGAATAACCCTCACGCCTTTGAAAAGACTTTATGGAGTGACATGGGGTTTGGTGATCCGCTACGAGTGGTGCATACCCGAAATGAAGATGCAGAATGTGAACGTATTGCCACAGAAATACTCGACTTGCACTTACGTAATCACATCCCCTTTAACGACTTTGCTATTTTATATCGAGGCAACTTTCAATCACGTTTGCTTGAAGTTAAGTTACAGGCGTTTCAGGTGCCTTATAAGTTATCAGGCGGTACGTCGTTTTTTGCGCGTGCTGAAATCAAGGATCTGATGAGTTACTTAAAAGTGCTTGTTAATCGCGATGATGATAATGCCTTTTTACGTATTATTAACTTACCGCGCCGTGAAATAGGGCCATCCACTTTACAAAAGTTAGGTGAATACGCGACTGAGCGTCGTGTCAGCTTGTTTGATGCCTGCTCTGAAATAGGACTTGAGCAGCGCTTACCAGCGGCCGCTGTTGAAAAACTGAGACGCTTTACACATTGGTTGCATGAAAAGTATCGCCTTTGTTATGAAGGTGATCCTATCCAGGCGATTAAAGAATTGATACAGGATATCGATTATGAAGGATGGATTTATCAGAACAGTTCTAGTGATGCGATGGGCGAAAAACGTATGCAGAATGTTTGGTTCTTGGTTGATTCATTACGCAATACACTCGAACGTCTGCAGGAAGATGATCCTGATGCCGGTGTGGAAGAAGCCATCGCGCGCCTTATCCTGATTGACATGTTGGACCGCCAAGAAGAGGAAGATGACTCGAATCGCGTTCAGTTGATGACACTTCATGCGTCTAAAGGACTTGAGTTTCCTCATGTGTATTTGATGGGCATGGAGGAGGAGCTATTGCCCCATCGCAATAGCATCGAAAATGGCGATATTGAAGAGGAGCGTCGGTTAGCCTACGTGGGTATTACGCGCGCTAAAAAGACACTGACCATGACGCTAGCTCGCCAGCGCAAACAGTTTGGTGAGCTTATCGACTGTACTCCTAGTCGTTTTTTAGATGAATTACCTCAAGAAGATTTGGAAATCGAAGGTAATGGGGAAAAAAATCCAGAATTAAATAAGGCAAGAGGTAGAGCTACCTTAAATAGCTTGCGCAATATGTTTGATGATTTGTAAGCCTGAATGGAATTTTTGTGTTTAATGAGATGCAAATATAGTGACCTTTTGCTACATTTCGGCCTTTCTTAAGGCAAACACAAATTGGAAGTGAATATGAAAAAAATATTATTGGCCGCTGTCACAGCATCTGTCTTACTCACAGGCTGTGTGGAAAACATTGATATGACAGCCGCGACGGATTTATACAAAGCGGCAACTATTAGTGATCAAGAAGTGATTGCGCTAGCTGATCAATCGGCTAAGCAGCTGGATGCTAATAACAACGTGGCACCGGCTAGCAATAAATACGCTAAACGTTTAGCGCGAATTACTCAGGGTCTGAATAACGAAGACGGACTTGAATTGAACTTCAAAGTGTATCTAACAGATGAAATGAACGCGTTTGCTATGCCTAACGGTACGGTTCGAGTGTATTCGGGTTTGATGGATAAGTTGACGGATGATGAAGTACGATTTGTTATTGGTCACGAAGTAGGTCATGTAAAATTAGGTCACACGCGTAAAGAGTACCAGTTAGCTTATGCGGCTTCAGCGGCACGTAAAGGCGCTTCAGCAGCTGGCGGTACTGTCGGTATGTTATCTGATTCGCAGTTGGGAGACTTTACCCATAAATTGGTGTCTGCTCAGTTTTCACAATCACAAGAAAGTGCATCTGATACCTATGCCGTTAAGTTTATGAAGCGCCACGGTTGGGATGCTAGTGCAGGTATCGGTGTTATGAAACAGTTCCAAGCGATGGAAGCCGCCAGTGGCGGTAGCCATAGTGTATTCTCAAGCCACCCGGCTTCGAAAGACCGTGAAGAGCATATCCGCGATTTACTGTAATATGCTGTTACTTGTTTAGCTTATGAACGCCTAGCTTTGCTAGGCGTTTTTGGTTGTTCGTTAGTCACTTACGGTAGCTTTGCCCTTTTTGGGGAGCCGTAAGTGAATAAGCTTGAAGTGGTTGGTTTGCACTGGAGTGTCAACGATTGAAAAGTAATCTGCCGCTTTCTTTTCAATGCCGATGTGTAGGTTGGTAACAAAGATTGCTTGGCCGTCTGGGGTTAAATGTTGCGCAGCACTGGCTAGAAAGCGGTCTGTTAGCTGGCTTTCTACGCCAAACCCGCTATGAAACGGCGGATTGCAAACCACTAAATCAAATACACTATCTATATGGCGTGCGCAGTCATCAGCTACCGCAGAGATGTTTACATTGGATTGCGTTGCGTTGGCAGTACAGCACTCAATAGCCGCGGCGTTGGTGTCTGTTGCGATCACGGGGATGGATAGCATCTTCCCCGTATGTAAGGAAAGGTAGCCATAACCACATCCGATATCTAACGCACTTTGGGGCTTAGATTGACCGATGATATCGCGAAGGTGCTCAATGAGCAGCTGACTGCCTTGGTCTATTTTATTCCAGCCATATACCCCCGGTTTACTGATAAACGAGAAAGAGGTATCAGCGACGGCGGGGCGCAGGGTAGTGTAGTCTTTGTCATCTAACGTGATCGGTTGGGTAAAGGTGATAGCCGCTGCCCATGTTTCTTTATCAAGCTTCCAGCGTTCGGTTTGAGCGCCGGCTGTATCCGCGCGATCAAAAAATCCTTTGATGCCTTCTTGCTTTAAGCCGCTTAAAATGAGGCTTCCCGTTGGGGCTAATAGGCGAGAAGCAGTGTTGATTAAGTAGTGAGCAAGCGCCTTCTCTTTGGGGATGCGCAAATAGATTTGATCATAGCTACCAGGTGCTAAGTCTTGGCAGTCAAAGTCAGAAAACTCCGCATGCCAGCCCGCATCGAGAAGTTGTCTGTGTAGATGGTAGCGGTTAGCGATCACTCGTGTGTTGCCCATCGCTGCTGGGGCATGTTCGGGTATTAGGTTTTCATCGACAAACCATAAGGTGTTTGGCAGTGCTGGATTAAAGCTCTGATAAAGTAGATCAAATGCTTTGTCGCGCATCATACGCCTAACAGCTCCTGTTCTTGTTGGGTCAGTTCTCGATATTCACCGGGAGCAAGAGTATCGTCCAGTAACACATCGGCTATGGCATCACGATGTAAGGCTTCCACTTTGTTACCAATGGCAGCAAACATGCGTTTTACTTGATGATATTTACCTTCAGTGAGGGTTAAAAAGGCTTCATGTTCGTTAATGATGACTAACGAGGCTGGTTTAGTTGGCTGCGGTTCGTTATGCAGCTGAACGCCTTGGGCAAAATCGTCAATGGCTGACTCTGGGATAGGGTCAACGGTTGTCACATGGTATCGCTTGGGCATTTTATGTTTGGGTGCTGTGACTCGGTGCGACCATTGGCCATCATCCGTTATTAGGATCAGCCCGGTGGTATCTATATCGAGGCGGCCCACTGTATGTAAGCTGTCAGGGCGTGGCTCATCGTATAGCAGGCTAATCACGGTAGGGTGAAGAGGGTCATCGTTAGCGCACACTACGCCTTCAGGCTTATTCATCATTAAATAGCGGGGTGTTGGTGCGGCCACTTCGCCGTCATTAAAAACAACATTGTCATCTAGGCTGATATGCAGTGAGGGGTCTCGTACGAGCTCACCATTCACAGTAACCGTGTTCTTGTGCATTAATCGTTTCACCTCTTTACGCGAGAGGCCTGTGGCTTGTGATAGGTACTTGTCGAGACGCATAGGGCTTTGTCCAAAAAGTTAAAGTATAGCGCGTCCGTTCGTTATACATAAATGATTGATGTGTTGTTCGTTAATATACGACTTTTTTATAGCTGATCTTTGTATTTTTCATGCAAGTGACTTGCTCCATGCGATAGAATGGGCGGCTTAGAATTGAGGCGTATATTGTGAAGCTGTTTGTAAATAACCTGACAAATGTAGATTTTTCTTACTTGCACCCGACTCGTGGCTTGATGGGCGAATCGTGGTTGGTGCAATTAGAGCTGGACGGCTCGTTAAATGATCAGGGAATGGTGTGTGATTTCGGTGTGGTTAAAAAGCTCGTGCGTGAATGGATGGACACTACCATTGATCATGCGCTTGTTGTGCCTACTGAGATGGAGCGCCTTTGCGTTAGCGCGGATGCTGGTGAGACCGAAGTGAAATGGCAATATCCAGACGGTGGTGAGCTGGTTTGTCGTTCCCCCAGTCGAGCGATAGCGTTGGTTGAGATCGATGAGGTCACTCCTGAATCGCTAGCGGCGTGGTGTATTGAAAAGCTAATGGCCCTTTTCCCGCAAGAAGTTCGAGGTATGAGGTTGTCTTTTGTCCCTGAGAGTATTGACGGGGCGTTTTATCATTACAGCCATGGTTTGCAACAACATAACGGGAATTGCCAACGTATCGCTCATGGTCACCGTTCACGGGTTGAAATTTTTGTTAATGACGTGCGAGACGATAAGCTAGAGGCTGATTTAGCCACGCGTTGGAAGGATATTTACATCGGCACAAAGGCACATCGCCAAGAAGGGCCTGAGGGTGTGAATGTATATGCCTATGACGCGCCGCAAGGTGAGTTTTATTTGTCACTACCCAGTGATCGTTGTTATGACATCGATACGGAAACTACGGTTGAGCAAATAGCTCAACATTTAGCAGAGCGGACGAAGCAGATCCGGCCGCTGGATGAAGTGCGAGTAAGGGCTTACGAAGGCATTGGTAAGGGTGCTATTTCAGAAGCTTAATGGCTGACCAAAAAAAACCGCCGATGACACGGCGGTTTTTTTATGTCGATTTTTGGGTCAGTGATTAATCACGCTCGACAGCCAGTGCAGTACCCATACCGCCACCGATACATAAAGTGGCTAGGCCTTTCTTGGCATCGCGTTTGTTCATCTCGTGAATTAATGAAACAAAGATACGGCAACCGGATGCGCCAATAGGATGACCCAGTGCGATAGCGCCGCCGTTGACGTTAACAATGTCTGTGTTCCAGCCAACGTCTTTGTTGACTGACATAGCTTGTGCCGCAAAGGCTTCGTTAGCTTCAACAAGGTCTAAGGAGTCTACCGACCATTCTGCTTTCTCCAATGCTTTTTGAGTTGCACAGATAGGTCCAGTGCCCATAATTGCTGGATCAACACCAGAAGAAGCATAGGCTTTAATGCGCGCTAATACAGGCAAGCCAAGTTCGGCAGCTTTTTCTGCAGAGCATACAATAACAGCGGCAGCGCCATCATTGATTGTGGAGCTGTTGCCTGCGGTTACGGTTCCGTCCTTTTTGAAAGCAGGACGCAGCTTGGCAAGCGCTTCTGGTGTGCAACCAAAGCGAGGTTGCTCATCCGTATCAAAGACAATTGGATCACCTTTGCGCTGAGGAATGACCACAGGGATGATTTCGTCTTTAAAGCGGCCAGCTTTTACAGCCGCTTCTGCTTTGTTTTGTGATGCTGATGCAAAAGCGTCTTGCTCTTCGCGGGTAAAGCCATACTTAGCCACGATATTCTCTGTGGTAATACCCATGTGGTAGTCATTGAATGCATCCCACAGACCATCGGTGATCATGGTATCAACCATTTTCCAATCACCCATGCGAGCTCCGTTACGAGAATTAGGTAGTACATGTGGAGAGGCACTCATGTTTTCTTGGCCGCCAGCGATAATCATATCAGCGTCACCGCAGCGGATAGCTTGGGTGGCAAGTTGTATCGCTTTAAGGCCTGATCCACATACTTTGTTGAGTGTAAACGCGGGAACTTCTTGTGGTAGGCCTGCATTAATCAAAGCCTGACGGGCGGGGTTTTGCCCGCATCCGGCAGTCAGTACTTGGCCCATAATAACTTCATCGATCTGTGCGGGGTCTATCTTTGTTTGCTCAATAAGACCTTTAATAACAGTTGCACCTAAGTCAGATGCTTTGACGCCTGCTAGTGTTCCATTAAAAGTACCAACCGCTGTACGGCCAGCTGCAACGATGACTACATCACGCATGATAGTGCCTCTTTTCCTGATTAATCCCAATTGTGGACTGGGCTATTATTGGATGCATTAAACGTGGCAAAAAGCCTGTGTTTCGCATCTTTTTAGTCCCATCCTTATTGCTTAGTTTTATGGTTATCCTTGGCGTTTTTGCCGCTATGAAACATAAAAAATGTTGCACTGCGGTAGAAATCCATAGTGTGCGAGCAATAACACGAATGCAAGCACAAAGATCAATAAAATGTTCTTTGTGCTTGTTTCAAACGTATCAGGGACAAAGGGCTTAGGGAAGGGGTTATAGACGAAAAGCAATGTTGTCTATTAGTCGAGTTTGGCCCATGAAGGCGGCTGCTAATATCACTAAATCGGTATCATTCGCTTGTGCTGGCTGTAAATCCGACTGGCGAGCAAGTACCAAATAATCTCGTGTAAAACCGGCGGCTTCGAGCGCTTCTTGTGCTTTTTTAAGCAACTGGTCTCGAGGCTCAATGTCGGCTATTAGCTGATCTTTAAGTGCTTTAAGAGTTTGGTTTAAAATAGTCGCCGTCTCAAGTTGTGATTTTGAGAGGTAACCGTTGCGTGAGCTGAGAGCGAGACCTTTAGCGTTGCGCTTGATCGGTACGCCGACAATATCGATTGGCATGCATAGGTCGCGTGTCATCTTGCGAATGACAAAAAGTTGCTGAAAATCTTTTTCACCAAACAGGGCTACATCTGGTTGTACCATGCCAAAAAGTTTGCAAACAACAGTCGTGACACCATCAAAATGGCCTGGACGGCTAGCTCCGCAGTAAAGTTCGGTTACGCCCGGAACGGATACTTGTGTTTGTGTGGCTTGGCCGTCGGGGTAGACTTCTTCTACTGAGGGGGCTAGCAGATAGTGACACCCAGCCGCTGATAATTGTGTTTTGTCGGCATCTAAGGTGCGCGGGTAAGTGTCAAGGTCTTCGTTAGGCCCAAACTGAAGAGGGTTAACAAAAACCGTCGCCACAATAATGTCAGCGTGCTGTTTTGCGGCCTCAACTAAAGAGATGTGGCCTTCGTGCAAGTTTCCCATGGTTGGAACGAGCGCTATACGGTGGCCGTGTTGGCGCTCACTAGCGAGCGCCTCACGTAATTCTTGAACGGTGTGGAAAGTTTTCATTATCGCTTACTTAAATGTGTGCTCTTCGGCCGGGAAACTCCCGTCTTTTACGGCAATCGCGTAGGCACGCAAGGCTGATTGGACGTCACCGGTGTCTGCCATAAAGTTTTTAACAAACTTGGGAGTACGTTTGGGTGTTAAGCCTAGCATGTCATGTACAACCAGTACTTGCCCGTCAGTAGCAGCTCCTGCTCCGATTCCGATAACGGGGATTTCCACCGCGCGAGTGACTTCTTCGGCTAACAATGCCGGAACGCACTCCAGTAACAAACAGCTGGCGCCTGCCTTTTCTAATAGGACGGCATCTTCAATCATCTGTTTAGCGCTTTCACTGTCGCGTCCTTGGACTTTATAACCGCCCATTTTATTGACAGTTTGAGGCGTTAGCCCCATGTGGGCACAGGTTGGAATACCGCGTTCGGATAGTAAGGCAATCGCGTCGGCTAACCAGCGGTCGCCTTCCAATTTAACCATATGAGCGCCAGCTTGCATTAATCGGGCAGCGTTTGCCATGGCAAGCTCTGTGGTGGCATAACTCATAAAAGGCATATCAGACATAATTAAAGCGCCTTGATTGCCGCGGGCCACACTTTGAGTGTGGTAAACCATGTCGTCAACCGTGACAGGTAGCGTGCTATCTTGTCCTTGTAGGACCATGCCCAAGGAATCACCTACCAAGATCACTTCAATCCCAGCTTCGCTAACGGCGTGCGCAAAGCATGCATCATACGCCGTCAGTACAGCGAACTTTTCGCCTGCCTGTTTGCAAGCGGATAACGTATGTAATGTGACATTGTTCATAGGTAACCCATAGTGTCTTATTGGTTTAGGGGCGGATTATACCGATATCTTTTCGAGTGTGCCCAGCGGGTTCGAGACTAAAAGATGAGTCAGTGTGTTCCCATTAGGGAATTGAAGGTCCTCAGGCGCTATTTCGGCCAGTGGCCAAAGGACAAAACTGCGCTCATGTGCATAAGGGTGAGGTATCGTTAATCGATCGGTCGTAATGATTTGAGAGCCAAACAGAATAATATCTAAATCGAGCGTCCGAGGTCCCCAGTGTATTTTGCGAATACGCTGATGGTCTTGCTCAATGGCTTGTAATTCATCCAGCAGTCGTTCCGGTTCTAGGTGGGTACTGAGTGCTGCTACTGCGTTGATATAGTCAGGCTGGCCAGGTGGGCCTACGGGGTCTGACCGATAAAGTGACGAATGTTTGAGTAATGCCGTATTAGGGATCTTGTCCAGAGCATTTAGCGCCTCGATAACCTGTTGCTTGGGGTTATCGAGGTTGCTGCCTAGCCCTATGTAACAAAGATGACTAGACTTGTTGGTTGCGAGGGTCATTTTTAGCACGGCTACGACGGCGAGGTTTAGGTTTATTCTCTCCCGAGGTGCTTTTGGCATTTTTGGGGGATGAATGGCGTGGTTGGCGCGTTGGTTTTATTTGGGCAGTCATGTTGGACTTTTCATCTTCGGATGCTGATTGGTAACGTGTCCACCATTGGCCTAAGTTATCGGTTTGTTCGCCGCTTTGTTCTCGTAATAGTAATAGGTCATAAGCGGCACGGAAGCGCGGTTGTTCTAACGTTTGTTGAGCACGGTGACCGTGACGTTTAGGTAGCTTTAATTGTAATTCCCAAATCTCACGCATAGGTACAGTAAAGCGTTTTGGAATAGCGATACGCTTAACTTGCTCAGATATGATTTCGTTGGCAGCCGTTTGCATTGCTGTGTAAGCGGGCATGCGTGTCTCTTTGAGTAATGCTTGCATGCGATTCTGAAGCGGTTGCCATAAAAGTACAGCGAATAAGAAGGCCGGAGTAACGCTTTTGCGTTGGCTTAAGCGACGATCTGTATTCTTAAGTGCATTAATGATTAACGTTTCAGCTTGCTTGCCGGTTGTTGGGTCATTAATAGCTTGCTGTGTGAGTGGGAGTAGCTGCTCTAACAAATTGTACTCTTTTAGCAGTGCGAAAGAGTCTTCGCCATGGCCTGACTGCAGCAGTTTCAGCGTTTCATCAAACAGACGTGCTGGCGCAATGTCCTGCAAGAGATTGGCGAGCGGCTTGATAGGTGCCTCGGTTGCTGGCTCAATGGTGAAGTTGAGTTTTGCGCTAAAACGAATGGCTCGCAGCATGCGTACAGGGTCTTCTCGATAACGGCTATCGGGTTCGCCTATCATTCGAATAGTACGTTTTTCAATATCGTCATAACCGTTAGCAAAGTCATAAATGCTCTTGTCGGCTACGCTGTAATAGAGTGCATTAATCGTGAAGTCACGACGAACCGCGTCATCTTCAATGGTTCCGTATACATTATCACGCAAGATAAGCCCAGAGTCAGATTGCTTACCTAAGGTTTCATTTTCGTTGTCGTTGCTATCGTGATTGGCGCGGAAAGTGGCGACTTCGATTAGGTCTCGGCCAAAGCGAACATGCAGCAGTTTAAAACGACGACCAATTAAGCGAGAGCGTTTAAAAAGTTGATGCGCCTCTTCGGGATGAGCGCTGGTGGCCACATCAAAATCTTTAGGGCGTTTTTTAAGTAACAAATCGCGAATGCAACCGCCGACTAAATAAGCCTCGTGGCCGCCGTCGAGCAGTCGATAAACGACTTTTGCAGCATTGTCATCCAAATACTTACGGGCAATTTGGTGTTGCTCTTCTTTGATGACACGCGGGAAGCTATCAGGTTCAGGCGATGATACAACAACCGGCGCAGGCGCTTCGTTTGTAGCGATAGTATTAGATGTAGATTTGTTCCGGAAAAGACCGGTCACTTTTTTAATAAGTCGGGTAGGCATGTGTATTTAATATGCAGCTCATAGGTTTTTCCTAATCATACCATCTATAGGCAACCACATTAAGCTGAAAGAAGAACTGAATGAAAGAGAGATATTTAAGCTGATCGCAAGCCGGTATTACCTAAGCTTGTTATTTTTATTTGGCGCTTGAGGGGTGTTATTACACAATCCTAGCGACCAGCCTTTTTTAAACCTCATTTTTATTTTTATTCGAGGTAGATAACTTTACAACATCTTCCAATTTTTATTTTTATTGCGGTTAATGTTTAAAGCTTATTGTTGTTGTTTGTACACCTAGTATATTGCAGGCGATGTGCCAGTTTTGTTAACTTGTTGTTTTTAAATAGTTAATTTTATTTTTCATGAATAACTGTTCAGGAATGTAACGCAGTGTAACTTTAAAGTGTTACCTCAGGTAACACATAGGTAACACTTAAGAGGATTAAGTGTTACCTATGTGTTTTTAGGCCTAAAGTGTTACCCTTGTGCTACTTTAGGCTTACGAGGTATGCCGAGTTTCTGTCTACGTTCCCATAAACATTTGCGGCTAACACCTAGTTTTTTGGCTAAATCCGTTTCATTCATGCGTTCTTGGTTTTCTAGAACAAAGCGCTGGAAGTAATCATCGAGGGATAAGCCCGCCCTAGATTGCTTTTGAACGGGCAAGTCAGTAGGTGGATTATTGGCGGTTCTTTCACCGTAGGTGTGCTCAATGGTTTCGAGTGAAGGTCGAACCTCAACGTCTAAGCCGAGCAGCTCGGGGGTGATAATATGATCATCAGCTAAGATAACGGCGCGTTCAATAGCGTTTTCGAGTTCTCGGACATTACCCGGCCAGTGATAACCTAGCATAATTTCTCGACAGCTTGGCGATAGCATGGCCGGCGGCGCTGACATTTTCTCACAAGCCTTGATGAGAAATTGATCTGCTAACTCTAAGATATCCTGCCCACGTTCCCGAAGAGGGGGCATACGTAATTCCATTACATATAAACGGTAATATAAGTCTTCGCGGAAAAGGCCTTGTTTGGCGAGTTCTTTTAAATTTCTGTGTGTGGCTGCAACTAAGCGCACATTCACCTTTTTCGACTGTACAGAGCCTACTCGCCGAATCTCGCTTTCTTGTAAAAAGCGCAGCAGCCTAGCTTGCGCCTCCAGCGGAAGCTCGCCTATTTCATCTAGAAATAGTGTTCCACCGTCGGCCGCTTCAATTAAGCCGCTCCGGGCGGAGTTGGCACCAGTAAATGAGCCTTTTTCGTGACCAAACAGTTCTGACTCGATGAGGGTCTCGGGGATTGAGGCGCAGTTAACCGAGATCATAGGAGCTGAGCGCCGATCACTCTGTTCATGAATGGCTTTGGCTGCTAGCTCTTTACCTGTGCCTGATTCCCCTAAAATGAGGGCGGTGGCATCGGTGCGTGCAACTTTAGAAATACGCGTGAAGAGTGAACGCATGGCGTCGCAACTGCCAACAAAATCGCCTTGCTCAAGGTTCCCTGTATCTTTGGCGGAACTATCTGGTTCTGGTTCATCCAAAGAGGCTGGTGTCTCGGTCTCAGCGCTTTCTAAAATTGTACGGATCGTCGCCAGCATTTCATCATGATTAAATGGCTTAGCAATGTAGTCTACAGCACCCATTTTCATCGCATCGACAGCGGAGCGCATGCTTGCATAGCTAGTCATGATGAGTACCGGGGTATTCTTGGCGAGGGTTATTAAGTCCGTGCCAGGCGATCCTGGTAAGCGTAAGTCACTAATAATTAATTGGTAATCGTTGAGGTTAAATGTGGAGACGGCGTCATCAACAGATGCCGCATCATCGACGGCGTAGCTGTGTTTTTCCAGCAAGCGTTTCAACGCCGCACGGATGATCGACTCGTCTTCTACGATCAAAATACGACTCATAAATTTTCTACCTACGTTTCTCACACATGCGGCTCAGCGGAGTCGCTCTGTAGCCCTGGCAAGGTAATAATCACTTGCGTGCCGTTACGAAGCTGTTGGTTGGCGGGGCTTATTATCTCAATACTACCATAATGCTCGGTGATGATGTTGTACACCAAAGGTAGACCTAGACCCGTTCCTTTGCCAGGGTCTTTTGTGGTGAAAAAAGGCTCAAATAGTTTGGCTTTAATGGAATCATCAATGCCTGTGCCTTCGTCTGTGATACTTAATATGATTTGTTGGTCTTGCTGTTCGGCATGAACCCAGATAGCTCCTTGTATTGGAGAGGCATCGCAAGCGTTATTTAAAAGATTGACCAATACTTGAGTGATGAGTTGAGGATCCGCTTCAAGGTGTAAATTGTTAGGAATATCCCTGAAAAAATTTTGTTGTTTGGCGTGACTGTCTAGTGACACTAAGTGAATGGCTTCTTCTATGCAGTCGGCTAGCCTTAAGCGTTCGAGTTGGATATCTCCGATGCTTTGGCCTGTTCGCGCAAAGCGTATTAACGACTGTACGATACGGTTGATGCGCCGTGTTTGCTCTACAATTTGGTCTCCCGTCTCTAGTACTTCGGGATGGTCTGTTTCTAGCGGTAAGTTTTGTGCAAGACAGGCAATACCGGTAATAGGGTTGCCTATTTCATGAGCTACGCCGGCGGCAAATCGCCCAATGGAAGCGAGCCGTTCACTATGTGTCAGCTTTTCGGCGAGTAAATGATGGCTGGTTTCGTCCTCGACTAGTAGAACAATTGAGCTGTCGGGATTATCAGATAAATGACTTTTATGTAACGTGAGATAGTAATCCTGATCACGTAGTCGGATATGAACTTCTGTTAAGTGGTTTTCTTCTTGGGAGATAAATGCGGGTAACACTTCGCACCAAGGTTGTGGAAGCTCTGATAATACGAGATCGCTAACGTCCATTGGAGTCAGTTGAGTTAGCGTGGCAATTTCATTGTTCCAAAATAAAATTTGCTGAGACGGCGAGACTGTACAGGCGCCAATAGGCAGCTTTTCTAAAGTTGTACGGTGATAGCGACGCAACTCGTCCAGCTCGGCTGCTAAACCGCTCAATTTAGCTTGGTAAGTTTCTAAGTGGCTTTCCAGAAAATGAATGTCGCGGGCAGGGAAATCACCTGTTCGTGAAGGTTGCTTGCTCAGTGGCTCTAATAATGTGGCGGCCTCAATAGGACCGATCAATGCCGATAAGTTTTGCTCTAATGTATTTCGTAAGCGCAGCATATCAAGCGGCGCGAGCTGATCGGTTGTTAAGTTGAGGCGGCGAATGGCGTGGCGCAGCTCTCGGCGTGCAGCTGCTTCGCCTAATTTTGGCGAGAGTAAGCGAATTATATCTTTAGTCTCGAAGGCTGGTCGTGCCAAGCCCTCTGGTGTTACGAAGGCATTTGCTAAACATGCTTCGGCTGCGCGTCGCTCTTCGGGTGATGTGCGTGTGATACGGGAGACGGCTACGAAAACGAGAATATTTAGTAATAACGAGACAATCGCCGAGGATTGCCAGTCGACTGCTTCAAGAGAGCTGTTAAGCTTTTGCCCTGCGCTAAGTAATGGGTAAAAGGTTGTAACAGCCCAGCTGAACATGCCAACAATTAACCCGCAAATTAATCCTATTCGGTTTGCTCCTAGCCAAAATAGCGTTGCTAAGAGTCCAGGTAAAAACTGTAAAAAAGCAATAGAGGAGCTTAAACCCAGCATGTGAAGTTGTTGGGAGTTGCCCGCTGCAATATAAAAAAAGTATCCACAAGACACGACAAGTATGATGAGAATGCGGCGCATCCACAGGATTAAGTCATAAAATTTTATGTTATCTGGTGTTTTGATGAGCGGCAAAATAACGTGGTTTTGTAGCATAGAGGCCATGGAGATAGCGGTCACTATAATAATGCCGCTAGCAGCGGTTAAGCCACCAATGAGCACAGCAATAATGATAATGTCTGATTCGAGCGCGCGGCCTAGGTGGAGCATTAAGAAGGAAGAGTGATCCGTCACGCCTATTTTGTAACCGCCCCAGACAATAATAGGAATGCAGGCTGCCATACCGAATAGGTAAAGAGGCATTCCCCAAGAGGCTTTTCGAAGGGTTTCGGTAGTGCGATTTTCAGTAAATGCCATATGGAACATATGAGGCATCACAATTGCTGCTGCGAAAAAGGTTAGCAGTAGGGTTCGCCAGCTTTCTCCATCACTGCTCTTGAGTAGTCTATCTATAATAACAGGTCGTTCTGTTATCCAAGTATGTAGATCAGTGGGACCATTAAAAACAGCAAATAAGACATAAAGAGCGACCCCTAAGAGAACCAGTAATTTAATAACTGAACTGGTTGCCATGGCCACGACTAAGCCTCGGTTGCGCGCACGCAGGGAGGGGTGCCGAGTGCCAAAAAGAATAGCGAACAAGGCGATCAGGGTGCAAAAGGCCGCCGCGATCTGTGGGCTAGGTACATTGCGGTTGAGCACGTTTAATGAGCTTGAAACTGCTTGGATTTGTATCGAGAGTAGGGGCAAAATCGCACAAAATAATAACAAGGTAGTAATAGTGCCAACCAATGCGCTGCGAAATCTAAAAGCAAATAAATCAGCTAGCGAGCTGAGTTTATAACGGTTAGTAATGGTGAAAATAGGCGTAAAGAGTACAGGCGCTAGGAAAAAAGCGGCAGTCGCACCAAGATAAGATGCCAGAAAAAGCATGCCTGATTGTTCTATCATTCCAAAGGAACCATAAAAGGTCCAAACGCTGGCATAAGTGCCTAAAGACACGGCATGTATTAGAGGGTGCTCTGAAATACGGCGAGGGATGATGTTGCGCTCAGTAGCGTAGGCGATCGCAAAGAGGAAAAATAAATACGCCGTGAATATTACAAAAAGTTCAGTCACCGAAAAATTCATGATGGTGTTCGCTTAAGGTCACTATGTAAGCAGATCGCGATGCCAATTGCCCACGCTAAAAAGGTGAGTCCAAAACTGTGTTCCAATTGCAGCCACCAGCTAAATACCGCTGGTAAAAATAGCCAGCACATAGCCAGTAGTAAAAGAATAACGCGATGCGAGTACATAGTGCTTATCCTTTATCTCGCACTAAAGCGAGCTGTTGGGGGATGCGAGTCATGTCCCAGTTTTTGATTGCTTGCTGTAAAATTTCATGTGGCGAAGCTGCAGACCAATCAGGATCTACTATCTGGTTGAGAAAAACCAGCGCCTCAGTCAATAACTTGCTACTTTCATGAGGTTGTATGGCTCTAGCTAAGTTTTGCTTGCTCAATTTTTGGCCAGTTTTTGACGTTGCGATTGGGATATGCGAATAGCTGGGGGTGGGAGCATTAAGGGCTATTTGTAGTTGCATCTGTTTGGGGGTTTCATGTAGCAAATCAGATCCCCTGACCACATGGGTGATTTGTGATTCTATGTCATCGACGACAACAGCAAGTTGATAGGCCCATAACCCATCTTTACGCTTTAAAATAAAATCGTCACTGCATGGGCTGGTGACTAGTCCTTGAGTACGATCGCTCCACTGCTCTTGTGCATGAGCGTTGTACGAGTCTTGTGCTTTAAATCGCATAGCAGAGGGGGTTGAAACAACGTCTCGGTGACGACAGTGATTGTCATAGCGGTTTGAGTGATGGCGTTGCATGATTTGTTTGCGCGAGCAATCACATGGATAAGCGAGCCTTTCAAGAACCATTTTATCGAGCACGGCTTGGTATTTGTCATGTTGTAGATGTTGCCATACAACGTTGCCATCCCACTCAAAACCGTACGCTTCTAGTGTTTGTAAAATTTGATGTGTTGATTCAGGGACTTCGCGAGGTGGGTCTGTATTTTCTATACGCACTAACCATTGTCCACCTGATGAACGAGCGTCGGCGTAGCTAGCTAAAGCGGCAATTAATGATCCAAAATGAAGTGGGCCGGTGGGCGATGGAGCAAAGCGACCAATATACATTGGATATAGGTTTGGCTAAGGAGAGTTCGACAGGCGAGTCTGACTCACCTGTCGATGAAGACCGATCAAGAACCGATCTGCTTCTCTTTGATTTCGGCCAGTGTTTTGCAGTCAATACACATAGTAGCCGTTGGGCGCGCTTCTAGACGGCGAACACCAATTTCAATACCGCAGGCATCGCAGTAGCCGTATTCGTCGTCGTCGATACGTTCCATGGCTTCATTGATTTTTTTGATCAATTTACGCTCACGGTCGCGAGTACGAAGCTCAAGGCTAAATTCTTCTTCTTGGCTGGCGCGATCACTCGGGTCAGCAAAGTTGGATGCTTCCTCTTGAAGATGGTGGATTGTGCTATCCACTTCTTCCATCAATTGTTTTTTCCAAGCCAGAAGAATATCGCGGAAGTGATCCTTCTGGGGTTCGTTCATATACTCCTCATCCTTGGCTGCCTCGTAAGGCACAAAGTGAGAGAACTGTGAATCGTTAGGGTTTGGCATAATGCGCCTCACTTCTCCGAAATGGCTGGGGGTCTAAGGACAAACCAGCAGTCCAATACTATGTAATTCCAGCTTCCTGAGCTTGGAAGGTTGAGGAAATTACCAGAACGCCTCACGTTAGGCTAGTCCTATGAATGAAAAAATCGTCGAATATCTCTCATAATTCAACAGCAATACCTGTAATGAGTCGATTTTTCAGTAAATACAAGCTTAGGCATGCTACTGCGGTGGTTTATAATCAACGGTTATCGCTACATTATAGAGGTTAATATGACACAGTGGTCGCAACGGGCGAGTGAAATCGAGTCTTTTAAAGTCATGGATCTGCTCAAAAGAGCGAAAGCTTTGGATGCGCAAGGTTGTGATGTTGTTCATATGGAAGCCGGTGAACCCGATTTCGCGACGGCTGCGCCTATCCGTGAAGCGGCCCATAGGGCGATTGATAAAGGGCTTACACAATATACGCCAGCAGCAGGTATTCCTGAGTTGCGGGTGGCTATTGCTGATTTTTATCAGCAGCGATACGGACTGAACATTGCTCCAGAGCGGGTGATTGTTACATCGGGAGCCTCGGGTGCTTTATTGATGGTATTTGGTTTGTTAGCGAATGGCGGATCCCGTTTTATGATGGCGGATCCTGGATACCCATGTAACCGTCAGTTTTTGCGTTTTGTCGATGCCCAAGCGCAGCTAGTTCCCGTTGATCATCAGCAAGCCTATCAGTTGACGGCTGATTTGATCCGAACGCATTGGACGAGTGATACGGCAGGAGCTTTGGTCGCCTCTCCTGCTAACCCAACCGGGTCAGTATTGCATCGTGAGCAGCTAGCAGAGGTCTCAGCGGCAGTTAAAGAGCAAGGCGGGCAGTTAATTGTTGATGAGCTGTATCATGGACTGACTTACGGTTTTGATGCGCCTTCTGTTCTTGAGGTGGACGACACGGCATTTGTCATCAATAGTTTTTCAAAATACTTTGGCATGACAGGGTGGCGTTTAGGTTGGGTAGTTGCCCCTGAAAGTGCTGTTGAAAGTATCGAAAAGATAGCTCAGAACTTATACATATCGCCGCCTACTATCTCCCAATATGCGGCTTTGGCTGCATTTGAACCAGAAACGCTTGCGATACTAGAGTCACGCCGCCGCGAGTTTGAAGCGCGCAGAGACTTGTTGGTCGATGGCCTACGGGAGCAGGGCTTTGGGGTTCCATTAACCCCCGAGGGCGCCTTTTACGTATATGCTGATGCCTCTCACCTCACGGATGATACATTCAGTTATTGTTGGGAGTTATTGGAAAAGCAGCATATAGCCGTTACGCCAGGCTTAGATTTTGGGCGCTTTAATGCTAATCGCTATATTCGATTTTCATACACCACTGGGATAAATCGTATCGAGTTGGCGTTGGAGCGTTTGTCTAAAATGCGATAGTAATTTGCCAAATTATGGCAGGTAGAGAGTTAAGGCAGATAGAGTGTGTTGTCGATAATCTGATGAGGCACTTGAGTTAGTGATTTTCCTGGGCAGGGGCCAGCTATGCACTGCCCTGTTTCAATAGTGAAAAGCGCTCCGTGCATGGCGCATTGAATGAATTGCTTATCGATGTCTAAAAACTGATCAGGTTGCCATTCGAGTGCAATTCTTTGATGAGGGCAGCTATTTTCATACACATAAAATTGATCATTTTTTTTGATAACCATAAAGGAGACACCGTTGTGTAAAATGCCTTTTGCGCCGGGGTCTGTTATGTCGTTAATGGAGCAAATAGGTGACATCAGGCGTCCTTTTTTAAAACAATGATATGATGGCGCCCTATACAAGTAGCGCTAGTATTTTAGTCGATTATATATTTTAACTGATTTCTCGCCATTTGATGTCCTTAGCTTGACAGTTGGTGCGGTGTTTAGGGTGAAATTAGAGAGAAAGAAGGGCGCATGCACAGAAGGATTTGGCCGATTGTGTTGTTTATCTCCGTTGTTATACACGCAGCGGCCTTTTATGTGTGGCAACAAAGGATAGGCTATGCCGCAATAGAGCCTTCTTTAAGTCAGACCCACCTACAGGTAGGTTTGAAGTCTATCAGTCCGCCAAAAGAAGGTGTTGTTGATGAACCCATTACGCCTGCGGACACAACCAAGGTCATGCCTAATGAGATGGGTGCTGCAGTGCTTAATAGTGCGATGGATAAGTCAGTTAACAACATAAAACCGCAAGAGCCCAAGCCCACTACTAGAAAAGAAGCTACCAGCCCGGTTGATCCCATCATTTCTTCCACGAAAGAGCATGTGCTAACTTTACCTGCTAACAATGCTCGACAGTTAACGTCGCAAGTAGCGGGCAATAAGCAAGTGAATGTTCAGGGCAGAGCGGTAGCAAAAGCGGCTAAGGCTCCGTTAACGCCAGTTCAAACAGCGCCGCCTAGTGCGACATCTGTCGTGCAGCTATTATCAAAAGATGTGAGATACAAAAACACACCATTGGCTCCTAAATACCCGAGATCAGCCCGCAGGCGAGGAGTTGAAGGGGTTGTTATGTTGCGCGTTTCGTTAAGCCCGTTAGGCGAGATATCGTTAGTGCAGATAGAGAAAAGCTCAGGGGACATAGCCCTAGATCAGGCGGCTATTAAAGCAGCTAAACAATGGCAATTTTACCCTGCCGAGCAGGATGGGATAGTGGTAGCGGCTGACGTTCTGATACCCGTTAATTTTACCTTAGAAAAGGGGCGTTAGATTGCGATTCACTAGGTCTGCAGTTTTTGGGTCTGTTAGCGCCGCTCTAGTAGTGATAATAGGGGGTGTCGCTTTGCATGCAGGGTCGGTTTGGATTCCTATATCTGCCTGGTGGGACACGTCGGACATTATGCATCGTATTTTGGTTGAGCTACGCCTACCCCGAGCTATTTTAGTTTTATTATGCGGGGCTCTTTTATCCGTCTCCGGTGCTGTTATTCAGTCGCTTTTTCGCAATCCATTAGCCGACCCAGGGCTGATTGGCGTATCCGGTGGTGCGGCTTTTGCCGCTGTGTTGTGGCAGGTTCTGGGAGCACCTTTAATCGACCATCCTTTGGCGGATTTATTAGGTTTGCCTTTATCGGCCTTTTTAGGAGGGGTGCTCGTAACCGCTGTGGTTATGCGCCTTTCATCAGGAGGGCAAGGTTTGTCGGTCGTGGTTATGTTGCTAATGGGAATCGCTGTTAATGCCACAGCCACGGCGGGTATTGCTGTGCTTAAATATGCGTCGGATACCATGACGTTACGACAAGTGACGTTTTGGTTAATGGGGAATGTGCAACAAGCAAACTGGTCACAAATTGCGTTGTTGGTCGCGCTTGCTATCGGTTTAGTTCCAATGATTATTCGCAGTGCACGTATGCTTAACGTGTTGCTGTTGGGTAGCGAGCAAGCGTTGCTTTTGGGCGTGAACGTGCCCGTGTTGCAATGGCGTTTAATTATTAGCGTAGCCTTATTGGTTGGCGCTGTTGTTTCTTGTGTGGGGCTGATTGGTTTTGTGGGGTTGGTTGTACCGCATATTGTTCGTGTGCTGGTGGGTGTAGATAACCGACGTGTTTTGCCCATGTCTTTATTGGTCGGTGGTTTGTTTCTGTTAATTGCGGATGTGTTGTCGCGTACACTGATGGTACCCGGGGAGCTTCCAATTGGATTAATTACCTCATTAATAGGTGGTCCATTTTTCATGGCCTTGATTCTTTGGCGACATAAAGGGCGAGCGAGATGAGTCATGCTGCGATCTATTTAGAAGCCAAAAAACTCACGGTTGTTGAGCAAACGAATACACTCTTAAAAGGCGTGTCTTTTGCAGCTAGGGCAGGGGAATTACATGTGATTCTAGGGCCTAATGGGGCGGGCAAATCGACCTTGATTAGAGCTATGGCCGGTTTGCAAGCAGCAAGTGCTGGCACGGTACTGTGTGCTGGTTGCCCCATTGGCAAACTATCTGTAAGCGAGCGAGCAGTGCAACTGGCTGTTTTGCTACAACAACAATGGTTGGACTTTCCTTTTAGTGTACAAGAAGTCGTTACTATGGGGGGGTACCCAGTATCTCATTCCATTTTAGATACCGAAGCATCGGTGAATACCCTTGATCATGCACTAGAAACGTTTGATTTATTGGCGTTGCGTGATCAGGATTACACGCGCTTATCGGGAGGTGAGCAACAGCGTGTTCATTTAGCACGATTACTTATGCAGGTTAGTTCTCAGACGAGAGCATTGGTGCTTGATGAGCCTCTAAAAGCAATTGATTTATCGCATCAGTATGTAGTGATGAGGCAGCTGAAACGTATGGCGTCTCAAGGGTTGGCTGTGGTGGTTATCTTGCATGATTTATCGCTAGCGGCACGTTTTGCGGACTGTGTAACATTGCTAAAGCAGGGGAGTGTTATACGCACAGGAACCACGCAAAGTGTTATGCAGAGCCCATTGTTGTCAGATGTTTTTGATGCAGAAATTCGAAAGAGCAAAGACGCCGAAGCGCCTTTGTTTTATGTTGCCGGTTAGTATTAAGGGTCGATAAGCCCTTGGGCGATCAGTTGGCTCACCAATTGATTGATCGCATCATCGTCATCGGTGTTGGTGGTGACTGTGATGCGTTTTTCATCTTCGCTAAGTTTATGAAAATGTTTAAGTTGCTCATGCATAACCGCAACATCTGCATCAGAGGGATCATCGCCTTGTTCTTTTCGTCGTTTTAGCCTCGCCTCTATGAGCTTTTGCTCGCACTCACACCGTAAAATGCGCACCGGGGTGTTCCTTTTCTCTGCTAGCTTAATAAAGCTTTGTCGAGTGCGCTTGCGGATAAATGTAGCGTCGACTATGACTGAATAGCCGCTATCGATCAGCGCATCAGTTAAGTTGAGTAAATGCTGGAATGTGCGTGCGTTCATTTCTTGGCCGTACAGTTCTAAACGCTCACCGCGGCGGCTTAGCTCTCTATACAGACGCTTACGCTCAACGTCAGAGCGCAAGCGTATACAGTCGGTCCGCTCCATAAGCTGACTGCTTAAATAACTTTTACCGCTCCCTGAAACACCGTGCATCAAATAGAGCGTCGGTTGTGATTGGTGGGTGTAGCTTTGCGTTAATTGCAAGTATCGACGACAGGCTAGCGGGTCTGGGTATTCACCTAGTAATGCAACTTTAGCCCTGACCATAGAGCGGAAAGCTTTATAAAAATTTAGGATGGTGACGCCTTCATAATCACCAGTAATCTCTAGGTAGTTATTCAAACAGCGGCTTGCCCAGCGGTATTGGCCTTTCGCTTCTAGGTCCATTAGGAGGAACGCAAGGTCAGAAATGGTGTCTATCCACCGGAATTGCAAATTGAACTCAATGCAATCGAATAAGCGAAGTTGGCCATGGTAAAGGGTGATGTTGCCCAAATGTAAATCGCCATGACATTCGCGGATATGGCCGTCTAGCTTGCGGCGCTCAAGACGGGGCATGAGCTTGCGAAACTGCTGTGCGGCTCGTTGGGAAAGCTGCTGCAACAACTGCACGTCAGCGGGTTCGAGTAATTCCTTATTGATATCGCGATAGTTATCAGACACCAAGCCCCATAATGTTTCGGTGCTACCCCAAGGGCTGTCTTGAGCTACACGCGGGATGCGGTTATGAAAGTGTGCTACCTGGTCTGACAGCATATCAATCCAGGCGGGCTCAAACCGGTCACGGTTCAAGATGAGATCAAGCCGTAATTCTGGATTAAACTGATTCATTCGAATGGCATATTCGAAAGCTTGACCATCAGTGAGTTGAGAGGCTTCTTGTAAAAAAGGTTTTTCAGGCGAACCGGTGAAGCCGATTAAGGTATCATAGATGTCCGGCGCCAAACGCTGGTTGAGCCTTAGCTCCTCTTCGCAGTAGTACTGGCGCTGCTTTAAAGTGGTAAAATCTAAAAAGCCAAAATTTACGGGCTTTTTCAGTTTGTATGCATATTCGCCGGTTAAGAATAACCACGATATTTGTGTTTCAATCACCCGAATGGGAGCGTCTACCGGGTGAGGGTAGTTTTCGGGGTCTTCTAAGGCTTTGAGTAAGACGTTCAGCATGACACCTTCAACTTTGATAGATAAGTACAGGAATTATACGGGTCAGATGAGTAAAAAGAGAACACCTGCCAAAAAGACCTCAACAAGGAAAGCAGGAAAAGCGAAGAAAAAAGTAGGGATATGGCGTGTAATTCGTGGAATCTTTTTAAAAATTCTCCTTTTGATGATTGTGGTTGGTGGCATTGGGATGATTTACCTCGATGCTCAAATTAGACAACAATTTGAAGGTAAGCGCTGGGCGCTGCCTGCTAAAGTATTTGCTCGGCCGTTAGAAATGTACCCAGGGCTGCCGCTTTCACTCGATGATTTGAAGATAGAATTGTCGGGGCTAGGTTATCAGCCGGTTAAAAAGGTAAGCCATCCTGGGCAAGCTGAGTTTGGCAGTAGCCGAGTTCGGTTGCACACGCGAGGCTTTCGTTTTCCTGATGGTGAGGAGCCTTCTCAGGAACTATTGATCGACTTTTCGGGCAATAGCGTTTCGCGTATTAGAGATGGCGCTGGTAACAACGTTAACTTGGCGCGTTTGGAGCCAATTTTAGTTGGCGGTGTTTATCCTCAAAACAATGAAGATAGGGATCTTATTCGTCTAGAAGATGCTCCACCATTTTTAGCTGAATCACTGATCGCTATTGAGGATAAAGGATATTACGATCATTTTGGTATCTCGCCTCGGGGTATCATGAGGGCGATGTGGGTTAACATAAAAGCAGGCCGGTTCGTTCAAGGCGGTAGTACGTTAACGCAGCAGTTGATTAAAAACTTTTACCTAACATCTGATCGCACATTGGCACGTAAGCTAATGGAAATCCCTATGGCCGTGTTATTGGATTTTCATTACAGCAAAGATGAAATACTTCAAGCTTATCTTAACGAAGTGTATCTTGGGCAAGCAGGTTCCAGAGCGATTCACGGCTTTGGTTTAGGGTCTGAATACTATTTTTCTCAGCCTATTAAAGAGCTTCAATTGCACCAAGTTGCGTTGCTAGCGGGTTTGGTGAAAGGGCCATCTTTTTACGATCCTCGTCGGCACCCGGAGCGTGCTTTAGGTCGCCGCAACTTAGTTCTTTCGGAGCTTCGTAACCAAGGGAAAATTACTGAAGATGAGTTCCAAGCGGCGGTAGCCATGCCGCTGGGTGTTGTTAAAGAAAAGAGTTTACTTAAGGGGGCTTATCCGGCTTATCTGGATTTTGTAAAACGCCAGCTTCGAGAAAACTATCACGAAGAAGATTTGAGTTCAGAAGGTCTACGTGTGTTTTCTAGCTTAAACCCTATTACACAAGCTAAATTAGAAATAGGTCTAACTGATACTTTAGCAATGCTGGAGAAAAAGTACGGTAAGCGCGTTGATAAGCTTGAAACGAGTGCCGTTGTAACAGATCCTCAAACTGGTGAGGTCTTGGCTATTGTCGGTGGGCGTAGCACACGTTTCCAAGGGTTTAATCGCGCGCTCGACTCGGTTAGGCCTATTGGCTCATTAATAAAGCCTTCGGTCTATTTAACAGCACTAAGAAACGGTTACTCACTGGTAACGCCTGTAGAAGACGAAGCGATTAACTTGAAAATGCCAAATGGCTCTGTTTGGTCGCCTCAGAACTTTGATAAGAAAACACATGGCGTGATACCGATGCACAAGGCGTTAGCGAATTCTTATAACTTATCCACCGTTAAAATTGGTTTGGATGTGGGTGTGGATAAAGTTATCGATACCTTGCATAAGTTAGGTGTCACTCGCCATCTTGATGCTTTCCCGTCTTTGCTTTTAGGTGCCCAGGGCTTACCACCCATTGAAGTGGCTGAGTACTACCAAACGATAGCGACTAACGGCTTCCAGATGCCACTGCGTGGAATACGTATGGTCACCGATAAAGACGGGGTTGAGTTGTCGCGTTACCCTTATCAGGTTAAGCAAACAATTCCGGGTGATGAAATCCACTTGCTTCAGTACGCTATGCAAGAAGTAGCGCGTGAAGGAACCGCGCGTTATGTGTATAGCCAGTTGCCTTCTAATACGAACGTACTGGGGAAAACAGGTACCTCGAATGATCAGCGAGACAGTTGGTTTGCTGGCTTTACTGGTAACCGGTTGGCTGTTGTATGGGTTGGACGTGATGACAACGAACCGTTGCCTTTTACCGGCTCGGGCGGAGCATTGAGAGCTTGGACCGCTTACATGAAGGCAGAGCGGCCAGAGCCTTTTGTTGCTCCGGCACCGGAAGGGGTTGAATATTTGTGGGTTGATAAGGCCACTGGTTACTTATCTGATGAGCGGTGTGAGGGTGCTATTCAGGTGCCCTTCATAAAAGGGACTCGCCCTGAATACCGGGTTGATTGTGGCGTAGAACCCCTGCAGAATACCCCCAAGAATGAGCCGGTAGACTGGTTCAAGCGTTGGTTTAGGCAGGGATAACAATGAAGATACATACGAAAAAATGTTTGGCAGTAGGCCTTTTGTTAACCTTGGCGGGCTGTTCGTCTCCAGGGATTTATAAAACGCCCATCGAAGATAGGTCTACAGTAGCAGTACCCGATGAGAACCCCAGTGTTGTAACCGCCGCAGATCCTTCAATCGGCGTTACGGTCACTCCTGTCTCACCTATTCAGGTGGTTCGCTCTCAAAGGGATGAGTCTATAGAGGTGGCACCTAGTGTGCCCGTTGCGCCATCGTCCGTGGAGGTGCAGCAAAACCCGGCTATTATTGCGCTGTTAGATTCAGCTAAACAGCAAACGAACGGTGGTAATTTGCGAGCGGCGCAAACCAGTTTGCAACGTGCACAACGCATAGCGCCTAGGGACCCAGAGGTCTATTACTCACTTGCTGATACGCATCGCCGCTTAGGTGAATTTTTGCAGGCTGAGCAGGTTGCCCTAAAAGGCGTGGCGATAGCGCAAGGTCAAAATACACAGCTGCGCCGCTTATGGACGTTGATTGCTTCAATTCGTAATGATTCAGGTGATGTGGAAGGGGCTGATAAAGCGGCTGGTATTGCCCAACGTTACTAAGCCGTTTGCTGACATGAAAACCGCCGTACGTTTTTGCGTTCGGCGGTTTTTTTCTGCTCATTTAACTACTTTGTGTTTTTATAACTAGGTGAAGTAGGGGAGAGCTGTTGGTTGCTATTGATCCAACGCCCTGCGGCAAGCCCTAGTAAAGCAAGCCCTATACCTAAGCTTATGTTATGCCAGTCACTAGACTGAGCGTAGGGGTCGATAGCGTGAGGTCCCAGTAAGCAAATCGATGAACCAATGAAAATGGCTCCCAAAATGCCCGGTAAGCGTATCGAGGCTTTATCACGTTTTAGCAAAGTTTGTTTACCAAATACAAAACTGAGACATAAAGCTATGCTGGTCACTACTTCGAGCGCGATGGCATAAGTGTCTCCGGCGCCACTGCGTCGAAGCAGTTCGAATAAGGCAAATAAAACCAATACCCAGCGACCCCATGTTGCGCGCGAAAAAGCTTTACCCAAGCTAAAGGCCAGTAAAATACTGGCGATAAGCGGAAGCCCAATGAAGTTTTTAAGGTTATTAAATAACCTGAGCATGGTTTCGCTATCTTGGTTATCAGGCGAAACAATGAGGGAAGTAACACCCGCGATGGCTATAAAGCCAGCCCCCACTGTGATCAAAAGCGCCCGTGTTTTGTTGGCGTCAGATAGTTTTTCAGGTTGGCGAAACAGTAAGGCTGCGCAAATAGCGCAGCCTGCAATGAGTACCATATAAGAGATAGTCAGCATCATACGAGAGTGGCAAAGACCTTATCAGCCGCTTCTAGCGTGAAATCAATATCGGCTTCGGATATAGCTGCTGACATAAAACCAGCTTCATACGCTGAAGGCGCTAAATACACGCCTTCTTTCAGCATCCCTTGGAAAAATGCAGCAAATTTAGCCGCATCGCAGGCCGTGGACTCGGCAAAGCTAGTTACCTTTTCTTGGTCGGTAAAGAATAGGCCAAACATACCGCCAACCATACTCGTGGTAAAAGGTACGCCATGTTTTAAAGCTTTGGCTTCAAGTCCTTGAGTTAGCAATTCCGTTTTGGCATCTAATTGTTCATGGATCGTTGTATCGCTTGATAGCGCATTGAGCATGGCTAAACCTGCGCTCATTGAAAGCGGGTTGCCCGACAGAGTGCCCGCTTGGTAAACCGGGCCAAGAGGTGCAATATGCTCCATAATCTCGCGTTTCCCGCCAAAGGCGCCTACAGGTAGACCTCCTCCGATTACTTTACCTAGAGTAGTTAGGTCTGGTTTGATGTTAAAGTAGTCCTGTGCACCGCCCAGTGCGACACGAAACCCTGTCATGACTTCATCAAAAATTAATACTGTCCCGTATTGGTCGCAGACTTCACGCAAGCCTTCTAAAAAACCTGGCTGCGGTGGGATGCAGTTCATGTTACCTGCAACGGGCTCTACGATAATACAGGCGACTTCATCACCAATTTCTGCAAAAGCTTCTCTTACATTGCCTAAATCGTTGAATTGAAGCGTGATCGTGTGTTCTGCAAGTGATGCAGGAACTCCGGGAGAGTTCGGTTCTCCTAGTGTCAGAGCGCCAGAGCCTGCTTTAACAAGCAACGAGTCTGAATGGCCATGATAGCAGCCTTCAAATTTTACGATTTTATCGCGTCCGGTATAACCGCGAGCCAGCCGAATCGCGCTCATCGTGGCTTCTGTTCCTGAACTCACCATGCGTACTAATTCTATAGAGGGCATGAGTTCGCAAACTTTGTTGGCCATCTCTGTTTCAAGTGCGGTGGGTGCTCCAAAGCCTAAACCGTTATCTAGCACGGAACGAACGGCGTCTAGTACGACCGGGTTAGCATGGCCTAAAATCATAGGTCCCCATGAGCCAACGTAATCAATATAACGTTGGTCATCTTCGTCAAATAGGTAAGCTCCTTCACCCTTTTTAAAGAAGACAGGTGTGCCTCCTACGCCTTTAAATGCGCGTACGGGTGAGTTTACACCGCCTGGGATGTGTTGCTGAGCTGCTTGAAAAAGATCATCAGAGCGAGACATAAAATACCTTATTTGTTAAGAATTAGCGGCAAATAGCGCAGTAAATAGTTGAGCTTGCTGTTTAACATTTGGGGCTGTAAACAATGCATGTATCACGGCAATCATATTTGCCCCGTGCGCAATAGTTTGATGAGCATTATCCACCGTTATTCCTCCAATCGCCACTATAGGGCAATCGAATTGTTGTTTTGCATCACTCAATAAGGATAGTGGGGCTGGGGATGCATGGGGTTTTGTTTTTGACCTAAAGAAAGCGCCAAAGGCGATATAATCAGCGTCCTCGTGAAGTGCTTGTTCGGCTAGAGACAATTGATCATGGCAGGTAACGCCAATAATGGCACTTTCTCCGAGTAACTGACGAGCTTGAGGTACAGCGCCATCCGCTTGACCTAGGTGAACACCGTCAGCGCCGCTTGCCTGTGCGAGTGACATATCATCGTTAATCAGAAGTAGTGCCTCATGTTGATGACACAGTTCGGCTAACTTGGCCGCTTGGCGCAATCGTTTAGTTTGGTCAGTCGTTTTATCTCGGTATTGAATGATGCGAGCGCCTCCGAGAATAGCGAGTTCAGTCTGAGCGATGAGTTGCTCATCATCAGGCATGAGTATGCTGTCGGTGATCGCATATAAACCTTTGAGTCGATTTTTTTTTGTCGTCGATGCTTTCATAGGGCCTGTTTGTGTGTGTAGTAATATTCGATTTTTGAACGCGTTAACATACCCATAATGTCCCCTTGGTTGCTAACAACGCATACGACATTGATGCGCAGCTCATCCATTTTTTTCAGTGCTTCGTAGAGTGTGGCGCGATAACTCACTTCTATGATATCGAACCGCTCAGCTGGGATTTCAAGCAGATTAATGGCCTCAGTCGGTGCTTCTCGGCTTAAGTATTCAGATAGGTTTTTAGGTAGCATCACCGATAAGGCTTTCTCATTGGGGTTTTGTAGTAAAAGCCAACGCGGTTTGAGTGCTAGCACTTGCTGTGCGGTTTCCGGCAGCGTTTTAGGTTCTGTCGCAATAAACTCTCTATCCATTAAGCTTGCGACGGCAGCACGTGAGAGTACCTGAGCAAGGGGCTCTTGGCTGTAATCTAACCCTTGTGCTTGCAGGGATGAGATAAAAATAGATGGCATATGAAACAGGAAGCGAACGGTTAGGTTGCTAATAACGATGGTAATCATGCCGGGGAATATAATGTTTGGGTTGCCGGTTAATTCCAGTAATGCCACAAGTGCAGCAAGTGGAGCATTCAAAACGGCTCCCATCATGGCTCCCATACCCAGCATGGCATATAGACCAATATGTGACATTGATGCATCGGTAAACCAAGAGCCAACCTCACCAAAAATCGAGCCGATTAAAGCACCGATGAACAGTGTTGGGCCTATCAAACCTGCTGGAATCCCAAGCCCTAGAATAATAGGGGTTAGGATAAGCTTGGCAATTAACAGACCGAATAATAGTGTGAACTCTATATTGCCTTGAAAACTCTCAGAAATAGTATCGTAGCCCACGCCCATTACTTGTGGATAAAAGGTCGCTACGATACCCGTAAGTACGCCAGCTAGTAAGAAACGGCTAGCGACTGGCCACTGTGTGAATGCAATGGTTTTAATCATTAGGCGATTAAAGAATGCGCTGCACAAGCCTACGGTAACCCCCAACGCGATAATCCAAGGGACTTCGGCTAAGGTCCCTATCTCAAATGAGGGCACTTGAAAGGCATTCTCGTACCCTAATGTACTGCGCATGACTAAATCGGCGGCGACCGCAGCAACGATAACGGGCGTAAACCCAATCAGTGTGTACTCTAAAAGTACTACCTCCATGGCGAATATGACACCGGCTAATGGTGTGTTGAAGGCGGCGGAAATAGCGGCTGCTGTTCCGCAGCCAATTAGTAAGCGAATGGAGTTGTTTGGCAAGCGCATGCGCTGACCGAGTAAACTGCTGCAGGCGGCACCTAAAAAAATAGCAGGGCCTTCACGCCCTACTGAGTGGCCACTTACTAGCGCGGTGGTCGCTGTAACAAACTGCATAATCAAGCTGCGACCGGGGATGGTGCCCTGATGGTAGGCAAGGCGTTCAAACATATTAACCATGCCTGTTTGTCGTGCTAATGCTGGCCAGCGGAAATAGATACCAATAAGAATCAAGCTGCCGGTTAAGGGCCACCAGAAGAGTTGGCTTTGGGGTAAGCTTTCGAAGCTGTCTGGGTGTCCTAGCCAGTATGTTAGGGGCAGCTCAATAGCTAAACGAAATAAGACCATGAGAAAGCCTGTTAAGATGCCCGAAAGCAATCCAAGAACGACTAACTGAGGTAGGGCGTCGTAATGTGCTAGTCGATCCCGAAAGTTCTGCAAAAGCTCGCGGATTTTTCGCATCCTGTTTTTAACTCATCCAATAGTGTTTAGGCGTGCATAGCGGTATTATAAAATAACAGTTTTTCGATGCCGATGAGAGGTTATTGTGATTAAGGTAGGTATTGTGGGCGGCACGGGTTATACCGGAGTCGAGCTTTTACGGTTACTCGCGAATCATCCTGAAGTTGAGGTTAGCGTCATAACATCCCGCTCGGAGGAAGGAATGCGAGTGGCAGATATGTTTCCCAACCTACGCGGACATTATGATTTGGCATTCTCTGTTCCTGATGTCGATACGTTGGCGGCTTGCGACGTTGTATTTTTTGCTACACCGCACGGCGTAGCAATGGGTATGGCTCCCGACTTAATTAAGCGCGGTGTACGTATTATCGACTTAGGTGCAGATTTCCGTATCAAAGATGTGGAGCTATGGTCTACGTGGTACAAACTTGACCACACTTGTCCGGATCTTGTTGAAATGGCTGTCTATGGGCTGCCTGAAGTTAACCGCGACCAAATCAAGAATGCTCAGCTTATTGCTTGCCCTGGTTGTTATCCAACGGCTGCACAATTGGGCTTTATACCCTTGTTGGAAAATAAGCTGGTGGACCACCGTCGCTTGATCGCAGATTGTAAGTCCGGTGTCAGTGGTGCTGGCCGTGGTGCGAGTGTTGGCGCTTTGATGTGCGAAACAAATGAAAGCATGAAAGCTTATGGAGTGCCTGGACATCGTCATCTGCCGGAAATACGTCAGGGGTTGGCGCTGGCGGCAGATCGCCCTGTGGGTTTGACATTTGTTCCGCATCTTACGCCTATGATCCGCGGAATACACGCAACCCTTTATGCAACGCTTAAAGACCCTAAGGATGGTTTACAGGAGCTATATGAAGCGCGCTACAAGGACGAGCCATTTGTCGACGTGATGCCTGCGGGCAGTCATCCTGAAACACGCAGTGTTAAGGGGGCTAATACATGCCGGATAAGTATTTTCCGCCCGCAGAACGATGACACTGTTGTTGTGCTATCTGTTATTGATAACTTGGTCAAAGGTGCCGCCGGACAGGCAATTCAAAACATGAACATTATGTTTGGGTTGGATGAAAGCTCTGGCCTGAAAGCCTTAGGTATGATGCCTTGATACTTGACTAAATTGCTGGGTTAATTGACAATAGGCGTAGATTAACCCGCACTTTATCGTGCACCAACCGTTCCGAGAGTACTATGACAGAGTCAGTAAATTACGAAACAACAATGGTCTTTACTGATGCTGCGGCAAATAAAGTAAAAAGTCTCATCGAAGAGGAACAAAATGATAGCCTAAAGCTGCGCGTGTACATCACTGGTGGCGGCTGCGCAGGTTTCTCTTATGGATTTACTTTTGATGAAGCCGTGGCAGAAGACGATACACAAATTCAAAATCATGGTGTCACCATGGTTGTTGATCCCATGAGCTTTCAATATCTACAAGGCTCGGAGGTCGACTACAGCGAAGGGTTACATGGCTCGCAGTTTACGGTTAAAAACCCGAACGCTACGACAACCTGTGGTTGTGGTTCCTCTTTCTCCATCTAAGTTTTTAAGGCCTTCAACGAAGGCCTTTTTTATGACGGCTAATTTTTTATCGTCCCATTAGGCAGGATAAATCGCGCCTAAGATCGTACTCTTTTTTGCTCCTGTTACTGCTGGGCTATTACCGCTTTGGTTGGTTAATGTGCGATATGCTAACCATGCAAAAGCAGAGGCTTCTACCCAATCAGGGTGCAGCCCTAAGGTATGGGTGGTCGCTAATTCGGAATCAGGGTTTAACGCTTGTAACCGTTGCATGAGCGTTTGATTGCGAGCACCACCGCCGCAAACATATAGCTCAGGTGTTGTCAGGGCTATGCGTTCTACTTCTTTTGTTATTGTTAGTGCGGTGAGTTCGAGCAATGTGGCTTGGACATCTGCGTCATTTACATGGTTATATCTTGTTAAGATGTTATCCAGCCACTCAATATTGAAATCTTCTCGGCCAGTGCTTTTGGGTGGAGCTATATGGAAGAACTCGCATCCCATCATGGCGTTGAGTAAGTTGGGCTGGCAGGTTCCTGATGCTGCCCATTGTCCGTCTTTGTCGTACTCAACCCCTTTGTTTTTTTGAATCCATGCATCCAATAATACGTTGCCAGGCCCTGTATCAAAGCCAAGCAGTTTAGGAAGTTTGGATTCAGATAGAATAGTAATATTCGACATGCCACCGATGTTAATGATGACGCGATCTTTGCCTGTTTCTCGAAATATATCATCATGAAATGCAGGCACTAACGGAGCGCCTTGACCTTCGCATGCCATATCCCTTCGACGGAAATCAGCAACTGTAGTTACTGCTGTTTTTTCGGCAATAATATTTGCATCGCCTATCTGTAGAGTAAAGCCTGCTTCTGGGCGGTGCCGGATTGTTTGGCCGTGTGAGCCAATTCCGTGAATCAATGCGCGTGGAAGGTTATGTTCCGCTATAAAGTTATTCACTGAGTCTGCAAATAAGTGACCTAAAGCGACATCTAAGCGTCCGAGCTTTTCGATCTCATTATTACCTGCCTGGGTGAGCGATAAGATATTGCTGCGTAATAGGCTGGGTAACTCGAACCCCTGCGCGGCAATAAAACGAGTTCGATTGTTAGAGGGGTTAATAGAAATGGCCGCTATATCTAGTCCATCTAAGCTCGTACCGGACATGATCCCTATATAAATAGGGTGAGTGTTGTCTGTTCTTTGCATTATTGAGCGCTCGCGTAGCGGACAGAGTATGTTTCCAATTGTGCCATCATCTGGTTGGCAATTTGCCGAAATGCTAACCGTTCTTTACTGGCCACGGGCTCCGCTTGAGGGAATTTAACGGTCATTGGGTTTTTGTGCGTGCCGTCCACTCTAAACTCATAATGTAAATGAGGACCAGTAGCTAAACCGGAGCTGCCTATGTACCCGATGGTTTGGCCTTGTTTAACACGGCTGCCTTTTTTAAGTTGAGTATTATACTTTGACATGTGGGCATACAAGGTTTGGATTTTGCCACCATGTTCAATAATAATAGTTCGTCCATATCCCCCCTTAGTACCAAGCCAAATGACTTTCCCATCACCCGAAGCTTTGATAGGGGTTCCTTTTTTGGCTGCATAATCGACCCCTTTATGTGCTCTAATTTTGTTGAGTACAGGGTGTTTACGCGATAGGTTGAATCGAGAGCTAATGCGAGCAAAGTCCACAGGCATCCTCAAAAAGGCTTTGCGCATGCTATGGCCTTCAGGGGTGTAATAACGAGTGCGTCCATCTGAGTCAGTATATCTAACGGCGGTATAGGTTTTTCCTTGGCTGATAAATTGGGCGGCCACTATGTTCCCATCCCTAATTTTTTGGCCATCTAAAAACTGCTCATTGTAGATAATACGAACACTGTCTCCATTGTGAATATCTTGGGAGAAGTCGATATCCCAGCTAAATATAGAGGCAAAGCGCATGATCATGTTGTCGGAAAGCCCTGCGGATGCTGCATCTGAAAATAAAGAGTTATGAATACTGACTTCTGTAAACCGTTCTCGCGTTTCAGGGGTGCGCTCGATTGTTCTTACCTGATACTGATGGGGTGCCCCGGGGTTTAGAGACTCTATGACGATAGTTTTTAACGCGTTTACTTGATACTTAATTTTGTTTAAACGGCCATTGGCCACTTGAAAGGCCAATTTTTCACCTGGGTATAAGCGGCTGAGTTCTTTGCCTTTACTGGTGGCCTGGCTAACGTAATGAACATCTTGAGCGCTAAGCCCAGCGCGTCTAAATAAGGATGTTAAATTATCATCTTTTTGAACGCTGTATATGACCCAGTTATCTGGTGTTTGATCGGTACTCGACCCTTGCTCAGGAGCGTTTAAAGATGCCGGTGTGTTTTCTTGTGTATGGGCATTAGAAAACTGTAGAGCTAAAGAGTTGGAAGTTCGCTCCGGTGTGCTTTTGTGATCTCTTAATTCCCGTGTCGCTGAGACATTTTCTGAAGGAAGCAAAAGCAATGTAATACCTAAAATCAGTCCGCATATGCTAGCTGCAGCCAAATGGACAGGGGGGAAGTTGTTTTTTAGAGTTTGAAAGTGCTGCAACATATAACTTACCAATAACAAGCAATAGAGGGCTAACGCCCTTTTGAGCAGAAATATACATCAGTTTATAAAGGTGTAGCGGCTTTTAAGCCATTTTGTTGATGTGTTTCAGAGATATTTGTTCAAAACATCACCTGTAGGTAGAATGCTGCCTCGTTTAATTTGGTTTTTTAAAGGGTTTTTTGAAAATGAGTGAGTTGACACTGTTAGAGGATTTGAAAGCGCGTGGTCTTGTCGCGCAGATGACCAGCGAAGAAGAGCTGGTAGCGCACCTTAATGATGGCAGTGTCACACTTTATTGTGGCTTTGACCCTACAGCAGATAGCTTGCACATTGGTAGTCTTGTGCCTTTGCTGGCGCTCAAGCGATTTCAATCTTACGGTCACAAACCTCTTGCACTTGTTGGAGGGGCAACCGGTCTAATTGGTGATCCTAGCTTTAAAGCACAAGAGCGCAAATTGAATGATGATGAGACGGTCTCGACTTGGGTTGAAAAACTTAAAGCTCAGGTTAGCGCTTTCGTTGATTTTGATTGCGGTAGCAACAGCGCTGAAGTGGTGAACAATCTTGACTGGACGCGTAATCTGGATGTGCTGACTTTCTTGCGGGATGTCGGTAAGCACTTTTCGGTTAACCAAATGGTTGCAAAAGAGTCTGTAAAGCAGCGTATTGATAGGGAAGGAGATGGTATCTCTTTCACTGAGTTTACATACATGATTCTGCAATCTTATGATTATCAGCAGTTGAACAAATCGCACGGATGTACTTTACAGATAGGCGGATCTGATCAATGGGGTAATATTACAGGTGGTACTGAATTAACGCGCCGTATGAATGGTAATAAAGCGTTTGGTTTAACGTTACCGCTTATTACGAAGTCTGATGGGACTAAGTTTGGTAAAACTGAATCAGGTACTATTTGGCTATCTGCAAATAAAACATCGCCTTACGCATTTTACCAATTCTGGTTACAAACCGCTGATGCTGATGTATATCGTTTCCTCAAGTACTTCACTTTCTTATCGGTAGAAGAAATCGATCAGTTAGAAGAAGCCGATAAAGTGCGTCAAGGTCGTCCTGAAGCTCAGGGCGTGTTGGCTCGTGAGGTTACAAAGTTAGTTCATGGTGAGGCTGGTTTAGAAGCGGCTCAGCGTATTACAGAAGCATTGTTCTCTGGTAATGCGGATCAGCTAAGTGAATCAGATTATGAGCAGCTTAGCCAAGATGGCCTCCCGACAACTTCGCTTGATTTAAACGATCTGGCCGATCTGCCTTTAACGCAATTACTCTCAGAAGCAGATATGGGAACAGGCAAGCAAGTAAAAGACGCGCTACAACGAAATGCCGTGATTGTTAATGGCGAAGCGCAAGGGTTAGATGCAATTGCCAAGTCTGCTGATGTGTTTGCTGCTGAGAAGGCGCGCTTTAATAAGTACTTCTTAGTAAAGCTTGGAAAGAAGAAGCACCAGCTGTTTACTATTTGATCATTTTCGGGCTCGCTAGCTTTTTAATAAAGGCGCCTTTTATGGGCGCCTTTATTTTTTGGCCTTTTTTACCCCTTTTTCACGATAATTTAACAATTAGCGGTTGACTCTAAATGGGGTGTCTGTAGAATGCGCACTCCTTGCTTAGGACGGCAGCGAAAGCGGCTTTGAACAGAGCAGGGCGGTGTTATTTAAGTGGTTGAATAAATTGATCTTTTAGATGGTTTTGTTCATTAAATAACAACGAGTTGTTAGCGTGTTTTGCTCAGCTTTGTTTTTGAAAATACTCGAAAA